>Ga0209270_1000021_pt1 | contig 441437 bp, 407 predicted proteins | sample MTBAKSrepl1MetaG_FD_187456 | JGI IMG/M metagenome (GOLD analysis project Ga0209270, IMG submission 187456) | Enrichment culture microbial communities from Arthur Kill intertidal strait, New Jersey, USA, that are MTBE-degrading - MTBE-AKS1... | ecosystem: Environmental > Aquatic > Marine >... | reverse complement strand
CACCACCCCGTCCGAACACGGGAACAACCCCTCGAACCCCTCACCAGCCGACAACACCCCACACGCCTCAGCCCGCATGAACTCCACCAACACCGGACCCACCACCCGCACCGGCACCGGCTCCACCGGCCGGGCCGGACCCCGCCGCTCCTCCGAGGCAGTCGCCTCGGCGCCGTCGTCGGTGAGATTCGTGGTCACCTGGGGGACCGGCTCGCTCTGCGCTGGGGCGCTCGAAGTGGCCGTGGAAGTCGCACCTGCATCGCCCACATCGGCAGCGCTCGCGGCGACTGGCGCAGCGAGCGCGACCACCAGTGCGGTCGCGCCCACGACCGCCCGGAGGACGCCGAGACCGCGGTTTGCTGCTGCCGCGGGCTTCACTTCGACCACCCCAGCAGCGAGGGCACGTCCTCACCTGGGTCGTACGCGTCCCCCGCACGAAGGAGCCAATCGGGTCCCTCGCGACGCAGCACGAGCAAGACCTGCGCAGTCGCGGAGTCGTGCTCCTTCGACCACGACCCGTCGCTCACGTACTCCTGCGTGGTGGGTTGCATCACATCAAGGACCACTGCGTAGGCCAGCGGGTTGAGCTCCTTCACGAACGTCGCTGTCGCCCGAGTGTCACCGTCCTGACGGAAGACGCGCCCGTCGGCAGCTCCACTCCGGGCCATGGCCACCGTGTTCGCGCAGAACTCGCAGTCGTCGGTGCTCAGGCGTTCCCACTCGGTGGTGTCGTTGGTCTCCAGCACGTACCGGTACAGATCCCGCACGAACCACACCGCCGCAGCCTTCGCACCCAGCTCACCGGTGCCCTCCCACAGCTCGGGCTTGCCCGGCAACCCCACCGCCGGACCCATCGACGCCGTCGGCGACACCGTCAGACTCGGCGGCACCGTGATCACCTGAGGCGGCCCCTCCGGGCTGCACCCCGCCAACACCACCACCGACGCCACAACCCCGCACCACAACCACCGCACGCCTCGCACCACGCCCCCCGCAGGCCCGACACCCCTAGCCCGCACGACCCTTCCACACCCGCCATCACCCACGGGCGCAATCCACAGGGCCGATTCCGAGAGACCGGAGGAGCTCAGGCCCAACCCGGAGTCCCCTACACCTCAGCCCCGTCTGCGACGTCGCGCGACCGCCGCCCGTGCGAGGCGGCTCACGCGCCGGCGCACGGCCGAACGCCCCTGGCCGATCGCCCCGGCCGCACGGTCGTCCGTGGCGTGCCGCGACGGCAACCTGTAGGGCCACCGGTCTCGCGGTGGCACTGTGCCCGCCCGGGGCCCGGTCCCTACGGTGGGTGCCGACCCTGTGAGGAAGGATTCGCCGATGCCCCGCCCCCGACCGTTCGCCCAGGTCGACGTGTTCTCCCCGACCGCGCTGCGCGGCAACCCGGTGGCCGTCGTGCTCGACGCCGAGGGCCTCGACGAGGCGGAGATGGCGCTGTTCGCGCGGTGGACCAACCTGTCGGAGACGACGTTCGTGCTGCCGCCCACCGCGGCGGGCGCCGACTACCGGCTGCGGATCTTCACGCCGGGCGGCGAGCTGCCGTTCGCCGGGCACCCGACCCTGGGCTCGGCCCACGCGTGGCTCGAGGCCGGCGGCGAGCCCGCGGGCGAGCACCCGGTCCAGGAGTGCGGCGCTGGCCTGGTCGCACTGCGGCGCGCCGGGGGCACGCTGGCGTTCGCCGCGGCCCCGACGGTCCGCTCCGGCCCGCTGGACGGCGAGCTGCTCACCCGCGTGGTCGCTGCCCTGGGCGTCGACACCGACCGGGTGGTCGACCACCAGTGGGTCGACAACGGCCCGGGTTGGCTGGCCCTCCTGCTGCGGTCCGCGCAGGACGTGCTCGCGATCGAGCCGGACCTCGGCGCCCTGGCCGGGCTCGACGTCGGAGTGGTCGGGCCGTACCCGGCCGGTGCCGACGCCGCGTTCGAGGTGCGGGCCTTCGCGCCGGGCGTCGGCGTGGGCGAGGACCCGGTCACCGGCAGCCTCAACGCCAGCCTGGCGCAGTGGCTGATCGGCTCCGGCCGTGCCCCGGCCTCCTACCGCGCGTCCCAGGGGGCGCGCCTGGGGCGCGCGGGGGTGATCGAGGTCGACACCGACAGGAGTGGCAACGTGTGGATCGGCGGAGCGACCACGACGCGCATCCGCGGCACCGTCACTCTGTGATCGGGGCCCCCGCCTCGGCGGCCTCGCCGAGAGCCTCGTCGCCCAGGATCTTGCGCAGGTAGGCGTACGTCAGGTCGCCGGTGGTCTGGTCGAACTCGTGCTCGAAGCCGTGCTTGCCGTACATCGCGAGGTTGGCCACCGAGTCCTTGCCCGTGAACACCCACACCTCGCTGATCCCCGGCGGCAGGTAGCCGGGCACGGCGAGCAGCATCTGCGTGCCGATCCCCTGGCCCTGCAGGTCCGGCACCACGGCGAGCCGGCCGAGCGTGGCCTTGGGACCCTCGATCGCGACCCGGAGCGACCCGACGAGGCGGGGCCCGAGCCACGCGCCGACCGTCACGACCGAGGAGTCGGCCAGGTCAGCGCGCAGCTCGTCGAGCGTCTGCGTCAGGGGTGGGATGTGCGGGTCGTCGTACAGCTGGGCCTCGCTGACGAACGCCGCGCGGCGAACGGTCAGCAGCTCACCGGCGACGGAGTCGTCGACCAGGTCGATGCGGAGCTCGGGGGCGTTCATGACGCCATCGTCGCACCGCGCCCAGCACCGGGGCGACCGCCGCTCCGCACAGCGGACCACCTGTGGCCGGACCGTGACCGCGGGCACCCGCCTCGCGCCGGCGCCACGGCGGGTAGCCTCAGCGCTCGTGACCGGCGTCGAAGCCCCTGCCCTCACCCACTGGGTGCTCACGTTGTCCTGCCCGGACCGGCCCGGGATCGTGCGGGCCGTCGCCGGGCTGCTCGCCGACCACGGCGGCAACATCACCGAGTCCCAGCAGTTCGGCGACCCGCTGTCCGGGCTCTTCTTCATGCGGGTCCAGGTCGAGACCGCGGCGCCCGAGGCGGAGCTGCGCGCCGTGCTCGAACCCCTCGGCGACGAGTTCGGCATGACCTGGTCGCTGGATGTGGTCGGGCGCCGGATGCGGACGCTGGTGATGGTCTCCACGGCAGCGCACTGCCTGCACGACCTGCTGTTCCGGCGCGAGTCCGAGGGCCTGCCGGTGGACATCGTCGCCGTGGTGTCCAACCACACCGAGCTGCGCGGGGTCGCGGAGTTCTACGGCATCGACTTCCACCACGTCCCCGTCACGGCCGGCACCAAGCCCGCCGCCGAGGCTCGGCTGATGGAGCTGGTCGACGAGCTCGACGTCGAGCTCGTGGTCCTGGCGCGGTACATGCAGATCCTGTCCGACGACCTGTGCGCCCGGCTGTCCGGGCGCGCGATCAACATCCACCACTCGTTCCTGCCGAGCTTCAAGGGCGCCCGCCCCTACGCCCAGGCGCACGAGCGCGGGGTCAAGCTGATCGGTGCGACCGCCCACTACGTGACGGCCGACCTCGACGAGGGACCGATCATCGAGCAGGACGTCGAGCGCGTCGACCACAGCCGGACCGTGGCCGACCTCGTGGCGCTCGGTCAGGACGTCGAGCGGCGCGCGCTGGCCAGGGCGGTCCGCTGGCACGCCGAGCACCGTGTGCTGCTCGACGGGCACCGCACCATCGTGTTCCGCTGAGGCCTCACAGCCCGGTCGCCGGGTCGCGGGCGGTCACGCAGTACCTCAGGCCGGCCGGGTCCACCAGCACCACCCAGCCCCGGCGCCGCCCCTCGACGCGTGCGCCCCACGCCTCGTGGCGCGCCACCACGGCGTCCCGCTCCCGGCCGGCCGCCCAGTCCAGGTGCGCACGCACCTGGCCGTCGGGCTCGCCCAGGCGCTGGAGCAGGATCCGCAGCGGCATGCCGTCCGGGCGGACCAGGGCGGTGAACTCCTCGGGGGTCTCGGGCACGTGCCGCCACCCGGTCAGCTCCGCCCAGAACGCACACTCGGCCCCGTACCGCGCGGCCGGGATGTCCAGGCAGACCTGGTCCAGCAGCGCACCGTCACGGGGCCGCGGCCGCCGCCGCCCGCCGCGGTGCCGGACCACGCAGAACACCAGACCTCCGGGCGAGGCGAGCACCACGTGGCCCGCCTCGTGCAGGCGGCGCGCCCCGAGCGCCTCGGCCGCGCGCGCCGCGCCGGCCACGTCGTCGACGTGCAGGTCGAGGTGGACCCGAGCCGTCGCGTCCGGCGCGAGCCGCTGGACGCGCAGGTAGGCGTCGCCGTCGGCCGGGACCACCGTGGCGAACTCCCCCTGTGCCCCGCGCGGGGGGCTGAGGGTGCCGTCGGTCGCGGCGAGCCAGAACCGGGTGCCTGCGTCGTGGGTCGGCGCCGGCAGGTCGAGGAACGCGGTCAGCCACCGCACCGTGATCGCCACGGCCTCACCGCCCGGTGACCGGCGCCCGCCGACGTCCGACCGCGTCGAGCGTCACGGCCAGGGCCAGGACCAGGCCGGTGACGATGTAGCGCGGCGCGGAGTCCAGGTTCAGCAGGGTCAGGCCCGAGGAGATCGTGCCGACCACGAGCACGCCCAGCGGTGCCGACCACGCCGAGCCACGGCCCCCGAACAGGCTCGTCCCGCCGATCACCGCAGCGGCGATCACCGTGAGGTTCGTGTCGGACCCGCCGCTGCCCTGGTTCGCGGCGGCGAGGCGACCCGCCGCCATCACGCCGCCGAGCGCCGCCAGGGACGAGCACGCCACGAACGCCGAGGTGTAGACCTGGCGCACCGCGAAGCCCGCACGGTGCGCCGACCCGACGTTGGAACCCACCGCGCGCACCGAGCGCCCCCACCGGGTCCGACGCAGCAGCAGGTCGACCACCAGCACGAGACCGAGGAACACCGCGACCGACACCCCGACCCCGCGGTTGGTCTGCAGGTACCAGGTCGGCACCAGGGTGGCGGCCGCCAGCAGGGCGGCACGTGCCGCGACCGGTCGCCACGGCTCGACCGGGAGCTCCGCCGCTGCGCGGCGGCGGCGCTCGACCAGCCGGACGCCCAGGTAGCCGGCGACCACGAGCGCCACCAGCAGGTAGGCCAGCCACGGCGGCAGGAACGCCTGCTGCATCAGCCGCACCAGCCAGGACTCGAACGGCAGGTTGAGCGACCCCGTCGAGCCCAGCACCCGCACCTGGAGCCCGAGCGTGACCAGCAGGCCGGCGAGGGTCAGGACGAACGAGGGCACCCCGAGCCGGGTGAACGCCCACCCGTAGCCCCAACCGACCACCGCACCGGACGCCACCGCGGCGAGCACCGCCAGCCAGCCCGGCCAACCCTGCTGGCTCATCCCGACCGCGACCACGGCCGCCGCCAGGCCGCTGACCGCCCCCGTCGACAGGTCGATCTGGCCCACCAGGAGCACGAGCACCACGCCGAGGGTCAGGACGCCGAGCGGTGCGGCCTGCAGCGCGAGGTTGACGAGGTTGTCGGCCGACAGGAAGTTCGGGTTCATCGCCTGGAACACCAGCCAGAGCACGGCCAGCGCGCCCAGCACGGGCCACGAGCCCAGGTCCCGGCCGGCCCAGCGCAGTGAGCCCGGTGGGGTGCGCAGCACGGTCATCGGCCCTCACCCGGCCCGATCGCGACCCCGGTGATCGCCGCCACGATCTGCTCGTAGCCGGCGACGTCCGCGTCGAACTCACCGTTGAGGCGGCCGCGGCGCAGCACGACCACCCGGTCGGCCACGGCCTGCACGTCGGTGAGGTTGTGGCTGGCCAGCACCACGCCGAAGCCCGCATCACGAACCCGCTCGATCAGGGTGAGCACCTCGGCGGTCTGGGTCACCCCGAGGGCGGCCGTGGGCTCGTCGAGCACCAGCACGCGCGGTTCGCCCAGCAGCGCCCGCGCGATCGCGACGGCCTGCCGCTGCCCGCCGGACAGGCTCGCCACCGGCGCCCGGACGGACGGCACGCGGACGGCGAGCTGGGCGAGCAGCCGCTGGGCCTCACGCTCCATCGCGACCTCGTCGAGCAGCGGTCCGAAGCGGATCTCCTGGCCGAGGAAGAGGTTCTCGACCACGTCCAGGTCCTCGCACAGGGCGAGGTCCTGGAACACCGTCGCGATGCCGAGCCCCCGGGCCTGCCCGGGCGAGGTCAGCTGGGTCTCGCGGCCGTCGACCACCACCTCGCCGGCGTCCGGGACCAGCACGCCGGACATCACCCCGACGAGGGTCGACTTGCCCGCGCCGTTCTCCCCCACCACGGCCACGACCTCGTGGCGGCGGACGTCGAGGTCGACGTCGACCAGAGCCCGGACCGCGCCGTAGGAGTGGGTCACGCCGTGCAGCGCGAGTGCCGGGGGCTCGGCCAGGACGGCGGGCTCGCCCTCGAGCGGCCCGCGCCGGTTGCCCGCCCGCCCGTTCATCCGTTCCCTCCGACCAGGCCCAGCTGAGCGCACGCCTCGCGATACGCCGGGGTGCAGATCTGGGCGGCGGTGTACACCCCGCCCGCCACGATGACGTCGGCGACATCCTTGCGGGTGACCGGCACCGGGGCCAGCAGCACCGCTGGCACGCCGTCGACCTGCACCGCCGCCGCCGGGCTCTCACCGCGGCCGATCCGGACCGCCAGCTCGGCGGCCGTCCTGGCCTGCTGGCTGATCGCCTTGTACACGGTCATGTACTGGTCGCCGGAGACGATCCGCTGGATCGCGGCGAGCTCGGCATCCTGACCGGTGACCGGCGGCACGGGGTCCAGGCCGGCGCCGCGCAGGGCGGCGATCGCGCCGGCCGCCGTGCCGTCGTTGGCGGCCAGCACCCCGACCACCCGCCCGGCGAACTCGGTGAGCTGGCCCTGCACCCACTCCTGCGCCTTGTCGGGGCTCCAGTCCGGCGTGTCGTACGTGGCCAGCACAGGGATGCCGGAGCCGGGCAGCACCTCGGCCACCCCGGCCCGCAGCGCGGCGGTGTTGGGGTCGGTGACCGCACCGTTCACCTGCAGGATGCCCTGCCCCGGCTCGACGTCGCCGACCGCACTGACCAGCGCCTGCGCCTGGAGCTTGCCGACCTGCTCCGCGTCGTAGGCGACCAGGTAGTCCACCGGGGCGTCGGCGATCGCCCGGTCGTAGGCGATGACCCGGACCCCACGGGCCTCGGCCTGGTCCACGACGCTGCGGGCCGCCGCGGCGTCCACCGCGTCCAGCACGAGCACCGAGGCGTCCTGGGTCAGCGCGGACTCCGCCTGAGCCTGCTGCCGCGCGGCGTCCTGGCCGGCGTTGAAGTACAGCACCCGGCAGCCGGGGCACCGCTCGTGGACCACCTGCTCGAACACCGGGCGGTCGACGCTCTCGTAGCGGGACGTCTTGGACTCCGGCAGGAGGAGCGCGATCGTCGGCTCGGCCGGGTCCGCGGCGGGCGCACACCCGGTGAGGAGCAGCAGAGCGACGAGGGCCACCCGGGCCCACCGGGTCACGTCAACGAACCGATCGGTACTCCGACGCGGTGCGCGTCCAGGGCGAGGACCAGGGCCCCGCGCACCCGCGCCGCACCACCCAGCCCCGAGACCTCGACGCGCACCGGACCACCCTCCGCGGGCACGGCACGCGCCTCGAGCTCTGTACGCAGCGGCCCGAGGAGCACCTCCCCTGCGCCGGCGAGGTCGCCGTCGATCACGACGACGTCCGGGTCGAGCACCGTCACGGCGGTGCTCAGGGCCCGGCCCAGCCGCCGTCCCGCGTCGCCCACCACGCGGCCGCACGCCGCGTCGCCCGCCAGGGCTCGGCCCACGATGTCGCGCAGCGCCAGGTGGCCGTGCGTGGTGGCCAGCCGCGCGGCGAGCGCCGCCGACCCGATGGATCCCTCGAGGCAGCCGCGCAGCCCGCAGCGGCAGGTCGAGCCGTCCTCGACGTCGAGGACGTGGCCGATCTCACCGGCGGCGCCGCGTCGCCCGTGCACGACCGCACCGTCGACCACGACGCCCATCCCGATCCCGTGCCCCAGGCCCACCCACAGCAGGTCCGACAGGCCGCGGCCGATCCCCAGACGTGCCTCGGCGAGCGCCCCGAGGTTGGAGTCGTTGTCGACGAGCACCGGCAGCCCGAGCCGGTCGCCGAGCACGGCGGGCACGTCGGCCTCCGCCCAGCCGGCCAGGATCCGCGGAGCCGTGACCCGACCGGTCCGGGTGTCGACCGGGGCGGGGATGCCGACCCCGATCGCGAGCACCTCGCCGATCGGCGCTCCGACGGTCTCGACGAGCTCCTCGATGAGCAGCGCTGCGCGGTCCAGGCCCGAGTCGGCGCGGTGGCCCGGCGGCAGCGGGAGACGCTGCTCGGCGACCACCTTGAGCGCGACGTCGGCCAGCGCGACGCGCATCTCACGCTCGCCCACGTGCACCCCGGCGACCAGGCCCAGGTTCCGGGCGAGGCTGACCTCCTGCGCACGCCGGCCGGAGCGGGACGTCGGTGTGGTCTGCAGCACACCGGCCGCGACCAGCTCCTTGACGATGTTGGAGATCGTCGCGGTGGACAGCCCGGTCACGCCGGCGAGCTCGATCTGGGTGATCGAGCCGCGGTGCTGGACGGCGCTGACGATCCGCGCACGGTTGGCCTCGCGCAGGGACGTCTGCGAACCGCCCGACGTCCGTTCGCCTGCCACGCTGCGAGGATACCGCCGCTCGCACAGCCTGCCGTGGGATGCTCACCACGATGGACCGTGGTCGCGTCACCCGGCGCCGCGCTCGGCTCGCCGCGCGCGGCGTTCCCAGGCGTGCCGCGTGGGCGCTCGCCGGCCTCGTAGTGTGGTCGCTGGCGGCGTGCACCGCGCCGGCCACCCCGGCACCGTCCGCCACCGGCCAGCAGGTCGAGGTCCTCACGTGGTGGGCGAGCGGGGCGGAGAAGCTCGCGATGGACGTCCTGGTGCAGCAGTTCCGCGCCGCGCACCCCGACGTGACCTACGTGGACGGCAGCGTGGTCGGCGGTGCCGGGTCGGTGGCCAAGGACGTGCTCGGCTCCCGGCTGGCCAACCACGACCCGCCCGACACCTTCCAGGTGCACGGCGGGGCGGAGCTGGCGGCCCACGTCGAGGCCGGGCAGGTCCAGCCGCTGACCGACCTCTACGACCGGCTCGGGCTCACCGACGTGCTGTCGCCCGCGGTGCTCGACCTGGTCAGCGTGGACGGGGTGCCGTACGCGGTGCCGGTCGACGTCCACCGGGCGAACCTGCTGTGGGCCAACACCGCGGTGCTGGTCGCGGCCGGCCTGGACCCCACGGCCCGCTACGACTCGCTGGACTCGTGGCTGGACGCGCTGTCCGCGGTGCGGGCCTCGGGGCACGTGCCGCTGGCGCTCGGCTCGACCTGGACACAGGTGCACCTCCTGGAGGCGGTGCTGCTGTCGCGGCTCGGGCCGCAGGCCTACGCGGGGTTGTGGGACGGAACGACGGACGCCACGTCGCCGGCCGTCGCCACGGCGGTGGGCGACTTCGCCCGGCTGCTGGGCTACACCAATCCCGACCGGGACTCGCTGGACTGGCAGGACGCCGCCACCCTGGTCGCCAACGGGGACGCGGCGTTCACGGTGATGGGTGACTGGGCGCAGCAGGTCCTGGACCCGCCGGTGGTGTGGGCCCCGTTCCCCGGGACCGAGGGTGTGGACGACGTGGTGCTCGACGCCTTCGCCGTGCCGGTGGGCGCGCCGCACCCCGACGGCGCCGAGGCATGGCTCACCACGATCGCCGGGGCCGAGACCCAGGCCGCCTTCGCCAACGCGAAGGGCGCCGCGCCGGCCCGCGCCGACGTCCCGATGACCGCGCTGGACACGTACCCGCGCACCGCGTTCCTTGCGCTGCGCAGCGGGGTCCGGGTGCCGTCGCTCGCCCACGGGATGGCGGCGCCCCCGGACGCCCTGACCGAGATCACCGACGTGGTCGCCCGGCTCGCGAACGGCACCGCGTCGACCAGCCAGCTCCAGGCCGCTCTGGCCGAGGCGGCGACCCCGGCCGCCACACCCGCAGCGTCCACGCCGTGACCGAGGGGCCCGCGCCACCCGGCACGGGCCCCTCGGTCACCACGCAGCACTCAGCGCAGGCCGCTCACCACCAGTGGGGGTGGCACGGGCGCGGCACCTGGCGGTCGACCAGCACCGCGACCGTACGGGCCGGCACGCTCGCCGTCCCCGTGGTCGTGTCCCAGGCCGTCTGCTTGACCACGCCGTCGCTGCCGTGAGCCTGCACCGGCGAGAGCTGCCACGACGTCCCGGCCAGCCCGTCGACCGGCACGTCGACCTCGTCGGGCGAGGCGTTGAACACCACGAGCACGCCGTCCAGCTTCCGGTCCACGTCCCGGCCCACCGTGTCGTCGATCCGCATGACGATCACGCCGGGGATCGCGTCCGGCCCGCCGTCCGGGAAGCTCACCTTCTGGTCGATGAGGTCCGCCGAGCCGAGCCGGAACAGGTCCGTGGAGAACCGCAGCCGGAGCAGGTCCTCCGCGGCCGCCGACGCGTCCGCGATGTCCGACGGCGCCGGCTTGAGCGAGGCGTCGGCCAGCAGCGGCTGGTCGTACGGCCAGCGGGCCTGGTTGTCCGCCGCCTGCGGCAGGCCCCGGCCGAAGCCGTTGTCCTGACCGGTGAAGTCCAGCACGTTGAACCAGTCGCCGGAGTTGTAGGAGTTCTTGTCCAGCGACTTGCTACGCAGCAGGTCCGCACCCGCGTGCCAGAACGACGGGGTCTGGGCCAGCGCCGTGGTGGACAGCGCCAGCGTGTTCATCCGGACCCGGTCCGACATCGAGGTGTCCGTCGGGAGCTTGTACGTCAGCTCGTCGAAGATCGTCTCGTTGTCGTGCGCGTCGACGTAGGTGATGACCTCGTCCGGCTGGTCGGCGTAGCCCGCCGGCTGGCCGTTGTAGTCGATCTGCTCACCGGTCTTCACGGTCCCGTCAGACGTCTCGAACGAGAAGTCGCGCAGGTTGCCGGCCAGACCGAGCTTGACCAGGTCCTCGTCGTGGGCGAGCGTCGCGGCCTGCTGGGCCCCGTCGCCGTTGATCGCCGCCCCGTTGGGGTCGGTGAACGCACCGGTGGCGTAGCCCTGGATCCGCGGGTCCTCGTCGAACGGGCCGCCACCGCGCACGGCGTCGCGCAGCCGGTCGGAGAATGTGCCGATCCCGGTGCCGCCGAGCTGGCCCTGGGTCGCCTGCGTGAACAGCGCGTTGTTCGCCACCTCGCCGAAGTTCCAGCCCTCGCCGTACAGGTAGACGTTCTTGCCGTTGACGCCGTCCTTGCGCATGGTCAGCGCGTCGAGCGCGTCACGCACGGCCTGCATGGTCTGCACCGAGTGGTGCCCCATGAGGTCGAACCGGAAGCCGTCGACCTTGTACTCCTTGGCCCACAGCACCACCGAGTCGACCATCATCTTCTGCGCCATGAGGTGCTCGGTCGCCACGTTCTGGCAGCAGGTCGAGGTCTCGACCTGACCGATCGCGTTGAGCCGGTGGTAGTAGCCCGGCACGACCTTGTCCAGGACGCTCTTGTCGTCCTGACCGCTCGCGGCGGTGTGGTTGAACACCTCGTCGGCCACCACCTGGAGCCCGATGGCGTGCAGCGAGCCCACCATGCTGCGGAACTCCACGGTGCGTGAGGCACCGTTCGGCCGCACGGCGTACGAGCCCTCGGGCGTCGACCAGTGGAACGGGTCGTAGCCCCAGTTGAACCCGTCGGTGTCGGCGACCTGCGCGATGCAGGCCTGCTGCTCGGGCGAGTCCGGCGGGTACGACGCGAGGTCGCACGGCGGGGTCTGCTGGGCGCTGCGGTCCTCCTCGATCGAGGCGATGTCGAAGGTCGGCAGCAGGTGCACGGTGGTCAGACCGGCCTTGGCCAGCGAGCGCAGGTGCTTCATGCCCGACCCGTTGACCGTGAACGCCCCGTAGGTGCCGCGCAGCGCGGCCGGGACGGTCTGGTCGTTGATCGAGAAGTCCCGCACGTGCAGCTCGTAGATGGTCTGGTCGACCGGGTCCACGACGGGCTGGCGGGCCACCCGCCACAGCCACGGCTGGGTCGAGCGGTCGTCCAGATCCACCAGCACCGAGTGCGTGGAGTTGACAGTGAGGGCGACCGAGTACGGGTCCGTCACGTCGTTCACCTCGACCGCGTCGGTGGTCGGGGCGTAGACGGTGACCTCGAAGCGGTACGCGGCGTTCTTCCATGAACGCTCGCCACGCACCGACCAGGTGCCGTCGTCAGCGCGCTGCATCGCCACGTGCTGCGGGTCGGCGGAGACGTCCCCGCCCGGCCACAGCAGCAGCGAGACCTGCTGAGCGGTCGGCGCCCACACACGCACGGTGGGCACACCGCGGCTCCAGGTGGCGCCGAGCGTGGCGTCGTCCGCGGCACCGGCGTACAGGTCGTCGAGCACGCCGGGGATCTGAACGCCGGTCGCGGCGACCAGCGGCCCGCCGTCGTCGCCGCGGGAGACCAGCACCTTGCCGGTCAGCCAGGACTCGACGTCGGCGCGCGGGGTGCCGTCCGGCAGGTGCAGCGCCAGGTACCCGCTCAGCTGCGGGAACCGGGCGAGCTGGGCGTCGCTGAGCCCGGCCGGGTCGTAGGTCAGCGGGACGGACTCGCCGCCCACCACCTCGCCGTCGGCCACGGACACGCCGGCGTCCGGCGCGTGGTGCAGCGCGAACACCTGCGTGGCCGGGTCGCCGCCGCCGAGGTCGGCGGGCAGCGCGACGGTGCTCGCGTCGACCCACTGCGCGGCCCACTGGCCCAGGCCGGCCAGCGGCGCGTCGGTCACCTCGATGCTCAGCACGTGCGTCGCGACGTCGTAGCTGAACGTGATGGGCTTGCCGCCCGGCGAGCTGAACGGGATGTTCGCACCGCCCGGTACGCCGTCGGCGCCGTAGTTCACGTCCCACGACCGGCCGACGGCCACCTTGACCTGCCAGCTGCCGGCCGGGATGTCGCTCGTGGTGAACGTGGCGGTGCCGTCTCCGTCCGCGTCGAGCAGCACTGTCGCCAGGCAGGACGGGTCCCAGTCACCGGCGCAGCCGACCTCGGACTGGTAGTCCCCCGGCAACGTGAGCAGCGGACCCTGCGCGCTGGAGGTCATCTGGTGCGAGACCTCGTCGTAGACGAACGTCACGTCGGTGGTGCCGGTGAGCGAGAACGTGAGGTTCGGGCCGCCGGGCACCCCGCCCGCGCCGTAGTTCTCGTTCCAGCTGCCGCCGATCGCGATCTTGTACTCCCAGTCGCCGGCGGGGATGGTGAACGTGCCCGCGTACAGGCCGTTGCCCTGGTAGGCGAGCTGGGTCGCGGTGCACGCCGGGTCCCAGTCGCCCGGGCAGCCGGCCTCGGACTGGTAGGAGCCCGGCACCGTCACCTGGAGGTTGCCCAGGTCCCCACCGGGCGGCGGCGTGTCGACCGCGCCGTCCACGGCGAAGCCGACCGAGCCGTACGTCGAGGCGGCGGCGTGCCCGCCCGCGGCGTCGGTGGTCACCGCGCGGTACTCCACCAGCGTGCCGTCGGCCATGCCGCGCACGTCGGCGACGACGCCGGGCGTGGTGTCCTCGGCGGTGCCGAGCGGCGTCCACGTGCTGTCGCCCACCACGCGGTACGCGAACGAGGTCTGCGCCCACGCGTCGGGCACGTCGGCCTGCACCGCGGGCTGACCGGTCAGCGCCGCGCCGGGGCTCGGCACCGAGACCGTGACGGTGTCGGTCGCGGGCACGGCCACGGTCGTGGAGGCGCCCAGGACCACGGCGCCCAGCGCCGGCACGGTCAGCGTGACCACGCCGTCCGCGTCGGCGGTGACCGACGCGCCTGTCCCGTACTCGCCGGTGAACGTCGCGCCGGGGGTCAGCGTCGTGACGTGCACGGTCGCGTCGGACGTGCCGTTGTTGAGCGCGACCAGGTGCTCGACCTTCTCGGTCGGGTCGACCCGGGAGAACGCGTAGACGCTGTCGGCGTCGTCCGGCCGCTCGATCTGGGCGCCGGTCACCAGCGCCGGGATGGAGGTGCGCAGCGCCGCGAGGTCGGCGATGTGGGCGTACAGCGGGGCGCTCGTGTCGTAGCGGTCGACCGAGCCGGCCGTCTCGCCGGTGAGCAGCTGCTGGTTGGCGTACTCGTCGACCTGGGTGGCGAACATGTCCTGGCGGGCGTCCTTGTCGGTGCCGCCCAGGCTGCCGTCGCCCTCGAAGCCCTGCTCGTCGCCGTAGTAGACCACCGGCTGGCCGCGGGACAGGAACATCAGCGAGTGCGCCAGCTCGGAGCGCGCCAGGCCGTTCGGGTCGTCCTTGACCAGGTAGCCGAACCGGCCCATGTCGTGGTTGCCGAGGAACGTCGGCAGCGCCGTCGCGCTCGAGTGCGGCGTGGTGTACCAGTCGTCGGACGCGAAGAGGCTGTGCAGCGTGTCCGGGCTGAAGCCGCGCGCGAACGTCGACGCGGCGGACTGGAACGCGAAGTCGAGCACCGAGCTCATGTCGGTGTCGCGCACGTACGGGGCGGTCTTGGTCGCGTCGGCGTCGTAGACCTCGCCGAACATGAAGAAGTCGTCCTTGCCGATCGACTGCGCGTGCGCCTGGACCGCGGCGGTGAACTGCGTCCAGAACTCGGAGTTGACGTGCTTGACGGTGTCGATCCGGAAGCCGTCGACGCCTAGGTCGACCCACGCGTCGTACACGTCGATGAAGCCCTGCACGACGGCCGGGTCCTCGGTCATCAGGTCGTCCAGGCCTGCGAAGTCGCCGTAGGTCGAGGACTCGCCGGTGTAGGTCGAGTTCCCGCGGTTGTGGTACTTGGTCACGTCGTTGAGCCAGGCCGGGACCTTGACATCGGCCTCGGCCGGGTCGACCACCGGGGTGTAGGGGAACGACACGGTGCTCGGCGCCAGTGTCGGGAAGGTGGTGCCGCCGGCGTAGTCGGCCGGGTCGAACTCCACGCCGCTCGCGTCGTGGTAGGGGCTTGCGGCCTTGTCGACGTAGTCGTAGGTGCCCTCGGCGTAGGAGATCACGTCGGCGGTGTGGTTGGTGATGATGTCGAAGTAGACCTTGATGCCGCGGGCGTGCGCGTCTGCGATGAGGGACTGGAGCTCGGCGTTGGTGCCCAGGTGGGGGTCGATCTGGGTGAAGTCGGTGATCCAGTACCCGTGGTAGCCGGCGGAGGCATCCGCGCCGGTGCCCTGCACGGGCTTGTTGACGAACGACGGGGTCAGCCAGATCGCCGTGGTGCCCAGACCCTGGATGTAGTCCAGCTGGCTACGCAGACCGGCCAGGTCGCCGCCGTGGTAGAAGCCCTTGTCGGTCGGGTCGAAGCCGCTGACCAGACGGTCGGCCGCCAGGCCACCGGTGTCGTTGGACGTGTCGCCGTTCGCGAACCGGTCGGTCATGACGAAGTAGAACTGCTGGCCCGCGCCGGCCTCGCGCACGGGCGCGGCGACCAGGGCGTCGTCCGCGGTGGTGTAGCCACCGGTGAGGTCCACCGGGGTGACGGCGATGAGGTGGGTCGCCTCGTCGAACGTGAAGCGCAGGAGGGTGTCGCCGGCGATCGTCAGCGGGGCGTTGTCACCGCCGCCCTCGCGCCCGTAGGACTCGTCCCACGTGTCGTTGTAGGCGACCTTGTACTGCCACGAGCCGGCCGGGACGTCGAAGTCCCCCGACCAGGTTCCGTCACCGTTGTCGGCGAGCTCGGTGCTGGTGCACTCCGGCTGCCAGTCGCCGGGGCACCCGAGCTCGGACTGCAGGTCGCCGACGAGGGCGACGGACGTCGCCGCAGCCGCGGCGGGCGCGAAGGGCACGACGGCGCCGACGGCGCCCATCCCGATCGCAGTGAGCAACACCAGGGCGCGCGTAGCACGTGACATCTGGACCCCTTCGTCCGGCGAGGCCCGGGTCCCCACCGGGCTGCTCGCGGCCCGGTCCCCCGCCGGGCACCTGGCGACCATAGCGACGTTCTTGCAGTGTCTGCAAGGTCTTGCAGCAAGGTCACCGAGGCACGGTCGGGCAGGCTCGGACATGTGAGCGTTCACCCGATCGGGCGAGAGCCGTCACCCGGATGGACCACGAGCTGTCACCCACACGGAGCACCCGCCGCATCCGGGCGGGCGTCGGTCACCAGCCGGATCCCACCAGCTGACGCTGGGCGAAGGTCCCGCCGGCCCGGCCGGGGTAGACCCACAGCACGTCGTTCTCGTCCCGGCCCAGGAGGTCGTTGACGCCGTCGGCGGTCAGGTCGGCCCCGCTGGACATCCTCACCGTCGCCCAGCCATGGCCGACCTGGCGGCGCATGGCGAACCGCCCGTTGCCGAGCCCGGCGTAGAACCACAGCCGGCCCGCACCGTCGATCGACAGGATGTCGTTGCGTCCATCCCCACTCATGTCGCCGGCGGCGTACAGGTCGAACCCGTTCCAGCCGTTGCCGACCTGCGCGCGTGCCGCGAATCGTCCCCCGCCCGCGGCGGGGTAGAGCCAGAGTCGTCCCTGGTTGTCGATCGCGAGGAGGTCGGGCCGCCGGTCGCCGTTGAGGTCCCCCGTCGGGACGATCCGATACGGTCCCCACCCCCACCCGACCCGCGACGGGCTCCCCAGCCCGGAGCGGCCGTTGCCCGGGTACAGGAGGAGGTTCCCGTAGACGTCCTCGGCGAGGACGTCGTTGCGTCCATCCCCGTTCCAGTCGCCAGGCCCGTAGAGCGTGAACTTCTCCCAGCCCAGCCCCAGCGGTGTCACGTACGGGTACCAGTCCTCGACGTTCGGGAACCGCCCGTCCGCGGTGGGCAGCTCCAGGATCTTGAGCCGACCCGAGTTCTCGACGAGGAGGATGTCGCCCACACCCGAACCGGTGAGGTCGGGCGACAACGCCGGGACGAGCCCGTGCGGGCTGTACAGATCGCCCGTCGAGTCGACGTCCCAGCTCTCGGAGGTCGCTTCTGCGCCCCCAGCGCCCACGGTGCGGAGGCGGTACGTGGCGTCGTTCGCGATGCCCAGCGCCGTGAGGTCCAGGTCGCACCCACCCGCGGCACCAGCGGTCTGCCAGGCCAAGGCCGCCGGCTTCCACTGCGACGAGCCGACGACCTGGTACTCGAGCGTGGTCTGCGGGCACGCTCCACCGCTCTCGGGCGACACGAGTGCGAGGAAGGGCACCGGCCCGCCGGGCCCACCGCGCACCTCCGAACCCGGCGGTCGCGTGAGCGTGACCGCACCCATCCGGGCGCTCGGCACGTTCACCTCGACCGTCCGCGACGCCAGGATCGCCTTGGTCGAACGGCGCAGGCCGTTCGGCAGGGTGGTGGTGGCCCAGTCGATGACCCGGACCGTGACGGCATGGGTTCCTGGCGTCGCACCGAGGCTCTGGGTGGCCTCCCACGAGACGTGCGCATCGTCGACCCACTCGCCGCCGCCCGGTGACATGTACTGGGCCAGACCGCCGTCCACCACCACCTCGGTCCCGTGCGAGGTGTTGTCGGCCACGTAGCTCGCGGCGACATCGATCCGGCCCGTGCTAGCGGTTGCCGAGACGACGAGGTCGCTGATCGTCGACACCGCCTCGACCGCGACAACGGAAGGGGCCGGCACCGGGCCGACCACGAGCACGCACAGTGCCACCGCCGTGGTGAGAAGACGCCGAATCATCCGAACCCCCTGGTGCCGACCGTCACCTCCGCGGGCGGGCGCCGGCGCCGAGCACGTCCGGTGCGGGCAACACGCGACCCACGTAGATGCGGACCACATGGTTCCACCAACGCGACCCCGCTCGTGGCCCGAAGGTCTCCCTGGGCCCGGCTCGACCCGACGTCAGCCGCGCAACTGGGCCAGGCGTCGATCGGCATCCGCCGGGGCCAGGTCGAGGGCCACGACCTTGTCGCGGCTGGTGGCGCCGGAGACCAACCGGACCTGACGCCGGCGCAGGCCGAACGCCGCCGCGATGGCGGCGAGCGCGGCCTCGGTCGCGGCGCCGTCCACCGCGCGGGCGCTCACGGCGACCACGAGACGGTCCCCGTACGAGCCGCCGACCTTGGTGCGCGAGGCGCCCGGGCGCACCCGGATCGCGACCCGCGCCTCGCCCGCGCCCTCAGACACAGCCCCGGGCCGCGCTCAGATCAGGCCGAGCGACGCGACGGCGTCCCGCTCCTCGATCAGCTCGGCGACCGAGGCGTCGATCCGCGGCCGGGAGAACGCACCGATCTCCAGGTCCGGGACCACCTGCCACGAACCGCCGGCCGACGTGACCGGGAACGAGGACACCAGCCCCTCGGGCACGCCGTACGAGCCGTCCGAGACCAGCCCCGCCGACGTCCAGTCGCCCTCCGGCGTGCCGAGCACCCAGTCGTGCACGTGGTCGATCGCGGCGTTCGCCGCCGACGCTGCGGACGAGGCACCGCGCGCGGCGATGATCGCTGCCCCGCGCTTGGCCACCGTGGGGATGAAGTCGTCGGCCAGCCACGCCTCGTCCACGGCGTCCGTCGCCGGGCGGCCGGCGACCGTCGCGTGGAACACGTCCGGGTACTGCGTCGCCGAGTGGTTGCCCCAGATGGTCAGCCGAGCCACGTCCGACACGGGCACGCCGGTCTTCGTCGCGAGCTGGGACACCGCCCGGTTGTGGTCCAGGCGGGTCATCGCGGTGAAGCGGTCGGCCGGGACGTCGGGCGCGTGCGAGCGCGCGATCAGGGCGTTGGTGTTGGCCGGGTTGCCCACCACGAGCACGCGGACGTCGTCGGCAGCGCCGGCGTTGATCGCCTGGCCCTGCGGCTTGAAGATCCCGCCGTTGGCCTCGAGCAGGTCGCGGCGCTCCATGCCCGCCCCGCGCGGCCGGGCGCCGACGAGCATCGCGACGTTCACCCCGTCGAACGCCGCGACCGGGTCGTCGAAGATGTCGACGGAGGCCAGCTGGTCGAACGCGCAGTCGGCGAGCTCCATCGCCGTCCCCTCGGCGGCCTTCACGGCCTGCGGGATCTCGAGCAGGCGCAGCGCGACCTGGGTGTCCGGTCCGAGCATCTGCCCCGAGGCGATCCGGAACAGCAGCGCGTAGCCGATCTGGCCGGCGGCGCCGGTGACGGTGACGGTGACAGCGGGCACGGGGAGCTCCTTCGATCCAGATGTCCTGCGGTTGACGGCCGGTGACGAGCCCGCCGTGGTCATCCCATGATGCGCGGGTGACCGCCGGCGCGCGCGCCGAGCCTCAGCGCGCGAGCGCTGCGGCGAGGTTGGTGTCGAGCGTGGCGAGGAACTCCTCGGTGGTCTGCCACGGCTGGTCGGGGCCGACCAGCAGGGCGAGGTCCTTGGTCATCGCACCGGACTCGACGGTCTCGATCACCACCCGCTCGAGGGTCTGGGCGAACTCGGTCACCTCGGGGGTGTTGTCGAGCTTGCCGCGGTGGGCCAGGCCCCGGGTCCAGGCGAAGATCGACGCGATCGGGTTGGTCGAGGTCGGCTGGCCGGCCTGGTGCTGGCGGTAGTGCCGGGTCACGGTGCCGTGCGCCGCCTCGGCCTCGACCGTCTTGCCGTCCGGCGTCATGAGCACGCTGGTCATCAGGCCGAGGGAGCCGAAGCCCTGCGCGACGGTGTCCGACTGCACGTCGCCGTCGTAGTTCTTGCAGGCCCAGACGTAGCCGCCCTCCCACTTCATCGCCGCCGCGACCATGTCGTCGATCAGGCGGTGCTCGTAGGTCAGGCCGGCGGCGTCGAACTGCTCCTTGAACTCGGTCTCGAACACCTCGGCGAACAGGTCCTTGAACGCGCCGTCGTAGGCCTTGAGGATCGTGTTCTTGGTGGACAGGTAGACCGGGTAGCCGCGCTGCAGGCCGTAGGCGAACGAGGCCCGCGCGAAGTCGCGGATCGAGTCGTTGAAGTTGTACATGCCCATCGCCACGCCACCGCCCTCGGGGTAGGTGACGACCTCCTGGACGATCGGCTCCGATCCGTCCGTCGGGGTGTAGGTCAGGGTCAGCGTGCCCGCTCCGGGGACCTTGAAGTTGGTCGCCTTGTACTGGTCGCCGTGCGCGTGACGGCCGATGACGATCGGCTTGGTCCAGCCCGGTACCAGGCGGGGCACGTTGGAGATGATGATCGGCTCGCGGAACACCACGCCGCCGAGGATGTTGCGGATCGTCCCGTTGGGCGACAGCCACATCTTCTTCAGGCCGAACTCGGCGACCCGCGCCTCGTCCGGCGTGATGGTGGCGCACTTGACCCCGACGCCGTGCTCCTTGATCGCGTTCGCGGCGTCCACGGTGACCTGGTCGTCGGTGGCGTCGCGGTTCTCGATCGACAGGTCGAAGTAGCGCAGGTCCACGTCCAGGTACGGGTGGATGAGGCGGTCCTTGATGGACTGCCAGATGATCCGGGTCATCTCGTCGCCGTCGAGCTCGACGACCGGTCCGACGACCTTGATCTTGGCCATGCGGGTCTCCCGTTCGGTTGGTGCGGTCTGCGCGGGCCTGAGCGGCGCACGGGCACGGCGGGCGCCGCCGAGAAGATTACTCGATATCAAGAGATCTCGACCGGCGGCGCCGTACCCGCCCGCCGGGACACTCCCGATGGCATGATGCCGGGCGGCGCCCATGTCTGCGAGAGGACAACCATGCCGACCGACCCGACCAGCCCCAGCAGCCCCACCCCGGACGAGCCGGCCCAGCCGGTCGAGCCGGCCCAGCCGGTCGAGCCGGCCCAGCCGGTCGAGGAGGTCCAGCCCGTCACGGAGGCAGCGACGCAGCCACCCGGTCCCGACGAGGTCTGGCTCGCACCGGCCGGCGGGGTCGACGAGATCGACCTGGGCCCCGACCGGACCAGCGGCTACGGCCTGGCCCAGCGGCTCGGGGCCGAGACCTTCGGCACCTTCGCCCTGGTCCTCGTGGTGGTCGGCACCCTGCTGTACGGCACGACCCTCTACGGGACACCCAGCGAGCTCGGCGCGCTGGGCACCGGGCTGGCGGCCGGCTTCGCACTGATCGGCCTGTACACCGCCTTCGTCCACGTCTCGGGCGCGCACCTGAACCCCGCGGTCTCGGTCGGGTCGGCCATCGCGGGCCGGATCACCGCGCTGGACGCGCTGTTCTACGTCATCGCCCAGGTGATCGGCGGTGCACTGGCCGTCGCGGTGCTGTACACGACCATCCCGGCGCAGCTGGTGAGCCTGACCGGCTCGTCCAGCGCGACGGCCTTCCTGGCCAAGACCGCCAACGGATGGGGCGAGGCCTCCGCGCTGTCGGTGCTCTCCAGCGGCCAGGCGGAGTTCGGGCTCGTCGCGGCGCTGCTCGTGGAGACCCTGGGCACCGCCGTGCTGGTCGGTGTGGTGCTCGCGTCGCGGCCGTCGGCCCGCTCGGCCACCGCCGTCGGCGTCACCTACGCCGCACTCATCCTGCTCGCCGGGCCGATCACGGGCGGCGGGTTCAACCCGGCCCGCTCCACCGCGGTCGACCTGTTCGTGATCGGCACGGACGGCCCCGCGGTCGGTCAGCTCTGGCTGTTCTGGGTGGCACCCCTCGTCGGTGGCGCGATCGCAGGCCTCGCCAAGCTCGCGTTCGGCCAGCGCGAGCGCGGCGAGATCGAGGCGGCGCTCGCCCAGGCGGAGGCCGACCTCGCGAAGGCCTGACCGGGGCGGCCGCACGCGGCGGGCACCTCGGCGCGGCCGGGTGGCCGCGCGGTGCGCTCAGCGAGCCGCGGGGCCGCAGTCGGACCGGGGCGCGGCGACGCACTCCGCCGCGGCGTCGCGAACCGCGCGCCGGTCGACCTTGCCGCTGGCGCTGCGCGGCAGGGCGTCCAGCACGATGGCGTCCTTGGGCAGCTTGTGCCGCGCGAGCACGGCTCCCGCGACCTCACGCACCCGGTCGAGGTCGGGGACGCCGTCCGCGCCGTCGGGAGCCTCGAGGACCGCGACCACCACCTCGCCCCACGTGGCGTCCGGCACGCCGACGACCACCAGGTCGGTGACCGGGCCGCCGACCAACGGCGCGAGGGACTCCTCGACCTCACCGGGGAGCACCTTCTCCCCGCCGGTGTTGATCACCTCGGCGAGCCGGCCGACGAGGCGCAGCGCGCCCTCCGCGTCCCAGGTCGCGAGGTCGCCGGTGTGGAGCCAGCCGTCGCGGAGCGCGGCGGTCGTGGCACGCTCGTCGCCCCAGTAGCCGCTGAACACCTGCGGCCCGTCCGCGCACAGCTCGCCGGGCACACCCGGTGCCGTGACGGTCTCGCCGGTGTCCGGGTCCACGAGACGCAGGTCGAGGTACGGCAGGGGCCACCCGACCGAGCACGGCTTGTCCGCGACCCGGTGTGGTGGCAGCAGCGTCCCCGCGGGCGAGAGCTCGGTCATGCCCCACGAGGGCAGCAGCTCGAGCCCGTGCTCGCGGTAGGTGGCCAGCAGGCCGACGGGCACCGGCGCGCCGCCGACGACAGCACCGCGCACACCGGACAGGTCGGCGTCGGCGAAGCCCGGCAGCCGCGAGACCGCGGAGTACATCGCGGGCACGCCGAACATCAGCGTGACCCCTGAGGTCATGTCGGCCAGCGTGCGCCCCGGGTCGAACGCCCGCCGTAGCAGCGCTGTGCCGCCGCGGGCGACGGTGGCCATCACGAAGCAGTTCAGGCCCCCGACGTGGCACAGCGGCGCGACGCCGAGCGCCACGTCGTCGGGTCGCAACCCCAGCACTGCCTCCATGTTCCGGGCGGACCACCACAGGTTCGCGTGGCTGAGCATCGCGGCCTTGGGCCGGCCGGTGGTGCCGGAGGAGAACAGCAGGACGGCGATGTCGTCGGGGTCCAGCCGCCGGCGCGCGAGCGGCGAGCCGGTGAGCAGGTGCTCGCCCCAGGTGATCCAGCGCCGCACCGGCGTGCCGGCCGCGGCGACCCTGGCGTACTGCTCGGCCTGCTCGGGGTGGACCACGACGGTGTGCGCCCCGCAGTGCCGCAGCGCCGAGACCGCCTCGGCCTCGACCCACCTGAAGCTCAGCGGGACGAACACCGCGCCGATCCGCTGTGCGGCCAGCAGCGTGACGAGCAGACCGGGGTCGTTGCGCCCGGCCCACGCGACCGGGTCACCGGCGCGCAGCCCTCCCTCGGCGAGCACGGCGGCGAGCGATCCCGCCGCCGCATCGAGCTCGGCCGCCGTGAACGCCACGCCGTGGTCCCCCACCACGGACGTGGCGCCGGGAGCGTTCACCGAGAGCGCCGCGACCGCTGCCGCGAGGCTCAGGTCGGGCCTCATGGAACCTCCCTGGGGGGTCGGGGTGCGCGGGGCCCTGCAGCTCCCGCGCACCCCGACGGGTGTCAGGCCCGGGCGCCGGCTGGGGCGGCCGGGACCTCGGCCTTGGCCTTGGCCAGGACGACGCGAGTGGTCAGCGCGAGCGCCACACCCACGGCGGCGACCACGATCGCGATGATAAACGGCTGGGTGTAGTCGCCCGTGGCGCCGCCACCCAGGGACGCGCCGACCTTCGGGCCGAAGTAGGCCGCGATCGCGTAGCCGCTGAAGATGATGCCGTAGTTGACGCCCTGGAAGCGGGGGCCGAACGTGTTCATGCTCAGCGCCGGGAACACGCCCATGACACCACCGAAGGCGAGGCCCAGGCCGATGATCCCGATGACGAACCCGGGCATGCTGTTCATGGTGAGCAGGACCACGAAGGACAGCGCCACCACGACGTAGATCACGATGACCGAGTTGATGTAGCCGATCCGGTCGGAGATGGCGCCCCAGGCGAAGCGGCCGACGGCGTTGCAGATCGCGTAGACCGAGACCAGGACGGCAGCGGTCGCGGCGCTGATCGCGAACATGTCGGTCTGGGCGATCGGCGAGAGCTGCGAGCCGATCATCAGGCCGGAGAAGGCGCCGGCACCGAGCATGGCGAAGATCAGGTAAAAAGTCGGCGTGCCGAGCATCTGCTGCCACGTCTTGTTCACCACGGCGGGAGCGCCGGCGGGCGGGGTCCAGCCCTCGGGCACGAAGCCGACGGGCGCGGTCTTGATGAGGAACGCACCGATGATGACGATCGGCAGGTAGGCCAGGCCCATCCGGACGTACGCGGCGTCGGGGCCGGCCGACTTGATGATCGCCTGCGCGACCGGTGCCGCGACGACGGTGCCGGTGCCGAGAGCCGCGGTGAGCACGCCGGATGCGAAGCCCTTGCGGTCCGGGAAGAGCTTGATGGTGTTGTTCAGGCACCCCGAGTACGCGAAGCCCATGCCGAGACCGGCGACGATGCCGTACCAGAAGTAGTACATGCCCAGGCTGGACGCGGTCCCGGCGAGGGCGAAACCGGCGGCGAAGAGCACCGCGCCGACGCCGACGGAGTAGCGGGTCCAGCCGCGGTCGACGAAGAAGCCGCCGAGGATCATCGGGATCGGCGCGATGGCGCCGTTGATGGTGAACCCGAGGACGACCTGGGCAGGCGTCCATTCGTGAGCGCCCGCGAGCGGGCCGACCCAGACCGAGAACGCGTAGATCGCGCCTGTGCAGAAGAGGATCAGGACGGCTCCGGTGAGCACTCGCCACCGGTTGATGGTCGGCATGTCAGCGCCTTTCGTGAGGTGCGGGGGCCGCGGCCGTCCGCTGGGGTGAGGTGCGTTCAGTTCTGGTGCTCGGTGGTACTGGTGGTGCAGCGGTCGTCGGTGCTCAGACGAGCGCCGGCTCGGAGGTGGGGGTGAAGCCGAGCCCGCCCCAGACCTCGCGGAACATGCCGGGGTCCATGACCGACAGGTCGGCCGAGACGGCCGGCGCGAAGTCCATCTGGTCGAGCACGTCGCGCTGCAGGTCGATGCCGGGGGCGATCTCGATGAGGGTCATCACCCCGTCGACCAGCTCGAACACCGCGCGCTCGGTCACGTAGAGGACGCGCTGGTCGCGCTCGCCGGAGTAGGGGCCGGAGAACGTGATCTGCTGGACGTCGGCGAGGAACTTGCGCGCCTTGCCCTCGGTCACGATGCGCAGCGAACCGTCCTCGACCGCGACCTCGAGGCCGCCGGCGGTGAACGAGCCGGCGAAGATCAGCGTCTTGGCGGACTGGCAGATGTTGATGAACCCGCCGCAGCCGGCGACCCGTGAGCCGAACTTGGACACGTTGACGTTGCCGTGCGCGTCGGTCTGCGCCAGACCGAGCACGGCCACGTCCAGGCCGCCGCCGTCGTAGAAGTCGAACTGGTGGTCCATGTCCACCAGCGCCTGGGCGTTGTACGAGTGCCCGAAGTCCTTGAGGCCCGCCGGCACGCCGCCGATGGCGCCGGCCTCGGTGGTGAGCATGATCTGCCCGCTGATGCCCTCCTCGGCCGCCACCGAGCCGACGTCGGCGGGGATGCCGACGCCGAGGTTGAGCACCGCGCCGGGCTTGAGCTCCATGGCGCACCGGCGCGCGATCACCTTGCGCTCGGACAGCTCGATGGTCGCCACGCCGGACACCGGCACCTTGAGCTGGCCGGAGAATGCCGGGTTGTAGTGCGTGTTCTCGGTCTGGAAGTGGTTCTCGGGCTCGGAGACCACGACGTAGTCGACGAGGATGCCGGGCACCTTGACCAGGTTCGGGTCCAGGGAGCCGGCCCGGGCGACCGACTCGACCTGGGCGATGACGATGCCGCCGGAGTTGCGCGCGGCCTGCGCGATCGGCAGGACCTCCATCTTCAGGCCCTCGTGCTCGAGGGTGAGGTTGCCGTCCTCGTCGGCGACCGTGCCGCGGATCAGCGCGACGTCGACCGGGAAGGCGGGGTAGAACAGCCACTCCTCGCCGCCGAGCTCGAGCAGCTGGACGTAGTCCTCGGTGGACCGTGCCGACATCCGGGCGCCCTCGACCCGCGGGTCGACGAACGTGCCCAGGCCGACCTTGGTGATGACGCCGGGGCGGTGCGCGGCGATCTCACGGTAGAGCTGGCAGATCACGCCCTGCGGCAGGTTGTACGCCTCGCACTTGTCCTCGGAGATCAGGGTCGCCAGGGCGGGTGACGCGATCGCGATGCCGCCGTACCAGCGCTTGATCAGGCCCTCGTGGCCCCAGTGGCTCATGCCCTTGTCGCGGCGGTTGCCGACCGCGGACGCGTGCATGACGGTCAGGTCGCGCGGCGCCGCCTCGGCGAGGAACCGCTGCTCGACGGCCGCGATGGTCTCCTCGTTGACGCAGGCGAGCCCGAACCCGCTGAGGGCGACGGTGTCCCCGTCCTTGAGCAACCGGGCCGCCTCGGCTGCGGTGATGACCTGTGCCACGTGTCCGCGCTCCTTCTCCGCACTGACGGGTCCTCCCCGTCGAGCCGCGACCACGATTGCGGACGGCGCCCGTCCGCAAAGAGGACCATCGTCCCTCGGCGCCCAGAAGGTCATTCGGATTCGGACGAACCTCGTCCACAACGAGGACCATCGTCCTGACGGAGCCCTCGCCGGAACGAAATACGGACTGGCAGCGTCCGCAATGAGGACCATCGTCCTTGGTCCACCCCGGTACCCCGGCCCGACGATGACTGCGGCGGGGCGCCAGGAGCGCGCCGGACCACCCACGAGGCGCGCATCGAAAGGCAATCACCATGGACTTCGGACTGACCGACGAGCAGCAGCTGCTCCTCGAGAGCCTCGACGAGCTGCTCGAGCGGGAGTGCCCCGAGTCGTACATCGCCGACCTGGACCTGCACCACAAGCCGCCGACGACGTTCCGCAAGGCGATGCACGAGGCCGGGTTCGGCTCCCTGGGCTTCCCCGAGGAGTACGGGGGCACGCCCGTCGACGCGGTGACGCTGGTGCTGCTCGCGACCCGCGTGGCTCGCCAGGGCTTCAACAACGGCTACGGCCTCGAGCTGCTCCAGGCGATGGACATCATCGAGTTCGGCAACGAGGAGCAGAAGGCCGAGGTCCTCGGGCTGCTCGCGAACGGCGAGGTGCCGTTCGCACTCGGCTTCACCGAGCCGGGCGCCGGGTCGGACAACTCCGCGATGACCACCACCGCCGTGCACCACGACGGCATGGTGACCTTCAACGGGACCAAGACCCTGATCACCAACGCCCTGCAGTCCAAGTACCTGCTGCTGATGGCGAAGAACCCCGGTGTCGAGGACCCGCGCAAGGCGATCTCGATGTACCTCGTCCCGATGGACGCCCCCGGCGTGACCACCAACCAGCTCGACAAGATCCTGTGGCACATCTCCGACTCGTGCGAGATCTTCCTCGACGACGTCACGCTGCCCGAGTCGTGCCTGGTGGGTGTCAAGGGCAACGGCTTCAAGCAGCTGATGCGCAACTTCGAGATGGAGCGCCTGGTCATCGCCTCGCAGTGCCTGGGCCTGGCCGAGTGCGCGTTCGAGGACGCCGCCGAGTACGCCGCGCAGCGCGTGCAGTTCGGCAAGCCGATCGGCCAGTTCCAGCTCATCCAGCAGAAGCTGACGGACATGGCGATCAAGATCGAGAACATGCGCAACTTCGTGTTCAAGACCGCCTGGATGCTCGACCAGGGTGTGCCCCTGAAGAGCCAGGGCGCGCTGTGCAAGCGGTACTGCGCGATGGCCGCGTTCGAGGTCGCCGACGAGGCGATGCAGATCTTCGGTGGCGTCGGCGTGACCGTCGGCACCCGCGTCTCGCGCCTGTGGCGCGACATCCGCGGCCACCGGTTCGGCGGCGGCACCGACGAGATCATGGTGCACATCGCGGGCCGTCAGATCGTCAAGGACCACAGCTGAGCCGCGCGCACCGCGCGAGCCCGGCCCACCCGGAGAAGGAGCCCCGATGAAGATCGTCGTCGCCTACAAGTGGGCGCCGAACCCGCAGGACGCGGACGTGCGTCCGGACGGCACCGTCGACCTGTCCCGCGCCAAGGCAGCGGTCAGCGAGTACGACCCGGTCGCGTTCGAGCTGGCCCGCCGGCTCGCCGACGCGACCGCCGGCGAGGTGATCGGCCTGAGCGTCGGCGCCGCGTCCATCGACACCCCGCTGGCCCGCAAGGCAGCCCTGTCGCGCGGCCTGGACCGGCTGGTGCTGGTCGCCGACGACGCGCTCGCCGACGCGGACGGCACGCGGCTCGCCGCCGTGCTGGCCGCCGCGGTCCGCGCGATCGGCGACGTGGACGTCGTCCTGGCCGGAGACTCGTCGATCGACGTGGCCGCGGGCCAGGTGCCGCTCACGCTGGCCGGCGAGCTCGGTTGGCTCGGCCTCGCCTCGGTGAGCCGGGTCGAGGCCGCCGACGGCGGGCTCGTCGTCGAGCGCGACCTGCCCGGCGGCACGACGGTGCTGGCCGTCGCCGGTCCGGTCGTGCTCGCCGCCACCGCCGACGCCGTCGTGCCGAAGGTCGCCGGGATGAAGGACATCCTCGCCGCGGCCAAGAAGCCGACCGAGGTCCTGGCGCTGGACGGCCTGGACGTCCCGGCGCCCGGCGCGACGCTCACCACCCTGTCCACGGCCAAGCCCGGCGGCGGAGACCGCCAGGCCACCGTCATCGACGGCGCGGACCCCGCCGCCGCCGCGGCCCAGCTGGTCGGCGCGCTGCGCCAGGCCGGCGCCCTGTAGACATCGCTGAGGAGATCAGACCCATGAACACCACGCAGTCCTGGATCGTCGTCGCGGACGACGCGGCGGCCACCGGGCTCGTCGGGGCCGCGCGCACGCTCGGCACCGAGGTCGTCGCGGTGGTCGCGGGCCGGCGCGAGGTCGCCGACGCCCTGGCCACCGCCGCCGACCGGGTCCTGTGGCTCGGCGAGCCCGGCGAGGCGCCGGTCGAGGCGTTCGCGCCCGCCGTCGCCGCCCTGGTGGCCCAGGCCGCGCCGCGCGCGGTCGTCGGCGCCACCACCCCGTCCGGCCGTGCGCTGCTCGGTGCGGTCGGCGCCGCCCTGCAGGCCCCGGTGCTGTCCGGGATCGGCACCGTCGAGCTGTCCGGCGACCAGGTGGTCGTCACCCGTTCCGTGCTCGGCGGCGTCAGCGAGCACCGCACCGGCGTCGAGGGCACCGCGGTGCTCGCGGTCGACGCGGGCGCGGCCGTCAGCGGCACCCCGGCCGCCGCGGTCGAGGAGGTCGCCGGCGAGGCGCTCGCCGGCGCGCGGGTCACCGAGGTCCGCCCCCGCGAGCGCGCCGGGGTGAACCTCGGCGCGGCGCGCACGGTCGTGGCCGTCGGCCGCGGGCTCAAGGCTCGCGAGGACGTGGCGCTGCTCACCGAGCTCGCCGGCGCCTTCGGCGGGGAGCTCGCCTGCTCGCGGCCGCTGGCCGAGGGCGTGGACTGGCTGCCCAAGGAGCGCTACATCGGCATCTCCGGTCAGCACATCGCGCCCGAGCTGTACGTCGCGGTCGGCATCTCCGGTCAGCTGCAGCACATGGTCGGCGTCCGCGAGGCGGGCGTCATCGTGGCGGTCAACAGCGACAAGAACGCCCCGGTGTTCAGCCAGTGCGACTACGGCGTGGTCGGCGACCTGTACCAGGTGGTGCCGGCGCTCACCGCGGCTCTCAAGGGCGGCGCATGAGCGCCGAGGAGCCGGACTTCGACGTCATCGTCGTCGGGGCCGGCCCGGCCGGCGCCGTCACGGCGTACCTGCTCGCCCGGCAGGGTCACTCGGTGGTGCTCATCGAGCGCGGCGAGGCGCCCGGGGCCAAGAACCTGTCCGGCGGCGTGCTCTACGGCCGGGTGCTGGACGAGGTGTTCCCCGGGTTCGCCGACACCGCTCCGGTCGAGCGCCGGATCACCCGGCACGTCACGACCTTCCTGACCGCCGACTCGTCGGTGTCGATCGACTACGCGGGCAAGCCGCTCGCCGAGCCGGTCAACGCCGTCACGGTGCTGCGCGCGAAGTTCGACCCGTGGCTCGCCGAGCGGGCCGAGGAGGCCGGCGTCTTCCTGATGCCGGGCGTGCGGGTCGACGAGCTGCTCACCGAGCCCGGGCCGGACGGCGTGCGCCAGGTGGTGGGCGTCAAGGCCGGTGACGACGAGCTGCGCGCCCGCGTGGTGGTCGCCGCCGACGGCGTCAACTCCTACCTGGCCCGCAGCATCGGGCTGCGGCCCAAGCCGCCGGAGCATCACCTGGCCGTCGGCGTGAAGGCCGTGGTCCATCTCCCCCGGCAGGTCATCGAGGACCGTTTCGCGGTCTCCGGCGACGAGGGTGCGGCGCACGCGATCGTCGGCGACTGCACGCTGGGGATCGGCGGTGGCGGGTTCCTGTACACCAACGCCGAGTCGCTCTCCCTGGGCGTCGTGCTGCGGCTGGACGACCTGATCAAGAAGGGTCGCACCGCGATCGAGGTGTTCGAGCACTACACCTCCCACCCGGTGCTGGCGCCCTACCTGCGCGACGGCGAGATCCTCGAGTACGGCTCGCACCTGGTCGCCGAGGGCGGCCTGGAGATGGTCGGCGAGGTCGTCTCCGGCGGGTTCGTGGTGGTCGGTGAGGCCGCGGGCCTGACCATCAACTCGGGTCTGACGGTGCGCGGCATGGACCTGGCGATCGGCTCCGCGGTGGCGGCGGCCAAGGGCGTGGGCGAGGCGCTCGCCGCGGGCGACACCACGGCCACCGGCCTGGCCGCCTACCGGCGCCACCTGGACGAGAGCTTCGTGATGGCCGACCTGCGCACCTACGGGCGCGCGCCGGCCTTCCTCGAGCGCGACCGGATGTACGGCGCCTACGGGGAGCTCGCAGCGGGCATCTTCCACGACGTGTTCAGCCTGGACGGCACGCCGCGCAAGCACCTGGCCGCCGTCGCGCGCGGGGCGCTCAAGCGCTCACGGGTGTCGGTGCGCGACCTGATCAGCGACGGATGGGCGGGGGTGCGGGCCCTGTGAGGACGACGACGGTTCCCGAGCGACTGGCGGCCAACCGCTTCGTGCTCGACGAGGAGGAGTCGCACATCGAGATCGACCAGGAGCTGGCCCGGTCCACGGGCACGGCCGAACGGATCATCGCGGTGTGCCCCGCCGGCGTGTACAGCATGCAGGACGGGCGGGTCGTGGCGGACTACGCCGCATGCCTGGAGTGCGGCACCTGCCTGGCGGTCGCGGCGCCGGGCGCGCTGACCTGGCACTACCCGCGAGGCGGGTTCGGCGTCTCCTTCCGCGAGGGCTGAGCTCCACCGGCCGATCCACGGCCACACCGATTCTGAGGCCGGGCCCCACGCCGATCCCCGTGGGGCCCGGCCTCAGTGCTGTGCCGGCCTCAGTGCTGTGCCGGGGCCGCCGCCTCGCCCAGCTCCGCCGCGCGCTGCTGGTCGGCCGCCGCGTCGTAGCCCGCGGCGCGTAGCTGGTCGTCGACCATGTGCTCGACGTAGTCGTCCAGACCCGCGCGGACCCTGGGCAGCAGCTGGGGCGGCGTGACCAGCAGGTGCATGAAGATCGCGCCCTCGACGGCGTCGAGGATGCGCACCGGCGACGCATCGTGCGGCAGGACCCCTGCGCGGATAGCCTCGGCCACCCGCTGACGCTCGTCGAGCACGAAGCGGGAGATCGCCTGCTCGCGGATCTCACCGAACAGCTCGGGGTGCGCGCGGGCCTCGGCGTACAGCCGCAGCATCGCGAGGCCGTACTCGCCGAGGTAGAGCTCGGCCCGCCGGTGGACGTGCACGACGAGGTAGTCGCGCAGCGTGAGATCCGCGGGTGGCCCCGAGGCGTCGTCCGTCCCGCCGGCGTCCGCCCCGGCCTCGCCGTCGTCGGGGTCGTCGGTGGGGTGGTCGTCGGTGGGGTGGTCGTCGGCCCGCTCGGACGTGTCCTCGGCGTCCTCGACCTGGATCGAGCGCAGCGCGGCGGCGAGCAGGGACTCCTTGTCGGGCCACCGCAGGTAGATCGACGACTTGCCGACCCTCGAGCGTGCCGCGACCTCGTCGATCGTGAGCCCGGACAGCCCCTTCTGCCCGAAGATCTCCAGCGCCGCCCGGAGCGCGCGCTCCTCGGTCGCGGGGTCGCGCGGCCTTCCCCGGCCTCCGGAGCCCTTCGGCCGCGGGCGCGGGCCGGACGGGTCGGCCGACACGTCCGCGCTGCTCACGGCGTCAAGGGTAGTCGGCCCACCTGGGACGGCTCGGGGGTGGCCCACCAGTCGGGCGGGTCGGGTCACAGGGTGCAGCCGGGCCTCAGAGGCCGGGGCCGAACGCCAGCACGACGATCCCCACCGCGAGCGACAGCGACACGGCCACGTCCACCGGCCAGGCGCGCACCGCCACGGCCTCGGGTCGCTCGCGACGCCACACCCATCTGGCGCCGGCGACCATCACGAGCTCGAGGGCGAGCAGCAGCGAGGCCACCTGCGCACCGGCCAGCAACGCCACCAGCGGCACCGCGAGGACGGCCGCGGGTACCACCCACACGGCTCGGTTGCTCACGGCGCCGCACACTACCGTGGCCACATGGCTGCCGACGGGACGCCCGGCCCGGTGGACGACCACCCGGTGCGATCCGTCGTGGTGGTGGGAGCGGGGCTGGCCGGCGCCCGGACGGTGCAGGCGCTGCGCGCCGCCGGCTTCACGGGCCGTCTGACGCTGCTCGGCGCCGAAGGTCTCGAGCCCTACGACCGGCCGCCCCTGTCCAAGGAGCTGCTCTCCCGCGAGGATCCCGCCTGGCTGCGCGACGAGCTGGACGTGGACCTGGCCGGCGTCGACGTGCGGCTCGCCGAACCGGCGACCGGGCTGCACCACGACGCGGTCGGCGTCACGGTGCGCACCGCCGCGGGCCGGTACGGCGCGGACGCCGTGGTGCTGGCGACCGGCGCGAGCCCGGTCCGTCCTGCGGGCTGGGACGGCGCGCTGACTCTGCACACCGCGGCCGATGCGGCAGCCCTGCGCGGCGCGGTCGGCCCGGGCCGTCGGCTGGTGATCGTCGGAGCCGGGTGGATCGGCGCCGAGGTCGCCGGGGTGGCCGCCGCCGCGGGCACCGACGTGACGGTGGTCGAGGCCGGGCCCGCCCCCCTGGCCACTGCGCTGGGCGCCCGGGTCGGCGCACTGACCGCACCGTGGTACGCCCGCGCCGGTGTGCGGCTCCTGACCGGCACCACCGTCCGCCAGGTCAGGCCCGGCGGCGTCGTGCTGTCCGACACCGAGCTGCCCGCCGACGCCGTGCTCGTCGCGGTGGGGGTCAGGCCCGCGTCGGGCTGGCTCGGCGGTGCGCTGCCGCTGGCCGCGGACGGGTCGGTGGAGGTGGACGCCGGGATGCGGGTACCCGGCACGCACGGCCGGGTGCTCGCCGTGGGCGACCTGGCCGCACGAGCCTCTCGCCGGCACGGCCGGGTGCCCGGCGGTCACTGGGACGGCGCGCTGCGCGAGCCGGAGATCGCCGCGGCGTCCCTGCTGGGACGACACGGGCCGGACGGGCCGGCCGACCCGGCGCCGTACCTGTGGTCGGACCAGCTGGGCCATGCACTGTCCGCCTACGGGCTGCCCCGCGCCGAGGACGACGTCGTGCTGCGCGGCGACCCGCACGGCGCGTTCACGGCGGTGTGGTTCGAGCCCGGGGGGACCACCGTGCACGCGGTGCTCGCCGTGGACCGGCCACGCGACGTGGCCGCCGCACGCCGGCTGTTCGCCGGGCCGGACCTGCCCCGGCTGGATCGCGCCGTCCTCGCGGAGGATCGCCCGCTGCGCTGAGCACGGCACCGCGGACCCGCGCCCCGAACCGCCGTCCGCGGCCCTCCCGGCGTGGCACGATCGAACCACGATCGATCATCCCCAGGAGGTACCGGTGGCCACCGTCCTGCCCGCCGCGGACAACGCACCACTGCGCAACTACCAGCTGCTGACCTCGCTGGTCGTGCCCAGGCCGATCGCCTGGGTCTCGACCCTCTCGCCCGACGGTGTGCCGAACCTCGCCCCCCACTCGTTCTTCACCGTCGCCTCGACCAACCCGCCGGTCATCGCCTTCACGTCGATCTCCGAGAAGGACACGGTCCGCAACGTGCGGGCCACCGGCCGGTTCACCGTGTCGATGGTGACCCACGGCAACTGGCAGCAGGCGAACGCGACGTCGTGCAACTGCCCGCCCGAGGTGGACGAGTTCGCCGAGACGGGCACCGCCGCCGAGCCCGGCGACACCCATGACGTGCCCCGACCGGCCGACAGCCCCGCGCACCTGGAGTGCACGCTGCGCGAGGTCATCGAGGTGGGCAACTGCTTCATGGTGCTCGGCGACGTCCAGGCGTTCGTCGTCGACGAGAACGTGCTCGACGAGACGGGCCGGCCGTCGGCGATCGCGATGGCGCCGATGTCCAAGCTCGGCGGGAACGACTGGGCGGGCCTCGGCGAGGTGTTCCTCGAGCCCCGGCCGGTGCACCAGGCCTGAGCCGGTCGCCGGGCCCGCCCCGGCTCAGTGGGCGAAGTGCCGGGTACCCGTGAGGTACATCGTCACGCCGGCTTCCTGCGCCGCGGCGATCGTCTCCTCGTCGCGCACCGAGCCGCCGGGCTGCACGATGGCCCGGACCCCGGCGTCGATGAGGATCTGCGGGCCGTCCGGGAACGGGAAGAACGCGTCCGAGGCCGCGACCGACCCGCGGGCCCGCTCCGCCCCCATCCCGTTCGCCCGCTCGACCGCGAGCCGGCAGGCGTCGACGCGGTTGACCTGCCCCATCCCGACACCCACCGACGCCCCGTCGGAGGCCAGCAGGATCGCGTTGGACTTGGTTGCCCGCACCGCCCGCCAGGCGAAGGCGAGGTCGGCCAGCGTCGCCTCGTCGGCCGGCTCACCGGCGGCCAGCGTCCACGTCGTGGGGTCGTCGCCCGTCGCGTCGATCCGGTCGGCGCGCTGGACGAGCAGCCCCCCGCTGATCGGGCGGAGCTCGACCGGTGCGGCGTTGGCCGGGCCCGGCACCCGCAGCAGACGGATGTTCTTCTTGCGGGTCAGGATCTCCAGCGCCTCGGGCTCGAACTCCGGCGCGAGCACGACCTCGGTGAACACCTCGGCCACCTGGGCCGCCATCGCGGCGGTGACCGGGCGGTTGGTCGCGATCACGCCGCCGAAGGCCGACACGGGGTCGCACGCGTGGGCCTTGGCGTGCGCGTCGGCGACGTCCGCGCCCACCGCGATGCCGCACGGGTTCGCGTGCTTGATCACCGCGACAGCGACCTCGGTGTGGTCGTGCGCGGCGCGCCAGGCCGCGTCGGCGTCGACGTAGTTGTTGTAGCTCATCTCCTTGCCGTGCAGCTGGGTCGCCTGGGCGAGCCCCGGGTGCGCGCCCGGCACGTCGGGCACGGTGTAGAGCGCCGCGGCCTGGTGCGGGTTCTCGCCGTAGCGCAGCACAGCCGCACGGTCCCAGGTGGCCGCGACGATCGCCGGGAACCCGGACTCCGCCGCGACGTCGTCCGGCGCGTAGGCCGAGGCGAACCAGGAGGCGACCGCCACGTCGTAGGCGGCGGTGTGCGCGAACGCGTCGGCTGCCAGCGAGCGCCGCTCGGCAAGGGTGAACCCGCCGCGCAGCACCGCCGCGGCCACGTCGTCGTAGCGAGCAGGATCGGTGACCACGGCGACGCTCGGGTGGTTCTTGGCAGCGGCTCGGACCATCGACGGCCCACCGATGTCGATCTGCTCGACCACCTCGTCCGGCGCGGCTCCCGAGGCGACCGTCGCGGTGAACGGGTAGAGGTTGACCACCACGAGCTCGAACGTCTCGATGCCCAGCTCGGCGAGCTGCGCCAGGTGGTCGGGCTTGCGGGTGTCGGCCAGGATCCCGGCGTGCACCCGCGGGTGCAGGGTCTTGACCCGGCCCTCGAGGCACTCGGGGAACCCGGTGAGCTCCTCGACCGGGGTGACCGGCACGCCGGCGTCGGCGATCCGGGCCGCGGTCGAGCCGGTGGAGACCAGCTGGACGCCAGCGTCGTGCAGCGCCGTGGCGAGCTCGACGAGGCCGGTCTTGTCGTAGACGGACAGCAGTGCGCGGCGGATCGGGCGCAGGTCCTGGGCGGGTCCGGGGGCGGTGACGTTCATGGGCGTGGCTCCGGGTCGGGTCGCTGGGCGGCGGGCTGACCCGGGCACCCAGGCGGGCGGTGCACCGTGACGACGTTCCGGCCGCTCCCCGGTGGTCGGTTCCACCCTCGCCAGTCGCGGCCGGTACCGAGTCTAGCGGCCGGCCCGGTCCCGGGCCGCAGCCCTCGGGCCGGGTCAGGCGCCGAAGCGTCGCTGCAGGTCGGCGTACCCGATCGCGCCGTCGAGGAAGCCGAGCGTGCCGGCGTCCAGCAGCTCCCGGCCGGCGCGCTCGAGCAGGCCGAACGCGGCCCGGGCCAGGCTTCCGCCGAGGCTGACCCGCCGGACGCCCAGCGAGAAGAGGGTGGGCGCGTCGATGGTGCTCGCGAGCCCGGCGACCACGTTGAGCGGGGCAGGGATCGCCGCGGCGAGCCGGCGGATCGTGTCCTGGTCGACGACGCCGGGCACGAAGATGCAGTCCGCACCTGCCTCGACGTACCTGGTGGCCCGCTCGACGGTCTCGTCGAACGGGTCGCCGGTCGCCCCGCCGAAGTAGGTGTCGGTCCGGGCGTTGAGCACGAAGGCGCCCGACGGCGCCGCCGCTCGGGCCGCCGCCACCCGGTCGACCGCCTCGTCGATGCCGTACAGCCCGCCGGGCCGGGCATCCTCCAGGTTCCCGCCCACCGCCCCGAGCTCCACGGCCAGCGCCACGGTGCGACCGACCTCCTCCGCGCTGTCGCCGTACCCGGCCTCGAGGTCCGCCGTCACGGGCACGTCCACCGCGGACGCGATGTGACCGACGGCCTCGAGCATGGTGTCGCGGTCGAGCGTTCCCCCGTCCGGGACGCCACGGGACCACGCGATGCCCGCGCTGGTCGTCGCGACGGCCGGGAAGCCGACCTGCTCGAGGATGCGGGCGGACCCGGCGTCCCAGGCGTTCGGCAGCACGAAACCGCGACCGGTGTGCAGGGCCCGGAAGGTCGCCGCCTTCTCGGCCCGGCGCGACGCCGCGTCGCCGTCCAGCTCTCTGGTGACCACCGCACCATGGTCGAGGATCGAGGGCCTTCGCAACAGCCGGGACCGGCCTCAGACGTCCTCGAGCACCTTGGCGCGAGTCGCGGCGTGCTCCTCGGCCGAGATCGTGCCCGAGGCGAGCAGGCGGTCGAGCTCGGCGAGCCGCTCGGTCACGGTGCGCTCGGGAGACACCGGGTGCTCGGGCGCGAGCAGGTCGCTCTTGAGGAGCTTCGCCGTCAGGTCGACGTCCGCCACCGTGGGGTCGATGCCGTGCTGGGTGTAGCGCACGCCCCTGCGGATCGCCAGCACGACCGCGACGACCACCCCGATGCCGATGAGGACCGGCACGATGGTGAACATCGCGTCGAAACCCGACGGCACCAGCGGATCGTTGCCGAACGGGTCGGTCCCGTTGATCGGGTCGTTCGGCGGGAAGCCCGAACCGAACGCGAGCCAGAGACGAGTGACCATCGGCGTCTTCCCCCTGCGACGGGCCCGGCGGGCCCCCTTGGCGAGATCGTACGACCGGGATCCTCGCCCGACGCGGTCTCAGCCGCCGATCCGGGCGCGCCGCCCGTCCACGCGCACGCCCCGTCGTGCGACCGCGGCGATCGTCTCGACGAGCATCGCCCGCTCGGCGACCTTGATGCGCTCGTGCAGGCTCGTCTCGTCGTCGTCGGGCAGAACGTCCACGGCTCGCTGGGCCAGGATCGGGCCGGTGTCGACGCCCTCGTCCACCAGGTGCAGCGTGCACCCGGTCACCGCGACGCCGTGCGCGAGGGCGTCGCGCACGGCGTGGGCCCCGGGGAACGACGGCAGCAGCGCCGGGTGGGTGTTGAGGACCCGCCCCGCGTACCGCCCGAGGAACGCCGGGCCGAGGATCCGCATGAACCCGGCGCACACCACCCAGGCCGGGTCGACCGCGTCGACCGCACGGGCCAGCGCGGCGTCCCACGCCGCGCGGTCGGGGAAGTCCGCGGGACGGACCACGACAGTCGCTACCCCGGCCGCCCGCGCGACCTCGAGCCCGCCGGCGTCCGGCTTGTCGCTGATCACCGCCACGACCCGGGCCGGGTAGTCCGGCTCGGACTGCGCCGCGAGCAGGGCGGCGAGGTTGGACCCGGTCCCCGAGACGAGCACGGCCAGCCGCGCCGGATGTGGCACGGTGGTGCGCGACGGAGCCGGCGGCTGGGGCGCGTCCTGGGAGGGCACGCGCCGAGGCTAGCGGGTGCCAGACTGGGCCGGGCCAGATGGTCCGCCGCGGAGAGCCCGCAGGGGCGCGCAAGGAGGGGCGTGGACAACCCGTACGCACCTCCGCCGCGCGGTGGTCGCCCCGACCGGTCGGCGCAGGACCCGCGACCGGACGGCCCGCCGCCCCAGGACGGCCGACCCCCGCAGGGGCCCCCGCCGCAGGGCCGACCCCCGCAGGGCCCCCCGCCGCAGGGCCGACCCCCGCAAGGTCCGCTCCGGCAGCCGCCGACGCGGCCGCCCGCGCCGCCCCCGTCCGAGGAGGCCCTCGAGCTCGCCGCGCGGCGGATGCGCACGCTCGTGGCGTTCGGCGTGGCCACGCTCGTCACGCTCATGCTGCCGCTGCCGTGGCAGCTGGGCGCAGGGGGGTTCGCCGTGGCGACCGTCGTCGCGGGCGTCCGGGCCGTCGCGGCCGCGACCCGGGCCCGGCGCGGCAGCACGGTGATCGCCTCGGCCGTCGGCACCACGATGATCGCGGGGCTGGTCACGCTGTGGTTCGCCGCGGCGGCGGCGCTCTGGCCGATCCCGCTGGAGCTCCAGCGGTGCCAGTCCCAGGCGCTGACGATCTCCGCGCAGCACGCCTGCGAGGCCCAGTACCAGCAGGCCGTCACCGACCGTCTGGGCGGTCAGTTCCCCGGGCTGGTGCTCACCCCGACGCCGTCGCCCTGACCTGCCGCGTCGTCGGCAGGGCCCCGCCGTACGGCCCGCCGCACGGCCTGCCGCACCAGTGCCGAACCCGGCAGCACCAGCAGGAGCGCGGGCAGCAGGAGCGCGGCGGTGTCCAGCGCCACGAGCACCGCGGACGGGCCGACCACCGTCATCCGCCCCGGGCCCACCGGCCCGCCGGACAGCAGCGCCAGCAACCCGGTCGCCGTGGCGGCGACGGCCGCGGTCACCCCGACGGCCGCCAGGGGCTGCCAGGCGGACTGCTCGGCGAGCCGGCGGTGCAGCCACCAGGCGGCGAGGAGCCCGATGACCACCACCGCCGCCGGCGCCCAGGCGAGCACCCCGCCGGCGTCGGTGGGCAGCGCGCCCAGCAGCGGGAGCGCCGGCATCGGGCCCCCGAGGATCTCGTCGGGCGCGAACCTCGTCCCGGCGCCCACCGCGAAGCCGGTCCCGGTCAGCCAGGACAACGCCCACAGGACCAGGTTGGGCACCAGGGCCAGCTGCGCGACCGCGAGGGTCGCCCCGCCGAACGCGTCCGGGCCGAGGGCTTCCAGGACGTCACCGGTCGCCGCCCGGCCGGCCACCGCCCAGGTCGCCGTCACGCCGGCCGCGACCGCGACCAGCGCGGCCGGGACGGCCAGACCGACCCGGACCGACGTCCGCACCCAGGCCGGGACGACGGCCACCCTCGGCGCCGCCCACGCCGCGACCGTCCCGGGCCTGGCCGCACCGAGGCCGAGACCGAGCGCGGCCACCGCCAGCGAGCCGAGCAACGCGCGGGCCACGGCACCGGACCCTGCCCCCAGCGGCCCGACCGACCCTGCGCCGAGCAGCACGACGACCACCACCACGAGGTGGCCGCCCACCGCGGCGAGCCAGGCGCCCACCGTGGGGTGGGCCGAGCGCCGGGCGGACGCGTAGCAGCCGAAGACCACCAGGGCGGTGATCCCGAGCGGGACCAGCGCCACCGTCGTCCCTCCGGCGACCAGCGCACCGCCCTGGCCGAGCAGCCACAGCGCCGCACCCACCGCGACCGCCTGCGGCCACCCGACCGCGTCGTTCGCGGGGTCGGCCGAGGTCGCGACGTACGCCGCCATCGCCGGCACCACCACGACCAGCAGCGAGAGCACGGCGCCCTGCACGCCGGCGAACAGCCCGGACGCCCACCGGGTCCGGCCGACCGGGCTCAACCGGGCGCCGAGAGCGGCGGCCCGGCGCCGCGCCCCGCCGAACGCCTCGTCCAACGTGCGGCGACGGGCGCCGACCTCCGGCACGGGAGCGTCGTCCACCCGGCGGGTCGCCGGGAACGACGGGGGCAGGACCGGTCGGCTCACCCGGCCATCGTCGCCGCTGCGCGAGGCGGTTCGGCGCTGGCGCGCGGGTGTGTCGGCAGGTGGGTCGCAGCCGGGCCCGGCCGCGGGCTCAGCGCGAGAGGATCTGGCGCATCAGCTCGGCGGTCTCGCTGGGCGTGCGACCCACGGTGACCCCGGCGGCCTCGAGGGCCTCCTTCTTGGCCTGCGCGGTGCCGGACGAACCCGAGACGATCGCCCCGGCGTGCCCCATCGTCTTGCCCTCGGGCGCGGTGAAGCCCGCCACGTAGCCGACGACGGGCTTGGTCACGTGCTCGCGGATGAAGGCGGCCGCACGCTCCTCGGCGTCGCCGCCGATCTCGCCGATCATGACGATCGCATCGGTGTCGGGGTCGGCCTCGAACGCCGCGAGCGCGTCGATGTGCGTGGTGCCGATGATCGGGTCCCCGCCGATGCCGATGCAGGTCGAGAACCCGAAGTCCCGCAGCTCGTACATCATCTGGTAGGTCAGCGTGCCGGACTTCGACACCAGCCCGACCCGGCCAGGGCCCGTGATGTCGGCCGGTGTGATGCCCACGTTCGAGCGCCCGGGGCTGATGATGCCCGGGCAGTTCGGCCCGATCAGCCGGACCCCGGCCGCCTGCGCGGCGGTGAAGAACTCGGCGGTGTCGGCCACCGCGATGCCCTCGGTGATGATCACGGTCAGCGGCATGCCGGCGTCGATCGACTCCATGACCGCCGCCTTGGCGTAGGCGGGCGGCACGAAGACCACCGACACGTCCGCGCCGGTCGCGGCCATCGCCTCTGCGACGGTGCCGAACACCGGGATGTCCACCGTGGCGTCACCCAGCGGGAACGTCTGGCTGGTGCCGGCCTTGCGCGGGTTGACCCCGCCCACGATCTGCGTGCCGGCGGCGAGCATCCGGGTGGTGTGCTTGGTGCCCTCCGACCCGGTCATGCCCTGGACGATGACCTTCGAGGCCTCGGTGAGGAAGATCGCCATGTCTGTCTCGGTCCGTCTCTTTCGTCGGGTCTCAGGCGGCGGTGTGGGCGAGCTCGGCGGCCCGGTCGGCGCCGCCGTCCATGGTCTCGGCCAGGGTCACCAGCGGGTGGTTGGCGGCGCTCAGGATGGCGCGGCCCTCGGCGACGTTGTTGCCGTCCAGGCGCACGACGAGCGGCTTGGTCGCGGCGTCGCCGAGCATGCCCAGCGCCGACACGATGCCGTTGGCCACCGCGTCGCACGCGGTGATCCCCCCGAAGACGTTCACGAACACGGCCTTGACCTGCGGGTCGCCGAGGATGACGTCCAGGCCCGCGGCCATCACCTCGGCCGAGGCGCCGCCGCCGATGTCCAGGAAGTTCGCGGGCTTGACCCCGCCGTGCGCCTGGCCGGCGAGCGCGACCACGTCCAGCGTGCTCATCACCAGGCCGGCGCCGTTGCCGATGATGCCGACGGAACCGTCGAGCTTGACGTAGTTGAGGTCGTGCTCCTTGGCCTTGGCCTCGAGCGGGTCGGCGGACGCCTTGTCCTCGAGCGCTGCGTGGTCGGGGTGCCGGAAGCCCGCGTTGTCGTCGAGCGTGACCTTGCCGTCCAGCGCGATGATCCGGCCGTCGGCGGTCTTGACCAGCGGGTTGACCTCGACGAGGGTCGCGTCCTCCTCGCGGTACACGGTCCACAGCTGCTGGAGGACCTCCGCGACCTTCGGGGCGGTGTCGGCGTCGAAGCCCGCCGTCGCCACGATCTCGGCAGCCTTGGCCGCGTCGATGCCGACCGTCGGGTCCACGGCGACGCGGGCCAGCGCGTCCGGCCGCTCGACGGCGAGCTGCTCGATCTCCACGCCGCCCTCGACGCTGGCCATCGCCAGGTAGCGGCGCTCGGCGCGGTCCAGGAGGAGCGAGACGTAGTACTCCTCGGCGATCGAGGCCCCGGCCGCGACCATGACGCGGTGCACGGTGTGGCCCTTGATGTCCATGCCGAGGATCTCCCGGGCGCGGGCCTCGGCCTCGTCCGGGGAGTGCGCGAGCTTGACGCCACCGGCCTTGCCACGCCCGCCGGTCTTCACCTGGGCCTTGACCACCACTGTGCCGCCACCGAGGTGCTCCGCCGCGGCCCTGGCCTCCTGCGGGGTCGTGGCGACCACGCCGCCCAGCACGGGGACGCCGTGCTTGTCGAAGAGATCCCGTGCCTGGTACTCGAACAGGTCCACCCTGACGCCCTTCGTCCGCTGCTCGGCGATTGCCGCCGCCGCAGCGATCGTAGTCGGTGACGGCGGAGATCTCTTGGCGTCGAGAGACTTTCGTCCCGGCGGCTCGCCCGCAGCCATGGCGCCGGCCCCGGCGCGCACGGCAGGCTGTCGCCCGTGAGCGCCGACGTCCCACCCACGCCGCCCTCGTCCGCCCCTCCCCTGCGCCTGGGTCCCGAGCTGGCGCTGCTCGCGGCGGCAGCCACCATCGGGATCCTCGGGTCGCTCGGCGCGTACGGCTTCACGGTGCTCGCCCACGAGGCCGAGACGTTGGTGTGGCACACCGCGCCCGGCTGGTGGGGCGCGCACGAGGCGCCGTGGTGGTGGGTGCTGGGCGTCCTGGCGGTCGGCGGGGCCGCCGTCGCGGGTGCGATCCGGCTGCCGGGCCACGGCGGGCACCACCCGCTGGACCCGCTGTCCTTCGACATCGGCCCCTCCGCGATCGGCAGCACGCTGCTGGCGGCGTTCGCCACGCTCGCCGCCGGAGCCGTGGTGGGGCCGGAGGCCCCGCTGCTGGCGATCGGGACCGCGATCGCCTTCGCGTCGGCCCGTGGCGGGCTGCGCCGGGCGGCGCCGGTGCTCGCGATGTGCGGCGCCTCCGCCGCGCTGGGCGTGGTGATCGGCAACCCGCTGGTCACGGCCATCCTCATCCTCGAGGGCGCCGTCCTGATGGGCGGCGTCGCCCACCGGCGCACGGTGGTGCTGGTCCGACTGCTGCCGGTGGTCGTCGCGCTGGGCGCCGGCTACCTGACACGGGTGGGGGTGGGCGCCTGGACCGGCCTGTCGACGCACCCGCTCGACCTTGGCGCCCTCGAGCCGTACCCGACCGTGCGCCTCCGCGACCTGCTGCCGGCGCTCGCCGTGGCGCTGGTGACCGCCCTGCTGCTCGCCGGGGTCGTCCGCGGGGCGCGGCTGCTGCGCGGCCGCATCGCGCCGCTGCCCGGGCTCGTGGCCGGGGGCGTCGTGGTGGGCCTGCTGGCGATCGCGACCCGCGCGGCGACCGGCGAGCCGGTGTCGGTAGTGCTCTTCTCGGGCCAGGCGGACCTGGGCACGATGATGGGCCTCGCGTCAGCCGGGGCCTTGCTGCTGATCGCCGCGGCGAAGGCGACGGCGTACGGCGTGAGCCTCGGGGTCGGGTTCCGCGGAGGCACGATCTTCCCGGGGATCGCCGTCGGCGTCGCCCTGGCGTCCGCGGCGCACGCCGCGCTGCCCGGCTCCGCGCTACCCGCCCTGGCCGCGGCCGGCGTGGCGGCGGCGGTCGGCGCGGTGCTCGGCCTGCCGTTCACCGCGGTGCTCTTCGGGTTCCTCCTGCTGGCGCCCGCGGGCCCGGCCGTGACGGTGCCCGCGGTGCTCGGCGCCGTGGTCGGCGTGCTGGTCGAGGCCTGGGTCGATGACCGGGTGACGGTGCAGCCCGAGGACGAGCTCGAGGCACTGACCCGGAGCTGAGCTCGGCAGCAAGGTGAGATCCGATGAGTCAGCCCCGCCGCGGGATCCCGGTCGAGGCGTGGGGAGCGGCTACCGCCGGTGTGCCCGGTCAGAGCCGACGTGCACGAGGGTAGGGAGCGCCGTCGCGGGCGGCTCCCGGCGCCCCACGCGGCGAGCCGGCGCTCAGACGCCGGTCCGTGCGGGGCCGTCCACCCTGCGGACGCCCATCCGGGCCTCCGACCCGCTTCGCCGCGTCAGCCGCACCACCGCCGGCCGCACGCACGCTCATAGCCGATGTGCGCTAGCCCCGGCGATCCCGCGAGTACGGGCCTTCGAGCACGAGTCCGGGCATCACGACGCCCGTACTCGGTCCAGAAGCCCGTACTCGGCGGCCACCGGCCACCTGTCGTCCACGCATGCCGTCGTCCTATGCCGCGGATGGGTCGCCTTGCGGTGGGTCCTGGTGGGCTTCGATTCTGCTGTTCGTCCGGCTGGCGAGTGCGCGACGATCTCCTGGTGACGCGGATCCTGCTGCGGCGGTTCGAGGACCTCGCAGGAAGCCAGGACGTCGACGCGCTGCTGGGGCTGGGGTGCGATCTGGCCGACGCTGGCCTCAATGAGGAGGCGGCCGCCTGCTTCCAGCGAGCGGGGCTGCTGGGCTTCCCGGTCGGGTGGTTCGACCTGGGCAACGTCCTGATCGATCTGGGGCGGCTGCCCGCCGCCGCTGAGGCGCTGGAACGTGCGGGTGAGGGCGGTGAGCCTGACGCCTGGCTGAATCTCGGTCACGTGCTGTCCGAGCTGGGTGACGGCGAAGCAGCGGTGCGTGCCTACCGGGCGGCCAAGGAGGCCGGGGACCCCAACGCACCTTTGGCCCTGGCGTTCGCGCTGCGCGAGCACGGTGACCGCGCGGCCGCCCACGAGGCCGCTACTGCCGCTGCCGATGAAGGTGACGCGACCGCCGCCGCGGTGGTCGCGTGCTGGGACTGGTGCACCTCGCACGACCCGGCGCTCGAACCTGCGTTGCGCGCCGGCGCGGACCTGTTCCCCGCCACGCGCGCCGACCTGGCCGACCTGCTCATCCAGACCGGCCGAACCGCCGAGGGACGAGCGGTCCTAGAACGCGGTGTCGAACTCGGAGAGGTCGAGGCTCTGCTGCCCCTCGGCAACCTGTGCGCCAGCCTCGGAGAGTTCGCGGCCGCCGAGGACGCCTACCTCAAAGACATCGCATCGGGCGACATCTTCGGCCACAACAACCTCGCCAACCTCTACCTCGAACGCGGCGACGAGCGCTCCGCCGCAGACCAGTTCCGCATCGGCGCCGACAAGGGCGACGCCCTCGCCGCGCAGAACCTCCTGGAGATGCTCGCCGACGACGACCCTGACACCTGAGATGCCGACCCCGTCTTCCGCTCATAGCCGCGTTGTGCGCGGCTACAGCTGCAGGTGCAGTCGGAGTGCGTCGTCGAGCTCGTGCATCAGGTGGGTGGGAAGGCGGCCGACCACGTGACCCAGGCGCTCGACGGACACCGAGCGCACCTGTTCGGCTTGCGCCTTGGAGTCGAGGCGCAGACCCGTCTCGCCAGCCGGGAGCAGGACCTGGAACGGGAAGACTCGTTCGACGGAGCTGGTGACCGGGACAACGGTGACCACCCCGCGGCCGAGCCGTGCCGCGGTCGCGTTGGCCCGATCGTTGCTGACCAAGATCGCCGGTCGGCGCTTGTTCGCCTCGCCGGGCCGAGCGGGGTCCAGGTCAGTCAGCCGGATCTCACCTCGCAGCATCGGTCAGCCCGTCGGCCGCGGTCTGCTCCCACGCCGCCGCGTCGCCGGAGGCCTCCCACTCGTCCCACGCCGCTGCGTAGGCGTCTTCCAGCTCGGGATCGCCGAGGAGTCGGATCGCCTGCTGGATCGCCGCCGAACGCGACGACAACCCCGCCGCGTGCGCGTACCTGTCCAGTGCGGCCACCTCGTCCTCGGACAGGCTCACACTCAGCTTCACGCATTCGATGCTACCTCGGTAGCAAAAGCAGCACTACTGATGTCCTACATCCGGCCACGGCTGCCCGCGCGCGTCCGGTCGGCGCCGTCGGCGGGCCTGCCTTCACACGTCAAACGTCTGGCTCGCAGCGGCTGGGTGCCCGTCGCACTCCTCCGAGCGCGAAGGATGCAGGTCAAACCTCACCGGCGAGTTCGACCCATCCATCACACCTTGCCGCCGAACCCACCCGGAGCTGAGCCCTGCGCACGCGCCACCGCGGTGGACCGCGACCTGCGGCCCACCGCGGTGCTGCGTGATCAGTCCGCCAGCACCGGGACCATCACCTCGTCGTCGACGAGGGCCTCCTGCGCGTCGCGGCGGCGGCCCGGGAGCGTGACGGCGAGCAGCACGACCGTCGCGGCGATGAACAGCGCACCGGCCAGGAAGGCGCGGTCCGCCCCGGCCACGAACGCGTGCTGCGCGACCTGCGCCGCGGTGGACCCGACGGGGGCGGCGTTCGCCGCCGCCGTCGAACCGACGGTCACCAGGATCGCCAGACCCAGCGAGCCGCCCACCTGCTGGGCGACGTTCACCAGACCCGAGGCGGCACCGGCCTGCGCCGGCGCGACCTCGGTCAGCGACGCGGCGGTCAACGGCACGAACGCGAGCCCGTTGCCGGTGCCGAACAGCAGCAGCGGCACGAGCACCGCCAGGTAGCCGCTGTCCGCCCCGAGGCGCGAGAGCACCAGCAGCGCCGCTGTCGACAGCAGCAGTCCGCCGACCATGAGGAACCTGCCGTCCACCCGCCCCATCAGCGCCGCCGAGATCCGCGACATCGTGAAGAGCATCACCGTCAGCGGCAGGAAGGCCAGGCCGGCGGTCAGCGGCGAGTAGCCCAGGATCTCCTGGAGGAACTGGGTGAGGTAGAAGAACATCCCCATCATCCCGGCCACCAGGAGCACCCTGGCCAGCAGCGAGACCGACCGGGTGCGATGGGCGAACAGGCCGAGCGGGGTGATGGGCGACGCCGCGCGCAGCTCGATCGCCACGAACAGGCTGATCAGCGTCGCGCCCAGCAGGAACGCGCCGATGGTGAACGGGTCGCTCCAGCCGTCCGACGCGGCGCGGACGAAGCCGTAGACCACGGCCGTGGTGCCGAGCGTCGCGGTGAGCGCACCGGCGAGATCGAACCGGCCGGGGTGGCGCGGGGTCTCCTCGAGCGCGTACCGGCTGACCGCGATGAGCAGCAGACCGATGGGCACGTTGACGAAGAACACCCACCGCCACGAGACCCACTGGGTCAGCATGCCGCCGGCGATGAGGCCGATGGCCGCCCCGCCGATCGCCATGGCGGAGAACCAACCGAGCGCACGGGCGCGCTCCCGGCCCTCGGGGAACCGCCCGACGAGCAGGGCGAGCACCGACGGCGCGGCCAAGGCAGCGCCGACGCCCTGCACGGCGCGGGCGGCCAGCAGCTGCCCGGCGGTCAGGGACAGGCCGCCCAGGAACGAGGCGACGACGAACAGGCCGATGCCGGCCAGGAGCACCCGGCGCCGGCCGAGCAGGTCGCCGGCCCGCGCGCCGAGCAGCAGGAGCCCGCCGAAGGCGAGCGTGTAGGCGTTGATCACCCACGACAGCCCGGTGGGGCTGAAGCCGAGGGCGGTCTGGATGTGAGGTAGAGCGACGTTCACGATCGTGGCATCGAGAACGATCATCAGCTGGGTGGTGAGGATCGCGGCCATGACGAGCCACGGGGCCACCTGTCGGGTGTCAGATGAGGACACCGGGGCCTCCCGGACGTAGGATGTGGGATAAGTGGATGGAGCCTCCGGAAAGAAATATACGGAGGCATCCTCCGGTTACGCAAGTGCTACGACAGATTCGTGCGACGGGAGGTGGCCCGGTTGGCCAGCCGTGCGACGGCGCCGTCGCAGCCACGTCGGCTGCGCGCAGATGCGGCCCGCAACCGCGAGAGGGTCCTCGCGGCAGCCACCGACGTGTTCAGCGAGTCGGGCACGGATGCCTCGCTCGAAGAGGTCGCCCGGCGCGCGGGCGTGGGCATCGGGACGCTGTACCGCCACTTCCCCACCCGTGCCGTGCTCATCGAGCAGGTCTATCGCGAGGGTGTGACACGCCTGTGCGCCGCGGTACCCGAGCTGCTCGGACGCCTGTCGGTCGAGCAGGCCATCGAGGCGTGGGTGCTGAGCTTCGCCGAGTACGCCGGGCGCAAGCGCGACACCGCGGCGGCGCTCCGCAGCGCCCTGGGCGACGACTCCGAGAGCGTCTTCTCCGACACCCGCACCCAGCTGCGAGCGGCCGCGGACCAGCTCTTCACGGCCGCGTCCGACGCCGGGGTGATCCGCGGCGACGTCGAGCCGATGGACGTGCTGCACGCCGTGGTCGGAGTCTGCTCGGCGAACCCGAGTGCCCAGGACCCCGAGGCCACGAAGCGGATGCTCCGCATCGTCCTGGACGGTCTGCGGTACGGCGCGCCCGCCTGACCACCGGGCAGCGCGTCGAGCGGCGAGGGCGTGCGCGAGGTTGGCCGGAAGCGGAGTGCGCTGGGCCGAGCCGCCTCCCTAGCCTCGCCGTCATGAGTACTCCGACGCCCCTGCCCGAGCTCGACGACCACTACCTGCTCGACCCGATCGACCGGGCCGCGGCCGATCGCCTGCGGGCCCGGGGAGGGCCGGTGCTGGTCGCCGACGCACACCCCGGCTATCCGTGCCGGCAGTGCCTGCGCGACGCCCGGGTGGGCGACGAGCTGGTCCTCGTCTCCTACGACCCGTTCGAGGGTGACAGCCCCTACCGAGCGCCGACGGCGATCTTCCTGCACCGTCGCGACTGCGGCACCCCCGAACCGGGGCCGGCCCTGCCCGCCCAACTCGCCCGGCGCAGGCTGGCGGTGCGGGCCTACGACGCCGCCCAGATGATGACGGCGGCACGGCTCGTCGACGGTGCCGATCTCCCGGGCACGGTCCACGAGCTGTTCCAGGACTCCGCCGTGCAGCGCGTCGACCTGCACAACGCGGCGCGCGGCTGCTGGGCCGCGAGCGTGCGCCGCGCACCAGCCGATCCCCCCGAGACGGGCTCGTCCTGCGCTGTCCGCTCCTAGAGCTTGGTGACCGGCGAGTAGCGCAGCAGGAGGCGCTTGGTGCCCTGGGCACCGAAGTCGACCTTCGCGACCGCGTTGGGCCCGGCGCCCTCGAGCGCGACCACCCTGCCTAGCCCGTAGGAGTCGTGCGTGACTCGATCGCCGACCTCGAGCGACGGGATCGCGGCACCCGCTTTGGGGCTCGACGAGCCGCTCGGGGTGCGCGGCTGTCGCGACGCGCTCGCGCCGCCGGCCCGCACGGGGCCACGGCCGGCGCCGATCACCGTGCCTCCGTCGTCGTCCAGCGTGTCGCGCGAGCCGTACCCACCTGAGCCGTACCCGCCCGATCCGGACCCACCCGAGCCGTAGCCCCCCGACCGCCGCCCGCCCCACGCCGAGGCGCCGCCACCCCAGCCCGACCCGCCGGCCCGCAGCGTCGCCATGCTCGACTCGCGTCGACGCCAGTCGACGAGCTCGTCGGGCACGTCGTCCAGGAACCGGCTGGCCGGGAACTCGTTGGGCGCCCCCCATGCGGTTCGGACCGCCGCGCGCGAGATGTACAGCCGCCGCCGCGCCCGGGTCAGGCCCACGTACGCCAGGCGGCGCTCCTCGGCGAGCTGGTCGGGGTCGGACAGCGAGCGCAGGTGCGGGAAGGTGCCGTCCTCCCAGCCGGTGACGAACACCACCGGGAACTCCAGGCCCTTCGCGGTGTGCAGGGTCATGAGGGTGACCACGCCCTGGTCGGCCCGCGGCTCGGCCTCGGCGGCGCCGTCGGCGACGTCCTCGGCCGGGATCTGGTCGGAGTCGGCCACCAGCGACACCCGCTCGAGGAAGTCGGCCAGGTCGCCCTCCGGCTCGGCCTGCTCGAACTCGGTGGCCACCGCGTGCAGCTCGGCCAGGTTCTCCACCCGCGACGCGTCCTGCGGGTCGTCGCTGGCGCGCAGCTCGGCGAGGTAGCCCGTACGGTCCAGCACCTCGCCCAGCACCTCGGCGGGCCCGGCTCCGGAGTCGGCCAGCTCGCGCAGCCCCCCCATCAGGTCGCGGAACCCGGCGAGCTGGGTGAGCCCGCGCGAGCCCAGGCCGGGCGCCTCGTCCGCGCGGTCGAGCGCGTCGCCGAAGCTGATCCGCTCGCGCTCGGCGAACGCCGCGAGCATCGCCTCGCTGCGGTCCCCGATCCCCCGCTTGGGCACGTTGAGCACCCGGCGGAGGTTGACGTCGTCGTCAGGGTTGGCGATCGCCCGCAGGTACGCGATCGCGTCCTTGATCTCCCGGCGCTCGTAGAACCGCGTGCCGCCGACCACCTTGTACGGCAGGCCGACCCGGATGAGGACCTCCTCCAGTGCCCGGGACTGGGCGTTGGTGCGGTAGAACACGGCGACGTCCCCGGGCCGGACGCCCTCGTCGTCGCCGAGCCGGTCGATCTCCTCGGCGACGAAGCGGGCCTCCTCGTGCTCGTTGTCCGCCACGTACCCGACGATCTGCGGACCGGCACCCGCGTCCGTCCACAGGCGCTTGGGCGTGCGGCCGGGGTTGCGGGAGATCACCGCGTTCGCGGCCGACAGGATCGTCTGGGTCGAGCGGTAGTTCTGCTCGAGCAGGATCGTGCGCGCATCCGGGTAGTCGGTCTCGAACTCGACGATGTTGCGGATGGTCGCGCCGCGGAACGCGTAGATCGACTGGTCGGCGTCGCCCACCACCGTCAGCTCGGCCCGCGGCACCCCGCCGGGCTCGCCCTCCGCGCCGCCGGCCCCGGTGTGCCCGGTGAGCTCGCGGACCAGGACGTACTGCGCGTGGTTGGTGTCCTGGTACTCGTCGACCAGGATCGAGCGGAACCGCCGGCGGTAGTGCTCGGCGACCGCGGGGTGGGCCTGGAGCAGCTCGACGGTCGTCATGATGAGGTCGTCGAAGTCCACGGCGTGGGCCTGGCGCAGCCGCTGCTGGTAGCGGGTGTAGACCGCGGCGAGCACGTCGTCGAACTCGTTGCCACCGACCTGCGCCGCGTACGCGGCGGGGCCGACCAGCTCGTCCTTGAGCGCGGAGATCCGCCCGGCCAGCCCCTTGGCCGGGAACTTCTTGGGGTCCAGGTCCAGCTCGCGCGTGACCAGGGTGATCAGGCGCTGCGAGTCGGCCGCGTCGTAGATCGAGAACGACGAGCGCAGGCCGACGGTCGTGGCCTCGCGGCGCAGGATCCGCACGCACGCCGAGTGGAACGTCGAGACCCACATCGCCCTGGCCGCCGGACCCACCAGGTCCGCGACCCGCTCACGCATCTCGGCCGCGGCCTTGTTGGTGAACGTGATCGCGAGCACGCCGGAGGGACGGACCCGTCCGGTGGCGAGCTGGTGGGCGATCCGGTGGGTGAGGACCCGGGTCTTGCCCGAGCCGGCTCCCGCGACGATGAGCAGCGGGCTCCCCGAGTGCAGCACCGCCTCGCGCTGCGGCGGGTTGAGGCCCTCGAGCAGCGCCTCGGCTCGCGCGGCGCGCTCGGCGTCCCGCTCGGCGGCCCGTCCCGCCGTGTCGTCCGCCGGCTCCTGGTCGGGCCGCGGAGGCATGGCGGTGGGCAGGCGCGCGGGGTCTAGCCCGCGCAGGGGCAGGCCGTCGAAGAGGGTCGTCATCGCACCGCCAAGGGTAGGCGCTCGCGCCCACACCCCGCGGCCCGGGCCGACCTCGGCCGGACCCGCGGCTCAGGCGGAGATCGCGGCCGCGGTCTCCTGCAGACGCCGGGCGGTGGCCTCGAGCTCGGCGGCCGCCTCCCGCACGCCGGCGATCTCCTCGACGGTCCGCGCCGTGGCCTCGTCGACCTCGGTCAGCGTCCCGGCGACGGCGCGTCCCCCGGTCGCGACGTCCGCGACCGTGCTCGCCATGGCCTCGGTGGTCGCGGTCTGCTCCTCGACGGCCCCGGCGACGGTGGTCTGGTAGTCGCTGATCCGGCCCACCACCCCGGCGATGCCCGAGATCTCCTCCGCGGCCACCTGGACGGCCTCCTGGATCGCCTGCACCTGTCCGACGATGTCGCCGGTCGCCTTGGCGGTCTCCTGGGCGAGCTCCTTGACCTCACCGGCGACGACGGCGAACCCCTTGCCCGCCTCGCCGGCCCGCGCCGCCTCGATCGTGGCGTTGAGCGCGAGCAGGTTGGTCTGCTCGGCGATCTGCGTGATCACCTTGACCACGGTCCCGATCTGGCTGCTCGAGTCGCCGAGCGCCTCGACGGTGCGGGTGGTCCGCTGGGCGGCGGCGACCGCCTGCTCGGCGATCGAGGCCACCTCGGCGGCGTTGCGCGAGATCTCGCTGATCGACGCGCCCATCTGCTGGGTGCCGGCGGCCACCGAGTCGATGCCGCTGGACACCTGCCGCGCCGCGTCGCCGGCGTCGGCCGTGCGGCGCGCCGAGAGCCCGGCGACCTCGCTGATCTCCTCGCTCGTGGTGGCAAGCCGCGCGGCGGCGGCGAGCAGCTCCTCGGACATCCCGCCGACGGTCCTGGCGATCTCGGCGTTGCGGTCCAGCGCCTCGTTGAGGGCCACGGCCAGACGCTCGAGCTCGGTCCGGCCCGCGCCGACCTCGAGGCGCGCGGCCGGGTCGCCCTCGCGCAGGGCCTTGGTCACGCGCTCCACGGGGCGCACCACCGAACGGGTGATGAGCCAGCCACCGACGCCGAGCCCGGCCACCAGCACGAGCGCCGCGATCATGATGCCGCGGGCGTCGGCCCAGGCGGCGCCGCGCACGTCGTCGACGTAGATCCCGGAGCCGACCACCCAGCCCCACGGCTCGTAGCCGGCGACGTAGGAGACCTTCGGCTGGGCCGCGTCCGAGCCGGGCTTGGGCCACAGGTAGTCCACGAACCCGGCGCCGTCCACCTTGACGACGTCCACCATCTCGAGGAACAGCGGCACGCCGTTCGCGTCGGTGATGCCGGACAGGTCGGTGCCGTCGAGCTCGGGCTTGATCGGGTGCACGACCATGGTCGGGGTCATGTCGTTGATCCAGAAGTACTCCGAGCCGTCGTAGCGCAGCGAGGCGACCGCGGCGGCGGCGCCGGCCTTGGCCTGCGCCTCGGTGAGCTCGCCGGATGCGGCGAGGTCGCCGTAGTGCGAGATCACGCCGAGCGCGGACTCCACGACGGAGCGCGTCGCGGCCCGCCGCTCGCCCATGATCCGGTGCTCCCCCTGCACGACGGCGATCGCCGTGAGCACGACCATCGCCATGGCCGCGAGCACGACCGAGCCGATCATCTTGGTGCGGATGGACACCGTTCGCTTGCGCATGAGGTCACCTCGAACCGCCCGGCCCGTCCGGGTCGCCCACCTGATCGGCGTGGCCCCGTGGCGATTGAGCGGTACGGACCTTGGACCCAGACAATCACCCGCTCGGCGCGGGGCGGGCCCGCCCCGCGGTCAGAGCAGGCGGCGCGCCGCCGCCCACCGGGTCAGCTCATGCCGCGAGGAGAGCTGGAGCTTGCGCAGCACCGCGCTGACGTGGGTCTCCACCGTCTTGATCGAGATGAACAGCTCTCCGGCGACCTCGCGGTAGGAGTAGCCGCGGGCGATCAGCCGCATCACCTCGCGCTCGCGCGCGGACAGCCGGTCCAGCTCGTCGTCGCCCGTGGCCACGTCCGCCGCCGCACCGAAGGCATCGAGCACGAAGCCGGCCAGTCGCGGGGAGAAGACCGCGTCACCGCCCGCCACGCGCCGCGCCGCAGCGGACAGCTCCGGTCCGCTGATCGCCTTGGTCACGTACCCGCGGGCGCCCGCCCGGATGACCGCGACCACGTCCTCGGCCGCGTCGGAGACCGACAACGCGAGGAACCGCACCTCGCCGGCCAGGTCGGCGCAGCGCCTCAGCACCTCCGCCCCACCGCCGCCGTCGCCCCCGGGCAGGTGCACGTCCAGCAGCACCACGGGCGGGCGCAGCTCGTGGATGACGCTGATCGCGGTGTCCACCGAGTCGGCCTCGCCGACCACCCGCACACGCTCGTCCAGGGACGCCTTCACCCCCGTGCGGAACATCAGGTGGTCGTCGACCACCACGACGTCGAGGGGTTCGCCCCCCGGACGCTGGCTCTCACTCATGTGGTGCGCTCCTCCTGCTCGACCGGCAGCCGCAGGGCCACCTCGGTACCGCCGGCGCGGGCCCGCACGGTGGCGTCCCCACCCAGGCGGCGCATCCGGCCGATGATCGACTCTCGCACGCCGAAGCGGTCGTCGGGGACCTCGTCGAGGTCGAACCCGTCGCCGCGGTCCTTGACGAACACCTCCACCACGCCCGGGCCGACCTCCAGGTACACCGAGACCGGCGGGCGGCCGTGGCGCACCGCGTTGACCAGCGCCTCGCGGGTGGCCCGGAGCAGCCCGGCGGTGCGCTCGTCCGGCGTGCGGTCCCCCACCACGACCACCTCGACGGGCACGCCGTGGTGGTCCTCGACCTCGGCGACCACGTCGCGCAGCTCGGCGGCGACCGACGTGCCGGGCGTGACCCGGTCGTCGTAGAGCCACGAGCGCAGCTCGCGCTCCTGCGCGCGGGCGAGCTTGGCGACCTCGTCGGCGTTCGCCGCCCTCGCCCGGATCAGCGCCAGCGTCTGCAGCACGGAGTCGTGCAGGTGGGCAGCGATGTCGGCGCGCTCGGAGGCCCTGGCGCGGGCCAGCCGCTCGTCGGAGAGCTCTCGCACCAGGCGCAGCCACCAGGGGGCGAGCACCAGGGCGGCCCCCACCAGCACGGCGAGCGCGGCGAGCGCCGAGCGCACCAGGTCCTCCATCGGCGCGTCGCGGCCGATGAGCAGGAACACCCCGGTGCCGGCCAGGGCCGTGCCGCCGAGCAGCCGCAGCACGCTGACGGGGGTCCGCCCGCCGGGACGGCCGGGCTCGCGGTCGACCGCGTCCAGCTGGCTCCAGGCCAGCGTGAGACCGCCCAGCACGATGAGGGCCGGGAGCACCCATGAGCCGACCAGGTCCGCGCCGTTGCGGACCGCGATCAGGCCGCCGGCCGCGGCGAGCAGGAGCACGCCGAGCGCGATCTCGGTCAACGGCAGGCGGCGCCCGGGCTGGCGCAGCCGCGGCGCCAGCCGGCTGCTGGCGGCGGGGCGAGCCTCCTCGGCGGCTGCGCGTGGGTCGCCGCTGGGCACGGTGACCCACCAGAAGACGTAGAGCAGCACCCCGGCCCCGCCGAGCGGTACCAGGAGAACCAGGGCCAGGCGCACGGCCGCGACGGGCAGCCCGAGGTGGGCGGCGAGCCCGGCGGCGACCCCGCCGAGCACCCGCCCGCTCCGGGGCCGCAGCAGCGGCAGCCTGGCAGGGGACTCCACGGGAGCATCGTCACACGCGCGAGACACGCCGTGGGGGCCCCAGGGCTCGGATCAGGGCCGGTTCAGGGACGCCGGCCACGCAGATCAGGGTCGAGTCAGGGCCGGTCCCTGATGTCCCGGACCCCGGTGGCCGAGCAGCATGGCGGTCATGACGCAGATGCACACCGGCCCGCAGCCGCCCCGACGCGGCACGGACGCCTTCTTCGACTCGATCCGCGGGATCGGGATCTCCCGTTCCACCGAGCGCTGGATCGGTGGGGTCGCGGGCGGGCTGGCCCGACGGCTCGGCGTCGACCCGCTCATCGTGCGGGGCGTGCTGGCCGTGTCGATCCTCGTCGGCGGGCTGGGCCTGGTGCTCTACGGCATCGCCTGGCTGCTCCTGCCCGAGGAGTCCGACGGCCGGATCCACGCCCAGCAGCTGCTGCGCGGCGACGTCGACGTGGCGGTGCTCGGCGCCGGCGCGGCGATCATCAGCGGCCTGTCCGTGCCGTCGTGGGTGCCCTGGTTCGGCCAGGGCTGGGCCGACTGGTGGCGCGGGTTCGCCTGGCTGGCCGTGCTCGGCCTGGTCGTGCTGGTCATCGTCACCGCGGCCCGGGGGCGTCGCCGCCCCACGCCGCCGCCGTGGCAGCAGCCCGGCTGGCAGCAGCAGGGCTGGCACCAGCCCCCGCCGCCGGGAGCGGCCCCGACAGCACCCCACCCGACCTACCCCATGGGAGAGACCATGAGCACGACCCGCGAGTCCGTCGCGGACCACGACTCCGACACCACGGCCACCGAGGTGATCGACACTGAGGCGACCGACACCGAGGCGACCGAGCACGACCCCGACGCCGCTGACCCCGCGTCCACGGACGCTCCGTCGTCGACCGGCGGCACCGCCGAGCTGGGCGCCGCGCCCACCGCACCGATGCCGCCTGTCGCCCCGCCGCCGCCCGGCTGGAACGGTGGGCAGGGCTGGAACGGGGGCCAGGGCTGGAACGGCGGCCCCGGGTGGAACGGCCCGGCCGGCCCGACGGGTCCGCGGCAGTGGGCACCGCCCCCGCCTCCGGCGCCGCGGGCGACCCGCGAGCGCGGCCCTGGCGCCGCGACCTGGGGCGTCGTCAGCGCCCTGACCCTGCTGGTCCTGGCCGGCCTGCTCTACTCCGAGCGGGTGGGTTGGTACCACGGCCCGGTCGCGCTGACCACGCTCACCGCGGGCCTGGCCCTGCTGGGGATCGCGATCGTGGTGACCGGCCTGCGCGGGCGTCGGGCCGGCGGCGTGACAGCCCTGGCAGTGATCGGTCTGCTGGTCGCGATGCCCATGACGGCCGCAGCGAACTGGGACGGCTCGGACCTGCAGTGGATCGGTGGGGCCGCCGTCGGCCAGGTGAGCCAGACGCCGACGTCGGCCGCCGCAGCCGAGGACGGTTTCCGGCTCGGTGCCGGCGACGCCACCCTCGACCTGACGGACGTGCCGCTGAGCACCACCACGACGGTCGACGTCCCGGTCCGGATCGGCGCCGGCACGCTGACCGTGATCCTGCCGCGCGACGTGTCGGCCACGGCCCACGTCGAGATGGGCGCGGGTGAGGTGACCTGGCTCGACGACGCGACGCTGAGCAACGCCGGCGGCACGAGCCACGAGTTCCGGACGAGCCAGGCGGCGGCAGGCGACCACGTCCAGCTCGCGCTCGACGTGCGCACCGGGCTGGGCACCGTGATCTTCGAGGAGGGGAACTGATGAGCGAGCAGTACGAGAACCGGCCGGAGGAGCGCGAGACGGCTGACGTCGCGCCTGCCGCACCCGCGGCGACCCCGGACCGGCGGCCCCGGGTGGCGACGGTGGTCTGGGGCCTCGTGGTCCTGGCCGTCGCGCTCGGGCTGATGGCCCTGGGCAACGGATTGGTGTTCGACGTCCAGCTGGCAGTGATCCTGCTGGTCGCCGGGGCCGGCGTGGCCCTGCTGGTCGGCTCGCTGGTCGGCGCCAGGCGCCGGGCGGGCTGACGGTCGGCCGGGAAGGAGGGCCCGGCCGACCACGTGCCGAAGGGCGGTCTCCCCGATCGGGGAGACCGCCCTTCGTGGTGTCGGCGGGGTCCTGCAGGGGGTGAGGACCCCGCCGAGCCGTGGGGACCGCCGTCAGGCGGTGGCGGCGCCGGCCGTGGCCGAGCTCTCGACCTTGGCGCCCGCGACCGCGGTGAAGGCCCAGCCGAAGAGCACGACGATCACGCCCATGCCCATCGCGAAGGCGGCCACTCCGAAGGCCACGACCGAGGTGAACAGCGAGGCGCGCAGGAACGAGGCGTTCATCGCGGTGGCCCGCAGCGGGTCCTCGCGGTCGAGCTGCGCGTAGGTCTTGCCATCGGTCGCGTCGAGAGCGTGGTGCTTGATGATGTCGGCCTGGTAGTACGCGTCGAGCGGGCCGTTGACGGTCTTCCCGGCGAACTGCGCGGCGTCCTCGGCGACGGTGATGTGCTCGTCGCTCAGCTGGCTGGAGACCAGGCCCCAGGTGACCCCGCCCGCAACGATCATGAGCAGGCCCACGACCATCGCGACGATCCCGACGACCTTGACGCCCTTGGCGTTCAGCATGAGTGATCCCTTCCCGTTCGTCCGGGCCTTCCCGACCCGGGAGCCGCTTGTCACGGCGTCTGCCAAGAGAATCGCTGATCCGTGAGGGACTTGTGTAGGCCCAATGTCCGGGGGCCTTTTGGCCTGGGCCAAAAGTCCCGCGTCATAGGAGGACTTGTCTCACGACGTGACATGCCAGTGGCGGCGTGCGACCCCCGCGCTCGCCCGGGGCCCGCGACCGACGGCGGTCGGCTACCGACCGACGATGCTCCGAGCGCGGGCGTACTCCGCGTCGGCGCGGGCCAGCACCGCCGGCCACGCGAACGGTGGGGGCACCGCCCGCGCCCTGGCCTGGAGCCGCACGCGCAGCTCGGGCTCGTGCGCCAGACGCACCAGCGCGCGGGCCATCTGGGCGTCATCGTCGACGAGCAGGCCGTCCTCGCCGTCCGTGACGAACTCGGCGACCCCGGTCCCTCGGTGCGCGATCACGACCAGCCCGGCCGAGCGCGCCTCGAGAGCGGCGATCCCGAAGGCCTCGAGCACGGCAGGGGCGAGGAACACGTGCGCACCCTGGTAGGCGGCCCACAGCTCCTCGCGCGGCACCCGGCCGTGCAGCCGCACGACGTCGTCCAACCCCCGCCGGCGCACGGACCTGGCCATCCGGTCCCTCGTGGGACCGTCGCCGAACACGTCGACCACCAGCGACCCCGGGTCGAGCTGGGTCATCGCGTCCTCGACCACCGCGACCAGGGCCGGTCCCCGCTTGCGCGGCGCCAGGCGCATGGTCGCGACCGCGCGCAGCACGACCGTGCCCGCGGGCTCGGCGTGCGGCGACCACCGCTCGACGTCCATCCCGTTGGGCACCACGCCCACCTCGGTGTCGAACACCGCGGCGACGCGCTCGGCCGCCGCAGCGCTCACCGCGGACAGCGCCGCCGGGGCGGTCCGCCACCTGGTGCGCGAGGCCGCGGCACGCAGCGCCGGCACGGCGCCGTCGAGCATGCAGTGCCAGGTGATCGCGGTCGGGGCGCCGACGTCCAGTGCGAGGCGCGCACCGTCGAACGCGAACGGCGAGACGACCCCGGCGTGCACGTGGACCACGTCCGGGGCCAGCTCGGCCAGCAGCGACCGCATCCGGGGCACCGCACCGGGGTTGATCGGCAGGTCGAACGGCACGTGCGCGCCCAGGCGATGGACCCGCACGCCCTCGTCGTCGGTCACCACGCCCCCGCGCTCACCCTCCGGCCCCGGGGTCGCCGTGAGCACGTGGACCTCGTGCCCGGCGGCGGCCTGGGCCCTCGCGAGGTCGCGGACCTGCGTCTCGATGCCGCCGGTCCGCGGGGCGTAGCAGTCGGAGACGTGGACGATCCGCACCCCTCCAGGCTAATGCCGCGGACGGAGGTGCCGATCTGGATCATGAGCGGCGACGGAGGAGGCATCCGTGGGCGCGGTCCCCCCAGGCCACGTGCACGCCGGATACGGCGCGCTGCTTGCTGCCCTGACGGCACTCTGCCTGCTCGGCGGCACCGAGGGGTCGGCTGTAGCCGTCCTGCTCGCCGGCCTGGTGGGCGCCGGCGTGCTCGTCGCGCAGTACCGCGTCGGGTCGCGGCTGCACCCCACGGCGTGGCCGCTGCTGCTGGCCGGGCTGGTCGTTCTCACCGCGCACAACACCATCACCGTCGTCGCAGGCATGTCGACCGGCGCCCTGCACGGCGGGCTCTGGTACGGCCTGACGCTCGCCCTCGGCTACAGCCTCCTGGTGTCCGGCGGGCTCTTCGCGATGGCTCCCGTGATCCGCACCGATCCCGGGGCCGCGATCGACACCGCCATCGTCGCCGTAGCCGCCGCGGGGCTGCTCTGGACCGCCATCGTGGGCCCGGCCCGGACCCGTTCGGGCATCCCGGGCGACGTGCGCCAGCTCATCGTCCTGGTGCTGGTCTGCGCGATCGTCGGCGTCGCGCTTCGAGCCCTCGTCTCGGGCCTCACCACCAGGTTCGCCGCGGTGTACCTCGCCGTCGCGGCCGGCTCGACCCTGCTGGGCACCGTGGCGTCCGCTGTGCACGAGAACGGCGGATCCGGTGAACGCGCCGGGTGGGTCGCGGCGTCCTGGGTGGCGGCGAGCCTCGCGATCGCTGCGCTCACCGCCCGTCCCGAGGCCTACGAGGTGGTCCCAGGCCCACGATCGGCGAAGCTCTCGCCCTCGCGCCTGGTGTTCCTCGGTGCCGCACTGTCGCTCTTCCCGGGGCTCGCCACGGTCGCCCACCTGCGCGGAACCGGCGGCTACGAGGTGGTGACGAACGCCGGAGCGCTCGTCGTGGCGCCGCTTGTCGTGATGCGGATCGGCCTGCTGGCCCGGCAGCACTCCTCCGCCGAGCGCCGGCTGACCCGTCTGGCCACGCAGGACGAGCTGACCGGGCTGCTCAACCGGCGAGCTCTCGTCGCCCGCATCACCTCGCTGCTCAGCCGCGTCGAGGCGGGCGACTCCCCCGGCGTCGCGGTCCTCTTCATCGACCTCGACGACTTCAAGGTCATCAACGACCAGTACGGCCACGGCGTCGGGGACCTGTTCCTGGTCGAGGTCGCGCGACGCCTGCGCTCCGCGGCCCGCTCCACCGACATGGCAGGCAGGTTCGGCGGCGACGAGTTCGTCCTCGTGCTCGAGGGCGAGCCGACCGCTGCGAGCGCCGCGGGGATCGCCGCCGTCCACGCCGCCCTCGAGGCACCCCTGATGCTCGCCGGGATCACCGCGTCGGGTCGCGCGTCGATCGGCTCGGCGGCCGCCCGCCCGGGCGACCACGGCACCGCTGAGCAGCTCCTGAGCGCCGCCGACGCATCGATGTACCGGGTCAAGCGGTCCCAGCGTGAGGCCGCGGACGAGCCGGCGCCGGCCGGGGCTCAGGCCGAGCCCGAACATGCCGATGCCATGAGGGAGCACTGACGAGACCCCGGAGGGGCGGCATGACACGAGCGCGGCGGGTGCTGCTCGGCTACGCCACGCTGCTCCTCACGCTCGGCGCGGCCTGCCTCGTAGGCGACGACACCTCCCGCTCCGGCGCGGTCCTGGCATCGACCGTGCTCGCGATCCTCGCGCTCGCCGGCGCTCGGCCCACGACCCACGCTCCGCGGCGCACCCGGCTGGCGCACATCGTCCTGCTTGCCGGGCTAGGGCTGCTCGCGCAGCACGACACCCAGGGCCTGCTGAGCCGGGCCACGGGCCACGGGGAGCCACCAGGCGCGCTCTTCGCCGCCACCCTCACGCTCGGCTACCTCGCGATCCTGGCGGGCGGGACCCTCGCCACCATGCCGATCGGCAGCAGGGACCTCGGTGCGATCATCGACAGCGCCATCATCGCCGTGGTGGCGACGGTCCTGGTGTGGACCGCCGTCATCGACCCCGTCCAGGAGAGGCACGGCGCACCGCACTCGGAGCAGGCCTACGAACTGGTCATCATCCTGCTCGTCGGCGGCATGGCCGGGGTCGTCATCCGCGCGTGGACTGCGAACGCCCAGGCGCGGGGTGCGACCGGCTACCTGCTCCTCGCGGTGCTCGCCGTGTTCGCCGGGCACATGGTCGCAGTGCTGTCCCACAACCCCGCGACCGGCGCCGACAGCCCGTGGATCGACGTGTGGTGGGTCGCGGCCTACCTCGGACTCGGCGCGGCCTACCGACACCCTGCCGCGGACCTGATGGGCGCCTCGAACGACCGGAGCGCTCGGCTCACCAGGGGTCGGTTGGTCCTGCTGGGGCTGGCTCTCACGGTCCTGCCGGCGGCCGCCGTCGTCGAGGCAGCCACGGGCCGCCACTGGGACCCGCTGCCGCTCAGCCTGGCCTCGGCCCTGCTCGCCCCGTTGGTGCTGGGCCGGATCGCCACCCTGGCTTCGCTGCACGCCCAGGCGGAACGACGGCTGCACGAGCTGGCGACCCGCGACGAGCTCACCGGCCTGCCCAACCGCCGCGCGGTGTCGCAGCACCTGACCGCTCTGCTCGCGGAGGTTGCCGACCGCCGCTCGGCCGGCGTGGTCGTCCTGTTCCTCGATCTGGACGACTTCAAGGTCGTCAACGACAACCACGGTCACACCACCGGGGACAGCCTCCTGATCGAGGTAGGTCGGCGGCTGAGGGCCGCAATGCGGGCGTCGGACGTGGTCGCCCGCTTCGGCGGCGACGAGTTCGTGGTCGTGATGCAAGGACCTCCGGCACGGACGCGGGACGCCGCGATCGCCACGCTCACGGCAGCGCTCGCCGAGCCGGTCGCGCTGGCCGGGCTCGAAGCCTCGGCGCGCGCGAGCATCGGCGCGGCCCTCGTCGAGCCCGGCGAGCACGCGTCCGCGGGTCAGGTCCTCTCGGCCGCGGACGCCGCGATGTACGTGGTCAAGCGCGAGCACCGGGCCGCGCCGGCCAGGATCCCGACGCCGCCGGCCAGCGGGGACGACGCGCTCGAGAACGCCGTCCTGTGACGCGACGTCGCGCCGACCGACCGCGGTACCGGCCGAGCGCGGTGCCGACCCGCCGAGCTCACTCCCACTCGATGGTGCCCGGCGGCTTGCTCGTGACGTCGAGCACGACCCGGTTGACCTCGGGGACCTCGTTGGTGATGCGGGTGGAGATCCGCGCGAGCACGTCGTAGGGCACCCGGGTCCAGTCGGCGGTCATCGCGTCCTCGGAGCTGACCGGGCGCAGCACCACGGGGTGGCCGTAGGTGCGGCCGTCGCCCTGCACGCCCACCGAGCGGATGTCCGCCAGCAGCACCACCGGGCACTGCCAGATGTCGCGGTCCAGCCCGGCCGCGGTCAGCTCGGCGCGGGCGATCGCGTCGGCCGCGCGCAACACCTCGAGCCGGTCGGCCGTGACCTCCCCGATGATCCGGATGCCCAGCCCGGGGCCCGGGAACGGCTGGCGCCAGACGATCGCCTCGGGCAGCCCGAGCTCGAGGCCCACCGCGCGCACCTCGTCCTTGAACAGCCGGCGCAGCGGCTCGACGAGCTCGAACTGCAGGTCGTCCGGCAGGCCGCCGACGTTGTGGTGCGACTTGATGTTCGCCGCACCCTCGCCGCCGCCGGACTCCACGACGTCCGGGTACAGCGTGCCCTGGACCAGGAAGCGGACCTCCTCGCCGTGCGCACCGGACTCGGCCACGATGTCGCGCGCCGCCTGCTCGAAGACCCGGATGAACTCCCGGCCGATGGTCTTGCGCTTGTCCTCCGGGTCGGTCTGGCCGGCGAGCGCGGTGAGGAACTGCTCGCGCGCGTCCACGGTGACCAGCCGCACCCCGGTGGAGGCGACGAAGTCGCGCTCGACCTGCTCGACCTCGCCCGCGCGCAGCAGGCCGTGGTCGACGAACACGCAGGTCAGCTGGTCCCCGACGGCACGCTGCACGAGCGCGGCCGCGACAGCGGAGTCCACCCCGCCGGACAGCCCGCAGATCACCCGCGCGTCGCCCACCTGCTCGCGGATCGCCTCGACCTGGTCGGCCACGACGTTGCCGGGTGTCCACGTCGGCGACAGGTCGGCACCCAGGTACAGGAAGTTCTCCAGGGCCCGCTGCCCGAGCGGAGAGTGCTTGACCTCGGGGTGCCACTGCATGCCGTAGAGCCGGCGCTCGGGGTCCTCGAACGCGGCGACCGGCGACCCGGACGACGTCGCGAGCACGCGGAACCCGTCCGGGGCGGACTGCACGGCGTCGCCGTGGCTCATCCACACCGACTGCTCGGTGGGCGAGCCGGTGAGCAGGCTGCCCGGCGCGCCGATCGACACGTGCGTGCCGCCGTACTCGCGGGTGCCGGTCCGTGCGACCTCGCCACCGAGCGCCCGCGCCATCGCCTGGAAGCCGTAGCAGATGCCGAGCACCGGGACGCCGGCCTCGAACAGCTCGCGGTCGACGGCGGGGGCGCCCTCGGCGTACACGCTCGCCGGCCCGCCGGACAGGATCACGGCCGAGGGCCGGCGCGCGAGCATCTGCTCGACGGTCCACGTGTGCGGGACGATCTCGGAGTACACCCGCGCCTCGCGCACGCGCCGCGCGATGAGCTGGGCGTACTGGGCGCCGAAGTCGACGACGAGGACAGGTCCCGCGGGGCCGTCCGGATCGGTGCTCGGGGTCTGCGCTGCTGCCACGCCGGGAGTCTAGTGAGCGGCGTCGGCGGCCCGGAGCGTCTGCCCGCCGGCCGGACCCCCGGCCGCGATCTGGGCGAGCGCGTCGGCGTGCACACGGCGCTCCAGCACGAAGGACATCACCGGCACGACGCCGGCGAGCACCATCGTGGCCAGCCGTCCGAAGCCCCAACGCACCTTGGACCACAGGTCCAGCACGGTCACCAGGTACACCACGTAGATCCAGCCGTGCGCGATCGGCACGACAACCCCGGCGTTCGGGATGACGACCGACAGACCGTCATGATCGAAAAGCGGGATCGAGCTGTCGCTCGCGAACTGCGCAAGCTGGAGCACGACGTGGAGCGTGAGCAGCAGCAGCATCGCCCCGGTCACGTAGGCCATCACCCGGTAGCGCCCGAGCGCTCCGCGCGCCTGGTCGGTCCACGACTTGTCCGCCACTGCTCCTCCTTCGATCCCGACGCAGCCGCGACCCGGCGTTCGGCTCGCCCATCCTGCCCGACGACCGGGCGCGGTTCGCGTCGAGCCGCTAGAACGCGTCGTCGGCCGGCGAGGCGTTGACGTACTTCACCGAGGCCCGCGGCCGCGCCATCATCGGCGCGACGGCGTCCCGCCAGGCGGCGTAGTGGGACGTCCGCTTGTGCGCAGCCGCCGCATCGGCGTCGCGGTAGACCTCGACGAGGACCACGTGGGCGGGGTCCTCGCGGTCGACCAGGACGTCGAACCGCACCACCCCCGGCTCTGCGCGGCTCGCTGCCGCATTGAGCTGCGTCGCGGCCAGGAAGGCGTCCTCCTGCCCGGCGACCACGGCGATGTCCACGTGCACGACGAGCAGCGAGTTCGCCATGCCTCCACGCTATCCCCGCCACGCAATCCACCCCCCACCCTCAGGCGAGTTCGGTGGTCGGGGGTCGAGTTCGGTGGTCGCGACCACCGAACTCGACGCCCACCACCGAACTCGGCGGGCTTGGGGGCGGGGCGGAAATGGCTCGCCCGGTGTCGGTGGCTGGACCTAACGTCGACGGGTGCGCCAGATGCCCTACACCGACCCGGGTCAGCCCCCGCTGACCACCGCGTCGGCCTACCTGTGGTGGGTCGCGCGCGGGCAGCTGGGGCTGGTCGCGTCCTGCGTCGCGTGGTCGACCCTCGCGTTCGTCGCGTCCGCCGTGCTGCCCTACCTGCTGGGCCGCGCGGTGGACACCGGGCTCGAGCACGGCGTGGACCGCGCGCTGTGGGGCGCGGTCCTGCTGCTGCTCGCCGTCGGGCTGATCGGGGCGCTCGCCAACGTCGTGGAGCACCGCCGCCTGGTCGAGGGCTGGATCCGCGCGGCGTTCCGCTCGTCCCAGCTGCTCGGTCACCACGTCACCCGCACCGGCGACGCGGTGACCGCAGAGCTGCCCACCGGTGAGGTCGTCGCCACCGTCGCGTCGGACTCGCTGCGGGTCGGCGAGGTGTTCTGGATCATGCCGCGCCTGGTCGGCGCGCTGGTCTCGTACGCGGTGGTCGCCGTGCTGCTGCTGCGCGCGTCGGTGCCGCTGGGCGTCGCGGTGCTGATCGGCCTGCCGACCGTCGCCGCCGTGCTCGCGCTGGTGGTGCGGCCGCTGTCACGGCGTGAGGCCGACCAGCGGCACGCCGGCGGCCGGCTCACCACGCTCGGCGCCGACACCGTCTCGGGCCTGCGCATCCTGCGCGGCATCGGCGGCGAGGACGTGTTCGCGGGCCGCTACCGCGACCAGTCGCAGACGGTCCGCCGGGCGGGGGTCCGGGTCGCTCAGACCGAGTCGCTGCTCGACGCGCTCAAGGCGCTGCTGCCCGGCCTGTTCCTGGCCGGGGTGGTCTGGTACGGCGCGCACCTGGCGGTCGCCGGCACCATCACGCCCGGCGAGCTCGTGACGTTCTTCGGCTACGCGGCGTTCCTGACCCAGCCGCTGGACGTGGCGACCGAGGCACTGCGGATCGGCACGCGCGCGGTGGTCGGCGTGCGCCGGATGCTGCGCGTGCTGTCGGTCGCGCCGACCGGCGCGGACACCCGCGAGCGCCCGCTCGACCTGGCCGACCCGACGCCCGCCGGCGACGCCGTCGACCTGGTCGACGAGCGGACCGGCGTCGTGCTGCCGGCCGGCCGCCTCACCGCGCTGGTGAGCCCCGACCCGGACGAGTCGGCGGCGCTCGCGCTGCGCCTCGGGCTGCTGGGCGAGAGCCACGACGCCACCCGGGTGCGCCTGGGCGGCACGGCACTGTCCGAGCTCGGCCTGGCCGAGGCGCGGCGGCGGGTCGTCGTCGCCGAGTCGACGCCGCACCTGTTCACCGGCAGCCTGCGCGCAGAGCTCGACGTGCGCGGCGGCAGCGACGACGCCGCCAAGCTCGCCGCGCTGCACACCGCCGACGCCCACGACGTGCTCGACGCCGTGCCCGACGGCCTGGACGGGCACGTCACCGAGAAGGGCCGCTCGCTGTCCGGCGGACAGCGCCAGCGCCTCGCCCTGGCGCGCGCACTGCTCACCGACGCCGAGGTGCTCGTCCTGGTCGAGCCGACCAGCGCGGTCGACGCGCACACCGAGGCCCGGATCGCGGAGAGGCTGGCCGCCGCCCGTGCCGGTCGCACCACCGTCGTGGTCACCGCGAGCCCGCTCGTGCTGGACCGCGTCGACCACGTGGTACTGGTCTCCGGCGGGCGCGTGCTGGCCGAGGGCAGCCACCGTGAGCTGCTCGCTGCCGACCACGACGGCGCCCGCCGCTACCGCGCGGTGGTCTCGCGCGCCGCCGCCGACGACGACCTCGTCGACCCCTACGACCCCAGGAAGGAGGAGCACCGTGAGGCTTCCTGTCGCTGACTCGACAGCTCTGCGCGAGCACACCGTGTGGCTGCTGCGCCGGCACCGGCGTGCGCTGGGCCTGGTGCTGGGCCTGCACGCCCTCGCGGCGCTCGCCGGCCTGGCCGGTCCGTGGCTGCTGGGCCGGATCGTCGACGCGGTCGCGGCGGGCACCACCGGCGCCTTCGTCGACCGCTCGGCCGCTGCGCTGGTGGCCGCCGTGCTCGCCCAGACCGTCGCGATCCGCTACGCGCAGCGCGCGTCCCGGGTGCTCGGCGAGACGGTGTTCGCCGAGCTCCGCGAGGAGTTCGTCACCACGGTGACCCGCCTGCCGCTGTCGGTGGTCGAGCGGGCCGGCACCGGCGACCTGCTGGGCCGGACCACCAACGACATCGACCGCGCGCAGCACTCGGTGCGGTTCGGCGTGCCGCGGATCCTGGTCACCTCGGCCACCGTGCTGCTCACCGTGGCCGCCGCGATCGCGGTGGACTGGCGGGTGGCGCTGGCGCTGTTCGTGGGTCTGCCAACGCTGCTGCTGGCCACGCGCTGGTACCTGCGCCGGGCCACGGCCGGCTACCTGCGCGAGTCCGCGGCGTACGCGACGCTCAACGGCACGATCAGCGAGTCGGTCGAGGGCGCCCGCACCATCGACGCGCTCGGGCTGGGCCGGCGACGGCGCGACCGGATCGACGCCGACCAGCGCGAGGCGTTCGCGGCCGAGTCCCGCACGCTCTTCCTGCGCACGGTCCTGTTCCCGGGCGTCGACGTGTCCTTCGTCCTGCCGATCGTCGCGACCCTGCTGTGGGGCGCCTACCTGGTGTCCGCCGGGCTGTCGACGGTCGGCGCGGTCACCACGATCGCCGTGTACGCGCTCCAGCTGCGCCACCCGATCGGCGAACTGATCTACTGGCTCGACGAGATCCAGGTCGGCGCGACGTCGCTGGCCCGGATCATCGGGGTGCGCGACGTCGCCCCGGACCGCACCACCGGCCCGGACCGGCCGAGCGGCGAGCAGGTGGTCGCGACCGAGCTGCGCTACGCCTACCGCGAGGGGCACGACGTGCTGCACGGCATCGACCTGACCCTGCGTCCGGGCGAGCGCCTGGCGGTCGTCGGCCCGTCCGGCGCAGGCAAGTCGACCCTCGGTCGCATGCTGGCCGGCATCCACCCGCCGACCGGTGGCGAAGTAGGCATCGACGGCGTGCGGCTCGTGGACCTGCCGTTGGAGGAGCTGCGCGGGCACGTCGCGCTGGTGACCCAGGAGCACCACGTGTTCGTCGGGACGCTGGCCGACAACCTGCGCCTGGCGCGGCCCGAGGCGGACGACGACGAGTTGCGGCGCGCGCTGGCCGCCGTCGACGCCCTGGCATGGGTCCAGGCCCTCCCGGAGGGCCTGGCGACCGAGGTCGGCTCGGGTGGCCTCACGCTGACGCCCGCGCAGGCCCAGCAGGTCGCTCTGGCCCGCCTGGTGCTGCTCGACCCGCACACCCTGGTGCTGGACGAGGCGACGTCGCTGCTCGACCCGCGCGCGGCGCGGCACCTCGAGCAGTCGCTGTCCCGGGTGCTGGCCGGGCGCACGGTCGTGGCCATCGCGCACCGGCTGTACACCGCGCACGACGCGGACCGGGTCGCCGTGGTCGACGACGGCCGGATCAGCGAGATCGGCCCGCACGACGAGCTGGTCGCGGCGGGGGGCGAGTACGCCGCACTGTGGCACTCCTGGCAGCAGGACTGAGCCGCCCACCCCTACGAGACCTGGCCCCGACCCGGGGCCGGGTCGAGCGTTGAAGCGTCGGCCCCGGATGTCGGGGCCGACGCTTCAACGCCGCCTGGGCGCGAGCTGGCGCCGGCGCGTGCCGCTCGGCGCCCAAGGCCCCCGCGGCCGCGCGGCGCGCTCCTGGCCTTGCGGCTCCATCTTAATCCGTGTATATACATCTATGTGGATGATCTGGGCTTCGCGGCACTGAGCGACGGGACGCGTCGCACGATCGTCAAGGCCCTGCGCGACGGCGAGCGCTCGGTCGGCGAGCTCGTGGACGTCGCCGGGGTGGCCCAGAGCGGGGTGTCGCGGCACCTGCGGATCCTCGGCGAGGCCGGCTTCGTGCAGGTGCGCGCAGACGGCCAGCGGCGGCTGTACTCCCTGCGCCCCGAGCCGTTCCAGCAGATCGACGCCTGGATGGACGACTACCGGCGCCTGTGGGAGGGCCGCCTGGACCGGATGGGCCGGGCGCTCGAGCAGCGCCGGGCCGACCACGAGCGAGAGGACACCGCATGAGCGAGCGCACCGTGACGATCGAGCGGCACTACCCGGCCGACCCCGCCGAGGTGTGGGAGCTGTGGACCACACCCGAGGGGATCGAGGCTTGGTGGGGCCCGGACGGCTTCGCCGTGCAGGTGCACGCGCTCGACGTCCGACCGGGCGGCACGATGCGCTACTCGATGCGCGCGGTCGACGACCACATCGCCGCCTACCTGCGGTCCCAGGGCCTCGCCACCGAGACGACGCACGAGATCCGCTTCGTCGAGGTCGTCCCGTACCGGCTCCTCGCGTCCCGGCACCCGGTCGACTTCGTGCCGGACGTCGAGACCTACGAGGTCGGCATCCGGCTCGAGCTCAGGCCCGATGCCGGCGGGACCCGGCTGCGCCTGGTCCTGGACACGATGCACGACCAGACCTGGACCGATCGTGCGGTCGCCGGCTGGGAGCAGCAGCTCGACCGCCTGGCCCACACCCTGCAGGAGGGACGATGAGAGCCCCGTACCCGATGCTCTGGTTCGCGAGCGAGGCCGAGGAAGCCGTCCGGCTGTACACCTCGGTGTTCCCCGACTCCCAGGTGCTGCACGTCCAGGCGAGCTCCGGAGATGCCCCCGGCGCGCCGCCCGGCGCGCCTCTCACGATCGAGTTCACCCTCGGTGGGGCACCCTTCACCGCCCTGAACGGCGGGCCGCACCACGAGTTCAACGATGCGATGTCGCTGGTGGTCGAGTGCCACGGCCAGGACGAGCTCGACCGGGTCTGGGACGCGCTGCTCGACGGGGGCGGCCAGACCGTGCAGTGCGGCTGGCTGACGGACCGCTTCGGCGTGCGCTGGCAGGTGGTGCCGGACAACCTGGGCGAGCTGCTCGCGACCCCCGCGGCGATCCGGGCGATGCTCGCGATGGTCAAGCTCGACATCGCCGCGCTCGAGGCGGCCGGCCGCGGCTGACGCCACCTCCCACCCTGACATCGCACCCGCCGAGCCCGCCGGGCGGCATGGTCCGCCGGGCGGCGCGACGCTCCGCCGAGTCCGCCGGCCGGCGCACACCCGACGCCGAGTTCGGTGGTTGGCGCGCCAGTTCGGTGGTCGCGACCACCGAACTCGACCCCCACCACCGAACTCGGCGGGTGGCGAGGGGGCGGGCGGGAGGGTCAGGTCGGTCGCGCCTGCTCGGCGTCCGGCTCCGCGGCTTCGGCGCCGGCCTCCGCGGCCGCCGCCTCACGCGCCTCGTCCCCGAGCATCCGCCACCACAGCGCGACGGCGAACAGTCCGAACAGCCACCACTGCAGCGCGTAGCCGAGGTTGCGCCAGTCCACCCCGCCACCGTCCCGGGCCGGGTAGCCCAGCGGCACCAACCCGTCCGCCTGCCCGGCGTCGACGGTGTCGAGCACCAGGTACCCGGAGTAGGTGGGCCCGCCCCACCGGTTGACCAGCTCGGCCGGGCTGATCGCGTCGGTCTGGCCGTCGGGCAGCCCGCCCTGGCCGGCCGCCTCGCCGACCTCGAGCCACCCCACCACCGTGACCTCGCCGGCCGGAGGCGGCGCGCTGGCCGCCGGGTCGTCGACCGACGGCACCCAGCCGCGCACCACCGGCAGCACGGCCCCGGTCGAGGAGACCCGCAGCGGGGTGAGCACGAGCGCGCCGACCTGACCGTCGTGGGTCCGCCCTGGCACCAGCAGCTGGTCGTCGCCGAACACGCCCGTCGTCGTCACGTGCCGCCCCATGAGGTCGGAAGTGAACGTGGTCTGCGGCGCGAGCACCGACTCCAGGTCGACCGGCGCGGCGTGGGCCGCCTCAGCGGCGGCCGCGGCCGCCCTCGCTTCGCCCTTGGCCAGCGCGCGGTCGAGCTGCCAGACACCGAGCCGGGCGAACACCGCCGAGAGGACCAGCAGAGCCACCAGGATCGCGATCATCCGGGGCTGGGCCCCTGCCCGGAGCCGGTCTCGCGCCGTGACGGTCATGGAGTCACGGTAGCCGTGCTCCGCCCGCTGTCCCGGGGCGTCGGGATGTGGTGGAGTGGGAGTCGCCAAGTCCAGTCCGACAGGCCCGGCGCGGCCGCAGCGGGGTCAAACGTCCCATGATTCAAGGGAGGGACGCACGAGACCCTGGTGCGGACCACGCCCGGGCCCCGGCAGCACAGGAGACGACATGACGGCAGTGCCCGCTGCGACCGGCGCGTGGCGCACCGGTAGCGGTCAGATCAGCGACGACGTCCTGGCCCGGATCGACGCGTGGTGGCGGGTGGCGAACTACCTCTCGGTCGGCCAGATCTACCTGCTGGACAACCCCCTGATGCGCGAGCCGTTGACCCGCGACCACGTCAAGCCGCGGCTGCTCGGCCACTGGGGCACCACCCCCGGCCTGACCTTCCTGTACGCGCATCTCAACCGCGCGATCGCCGAGCGCTCCCAGTCGACGATCTACATCACCGGCCCGGGCCACGGCGGTCCGGGCCTGGTCGCGAGCGCCTACCTCGACGGCACCTACTCCGAGGTGTACTCCGACATCACCGAGGACGCCGAGGGCCTGCGCCGGCTGTTCCGGCAGTTCTCCTTCCCGGGCGGCATCCCGAGCCACGTCGCACCGGAGACGCCCGGGTCGATCCACGAGGGTGGCGAGCTCGGGTACGCGCTCTCGCACGCCTACGGCGCCGCGTTCGACAACCCGGACCTGCTGGTCGCGGCCGTGGTCGGCGACGGCGAGGCCGAGACCGGCCCGCTGGCCACCAGCTGGCACTCGACCAAGTTCGTCAACCCGGCCCAGGACGGCGTCGTCCTGCCGATCCTGCACCTCAACGGGTACAAGATCGCCAACCCGACGGTCCTCGCCCGGATCAGCGAGGACGAGCTGACCTCGCTCATGGTGGGCTTCGGCCACAAGCCGCACGTGTTCACCGCGGGCTTCGACGACGAGGACCACCTATCGATCCACCGCCGTTTCGCGACGCTGCTCGACGAGGTGCTGGACGAGATCGCCGCGATCAAGGCGCGGGCAGCCACGGGCGACCTCGAGCGCCCGATGTGGCCGATGATCGTCTTCCGCACCCCCAAGGGCTGGACGGGTCCGGACTACATCGACGGCAAGAAGACCACCGGCTCGTGGCGCGCCCACCAGGTGCCCCTGGCGAGCGCTCGGGACACCCCCGAGCACCTCCAGGTCCTGCAGACCTGGCTGGAGAGCTACCGCCCCGAGGAGCTGTTCGACGCGAACGGCCGCGTGCTGGCCGACATCCGCGCCCTGGCCCCGGCCGGCCAGCTGCGGATGAGCGACAACCCGCACGCGAACGGCGGCCTGCTGCTCAAGGACCTGCGCCTGCCGGACTTCCGCGACTACGCGGTCGACGTGCCCAGCCCTGGCGGCTCGATCTCCGAGGCCCCGCGGGTGCTCGGCCAGTGGTTGACCGACGTCATCCGGCTGAACCCGGACAACTTCCGGATCTTCGGCCCCGACGAGACCGCGTCCAACCGCCTCCAGGCGGTCTTCGAAGCGACCGACAAGCAGTGGAACGCCGAGTTCTTCGGACCCGAGGTCGACGAGCACCTGGCCCGCGCCGGTCGCGTCCTGGAGATGCTGTCCGAGCACCAGATGCAGGGCTGGCTCGAGGGCTACCTGCTCACCGGGCGGCACGGCCTGTTCAACTGCTACGAGGCGTTCATCCACATCGTCGACTCGATGGTGAACCAGCACGCCAAGTGGCTGAAGGTGACCGCCGACATCCCGTGGCGGCGGCCGATCGCGAGCCTGAACTACCTGCTCAGCTCGCACGTGTGGCGCCAGGACCACAACGGCTTCTCGCACCAGGACCCCGGCTTCATCGACCACGTGGTCAACAAGAAGGCCGAGATCGTCCGGGTGTACCTGCCGCCGGACGCCAACACCCTGCTGTCCACGTACGACCACTGCCTGCGCAGCCGGGACTACGTCAACATCGTGGTGAGCGGCAAGCAGCCCGCGCCGAACTTCCTCACCATGGAGCAGGCGATCGCGCACTGCACCCGCGGCGTGGGCATCTGGGACTGGGCGGGCACCGAGGTCGAGGGTGACGAGCCGGACGTGGTGCTCGGTTGCGCCGGCGACGTGCCGACGCTCGAGGTGCTGGCCGCGGCCGACATCCTGCGCCGCGAGATCCCGGTGCTCAAGGTGCGCGTGGTCAACGTCGTGGACCTCATGCGCCTGCAGGACGAGCGCGAGCACCCGCACGGGCTGTCGGACCGCGAGTTCGACAACCTGTTCACCGCCGACCGCCCGATCGTGTTCGCGTACCACGGCTACCCGTGGCTCATCCACCGCCTGACCTACCGCCGCAACGGGCACGCCAACCTGCACGTGCGCGGCTACAAGGAGGAGGGCACCACCACCACGCCCTTCGACATGGTCATGCTCAACGACCTGGACCGCTACAAGCTCGTGATCGACGTCATCGACCACGTGCACTGGTTGCGGTCCGGCCAGGCCAACCTGCGCCAGCAGATGGTCGACGCCCGGCTCCGGGCCCGGGAGTACACCCGGGCCTACGGCGAGGACATCCCCGAGGTGCGCGACTGGGTGTGGCCCGGCGCGCAGGGCGTGGCGACGGACGTCTCCGCCGCCGCGGCCACGGGCGGGGACAACGAGTAGCACGCAGCACCGGCCACGAGCCGGCACGAGACAAGAGGACACCGTGGCACGCAGCATCTACATCACGTCCGCCGAGGGCGACACCGGCAAGTCGACGGTCGCCCTCGGCCTGGTCGACCTGCTGACCAGGACGGTGACGCGGGTCGGGGTGTTCCGACCGGTCGCGCGATCGGTGCGGCAGCGTGACTACGTCCTCGAGCTCCTGCTGTCCCGCGAGGGCGTGGACCTGTCCTACGACGAGTGCGTGGGCGTCACCTACGAAGAGGTCCACCACGACCCCGAGGCCGCGCTGTCGCGGATCGTCGCGCGGTACCACGAGGTCGAGCGCAAGTCCGACGTGGTGGTGATCGTCGGGACCGACTACACCGACGTCGCCGCGGGCCCGACCGAGCTGGCCTACAACGCCCGGATCGCGGTCAACCTGGGCGCGCCGGTGCTGCTGGTGATCCGCGGCTCGAACCGCCGCCCCGACGAGGTGCACTCGATGGCCGAGGTGTGCCTGGCCGAGCTGCGGACCCAGCACGCCGAGGTGATCGGCCTGGTGGCCAACCGGTGCCCGGCCCAGCAGCTGCTCGCGATGCGTGCCGCGCTGGGCTACGACCTGCCGGCCTGGGCGATCCCGGACGACCGGGTGCTCATGGCCCCGACCGTCCGCGCGCTGATGGAGGCGGTCGACGGGCGTCTGGTGGCCGGCGACGAGGATCTGCTCGCCCGCGAGGCGCTGGACGTGCTGGTCGGCGCGATGTCGGTCGAGCACCTCATCGGCAAGCTCTCCGACGGCGCCGTGATCATCACTCCCGGCGACCGGTCGGACGTGCTGCTCGGTCTGCTCACCGCCCATGCCGCGGAGGGCTACCCCTCGCTGGCCGGGATCATCCTCAACGGTGGGTTCTACCCGCCGCCGCAGGTCGCCAAGCTCGTCGAAGGCCTGGGGCAGCGGCTGCCGATCATCCGCTCGGACTACGGCACGTTCCGCACCGCGAGCGCGGCGGCCTCGATCCGCGGACGGCTGTCCGCCGACTCCCAGCGCAAGGTCGACACCGCGCTGGCGCTGTTCGAGAAGCACGTGGACGGCGAGGCGCTGCTGGCCAGGGCCGACGTGTCCAAGCCGAGCGTGGTCACGCCGCTGATGTTCGAGTGGGAGCTGCTCTCTCGCGCCCGGTCGGACAAGAAGCACATCGTGCTGCCCGAGGGCGAGGACGACCGGATCCTGCGCGCGGCGAGCACCCTGCTCCAGCGCGAGGTGGCCGACCTGACGATCCTGGGCAACGAGGCGGCGATCCGGGCCCGGGCCACCGAGCTCGGCCTGGACATCTCCGCAGCGCAGGTGATCGACCCCAAGGACGGGGAGCTGTTCGAGCGGTTCGCCGCCGAGTACGCCGAGATCCGCAAGCACAAGGGCATGACGGTCGAGCGCGCGCGGGAGATCGTCGGCTCGGTGTCCTACTTCGGCACGCTGATGGTCCAGCTCGGGCTCGCGGACGGCATGGTCTCCGGCGCGATCCACACCACCGCGCACACCATCAAGCCGTCGTTCGAGATCATCAAGACCCAGCCGGGCACGTCCATCGTGTCCAGCGTGTTCTTCATGTGCCTGGAGGACCGCGTCCTGGTCTACGGCGACTGCGCGGTCAACCCCGACCCCACCGCCGAGCAGCTCGCCGACATCGCGATCTCGTCGGCGGACACCGCCGCGGCGTTCGGCATCGAGCCCCGGATCGCCATGCTGTCCTACTCGACCGGCGAGTCCGGCAGTGGTGCCGATGTGGAGAAGGTCCGTACAGCGACCACGCTGGTGCGCGAGCGCCGCCCCGACCTCGAGGTCGAGGGGCCGATCCAGTACGACGCAGCCGTGGACGCCTCGGTCGCGAAGACCAAGATGCCCGACTCCACCGTGGCGGGCCGGGCGACGGTCTTCATCTTCCCGGACCTCAACACCGGCAACAACACCTACAAGGCCGTGCAGCGGTCCGCCGGGGCCGTCGCCGTCGGACCGGTGCTCCAGGGCCTGCGCAAGCCGGTCAACGACCTGTCCCGCGGTGCCCTGGTGCAGGACATCGTCAACACCGTCGCGATCACCGCGATCCAGGCGCAGGCCCTCGCCGACGTCCCGGCCGCGGAGACCTCGGAGCACGCGATGACGACCGCCACCGTCACCCCCACCCCCACCGGAGGAAGCCCCGCATGAGCACCCACGTCCTGGTCGTCAACTCGGGATCGTCGTCGATCAAGTACCAGCTGATCGACGTCGAGACGTCGGACTCGCTCGCCGCGGGCATCGTCGAGCGGATCGGCCTGGAGATGGGCCGGGCCAAGCACGAAGGGCCGGACGGCAAGACCGAGATCGAGCGCCCCGTGCCCGACCACGCCTCCGGCATGGCGATCATGATGGAGCTCTTCGAGGCCCACGGCCCCGAGATCGACCCCGAGCACCTCGCCGCGGTCGGCCACCGCGTGGTCCAGGGCGGCGCGGTGTTCTCCGGCCCGGCCGTCATCGACGACGACGTGCTCACCAAGATCGACGCCCTGTCCCCGCTCGCACCGCTGCACAACCCCGCACACGTGCAGGGCATCGTCGCCGCACGCGCGACGTTCCCCGACGTGCCGCACGTGGCGGTCTTCGACACCGCGTTCCACCAGGGCATGCCGCCGGAGTCGTACACCTACGCGCTGGACCGCGAGGTCGCCGACCAGTACCAGATCCGGCGGTACGGCGCGCACGGCACCTCGCACCTGTACGTCTCGCGGACCACCGCGGAGTACCTGGGCCGCGACTACGCCGAGCTGAACACGATCGTGCTGCACCTGGGCAACGGCGCGTCGGCGAGCGCGGTGCGCGGCGGGGTCTGCTTCGACACCTCGATGGGGCTCACGCCGCTGGCCGGCCTGGTCATGGGCTCACGCACCGGTGACATCGACCCCGCCGTGATCTTCCACCTGCGCCGGGTCGCCGGGATGTCCACCGACGAGCTCGATGACCTGTTCAACCGCCGCTCGGGGATGCTCGGCATGTGCGGGATGTCGGACATGCGGGACGTGCACGACGCGGTCGCTGCCGGCGACGAGGCGGCCCGGACGGCGCTGCAGGTCTACTACCACCGGATCAAGGGCTACGTCGGCAACTACTACGCCCAGCTCGGCCACGTGGACGCGATCGCGTTCACCGCGGGGATCGGCGAGAACGACGACATCGTCCGGATCAACTCGCTGGCCGGCCTGGAGCGCCTGGGCATCGTGGTGGATCCCGAGCGCAACGAGGGCCGCAAGAAGGAGATCACCGTGATCTCGCCCGACGACGCCGAGGTCACCGTCCTGGTGGTGCCCACCAACGAGGAGCTCGAGATCGCCCGCCAGGCCGTGGAGCTGCTGGACGCCTGAGCCCGGTCGCGCCGGGCGTGATCGCGGTCGCGATCGGCACCGCCCGAGGCTCCGACCTGCCGAACGTCGGATGACCAGAGTCCTAGGTCCCGGGGTCCTCGGTTTCGGTGCGCCTACGGTTGCGTAACTTACGCCTCCGTAGGTAACGAGAGGTCCCGTGCACCCCACCCTGCCCGCTCTTCCACCCCGCCGTCTGCCGACCCTGATCCAGGGCGGGATGGGTGTCGCGGTCTCGTCCTGGCGCCTGGCCTCGGCCGTGGCCCGGCGCGGCCAGCTCGGCGTGGTCTCGGGCACCGCCCTCGACCTCGTCCTGGCCCGCCGTCTCGAGGACGGTGACGCCGACGGCTCGGTGCGGCGGGCGCTCGCCGCGTTCCCCGTGCGCGAGATGGCCCAGCGGGTCCTGGATCGCTACCTGCGGGTCGGCGGCCGGCACGGCGCCCCCTACCGGCCGGTCCCCCGGCCGAGCCTGAGGCCGCGCCGGGCGGCGCAGGAGCTGACGGTGCTGGCGAACTTCGTCGAGGTGTGGCTGGCCAAGCAGGGCCACCGCGGGCCCGTCGGGGTGAACTACCTGGAGAAGATCCAGATGGCCACGCCGGCCGCCGCGTACGGCGCGATGCTCGCCGGTGTCGACGCCGTGCTCATGGGAGCGGGCATCCCCCGGCACCTGCCCCACCTGCTCGACGAGCTCGCGAAGCACCGCAAGGTCCGCCTGCCCGTCGACGTGGCCGGAGGCCGCGAGGACGACGCGGACGCCGCCGTCGAGCTCGACCCGGCCGACCTGCTCGGCGCAGAGCTGGCCGACCTGCACCGCCCGACGTTCCTGGCGATCGTGTCCAGCGAGGTGCTGGTGAAGTACCTGGACCGGGACCCCGAGATCCGGCCCGACGGTGTGGTCATCGAGGGCCCGCGCGCCGGCGGGCACAACGCGCCGCCGCGCGGCAGGCCGGTCCTGGACGACCGCGGCCAGCCCGTGTTCGGGCCCCGCGACGACGCCGACGTCGCCAAGGTCGCGGCCGTCGGTCTGCCGTTCTGGCTCGCCGGCGGACGAGGCACCCCCGAAGCTCTGCGCGACGCCCTGGCCGCCGGTGCGAACGGGGTCCAGGTGGGCACCGCGTTCGCCCTGAGCAGGGAGTCCGGGCTCACCCCGGCCCTGCGTGAGCGCCTGCTCTCCGGGCTTGCCGATGGCACCCTCGAGGTGCTCACCGACGCCGCGGCCTCACCCACCGGCTTCCCGTTCAAGGTCGCCCAGCTCGACGGGTCGCTCTCGGACCTGGCCGTCCGCTCCGCCCGGCCACGGCTGTGCGACCTGGGCTTCCTGCGCTCCCCCTACCGCAAGGGCGACGGCGACGTCGGCTACCGCTGCCCCGCCGAGCCGGTCGCCGTGTTCGTCCGCAAGGGGGGCGCGGAGCACGACGCCGACGGCCGGGTGTGCCTGTGCAACGCGCTCACCGCCGACGTCGGACTGGGCCAGGTCCGGCCCGACGGCGCGCACGAGGAGCCCCTGGTCACCCTCGGCGCCGACCTCGACGGGGCACGCCGCCTCGCCGAGCTGCACCCCGAGGGCTGGACCGCGGCCCAGGTGGTCGACTGGCTGGTGCCGGAGCGCGCCCCGGCGGCCTGAGTCAGTCCAGGGCCAGTACCGCGCGCACGTGCGCGTCGACCAGGGCGAGCGCCGCCGCGCGGGCCTCGGGGGCGGTGCGCGCGGCGCGGGCCGCGGCGGCCATCTCCTGGCAGCGCGCGAGCGTGTGGGCGCGCAGCGCGAACCGCACGCCGGGCACCGCGGCCGGGGACATCGACAGCGACGTGACGCCGACGCCGGTGAGCACCAGCGCCATCACCGGGTCCGCCGCGGACTCCCCGCACACCCCCACCGGCTTGCCCAGCTCGACGCCGGCCTCCGCGGTCGCCGAGACCAGGTCCAGCAGGGCCGGCTGCCACATGTCCAGCAGGTCGACGAGCTCGCCGCGCAACCGGTCGGTGGCCATCGTGTACTGCGCCAGGTCGTTGGTGCCGATCGAGACGAAGTCGACCTCGGCGAGCACGTCGCGGGCCCGCAGCGCGATCGCGGGGACCTCGACCATCACGCCCACGGTCGCGATCCCGGCGGCCCGGGCCGCGTCCGCGAAGTCGGCGGCCTCGGACACCGTCGCGATCATCGGCGCCATCACCCACGGCGTGCCGCCGGTGGTGGCCTGGGCTCGCGCGATCGCCGCGAGCTGGGTGGTCAGCAGCTCGGGAGCCGCGCGGACCAGGCGGTAGCCCCGCACTCCGAGGGCCGGGTTCTCCTCGCCGGGCTGGGTGACGAACGCCAGAGGCTTGTCCGCCCCCGCGTCCAGTGTGCGGATGACGACCTTGCGGCCGCCGAGCGCGGACAGCGCCCTGGCGTAGACCGCCGCCTGGTCGTCCTCGGTCGGGGCCGTCTGGGCGTCCAGGAACAGCACCTCGGTGCGGAACAGCCCGACGCCCTGCACCGCCGCGTCGGTCAGCCGCTCGGCGTCCTCCGCGGTGCCGATGTTGGCCAGCAGCTGCACGCCGTGGCTGTCGGACGTCGCACCGTCGCCGGTGTCGGTCGCGAGCTCGGCCAGCGCGGCGCGGCGGGCCTCGACGGCCGCCCGCACGTCCTCGTCCGGGTCCACGATCACCGTGCCGTGCGCGGCGTCCACCGCGACCACGTCACCGTCCTTGAGCCCCGCCGCCTCGGTCGCGCGGACGACGCACGGCAGACCGAGCTGGCCGGCGATGATCGCGGTGTGCGACGTGGGCCCGCCCTTCTCGATCACGATGCCGAGCACGTTCGCCAGGTCCAGCACGGCGGTGTCCGCCGGGGAGAGGTCCTCGGCCACCACCACCGACGGGCGCGACAGCGCGGGCACGCCGGGCTCGGGCAGGCCTTCGAGCCTGGCGATCACCCGGTCGCGCACCGAGGCCAGGTCGGTCGCACGCTCGGCCATGTACCCACCGGCCGCGGTGAACATCTCGATGAACTGACCCGCCACCTGCGCCACGGCCAAGGACGGCGCCATGCCTTCACGGACCTTCGCGGCCGCCTGGCCGGACAGCGCCGCGTCCCTGGCCATCAGCGCGGTCGCGCTGAGCACCTCGGACAGCGTCCCGGTGGCCGCCTCGGCGCGGGACTGCAGGGTGTCGGCGACCTCGGCGAACACTGCCGTCACGCCGTCCGCAGCCGCGGCCGGGTCGGCCGGTGAGGGTGCGTCGGCCGGCACCCGAGGCACCGGGTGCGCCCGGGCGACCGGACCCACCACCGCCCCACGACCGACGCCGACACCGGTGATCGGGCTGGCGCTCATCGGATCATCCGTCCTACTCGGCATCCAGGTCGGTCGCGAGCATCGCGACGAGCTCGTCCAGGACCTTCTCGTCCTCGCCGGCCAGCACGACCTCCTCGCCGTTCTTCACACCCAGCCCCATCACGAACAGGATGCTCGATGCGTCGACCGGCGCCCCGCCCGGCCGCGCGATGGTCACACTCGCCCCGCTCGCGGCGACAGCCTGGGTGAACAGCATCGCAGGGCGGGCGTGCAGCCCGACCTTCGAGCCGACGGCGACAGTGCGCTCGGCCATGGTGGTCCTCCTCGCGTGGTGGCGGCATCGCGCCCACGGCGCCTGCCCGCTGTGCTCCAACTTATCCCTCATGCACGGCATCGAGCCGCTTGTGACGTACCGGCACACCGGCGCCCGCCCGGCACGGGCCGGGCGGGCGCCGTCGTCACTTCGCTCAGCGCTTGCCCGCGAGCGCAGCCAGGCTCTCGGCGCTCTCGAGGGCCTCCTCCTCCGGGTTGCGTCCGATCTGCTTCGCGACCAGCACCGCGACAGCCGACACCACCATGCCGATCGCGAGCGCGAGCAGGAACAGCAGGGGCGAGCTGATCAACGGCGTGACCCAGAACCCGCCGTGCGGGGCCAGCACACCCGAGCCGAACGCCATCACCAGACCGCCGGTCACGGCCCCGCCCAGCATGAAGGACGGGATCATGCGGAACGGGTCGGCCGCTGCGAACGGGATCGCACCTTCGGAGATGAACGACAGGCCGAGCAGCCACGCGGACTTCCCGGACTCACGCTCGGCCTCGCTGAACTCCTTGGGCCGCACGGCCGTCGCGAGAGCGATCGCCAGGGGCGGCACCATGCCGGCGGCCATGACGGCAGCCATGATGACGGCAGGGCGGTCGGTGCTGGTGGTCGCATTGACCAGACCGGTGGTGGCGAAGACGTAGGCGACCTTGTTGACCGGACCGCCGAGGTCGAAGCACATCATGAGGCCGAGCAGGATGCCGAGCGGGACGAGCGCGCCGGTCCCCAGCCCGTCCAGCCAGCTGGTCAGCCCGTCGTTGATCGCCTTCATCGGCGGGCCGATGATGAGGTAGGTCGCAGCGCCGGCGAGCAAGGTGCTCAGGAGCGGGATCACCACGACGGGCATCACGCCACGCACACCCTTGGGCACGTTCCAACGCACCATCCACAGGGCGAGGAAGCCGGCCAGGAAGCCGGTCGCGATGCCGCCGAGGAACCCGGCGCCCACCGAGGCAGCGATCGTGCCGCCGACGAAGCCGGGGACGATGCCGGGGCGGTCGGCGATCGCGTAGGCGATGTAGGCCGACAGTGCGGGCACGAGGAATCCGAACGCCGTCGCGCCGATCCGGAACAGCAGCACCGACCAGTGCTGCAGGTTGCCCCACTCGAAGGCGGTCCAGAGGACTGACGGATCGACCTTGGTGACCTCGATGGCGCCGTTCTGGCCCCAGGCCACGGTCGCGAGCATGAAGCCCAGCGCGATCAGGATGCCGCCTGCGGCGACGAACGGGATCATGTACGAGACGCCGGTCATCAGGTACTGGCGGATCCGGGTGCCCGTTCCGACCACCCGTGCGGGGGCTGCGGGAGCCGCCGGGGACACCGGCGCGGGACGACCGGACGCCTGAGCCGCCTCGACCGCGGCGACCGCCTGGGCGATGACCGCGGCGGCGTCGTGCACGGCGGCCTTGACGCCGGCGTCCACGAGCGGCTTGCCTGCGAACCGCTCTCGCCCCTGGACCTCGAGGTCCGCCGCGAAGATCACGCCGTCAGCGGCAGCGATCACGGCGGGGTCGAGGGGCGACGAGCCCGCCGCCCCCTGGGTCTCGACCACGCACTCGTGGCCTGCGGCTGCGGCAGCCTGTTCGAGCGCCTCCGCGGCCATGTAGGTGTGCGCGATGCCCGTTGGGCATGACGACACTGCGACGAACTTCATGAAGGAACCACCTCTCGGTTGACGATGTCGGCCACGGCGCCGGCATCTTCTGCTTGCAGGATCGATGTGCGGAAGGACTCGTGGACGAGCCTCCGGGCCAGCGCGGCGAGGATCTTGAGGTGATCGGAGTCACCACCTGCCGGCGCAGCGATGAGGAAGATGAGCGTGGCGGGACCGTCGGGCGCGCCGAAGTCCACGCCGGCGAGCACGCGGCCCACGGCCAGGCTCGGTGCCACGACGTGCTCGGACCGGGCATGCGGCAGGCCGATCCCACCGGGCATCCCGGTGGCCATCTGCGCCTCGCGGGCCCGCACGTCGGCGTGGAACCCGTCTGCGTCGGTCACCCGCCCGGCGGCCACCATGAGGTCGATGAGCGCGCGGGTCGCCACGTCACGGTCGTCCGCCTGGAGGTCCAGCGCGACCAGTTCTGGGGTGATGAGTGGCAGTGCCATGTCACAGCTCCTTGAGTGCACGTGCGGGATCTGGTTCGTGGACCACGCGCACGGACGCGAGGTCGAGGTGTTCGGGCCGGGGCATCTCCGTCCCCGGCAGCAGGACGGCGGCCCTGCCCCACGCCACGGCGGTGCGCAGCCGCTCGGGCGCGGGCGACCGCTCAGCGGCGAGCCACCCGGCGAGCGTGGAGTCACCGGCGCCGACGGTCGAGACCGCGACCAACCGGGGGCCGCCGGCCCACCAGCTGCCCGCGTCGGTCACCAGCAGCGCGCCGTGGGCACCCAGGCTGACCAGCACTGCGTCATTGCCCGGCGCGAGGACCTCTCGGGCGGCCTCGAGCACATCCCCCACGGTCGACAGCTCGCGCCCCACGAGCTCGGCGAGCTCGTCGTCGTTGGGCTTGACGACGGCGAGGCCACCGGCCGCGACGGCCTCGGCGAGCGGGGCTCCCGAGGTGTCGACGGCGTACGGCACACCGCGCTCGGCCGCGAGCCGGGCCAGCCTGGTCAGGATCGTGGACGGCACGCCGTCCGGAAGGCTTCCCGCTGCGACGACGCCCCGCGCACCACGGTCGAGCTCCTCGGCGACGGCGTCGCACACGGCGTCGAGCTCCGCGGCGGACAGCGCCGCCCCCGGAGCGTTGATCTTCGTCGTGATGCCGCGCGAGTCCGCGATCGTGATGTTGCTCCGGGTCGACCCGGCGATGGGCACCGGACGGACGGGCACTCCGGACGCGGCGAGCTCGGAGGCGAGCACCTGGCCGTCCGGCCCACCCAAGGGGAACACCGCCACCGTGGGCAACCCGTGCTGGTGCAGCCCGCGAGAGACGTTGATCCCCTTGCCGCCCGCATCCAGGTGGGTACCCACGGCGCGGTTGACCTCGCCGACCTCGAGGCCTTCGACGTCCAAGGTCCGGTCCAGGCTCGGGTTGAGGGTGACGGTGATCACGCGGCCGCCCCCTGCAGATCGGTCGCCTGCGGCACGAGTCGGCCACGGCAGACCCCGCGTCGCATCCGGGCCGGACGGTGCACCCCTCGAACCGACTGCCGCTGCGTCACGTCCACCGCCCACTCCCTCGTGACCAACCAACAGAGTTGCGAATACGCCTGCCTCTGTCCTTATGACTGTGTTTAGTCCCCCCGAGGCGTCGAAGTCAAGCAATTCGGACACACTGATTGCCCGAATGGACATGTTGGGTGCCCACATCGGCCCGTTTCGTTGGGACGACGGGAGGGCGCGTCGGCGTGCGGCAGGCGACCGGTCCCCGGCGCCGGCCGGAGGTCGGCGCGGCCCGGAACGCGTCAGACCAGCACGACCCGCGTCCCGGCCTGCTCGATCTCCTCGGCGAGCTCGGGCCCCAGCCCGGTGTCGGTGACGACGGTGTCCACCGCGGACAGCGGCGCGACGTGCGCGAACTCCGAGCGACCGATCTTCGTGTGGTCGGCGAGCACCACCGTGCGCCGGGCGGCCGCGACGAGCGCACGCTTCACGCCCGCCTCGACCAGGTCCGGTGTGGTCAGACCCTGCTCGACGGTGAGCCCGTTGATGCCCAGGAAGACGACGTCGGCGAACACGTCGCGCACGTCGCGCTCGGTCCAGGTGCCCACGGCGGCGAGCGTGCGACCGCGGACCGTCCCGCCCAGCAGGTGCACGGTGACGTTCGGCCGTGCGGCGAGGGTCATCGCGATCGGCAGGCCGTGGGTGACCACCGTGAGCTCGCGGTCGGTGGGCAGCAGCTCGGCCATCCGGGCGGTGGTCGTCCCGGCATCGAGGATGATCGCCCCGCCGTCCGGGAGCTCGTCGAGCGCCGCGCGGGCGATCCGCTCCTTCTGGGCGGACATCACCGACTCGCGCTCGGACACCGCGGGCTCGAACCCGAGCCGCTCGACGGGGATCGCCCCGCCGTGGACCCGGTGCAGCAGCCCCCGGCGCTCGAGGGCGGTGAGGTCGCGCCGGACCGTCTCAGGGGTGACGTCGAGCATCTCGGCGAGCTCACGGACCTCGACCCGGCCGTCGAGGCGCGACTTGCTGAGGATCTCCTGCTGACGCTCCGTCGCGTACACGACGCCTCCCGTGCCGCGACCGACCCGACGCCGGTCCGCTTCCGTTGATGTGGATCTGAGGCAGCCTATGTCATGGCGACGGACAGATCCGGGCATCGCGACGTGTCGTCGCGGGCAGAACCGGAAGCCCGCTCCCGCGGGCAGGCGGGTGCTGCCTGCCCCTCAGTCGCTGGGGACGAGGGTCACCCGCACCGCCGCCGGGTCCAGGCCCATCTCCTGGGCCAGGGCCACGGCCATCCGCGCCTCGGCGTCCGAGAGGTCGTCGGTCAGGAAGCTGACGACCAGCGCCTGGTTGCACCAGACGCGCCAGCCGTCGCCCTCCTCGCCGGCACTGGCGGTGAACACCCGCACGTCGGCGCCGCCCACCACCGCACCGCTCGCCTCCCACCGCGCGAAGGCCCGGCCGCACGCCGTGGCCAGCACGATCTCGGGCGAGCGCGCGTGGCCGACGAAGGGCTCGGCCGTCACCGGCCGGCCGGCCGGGTCGCAGATCACGATCTGGGCCTCGCCGATCCCCGGCGAGGAGAAGCGGTAGGTCCAGCCCTCCGGGAGCGTCGGTGCACCACGCGGGGCCACCACCTGGTCCAGGACGGCGTCCCCGGCGAGCGCCGGGTGCGGGACCGTGCCACCGGGCTGGATCCGGTCGTCCCCAGCGGTCCGGACACGACGGGTCAGACGGTCGACGAAGGACATCGGTGTACCTCCCGCGCTGGGTCTTCCTCACCGATATCGGGTCGACCGGACGGTGGTGCCAGCGTCCGAACGGGTGAAACCGCCCGCGTGGGATCAGTGCGGCGTGTACGGCGACACGACGACCTCGACCCGCTGGAACTCCTTGAGGTCGGAGTACCCGGTGGTCGCCATCGCCCGACGCAGCGCGCCGACCAGGTTGAGCGTCCCGTCGGCGACCCGCCCCGGGCCGAACAGGATCTCCTGCATCGTGCCGGTGCTGCCGACCTCCACGCGCTCGCCCCTGGGCAGCTGCGGGTGATGCGCCTCGGGTCCCCAGTGCCAGCCGCGACCCGGCGCCTCGACGGCACGCGCCAGGGTGGCCCCGAGCATGACCGCGTCGGCCCCGCACGCGACCGCCTTGACCAGGTCGCCCGAGCGGCCCACCCCGCCGTCGGCGATGACGTGCACGTACCGGCCCCCCGACTCGTCGAGGTAGTCGCGGCGCGCGGCGGCGACGTCGGCCACCGCGGTGGCCATCGGAGCGTGGATGCCCAGCGAGACCCTGGTGGTGTGCGCGGCGCCGCCGCCGAAGCCCACCAGCACGCCGGCCGCGCCGGTCCGCATCAGGTGCAGCGCCGCGGTGTAGGTCGCCGCGCCGCCGACGATCACCGGCACGTCGAGCTCGTAGATGAACCGCTTGAGGTTGAGCGGCTCGGCGCGCCCGGACACGTGCTCGGCCGACACCGTCGTGCCGCGGATCACGAACAGGTCGACCCCGGCGTCCACCACCCGGCGCCACAGCTGCTGGGTGCGCTGCGGGGAGAGCGCCCCGGCCACCGTCACGCCCGCGGCGCGGACCTCCGCGAGCCGCTCGGAGATCAGCTCGGGGATGATCGGGGCCGCGTAGATCTCCTGCATCCGGGCCGTCACGCGCTCGGGCGGCAGCGCCGCGATCTCGGCCAGCAGCGGCTCGGGGTCGTCGTAGCGGGTCCACAGACCCTCGAGGTCGAGCACGCCCAGGCCGCCGGCCCGACCCAGCGCGACCGCGGTCGCCGGGCTCATCACCGAGTCCATCGGTGCGGCGACGATCGGCAGCTCGAAGTGGTAGGCATCGATCTGCCAGGCGACCGAGACCTCCTCGGGGTCGCGCGTGCGCCGGGATGGCACCACGGCGACGTCGTCGAAGGAGTAGGCCCGGCGGCCGCGCTTGCCGCGACCGATCTCGATCTCGTTGCTCACCGGCCCAGGCTAGCCGCGCCGGACCGCCCGCCGCGGGGACGTCCCTCAGGCGGCCAGCCGCAGCAGGGCCTCGTCGAAGGCCGCGAGGTCGTCCGGCCGGGGCGAGGTGAGCAGCGGGTAGCGCTCGACGGAGAGCACGGTCGGCGCGTCGACCCAGCGCGCCCCCGCGTTGCGGATGTCGGTGGCCAGGCTCGGGTAGGAGGTCAGTCGCTTGCCCTCCACCACGTCCGCCTCGACGAGCAGCCACGGGCCGTGGCACATCGCCGCGATCGGCTTGCCGGCGCGGGCCATCTCGCGGACCAGCCGCACGCTCGCCGCGTCCATCCGCAGGGCGTCCACGTTGAGCGGGCCGCCGGGCAGCACCAGGACGTCGAGGTCGTCGGGGCACACCTCGCCCACCACGCGATCGACGGGGTAGGTGCCGACCGGCGCGACGTCGTGCACCACGGTCCGGACGCTGCCACGGGCTGGCGCCAGCAGCAGCGGGTGCCAGCCTCGGGCAAGGACCGCCTGCCAGGGCAGCGTCAGCTCGGCGTCCTCGACCCCGCCGAGGCTCGCCAGGAAGCCGACCGTCCGGCCGTCCAGGGCACACCCCCTCCGTCGCGCCACCGTGCTTCGTCTCCGAGGATGCTCCGACGCGGCCCGGCCCGCATCCCGGCGTGGCGGGTCGGCGGTGTCACCGGTGGCTGGCACAGTGACGGACGAAGGGGCCGACGAGCCCCTCCGGCACAGGAGGTGCCCGATGGGTTGGGTCGACCAGCCGATGGTCGGTTTCGACACCGAGACCACCGGCGTCGACGTCGATCGCGACCGCATCGTCACCGCCGCGCTCGTGCGCCGCACCCCCGGCGGTACGCAGGTCTCCCGCTGGCTCATCGACCCAGGGGTCGAGATCCCGGCCGCGGCCACCGCGGTGCACGGGATCACCACCGAGCACGCCCGCGCCCACGGCTGCGCGCCGCGCGAGGCGCTGGACGAGATCGCGGCAGAGCTCGCGGCGGCCGTGACCCGCGCCGAGCCCGTGGTCGCGTTCAACGCCTCCTACGACCTGACGCTCCTGGACGCCGAGCTGCGCCGGCACGGCCTGCCGACCCTGCCCGAGCGGCTGGGCCACCCGGTGCGCGCCGTGCTCGACCCTCTGGTCCTGGACCGGCACCTCGACCGCTACCGGCGCGGCAAGCGCCGGCTCGGCGACGTGTGCGCGCACTACGGCGTGGCGGCCGACGGCCTGCACAGCGCGGACGCGGACGTGGTCGCGACCCTCGACGTGCTCACCGCCATGGCGCGGGCCTTCCCCCAGCTCGCCGACACCGAGCCCGACGCCCTGCACGACAGTCAGGTGCTCGCCCACCGGCGCTGGGCCGAGTCGTTCAACGCGTGGCGGGCCGATCAGGGCCTGCCCGGGCCCGGGGCGGAGACCTCGTGGCCGTGCCGCACCGCCGCGGCCGAGCGGAACCCGGCGCGGGTGGCCTGAGCCCGCGTCAGCCGGCCGCGCCGCTCCTGGCGCCCATCGCCCGCCGCAGCAGGTCCGCGGTGCGCCGGTCCGCGCCGGCGACGATCGGGCCCAGTGCGCGAGCCGTCGGCCGGTAGTCCGACCCGTCGGCTGCCAGCACCGCGCCGCCGAGCTCGCGCACCAGCACCGAACCCGGCGCGTGGTCCCACGGCCAGCCGCTCCAGTACCCCAGGGCGTCCACCTCGCCGCCGGCCAACGCCGTGTAGTGGCGCCCGCACCACAACGGACCCTCGACGCTCAGGTCTACGGCGTCGCCGGCCGCCCGCACCGCCGCCTGGGCGTCCAGGTGCCGGGTCGGGGACAGCAGCACCCGCGCCGGGTCGGCTGCCGCGGCCCGTGCCACCGCCTCGCCGTTGCGCGTCGTGCCGGAGCCATGCTCGGCGACCCAGGTCTGCTCCCGCGACGGCAGGCAGATCCAGCCCGCCACGGCGTCGCCGCCCGACACCAGGGCGACCATGACCGCGTAGTCGGGCTCGCCCTCCACGAAGGCCCGCGTCCCATCGATCGGGTCGACCAGGAACGCGGCCGGGGCGTGCAGCGCGTCGAGCCGCGACGGGTCGGCAGCCACGCCCTCCTCGCCGACCACGGGGATGCCCGGGGCGAGCTCGCGCAGACCGGCGACGATCGCCTCCTCGGCCGCCAGGTCCACCACGGTGACCAGGTCGCCGGGGGCCTTCGCCGTCACCTCGCCGTCGGCGAGGTCGCGGAACCGCGGCAGCACCAGGTGGTAGGCCACCTGCTCCACCAGCGCCGCAACGGCCGGGACGTCCACCCCGATCCGGCTGGTCGTCGGGCTCATCGACCGGTGTAGTTCGGCGCCTCGCGGATCATCTGGACGTCGTGCGGGTGGGACTCCTTGAGGCCGGCGGCGGTGATCCGCACGAACCGCCCACGGGCCTGGAGCTCGGGGATCGTGCGTGCGCCGACGTAGAACATCGACTGGTGCAGCCCGCCGACGAGCTGGTGGGCCACCGCAGCGAGCGGCCCGCGGTACGGCACCTGGCCCTCGATGCCCTCGGTGATGATCTCGTCGTCGGACAGGTCGCCCTGGAAGTAGCGGTCCTTGGAGTACGAGCGGCGGTCGCCGCGGGACTGCATCGCACCCAGCGACGCCATCCCCCGGTAGCGCTTGTACTGCTTGCCGTTGACGAAGACCAGGTCGCCCGGGGACTCGTCGCAGCCGGCCAGCAGCCCGCCGATCATCACCGAGTCGGCCCCGGCAACCAAGGCCTTGGCGATGTCGCCGGAGTACTGCAGGCCGCCGTCACCGATCACCGGCACCCCGGCCGGGCGGGCGGCGAGCGCGGCCTGGTAGATCGCGGTCACCTGGGGCACGCCGACGCCGGCGACCACCCGGGTGGTGCAGATCGACCCGGGCCCGACACCGACCTTGACGGCGTCCACGCCCGCGTCGACCAGCGCCTGGGCGCCCTCACGGGTCGCGATGTTGCCGCCGATCACCTGCACGTGACGGGTGGCCGGGTCGGACTTGAGCCGGCGGACCATGTCGAGCATGAGACGTGCGTGGCCGTTCGCGGTGTCCACGACCAGCACGTCGACCCCGGCCTCGACCAGCGCGGTGGCACGCTCCCACGCGTCGCCGAAGAACCCGACGGCGGCGCCGACCCGCAGACGGCCCTCGCCGTCCTTGGTGGCGTCCGGGTACTTCACGGACTTGGCGAAGTCCTTGACGGTGATGAGGCCCTCGAGCCGGTCGTCTGCGTCCACGAGCGGCAGCTTCTCGACCTTGTGCTTCGCCAGGATCGCCTGGGCGTCCGGCCGCGAGATCCCGACCGGTGCGGTGATCAGCGGCATCGGGGTCATCGCCTCGCGCACGGTCATCCGGGACCAGTCCGCCGGGTCGAGGAACCTCAGGTCGCGGTTGGTGATGATGCCCACCAGGCGGCGGTCGGCGTCGACGACCGGCAGACCCGAGACGCGGTACGTTCCACACAGCGCGTCGAGCTGGGCGATCGTGGCGTCCGGCGACACGGTGACCGGGTCGGAGATCATCCCGGACTCGGAGCGCTTGACCAGGTCGACCTGGTGCGCCTGGTCGACGATCGGCAGGTTGCGGTGCAGCACGCCGAGGCCACCCTCGCGGGCGATCGCGATCGCCAGCCGAGACTCGGTCACGGTGTCCATCGCCGCCGAGACCAGCGGGATGCGCAGGGAGATGTCCCTGGTGAGGCGGGAGGTGGTGTCGGCCTCACTGGGCACGACGTCGGTCTCGCCCGGGAGCAGCAGGACGTCGTCATAGGTCAGACCGACGAACGCGAAGGGATCTGAGTCGGGGAGCTGGCTCACCCGACGATGGTACGCACCGCGACGCGTGCCCTCTGCCGCGAGTCCGGCAGGCGGGAGCGTTCGATCAGTTGATCAGGCCGGTCCGCAGGCCGATCGCGACCGCCTGGGCCCGGTCGGCCGCGCCGAGCTTGCGGAACAGCCGGCGGGCGTGCGTCTTGACGGTGTCCTCGGACAGGAACAGGTCGGCGCCGATCTGGGCGTTCGACCGCCCGTGGCTCATCCCGGAGAGCACCTCGAGCTCGCGACGGGTCAGCTCGCCACCGGAGCCCGCGCGCGAGCGGGTCGGCGCACCGCCCGCGGAGGAGGGAGCAGGCACCGCTTGGACGGGCGTCGGCCGGTGGGGCTGCTGAGGGACGGAGGACAGGCCGTGCGCCGCGACGGCGGCCAGCTCGCTGCGGTCCACGTCTGGGGGCAGGTAGCCCCGGGCACCGAGCGCCAGGGCCCGGTCGAGGGTGATCTCGTCACCGGGCACGGCGAGCATGATGACGGTGGCGTCGGCGCCGAGCCCACGGATCCGGCGCATGGCCTCCACCGCGCCGACGCCTGGCAGGTGGGCGTCGAGCAGCACGAGTGCGGGAGAGGTCCGGCGAACCAGCGCCACGAGCTCCTCTGCGGTCGCGGCGGCACGGGCCGGCACGAGCGCCGGTACCCCGTGCGCGGCGGCGACGATGCGGTCGCGCACACCCGCCGAGCCGTGGCAGACGATGACGCCGGTCATCTGTCCCCCTCCGATGATCCCCGGTGGCCTGGGAGCCGCCGGTGGGCACAGCCTCGTGCCGTGCTCCTTGCTCATCGGCCGCCAGGGGCCGGGACCTTAGCCAAGCGGGCGGGTGAGAACGCCGGAGCGCGAGCGTTCCCGCAGGTCGCCTGGCACCCGACGTCGGCCCATGGGCGACGGCGGGCCCGGGCGCGGTCAGGCGAGGACCGCGGCGACCTCGTGGCAGGCGCCAGCGAGGCTGCGCACCCGGTGGACGTCGAGGCCGTGCGGCACCGGCGCTCGGCCCTCGCGGTGCCAGAACACCATCAGGTCGCCGGCCCGGCCGGCCAGCAGACGGACCAGCTCCACGGCGTCGGGCGGATCCTGGTGGCCGGCGTGCACCACGAGCGCCTGGGCCCCGGACCGCACCACCCGTTCGGCGCAGTCCTCCGGCCGGCCGCCCACCAGCACCGCCGTGAACACCCCCATGGCGGTCAGCGCGCCGGCCAGGACGTGCGCCTCGAGGTCGCTCGCCGCGGCCATCGGCGCGACGAGCGCGATCGGGTCGGTCGAGGCGTCGTCTGTCGACCTGGCAGCGAGCGCGGCGGTCCGCGAGCGCAGCTCGGCGTAGGCGGAGGCCTCCAGCCGGTGGCATGCGCTCTCCCCCGCGCGCTCCACGACAGGCTCGGCGACCAGGGCGGCCATCGCCGGCCGCACCAGCGCGGCGTGCCACTCCAGCGTGTCGCGGGGGTGGACCCGGGACAGCATCCAGCGCACGGCGGCGTTGTCGCCGTGCCGCGCGGCGGCCACCAGGGCGTCCGGGTCCGCAGGCATCTCGGCGTCGGCGTACGCGTCCAGGACCTCCGCCTCGGACGGCGCCGCGGAGGCCCGCCCGGCGTTCAGCGCGGCGCGCGCGGCCTCGCTCGGCGCGACGCCGTCGAGGGTGAGCCGACGCATGGTCAGCAGTCGTGCGAGGTCCTCAGGCGAGTAGCGACGGTGGGAACCTGCCAGGTGCTCGCTGGGACCCAGCCCATAGCGACGGTCCCAGGTGCGCAGGGTGGCGGGCGCGACACCGAGCCGTCTGGCGACCGCCGCGACGGTGAGTGCGGCCTCCGGCTGCTCGCTCACGGCCGGCTCCGGAACCAGCTGGTGGCGCCGACGTCGATGGGGGCCATGACGCGATTGTGCCCAACGTTCGACGCGGTTGCCAGCCGACGCGCGCCCGAATCGCGCCAGCACGTCGCGGACGGACGAGATCGGAGATGCTCGGACCTGCTCGGGCAAGCGCCGCGAGCACATGAGCGGCGCCCCCAGGCGCAGCCGGGTGAATCACCAGCAAACTCCCAGTGAATCGGTTGGCTTCAGACCTTGACTCGCTTCTGGCGCGGTTCTAGGTTGGTCGGAGTTCACCTCTCCAGCGCAGGAGGATCGCATGACGGAGATCTCTCGCCTCCCTGGCCCCGTGATGGACCTGTGGGAGTGGCAGTACGAGGGCGCGTGCCGCGAGGCCGACCCCACACTCTTCTTCCACCCCGAGGGCGAGCGCGGCGCCGCGCGCCGGCGGAGGGCTGCGGCCGCCAAGGCGGTCTGCGCCACCTGCCCCGTCATCGACCAGTGCCGCGAGCACTCCTTCGCGGTGCGCGAGCCCTACGGCGTGTGGGGCGGGCTGTCCGAGGACGAGCGGGCCCTGATCCTCTCCGAGCGGCTACGCCGCGCGAGCTGACCCAGACACGACGAAGCCCCGGACCTCGATGGTCCGGGGCTTCGTCGTGTCTGACGTCGCCGGGTTCAGCCGACGACTCCGTCTGACGTCGTCGGGTTCAGCCGACGACTCCGCCTGACGTCGTCGGGTTCAGCCGACGACTCCGCCTGACGTCGTCGGGTTCAGCCGACGACCGCGAGGATGTCGCGCGCGGACAGGATCAGGAACTCCTCGCCGCCGTACTTCACCTCGGTGCCGCCGTACTTCGAGTAGATGACCTTGTCGCCGACGGCCACGTCCAGCGGCACGCGCTGGCCCTTGTCGTCGATCCGGCCCGGGCCCACCGCGAGGACCTCGCCCTCCTGGGGCTTCTCCTTCGCGGTGTCCGGGATCACCAGACCGGATGCCGTCGTCTGCTCCGCCTCGAGCGTGCGGACGACGACCCGGTCCTCGAGCGGCTTGATGGAGACCGACACTGCGGACCTCCCCTTCACAGTCGTGGGAACGGATCATGGCCGCGGGCTCGGTCGCCCGTCGTCGCGGGTGCCGGTCGACCTGACCGATGCGGCTGGTGGCCCCGCAGTGGGGCCAGGACAGAATCTATGCGGCCGTTAGCACTCGGTCAACACGAGTGCTAGCGCGGGCGGCCCGGCACCGCGCCCGGGGCCCGCCACCTGCCCGTCCAGCGCCCGGCCTGGCAGGATCGCACCATGGATGCCGCCGCCTTGCACCAGCTGCTCAGCCCCGAGGGCTGGGCCCTGCTCGGCGCGCTGCCGCCGTACGACGAGCGCGTCGCCATGGCGCTGTCGGAGCGGCTGCACCGTGAGGGCATCGACCCGGTCCTGGTCGCTGCGGCGCTCACCCAGTCCCGCCTGCGGGCCGCCGGCCGCGCCAAGTTCGACGACTTCGCCGACGGCATGCTGTTCACCCAGACGGGCCTGGAGCAGGCCACCCGCTTCACCGTCGCGGCCCGGCACGCCCAGCGCTACGCCGCCGCCGGGTGCACCCGGGTCGGCGACCTGACCTGCGGCATCGGCGGCGACGCGATGGCGTTCGCCGCCCTGGGGCTCGGCGTGGTCGCGGTGGACGCCGACGAGCTCACCGCCGCACTCGCGACGGTGAACCTGCGCCACTTCCCCGAGGCCGAGGTGCGTCACGGGGACGGCCTGACCACCGACCTCACGGGCGTCGACGGGCTGTTCGCAGACCCGGCACGACGCACCGCCGCCGGACGGCGCGCGCACGACCCGGCCGCCTACACCCCACCGCTGGACGCGGTCCTGGCGCTGCGCGACCGCTTCCCGGCACTCGGGGTCAAGGTGGGCCCGGGGATCCCCCACTCGGCACTGCCGGTCGACGCCGAGTCGCAGTGGGTCAGCGTGGACGGTGACGTGGTCGAGGCGGGTCTGTGGTTCGGCCCGCTGGCACCGGAGGGCCCCGGGCGCTCCGCGCTGGTGCTGCGCGGCCGCGGGGCCACCACCGTCCGGACGCCGGAGGCCGGCCTGCCGGAGGTCGACGCCGGCGAGCCGGGCGGCTACCTGTACGAGCCGGACGGCGCGGTGATCCGAGCCGGGCTGGTCGCGCTGGTCGCCGCCGAGGTGGACGGCCACCTGCTGGACCGGACGATCGCCTACGTCACCGCCGACCACCTGGTCCCGACCCCGCTCGCCACGGCCTACCGCGTGCTGGACGTGATGCCGTTCGGCCTCAAGCGGCTGCGCACCGCGCTGCGCGAGCGCGGCGTGGGCCGGGTGACCATCAAGAAGCGCGGCACCGCCGTGGTGCCCGAGCAGCTGCGCCGCCAGCTCGACCTGCGCGGCGACGCCGCCGCCACCGTGGTCCTCACCCGCTTGAAGGGCAGCCAGACCGTCCTGCTCGTCGAACCCGCCGGGGAGACGACGTGACCCGCATCCCCTTCGCCCAGTCCCAGCGCTCGACGATCGGCGTGGAGTGGGAGCTCGCCCTGGTCGACTCCGACTCCGGCGACCTGCGCCAGGTCGCCCAGACGGTGCTGGACGCGGTCGCCCCGCCCGGCGGTGGCGAGCACCCCACCATCAAGCAGGAGCTGCTGCTCAACACCGTCGAGATCGTGACCCGGGTGTGCCGGACCGTCGGCGAGGCGGGCCGGGACCTGCAGCGCTCCGTCGAGGAGCTGCGCCGGGTGACCGACCCGCTGCGGGTGGAGCTGATGTGCGCGGGCACGCACCCGTTCGCGCGCTGGTCCCACCAGAAGGTCACCGACAAGCAGCGCTACGCGACCCTGATCGATCGCACCCAGTGGTGGGGCCGGCAGATGCTCATCTTCGGCGTGCACGTGCACGTCGGGATCGAGGACCGTGACAAGGTCATGCCGATCCTGCGGGCGATGCTCACGTACTTCCCGCACATCCAGGCCCTCAGTGCGTCCTCTCCGTTCTGGGGCGGCAAGGACACCGGCTACGCCTCGAACCGCGCCCTGATGTTCCAGCAGCTGCCCACCGCCGGCCTGCCGTTCCAGTTCGAGGCGTGGGAACAGTTCGAGACCTACGTCGCGGACATGACCCACGTCGGTGTCATCGACGAGGTGGACGAGATCCGCTGGGACATCCGCCCGTCGCCGCGGTTCGGCACGCTGGAGATGCGGATCGCCGACGGCTCGCCCAACCTCACCGAGGTGCTGGCGTTCGCCGCGCTGATCCACTCCCTGGTCGAGCACTTCTCGACCCTGCTCGACGAGGGCAAGGAGCTGCCCAGCCTGCCGCCGTGGTTCGTCCAGGAGAACAAGTGGCGCTCGGCGCGCTACGGCATGGACGCGATCATCATCCTGGACCGCGAGGGGCGTGAGGAGCTGGTCACCGACAACGTCGAGAAGCTCCTGACCACCCTCGAGCCCACCGCCGAGCGGCTGGGCTGCCACGAGGAGCTGGGCCAGATCCGAACCATCCTGCGCAAGGGCGCCTCGTACCAGCGCCAGCGGGCGGTGGCCCGCCGCAACGACGGCGACCTGGGCGCCGTGGTCGCGTCGCTGGTCGCGGAGATGCGCGCCGGCAAGCCGCTGTGACGCCGCCCGGGACTCAGAGCTCGACGTCCACCACGGCTCCGGTGCCGTCGATCGAGCGGGGCGCGGCCCCGGAACCCGTGGCCGAGGCGTCCGGAGCCTGGGCCTGCGAGGCCTGAGCCTGGTGCGCCTGCTGCGCCTCCAGACGGGCGATCTGCAGCTCGATCGCCTGGATCTGCGCGGTCAGCAGCTGCTGCTTCGACTCGACCGAGTCGGCGTCGTCGCCTGACGACGCCAGCTCCTTGAGCTGCTTGGTCAGCTCCTGCTCCTGCTTGCGCAGGCGCGCGATCTGGGACTCCGTCGAGGTGCCTGTCGTGGTCGTCGCCGTGCTTGCCACACCCGTGATCGTCATCGTGGTCCCCTCCTTCAGCGCTCCGATCGGCTGGTCCGGCGCGCCATGAGCCATCGCGCGCGATGCACAGCATCACCACAGGTGCCGCGACACCCACCTGAACCGTGCGCCGGTGGCGCAGCGGTGAAGGCCTTCAGACCAGCACCTGGGTCAGCGGCATCGAGGAGTCGACCGGCAGGTCCAGCGGGGAGGGCGGCAGGTCGCGGCGCAGCACCGCGGCACCGAGCGCGGCGATCATCGCGCCGTTGTCGGTGCAGTACCGGATCGGCGGGATGCGGACCTCGATGCCCGCCTCGGCGCAGCGGGCGGCGGCCATGTCCCGCAGCTGGGAGTTGGCGGAGAAGCCCCCGCCGATCACCAGGGTGTCCACGCCGTGCGCGTGGCAGGCCGCGATGGTCTTGGCGGTCAGCACGTCGGACACCGCATCGGAGAACGAGGCCGCGACGTCGTTCAGGGGGATCTCCTCACCGGCGTCCTGCCTGGCCTCGACCCACCGGGCCACAGCCGTCTTGAGCCCGGAGAAGGAGAAGTCGGTGGCGTGCCTGGCCTGGTCCTTGGCGGCGGTCAGGCCGCGCGGGAACCGGATCGCCGTCGGGTCACCCTCGCGGGCCAGCCGGTCGATGTGCGGCCCGCCCGGGTAGGGCAGCCCGAGCAGCCGGCCGACCTTGTCGAACGCCTCGCCGGCCGCGTCGTCGAGCGTCTGGCCCAGCTCGGTGATGCCCACCGTGTCGTCGACCAGCAGCAGCGAGGAGTGCCCACCGGAGACCACCAGGGCCATCACGCGCTCGGGGAACGGGCCGTGCACCAGCTCGTCGACCACGGCGTGGCCCACCACGTGGTTGACGCCGTACAGCGGCAGCTCCAGGCCCACCGCGAGCGCCTTGGCGGCGGCCGCGCCGACGGTCAGCGGGCCCACCAGTCCCGGCCCGGCGGTGACCGCGATCGCGTCCAGGTCAGCCAGCCCGACCTCGGCGCGCTCCAGTGCCGCCGACACCACCGGGATCATCTGCTCCAGGTGGGCGCGCGAGGCGATCTCGGGGATGATCCCGCCGAACCTCGCATGCTCGTCCATCGAAGAGGCGACCACGTCGGAGAGCAGCTCGCTGCGGTCGTCGTCGACGCGGACCACGGCTGCCCCGGTCTCGTCGCAGGAGGTCTCCAGGCCCAGGACGAGTCGCGACATGGGCACCAGCGTAGGCCGAGCCGCGGGTGGCGAGGTGCGTGCTGAGCGGACCGCCGGGGGACCCGGCTAGGGTGCCCGCATGGGTGGGGGCGGCGCCTTCGTGGCGATCATCGTGGTGGGTCTCGCGCTGATGGCGGGGCTCGTCTACCTCTCGTGGCTCAGCGCGAAGCGGAGGCGGGAGGAGTTCCAGGCCGTCGCGACGCAGCGAGGCTGGAGCTACGTCCCGCGGGACGACTCCTGGGCCGACGCGTTCCGGGGCGCCCCCTTCGGGACCGGCCACGACAGGCGCGCCACCAACGTGCTCCGCGGCGAGTACGACGGGCGCCCGTTCGTCGCCTTCGACTACGTCTTCCACACCACCGAGACGTCGACCGACGCCGAGGGCCGGACCACGACCCGCGAGGAGGCCCACTCGTTCACCGTCGTCGCCGTCGACACCGGCGTGGCGCTCCCGGCGCTCGAGGTGACGCCGGAGACGTTCTTCGCGAGGAGCGTCGGCAAGCTCCTGGTCAGGGACATCCAGTTCGAGTCCGAGGACTTCAACCGGGCCTTCACCGTGCAGTGCCCGGACCGGAAGTTCGCCTTCGACGTGCTGCACCCCCGCATGATGGAGCTCCTCCTCGCCCACCGGGACGCGGCCTTCCGGTTCGACCGGAGCTCCGTGCTCGCGGTGCGAACGGGCAGTGCCTCGATCGCGGAGATCGAGGGCTCCCTCCGCCTGGTGGACGCGGTACTCGACCGGGTCCCGGACTTCGTCTGGCGCGACGCGCGCGGCTCCTAGGCGGGCCGGCGCCGCCGCCCATCGTCGTCATGTCATCCCATGTCTGGGAATGGCCGGGGATAGTCCATCGTTCAACGACTCATGACGATCTCCACGGAGCCCGCCCTGTCCGCCGTCGAGCAGCTCTTCCAGGAGCGACGCTCCGCCCGGGCCTGGTCGGCCGAACCGGTCGACGACGACCTGGTGCGCCACGTCTACGACACGGTCCGGTGGGGACCCACGCTGATGAACACGTCGCCGCTGCGGCTGCTGCTGGTGCGCTCGCCGGAGGCTCGCGAGCGGCTCGCCCGCCACATGAGCGAGCCGAACCGCGACCGGGTCCGCTCCGCACCGCTGCCGGTCGTGGTCGCGGCCGACACCGACTTCCACGAGCACCTCGACACCCTGGTGCCCCACCTGCCCGGCGCCCGCGACCGTTTCGCCGACGAGGCCACCCGCGCCCGGATCGCACGCGACCAGGCCTGGCTCCAGGCCGGGTACCTGACCGTCGGCCTGCGCGCCGAGGGCCTGGACGTCGGCCCGATGTCGGGGATGGACGCCGCCGCGATCGACGCCGACCTGCTGGCCGGCACCTCGTGGCGCTCGCTCATGGTGCTCAACGTGGGCTACCCGGCCCCCGAGCCCACCGCCCACCCGCGCGCCCCGCGGCTCGACTTCGACGACGCCGCCGCCGTGGCCTGAGCGGCGCGCGCCGGCCGGCCGCCGTCAGCCGGCCGGCCGCGGCAGCGTCAGCCGCATCGTCCAGGCGTCGACGTCCTCGGGCTGGTAGTAACGGCGTCGCCGGGCCAGCACCTCGAACCCCTCGGAGCGGTACAGGGTGAGGGCCGGGTCGTTGTCCACCGCCACCTCGAGCAGCACCGCCGAGGCGCCGTCGGTCACCGCGCGGTCCAGCAGGGCGTGCAGCAGCACCCGGCCCAGACCCTGGCGCTGGGCACGGCGTGCCACGCCGATGGTCATCACCTGGGCCACGTCGCCATCGAACCACGACCCGGCGTAGCCGGCCAGACCGGCGTCGTCGTCGACCCCGACGTAGAACCGGCCCAGGGCTCCGAGCTCCTCGCGGATCATCACCTCGGTCCAGGCCGACCGCGCGAACAGCTCGGCCTCGAGGCCGGCCACGGCCGGGACGTCCGCGAGCTCGAGCGGCCGTACCACCCGCGCCGCCTCGGGCACGACTGCGCTCATCCGGTGGCCCGCTTGCGCGCCCCGGGCGGCACCACGTCGGGACGACGCAGGTAGAGCGGCTCGGTCGGCTGGTCCACGCCGCGCGCCGCGCGCGCCATGGCGAGCCCGGCGAGCACGCCCGGGTCCAGCGCCGCGGGCGGGCTCGCGGGCAGCCCGACCGCGTCGGCGACCAGCGCCGCGGCCGGCCCCACCAGCACCGTGGCCGACCCGCGCTCGACCTCCGCCGGGTGGGCCACGGCGAGCGGCTCCACGGCCCGGACGTCCACCACGGAGCCGGCCGCGACCGGCATGGCCTCGAACCGCCCGACGTAGACCTCCTTGCGACGCGCGTCGGTCACCGCCAGCACGCGCGCGTCGGCGGGCAGCCCGGCAGCGAACGCCTGCGCCGCCAGGACCTCCAGGCTGCCCACGCCGTGCACCGGGACCCCGACGGCGAAGCCCAGCGTGCGCGCCGTGACGAGCCCCGCCCGCAACCCGGTGAACGGCGCCGGCCCGGTACCCACCGCGACTGCGTCCAGGTCGGCCGGCCGCGCGCCGGCGTCCGCGAGCACCTCGGTGATCAGCGGGCTGAGCAGCTCGGCGTGCCGGCGCTGCTCGCCGACGGTCCGGGCGGCCACGGTGACGCCGTCGCGCACCAGGGCGACGGCGATGTCGGCGGACGTGTCGAGAGCCAGGACCAGCACGGGGACCATCCTGGCATCCCCAGCGCCCGGCACAGGATCAGGGCTGCGCCGCAAGGCCCGGAAGCACGACGCCGGCCCACCGTGGACCGACGCCACGCACCGTGACGCGGCGCGGCACCGCGACGTCCTCGTCCACCGACGCGCCGAGCGCCTCGCCCGCCGCACCGCCGTGACCGCGGTCGAGAGTGACCTCGAGGCGGTCGGCGCTGAGCACCTCGACCAGACCTTCGCCCCACTCGACCACCGTGACCGAGTCCTCCAGCGAGGTGTCCAGGTCCAGTGCCTCGAGCTCGTCGAGCGAACCCAACCGGTAGGCGTCCACGTGCACCAGCGGGGGGCCGCCGGCGAGCGGCGGGTGCACCCTGGCGATGATGAACGTCGGGGAGGCCACCTGGCCGCGCACGCCCATCGCCTCGCCCATCCCCTGCACCAGCGTCGTCTTGCCCGCCCCGAGGGGCCCGGTGAGCACCACCAGGTCCCCCGGCTCGAGGAGCGCGGCCAGCGCCCCGCCGAGCGCGCGCGTGGCGGCGGGGTCGGGCAGCACGCCCGACACCTCGGTCCCGGGGCCTGCGGCGCTCACGCCTGCTCGCCCTGGTAGGTCCGGGGCAGGGCCGAGCCGAACCGGGTGACGATCTCGTAGGAGATCGTGCCGACGACGCGGGCCCAGTCCTCGGCGGTGGGCTCGCCGCGGTCCCCGGCGCCGAACAGCACGACGGTGTCGCCGGAGGCCTCCGACGCGTCCGGACCCAGGTCGAGCACGAACTGGTCCATGCACACCCGGCCCGCGACGCCGAGCCGCCGGCCACCGACCTGGACCGGCCCGCCCCACGCGTCGGCGCTGCCCGAGGCACTGCGGGGCACGCCGTCGGCGTACCCGATCGGGACCAGGCCCAGCACGGTGTCGCGCTGCGTGGTGTACGCGTGGGCGTAGGAGACGCCCTGCCCGGCCGGCACGGCCTTGGCCAGCGCCAGCTCGGCCTCCACCCGCATCGCCGGACGCAGTCCGTAGTCCGCCGGCGCACCGAGGTGCGGGACCGGCGACAAGCCGTACACCGCCAGCCCGGGGCGCACCAGGTCGTAGTACATCGACGGGTCGGTGAGCGTCGCCGCGGAGTTCGCCAGGTGCCGCACCTCGAGCCGGGCGCCCTTGCCCTCGGCCAGTGCCACGGCGTCGGCGAACACCTGGGCCTGCGCGTGCACGGTCGGGTGCCCCGGGTCGTCCGCCCACGCCAGGTGGGACCAGATCCCGACCACCTGGCACAGCCCCTCGGCCTGCGCGGCCAGCGCGGCGTCGAGCACCGCCGGCAGCTCGACCGGCATGACGCCGTTGCGGCCCAGGCCGGTGTCGACCTTCACGTGCAGCCGTGCGGGGTGCCCGATCTCGCGCACCGTGTCCAGGATCTCGGCGAGCATCCACGGCGCACCCACCGACAGGTCCACGCCCTGCCGCAGCGCGTCGGCGAACCGCGCGCCGGGCGCGTAGAGCCACGACAGCACCGGAGCGGTGACCCCGGCGGCGCGCAGCGCGAGCGCCTCGTCGAGCTGGGCGGTGCCCAGCCACGTCGCGCCGCCCTCGAGCGCCGCCTTGGCGGCCGGCACGAGCCCGTGACCGTACGCGTCGGCCTTGACCACCGCGAGCACGGAGGCGGAGCCGGCGCGCTCGGCGAGCGCGGCGGCGTTGGAGCGGATGGCTGCGAGGTCCACGACGACGCGTGCGGGGTAGCTCACGGCGCCCATCCTGGCACCCGAGGCGCCGTGGCACGCGAGGCGTCAACCCATCGGGACGACCATCCCGGCCCGGTCCCGGCCGCGCTCGACCAGGCGCGCGTTCGCCTCGTCCGAGCGCAGCACCCACTCCCTCGCCGCGTCCGGGGTCCGACCGTGGGCGACGTGCCGGGCGACCAGACGCGCCACGCGCACCTCGTCGGGCGGGTCGAGGTACCACGCGTCGTCCAGCAGCGGCCCGACGCCCGCCCAGGCGCCCTCGTCGTGCAGCAGGTAGTTGCCCTCCACGACCACCAACGGCGTTGTGCCGGGCACGCCGATCGCGCCGGCGATCGGCTCCTCGAGGTGACGGTCGAACCGCGGGGCGTACACCACCGGGTCGCCGGGGCCCTGCGCCCGCAGCCGGGCGAGCAGCGCGACGAAGCCCACCGCGTCGAAGGTGTCCGGGGCTCCCTTGCGGTCCGCGCGACCGAGGCGCTCGAGCTCGGCCTGCGCGAGGTGGAAGCCGTCCATCGGCACCAGGACGGCGCGGTCCCCCAACGCGCCGACCACCGCGGCAGCCAGCGTGGACTTGCCCGCGCCGGGCGGTCCCGCCAGGCCCAGCAGGCGGCGCCCGTCGGCCGCCAGTGCCGCGGCGCGGGCCAGCAGGCCCGGGTCGAGCCCTGCCGAAGCGCGTGCCGGCCCGTCGGGCTCGGTCACGCGAGGAGCCCGGCGAGCACGCCCGGCACCGCCGCCGCGACCCGCGACGCGGTCACCGGTCCACCGCCCGACGCCGCGACCGCCGCGCGACCGTGCACCGAGGCAGCCGCTGCGGCCGCGCGAGCGAGCTCGTCGGATCCGAGCCGCTCGCCCGGCGTGCGCGCCGCCAGCCCCGCCAGCAGCGCGCCGAGCACCCCCGCGAGCACGTCGCCCGCGCCGGCGGTCGCGAGCCACGGCGTCGCATCGTCCTGCGCCCACCCGGCGGCGTCCGGGGCACCGGCGACCACGGTGATCGCGCCCTTGAGCAGCACCACCGCGCCGGTCAGCTCGTGGGCCTCGCGGGCCCACCGCAGCGGCTCGGCCTCGACCCCGGCCCGGTCCACCTCGACGCCGCGATCGCGCAGCAGGGTCGCCAGCTCGCCCGCGTGCGGCACGAGCACCGCGCCCTCCGCACGGTCCGGCAGGGCCGCCAGGGCCCCGGCGTCCACCACCACGGGACGACCCTCGCGCAGCGCGGCGGCCAGCCGCTCGCGGGCCACGCCCAGGCGGCCGTCGTCGAGCCCCGGACCGATCACCCAGGCCTGGACCCGGCCGTCCCCGACCACCACCTCCGGGTGGGCGACGAGCACGCCCGCCGCGACGGGGTCGGGCCCCAGGTACCGCACCATCCCGGTGCCGGCTCCCTGCGCGCCGGCCACGCACAGCACCGCGGCGCCCGGGTAGGCCTCCGAGCCCGCCAGCACGCCGAGCACCCCGCGCCGGTACTTGTGGTCCTCAGGCCCCGGCACGGGCCACAGCTCCGCCACGTCGGCCGCCTCGAGCCGCCGCACCGCGGGCACCGCGCCCTGCGCCTCGAGCCCGGCGCGCAACCCCAGGTCCACCACGGTGAGGTCACCGGCCAGGTGCGCGGCGGGCGGCAGGAGCAGGCCGGGCTTGGGCACCCCGAACGTCACCGTGCGATCCGCGGCGAGCACCGGGCCGGGCACCGCGCCGTCGTCCACGCCGATCCCGCTGGGCACGTCGACGGCGACCACCGTCGGCGCACCCGGACCGGCCTCGGCCAGCAACCCGTCCAGCAGCTCCACCAGACCCGCCGCGGGCTCGCGCAACCCGCCACGCGCGCCGATCCCCAGCAGGCCGTCCAGCAGCACGTCCGCCGCGAACGCCTCGGCCACCGCGTCGCCCAGCCACACCGGCTCGCCCGGGGCGCCGTCGGCGGCCGCGAGCACCCGACCGCCGGCGGCGGTCAGCGCCGCCAGGCCGCCGTCGTGCACCGGCCCGAGCGCGACCGCCGTCGCGGTCGCTCCGCGCCCGGCCAGCGCCGCGAGCGCGTGCAGCGCGTCGCCGCCGTTGTTGCCGCGGCCGACGAGCGCGACCACGCTCGCCCCGGCGACCCCGCTGCCCCGGGCCCGCAGCTCGGCACGCACCACCCCGGCGAGCGCCGTGGCCGCGCGGTGCATGAGCCCGCCGGCGAACCCCCGCTCGGCGGCCAGCAGGGGTTCCTCGGCGCCGCGCACGTCAGCGGCGGTGTAGGCCTCGATCACGGCTCCCATCCTGGCGTGCCTGCGGCCTCGGCGTCGCGCCGGTCGGTGCCTCGGACGGTTCAGCGACGACACGCGGCCAGCCGGAATCCGAGGGCGCCCCGCTCTCCCCGCACGCGGGGACCGGACCGACCCCTGACCTCGTCCCTCCCCGTCGTCGGCGGCTCATCCCCGCACGCGGGGACCGGACGTGTTCGACCGTCGGCCGCACCGGTACGAGGAGGGCTCATCCCCGCACGCGGGGACCGGACCGCGTCGGATGTCCAGCGTCAGAGTGAGGCGGAGGCTCATCCCCGCACGCGGGGACCGGACGCGGCCTACGCCCGGTCGGTGTCGTCGTCGTACGGCTCATCCCCGCACGCGGGGACCGGACATGGCGCGCGCGAGTCTCCACACGCGCGAGAGCGGCTCATCCCCGCACGCGGGGACCGGACGCCCGCGACGGTGCGCGGACCACGCTCAACGCGGGCTCATCCCCGCACGCGGGGACCGGACGTCGTGGGTGACCACCCGCGGGTCCCCGAGTTGGGCTCATCCCCGCACGCGGGGACCGGACTGAGCGCCGGTGACGTTGCCGGTGGCGCCGGCCGGCTCATCCCCGCACGCGGGGACCGGACCCTCCGACGTCTCCACCCCCCGCCTGGCGCCCGGGCTCATCCCCGCACGCGGGGACCGGACGTCAGCGTCAGGGCGCCCTTCTTGCCGGTGTCCGGCTCATCCCCGCACGCGGGGACCGGACGCCGTGCCGAACGCGAGCGCGACCGTGCCCGCGGGCTCATCCCCGCACGCGGGGACCGGACGCCGCGCCGTCTCCACGGAGGGTGACGTTGGACGGCTCATCCCCGCACGCGGGGACCGGACGCCGTGCCGAACGCGAGCGCGACCGTGCCCGCGGGCTCATCCCCGCACGCGGGGACCGGACTGACCCGCGGAGAACGTCGGGGTGAACACGCCGGGCTCATCCCCGCACGCGGGGACCGGACCGGCGGTGCCTACGCCAAACCGGTAGGGACTAGGGCTCATCCCCGCACGCGGGGACCGGACTCGTGCATGACCTCGGAGACCGCTAGGAGGGTCGGCTCATCCCCGCACGCGGGGACCGGACGGCGACTGGAAGCCGACCGGCGAGCCGGCGACCGGCTCATCCCCGCACGCGGGGACCGGACCGGACGGCGGCGCCTTGCGTGGCGCGGTGTGTGGGCTCATCCCCGCACGCGGGGACCGGACACGTCGCGGCCGTCGATCGCGCCGTGCGGGTCGGGCTCATCCCCGCACGCGGGGACCGGACGCGTGGGCAGGGCTTGGTGGTCACGGGGTGGCCGGCTCATCCCCGCACGCGGGGACCGGACGGGCGACCAGGGCGGCCCCACCGAGTTCACCGGGGCTCATCCCCGCACGCGGGGACCGGACCGCACGGCCGCCTCGATGAGCGGGGCGGCGGTCGGCTCATCCCCGCACGCGGGGACCGGACGAGACGACGATGATGGGCGTCGCAGCGAGCGTCGGCTCATCCCCGCACGCGGGGACCGGACACGCAGTAGCGCATGTTGCGCGACCGGTTGCCGGGCTCATCCCCGCACGCGGGGACCGGACATGACGTTGGCCTTGCCGCCGCCGCTGGACGTGGGCTCATCCCCGCACGCGGGGACCGGACATGACGTTGGCCTTGCCGCCGCCGCTGGACGTGGGCTCATCCCCGCACGCGGGGACCGGACGAGACGACGATGATGGGCGTCGCAGCGAGCGTCGGCTCATCCCCGCACGCGGGGACCGGACTTTGCCGCTGCGCACGCTTCGAGCACCCCTGCGGGCTCATCCCCGCACGCGGGGACCGGACAGAGATGACGTCCCAGGTGTCGTTGACCTGCTGGGCTCATCCCCGCACGCGGGGACCGGACGTAGTCGGCTGCTGACGGATCGGGCCAGATGTCGGCTCATCTCCGCACGCGGGGACCGGACGGCCCGTGGGTGGGGCACTACGCCCGGTGTCTGGGCTCATCCCCGCACGCGGGGACCGGACCTGGGCCGTTCGATCGACGGTAACCAAGAGTGCGGCTCATCCCCGCACGCGGGGACCGGACGCCCCGCGGCACAGGTACCGCTCGGCCTTGTCCGGCTCATCCCCGCACGCGGGGACCGGACGTAGTCGGCTGCTGACGGATCGGGCCAGATGTCGGCTCATCTCCGCACGCGGGGACCGGACGGCCCGTGGGTGGGGCACTACGCCCGGTGTCTGGGCTCATCCCCGCACGCGGGGACCGGACCTGGGCCGTTCGATCGACGGTAACCAAGAGTGCGGCTCATCCCCGCACGCGGGGACCGGACGCCCCGCGGCACAGGTACCGCTCGGCCTTGTCCGGCTCATCCCCGCACGCGGGGACCGGACTCCGAGTCGATCGTGAACGTCCCAGGGATCGCGGGCTCATCCCCGCACGCGGGGACCGGACGCCCTGCGCACCCTGCTCGTCATCATCGCGCCCGGCTCATCCCCGCACGCGGGGACCGGACTGGGTCCGCGACTTCGACGCGGCGACCGTGTGGGGCTCATCCCCGCACGCGGGGACCGGACCTCGGCGCGCTCGTGGTGATGTAGAAGGTCGGGGGCTCATCCCCGCACGCGGGGACCGGACGTCGCGGTGAGCCTCATCGACTCGAACGCGGTCGGCTCATCCCCGCACGCGGGGACCGGACGGCATCGGCCCGTCCGTCATCCTTCGCGTGACGGGCTCATCCCCGCACGCGGGGACCGGACCTCGTCGAGTTCCGCACCGCACGCCAGGCCATGGGCTCATCCCCGCACGCGGGGACCGGACGACGCGATCAGCTCGGCCAACCCGCTCTCCGCGGGCTCATCCCCGCACGCGGGGACCGGACGAGTCGCTGTCCGACGCTCAGGCCGAGCAGGCGGGCTCATCCCCGCACGCGGGGACCGGACCTGCGCAGTCTCCTGCTGACCGGGCCGCCGCTGGGCTCATCCCCGCACGCGGGGACCGGACGCGCCCAGCCGGTCGGTCTCCCACACGAACGACGGCTCATCCCCGCACGCGGGGACCGGACGGGTCGAGCGTGAGCCCGACGACCTCACCTTGGGGCTCATCCCCGCACGCGGGGACCGGACGAGGGACTCGTTGAGCTGATCCACCATGAAGTCCGGCTCATCCCCGCACGCGGGGACCGGACGCGCATCACTCCGGGCAGCTGGCGCCGTCCACGGGCTCATCCCCGCACGCGGGGACCGGACGACGTGTTGTGCAGGTCGATGGCCGGGACCGGGGGCTCATCCCCGCACGCGGGGACCGGACCAGGGCGCGCTCATCAAGGCGCTTCGGAACTTGGGCTCATCCCCGCACGCGGGGACCGGACAACGTCGCCGTCGCAGCCCGCGTTCGATCGGTCGGCTCATCCCCGCACGCGGGGACCGGACACCGGCGGCCTCACGGTCCCGTTCACGGTACCGGGCTCATCCCCGCACGCGGGGACCGGACACCGCTGTCGGCCTGCTCGACGGCTCCGACGGCGGCTCATCCCCGCACGCGGGGACCGGACACCGACGGTGAGCCGCCACCGGACACCGGGACGGGCTCATCCCCGCACGCGGGGACCGGACAGTGGCGGAGGGGACGGCATGACCCCCGCCGAGGGCTCATCCCCGCACGCGGGGACCGGACAAGTCGTCGCAGGCACTGCGAAGGGCCTCGGTGGGCTCATCCCCGCACGCGGGGACCGGACGGCGGGTCGCCGACGCACTGCCAGGTCGTGTAGGGCTCATCCCCGCACGCGGGGACCGGACTTCGAGATGCCGGGTTCGGTGATCGAGGCGCAGGGCTCATCCCCGCACGCGGGGACCGGACACGGTGGTCTCGATCGGCTCGGAGGACTTGAGGGGCTCATCCCCGCACGCGGGGACCGGACAGGGCGACCACCCGGAAGCGACGCCCGGTCAGGGGCTCATCCCCGCACGCGGGGACCGGACGGCACGGCCGCGGCGTAGGCGTCGGCCAGGGTGGGCTCATCCCCGCACGCGGGGACCGGACGCCGCGAGCTCGGCGACCTCCGGGTCGGCGACCGGCTCATCCCCGCACGCGGGGACCGGACCAGCTCGCCGGCCATGGCGTCCCACTGGTCGGCGGCTCATCCCCGCACGCGGGGACCGGACCCCGACGAGGGCATCACCCTGGACGACTTCGACGGCTCATCCCCGCACGCGGGGACCGGACTGTGTGGCCGTAGATGAGCCGGTGTCGCTGGCGGGCCCATCCCCGCACGCGGGGACCGGACGCCCTCATGGAGAAGAAGCCGGTCAAGCGCGACGGCTCATCCCCGCACGCGGGGACCGGACGCCATGCCCAGGTCGGACACGCTGCCCATCGCCGGCTCATCCCCGCACGCGGGGACCGGACGGCCCGGTGGCGCGTTCGGGGCGGGCGGTGTGCGGCTCATCCCCGCACGCGGGGACCGGACCTCGACGAGGCGGCCAGGGCGTCGTCCAACTGGGGCTCATCCCCGCACGCGGGGACCGGACCGGACCGGGTGCGCGGCCACGATCGCCGCCCACGGCTCATCCCCGCACGCGGGGACCGGACGCGTAGCCCCACTCCTCCCGGATCGCGTCCAGGGGCTCATCCCCGCACGCGGGGACCGGACTCGGTCGCGGCCGTGGACTACTGGGGCTCGGGCGGCTCATCCCCGCACGCGGGGACCGGACCTCTCCGGGGCCATCGGCGACGCCCTGGCGGCGGGCTCATCCCCGCACGCGGGGACCGGACGCCGTCGAGACGGTCGTCGGGAAGATCGGCGACGGCTCATCCCCGCACGCGGGGACCGGACGCGGCCTGACGGGCTGGCCGGCCCGGGTGGTTCGGCTCATCCCCGCACGCGGGGACCGGACCGCGGCGAGGACTTCAAGCAGGCCGACTGGCAGGGCTCATCCCCGCACGCGGGGACCGGACACGACGGTGCTGGCAGTCGAGCCGATGGCAGCCGGCTCATCCCCGCACGCGGGGACCGGACCCACGCTCCTGGCGATCATCCTCGGCGACATCGGGCTCATCCCCGCACGCGGGGACCGGACAGGGCGAGGGCGAGTGCCGCAACGCCGATCATCGGCTCATCCCCGCACGCGGGGACCGGACGCGCCTGCGATGCCAACGCGCGACTGGAACGAGGGCTCATCCCCGCACGCGGGGACCGGACAGGCGTCGATCGGCGAATGGACTGCGGCATCGCGGCTCATCCCCGCACGCGGGGACCGGACGAGGACGCCATGCCTCACCGCGGCCCGTGCGGCGGCTCATCCCCGCACGCGGGGACCGGACTGACACGGGCCGTCGCGGTGCACGAGGCCACGGGGCTCATCCCCGCACGCGGGGACCGGACTCGAATGCGCCGCCGGCGGTCACGCCAGATTCGGGCTCATCCCCGCACGCGGGGACCGGACGCCGTTGCCCTGTCGCTCGCCGGGTTCGCCGGCGGCTCATCCCCGCACGCGGGGACCGGACCGGCGTCGGTGTCGGCGTGGCCGTGGGGGTGGGGGCTCATCCCCGCACGCGGGGACCGGACTGGACCGAACCCCGGAGGAGTGGCTCAAACTCCGGCTCATCCCCGCACGCGGGGACCGGACGTCATCGCTGGACGCGCGCACAACCAGTACCACGGCTCATCCCCGCACGCGGGGACCGGACACCACCGCGGGCGGCGCGGTCAAGACCGTCGTGGGCTCATCCCCGCACGCGGGGACCGGACCCTCCCGGTGAGCTGGGAGAGCTGGACTGGCGCGGCTCATCCCCGCACGCGGGGACCGGACAGCAGGTCGATCAGGCTCTTGGTCCGGAAGTCCGGCTCATCCCCGCACGCGGGGACCGGACCGGCCGGTAGTTACCGACGACGCCACGCCGGACGGCTCATCCCCGCACGCGGGGACCGGACTTCACCCAGCCGGACAGGTCGGTCTCGAGCTCGGGCTCATCCCCGCACGCGGGGACCGGACACCACGGGCACCGAGGTCTGCGAGGCCAACTCGGGCTCATCCCCGCACGCGGGGACCGGACCGTGCCACGTTCCGGTTGGCCACCCCGCCGAGCGGCTCATCCCCGCACGCGGGGACCGGACTACGCCGCGGCGACCCGCCACCAGCCCTACACCGGCTCATCCCCGCACGCGGGGACCGGACCCGTTCGGGTAGACCGTGGTGGTGATGTGGTTGGGCTCATCCCCGCACGCGGGGACCGGACCACTCGACCTTGATGCAGCCAGCACCGGACCGCGGCTCATCCCCGCACGCGGGGACCGGACATCGACCCATCGGTGCCCACGACCTGCACGACCGGCTCATCCCCGCACGCGGGGACCGGACGTCGGCGAGTGGCGGCCGGAACGTCGCGGCGAGGGCTCATCCCCGCACGCGGGGACCGGACGAGGACTTGACGCGCGTGGCGCTGACGGACGCCGGCTCATCCCCGCACGCGGGGACCGGACCAAGGCCATCGCCACCGCCTTCGTCCGCGCCGGGGCTCATCCCCGCACGCGGGGACCGGACTGCGAGGACCACGGCTGCCCGTGCGGCTGGTCGGGCTCATCCCCGCACGCGGGGACCGGACCCCGACTCGTCCTGGTTGGCGTGGGAGATCGGGGGCTCATCCCCGCACGCGGGGACCGGACCGCGGCGAGGACTTCAAGCAGGCCGACTGGCAGGGCTCATCCCCGCACGCGGGGACCGGACGACGGGGCCCGTGCGCTGACCGAGGCCGCGAAGGGCTCATCCCCGCACGCGGGGACCGGACTCCATCCGGAACGACGACGACGACAGCTACACGGGCTCATCCCCGCACGCGGGGACCGGACTCGGTGGCGCTGAGGCCGAGCTGGGCGGCGATCGGCTCATCCCCGCACGCGGGGACCGGACTGTGCTGTTCGAGGAGGAGCTGGCGAAGGTCGGGGCTCATCCCCGCACGCGGGGACCGGACGCGGTGCCGCCGGTCACCGCGTCGGCGATGGCCGGCTCATCCCCGCACGCGGGGACCGGACACGGAGCCGCTGAACGTGGGCGTGCTGGCCGACGGCTCATCCCCGCACGCGGGGACCGGACTCCGAGCTCTTCCGGCGCCGCTCTGGGCAGACGGGCTCATCCCCGCACGCGGGGACCGGACTCGGCGTGCATCGTCGCCGAGGTCTCCGGCACGGGCTCATCCCCGCACGCGGGGACCGGACACGTAGTCGACGGCCTCGTGCTCGACCTGGCCGGGCTCATCCCCGCACGCGGGGACCGGACCCGGGTCCTGTCGGTCGGTGACACCACGGTCCTGGGCTCATCCCCGCACGCGGGGACCGGACGTGGTCAAGGTCAGACCAGCCAGCAGCCAGGCCGGCTCATCCCCGCACGCGGGGACCGGACGCGACCGGCACGAACGACATCTTCTCCCCCCCGGGCTCATCCCCGCACGCGGGGACCGGACAAGCAGGTCGTCGGTGGGGCGTTCATCCGCGACGGCTCATCCCCGCACGCGGGGACCGGACGCGCCGGTCAGGGCGCCCGCGCTGGCGAAGTCGGGCTCATCCCCGCACGCGGGGACCGGACGCAGCCCTCGCCTCCGCCGCCTCCGCAGCCTGCGGCTCATCCCCGCACGCGGGGACCGGACCTGCGCGAAGCAGTCGGGATCAAGCACGGCGTCGGCTCATCCCCGCACGCGGGGACCGGACGCCGCCCACGCGTGGACCCCGTTGGTGTGGCCGGGCTCATCCCCGCACGCGGGGACCGGACGCACCATGCCGTCTGCCGGGGCGTCGGCGACCGGGCTCATCCCCGCACGCGGGGACCGGACAGCACGGTCGTCGCGTCCGCCTGCACGCCCAACGGCTCATCCCCGCACGCGGGGACCGGACGGGGACGTGGGCGTCGGGTCGGCCGGCCACACGGGCTCATCCCCGCACGCGGGGACCGGACGGTCGTCGTCAAACCCGAGGACGTGTGCCTCGTGGCTCATCCCCGCACGCGGGGACCGGACCGCAGCGCCGCGTACACGGCGGTCACCCGCGTGGGCTCATCCCCGCACGCGGGGACCGGACTACCTGGATCTCCGACCACAAGGGCCCCAAGGCGGCTCATCCCCGCACGCGGGGACCGGACGCCAAGAACGTCGGCCGCACGGTCCCGGCGTCGGGCTCATCCCCGCACGCGGGGACCGGACCGTGGAGGGAGAGTCATGACCGACCTGACCGAGGGCTCATCCCCGCACGCGGGGACCGGACTCCGGCGTAGGCATACCGGGCAGACCGGACGAGGGCTCATCCCCGCACGCGGGGACCGGACGACGGTGCCCTGATGCGCCTGGTCTCCGCGGACGGCTCATCCCCGCACGCGGGGACCGGACCGACTGGGGGTCGATGGATCTCGCTTGGTGTCGGGCTCATCCCCGCACGCGGGGACCGGACTCCGGACTCATCGTCGGCATCGGATCGACCGTGGGCTCATCCCCGCACGCGGGGACCGGACATCGGGGCGGTCCTCACCGCGCTCATCGCGCTGGGCTCATCCCCGCACGCGGGGACCGGACGTTCTGCGCCGCCTTGGACCGGGCCGAGCGCGGGGCTCATCCCCGCACGCGGGGACCGGACGACTTCGTGCTCACCCCCGGTCGCCATGTCGAGGGCTCATCCCCGCACGCGGGGACCGGACAGCGCCCCGTCGAGCTCGGTCTCGGTGTAGATCGGCTCATCCCCGCACGCGGGGACCGGACCGGGCGGCGATCACCCGGGAGGTGCCCGAGCAGGGCTCATCCCCGCACGCGGGGACCGGACGCCGCGACGCCAGGCGACCAGGGCGGCCAGGCGGGCTCATCCCCGCACGCGGGGACCGGACTCCAGCCAGAGCTCGTAGCGCGAGCCCCAGCGGGGCTCATCCCCGCACGCGGGGACCGGACGCGTCGGTGACGTCGATCGCCTCGGCCAGCGTCGGCTCATCCCCGCACGCGGGGACCGGACTGGATATTCGTCAGGCGCGCGAGCAGCGCGTCCGGCTCATCCCCGCACGCGGGGACCGGACAGCCGCCAGGGCGCGGTCGTGTCTCGGCAGCACGGCTCATCCCCGCACGCGGGGACCGGACGTGGTGCTGGTGATGAACTCGGTGACGTTGCGCGGCTCATCCCCGCACGCGGGGACCGGACGGCGGGTCCGTGATGACCGCTGCCACCGACTCGGGCTCATCCCCGCACGCGGGGACCGGACGCGCTCGCCGTGACCGCCCCGGCCACCGGCGCCGGCTCATCCCCGCACGCGGGGACCGGACTAGGCGCCCGGCTTGATGGGCCACACCGAGACCGGCTCATCCCCGCACGCGGGGACCGGACGTCGTGGTGGACCGAATGGTCTACTACGCCGTCGGCTCATCCCCGCACGCGGGGACCGGACGTCGCTCCGATGGACGAGATGGCGACCGTCGACGGCTCATCCCCGCACGCGGGGACCGGACCCTGTGCGGCGGCGGGACACCGGGCGGGTGGGCGGCTCATCCCCGCACGCGGGGACCGGACGTTCCCTACGCCACCACCATCTCCTCGGCCGGCGGCTCATCCCCGCACGCGGGGACCGGACACTTGACGACCAGGCTAAACGCCACCCCCAGATGCAGTCGAGCATCACTCCCCGTGCCGCGACCGTCCGTATCGGCGGCGGCGCGCTGCGGCGCTCCGACCGCCAGGCGGTGCTCCGTCACCGGGGCGGTCCTCCGCGGGTCTGCGCATGAGCACGACGCCCTCGAAGTCCTCGGGCCGCCACTGGTGTCCGTGAGTCTCCAGAGACAGCCGCTGCTCGTTCTGTGCCGAGTACACGAGCAGGGCGCGCCCGCTCCCGACCATCGACGTGACCCGGGACCACAGCTCCTCGCGCACGCGCTTCGACACGTTGCCGACGTAGACGCCGGCTGAGACCTCGATCAGCCACCGAGTCAGGTGCCCGCGAAGCCCTTCCGGGCACGCGGTGAGCACTATGACGATCACCAGTCGACCTCGCCGTATGCGACACCGCCGGCCACCGTGGCCTCGCCACCGGCCCAGAGTCTGACAACGTCGGGATGGTCCTCACCTTCGTCCAGCTCGTCGGGAAGCAGCAGACGTCTGATGTCCCGAGCACATCTCTCCAGCAGGGCCCCGTCGTGGAATCGGTCGCGCATCGCCCGCCGGGTCTCGGCACCGACATCGACGAAGCCGCCGGCAGCGATCTCGAAGGCGCATGGAATCGAGTACTCGGCCTTGTAGAGGTCGGCGATGTCGTAGACGAACGAGCGAACGTTCCCGGTGTGGACGAATCCGAGGCCTGGCGAGCACCCGAGGGCCACGATGACGGCGTGGGCGAGGCCGTACAGCGCCGTGTGTGCAGCCGAGAGCGCCTGGTTGACGGCGTCGCCCGAGTCGAAGTCGTTCGGGTCGTAGCGTCGGCGGCCCCACTCGATCCCGTGGAGCGCAGCCTGGTCCCGGTAGCAGCGACGCACCCGAGCGCCCTCGCGACCGCGGAGCTGCTGCATCGTCAGGCCCGCCGTGTCCTCGCCCTCGAAACGCATCGCGTACATGGCCCGCGCCACACGCAACCGGGACGACCGGTTGGTGACGAGTTCGGCCTGCGCTTCGAGGAGCCTGGACGACCGCGCGAGCGAGCGACCGTGCGCGTAGTAGCGGACGCCGCGCTCCCCCACCCACACCGCGGTCGAGCCGCACTCGGCGAGCAGCACCATCGCCTGGTGACTGACGTCCACTCCGGGGCCGAAGAGCAGCGCGCCCAACGATGCCGCCGGGATGTGCACGGTCCCACGCTCGTCGGTCGCGGTGATTGCGTTCGCGTCACGGTGGACGACGCATCGCTCAAGGTAGATGAACGTCATCCGGTCCTGGACCCGCACGAGCTCGGACAGGTCGGGAGGCGGCGAGCCAGGGATCTTGCCCATGGCTACCGGGTGGCCAAGGTGAGCAGGCCGCAACCGTAGGCCTTGGCCGGCCCGATGCCCGCGACCAGCGACCTGCGAAGCCGATCCGGCTCCACGACCTCAAGCCGACCGTCGAACTGCGCGGTTCCGAGCGTGACCTGGTCGGGGGCACCGCTGCGTGCGAACGCACGGGTCGCACGCCGCGTCACCGCAACGTCGGGGACACCCACCTCCTGGCCATCCCCGGGGGCGCGCGTCGCAGTCACACGGAACCCGTGCCCCTCGGCGCGCTCCAGGAGCCACTGTTCCTGCTGCGCGACGGTGACGTGGGCCAGTCGCCTTGCACGACCGCCATCCTTCGCCGGAACGTATCGCGTCGGGTTCGCGACCAGGCGGAAGGCCCACTGCTGCCCCGCCCGGAGCCCGTCGAGGAGCGGGGCGTAGGGCTTGCTCGTCCCCCGCTCGGTCGTGGGCCACCCTGCCTGCTCGGCGAGGTGCGCGAAGTCCGGTTCGGTGGGACTGACGACGTACAGGAAGTACCGCTCAAGATCCTGGTCAAGCCGCCACAGAACGCGCGGAGCGCCCGCGAGATCGCCCGTCGGCGGGTCGGGGAACGACGCAAGAACCGCTGCGTGCATGCGTTGCGGACTGCCGAGCAGACGCCACGCGTCGCGACGGCGCGGGTTGAGCTGGATGCGGGAGAGGTACACGTCACACCACTTCCATGGGGTCATGCTCCGGCGGCCCCATCGAGGGCGCGTCGGCACCATCGATGGGCAGCCACCCGTGCTGCACCGTGCGCCACCCGTACTGACGATGCGCGGGGTCGTAACTCACCGGTTCGTCTCGTTGCACGGTCTCGCCCAGCACGAACTCGTCGAGCTCGCCGCTGGCGCCCACGGCGTCGATCCGAAACTCGACCCGCGCGTCCCCATCGGGACGGCGGCGCCGCCACCACATCGCGGCGCGCCACGGCTCATCGAGCAGCACCCGCTCCAGTGGCGCCTCGCGGAGCAGCGGAGCGAGCGGCTCGCTCGGAGGGCACGATCGGCGCCCGAGGTAGAGCGGGAAGACGGGCCGCGTGAGCTCCTCTGCAAGCGCGTCGAGCAGCGACCGTTCCCCCTCCAGGCCGACGAGGTAGCGGGCGTCGGCACGGTAGAACCGGTACGACAGCGGCATGGACGTGCGCCCGTCCAGTGACCGCGCGGTCTGGAAGTCCCGTAGCGGCTCGCCCGGCTGGTCGAGCCGAACGCCGAAGCGGAGTCCGAGAAGGTCCTCCAGCGGGTCGGTTCGGCGAAGCCCACGCGCCGCCGCCAGCAGACCGATCACCCCCGACTTGGTCGGGGCATCGTCCGTCCCACGGGTCGTGAACCTGCTGGAGCTGCCCCATGCCTGGAGCGGCCCGGCCAGCGTCAGGACGAGGACTGTCACTGCGGGACCTCGAGGTGCTGCCCCACGGAGTCTCCGACGGCGCCGTAGAGCGAGGGCAAGTTCACCCACTCGGCGTCGAGGCCGTCCTCGGCCGCGAGCCCCGCCCGGGCCCCGCCAACGGCGACGGCCCAGGTCGCCGTCGGCGCCTGTCCCAACACGTCCGCCACCTCATGAGCCCGCTCCGCCAGCCGTCGAGCCGCCACCTCGAGCCGCGTCAGCCCGTCCTGCGGCACGACGGCGTCCTCGAAAGCACCGACGAGGTTGACGGGCATCGCGTCACGCAGCATGACGACGACGGCGTCCGGCAGTGTGCGGTTGGCGAAGGTGTTCTGCTTTCCGGTCGGCATCGACTCGATGAAGGCCCGCACGAACGCCTCGACTGCCCGGCGCGTCGCGATGGTGTCCCCGAGGCTCTCGGCGAGGTGGTCGACGTCGAGGGTCGCGTAGCGGTAGAGCGTCGACGAGTTGAACTCGACGGTGCCGATCATGCCGGCGCCCGCGTCCTCGTCCTCCGAGGCGGCCTTCACGTCGTCGACCGCCGTGAAGTAGTCGTACTCGTTGTCCACGGCGTGGACCGAGATCGCGTGGGCGACCTGCGCGCAGGCGTCGACACGCAGGTCGCGGTCGTCGGCGATCATGCGCCCGAAGAGCGCGACGTCCACCGAGTGCCCGGTCTCGAGCAGGTCCTTGACCTTCTTCGCCTTGAGCGCGGCCGCGCGATCGGGTTCCTCCGCGACATCGATGGCCACCTCCGCCAGCCGGTCGATCTGGAGCCGCGAGAGGAAGACGAGGTAGCCGGTCTCGGCGTTCTCGCTGGATTCTCCGCCGGTCTTGGAGCGCTTGACCTTCTCGAGCTTGAGTCCCGTGGCAGCGACCGCGTCGTACGCGAGGTCGCTGGCGCGTTCTGCAAGGTCGGGCCTCAGCTCGTCGATGCGCTCGGCGACGAGCTCGACCACCCGCTTGGTACGAACCCCCAACTCCGACCGGTCGAGCAGGTCGTCGAACGCCAGCCTCGTGGCGCGCTTCCACGCCTGTGACGACACACGGGCCCGTCGCACACCACCGAAGACCGCCGTCTTGGGGCTCCCCGTGTCGTCCCGGTTGACGTTGCTGGGCGGGACGGTCTGAAGGACATGGATGTCGACGATGGTGCGGCTCATCACAGCTCCTCGGTGGACGTAGCGGGCGTTGTCTGGTCGGGTCGGACGACCCGGTAGAAGTCGCGGCCCCAGGCGAGGCGCACCCGGTCCACCCGCCGGGGCGACTGGAAGTCGACCAGGTCTTCGGCGAAGCGGCCGTAGTCGAAGCCGCGTCCGGCCGCCCGCAGCATCGGGACGAGGCCGCGTGCATGGTGGACGAGCTCGGTGAGGTCGCTCGCGGTGCCCAGCGCCTGGAACCGGCGCAGTACCCCAGGCCGTTCCGCGCCGTCGGCGAAACGCAGCGACCCCACGGCGGAAGCGAAGGAAGTCCGCGCGAGGTGCATCGGCGCGGACTGCGACTGCTGGTGGAGACCGAACATGGTCAGCGCCACGTGGATCGCGATCTCATCGGCGGTGGCTTCGTCGGAACGCGGGCGCTGGGCCGCCGGGTTCACGGTCAGCTCGAGGATCTCCGGGATCTCCCCGACTCCTCGCCCCAGCCCGCGCCTGAGCTGCGCCAGCGCCGCCCGGGCCCAGGGTGCCTGAGGCCGATGTGTGTAGGCCGCCTGGAGTCGGCTGGCCTGCCAAACGACGAACTCACCCGTGCTGTGGTGCCGCTCCGGCTCGTCCGCGGCGACGCCGCCGGGTGCTCTCGAGGTCTCGCTCATGCCACGCCCTCCTGCTCGCTCCGCTGCTCCTGGGGCACCGGTAGTGCCTTCGCCAGAGCCGACCGGAACCAGCCGTCCGCCTCCGGTGCAGTGATCCGTCGACCCCGCACGTCCCGCCCGACCCACGCGGCCGGCCCCGCGGCGAGGACCACCTCGTCGCCGAGCCGGCGCAGGATCAGCCCCGCCGTCCGATGCCAGTCGATCCGCGCCGCCTCGGCGTCGGTGTCCGGGCCGAGACCGGCGAGCCAGCGCCGGAACGGCCCATCGAGGGCCGCGTAGGCCCGCTCGGCAGCTCGCTCTCGCTGACCGTCGGCGAGCGCAGGCTCGGCGCCGGCCGCCTTGGCAACGTTGGACGCGAGGTTCCGCAGCGCGAAGACTGCCTCGTCCGCGGCACTGACCGCGTCGACCACGGCCTGCGGGAGCGCAGGCTGCACGGTGTCGAGGACGGACACCGACATGACGAGCCGGTCGTCGATGACGTCATCCACCACGGCGCTCTGCGTGCCGTACACCATTCCGATGGCGCGCAGCTGCACGCGGTAGCGCCGATCGAGCGCCCGCGCTGCCCACTCCACCACGCCGGCCGAGACGTGAGGCTGTCCGCCGTCCGCTTTGCCGCGCGGCGACACCACGGGCAGCGTCGTGGCGAGACCGCGCCAGAGGGCACGCCCGGGCACGTGTCCTTGAGGCATGTACACGATGGGGATGCCGAGCTTCTTCTGCTGGGGCTCGCTCCGGCGCCATGCGGTCATCGGCTCGACGCGCTGCCGGTTCTGCACCGTCAGCCGGTCGCCGTTGGACACGAGGACGCCCGTGACACCGGAGGGGCCACCGACCAGCCGAGCCCTCCGGCTCTGCCAGGTGTAGAGGTCGACGGGTCCTCGCGGCCGAGAGGCCACATCGTCGTCCTCGGCGGCTGAGTCCACGGCGCGTTCCCACGCCGGCAGGTCCTCCGGCCCGGACTGGACCAGGGTCGGCTGGTCCCACGGGACGAGGTTCAGCAGGAGCGTGCGCCAGAGGTCCTCGCCCTGGACGACGAGCCCGCCCAGGTTGCCCGACCATCCGACACCGATGGGGTAACCCCTGCCGCCCTTGACGCGCGGATCGCCCACCGCTCCAGACTTGATGCCGGAGACGTCAAAGGCCTGCAGGTGCACGAGCCATCGCGTGGCCTCCGCGGGCGTGAGGCGGTCGAGCCCCACCCCGGATCGAGTCGTGAAGTAGGGGTGGCCGGCCGGGACGTCTGCGACCAGCTTCTCCAGCCCCGAGTGCTCACCCTTCGCTGTCCGCAGGTCCGCCACCTGGAAGAACGGCGTCGTCGGATGGAAGAGGTCGAACCGGTCGCGGAACCTCTTGAGGTACGCCTCGATCGCAGGCATCGGCGGCGAACCCGTCGCCCAGAGCCCCTCCCAGGCCTCCTCATCCCGCGGTCCGTCGGTCGCCCGCGACAGCACGGCGAGAGCCAGCCGCAGGATCGCGAACCCCTGCGTCGGGAGGTCGCCGACGACCTCAACCAGCCCGGACGAGCGCCGGAACAGCTCGATCAGCGAGACCTCGTCCGTGCCACCAGCCTCGGTCCGCACAAGGACCCACGGCTCGTCGATCAGCGAGAACCCGTCCGTCACCTCATCCACCGCCCCTCAGCGGTCCCCGTCGACCGCACGCTCAGAAGACTGTCCCGGACCACCGACACGGTGCTCCACCAGGAACCCGAGGCGCCGGTCGTAGCGCAGCCGGTGCCCGGCCACCTCTGCGCGCCCGTCGTCGTCGAGCACCAGGGCGAGCTGACCGGACAGGTACGGCGCGCGCTGCCAGCCGTCGAACCAGTCACGCTCGAGCTCAGCGATGACCCTGTCGATCACCCCGGGATGAGTGAGCCTGAACGGCAGACGTAGCACGCACCCAGCGAGGGTGCGGGCTTGTCGCCGGTCCGGCTCGATGTGCCGGAAGGGCAGCGCGTCGCCGCCGCCAGGGACCCAGGCGGGGATCCTGTCGACGCCATCGGCTCCGCGCTGCACGACCACCACTTCGAGGGACTCCCCACCGTCACGCACGCAGGCCTGACCTTGCGGTGACTCCTCGTCGACCTCACCGACGCTCAGGCGTGAGAGGTCGTACAGCTCCCGGCCGTGCCGTGCGACCGACGGGAGCAGGAAAGCCCTGGCGTTCTCCCGACGCCGGGCCTGGGCGTCGGCGTACTCGCGCCCCGCCTCCCCGAGCGCGTCGGCCCACACCCCGGGCGCAGGCAGGTCCTCGGCGTAGGCACGCCCGACGAGCGTCGGGATGTCCTCCGGCATCCGGATCGGCTCCCCGTCGAGGTGCGGCGTCAGGACTGCCAGCGCACGCAGCAGCGGCCACGCGCGGTAGACCGCGACCGCGCCCCGTTCCGGCCTCGGCGGCGTCGCCGTCCAGTCCACGCCCGTGACGAAGCACTCGGCTTTGCGCACCGGCGCCGGCCTCCCGGCCTCCCCACGCCGATGCCGGTGCAGCCGGCCCATGCGCTGGAGCATCAGGTCGACCGGAGCCACGTCGGTGACCATCAGGTCGAAGTCGAGGTCGAGGGACTGCTCGACCACCTGGGTGCCGACGACGACGTGTCGCTCGGGTCTGCGCACGTCGTCACCGGGCGGCCCGAACCGCGCGAGCAGCTCGGCGTCGTTCGCCGCACGGTCCAGCGCCAGGAACTGGGCGTGCGCGACCGTGACCTCCTCCTCGCCGAGGGCCTCGGCGAGCGCCTGGGCAGTCTCTTGTGCGCGCCGGACGGTGTTGCGGACGACCACAGCGCAACCGCCGTCCTGCAGGCGATCGCGCAGCAGCTCGACGAGAGCCGGGAGATCGTCGTCCAGCCGGTGCACGGCCACGTCAACGGTGCGCCCCGAACGGGGCGGGACGTCGATGTCGGGACCCTGCGGACCGGTGGTGATCACTGCGGGGTAGCCCACGTCTCCACCGAGGCTTGCCGCGGCTGCCCCGGCGATCTCGGGGCCGTCCGGATCGAGACCCGCGTACCGGCGCCGCCCGCGCTCGTAGGCCAGGTACAGGTCCACCCGGCGCGCCGGCGGCAGGGTCGCCGACATGAGGACAACCGGCGCACCCGCCGCGGCCAGCCACTCCAGAGCACGGTCCAGGAACGTCGACATGTACACGTCCGCGGCGTGCACCTCGTCGATGACGACGACCTTCTGCGCCAGGGAGAGCTGACGCAGCATCAGGTGACGCGCGATGAGAGCGTCGAACAGCACCTGGTCGATCGTCCCTACGACGAAGGACGACAGGGCCGCTCGCTTGCGTCCGGTCAGCCACTCGCTGACCGCCGCGGTGAGCCGCTGCCGTCCGCGCGCCTCGTCGGCCACGTCCTCGGCATAGACGGGTGCGCGACCGCGCCGGCCGAACCGCACGTCGCCGTAGTCGTCGTTCAGCGCCGCACGGCCATGGACCAGAGCAACCGTCTGCGTTCCCCGCCCGGCGACGTCCGGAAGCCGCTCCAGCCACCTGAGCATGCGGGAGAACATCGCATTGGATGTCGCCTGGGTCGGCAGGGCGACGAAGCAGCCACCGGCTCCGGTGCGTGCTGCCAGGACCTCCGCTGCCAGGAACCCGGCCTCCGTCTTCCCCTCGCCCATCGGGGCCTCGATCATCACGAGCCCCGGCGCCGGCATGGTCTGCGCCCGCTCCAGAGCGAGCACCTGAACCGGCCTGGGCTCGGGCCCAACTCCGGGGAATCGGTCCGAGAACCGATCCGCGGCGCTCTCCGGAACCAGCACGGGCTCCCACCGTCGACCGAGCGCAACCTCTCGCAGCCCGTCACGCGCCCGAGCACTCGGCGCCGGTTCCCTGCCCACCGCCGGCACCACGTGAGTCGGAAGCAGCGGGAACGTCTCGCCGGAGGCTATCCAGTCGGCCATCACCACGAGACCGGTCAGGAGCATCTGGACCGACTGCGGCAGCCGGACCTCCCGCCACGCGGACCAGCGCTCGTCGATGCCCATCCGCTCGGCGGCACGGTCGAGGAGGGCGGTCTGGACCTGCGCCCAGGCGCTGTCCCCGATCAGGTGAGGTCGCGACCACGCGTCCACCACACGGGATCGCTCGGGGAACGAGCCGTGGTGCCCGGCGACCACGGCGGTCAGCTGCCCCCGGCTGGTCCGGCCCAGCCCCGCATGCTCGTCGAGCCAGCGATCCAGGATGGCCGCACCCGCGATCTCGTGCCGCAGCAGGTGCCGGTCGTCGTGCACCATGGGGCCGAAACGGAGTCCGGTACCGGCCATCGCGTTGGCCAGCTCGCCCGCCTGGACGGCGAAGGCCGGCGTCGCCTTGCCGATGTCGTGCACGCCGGCCAGCCAGCAGAGCAACAGCCGTCCGTCGGACGCGCCGGCTGGGAGCGCGTCCCCGATCAGACGCCGCGTCGCCTCGGACACCCACTCGTCCCACAGCAGTCCGGCTACGTCGGCGGCGTCGTCCAGGTGCTGCCACAGCGGCAGCCACTCCTCGACGGGCTGGTTCATGGGCCAGGCCTTGGCCCAGGCGCGTGCGACGGCGGCGTCGGTGCCCCCGACCCCAGGCAGCGTGCCCCTCGCAGCCATGCCGATCACACTAGGTGTGGTGCGAAGCCCATGGGGCCGAACGGTGCACTTTCACCCTCCGTCTCGCGCACCGCACACCCGGCACCCCGCGCGACCGCGCTCCGTAGCATGGAACGACCGCACGTCGAGCGGGACTCCCGTACCTGCCCGGCCACGCGCCCAGACGAGGTGAGAACCATCACGAGCATCCGCGAGGCCGCCGCGCAGCGCATCCTCGTCCTGGACGGCGCCTACGGCACGCTGCTCCAGCGCGCGAACCTCACCGAGGACGACTTCCGGTTCGACGGTGCCGACCCCGACCGGTCCTACGCCGGCAACTTCGACCTGATCCAGCTGACCCGCCCCGACGTGCTCGCGCGGATCCACGCCGACTACCTGACCGCCGGGGCGGACATCCTCAAGACCAACACCTTCAACGCCCAGGCGATCTCCCAGGCGGACTACGCCGCCCAGGCGCTGGTGCGGGACATGAACCTGGCCGGCGCCCGGCTGGCCCGCGAGGCGGTCGACGCCGCGGTGGCGCGTGATGGCCGACCCCGATGGGTGGCCGGTTCGGTGGGCCCCACCAACCGCACCGCGTCGCTGTCGCCCGACGTCGAGCGCCCCGGCTTCCGCGCGATCACGTACGACGACCTGCTGGCCGCCTACCTCGAGCAGGTCACCGCGCTGCTGGAGGGCGGCGTCGACGTGCTCCTGGTCGAGACCGTGTTCGACACCCTCAACGCCAAGGCGGCGCTCGAGGCGTGCGAAGAGGCGTTCGAGGCCACCGGCCGGCGCGTGCCGATCATGCTCTCGGGCACCATCACCGACGCGAGCGGCCGCACGTTGTCCGGCCAGACGCCCGAGGCGTTCGTGGTGTCCACCGAGCACGCCGACCTGTTCTCGGTGGGCCTGAACTGTGCGCTCGGGCCCGAGCCGATGCACCCCTACCTTCGGGAGATCGCCGAGGCCACGGGCGCCCTGGTCTCCACACACCCCAACGCCGGTCTGCCCAACGCGTTCGGGGAGTACGACGAGTCACCCGAGCAGATGGCGCAGGTGCTCGGCGGCTTCGCCCGCGAGGGCCTGCTCAACGTGGTGGGCGGCTGCTGCGGCACCACGCCCGAGCACATCGCGGCGTTCGTCGCGGCGGTGGACGGAGTCCCGCCGCGCGCCCCGCACCCCACCCCCGACCGCCTGCGCACCTCGGGCCTGGAGGTCCTCGACCTGACCCCCGAGGTCGGGTTCATCAACGTCGGCGAGCGCACCAACGTCACCGGCAGCCCGCGCTTCAAGCGCGCGATCCTGGACGGCGACGACGCCGCGGCCGTCGCGATCGCCGCCCAGCAGGTCGCCGGTGGCGCGCAGATGATCGACATCAACGTCGACGAGGGCATGCTCGACGGCCCGGAGACGATGGCGCGGTTCCTGGACCTGATGGCCGCGGAGCCGGACATCGCGCGGGTCCCGGTGATGATCGACTCCTCGGACTGGTCGGTGATCGAGACCGGCCTGCGCCACGTACAGGGCAAGGCCGTGGTCAACTCCCTGTCGCTCAAGGACGGCGAGGAGACGTTCCTGGCCCGCGCCCGCACGGTCCGCCGCTACGGGGCGGCCGCCGTGGTCATGGCGTTCGACGAGAACGGCCAGGCGGACAGCTACGAGCGTCGGATCGCGGTATGCGAGCGCGCCTACCGCCTGCTGGTCGACGAGGTGGGCTTCCCGCCGCACGACATCGTCTTCGACCCGAACGTGCTCACCGTCGGCACCGGGATCGAGGAGCACGCCACCTACGCCCGCGACTTCATCGAGGCGGTGCGCTGGATCAAGGCGAACCTGCCCGGGGCGCTGACGTCCGGCGGCATCTCCAACGTGTCCTTCGCCTTCCGGGGCAACAACACCGTGCGCGAGGCGATGCACGCGGTGTTCCTGTCGCACGCGATCGAGGCGGGCCTGGACATGGGCATCGTCAACGCGGGCATGCTCACCGTGGACGCGGACCTGGACCCCGAGCTGCGCGAGGCCGTCGAGGACGTGCTCCTGGCCCGCCGCGCCGACGCGACCGAGCGGTTGGTCACCCTCGCGGAGCGGTTCGCCGGCCAGCAGACCCAGGTCGCCCGCACCGAGGCCTGGCGCGAGCTGCCGGTGGCCGAGCGGCTGCGCCACGCGCTGGTGCACGGCATCGTCGAGCACGTCGTGGCCGACGCGGAGGAGGCGTACCACGAGCTCGGCTCGCCGCTCGGTGTGATCGAGGGCCCGCTGATGGACGGCATGGGCGTGGTGGGTGACCTGTTCGGCGCCGGGAAGATGTTCCTGCCGCAGGTGGTCAAGTCCGCGCGCGTGATGAAGGCCGCCGTCGCCCACCTGACGCCGTACATCGAGGCCGAGCAGGCGGCAGCGGAGGCGGCAGGCGAGGTCGCCTCGAGCGGCAAGGGCACCGTCGTGATGGCCACGGTCAAGGGCGACGTGCACGACATCGGCAAGAACATCGTGGGCGTCGTGCTGGGCTGCAACGGCTACGTCGTGCACGACCTGGGCGTCATGGTGCCGAGCGAGAAGATCCTGGCGGCCGCGGCCGAGCTGGGCGCCGACGTGATCGGCGTCTCCGGCCTGATCACCCCGTCGCTGCACGAGATGGTCGCCCTCGCGGGCGAGATGACCCGCCGCGGGCTGACCACGCCGCTGCTCATCGGCGGCGCGACCACCAGCAAGGCCCACACCGCGGTGAAGATCGATCCCGCGTACTCCGGCACCGTGGTCCACGTGCCCGACGCCTCGCGCGCGGTGGGTGTGGTCGCCGACCTGCTGGCCCGGCCCGCCGACGTCGCCGAGCGCACCCGGGCGGACTACGACGGGGTGCGGGCCCGTCACACCGAACGCGACCACGTGCTGGTGCCGCTGGCCACCGCCCGCGAGCGCGGCCACGCGCTGTCCGGCCTGCCGGTGCCCGCACCGCGGTCCCCCGGCCGCCACGTGCTGCGCCCGTCGATCGCCGCGCTGGTCGAGGTGATCGACTGGACGCCGCTGTTCACCTCGTGGGAGATGCGCGGCTCGTACCCGCAGATCCTGGACGACCCTCGCCAGGGCGAGCACGCCCGGTCGCTGCTGGCCGACGCGCGTGCGCTGCTCGACCGGGTGGTCGCGGACGGTTCGCTGCGCGCCGAGGGGGTCGTGGGCCTGTGGCCGGCCCGCCGCCGCGGGGACGACGTGGACGTGCTGCGCGAGGGGCCGGACGGCACGCCGGAGGTCGCCGCGACCCTGCACACGCTGCGCCAGCAGCGCGAGCGGTCCGGGGAGTACCTCGCGCTGGCGGACTTCGTGGCCGAGCAGGGCGACCACCTGGGCGCGTTCGCCGTCGCGATCCACGGCGCCGAGGAGCTCGCCGCCCGGTACGAGGCCGCGCACGACGACTACACGGCGATCCTGGTCAAGGCCGTCGCCGACCGGCTCGCCGAGGCGTTCGCGGAGTGGGCGCACCGCGAGGTCCGCACCCGGCTGTGGGGCTACGCACCCGGCGAGGACCTGCCGACGGCCGATCTCATCCGTGAGCGCTACCAGGGCATCCGGCCGGCCCCGGGCTACCCGGCACAGCCGGACCACACCGAGAAGGCCACCCTGGACGCCCTGCTCGACCTGGCCGACATCGGCGTCGAGCTCACCGAGTCGTTCGCGATGACACCCGCGTCGGCGGTGTCCGGGGTGTACCTGGCCCACCCCGACGCCCGGTACCTGGCCGTCGGCCGCCTCGCCCGCGACCAGGTCGCCGACTACGCCGAGCGCAAGGGCTGGACCCTGGCCGAGGCTGAGCGCTGGCTCGCCCCCAACCTCGCGTACGACCCGGACTGAGCCCCTGTTCGAGCTGACGGCCCTCGTCCCCGACGCAGGCCCCGACAGCACCGAGCCGCGGTCGCAGGCCTCGACGACCAGCGCGCTCCGCTCCAGGTCTTCCTCGCCGCCGGTCCGCACGCCACCGGGGACCTGCCCGCCGACAACCCGGAGCCCCCGCCGACCTACGCCGGCGGACCCCGATCCTGCCGACCTGAACGGAACCACCATGCCCCCTGGCGCGCGCCGGTGACTCACAGGTCGAAGCGGGTCGGCATAGGTTGTCCGTATGCGATTCGGACTCTTCCTCCCCCAGGGCTGGCGCCTCGACCTCGTCGACATCGACCCCGCCGACCAGTGGTCGGTCATGCACTCCCTCGCCCAGCACGCCGACGACGGCGACGCGTGGGAGTCGGTGTGGGTCTACGACCACTTCCACACCGTGCCCGAGCCCACCGAGGAGGCCACGCACGAGGCGTGGACCCTGATGGCCGCGCTGGCGTCGTCCACCAGTCGAGTGCGGCTGGGCCAGATGTGCACGTGCATGGGCTACCGCAACCCCGCCTACCTCGCGAAGGTCGCGGCGACGGTCGACCTGATCTCCGGCGGGCGCATCGAGATGGGCATCGGCGCGGGCTGGTACGAGCACGAGTGGAACGCCTACGGCTACGGCTTCCCGGCCGTCGGCGACCGGCTCGGCGCGCTCGACGAGGGCGTGCAGATCATGGAGCAGGCGTGGCGCACCGGCTACGCCACGCTGGACGGCAAGTACTTCAAGGTCGACGGCGCACGGGTGTTCCCCAAGCCGATCCAGCCCGGCGGCATCCCGATGTGGATCGCCGGTGGCGGCGAGAAGCGGACCCTGAAGTACGTCGCCCGCTCGGGGCAGTACGCCAACCTCGCGGGCGACCCCGAGACCTTCGCCCACAAGTCCGAGGTGCTGCGCGGCCACTGCGAGTCCCTGGGCCGCGACTTCGACTCGATCACCCGCTCGGCCAACTACAACGTCGTGATCGGCGCGACCGAGGCGGACGTCGAGGACCGGCTGACGTGGATCGCCGACCGGGCACGCCGGCTCGTGCCGGACCGGGCCGCCGGCGTCGAGACGGAGTGGCGCAACGGCCAGCTCGTCGGCACGCCGGGGCAGATCGTCGACCGGCTCCGCAACCTCGAGGGCCTGGGCATGACCTACGCGATCGCCTACTTCGCCGAGGCGGCCTACGACCGGGCCGGCATCGAGCTCTTCGAGCGCGAGGTGATCCCCGCCCTGCGCGGCTGAGCCGACCCGCCGAGCGTCAGTCGCGCTCCGCCACCACCACCGCCGAGGCGATCCCCGCGTCGTGCGAGATGGACAGGTGGAAGCGGGCGACGCCCAGCTCCGCCGCGCGGGCGGCGACCGTCCCGGTGACCTCGATCTCGGGCGGACCGCCGACCACACGGTGCACCGTGGCGTCCTGCCAGCTCATCGTGCCCGGGGCCCCGAGCGCCTTGGCGATCGCCTCCTTGGCGGCGAACCGGGCCGCCAGGGAGGACGCGGGCAGGTCACGCTCGGCCGGCGTGAACAGACGCTCACGAAGCCCCGGCGAGCGCGCGAGGGTCGCCATGAACCGCGCCACGTCGACCACGTCGATACCGACCCCGACGATCATGCGCCCACCCTAGGCGCGAGGGCGCCGAGGATCAGAGGCCGGACGAGAAGCCGAAGCGGAGCAGCACCACCGCGGCCACGGCGGCGAGGGTCGCGAGGTAGCCCAGCACGAGGCCGGTGACCGCCAGGCCACGACCGTTGCGGCCGGTCGTCGCGATCCGGCTCAGGGCGACGTGCCCGCTGACCACCGCGACCAGGCCGAGACCCAGCAGGCTCGTGACGAACGCGACCACGGCCCAGGGCTCGGTGCCCAGGATCTGACCGGGCAGATACACCGGGGCCGCCTCGGGGACGGCGTAGCCGCTCGGGGTGACCCGTTGCGGGGCCATCCCGACCGACGGGAAGGACGGCGGTTCCGACATGCCGGCGGGCAGGGGGCCGGGCTGGAACGTCTGGCTGCTCACGGTGGGGGACTCCTCGAGCTTGTCGTTGAGGAGTGCGTCGGCGCGCGCAGCGTCGGTCCTGAGCGGCGGCGTGCGCGCACCACCCGTTCGGAGGAGGGTGAAACGCGCCGCCCGGCGCTACTCGACCGTCACGGACTTGGCGAGGTTGCGCGGCTGGTCCACGTCGAGTCCCTTCGCGGCCGCGAGCTCGCACGCGAAGATCTGCAGCGGCACGACGGCGAGCAGCGGGGCCAGCAAGGAGGCCGTGCGCGGCACGAAGAAGACCCGGTCGGCGAACGGCAGCACGTCCAGGTCGCCCTCCTCGGCGACCACCAACGTCCTGGCGCCCCTGGCCCGGATCTCCTGGATGTTCGAGACCACCTTCGAGTGCAGCGAGTCCCGCCCGTGCGGGCTCGGCACGATGATGAAGACCGGCTGGCCCTCCTCGATCAGCGCGATCGGGCCGTGCTTGAGCTCACCGGCCGCGAAGCCCTCGGCGTGGATGTAGGCGATCTCCTTGAGCTTGAGCGCGCCCTCCATCGCCACCGGGAAGCCCACGTGGCGACCCAGGAAGAGCACCGACGGGACGTCCTTCATCTCGACGGCGGCGTGGCGCACCGGCCCGGCGGCGTCGAGCACCTCCTGGATCTTGTCCGGGATCTCACGCAGGTCGTCGAGGATCTCGGCGATCTCGTCCGGGAACTTCGTGCCGCGCAGCTGGGCCAGGTACAGCCCGAGCAGGTAGGCGGCGGTGATCTGCGCGAGGAAGGCCTTGGTCGACGCGACCGCGACCTCCGGCCCGGCGTGGGTGTAGAGCACCGCGTCCGACTCGCGCGGGATGGTCGAGCCGTGGGTGTTGACGATGGCGAGCACCGTCGCGCCCTGCTCGCGCGCGTGGCGCACGGCCATCAGGGTGTCCATGGTCTCGCCGGACTGGGAGACCGCGACCACCAGGGTCTTGCCGTTCACGATCGGGTCCCGGTAGCGGAACTCGTGAGCCAGCTCGACCTCGACCGGGATCCGGCACCAGTGCTCGATCGCGTACTTGGCGACCTGGCCGGCGTAGGCGGCCGTGCCGCAGGCGACGACGATGATCTTGTCGATCTGCCGGAGCACCGCCTCGTCGACCCGGATCTCGTCCAGGACGAGCCGACCCGCCGGGTCCAGGCGGCCGAGCAGGGTGTCGGCGACGGCGTGCGGCTGGTCGTGGATCTCCTTGTCCATGAAGGACCGGAAGCCACCCTTCTCCGCGGCCGACGCGTCCCAGTCCACGGTGTAGCGCTTGGGCGCGATCGGGTTGCCGTCGAAGTCCACGATCTCGACCGACGACGGCGTGAGGGTGACCACCTGGTCCTGACCGAGCTCCATCGCCTCACGGGTGTGCGCGATGAACGCGGCCACGTCCGAGCCGAGGAAGTTCTCCCCCTCGCCGAGCCCGACCACCAACGGGGAGTCGTGCCGGGTGCCGACCACCGTGTCCGGGGCGTCCGCGTGCACCGCGAGCAGCGTGAAGGTGCCGTGCAGCCGCCGGGCCACCGTGCGCATGGCGGTGGTCAGGTCGCCGTCGTAGGCGCGCGCCAGCAGGTGCGCGACCACCTCGGTGTCGGTGTCGCTGAGCAGCTGGACGCCGGACTCGGTGAGCTCGGCCCGCAGCTGGACGAAGTTCTCGATGATGCCGTTGTGGATCACCGCGACCCGCTGGTCGGCGGACAGGTGCGGGTGCGCGTTGCGGTCCGTGGGAGCGCCGTGCGTGGCCCACCGGGTGTGCCCGATCGCGGCGGTCGCGGCGGGCAGGGGCTCCCGGTCGAGCTCGGCGACGAGGTTGGCCAGCTTGCCGGCCTTCTTGGCGCTGACCAGGCCGTGCGGCGTGACCAGGGCGACACCGGCCGAGTCGTAGCCGCGGTACTCCAGCCGTGCCAGACCGCCCATGACCACTTCGAGAGGCCGGCTGCCCGGGGTCTGGGGGCCGACGTATCCCACGATTCCGCACATGGCGGCGAGTCTAGCCACGCCACCGGCGCGGTCCGGGCGGCCCCCCGAGCGGTGGCAGACTGACCACCGTGGCCGCCGAGATCCCGACCCCCTACGTGGACCTCGACCGGAGCCAGTGGAGCCGGCTCTCGGCCAGCACCCCCCTACCGCTGACCGCTGACGACCTCGAGCGCCTGCGCGGGCTCGGCGACCCGATCGACCTCGCCGAGGTCGATGCGGTCTACCGGCCGCTGTCCCGGCTGCTCGCGCTGTACGTGGAGGCGACCGGACGGCTGCACGCCGCGTCCTCGACGTTCCTGGGCGAGGGCACCGACCGGACGCCGTACGTCATCGGGATCGGCGGGTCGGTCGCGGTGGGCAAGTCCACCACCGCGCGTGTGCTGCGCGAGCTGATGGCCCGCTGGCCCGCGACCCCTCGGGTCGAGCTGGTCACCACCGACGGCTTCCTGCTGCCCAACGCCGAGCTCGAGCGGCGCGGGCTGATGGAGCGCAAGGGCTTCCCGGAGTCGTACGACCGGCGCGGCCTGCTGCGCTTCCTGGCCGCGGTCAAGGCCGGCAGCCGCGAGGTCCGCGCCCCGGTCTACTCCCACCAGGCCTACGACATCGTCCCCGACCGCTACGTCGTGGTCCGCCGGCCCGACGTGCTCATCGTGGAGGGGCTCAACGTGCTCCAGCCGGCCCGGCCGACCGCGGCCGGCGAGTCCAGCCTGGCCGTGAGCGACTTCTTCGACTTCTCGATCTACGTGGACGCCCGCACCCGCGACGTGCGGCGCTGGTACGTGGACCGGTTCCTGTCCCTGCGGCACACCGCCTTCTCCAAGCCGGACTCCTACTTCCACCGGTACGCCGCGCTGGACGACGAGGCCGCCACGGCGAGGGCCGAGGAGATCTGGGACTCGATCAACGAGCCGAACCTGGTGGCCAACATATTGCCCACCCGTGGCCGGGCGACCCTGGTGCTGCGCAAGGGCCCCGAGCACGCCGTGCAACGGGTCCGCCTGCGCAAGCTCTGACCCGCGCCCGGCGGTCAGGCGGCGTCGTCCGGCGTGGGCTCGCCCGACGCGACCGGCGGGGCAGGGGTCGAGTCCCCGTCGCCCTCGGGCGCCAGGGTGATCCAGCCCATCCGGCGGCCGAGCCGGCTCAGCAGCGGGTCGGCGACCATGCCGAGCAGCACCCCGCCGGCCACCCCGACGAACACCGCCAGCCACGGGGTGCTGCCGAACAGCACCCCGGCCGTCGAGCCCAGCAGCACCGTGTACCCGGCCCAGGAGACCGCCGCGATCGCCGCCAGCACGGTGAACCGCCCCCGGGGGTAACGCAGCCCGCCGGCCGTCATGTTGACCGCGACCCGGCCGACCGGGATGTAGCGCGCAGCGATGATGAACACCGCGCCGCGCTCCTGCAGCGCGTGCTCCGCCCAGTCCATGGCCTCCATGGCCCGCCTGCTGCGCAGGAAGCCGCGCCTGCGCAGGTCGACCCGCTTGCCGATCGAGTACGCGACCTGGTCGCCGCTGAATGCGCCGAGCGCGGCCACCAGGGCCACCAGCCACAGCGCAGGCGACCCGGTCGAGACCGACAGCGACGCCAGGGCGATGACCACCGTCTCGCTCGGCACAGGTGGGAAGAAGCCGTCGATCAGTGCGAGCGCCCACAGGGCGACGAAGACCCACGGGGTGCCGGTGAGTCCCATCACCCAGTCCCCGAGCGAGGTCACCCAGGACACCCGATCCCCTCCTTCGGCCAGGCCCACGGTACGGCCGACGGAGCCCGGTCGGCATCGGGGAGCCCCCTGAGGGATCCCGGGGATCATGGTGCCGTGCCCCTGGTCGCGAGCGCATCATCCCGTGGAGGGACGCGCCGTACGTCCGGGGCCGCGCGGCCGGCTCAGGGCAGCGGGAAACCGAGCTCCGCGGCCGCCCGTTCCGGGGTCGCGTCCGCCAGGTACCTCCCGGCCTGCTCGGGCCCGACCAGCGACCGCAGCTCCGCGCCGTCCAGGTACAGCCGGCCGGCCAGGTGGTCGGTCTCGTGCTGGACGATCCGCGCCGGCCATCCGGTGAGCACCTCGTCCAGTGCGGCGCCGGTCTCGTCCTGACCGGTCAGTCGCACCGAGCGCCACCGGGGCGTGACCGCCTGGTACCCGGCGACGCTGAGGCAGCCCTCGAAGAACGCGACCCGCCGCTCGCCGACCGGCTGGTAGCGCGGGTTGACCAGGACCCGGAACGGCACCGGGGTGCGCTCACGGACCTCGGCGAGCTCGCCGGCCGGCCACTGGTCCTCGATCACCGCGAGCGCCAGGGAGAGCCCGACCTGCGGGCCGGCCAGCCCCACTCCGGGTGCGGCGTGCATGGTCTCGCGCATCGCGGCGAGCAGCTCGGCCAGCAGGGCGTCGTCGAGCTGGCCCGCGTAGGGGGTGGTCGCCCGCCGCAGCACAGGGTCCCCGGTCTGCACCACGGGCAGCGGCCGCGGGCCGTCCAGCAGCGCGCGGACCTGGTCGGCGAACGTCACAGGGCGAGCCGCGCACGCACCACGTCGGCGAGCTGCTCGGCCAGGCGCTCGGCCTCGACCAGGGCGGCGGCCTCGACCATGACGCGCACCAGCGGCTCGGTGCCAGACGGTCGCAGCAGCACCCGGCCGGTACGACCCAGCTCGGCCTCGGCCTCCGCGACCGCAGCCTGGACGTGCGGGTCGGTGACCCGCGACCGGTCCACGCCACCGACGTTGACCAGCACCTGGGGCAGCCGCGGGACGCTCGAGGCGAGCTCGGCGAGGGAGCGGCCCGAGGTGGCGACGATCGCGGCCAGGTGAAGGGCGGTGAGCACGCCGTCGCCCGTCGTCGCGTGCTCGGACATGATGACGTGCCCGGACTGCTCGCCGCCGAGCGCGAAGCCGCCGGAGCGCATCTCCTCGAGCACGTAGCGGTCCCCGACGGCGGTCTGCACCGTGGTGATCCCGGCGTCGGCCATCGCGAGCTGGAGGCCCAGGTTGCTCATCACCGTGGTGACCAGGGTGTCCCGGTGCAGCAGGCCGCGGTCGCGCATCGCGACGGCCAGGATGCCCATGATCTGGTCGCCGTCCACGAGCGAGCCGGTGGCGTCGACCGCGAGGCACCGGTCGGCGTCGCCGTCGAACGCGACGCCGAGGTGCGCCTCTCCCGCGATCACGGCGGCCTGGAGCTGCTCCGGGTGCGTCGAGCCGCACTTCTCGTTGATGTTCCGGCCGTCCGGCGAGGCGTTGATGACCACCACGTCCGCGCCGGCCGCGCGCAGCGCGGCCGGGCCGACGTCGCTCGCGGCGCCGTTGGCGCAGTCGACGGCGATCCGAAGCCCGGCGAGCGGTGCGTCACCGGTGCGCAGCGTGCCCACCAGGTGGTCGACGTAGCGGTCCGCGGCCAGGCCGAGGTCGCTGGAGACCCGCCCGACCGCGCTGCCGACGGGGCGCTCCCACGGCTCGCCGATGCGCTGCTCGATCGCGTCCTCGAGGTCGTCGGCGAGCTTGTGCCCGCCGCGGGCGAAGAACTTGATCCCGTTGTCCGGCATCGGGTTGTGCGACGCGGAGAGCATCACACCGAGGTCCACCGCGAGCGCGCCGGTGAGGTACGCCACCCCGGGGGTCGGCAGCACGCCGAGGTCGATCACGTCCACCCCGGCGCTGGCCAGGCCCGCGATCACGGCAGAGGCGAGGAACTCACCGGAGGCCCGTGGGTCGCGCCCGACCACCGCGCGCGGACGGTGCCCCTCGAATGCGCCGGTCGAACCCAGCACGTGCGCCGCCGCGACCGACAGGTCCAGCGCCAGCTCGGCGGTGACGTCGCGGTTGGCGAGCCCCCGTACCCCATCGGTCCCGAACAGCCGACCCATCTGACCTCCTCGTCCTGCGCTGACTGTGCCACACCGACCTGGGCGCCCCGAGGGAGTGCCGGCCACGGGCCACGACCCCGAACGACCGCCTGACGGCGGCCGGGCCCACGAGCCACGACGGCCCCGATGGAGTGCATCGGGGCCGTCGGGACGGGCTGGGATCAGCGCTTGGAGTACTGCGGCGCCTTGCGCGCCTTCTTCAGACCGGCCTTCTTCCGCTCGACGACGCGGGCGTCGCGAGTCAGGAACCCGGCCTTCTTGAGCGCGGGCCGGTTGTGCTCGGCGTCGATCGCGTTGAGCGCACGGGCGATGCCCAGGCGCAGGGCGCCGGCCTGGCCGCTCACGCCGCCGCCGGAGATCCGGGCGATGATGTCGAACCGACCCTCGACGTCGACCAGAGCGAGCGGGGAGTTCACCAGCTGCTGGTGCACCTTGTTCGGGAAGTACTCCTCCAGGGTGCGGCCGTTGATCTTCCACTGGCCGGTGCCGGGCACCAGACGGACGCGGGCGATCGCCTCCTTGCGGCGGCCCAGCGCCTGGCCGGGAGCCGTCAGGCTCTGGCCGCGGCCGGTGGGCGCCGCGCTCTCGGAGGTGTAGCTGGTGGGCGTCTCGCCCTCGAACTCGGTGGTCTCTGCCACGGGTGCTGTCCTTCGCGGTGGGTTGTCTTGGAGGGCCGGCGCGACTACTGCGCGACCTGGCTGATCTCGAAGGGCTGGGGCTTCTGCGCGGCGTGCGGGTGCTCGGAGCCGGCGTAGACCTTGAGCTTGCCGAGCTGCTGGCGACCGAGCGTGGTCTTCGGGATCATGCCGCGGACGGCCTTCTCGATCGCACGCTCGGGCTTGGTGTCGAGCAGCTGGCCGTAGGGGACCGCCCGCAGACCACCCGGGTAGCCGGAGTGCCGGTAGGCCATCTTCTGCTCGCGCTTGGCGCCCGTGAGCACGACCTTCTCGGCGTTGATGACGATGACGAAGTCACCGGTGTCGACGTGCGGGGCGTAGGTCGCCTTGTGCTTGCCACGCAGCAGCGTCGCCACCTGGGTGGCCAGGCGGCCCAGGACCACGCCGTCGGCGTCGATGACGTGCCAGGTCCGCTCGACGTCGCCGGGCTTCGGGGTGTACGTGCGCACGGTCGTACCTTCGTCTCGCTCGGTGAGGTGTCGGCACCCGCGCGGGACCGCGGGAGCCGGGTCGGCGTCCAGGCGCGCCAAGGCACGACGAGGACGCACAACGACGTCCCAGAGTACCCGGGGCGCCTGCCGAGGGCAAAACGCCGTCGGGCGGCTCGGCCACGGATCGGCGTCGCGGTCGGCCCCCGGCTCACCGGCGCGACCGCACGCCCTCCCGCCCCGGCCGCAGACCGGCGGAGGCGGCCTCGAGCACCCGCTCCGTCAGCGCCGCCAGCACGGCCGCGTCCACCTTCCACCGCTGCCAGTGCAGCGGCACGTCGAGCGACCGGCCCGGAGCGAGGTCGACGAGCCTCCCGGCCGCGAGCGCTTCCTGCGCGGCGACCTCCGGCACGGTCCCCCAGCCGAGCCCCGCCTCGACGACCGCGAGGAACGCGTCCTGGGACGGCACGAGGTGGCGCTGCGGCGCGCCCACGTCGCGGTCGACCCCCAGGACCGCCAGGAACCGGTCCTGCAGGGTGTCGTGCCGGTCGAACGCCACCAGTCGAGCCCCGGACCACACCTCGGGCGCGCTGCCCGGCGGCAGGCGGTCGGCCGCGAAGCCCGGCGCCGCGACCGCCAGATAGCGCATGGACCCGAGCGGGAGCGCCGCGCAGCCCTGCACGGGCGAGGAGTCGGCGGTCACCGCGGCCATCACCGTGCCGTCCCGCAGCAGGTCGGCCGTGCGGTCCTGGTCGACGCGGTGCACCTCGACCAGGACGTGCTCGGGCAGCCCGGCCAGCACCGCGGGGAACCAGGTGGACAGCGAGTCCGCGTTGACCGCGAGCGGCACGGTCACCGGCCCCGCGTCGCCCAGCTCACCGCGCGCCTCCCGTTCGAGGAGTGCCACCTGGCCCGCGAGGCGCACGAGGACCTGGCCCGCGGCGGTCGCGCGGGTGGGCCTCGCTCGTCGCACCAGCACCTGCCCGGCGGCCTGCTCGAGCGCCTTGATCCGCTGGCTCACCGCTGACGGCGTCACGTGCAGGGCCCTGGCGGCCGCCTCGAACGAGCCGTGCCGCACCACCGCGGCGAGCGTCGCCAGCTGGTCCGTGTCGAACACGATGAAGACTCTCTCATGTTCCACAACAAACCTGAACTGGTCTTCACGTTCGTCCGCCCCTAGCGTGCTCCCGTGCCCACCGAAGCCCTCGCCGCCATGGCCACCGGCCTGCTCACCGGTCTGTCCCTGATCGTCGTGATCGGCGCGCAGAACGCATTCGTGCTGCGCCAAGGGCTGCGCCGCGAGCACGTCGGCGCGGTGGTCGCGGTGTGCACCGCCTCGGACGTCGTCCTGATCGCGGCCGGCGTCGCGGGCCTCGGCGCCCTGGTCGGGGCCGCACCCGTCGTGCTGACGGCCGTGCGTTGGGGCGGGGCGACGTTCCTGGTCGCGATGGCGGTCGCCTCGCTGCGGCGGGCGCGCCGGGCCGAGCACCTCGACCCGGCGGAGAGCGGACCCGCGTCGCTGTCCGCGGTCCTGACCACGACGCTCGCGCTGACCTGGCTCAACCCGCACGTGTACCTCGACACGGTGATGCTGCTCGGCGGGATCGCCGTGCAGCACGAACCGCGCTGGTGGTTCGCCGCCGGCGCAGCGGTGGGCAGCGCGGCCTGGTTCTCCGCACTCGGCTTCGGGGCGCGCGTCCTGCGCCCGCTGTTCGCCCGGCCGGCCGCCTGGCGCGTGCTCGACGTGCTCGTCGCCGCGGTGATGCTCGCGGTCGCCGCCTCGCTCGTGCTGCGCGCGTGAGCGCGGCCCGACGGCTCAGGCGTCGATCGCCGACGCGGGCAGGTCGAACCACCTCAGGTGCTCGAAGTCGGCGCTCACGTTCGCAGGGTGGTCGCCCAGGTCCGGCTCCGGGGCGGCCGCCAGGATCGCGGCGGCGTCGGCCAGGTGCTGGGCCAGCAGGTCCTCGCCGCCCGTGGTCCCGCTCGGGGGGAACCAGACGCCCTCGTCGGCGAAGCGCACGTCGGCCAGCCGGTTCGGCGGCTCGACCAGACCGCCGCGGTGGCGCCACAGGCCCGAGACCGGGTCGAAGCGGTAGTCGCCGAGCAGCCGCCACCCGTCACGCGCGACCATCCGCACGGCCTGGACGATGTAGTCCGCGACGGTGTCGGAGATGAAGTAGTTGAAGCTGACCCGCACCCAGCCGGGCTTGATCCCCTCGCACCCGACGGAGATCTCCCGCTCGAACTCGTGCGAGCGCTCCAGGTCGATCCCCAGCAGCGCGTGCCCGTAGGGGCCCGCGCACGAGCAGCCCCCGCGCGACTGGATCCCGAACAGGTCGTTGAGCACGGCGACCACGAAGTTGTGGTGCAGGTAGCGGCCGGACGGCGAGCGCACCACGAACGAGACGATCGACAGCCGCCGCGCCTCGAGGTTGCCCAGCAGCTCCAGCGCCGGCTCGGCGCTCCACGCACCGACCGCACGCTCCAGCAGGCGGTCCTCGCGGAGCCGGATCTCGTCGGTCCCGACGGCCTGCTTGAGCGCGAAGACGAGCCCGGCCCGGATCGACTCGACGATCGCCGGGGTCCCGCCCTCCTCGCGGTGCTCGACGTCGGCGAGGTACTCGTGCTCCTCGGGGTTGACGAAGGCCACCGTCCCGCCGCCGGGCACGTCCGGGACCCGGTTGGTGAACAGCTCCCGCCTTGCCACCAGCACCCCGGGTGTCGACGGCCCGCCGATGAACTTGTGCGGCGACAGGAAGATCGCGTCCTTGTAGGCGAGCGGGTCGCCCGGCGGGTTCATCTCGATGTCGACATAGGGGCCGGCCGCCGCGAAGTCCCACAGCGACAGCGCGCCGTGCTCGTGCAGCAGACGCGCGATCGCGTAGGTGTCCGAGACGATGCCGGTCACGTTCGAGGCGGCCGAGAACGAGCCGATCTTCAGCGGCCGGCCGGCGTAGGCCTCGAGCGCCGCGCGCAGCTGGTCGATCGACACCCCGCCGTCGGCGTCCTGCCCGATCTGCACGACGTCGACGACCGACTCGCGCCACGGGATCTCGTTCGAGTGGTGCTCGTACGGCCCGACGAAGACCACCGGGCGCTGGTCGGCGGGGACGTGCCGGGCCAGGTGCCAGCGGTCCTCCAGGGCCGACGGGATGCGGAGCCCGAGGACGCCGATGAGCTTGTCGATCGCCCCGGTCGCACCCGCGCCGGTGAACAGCACGACGGTGTCGTCGTCCCCGCCCACCGCGTCGTGGATGATCTGCCGCGCCTCCTCGCGCAGCCGGGTGGTCTGCAGCCCCGTGCCGGAGGACTCGGTGTGGGTGTTGGCATAGGCCGGCAGGACGACGTCGCGGATGTAGTCCTCGACGAACGACAGCGCCCGGCCGCTGGCGGTGTAGTCCGCGTAGGTCACCCGGCGCCGGCCGTACGGCGTCACCACGACGTGGTCGTCGCCGATCACCGAGGCGCGGATGTGCTCGATCAGGTTCTGGGCGGCTGGGCCGCCGGGAGTCTCGGTCATGACCGTCCTGGGTCCGCTGGGGCGGGCTGTCCGGGGTCCGCGTCCGGCTCGTGCTCCGGGGCGGGGGGCACGGCGGCCCGCCGCGCGCGGGTCTGCTCCGCGCGGGCCGCGAGCTCGGCGTCGGGCGGGTAGCCGACCTCCTCGAGCGTGAGGCCGTGGGCCGGTGCCACGTGGGCCGCGGCGTCGCGCGTCCGGGCGGCGAGCAGCTCGGCGGGCCAGGCCGCGGGGCGACGGCCCTCCCCCACCGCCAGCAGCGCCCCCACGAGCGAGCGCACCATCGAGTGGCAGAACGCATCCGCGCGCACCTCGACCCGCACCAGCCCGGCGTCCTCGCCGGCGTCCGGCCGGTCCACCGTGAGGTCGGTGAGGGTGCGCACCGTGGTGGCCTCCGGCCGCGCCTTGCAGAACGCGGCGAAGTCGTGCAGCCCGGTCAGCGGCGCGGCGGCGGCGGCCATCGCCGTCACGTCGAGCGGCAGCCGGTGGCGCACCACCTGGCTGCGGCGCAGCGGGTCGACGCGCAGCGGGTCGTCGGCGAGCCGGTACACGTAGCGGCGGAACACCGCCCCGAACCGAGCGTCGAACCCCTCGGGCGCCGGCGTGGCCCGGTGGACCACGACGTCCGGCGGCAGCACCCCGGCCAGCCGCCGGACCAACGCCTCCGCGGGGTCGGCCAGTCGGCCGCGCACCGCCGCCCAGGCGTCCTCGGCCACGTCGACGTGCGCCACCTGGCCGCGGGCGTGCACGCCCGCGTCCGTCCGCCCGGCCACCGTGAGCCGCGGCGGCTCGCACCGCAGCACGGTCGCCAGGGCCGCCTCCAGCGTGCCCTGCACCGTGCGCAGGCCGGGCTGGCTCGCCCAGCCGGCGAACCCGGTCCCGTCGTAGGACAGGTCGAGTCGCAGCCGCACGGTCACGGGCTCACGGTACCGAGCCGACCGCCCCGCGGGGCGCGGGGTAGGGTCGGGCCGTGAGCGCCCCAGAGGCCGCGCCGGACACCCGCACCCTCGCGGTGGACTGCGGTGGCGGCGGGATCAAGGCCTCGGTGCTGGACGCCCAGGGCACCATGCACGCACCGCCACGGCGGGTACCCACGCCCTATCCCCTGCCGCCGGAGCGGCTCGTGGAGACCATCGCGGCCCTGGCCGACCAGATGCCCCCCGCCGACCGCGGCACCGTCGGGATGCCCGGCATGGTGCGGCACGGCGTGGTGATCGCCACCCCCCACTACGTCACCAGGTCCGGCCCCCGCACCCGGGTGGTGCCCGAGCTGGTGACGGCGTGGGCCGGCAAGGACATGGCGGCGGCGCTCACCGACGCGCTGGGGTACCCGGTGCTCGTCCTCAACGACGCCGAGGTGCACGGGGCGGGCGTGGTCTCGGGCATCGGGCTCGAGCTGGTGCTGACGCTCGGCACCGGGCTGGGCAGCGCGCTGTTCGACGGCGGGGTGCTCGCGCCGCACCTGGAGCTGTCCCACGCCCCGATCCGGTGGGGCGTGACGTACGACATGTACCTCGGCGAGCCCGAGCGTCGCCGGCTCGGCGACGCCGCGTGGTCACGCCGGGTGCGGCGCGCGATCGACGGGCTGCGCCCCGTCTTCCACTGGGACCGGCTCTACATCGGCGGGGGCAACTCGCGGCGCATCCGGCCCGTCGTGCTCGACGCCCTCGGCGACGACGTCGTCGTGGTGCCGAACTCCGCCGGGCTCGTCGGTGGCGTCCGGGCCTGGGGCATCCGCCGGCCCGCGGACTGACCGCCCGTCGAGCTCGTCGAGCGCGCCCAGCAGCACCCTGGTGAACGCCACCGGCGCGACGACGCTGACCAGGTGGGTCGAGTGGGGCACCACCACCAGACGTGCCTGCCTGGCGGCCCGTACGGTGCGCCGCTCGCCGAGCCGGAAGTGGTCCCAACGGCCGTTGACGAGCCACACCGGCCGGTCGATCGACGCGAGGTCGGCGCGCGGGTCCACGCGGCTCATCTCGCGCAGCGCGTCCTGCATGACGTCCAGCGCGTAGCCGCCGGCACCCAGGTCCGTCGCCCCCGGCTCCGGGACCGCCGCCGCGACCATCGCCCGGTTGAGGGCCGCACCACGGTCCGGGAGCAGCGCGATGAGCCGTACGAGCGCCAGCCACGCCCACGTCAGCGGGCCCCCGGGGCGCGCGCTGGAGCCGGCCGCCAGCACCCCTGCGACCCGGTCCGGACGCCGCGCCGCCCAGGCGAGCGCCAGGTACCCGCCGAGCGAGAGACCCACCACCGCCACCCGCCCACCGTCGCCGGCCAGCCGGTCCGCGGCCGCGTCGATGGCGTCCAGCGAGCCCGCCACCGAGAACCGCTCCCCCCGGCGCGTGCCGTGGCCCGGAAGGTCGATCGCCAGCACCGGGCGGGAGCCGCCGAGCGCCTCCACCTGGGCGCGCCACATGGTCGCCGACGTGCGAAGGCCGTGCACCAGGATCACCGGCACGGGGTCGGACGCGCTCACCCTCCCACGCTACGTCCGCCGGGCGCGGCGAAGGGCCCGGACCGTCCGGTCCGGGCCCTTCGCGAGCAGAACGCAGGGGTGCTGAGCGCCCCTCAGGCCTTCTCGTCCTCGTCCGCGGCGTCGTCGACCTCGTCGGTCTCCTCGGCGCCGACCTCGGCGACCGCGGCGTCCGAGACCTCGTCGTCCGAGACCTCGGCGACCACGTCATCCGTGGCTTCCGTGACCTCGTCGGCGGGCGACTCCTTGACCGGGGCGGCCTTCGTCGCGGCCTTCTTGGTGGCCTTCTCGGCCTCACGCACGGTGGCCTGCTTGGGGCTCACCGGCTCGAGCACCAGCTCGATGACCGCCATGGGGGCGTTGTCGCCCTTGCGCGGGCCGATCTTGGTGATGCGGGTGTAGCCGCCCTGGCGCTCGGCCATCAGCGGCGCGATCTCGGTGAAGAGCTCGTGCACCACGCCCTTGTCCCGCACGACGGTGAGCACGCGGCGCCGCGCGTGCAGGTCACCGCGCTTGGCGAAGGTGATCATGCGCTCGGCGAGCGGGCGCACGCGCTTGGCCTTGGCCTCGGTCGTGGTGATCCGCCGGTGCTCGAACAGGCTGGTCGTCAGGTTGGCGAGGATCCGGCGCTCGTGGGCCGGGCCGCCGCCGAGCCGCGGGCCCTTGGTGGGCGTGGGCATCTCGTACTCCTTGCTTGTTGGCCGGCCGCCGCGCGGCGGCCGTCAGTCAGGACAGGTCGTCGTCGGCGTAGTCGCCGTCGTAGTAGGAGGCAGCGTCGAAGTCGAGCGGGCTGTCCTTGAGGTTCAGGCCCAGGCCGCCGAGCTTGTCCTTGACCTCGGTGATCGACTTCGCGCCGAAGTTGCGGATGTCGAGCAGGTCGGCCTCCGACCGTGCGACGAGCTCGCCGACGGTGTGGATGCCCTCACGCTTGAGGCAGTTGTACGAGCGGATCGTGAGCTGCAGCTCCTCGATCGGCAGTGCCAGGTCCGCGGCCAGGGCCGCGTCCGTCGGCGACGGGCCGATCTCGATGCCCTCGGCCTCCACGTTGAGCTCACGAGCCAGGCCGAACAGCTCGACCAGGGTCTTGCCGGCCGAGGCCAGGGCGTCGCGCGGCAGGAGCGCGGGCTTGGTCTCGACGTCGACGATGAGCCGGTCGAAGTCGGTGCGCTGCTCGACGCGGGTCGCCTCGACCTTGTAGGTGACCTTGAGCACCGGCGAGTAGATCGAGTCGATCGGGATCCGACCGATCTCGGTGTCGAAGGCCTTGTTCTGCTGGGCAGAGACGTAGCCGCGACCGCGCTCGACCGTGAGCTCGACCTCGAGCTTGCCCTTGCCGTTGAGCGTGGCGATGTGCAGGTCGGGGTTGTGCACCTCGACGCCGGCCGGCGGCGTGATGTCCGCAGCCGTCACCTCGCCCGGGCCCTGCTTGCGCAGGTACATCACCACGGGCTCGTCGTTCTCCGAGGAGACCACGAGGTCCTTGATGTTCAGGATGAGCTCGGTGACGTCCTCCTTGACCCCGACGATCGTGCTGAACTCGTGCAGCACACCGTCGATGCGCAGGCTGGTGACCGCGGCACCGGGGATCGAGGACAGCAGGGTTCGGCGCAGAGAGTTGCCGAGGGTGTAACCGAACCCGGGCTCCAGCGGCTCGATGACGAACCGCGAGCGGAACTCGGAGATGACCTCTTCGGTCAGGGTGGGGCGCTGTGCGATGAGCACGTCAGGATTCCTCTCAGTGTGCGTCCGCCATATGACGCATCACGAACAAGCCCGCCGGACCTCGGTCCGCCCGACGGGAGAAGCCGGGGTCAGACGCGGCGACGCTTGGGCGGGCGGCAGCCGTTGTGCGCCTGCGGGGTGACGTCCTGGATCGAACCCACCTCCAGGCCGGTGGCCTGGAGGGAGCGGATCGCCGTCTCGCGGCCCGAGCCGGGGCCCTTGACCAGGACGTCGACCTTCTTCATCCCGTGCTCCTGCGCACGCCGGGCGGCCGCCTCGGCGGCCAGCTGAGCGGCGAACGGGGTCGACTTGCGCGAACCCTTGAAGCCGACCTGGCCGGAGGAGGCCCAGGCGATCACGGCGCCCGAGGGGTCCGTGATCGAGACGATCGTGTTGTTGAACGTGCTCTTGATGTGGGCCACGCCCACGGCGATGTTCTTCTTCTCCTTGCGACGCGGCTTGCGCGCGGCGCTGGTGGTGCGGGTCTTGGGAGGCATCTGCTGTCCTTCGCTGGTCCGAGTTCTGGGGGCCGGTGGCGGTGGTCGCTCCTACCGGCCGGGGCTGCTACTTCTTGCCGGCCTTCTTCTTGCCGGCCACGGTGCGCTTGGGGCCCTTGCGGGTGCGGGCGTTGGTCTTGGTCCGCTGACCGCGCACCGGCAGGCCCCGGCGGTGCCGGATGCCTTCGTAGCTGCCGATCTCGACCTTGCGTCGGATGTCTGCGGCGACCTCGCGCCGCAGGTCACCTTCGAGCTTGTAGCTGCCCTCGAGGTGGTCGCGGAGCGCGACGAGCTCGGCGTCGCCGAGGTCGCGCACACGCAGGTCCGGGCTGATGCCGGTGGCCTCGAGCGTCTGGCGTGCGCGGGTACGCCCGACGCCGTAGATGTAGGTGAGCGCAACCTCGAGCCGCTTCTCGCGGGGGAGGTCGACGCCGACGAGACGTGCCATCTGGGAACTCCTGGTCCTGCTCGGAGGTCTGCCGCACGGCCGTCCCTCGCGGGCCCCGGCCTCCGACCGGGGGTGGCGCCCGTGCCCCATGAGGGGCCCTGACGCTGGCCGTGCGCTGGTCCGTCACCCCTGCGGGGTGCCGGGTGCCGACATGGTCGTGAGACCCGCCGGCGTCCGACCCGGAGGTCGGTCGGGCCTCAGCCCTGGCGCTGCTTGTGCCGCGCGTTCTCGCAGATGACCATGACGCGACCGTGCCGGCGGATCACCTTGCACTTGTCGCAGACCTTCTTGACGCTCGGCTTGACCTTCATGCTCGTTCCTCCGCCGCCGCACGCGCAGATGCGACGGGCGGCAGTTCGCTCGGTGTCGGAGCCGGCCTGGTGGCCCGCCCCTGGTGGTGGGTCCTACTTGTAGCGGTAGACGATGCGACCGCGGGACAGGTCGTACGGGCTCAGCTCGACCACCACCCGGTCCTCGGGGAGGATCCGGATGTAGTGCTGTCGCATCTTGCCCGAGATGTGCGCGAGCACCCGGTGCCCGTTGGCCAGCTCCACGCGGAACATCGCGTTCGGCAGGGCCTCGACCACGCTGCCCTCGATCTCGATGACGCCGTCCTTCTTGGCCATGTCCTCCGCTAACGTCGTGCTGCTCGGCGTCCCCACAACCCGCGCGCGGTCACGGACCACGGTCGGATAGGGACGGGACGCGCAGCTCAGCCTGGAGCGCACGCACCCGACGGACGATCGTACGCCATCGGGAGCCCTTCCGCGAAACCGGTGCCGACCGTGCTCCCGACCGGCCGCCGGCGGCGCTCCCCACTGTGCTCCCGACAGCGCTCCCGAAGGTGCTGCGGCCATGCCCGCGGCGGGCTATCCGATGTCGCGCAGCGGCACCGGCTCGACCCCGAACGGGGCCAAGCCCGCCACGCCGCCGTCGGCCGCGGTCAGCACCCAGAGACCGTCCGGGCCCAGGGCGACCGTGTGCTCCCAGTGCGCGGCACGCTCGCCGTCCTCGGTGACCACCGTCCAGTCGTCGTCGAGCACACGGGTGGTCCGCGACCCGCGGGTGAGCATCGGCTCGATCGCCACGCACAGACCCGGCCGCAGGCGCGGCCCACGGTCGTGGGTGCGGTAGTTGAGCACGTCGGGCGGCTGGTGCATCGCGGTCCCGATGCCGTGACCGACGTACTCCTGGACGATCCCGTAGGGCTCGTCCGACTCCTCGACCACCCGTTCCACGGCGTCGCCGACGACGCCCAGACGCTCACCTCCGGCGAGCGCGGCGATCGCTGCCCACATCGCGCGCTCGGTCGCCGCCGACAACGCCAGGTCGGCCGGGTCGGCATCGCCGAGCACCACGGTGAACGCGGCGTCGCCGTGCCAGCCGTCCACGATCGCGCCACAGTCGACGGACACGACGTCGCCCTCGCGCAGCACCCGCGGGCCCGGGATCCCGTGCACGATCTCGTCGTTGACGGACACGCACAGCACGGCCGGGTAGCCGTGGTACCCGAGGAACGACGGCGTGGCACCCGCGTCCGCGATCACCTGCCCGGCGACCGCATCCAGGTCGGCGGTGGTGACGCCCGGTGCGATCGCGTCACGCACGGCCTGGTGCGCAGCGGCGACGACCAGTCCGGCCCGGCGCATGGCGACCACCTGCTCGGCGGTCTTGTACTCGATGCGCTCCCGGCCGAACATCAGTTCCGGACGCCGGTCACCGCGCGCGCGACGCGCTCGGCGACCTCGTCGATCTCCCCGATGCCGTCCACCGTGACGAGCAGGCCTCGCGCCCCGTAGCTCGCGGTGAGCGGAGCGGTCTGCTCGTCGTAGATGTCCAGCCGCCGGGCGATCGCCTCGTCGGTGTCGTCCTCGCGGTGCTCGATCTCGGCACGGTGCTTCATCCGGGCCATCAGCTCGTCGCGCTCAGCGGTGAGCTCGACCACGCCGTCCAGCCGGGTGCCCAGGTCCGCGAGGATGTCGTCGAGCTCGTCGAGCTGGAAGCAGTTGCGCGGGTAGCCGTCGAGGATGAACCCGTCGGCCACGTCGGGCTCGGCCAGGCGGCGGCGCACCATCGCGTTCGTCACCTCGTCGGGCACCAGCTCCCCCCGCGAGGTGTAGCTGCGCGCGAGCTCGCCCAGGTCGTCCTGCGCCGCCATGTGCGCACGGAACAGGTCGCCGGTCGAGATCGTCGGGACGCCGAGCCGATCGGCGAGCAGCGCAGCCTGAGTGCCCTTGCCGGACCCCTGCGGGCCCATGATCACCAGGCGGTAGCTCATCTCGGAGCCCCCGCGAGGTCGTGAGCGGAGCGAGCGACGTCGTGGGGTGCACTCATCTCAGGAAGCCCTCGTAGTGTCGTTGCTGGAGCTGTGCCTCGATCTGCTTCACAGTCTCCATGCCGACGCCGACCACGATCAGGATGGAAGTCCCACCGAACGGCACGTTCTGCACGTTGAGCATGATGAACGTGACCACCGGGATGAGGGCCACGAGGGCCAGGTACACCGAGCCGGGAGCCGTGATCCTCGAGATCACGAAGTCCAGGTACTCCGCGGTGGGACGGCCCGCACGGATGCCGGGGATGAAGCCGCCGTACTTCTTCATGTTGTCGGCGACCTCGTCCGGGTTGAACGTGATCGCTGTGTAGAAGTACGCGAAGAAGATGATCAGCGCGACATAGGACGCGATGTGCAGCGGCGCGCTCGACGGTGCGAGGTACGTCGAGATCCACTGGACCCAACCGGAGCGCGCGTCACCGAACTGGGCGATCAGACCGGGCACCGCCAGGATCGACGAGGCGAAGATCACCGGGATGACACCGGCCATGTTGATCTTGATCGGGATGTACGTGCTCGACCCGCCGTACATCCGGCGGCCGACCATCCGCTTGGCGTACTGGACCGGCACGCGACGCTGCGACTGCTCGACGAACACCACAAGGCCGATCACCAGGATGATCACGGCCATCACGATGATGAACTTGCTGGCGCCGTTCTCACCGCCGGCGATCGACCACATCGCGGTCGGGAACTTCGCAGCGATCTGGGTGAAGATCAGCAGGGACATGCCGTTGCCGATGCCGCGCTCGGTGATGAGCTCGCCCAGCCACATGATCAGCGCCGTGCCCGCAGTCATCGCGATCACCATGATGATCACGGTCCAGATGCTGTTGCTCGGGATCACGTCGACGGTGCAGCTGGGGAACAGGCTGCCGTTCTTCGCGATCGTGACGATCGTGGTGGACTGCAGGATCGCCAGGCCGATGGTCAGGTACCGGGTGTACTGGGTGAGCTTCGCGGTGCCGGACTGCCCCTCCTGGTGCAGGGCCTCGAACCGCGGGATGACCACCCTGAGCAGCTGGACGATGATGCTCGCCGTGATGTACGGCATGATCCCCAGCGCGAACACCGCCAGCTGGAGCAGCGCCCCACCACTGAACAGGTTGACCAGGCCGAGCAGGTCGTTGGCGCCCTGGCTCTGGTCGACGCAGGTCTGGACGTTCGTGTAGTCGACTCCCGGGGTCGGCAGGAATGAGCCGACCCGGAACACGATCATGATGCCGATCGTGAAGAGCAGCTTGCGCCGCAGGTCGGGCGTCCGGAACGCCCGGGCGAATGCGCTGAGCACCTGTCCTCCTGCTCCGCACGTGGCGGGTTCGAGCGGGTCGGTCCCCCTCGGTGGTCATGCCGAGGCGACACCCTAGTCGAGTTCGGCGAACGGCGGGGGTGGGCAGGCCGTCAGCCCGACCACCCCCGCAGCTCAGGCCTCCTCGACCGAACCGCCGGCGGCGACGATCTTCTGCTCGGCCGAAGCCGACACCTTCTGGACCGCGACGGTGAGCTTGACGCTCACCTCGCCGTCGCCGAGAACCTTGACCGGGGCGCCCTTGCGGACCGCTCCCTTGGCCACCAGGTCCTCGACCGTCACCTGGCCACCCTCGGGGTACAGGGCGGCGAGCCGGTCCAGGTTGACCACCTGGTACTCGGTGCGGAACGGGTTGGTGAAGCCGCGCAGCTTGGGCAGACGCATGTGCATCGGCATCTGGCCGCCCTCGAACCGCTCGGGCACCTGGTAGCGGGCCTTGGTGCCCTTGGTGCCGCGACCGGCCGTCTTGCCCTTGGAGCCCTCGCCGCGACCCACGCGGGTCTTGGCGGTCTTGGCACCGGGCGCGGGCCGAAGGTGGTGCACCTTGAGCATGCCGATGCCACCCTCGGCCACCGGCTCGGCCTTGGCAGGCGCCTTCTTGGCAGCGGGCTTGTCCGCAGCAGCCTCGGCCTTGGCAGCCGGCTTCTCGGCAGCCTCAGCCTTGGCAGCGGGCTTCTTCGCGGCCGGCTTCTTGGCGGCCGGCTTCTCGGCAGCCTCGGTCACCGGCTTCTCGGCGGCCTCCGCCTTGGCAGCGGGCTTCTTCGCAGCCGGCTTCTTGGCAGCGGGCTTGTCCGCAGCGGCGGCGGCCGGCTTGTCCGCGGCCTTGGCAGCGGCGGTCTTGGCCGGTGCCTTGCGCGCGGGTGCCTTCTTCTCCGCCGGCGCCTCGGCAGCAGCCTCGGCCGGCGTCTCCTTGTTCTCAGCCATGGTCAGTCGACCTCCTCGACGGCGACGAGATGCGTCACCGTGGCGACCATGCCGCGGATCTCGGGTCGGTCCTCCTTGACGACGACGTCGCCGATGCGCTTGAGGCCGAGGGTCCGCAGCGTGTCACGCTGGTTCTGCTTGCCGCCGATGGCGGACTTGGTCTGGGTCACCTTGAGACGCGGCATCACGCACCAGCCTTCGCCTCGAGGCCGGCCGCCTTGGCGCGCAGCAGCGCGGCGGGGGCCACGTGGTCCAGCGGCAGGCCACGACGGGCCGCGACGGCCTCCGGCTCCTCGAGGCCCCGCAGCGCGGCCACCGTGGCGTGCACGATGTTGATCGCGTTGGACGAGCCCATCGACTTGCTCAGGACGTCGTGGATACCGGCGCACTCCAGGACGGCGCGCACCGGGCCACCGGCGATCACACCGGTACCGGGCGAGGCCGGGCGCAGGAACACGACGCCCGCCGCCGCCTCACCGGTGATCGGGTGGGGGATGGTGCCCTGGATCCGCGGGACGCGGAAGAAGCTCTTCTTGGCCTCCTCGACGCCCTTGGCGATCGCGGCGGGCACCTCCTTGGCCTTGCCGTAGCCGACGCCCACGGTGCCGTCACCGTCGCCGACGACGACCAGCGCGGTGAAGCTGAAGCGCCGGCCACCCTTGACGACCTTGGACACGCGGTTGATCGTGACGACGCGCTCGACGAAGGCGCTCTTCTCGGCCTGGTCGCGACGGTTGTCGCGACGGTCGCCGCCGCGCTCGCGACGGTCGCCACCGGACTGGTTACCGGCGGTGCTGCGCTGCGGTGCAGCCATCAGTGCTTCCTCTGCTTCCGAACGATCTCGACAGTCCTCACAGGGCCAGACCACCCTCCCGGGCACCCTCGGCCACCGCGGCGACCCGGCCGTGGTACTTGTTGCCCCCGCGGTCGAAGACCACGGAGGAGATGCCGGCGGCCTTGGCGCGTTCGGCGACCAGCTCACCCACCTTGCGGGCCTTGGCGGTCTTGTCGCCGTCCAGTGCACGCAGGTCGGTCTCGAGCGTCGAGGCCGACACCAGCGTGCGACCGGCGGCGTCGTCGACGACCTGAGCGACCATGTGCCGGGTCGACCGGGTGACCACGAGGCGCGGCCGCTCGGCGGTGCCGACGACCTTCTTGCGCAGCCGCAGGTGACGGCGCGCGCGGGCGTTGGCCTTGCCCTTGCCACGAACAGTGATAGCCACGACTACTTCCCAGCCTTTCCGGCCTTGCGGCGGACCTGCTCGCCGGCGTAGCGCACGCCCTTGCCCTTGTACGGCTCGGGCTTGCGGATCTTGCGGATGTTGGCGGCGATCTCACCGACCTGCTGCTTGTCGATGCCGCTGACCGAGAACTTGGTCGGGGACTCGACGGTGAAGGTGATGCCGTCGGGCGCGGGGACCACGACCGGGTGGCTGAACCCGAGCGCGAACTCCAGGTCGCTGCCCTTGGCCATCACGCGGTAACCGGTGCCCACGATCTCGAGCTTCTTCGTGTAGCCCTCGGTCACGCCGGTGACGAGGTTCGCGAGCAGCGTGCGGGTCAGGCCGTGCAGCGAGCGCGAGAGGCGCTCGTCGTCCGGCCGGGTCACCACGAGGGTGCCCTCACCCTGGGCGACGGAGATCGGCGCCGGGACGGTGTGGGTCAGGGTGCCCTTGGGGCCCTTGACCGTCACCACGGCACCGTCGATCGAGACGTCCACGCCGGCCGGAACCGGGACGGGGACCTTGCCGATTCGAGACATTGGCTGGCTCCTTCCTGGTTCCTAGATCACCAGACGTAGGCGAGGACTTCCCCGCCCACGCCCTTGGTCGCGGCCTGACGGTCGGTCAGCAGGCCGGACGACGTGGACAGGATCGCCACGCCGAGGCCACCGAGCACGCGCGGCAGGTTGGTCGACTTGGCGTACACGCGCAGTCCGGGCTTGGACACGCGGCGCACGCCGGCGAGCGAACGCTCGCGGTTCGGGCCGTACTTGAGGCTGATGGTGAGCGTCTTGCCCACCGTCGCGTCCGCGACACTGAAGCCGGCGATGTAGCCCTCGGCCTGCAGGATCTCGGCGATGTGCCCCTTGAGCTTGGAGTACGGCATCGACACGGAGTCGTGGTACGCCGAGTTCGCGTTACGCAGACGCGTCAGCATGTCTGCGATCGGGTCGGTCATGGTCATCGGGCTCAGGCCCTTCCTCGCCGCGGTATCCCGGGGTGGTCCCCCGGGACCAACGGCGTCGTTGTTACCAGCTGCTCTTGGTCACGCCGGGCAGCTCGCCGCGGTGCGCCATCTCGCGCACGCAGATGCGGCAGAGCCCGAACTTGCGGTACACGGCGCGCGGACGGCCGCACTTCTGGCACCGGCTGTAGCCGCGGACGCCGAACTTCGGCTTGGCCGCTGCCTTGTTGATCAGGGCGGTCTTGGCCATCTCAGTCCTCCTTGAAGGGGAAGCCCAGCCGGCGCAGCAGCGAGCGCCCCTCGGCGTCGGTCGTCGCCGTGGTCACCACGGTGATGTCCATCCCACGCACCCGGTCGGTCTTGTCCGGGTCGATCTCGTGGAACATCAGCTGCTCGTTCAGGCCGAACGTGTAGTTGCCGTGGCCGTCGAACTGCTTGGGCGACAGGCCGCGGAAGTCGCGGATCCGGGGCAGGGCCAGGGAGACCAGGCGGTCGCAGAACTCCCACATCCGGTCGCCGCGCAGGGTCACGTGCGCGCCGATCGGCATGCCCTCGCGCAGCTTGAACTGCGCGATGGACTTGCGTGCCTTGGTCACCTGCGGCTTCTGGCCGGTGATCGCGGCCAGGTCGCGCACGGCGCCGTCCATGAGCTTGGAGTCCTTGGCGGCCTCGCCGACGCCCATGTTGACCACGATCTTGACCAGCCGCGGGGTCTGGTTGACGTTCGGGTACGCGAACTCCTCGCGCAGCGCCGGGGCGATCTCCTCGGCGTAGCGCGCCTTGAGCCGCGGGGCGGGGGCGGGGGCGGTGTCCGTGCTGCTCATCAGATGTCCTTACCGGAGCGCTTGGCCACCCGGACCCGCACGGTCCGCATCCGGCCGTCGCGCTCGATCTCCTCGGTGCGGTACCCGACCCGGGTGCCCTTCTTGGTCTCCGGGTCGACCAGCATGACGTTGCTGACGTGGATCGGGGCCTCGACGGTCTCGATGCCACCGGTCCGCGTACCGCGGTTGGACTGGCCGGCCTTGACGTGCCTGGTCACCCGCTGCACGCCCTCGACGACGACTCGGTCGGAATCGGTGAGCACCTCGAGCACGCGGCCGGTCTTGTTCTTGTCGCGACCCGCGATGACGACCACGAGGTCGCCCTTCTTGATCTTGGCCATGTCAGAGCACCTCCGGTGCCAGCGAGATGATCTTCATGAACTTCTTGTCACGCAGCTCGCGCCCGACCGGGCCGAAGATGCGGGTGCCGCGCGGCTCGCCGTCCGGCTTGAGGAGCACCGCGGCGTTCTCGTCGAACTTGATGTACGAGCCGTCCGGGCGGCGGCGCTCCTTGGTGGTGCGCACGACCACGGCCTTGACCACGTCGCCCTTCTTGACGTTGCCGCCGGGGATCGCGTCCTTGACCGTGGCGACGATGACGTCGCCGATGCCGGCGTAGCGGCGCCCAGAGCCACCGAGCACACGGATGCACAAGATCTGCTTGGCACCCGTGTTGTCGGCGACCTTGAGTCGCGACTCCTGCTGGATCATTGCTTCTGCTCCTGTCGTCTGCCGGTTCTCGCCGCTCGTCGCTGGGCGTGCGGGCGAGCCTTGCCGAACGGATGTGTGAGGGCTACTTGGCCTTCTCGAGGATCTCCACCACACGCCAGCGCTTGGTCGCCGACAGCGGGCGGGTCTCCATGATCAGGACGAGGTCGCCCGACCCGGCCGCGTTGGCCTCGTCGTGCGCCTTCACCTTGCTGGTCCGGCGCATGACCTTGCCGTAGAGCGGGTGCTTGACCCGGTCCTCGACCTCGACCACGACCGTCTTGTCCATCTTGTCGCTGACCACGTAGCCGCGCCGCGTCTTGCGGTACGGGCGGTGGTCGGTTGCGACCTTCTCTGCGCTCATCGTTGACCTCTCGCTCACTGCGCGCTCGAGCCGGGAGCCGTGCGGATGCCGAGCTCGCGCTCACGCAGGATCGTGTAGATCCGCGCGATGTCGCGGCGCACGGCCTTGAGCCGCCCGTGGCTCTCCAGCTGACCGGTGGCCGACTGGAACCGCAGGTTGAACAGCTCCTCCTTGGCCTTCTTCAGCTCGGCGACCAGGGTGTCCTCGTCCATGGCGTCCAGCTCCTCCGGAGCCAGGGCCTTCGTCCCGATAGCCATCAGTTGCCACCACCCTCGCGGACCACGAACCGGCACTTCATGGGGAGCTTGTGCATCGCGCGGCGCATGGCCTCGCGCGCCAGGGGCTCCGGGACGCCGGCCAGCTCGAACATCACGCGGCCCGGCTTGACGTTGGCCACCCACCACTCGGGCGAACCCTTGCCGGAACCCATCCGGGTCTCCGCCGGCTTCTTGGTCAGCGGCCGGTCGGGGTAGATGTTGATCCAGACCTTGCCGCCACGCTTGACGTGGCGGGTCATGGCGATACGAGCAGCCTCGATCTGGCGGTTGGTGACGTAGGCGGGCTCGAGGGCCTGGATGCCGTAGTCGCCGAACGCGATCGTGGTGCCACCCTTGGCGACGCCGGAGCGCCCCGGGTGGTGCTGCTTGCGGTGCTTGAGCCTGCGCGGGATCAGCATTGCTCAGGCCTCCGTTCCGGACTCGGTGGGCGCGGTCGGCGCCTCGGCGGCCGGAGCCTGCTCAGCCGGTGCAGACGCAGGAGCCTCGCGGCGCGGACGCCGGTCACCACGGTCACCGCGGTCACCGCGGTCCCCACGGTCGCTACGCGGGCCACGCGACCGAGGAGCCTGCGACGCCTGCTCGCGGGCGAACTCCTTCTCGGTCATGTCGCCCTTGTAGATCCAGACCTTGACGCCGATCTGACCGAAGGTGGTCTTCGCCTCGTACAGGCCGAAGTCGATGTTCGCGCGCAGGGTGTGCAGCGGCACGCGGCCCTCGCGGTAGAACTCCGACCGGCTCATCTCGGCACCGCCGAGGCGGCCCGAGCACTGCACCCGGACGCCCTTGGCACCGGCGCGCTGGGCGGACTGCATGCCCTTGCGCATGGCGCGGCGGAACGAGACGCGGCTCGCGAGCTGCTCGGCGATCCCCTGCGCGACCAGCTGGGCCTCGAGCTCGGCGTTCTTGACCTCGAGGATGTTGAGCTGGACCTGCTTGCCGGTGAGCTTCTCGAGCTCGCCGCGGATCCGGTCCGCCTCGGCGCCACGGCGGCCGATGACGATGCCGGGGCGCGCGGTGTGGATGTCGACGCGGACCCGGTCGCGGGTGCGCTCGATCTCGACCTTGGCGATGCCGGCGCGCTCCAGGCCCGTGCTCATGAGCTGGCGGATCTGGACGTCCTCGCGGACGTAGTCGCGGTACCGCTGGCCGGGACGGGTGCTGTCGGCGAACCAGCGCGACCGGTGGTCGGTGGTGATGCCGAGGCGGTACCCGTGCGGGTTGACCTTCTGTCCCACTATCGGGTCCTCTCCTTCGTCTGGGCCGGCGCGACGACCACGGTGATGTGGCTCGTGCGCTTGAGGATGCGGGTGGCACGTCCCTGGGCCCGCGGCCGGAACCGCTTGAGCGACGGGCCCTCGTCCACGTAGGCCTCGGCGACCACGAGCTTGGAGGCGTCGAACGCCTCACCTGCTCGGTCCGCCTTGACCCGCGCGTTCGCGATGGCCGACTCGACCACCTTGCGCACCGTCTCGCCAGCCGCCTGAGGGGCGAACCGCAGCGTCGCCACGGCCTCCTCGGCCTGCTTGCCACGGATGAGGTCCACGACGCGCCGGGCCTTCATGGGCGTGACACGGACGAACCGCGCCTGCGCCTTGGCTTCCATTGCTGTCCTGCTTTCTGGTGTCGTCGTCGATCGCGGGCCGTCAGCGACGGCGGCCCTTGCGGTCGTCCTTCTCGTGGCCGCGGAACGTCCGCGTCGGGGCGAACTCGCCGAGCTTGTGGCCGACCATCGACTCGGTGACGAACACCGGGACGTGCTTGCGGCCGTCGTGCACGGCGAAGGTGTGGCCCAGGAAGTCGGGCGTGATCATCGACCGGCGGGACCAGGTCTTGATGACGGTCTTGGCGCCCTTCTCGTTGTGCGCGTCCACCTTCTTCTGCAGGTGGTCGTCGACGAAGGGACCCTTCTTGAGGCTGCGCGGCATCCGTGGACTCCTCAGCGCTTCTTGCCGGTGCGGCGGCGGCGGACGATGAGCTTGTCGCTCTCCTTGTGCGGACGGCGGGTGCGGCCCTCCGGCTGGCCCCAGGGGCTCACCGGGTGACGACCACCGGACGTCTTGCCCTCACCACCACCGTGCGGGTGGTCGATCGGGTTCATGGCCACGCCTCGGACGGTCGGGCGCTTGCCCTTCCACCGCATGCGGCCGGCCTTGCCCCAGTTGATGTTCGACTGCTCGGCGTTGCCCACCTCGCCGACCGTCGCGCGGCAGCGCAGGTCGACGTTGCGGATCTCGCCGGAGGGCATGCGCAGCTGCGCGTACGGCCCGTCCTTGGCGACGAGCTGCACCGACGCCCCGGCCGACCGTGCGATCTTCGCGCCACCACCGGGCTTGAGCTCGATCGCGTGGATGACCGTACCGGTCGGGATGTTGCGCAGCGGCAGGTTGTTGCCGGGCTTGATGTCCGCCGACGGGCCGTTCTCGACCGTGTCGCCCTGCGACAGCCGGCTCGGCGCGAGGATGTAGCGCTTCTCGCCGTCGGCGTAGTGCAGCAGCGCGATCCGGGCGGTGCGGTTCGGGTCGTACTCGATGTGCGCGACCTTGGCCGGCACGCCGTCCTTGTCGTGACGACGGAAGTCGATCACCCGGTAGGCGCGCTTGTGGCCACCACCCTGGTGCCGGACCGTCACGCGGCCCGAGCTGTTGCGACCGCCGTTCTTGGGCAGCGGGCGGACCAGCGACTTCTCCGGCGTCGACCGCGTGATCTCGGCGAAGTCGGCGACGCTGGAGCCGCGGCGACCCGGGGTCGTCGGCTTGTACTTGCGGATTCCCATGCTTGCGTCCCTTGTCTGGAGCCCGGCCTCAGCCGACCGGCCCGCCGAAGATGTCGATCGTGCCCTCGCGCAGGGTGACGATCGCCCGCTTGGAGTCCTTGCGCTTGCCCATCCCGAAGCGGGTGCGCTTGACCTTGCCCTTGCGGTTGATCGTGTTGACCGAGGCGACCTTGACGCCGAACACCTGCTCGACGGCGATCTTGATCTCGGTCTTGTTCGCCCGCGGGTCGACGAGGAACGTGTACTTGCCCTCGTCGAGCAGGCCGTAGCTCTTCTCGGAGACGACCGGCGCGACGAGCACGTCGCGGGGGTTCTTGTTCAGCTCGGTCACTTCGACTCCTCCGCCTCGAGCTCGGACGCCTCGGTCGAGGTCGCGACCGCCTTGGCGCCGCGGCCGGCCGGCCGGGTCAGGAACGCCTCGAGGGCGGCCCGGGTGAACACCACGTCGTCGCTGACCAGCACGTCGTAGGTGTTGAGCTGGTCCGCCGGGAGCAGGTGCACCTGAGCGGCGTTGCGCAGCGACTTCCACGACGCGACGTCGTCGCGGTCCAGGACCACGAGCACGTGACGGCGCGGGGTCACGGCGGCGAGCACCGCGAGCGCGTCCTTGGTGGACGGGGTGTCCTCGACGAAGCCGTCGACCACGTGCACACGTCCGGCACGCGCCCGGTCGGAGAGCGCCCCGCGCAGCGCGGCGGCCTTCATCTTCTTGGGCGTCCGCTGGCTGTAGTCACGCGGCTGCGGGCCGTGCACCACGCCACCACCGGCGAACTGCGGCGCGCGGGTCGAGCCCTGGCGGGCGCGACCGGTGCCCTTCTGGCGGTACGGCTTCTTGCCGCCGCCGCGCACGTCGCCGCGGGTCTTGGTCGAGTGGGTCCCCTGGCGGGCCGCGGCGAGCTGCGCCACGACCACCTGGTGGATCAGCGGGACGTTCGTCTGGACGTCGAACACCTCGGCCGGGAGCTCGGCGGTGCCCGACTTCTTCCCGGTGGGGTCCAGGACGTCGACGGTCAGCGTGGTCATCTCACGCCCCCTTCGCAGCGGTACGCACCAGCACGATGCCGCCCCTGGGGCCGGGGACGGCGCCCTTGACGAGCAGCAGACCCTTCTCGGCGTCCACGGCGTGCACGGTGAGGTTCTGGGTGGTCTGACGCACGTGGCCCATCCGGCCCGCCATCCGCACGCCCTTGAACACGCGGCTCGGGGTGGCGCACGCGCCGATCGACCCGGGCTTGCGGTGGTTGCGGTGGGCACCGTGCGAGGCGCCGACACCGGAGAAGCCGTGACGCTTCATCACGCCGGCGGTGCCCTTGCCCTTGGTGGTGCCGACGACGTCGACCTGCTGGCCGGCGTCGAAGATCTCGGCGGTCAGCTCCTGGCCGGGGGTGAGCTCGCTGGCGCCGCGCACCTCGACCAGGTGACGGCGCGGGGTCACGCCGGCCTTCTCGAAGTGGCCCTTGAGGGGCTTGGTCACCTTGCGCGGGTCGATCGCGCCGAAGCCGAGCTGCACGGCGTCGTACCCGTCGGTCTGCGCGGTGCGCACCTGGGTGACGACGTTCGTGCCGACCTGGACGACGGTGACCGGCACGAGGCGGCCGGCCTCGTCCCAGACCTGGGTCATGCCGAGCTTGGCGCCGAGCAGCGCCGTCGGCGTCGAAGAAGTCGTGGTCATCGTGATCTCCCGCTCAGAGCTTGATCTCGATGTTCACGTCCGCCGGCAGGTCGAGACGCATGAGCGAGTCGACGGCCTTCGGCGTGGGATCGATGATGTCGATGAGGCGCTTGTGGGTGCGCATCTCGAAGTGCTCGCGGCTGTCCTTGTACTTGTGCGGCGACCGGATGACGCAGAACACGTTCTTCTCGGTCGGCAGCGGCACCGGGCCCACGACCGTCGCACCGGCCCGGGTCACCGTGTCGACGATCTTGCGCGCCGAGCTGTCGATGACCTCGTGGTCGTAGGACTTGAGCCGGATGCGGATCTTCTGTCCCGCCATGGCGTCGTCTGTCTCTCTCTCGTACCGCTGGAACCGACCCCCGCACTCGGGCGTGTCGCTCGATGCGACGCACCTCTGCGCTGCGCACCGTGAGGTGCCAGGTCGTTGGATGCTGAGCGTGCCGGCGCACCTACCCGAGAGGCAGGGCTCCTGGCCCGCAATGCGTCCCGTGCCGCGCTCCGCGCCCTGCCCTGTGAAGACACAGGCAGTTCGCGGCGCACCCGGCGCCGGGCAACCGGAACAGTGTGCCAGACACCGACCGCTTCTGACCAATCCGCGGCCCCTGCACCCGTCGACGGGCACCGGCCCCGGACCGGCCGCCAGCGGTCAGCGCCGGCGGACGGCAGAGCGAGGGCCCGGGCTGCTCGCCCGGGCCCTCGCCCGGCTCACTTGATGATCTTGGTGACTCGACCCGAACCGACGGTCCGGCCACCCTCACGGATGGCGAAGCCGAGGCCCTCCTCCATGGCGATCGGCTGGATCAGCTCGACCGTCATCTCGGTGTTGTCGCCGGGCATGACCATCTCGGTGCCCTCGGGCAGCGTGATGACGCCGGTGACGTCGGTGGTGCGGAAGTAGAACTGCGGCCGGTAGTTCGAGTAGAACGGGTTGTGGCGGCCGCCCTCGTCCTTGGCCAGGACGTAGACCTGGGCCTCGAAGTCGGTGTGCGGGGTGATGGTGCCCGGCTTGGCGACGACCTGACCGCGCTCCACCTCCTCGCGCTTGATGCCGCGCAGCAGCAGGCCACAGTTCTCGCCGGCCCACGCCTCGTCCATCGACTTGTGGAACATCTCGATGCCGGTGACCGTGGTCTTCTGCGGGTCACGGATGCCGAGGATCTCGACCTCCGAGTTGATCGGCAGCTTGCCGCGGTCGACCTTTCCGGTGACGACGGTGCCACGGCCGGTGATGGTGAAGACGTCCTCGATCGGCATGAGGAACGGCTTGTCCATGTCGCGGACCGGGTCCGGGATGGAGTTGTCGACCGCGTCGAGCAGCTCCTCGACGGACTTGGTCCACTCCGGGTCGCCCTCGAGCGCCTTCAGGCCGGAGACGCGGACCACCGGGCAGTTGTCGCCGTCGAAGCCCTGGGCGGACAGCAGCTCGCGGACCTCCATCTCGACGAGCTCGAGGATCTCCTCGTCGTCGACCATGTCGGCCTTGTTCAGCGCGACCAGCAGGTAGGGGACGCCCACCTGGCGGGCGAGCAGCACGTGCTCACGCGTCTGGGCCATCGGGCCGTCGGTCGCCGCGACCACGAGGATCGCGCCGTCCATCTGCGCGGCACCGGTGATCATGTTCTTGATGTAGTCGGCGTGACCCGGCGCATCCACGTGGGCGTAGTGGCGCTTCTCGGTCTCGTACTCGACGTGCGCGATGTTGATGGTGATACCGCGCTGCTTCTCCTCCGGCGCCTTGTCGATCTCGTCGAACGGCGTGAAGGGGTTGATGGCCGGGTACTTGTCGTGCAGCACCTTCGAGATGGCAGCAGTCAGCGTCGTCTTGCCGTGGTCGACGTGACCGATGGTCCCGATGTTCACGTGCGGCTTGGTCCGCTCGAACTTGGCCTTCGCCACTGTTGTCCTCCTCGGACTGGGTAGTTGTGCCGAACGGTGCAGGTGCCCTTCGACGCCTGCGGGGCGTTGCGGTCGCTACAGGTTGATGGGTTGAGGGTGATCGACCTGTGGGACTACTCGCCCCGGGTCTTCTTGATGATCTCCTCCGCGACGTTCTTGGGAACCTCGGCGTAGGAGTCGAACTGCATGGAGTACACCGCACGACCCTGGGTCTTCGACCGCAGGTCACCGACGTACCCGAACATCTCCGAGAGCGGCACGTGCGCCCGGATGACCTTGACCCCGGTGGCGTCCTCCATCGACTGGATCATGCCGCGTCGGGAGTTGAGGTCACCGATGACGTCGCCCATGTACTCCTCGGGCGTGCGCACCTCGACGGCCATGATCGGCTCGAGGAGCACCGGGTCCGCACGGCGGACCGCCTCCTTGAGCACCATCGAGCCGGCGATCTTGAACGCCATCTCCGAGGAGTCGACGTCGTGCGACTGGCCGTCGAGCAGGGTCGCCTTGACGCCGACCAGCGGGAAGCCCGCCAGCACGCCGAGCTCCATCGCGGACTGCACGCCCTGGTCGACGCTCGGGATGTACTCGCGCGGGATGCGGCCACCGGTCACCGAGTTGACGAACTCGTACAGCTCGCCGTCCGCCGACTGCAGCGGCTCGAAGGTCATCTGCACCTTCGCGTACTGGCCGGACCCACCCGTCTGCTTCTTGTGGGTGTAGTCGATCTTCTCGACCTTGCGGCGGATGGTCTCGCGGTAGGCGACCTGCGGCTTGCCGACGTTCGCCTCGACCTTGAACTCGCGCTTCATCCGGTCGACCAGGATGTCCAGGTGGAGCTCGCCCATGCCGCCGATGACGGTCTGGCCGGTCTCCTCGTCGAGCTTGACCCGGAAGGTCGGGTCCTCCTCGGCGAGCTTCTGGATCGCGATGGAGAGCTTCTCCTGGTCGCCCTTGGTCTTGGGCTCGATCGCCACGTCGATGACCGGCTCGGGGAAGGTCATCGACTCCAGGACCACCGGCGCGGCGATGTCGGCCAGGGTGTCACCGGTGGTGACGTCCTTGAGCCCGATGAACGCGTAGATGTGGCCGGCGGCGGCCTCGTCGACCGGGTTCTCCTTGTTGGAGTGCATCTGGAACATCTTCCCGATGCGCTCCTTCTTGCCCTTGGTGGAGTTGAGCACCTGGGTGCCGGAGGCGACCTTGCCCGAGTAGACCCGGACGTAGGTCAGCTTGCCGAAGAACGGGTGCGCGGCGACCTTGAACGCGAGCGCCGAGAACGGCTCGGAGGTGTTCGGCCTGCGGTCCACGAGCTCGGACTCGTGACCGGGCTTGTGACCGGTGACGGCCGGCACGTCCAGCGGCGACGGCAGGTAGTCGATCACGGCGTCGAGCATGGGCTGCACGCCCTTGTTCTTGAACGCCGACCCGCACAGCACCGGGTAGACCTCGCCGGTGATCGTGAGCTTGCGGATCGCGCCCTTGATCTCGGCCTCGGTGAGCTCCTCGCCGCCGAGGTACTTCTCGAGCAGCTCCTCGTCGGACTCCGCGACCGTCTCGACGAGCCGGTGGCGGTACTCCGCGGCCTTCTCGACCAGGTCCGCCGGGATCTCCTCGATCGCGTAGTCCTCGCCCTTCTGCACGTCGCCGCGCCAGGTGAGGGCCCGCTTGTAGATCAGGTCGACGACGCCGACGAAGTCGTGCTCGGAGCCGATCGGCAGCTGGAGCACGAGCGGGGTCGCCTTGAGGCGGTTGATGATCGTGTCGACGGTGAAGTAGAAGTCCGCGCCGAGCTTGTCCATCTTGTTGACGAAGCAGATCCGCGGGACGTTGTACTTGTCGGCCTGGCGCCACACCGTCTCCGACTGGGGCTCCACACCTTCCTTGCCGTCGAACACGGCCACGGCACCGTCCAGCACGCGCAGCGAGCGCTCCACCTCGACCGTGAAGTCGACGTGGCCGGGAGTGTCGATGATGTTGATCTGGTTGTTCTGCCAGAAGCAGGTCGTCGCGGCGGACGTGATCGTGATGCCGCGCTCCTGCTCCTGCTCCATCCAGTCCATCGTTGCGGCGCCGTCGTGGACCTCACCGATCTTGTAGTTGATCCCGGTGTAGAACAGGATCCGCTCGGTGGTGGTGGTCTTCCCGGCATCGATGTGCGCCATGATGCCGATGTTGCGGACCTTCGTGAGGTCGGTGAGCACGTCAAGTGCCACGGTGGTGGGCCCTTCCTGGGTCGCCCGCCGGGATTACCAGCGGTAGTGCGCGAACGCCTTGTTCGACTCGGCCATCTTGTGCATGTCCTCGCGGCGCTTGACCGAGGCGCCCAGACCGTTCGAGGCGTCGAGGATCTCGTTCATGAGGCGCTCGGTCATGGTCTTCTCGCGACGTGCCCGCGAGAAGTCCACCAGCCAGCGCAGCGCGAGGGTGGTCTGGCGGGAGGCACGGACCTCGACCGGGACCTGGTACGTCGCGCCGCCGACCCGGCGCGAGCGGACCTCGAGCGACGGGCGGACGTTGTCCAGCGCGCGCTTGAGGATGGTCACGGGGTCCTGGCCGGTCTTCTCCCGGGCGCCCTCGAGCGCGCCGTAGACGATCGCCTCGGCGACGGACTTCTTGCCGTCCAGCAGCACCTTGTTGATGAGCTGGGTGACGAGCGGCGACCCGTAGACCGGGTCGATGATCAGCGGCCGCTTCGGGGCCGGGCCCTTGCGAGGCATCAGCTCTGTCCCTTCTTGGCGCCGTAGCGGCTGCGGGCCTGCTGCCGGCCCTTGACACCCTGGGTGTCCAGCGCGCCGCGGATGATCTTGTACCGCACGCCCGGCAGGTCCTTCACCCGGCCGCCGCGGACGAGCACGATGGAGTGCTCCTGCAGGTTGTGGCCGACGCCGGGGATGTAGGCGGTGACCTCGATCCCGCTGGAGAGCTTCACGCGGGCCACCTTGCGGAGCGCCGAGTTCGGCTTCTTCGGGGTGGTGGTGTAGACGCGGGTGCACACACCGCGCCGCTGCGGGCTGCCCTTGAGGGCCGGCGTCTTGGAGGGCGACTTCTTGGACGCCCGTCCCTTGCGCACGAGCTGCTGGATCGTGGGCACTACGTCTCCGTCTTCTCTGCTGTCTGGACCGGTTGCCCGGTCCGGTCCTGGTTGCCCCGGACCGCTGTCGGCCGGCCCGGTCTTCCGACCCCCGCACCCGGGCGTGTCGGGCCACCTGAGCGCGGCGCCGCCCGCCAATTCCTCAAGGCGGTGGGGCCGCGCGGTGGTGGTCCAGCCACCCGGCATCGTCCCGGCCCGTCGGACCATGAGGTCTACGGTGCCGTGCCGATGCACGCGCGAGGGCCCGACGGCGCGGGCACGGGGACCTACGCTACCGGCTCGCCCGCAGGACCGTCAAAGCGGGCGAGGGGGTTGTGCACCCGGTCACACCGGGTGCGGATGCCGATGCCGCAGGCGTGACGCGGGGTCGCAGGTGCGTGCCCTGCGACCCCGCGTCGTACCCACGACGTCAGCGGTCGATCGACGTCAGCGCAGGTCGCCGAAGTCGATGTCCTCCAGCGGGATCGCCTCGCCGCTGCCCATGCCGAGCGGCGGGAAGTCGATCTCGTCGTAGCCGAAGCTCGGGTAGAGCTCGGCCTTGGCCTCCTCGGTGGGCTCCACCTCGACGTTGCGGTACCGGGCCAGGCCGGTACCCGCCGGGATGAGCTTGCCGATGATGACGTTCTCCTTGAGGCCCAGCAGCGAGTCGCTGCGACCGCTCATCGCCGCCTCGGTCAGCACCCGGGTGGTCTCCTGGAAGGAGGCCGCCGAGAGCCACGAGTCGGTGGCGAGCGAGGCCTTGGTGATGCCCATCAGCTCCGGACGACCCGAGGCCGGCTGGCCGCCCTCGGCGATCGCCCTCCGGTTGGCGTCCTCGAATCGGCCACGCTCGGCCAGCTCGCCGGGCAGCAGGTCGGTGTCACCCGAGTCGAGCACGGTCACGCGCCGCAGCATCTGCCGCACGATGACCTCGATGTGCTTGTCGTGGATGTCCACGCCCTGCGACCGGTAGGTCTCCTGGACCTCGTCCACCAGGTGCTTCTGGGTGGCACGCGGCCCGAGGATGCGCAGCACCTTCTTCGGGTCGACGGCGCCCTGGACCAGCAGCTGGCCGACCTCGACGTGGTCGCCGTCCTCGATGAGGAGCCGGGAACGCTTGGTCAGCGGGTAGGTGACCTCCTCCGACCCGTCGTCCGGCGTGAGCAGGATGCGCCGCATCCGCTCGTCCTCCTCGATCGTCACGCGACCGGAGTACTCGGCGATGGTGCCCTCGCCCTTGGGGGTGCGGGCCTCGAAGAGCTCCTGGACGCGCGGCAGACCCTGGGTGATGTCGTCGGCCGAGGCCACACCACCGGTGTGGAAGGTCCGCATCGTCAGCTGGGTGCCCGGCTCGCCGATCGACTGCGCGGCGATGATGCCCACCGCCTCGCCGATGTCGACGAGCTTGCCGGTGGCCAGCGAGCGCCCGTAGCAGCGCGAGCAGGTGCCCACGCGGGACTCGCAGGTCAGCACCGAGCGCACCTTGACCTCGGTGACCCCGGCGGCGATCGCCGCGTCGATCGCCAGGTCGCCGGCGTCGTCCCCGGCCCGTGCCACCACGGTGCCGTCCGGCGCGACCACGTCGGTCGCGAGGGTCCGGGCGTACACGCTGGTCTCCACCTTCTCGTGGCGCACCTGGGTGCCGTCGGCGAGCGCCGTGGCGATCGGCATGGTCAGACCACGCTCGGTGCCGCAGTCCTCCTCGCGGACGATGACGTCCTGGGAGACGTCCACCAGACGTCGGGTCAGGTAGCCCGAGTCGGCGGTCCGCAGCGCGGTGTCCGCCAGACCCTTGCGGGCGCCGTGCGTCGCGATGAAGTACTCCAGGACCGACAGGCCCTCGCGGTAGTTCGACTTGATCGGCCGGGGCATGATCTCGCCCTTGGGGTTGGCCACCAGGCCACGCATGCCGGCGATCTGCCGCACCTGCATCCAGTTGCCTCGGGCGCCCGAGCCGACCATCCGGTACAGCGTGTTGCGCGGCGGGAAGTTGGCCTGCATCGCCTTGGCGACGTCGTCGGTGGCCTGGGTCCAGATCTCGATGAGCTCCTGACGGCGCTCGTCGTCGGTGATCAGACCCTTGTCGAACTGGCCCTGGATCTTGGCCGCACGGCCCTCGTAGTCCTCGAGGATGCCCTGCTTGCTCGGCGGGATCGGCACGTCGGAGATCGCGATGGTCACACCCGAGCGGGTGGCCCACCGGTAGCCGGCGTCCTTGAGCGCGTCCAGGCTCGCCGCGACCTCGACCTTGGGGTACCGCTCAGCCAGGTCGTTGACGATGCCCGACAGCCGCTTCTTGTCGACGGCGGTGTTGACGTACGGGTAGTCCACCGGCAGCAGCTCGTTGAACAGCGCGCGACCCAGCGTGGTCTTGACCATCGCCGGCTCGCCCGGGTTCCAGTCCTCCGGCAGACCGAAGTCGCCCTCACCGGGGACCAGGTCCGCCATCCGCAGCGTGACGTCGGCGTTCAGGTCCAGGCTGCCCTGGTCGAACGCCATCATCGCCTCGGCGACCGACGAGAACGCCCGGCCCTCACCGACCGCCTCGGGCCGCTCGGCCGTGAGGTGGTACAGACCGATGATCATGTCCTGCGAGGGCATGGTCACGGGCCGGCCGTCGGACGGCTTGAGGATGTTGTTGCTCGAGAGCATCAGGATGCGCGCCTCGGCCTGCGCCTCGGCGGACAGGGGCAGGTGCACGGCCATCTGGTCGCCGTCGAAGTCCGCGTTGAACGCGCCGCAGACCAGCGGGTGCAGGTGGATCGCCTTGCCCTCCACGAGCACCGGCTCGAAGGCCTGGATGCCCAGACGGTGCAGCGTGGGCGCACGGTTCAGCAGCACGGGGTGCTCGGTGATGACCTCCTCGAGCACGTCCCACACCTGCGGGCGGGCCCGCTCGACCATGCGCTTGGCCGACTTGATGTTCTGGGCGTGGTTGAGGTCCACCAACCGCTTCATGACGAACGGCTTGAACAGCTCCAGCGCCATCTGCTTGGGCAGGCCGCACTGGTGCAGCTTGAGCTCGGGGCCCACCACGATGACCGAACGGCCCGAGTAGTCCACGCGCTTGCCGAGCAGGTTCTGGCGGAACCGGCCCTGCTTGCCCTTGAGCATGTCGGAGATCGACTTCAGCGGCCGGTTGCCCGGGCCGGTGACCGGACGCCCACGGCGGCCGTTGTCGAACAGCGCGTCGACGGCCTCCTGGAGCATCCGCTTCTCGTTGTTGACGATGATCTCCGGCGCGCCCAGGTCGAGCAGCCGCTTGAGGCGGTTGTTCCGGTTGATGACGCGGCGGTACAGGTCGTTGAGGTCCGAGGTGGCGAACCGGCCACCGTCGAGCTGGACCATCGGCCGCAGGTCCGGCGGGATCACCGGGACCGCGTCGAGGACCATCGCCTCGGGCGAGTTGGACGTGGTCAGGAACGCGTTGACGACCTTGAGACGCTTGAGCGCGCGGGTCTTGCGCTGGCCCCGACCGTTGCGGATGATCTCGCGCAGCGAGTCGGCCTCGGCCTCCAGGTCGAAGCTCTCCAGGCGCTTCTGGATCGCCGCGGCGCCCATCGAGCCCTTGAAGTAGTTGCCGTAGCGGTCCACGAGCTGGCGGTAGAGCATCTCGTCGCCCTCGAGGTCGGCGACCTTGAGGTTCTTGAAGCGGTCCCAGACCTGCTCGAGACGCTCGATCTCGGCGTCCGCGCGCTTGCGGATCTGGGCCATCTCGCGCTCGGCGGAGTCGCGCACCTTGCGGCGCGCGTCGGCCTTGGCACCCTCGGCCTCGAGCTCGGCCAGGTCGGCCTCGAGCACCTGGGCCCGGGCGTCCACGTCGGCGTCGCGGCGCTTGGCGATCTCCTGCTTCTCCAGGTCGATCTCGTTCTGGAGGTTCGGCAGGTCCTCGGTGCGACCGTCCTCGTCGACCTCGGTGATCATGTAGGCGGCGAAGTAGATGACCTTCTCCAGGTCCTTCGGCGCCAGGTCGAGCAGGTAGCCGAGGCGCGAGGGCACGCCCTTGAAGAACCAGATGTGGGTCACCGGGGCGGCGAGCTCGATGTGGCCCATCCGCTCACGGCGCACCTTGGAGCGGGTGACCTCGACCCCGCAGCGCTCGCAGATGATGCCCTTGAAGCGCACGCGCTTGTACTTGCCGCAGTAGCACTCCCAGTCCCGGGTGGGACCGAAGATCTTCTCGCAGAAGAGCCCGTCCTTCTCCGGCTTCAGGGTCCGGTAGTTGATGGTCTCGGGCTTCTTGACCTCACCGTGCGACCAGGCGCGGATGTCCTCCGCGGTCGCCAGTCCGATGCGCAGCTCGTCGAAGAGGTTGACGTCGAGCAAGGTGTCCTACTTCCTTCGTGTGAAGTTCACGCAGTCTGTGTCCTGCGGTCACGCGCGCGACCGCGGATGGAACCGAACGGCTCCGACGAGCTCAGATCTCCTCGATGCTGGAGGCGTTGGGGCGGCGGGACAGGTCGATGCCCAGCTCCTCCGCCGCGCGGTACACCTCGTCGTCGTTCTCCTTCATGTCGATGGACACGCCGTCCGCGGACAGCACCTCGACGTTCAGGCACAGCGACTGCATCTCCTTGAGGAGCACCTTGAAGGACTCCGGGATGCCCGAGTCGGGGATGTTCTCGCCCTTGACGATCGCCTCGTAGACCTTGACGCGGCCGGGCACGTCGTCCGACTTGATGGTGAGCAGCTCCTGGAGGGTGTAGGCGGCGCCGTACGCCTCCAGGGCCCACACCTCCATCTCGCCGAACCGCTGACCGCCGAACTGCGCCTTACCGCCCAGCGGCTGCTGGGTGATCATCGAGTACGGACCGGTGGACCGGGCGTGGATCTTGTCGTCGACCAGGTGGTGCAGCTTGAGGATGTACATGTAGCCCACCGCGACCGGGTCGGGGAACGGCTCCCCGGACCGACCGTCGAACAGCTGCGCCTTGCCGGTGTCGTCGACCAGCCGGTCGCCGTCCCGGTTCGTGTTCGCCTGACCGAGCAGCCCGGTCAGCACGTCCTCCGAGACGCCGTCGAACACCGGCGTCGCCACCGGGGTGCCCGGCTCGCTCACCTTCGCCGCCTGCGGCACCTTCTTGAGCCACTCGGCGGTCTCCTTGAGCGCGGAGACGTCCCAGCCCTGCTTGGCGATCCAGCCCAGGTGCACCTCGAGCACCTGGCCCACGTTCATCCGGCCCGGCACGCCCAGCGGGTTGAGCACGATGTCGACCGGGGTCCCGTCCGCGAGGAACGGCATGTCCTCGACCGGCAGGATCTTGGAGATCACGCCCTTGTTGCCGTGCCGGCCGGCGAGCTTGTCGCCGTCGGTGATCTTGCGGCGCTGGGCGATGTAGACCCGGACCAGCTCGTTGACCCCGGCGGGCAGCTCGTCGCCGTCCTCGCGGTCGAAGGTGCGGACCTCGATGACCGTGCCGGACTCGCCGTGCGGCACCTTGAGCGAGGTGTCGCGGACCTCACGGGCCTTCTCCCCGAAGATCGCGCGCAGAAGGCGCTCCTCCGGGGTCAGCTCGGTCTCGCCCTTGGGCGTGACCTTGCCGACCAGGATGTCGCCCGCGGAGACCTCGGCACCGATGCGGATGATGCCGCGCTCGTCGAGGTCGGCCAGGACGTCCTCGGAGACGTTCGGGATGTCCCGGGTGATCTCCTCAGGGCCGAGCTTGGTGTCGCGGGCGTCGACCTCGTGCTCCTCGATGTGGATCGAGGAGAGGACGTCGTCCTGCACCAGACGCTGGCTCAGGATGATCGCGTCCTCGTAGTTGTAGCCCTCCCACGACATGAACGCGACGAGCAGGTTGCGGCCCAGGGCGAGCTCGCCCTCGTCGGTCGCGGGACCGTCGGCGAGCACCGAGCCGACCTCGACGCGCGCACCCTCGTCGACCAGGACCCGCTGGTTGTAGCAGGTGCCCTGGTTCGAGCGGCGGAACTTCTGCACGCGGTAGGTCGAGGTGGTCGCGTCGTCGTTGGCGACCGTGATCAGGTCGGCCGAGACCTCCGAGACCACGCCGGCCTTGGTCGCGACGATGACGTCACCTGCGTCGACCGCGGCCCGGCGCTCCATGCCGGTGCCGACCAGCGGCGCCTCGGAGCGCACCAGCGGCACGGCCTGGCGCTGCATGTTCGCGCCCATCAGCGCGCGGTTCGCGTCGTCGTGCTCGAGGAACGGGATCATCGCGGTCGCGACGGACACCATCTGTCGCGGCGAGACGTCCATGTAGTCCACCTGGGCAGGCGGGACCAGCTCGACCTCGCCGCCCTTGACACGCACCAGCACCGCGTCCTCGACGAAGTGCCCCTTGGGGTCGACCGGCGCGTTCGCCTGGGCGATCACGTGGCGGTCCTCGTCGTCGGCGGTCAGGTAGTGCACCTCGTCGGTGACCCGACCGTTGGTGACCTTCCGGTACGGCGTCTCGACGAAGCCGAACGGGTTGATCCGGCCGTACGTGGCCAGCGAGCCGATCAGACCGATGTTCGGACCCTCAGGGGTCTCGATCGGGCACATCCGGCCGTAGTGCGACGGGTGCACGTCGCGGACATCCATGCCGGCGCGGTCGCGGGACAGACCGCCCGGGCCGAGCGCCGAGAGGCGGCGCTTGTGGGTCAGGCCCGCGAGCGGGTTGTTCTGGTCCATGAACTGCGACAGCTGCGAGGTCCCGAAGAACTCGCGGATGCTCGCCACGACCGGGCGGATGTTGATCAGGGTCTGCGGCGTGATCGCCTCGACGTCCTGGGTGGTCATCCGCTCGCGGACCACGCGCTCCATCCGGGACAGGCCCGTGCGGACCTGGTTCTGGATGAGCTCGCCGACCGCGCGGATGCGCCGGTTGCCGAAGTGGTCGATGTCGTCGGTCTCGACCCGCACCTCGACGGGCTCGCCGCCGCGGGTGCCGGTGAGCGTGGTGACGTCGGCGTGCAGCGCGGCGAGGTACTTGATCGCCGCGACGACGTCGGACACCGAGAGCACCGAGTCGCTCAGCGGGGCGTCCTGGCCCAGCTTCTTGTTCAGCTTGTAGCGGCCGACCTTGGCCAGGTCGTAGCGCTTGGGGTTGAAGTAGAAGTTGTCCAGCAGCGCGCGACCGGCCTCGACCGTGGGCGGCTCGCCCGGGCGGATCTTGCGGTAGATGTCGAGCAGCGCCTCCTCCTGGGTCTGGACGTGGTCCTTCTCCAGGGTCTCCAGCACGGCCGGGAACTGCGCGAACTCCTCGCGGATCTCGGCCTCGGTCAGGCCGAGCGCCTTGAGGAACACGGTCACCGACTGCTTGCGCTTGCGGTCCACGCGCACGCCGACGGCGTCGCGCTTGTCGATCTCGAACTCGAGCCACGCGCCGCGGCTCGGGATGACCTTCGTGGTGAAGATGTCCTTGTCGGACGTCTTGTCCGCGGTGCGCTCGAAGTACACGCCCGGGGATCGGACCAGCTGGGAGACGACGACGCGCTCGGTGCCGTTGATGATGAACGTGCCGCGCTCGGTCATGAGCGGGAACTCGCCCATGAAGACCGTCTGGCTCTTGATCTCACCGGTGGTGTAGTTCACGAACTCCGCGGTGACGAACAGCGGCGCGGCGTAGGTGAAGTCCTTCTCCTTGCACTCCTCGACCGTGTACTTCGGGGGCTCGAAGCGGTGGTCGCGGAACGAGAGCGACATGCTCCCGCCGAAGTCCTCGATCGGCGAGATCTCCTCGAAGATCTCCTCGAGGCCCGACGTCTCGGGGACGTCGGTGCGGCCGGCCTCGGCGGCCTCGGCGACGCGCTGCTGCCAGGCGTCGTTGCCGAGGAGCCAGTCGAAGTTCTCGGTCTGCAGGCCGAGCAGGTCCGGGACCTCGAGCGGCTCGTGGATCTTTGCGAAGGAGATGCGGCGCGATGCGGTGCGGTTTTCAGCGGTCGGAGCAGCAGGGGTGCGCGAGGCAGCCAAGAGGGGTCCTTCCCGGATCGAGGTGCGGCGCGTGACCCGGCAGGCACGACTCCCCGGCCGCTGAGTCACCGGCATCGCACAGGCACGACGGCGGAGGCTCGGGTTATACGGAGTCGCGGACACAGGTCAGCGCGAAGCGCTAGCATACCCGGCCACGCCAGGATGTCCAACCCGAGCGGCCTGGATGCGCTACCCTTCGCACCCGCATGACCGGACGAGGCCCGCACCCGGCGTCGGGTGCGGGCCTCGCGGTGTGCCCGGCGCGGCTCGACGGCCGACCGGGCGAGAGGTCACTTGAGGGTGACGGTGGCGCCGGCGCCCTCCAGGGCAGCCTTGGCCTTCTCCGCGGTCTCCTTGTTGGCGGCCTCCAGGACGGCCTTGGGCGCGCCGTCGACGAGGTCCTTGGCCTCCTTCAGGCCCAGGCTGGTCAGCGCGCGGACCTCCTTGATGACCTGGATCTTCTTGTCGCCCGCGGCCTCGAGGATGACGTCGAACTCGTCCTTCTCCTCCTCGACCTCGGCCTCGGCGCCGCCGCCGGCAGCAGCCGGGGCAGCCGCGGCGACCGGCGCGGCGGCGGTGACCTCGAAGGTCTCCTCGAAGGCCTTCACGAACTCGTTGAGCTCGATGAGGGTGAGCTCCTTGAACGCGTCGATGAGCTCGGCGGTGGTGAGCTTCGCCATGGTGGCGTGTCCTTCCGTTCTGCCCTGCTCGCGCGAGCAGGTGGGTGGGTTGGGTGGAGGGGCGGCTCAGGCCGCCGACTCCTCGGTGGCCCGCTTCTCGCGCAGGGCATCGATGGTGCGCACGGCCTGGGCGGTCGACGCGGTGAACAGGTAGGCGGCCTGGTAGAGCTTGGCCTTCATGGCCCCGGCCGCCTTGGCCAGCAGGACCTCGCGCGACTCGAGGTCTGCGAGCTTGGTGATCTCGTCCGCGGTGAGCGGGCGGCCGTCCATGACGCCGCCCTTGACCACGAGCTGGGGGTGAGCCTTGGCGAAGTCACGCAGCCCCTTCGCGACGGCGACGGCGTCACCGTCGACGAACGCGATGGCGGACGGCCCCTTGAGCTGGACGTCGAGACCCTCGACGCCCGCCTCGCGGGCCGCGATCGCGGAGAGCGTGTTCTTCACCACGGCGTAGGTGGCGTTCCCGCGCAGCGCCGTGCGCAGCTCCTTGAGCTGCGACACGGAGAGCCCGCGGTACTCGGTCAGCACGACGGCGCTCGACCCGCGGAACTTCTCCGTGAGCTCTGCGACGGCAGCCGCCTTGTCCGGCCTCGCCATGGCACTCCTTCCGATGGTGGTGCCGCAGGCGAGGCCCCGCATGAGAAGAGCCCCGCGCACAGGCGCGGGGCTCGCAGGGCCGCAGCACACGCTCCGGCCGGGAGTCACTCACCTGCGCGGGTCCCCGCTCGGAGCGGAACTTCGGTCTGCCGCCACGGGGACGGCCGACGACCTGCGGTCTTGGGCGGGACAAGCGTACGGGGCCGCCGCCGACCGGCCAAATCGCGCCTCGCACCGGCGCGGGGCCACCTGCTCGACGAGCGACCCGCGGGATTCCCCACTGCGCGGTCACAAACCCGGGGACCGGTGCTCTGGAGGTGGTGAGGGCCCGGACGCCGGGACCGCGATCAGGACGGGACGCCGATGACCATCACCCGAGGGATCGAGACGCCGATGACCCCGACGCGCGTTCAACGACCGGCACGACGGACCGAGCCGCATCCCCCGCGGCTCGACTCCCGTGCCCGGCCGTCGACGCCCGGCGAGGATCGACCGCGTCCGCGTCCGGTCGACCTGACGGCGTGGCTGGCCGACGCGCCCGGGCCGGAGCTTCCGCTGCCGCTCGTGCCGGCACCGCCCGCGGCCGGCACCGGGGCGGGCGCCGGACGCCGGGTGGCGATGATCGGCGGCAACGCGCACCGGGACCATCCGGACCTGGTGCGCGCGGACGTCATCGCGTGGCCCGGCGGGCGGTACCTGCGCCCCGACGAGCGGTCCACCGCGCACGCGTCGCTGCTGGTCGGTCAGGGTGTGGTGCACGCCCGCGGCCTCGTGCCGGCGGCCACACTGCTGCTGGCCGCGGTCGGGTCCCCCGACGCGAACGGTGCAGACCTGCAGATCGCCAAGGCCGTGCGGTGGGCCGTCGTCGGCGGCGCCGACGTGGTCGTCCTGCCATTCGGGCGCCAGCGCCTGGGCCGCCGGCTCACCACGACCCTGCACGCCGCGATGGCCGAGGGCGTGCAGGTGTTCGCCGCGGCCGGCGACCTCGGGCCCGAGGCCCTCGCGTTCCCGGCGTCGATCACCGGCGTGGTCGCGGTCACGGCCCACGACGGTGTGCAGCTGCTCCCCCAGTGCTCGCAGTACGCGGACCTCGCCGCGCCGGGGTTCGACGTCCCGGGCGCGGGGCTGCGCACCCGCGCCCGGCTCCAGGGCTCGGCCGTGGCCGCCGTGCTCGCCGCGGGCAGCCACCTGGCGTGGTGCGAGGCGGGCGCCAGGCCCGACCTACCCTCGCGGACGGACGCCTGAGCACCGACCGCACCTGCGCCGCACGACCGGGCTCGGGCTAGCCCGAGCCGGCGCGCGTCGCGAAGCACGCCAGCGGGACCTGCTCGTCCGTGCCCAGATCGACCGCGGCGAGCGCCGCCGCGGGGCTCGCGCCCTCACGCAGCGCCCGGTGGAACGCGGGCGCGACCCGTGCAGCGACGTCGTCGCGCAGCGGTGCGAGCGACGCCACCACCGCATCGGCGCCGAGCCGCAGCAGCACGCTCGCCAGCCCGAGCACCTCGCCGCCCGGTCGCACCGTGGCGCGACCCACCTCGCACGCGGAGAGCACCACGACGGAGCCGCTCAGGTCGGTGCCCTCGAGCTCGTGGGCGAACAACGGCCCGTCGGCCAGCCGCACCCAGGAGAACAGCGGGTTGTCCGGCTCGTGGTGACCGTGCACCGCGAGGTGCACCACACCGGCCCGGTCGATCAGCCCGGCGGTCGCCGCGGCCGTTGCCCGCTCACCGGTGAGCACCAGAGCTCCGCCCCACGTCCCGGCGACCGCTGCGGCCTCGCTCTCCGCGTGCGCGAGCCCCGGGCCCGCCACGACGAGGGCGCCCGGACGCCTTCCGGTGGCCGGCGCGTGAGCCAGCCGGGTGCCCACGCTCGTCGCCAGGCGGCGTCGGGACGGCAGCAACCCCCACGGGAGCGCGACCATCGCCCCACCCACCACCAGGTGCATCGGGCCGGACACGCCCAGCGGAGCGAGGAGGTTCTCGTCGAGCCAGGCCAGCCCACGGTCGAACGAGCGCTGGACCACCGCGCGCATCGCGTCGGGCAGGTGCGCCCCGGACAGCGCGTGCAGGTCCGCGTCCACCCGGCGCGCGACCTGCTCGACGTCCGCCACGGCGGCCAGGTGCTGCAACCGGGCACCGGCTGCGTCCAGCACGACCGCATGCACGACGCCGTCGGGCGCGGCCAGGTCGACGATCGCGGTCCGGCCGGAGGCGGCCTCGGCGAGCAGGTCGACGGCACGCGGCGGCTGCGGCGCCCCGACCTCGCCGCCCAGCTGCCAGGACCGCTGGCGTGCGGCCGTGCGGAGCCTGTCGACCTCGCGGGCCAGCGCGGGGTCGGCGCCCTCCTGGGCGCGGTCGCGCTCCACCGCGAGCCGCAGCTCGACGAGCAGCCGGCCCAGCTCCGCGTCGTCCGGCGGTCGGACCCTCGCCGGTCCGGCGAAGGTCGCCCGGCCCCGCTCCACGGCGTCGAGCAGCGCCAGGGGGTCGCCCCGCTCGAGCGCGGCTCGTGCCTCGATCACCGCGAGCCGCTCGCCGAGCACGGCGGCGGCCGTCACCGCCTCGACCGACCCGAACTGCGACCGGTGCGCCGCGAGCAGACGCTGCCCGGCCTCGACGTGCCGGTGACCGGCGGCACGGCGGCCGCCGTCGAACGCGAGCTGGGCGGCGACGGCCCGCACCGCCAGGGCCAGGCTCAGGGACTCGCGGCCGGTGAGCCGGCCGGCCGCCCCGAGCGCCGCGCGGGCCTCGCCGCGGCGCCCGGCCCCGATCAGCGCCGCGGCACGCGCCACGTGGGCCGCCCGCACGATCTCGCGCGAGCCGCCGACGCCCTCGACCCGCCTGGCGAGCGCCGCCGCACGGCCGGCGACCGCCAGACAGGCGGCGCGCGGGTCGGGCTGCTCGAGCGCGAGGTCGAGGCGCGCGCGCAGGTCGGTCAGCTCGGCCCGTGCCAGCCAGGGCGCGTTGGCCCGGCGCGCCAGGCGTCGGCGCGCGGCGCTCGCCCACGTGCGCGCCGCGTCGGGGCGGTGCAGCAGCAGGGCGCACTCGGCGCGGGCGATCTCCGCCTGGGCGAGGTCGAGCGAGAGCCGCCCGGCGGCGAACACCTCGCCGGCCTGGCGGAGGGCGTCATCCGCCTCGGACACCAGTCCCGCCTCCAGGAGCACACGCGCGCGGTCCAGCAGGGGGATCCCGGACGTCAGCCCGCCGGGCTTCTCGGCCGCACGTGACATGGAGTCCAGCGCCCGCGGCAGGTCGCCGGCGAGGAACTCCGCGTAGCCGAGGTTGTGCCGCGCCTTGTACGCCAGCGCCTCGTTGCCGATCGCCTCCGCCCGCGCGGCGCACTCCTCGAGGTCCGCCCTGGCACGCGGCACGTCACCACGGTCGAGGTGGAGGGTGCCGCGGTTGAGCAGCACCACGCAGGCATCGCGCGGCGCGGCGCCGTCGATGAGCGCGGCGGCGGCGTCCAGCGCCGCCAGCGCGCGGTCGCCGTCCCCGGCTCGGAGCCACAGGTGCCCCGCCTGGCCGAGCACCGGGACGCGCGCGTCGTCGGCCCCGGCGAGCGTCGCCCACCTCTCGGCCTCCTCGAGCGTCGCCAGGCTCCGAGGGACGTTCGCGCGCAGCTCGAAGTCGCTGGCCACCAGGCCGAGCATCGCCCTGGCGCGCAGGTAGGCGCGCTCGGTCGCGTCAGCGCCGTCGTCGGCGCCGTCGCCGACCGCCCGCAGGACGGCACGGAAGAGCCGTGAGGCCTCGGCCGGCCGCCCGTCGGCGTTCGCGGCGATGCCGCGGTCGAGCGCGACCCGAGCTCGCACCACGGCGTCCGGCGACACGTCCCCCACGGGGCGATCCTGCCGCTCTTGACCCGCCGGACCCAAGCGCACCGCTGCGGCGCGGTGGCGCGGCGCAGCGCGGGAGGCCCCGCGGCACCCCTCAGTCCGGCAGCGGCAGCCCGGTCACCTCGTTGATCGCACGCCACGCGGCGACGCGTCGGGCCTTGGCCCGGGCCTGCCAGTCGGTCTCGCTCCCGCCCCCGGACTCACGCTCGCGCAGCACCGCCTCGGCGAGCTCTCCGGCCAGCACGGGTGCGGCGAACGAGGTGCCGCTCCACACCCCGAAGCCCCCGCTGAACCCGTCCGGGTCCGGGGTCGTCCGGGACTCGCCCGGTCGGAGCCCGGGCAGCCGGACCGTCGGGGTGAGTGACCCGTTCATCGTCACCGGGAAGGTGCTCACGACGACCGCGCCAGGACGCAGGGCGGTGACCCACGAGCCGTCGTTGCTCATCAGTGCGGTGGAGCCGTCCGGGTTCAGCGCGCCGACCGCCACCAGGGGCGGGTGCTCCCAGCGGCCCGGGTGCTCCGGAGTGGGCGGCGTCCAGGAGCTGAGCCACGGCGCGAACGCCGCGGGGTAGCAGGGTCGCAGCGTCGAGTCGTTGCCGGCCGAGACCACGACCGCGACCCCGTACCGGCTCAGCGCGCCGAGCAGCGCACCCAGCGGGCCGTCGAAGGCGGCGTCCTCCGGGCGCTCGTGGTAGTACCCGAGCGACAGCGACAGCACATCCACGGGGTGGTGGCCGCTACGTCCGAGCAGGCCGAGCAGGTGGAACAGCAGGAGCCTGCGCAGGCCGGTGAGCAGGTCGGACTCGGCGATCAGCCCGTCGCCGCCGTACAGGCGGCAGGCCAGCACCGTCGAGTCCGGGCACTTCTGGTGCACCAGACCGGTGATGAACGTGCCGTGCGCCGCACACGGGTCCAGGCTCCCGGTGAGTGGGTGCACGCTCATCCCGCCGACCTCGCTGTCGCGCCAGTGCGGGTGCGCCGCCGGGTACGGCCCGACCGGGACACCGAGCACCTGCGGGTCGCGCACCACCGTGTCGCCGACGAACCACGGGTGCTCGCCGGCGCCGGTGTCGAGCACCGCCACGACCGGGCGGGCCGGGCCCTTGCCCGAGCCGTCGACCGTGGCGCCGGGGTGGCGGCGCTGCGGCGCGGGCCCGACCCAGGCGACCGGGCTGCGACCGCCGCTGCCCGCCCGCGCGTACTCGCCGACCGCGTCGGGGGCGGTGTACGGGTGGGGCTCGGTGAACGGATGCGGCTCGGTGAACGGGTGGGGCTCGGTGAACGGGTGGGGCTCGGTGAACGGGGTGCCGACGATCTCGTCCGCCGTCACCAGGTGGTCCAGCGAGGCCAGCACCCGCGCCTTGTCGACCAACGTCTCCAGCACCGGCCAGACGTCCACCGGCTCGGCCGGGACGGTGTTCTCGAGCTGGGCGGTGTAGCCGAACGCCGCGTAGAGCTCCTCGGCGAGCTCGGCAGGCAGGTCTGCCTGGCGCAGGAGCTCCAGGTCACGCTCGTCGCGCTCGTCGAGGCGCACCCGCAACCCGCGCTCCTCGGCGACCTCCTCGAGCAGCCGCCACGACTCCGAGCCGGGCGCCCCGGCCATCAGCAGGCGGTCGCGCAGGTACCACGTGGGCTGGACCGCGGCGGCGCCGGGCCGCTGCACCGCGGTGTCGGGGTCGAGACGCAGCAGCCGCCCCGTCCAGCTCCGGGGCAGCCCGTCCGCCGAGCCGTCCGCCGCTGGGCGCTTGTCGTCCACCATCCGTGCCTCCTCGTCCGTGCGGGTCCGGGTCCCCGCTGCGCTACAGCTCGATGACGGGTGTGCTCACTGTCGGGCCGGTGCCGTCCGTGCGGCGCAGCACCAGGCTGGCCGGCCCGGCGGGCACGTCCTCCAGGACGAAGCAGCCCTCGTCGTCCGACTCGGCGTGGATCTCCGCGTCCGGGCGGAAGAGCGTGATCTCGCACCGCATCGCCGGGGCGATCCAGCCGTCGACCCGGACGCCGCCTTCGCCGGGCGACATGGTGATCATGACGGTGCACGGGTCGGCCGTGAAGGTGACGGTCCGCGCGGTGACGGTCTCCTCGCCGCGCAGGGCGAGCTCGGGCGTCTCGACCCGGACCAGCTCGACCAGCTCGGACTCCAGCCCGTCGAGGGTGATGGCGAACAGGGCGCGGTCGGCGAGCCCGTCGGGTACCGGGTCGACCTGGCGCACCACGCGGCCCAGGTCCGCGAGCAGGGCGCGGTCACGGTCGTCCATCGGGTCCTGTGGCGAGTACTCGCTCATGACCACTCCCACCTCTCGTCGTCATCGAGCAGGGCTCGAAGCTTGGCCAGGCACCGGCCACGGGTGACGCCCACGGCCGTGACCTTCATGCCGGTCACCTCGGCGATCGCGCGGTAGTCGGGCCGGTCGGCGGCGGCCACGAAGCGCAGGATCTGCTGGCATCTCTCGGGCAGCCGGCCGAACAGGTGCCACAGCACGCGGTCGCGCTCGGTGGCGAGCGTCTGGGCCTCCGGGCCGGGGCCGGCGGAGGGGAGCTCGTGGCGCTCGTCGGCGTCGTCCGGGAGCTCGGTGGTCCGCGCGGCCTCGCCACGGTGGCGGCGGACCGCGAGCCAGGCGGCGCGGCGCGCGCTGACCAGCAACCAGGACAGGGCCGCCTCGGGCTCGCGGATCGACTCGACGTTGCGCACGAAGGCGACCCAGACGCCCTGGACCACGTCGTCGGCCGCGTCCCGCTCGACACCCTGGCCACGCACCACGTGCCACAGCAGCGGGGTCGTCTCCCGGACGAAAGCCTCGAGGGCGGCGGGGTCACCGTCGCGGTAGGCGACGAGCGCGTGCGCCGCGCGGTCCGAGAGGGTCATCGCCTCCGCCTGGTCCGTCACCGCAGGGGATACCCGGCGGCCCCGGCGGTGCCGGGCTTGCGAGACTACGGGCCGCGCGTCGTGAGCGACAAGGGTGTGACGGCGCCAGGCACCCACCGTGCGCGCACCGCGGCACGTGACGGCCGTGCCCGCAACGCCCATCGGGCACCCACCTTCCACCGCGGACACCTCACGCGTCCTCTCACCGGTCAGGAGCACGCCATGGGCGGTACGTGACACCGGAGCGTCGGCCCCACGGTGTGATCTGCGACACGCCCCGCGCAGGCCCCGTCGCGATCCGTCCGGTGGCGCCAGTGCCCGGCCCGCGGTCGCCTTCCCCGGCCCCCGAGCCCCTCGGGCCACCTCCGGGGCCGCGTGCCAGCGCGACGTCACCCCAGCCGCGGGTGCAGGATGCGATCCGCGCCCACCCGCGCCCCACCCACTGCGAGGAGCACCCGTGACCCACCCTCTGGACGCCGCCGGCTCCGTCGAGCTGGCCGTGGCCGACCGCGACGGCCTGGACGAGTCGCGGCACCTCGGCGCAGCGGTCCTGGTCGACGCCGACGGGGCGGTGCTGGAGTCCCACGGGGACATGACCGCGACGGTCTACCCGCGCTCGTCCCTCAAGCCGTTCCAGGCCGAGGTCTCGCTCGAGGCCGGCGCGCCGCTCACCGCGGTGCAGCGCGTGCTGGCCTGCGCGAGCCACGCGGGCACCGACGCCCACGTCGAGGTGGTCGAGGGCGTGCTCGCCGCGGCGGGACTGGACGCCGACGCGCTCGGCTGCCCGGTCGCCGCGCCGCTGGACCCCGCCACGGCGGCCCGCGTGGAGCCGAGCCGGCTGCGGATGAACTGCTCGGGCAAGCACGCCGCGTTCCTGTCGGCGTGCGTGGCCTCCGGCTGGGACCCGGACACCTACCTCGCACGAGAGCACCCGCTCCAGCGCGCCGTGCTCGCCCGGGTCGAGGAACGGTGCGGCGAGCACGTCGCGCACACCGGCACCGACGGGTGCGGCGCCCCGGCGCACGCCCTGACCCTGCCCGCCCTGGCGCGCGGCGCGGCGGGCCTGCTGGGTCCGGGCAGCGCACTCGCCGACGACATCCGCGCCCATCCGTGGGCGCTGGACGGGCCGGGTCGCGCGAACACCCGCACGGTCGAGGCGACCGGCGCGGTGGCCAAGGTCGGCGCGGAGGGCTATCTGGTGGTCGTGGCGCCGAACGGCGCGACCGTCGCACTGCGTTCGCTGGACGGGGCCCAGCGGGTCACCACCTTCGTCGCGCTGTCGCTGCTGGCCCGGGCCGGGGCCCTGGACCCCGACGTGGTCGCGCCGCTGGTCGAGGAGCTGACGCCCGCCCCGCTCGGCGGCGGGCAGGTGGTCGGCCGCTGGCGGTTGCTCGTCTGATCACCCGGGTCGGCGGCGCCACCGCGCCCCGCGACGACGCGACGGCCCGGCCCCCGCGCGGGGACCGGGCCGTCGGACGTCAGCGGTGGTCAGCTCTCGTCGGACTCGACCAGGAGGTTGCGCGTCTTCTTCGGGTCGAGCGGGATGCTCGGGCCCATCGTCGTCGCGACGAACGCCTTGGTGATGTAGTGGCCCTTCGAGGACGCCGGCTTGAGCCGGAGCACCTCGTCCAGAGCGGCCGCGTAGTTCTCCACCAGCGCGGTGTCGGAGAACGAGACCTTGCCGATGATGAAGTGCAGGTTCGCGTGCTTGTCGACGCGGAACTCGATCTTGCCGCCCTTGATGTCGGACACGGCCTTGGCCACGTCCATCGTCACGGTGCCGGTCTTCGGGTTCGGCATCAGGCCACGCGGGCCGAGCACCTTGCCGAGCCGGCCGACCTTGCCCATCAGGTCCGGGGTGGCGACCGCGGCGTCGAAGTCCGTGTAGCCGTCCGCGACCTTGGCGATGAGCTCGTCGCCGCCGACCTCGTCGGCGCCGGCGTCCAGCGCCTGCTGGGCGCGCTCGCCCTGGGCGAAGACGATCACCCGGGCGGTCTTGCCGGTGCCGTGCGGGAGGTTGACGGTGCCGCGGACCATCTGGTCGGCCTTGCGGGGGTCGACACCGAGGCGGAAGGCCACCTCGACCGTCGCGTCGTACTTGGTGGGCGAGCTCTTCTGCGCCAGGCGGATCGCCTCGAGCGGCGCGTAGAGCTGGGTCCGGTCGATCGTGGCCGCCGCTGCGCGGTAGGCCTTGCCGTGCTGTGCCATGCGTGTCTCCTTCGAGTCGTGGTCGTCGGGCCGCACAGGGGCCCTGCCACTGGGGGCGCGCCGGGCGGCGCGCCACGGGTGATGCGTCAGTCGGTGACCGTGATGCCCATCGACCGCGCGGTGCCGGCGATGATCTTGGCCGCGGCCTCGATGTCGTTGGCGTTCAGGTCGGACATCTTGGTCTGGGCGATCTCGCGCACCTGGGCACCGGTGATCGAGGCGACCTTGGTGGTGTGCGGGGTCGGCGAGCCCTTGGCGACGCCGGCGGCCTTCTTGATCAGCTCGGCGGCCGGCGGGGTCTTGAGGATGAAGGTGAAGGAACGGTCCTCGTAGACCGTGATCTCCACCGGCACGACGTTGCCGCGCTGCGACTCGGTCGCCGCGTTGTACGCCTTGCAGAACTCCATGATGTTGACGCCGTGCTGACCCAGCGCCGGGCCGATCGGCGGGGCGGGGTTCGCGGCACCGGCGTTGATCTGGAGCTTGATCAGGCCGGCGACCTTCTTCTTCGGGGGCATGCGCCTTCCGTTCCATCCGTGGGCCGACGCCGTGGGCGATGACCCGGTTGCAGTGCCGGCGAGCGGTTGCCCGTCGGCGGGTGTGCCGTCCGGTCAGATCTTCGCGACCTGGTTGAACGACAGCTCGACCGGGGTCTCCCGGCCGAAGATCGAGACGAGCACCTTGAGCTTCTGCGCCTCGGCGTTGATCTCCGAGATCGTCGCCGGCAGCGTGTCGAACGGGCCGTCGGTGACCGTGACCGACTCGCCGACGGTGAAGTCGACCTGGATGGCCGGCGCACCTGGCGTCGACTTCGCGGCGGACTTCTCCGGAGCCGGCGCCAGCATCGGGGCCAGCATCCCGAAGACCTCGTCCAGGGTCAGCGGCACGGGCTGGTGGGTCTGCCCGACGAAGCCCGTCACGCCCGGGGTGTGGCGCACCGCACCCCACGACTCGTCGGTGAGGTCCATGCGCACCAGCACATAGCCGGGGATGCGGACCTTGCGCACCACCTTGCGCTGGGAGTTCTTGATCTCCACGACCTCTTCCATGGGGACCTCCACCTGGTAGATGAAGTCCTCCATGTTCAGCGACTGGATGCGGTTCTCCAGGTTCGCCTTCACGCGGTTCTCGTAGCCCGCGTAGGAGTGGATGACGTACCACTCGCCGGGCTGGCGGCGCAGCTGGGTCTTGTACTCGGCGATCGGGTCGACGACCTCCTCCGGCTCGTCGGCCTCGTCCGCGGCGGCGTCGTCGGACTCGACGTCCTCGCTCACCTCGGCGGCCTCGTCGGACTCGACGTCCTCGCTCACCTCGGCGGCCTCGTCGGACTCGACGTCCTCGCTCACCTCGTCGGCCTCGGCGGCGACGACCTGCTCCTCGGCCTCGACAGCCTCGTCCGCGGCCTCGTCGGGCACGACGAGCTCGTCCTGCGGCTCCTGGGGCTCTGTCGACACGGTGCTGACCTGCTCTCTGCTTGCGATAGGTGGTGGTCGGGGTCGGGTCGGCTCAGCCGCCGAACACCAAGCGCATCAGCGACCCGACGCCCAGGTCGACGACCGTGACGAAGGCCATGACCACCGCCACGAACACCAGCACGACGGCGGTGTACCGCAGCAGCTCGGCCCGGGTGGGCCGCACGACCTTCTTCAGCTCGCCGATCACCTGGCGGAAGAACAACGCGATCCGGGCGAAGAGCCCCCGGCGGGCGCCGTCCTTCGACGACGACTTGCCGCTGGTGCGGGCGCGTTCGCTCACGTGGTGTCCTCGGATCTCGTCTGGTGCTCCAGGCGACGACGCCCGGGGACGTCCCCCGGGGCGCGAAGCCTGCGATCAACGCAGGGCAGGAGGGACTCGAACCCACAACCGCCGGTTTTGGAGACCGGTGCGCTGCCAATTGCGCCACTGCCCTTCGCGATGACGTCGTCGTGCGGGCATGCCGCAGCATGACGGACGTCTACCGCCAGCGGACGAGTGTACGTGGTCTGCAGGCCCAGGTCGAACCCTGCCCGGCACCAGCACGCGGACGGACTCGGCACGTCGCAGCGACGGCTCTGCGAGGATGGGGACCGTGAGCGAGCACCCCACCACCAAGCCCCGCATCTCGACCCGTATCGGCGCGATCGCCGAGTCGGCCACCTTGGCCGTGGACGCGAAGGCGAAGGCCCTGAAGGCCGCCGGGCGACCGGTGATCGGCTTCGGCGCCGGCGAGCCGGACTTCCCGACGCCGGACTACATCGTCGAGGCGGCCGTCGCCGCCTGCTCGGTGCCGGCGAACCACCGCTACACGCCCGCGGCGGGCCTGCCCGACCTGCGCCAGGCGATCGCGGACAAGACGCTGCGCGACTCCGGCTACCAGGTCGCACCGTCCCAGGTGCTGGTCACCAACGGCGGCAAGCAGGCCGTGTACGAGGCCTTCGCCACGCTGGTCGACCCGGGCGACGAGGTGCTCCTGCCCGCGCCGTACTGGACCACCTACCCCGAGGCGATCCGGCTGGCCGGAGGCGTCCCGGTCGAGGTGTTCGCCGGCGCCGACCAGGGCTACCTGGTCACCGTCGACCAGCTCGAGGCGGCGCGGACCGAGCGCACCAAGGCCCTGCTGTTCTGCTCGCCGTCCAACCCGACCGGCGCCGTCTACTCCCCGGAGCAGACCGAGGCGATCGGCCGCTGGGCGCTCGAGCACGGGATCTGGGTCATCACCGACGAGATCTACGAGCACCTGACCTACGACGACGCGGTCTTCACGCCGATGGTGCGTGCGGTGCCCGACCTCGCCGACACCACCGTCGTGCTCAACGGTGTCGCGAAGACCTATGCGATGACCGGCTGGCGGGTCGGCTGGATGATCGGCCCGGCCGACGTCGTCAAGGCCGCGACCAACCTGCAGTCGCACCTGTCGTCCAACGTGGCCAACGTCTCGCAGCGCGCCGCGATCGCCGCCGTGACCGGGGACCTGGCGGCCGTGGCCCGGATGCGCGAGGCGTTCGACCGCCGCCGCCGGACCATCGTGGAGATGCTCTCGGCGATCGACGGCGTGGTGTGCCCCACGCCCAAGGGTGCGTTCTACGCCTACCCGAGCGTCGAGGGCGTGCTGGGCCGCACCATCCGCGGCGTCACACCCACCACGTCGGCAGAGCTGGCCGCGCTGATCCTCGACGAGGTCGAGGTCGCGGTGGTGCCCGGCGAGGCGTTCGGGCCGAGCGGGTACCTGCGGCTGAGCTACGCGCTGGGCGACGAGGACCTGGTCGAGGGCGTGGGCCGCATCGCCACCCTGCTGGGCGAGGCTCGGTAGCCGGCATGCTGCCTGCGGCGCCCGCAGGGGTGCTGCTGATGCCGGGCGCGGGCGGCGACCCCGACAACCCCACGCTCGTCGCGGTGGCCGACGCGGTCGAGGCGGCCGGGGTGCCCGCGCGGCTGTTCGGGTTCGGGTCGCCGGACCGGGGTGGCTTCGGGCCCGCGCCGGCACGCACCGCGGTCGCCCGGATCCGCGCCGAGGCCGACCGCTGGGCCGCCGAGCTGGGCGTGGAGCCGCGGCGGCTGGTGCTGGGCGGGCGGTCGTTCGGCGGGCGGATGGCGTCGGTCGCGGTCGCCGAGGGGCAGCCGGCGGCCGGGCTGGTGCTGCTCAGCTACCCGCTGCACCCACCGGGCAAGCCTGAGAAGCTGCGCGTCGAGCACCTACCGCAGGTCGGGGTCCCGGTGCTCGCCGTGTCCGGCGCGACCGACCCGTTCGGCTCACCGGCGGAGCTGGCCCAGCACCTCGCCGCGCTCCGCGGACCCCTCACCCACGTCACCGTCGACGGGCCCCACGTGCCGCGCGACCCGGTGGCGGTCGCCGATGCCGTGGTCGCCTGGCTGACCGGGCCCGGCGCCGGCTGAGGGCCGCGCGCCGACGAGGACACCGACGACCACGACCGCGCCGCCGGCGAGCTCGAGCCACGACGGCACCTCGCCGAGCACCAGCCATGCGACCAGCAACCCCGTGACGGGCACGAGCATCGAGAACGGCGCGACCGTCCCGGCGGCATGCCGGGCCAGCAGCCACGTCCAGGCGCCCGACCCGACCACCGTCGCCACCAGGCACGTGTAGGCCAGCCCGAGCCAGGCCGGCAGCGCGGACGGGCTCAACGCGCCCTGCCACGACGCGGCGATCTCGGCCGGGCCCTCGACGACGATCGACAGCGCGAGCATCGGCACCGGCACCACCACGGACATCCACAGGGTCAGGTGCAGCGGTCTCGGCGGCCTGGCCAGGCGGCTGGCGAGGTTCCCCCCGGCCCAGCCCAGGGCACCGACCAGCACGAGCAGGAACGGCCAGAACGCCGCGGCCTGGGCCCGCGAGACCCCGACGAGCACCATGCCGAGCACCGCGACCGCGATGCCGGCCCACTGGCGAGCCCCGACCCGCTCGCGCAGCAGGCCCCGGCCGAGCACGAGGGTCAGCGGCGCGGACATCTGGAGCACGAGCGATGCCAGACCGGTCGGCATCCCGGCGGCCATGCCCCAGTACAGGAACGTGAACTGCACCACGCCGAACCCGAGGCCGTAGCCGATCAGCCACCGCACGGGCACGTCGGGCCGCGGGACCAGCAGGACCGTCGGCACAGCGATCAGCGCGAAGCGCAGAGCGACCAGGAACAGCGGCGGGAACTGGCCGAGCGAGGCGTGGATCGCCAGGAAGTTCACGCCCCAGATGACGGCGACTCCGGCCGCGAGGAGACGATGACGGGGAGGCACGGGGCCATCGTCGGCGAGAAGCAGTCTGAAGGTCCATCGCGAGTTCCGTACATGACTGTTTAGGCTTCCTTCATGGAACTCCGCCACCTGGAGCTGTTGCGGGAGCTGGCCGACCGCGGCACGGTGACCGCGGTCGCCGAGGCCACCTACCGGTCGCCCTCGGCGGTGAGTCAGCAGCTGCGCTCGGCCGAGCGTGCGTTCGGCACGCGACTCGTGGAGCCCGACGGCCGTCGACTCCGGCTCACCGCGGCGGGTCGGCTGCTCGCCGAGGGGGCAGTCGACGTCGCGACGACCCTCGCGCACCTGCAGCGTGACCTGGACCACCTGCAGGGCGCACCGAGCGGGGTCGTGCGGGTCGCCGGGCTCCCGAGCGCGATGGAGTTCCTCACCCCGGGCCTGCTGACCCGGTTCGCCGGCACCGCCATCGACGTGCGGCTGACCGACGAGGACGTCGCCGAGACGGACTTCGCACGCCGCGCCTCGGACCACGACATCGTGATCGGGCACAGCCTCGCCGCCTCCCCCGCGGGCGCGGAGGGGCTCGAGGTCACGCTCGTCGCCCTCGAGCCGCTCGACGTCGCACTCCCTGCCCGCCACCCGCTCGCCGGGCGCGACTCGGTCGCCGCCGCCGACCTCGCGGGCGAACGCTGGATCGGCGTCCCCGAGGGCTTCCCCTTCGACACCGTCCGGCTCGCGATCGAGACCCAGGCCGGCCGCCAGCTCGACGTCGTCCAGCGGATCCGGGACAACCGCGTCGTCGAGGCGCTGGTCGCCGCCGGGCTCGGGTGCGCCCTGCTGCCTCGGTTCACCACACGGGTCCGCCCCGACGTGCGCCTCGTGCCGTTGGCCGACGTCAGGTCGCGTCGTTCGATCGTCGCGCTGTCCCGGCCCGATCGGCTCGAGCGCGCCGCCACCCGCGCCGTGCTGGACGCCCTCGTGCGCATCGGCGGAGCAGCCGGCGCGGCCGTCGTGGACGGGCCGGCGCCAACGAGCTGACGGCTCCCGGCCACGGTGCAGCGCGAACTCGATTCGCGGTCAGCAGCTGGGGTTGGTGGGGTCCTGGGCGCAGGTCCCGGCGATCAGGTGGGTGTGCAGCTCGCGGATCTCGAACTCGTGGGAGGTCGAGACCGTGGTCGCGGTGCCCGGCACCTGGCGCACCGTGGGATCGGCACCCACCGTGTAGGTCGCCGCCCACGTGGTGGTCAAGGTGACCTGCCCGGTGCCCACATGACGGTAGGCGTAGGCCACGTCCTGATCGGGATACGCATGCCCCGGACTGGTGGTCGTGAACGGGGCACCGTCCCCACCATCTGGCCCGAAGTCCCAGGTGAACGCCACCGGGGACACCGTGAACACGACCGCGACCCCCAACAACGTGGTGGACAGCACCTGCGGGGTGTCGTCGGTGAACGCGATCGTGTCCATCTGCACCAACACCTCCTCGGCATCGGGCTGCACCCGCAACGGCGACGGGGCCACCGCCAACCGGCGGAACTCGGCCACCACCTGATCGGCGTTCGGCACCGGCCCACCCGCGCACGACACGTCAGCGACCATCCGCCACTCACCCCACCGGACGAACCCCGAGGCCCGGTCCCGACGCCACGTCGGCAACACCACCGGCGCCTGCCCGCACACGTCCGAGTGATCACGCACCACCCCGTCCGAACACGGGAACAACCCCTCGAACCCCTCACCAGCCGACAACACCCCACACGCCTCAGCCCGCATGAACTCCACCAACACCGGACCCACCACCCGCACCGGCACCGGCTCGGCTGGCTCGAGCGACGTCGCCTCCCCACGATCGGCGTCGGTCGCGCCAGCGGTGAGATCGCTCCCGCTGGCTCCAGTCGTCACATCCGGTACCGGCAGATCCGTGGGCAACGTCGGCTCAACGGGCTCGGGCGCGGGAGATGTGGACGACGGAGGCGGCGTGGCAGCAGAGGCCGGTTCGCACAACGCCACCACGACGGCCGAGGCCAACACGACGCTCAGCACCGCGGTTCGCACAGCTTGACGGGAGCCGGCCCGCGAGGCGATCACGGCTGATCCAGGAGCGACGGCACGTCGGCATCGGCGTCGAACTCGGCACCCGAATACATGAGCCAGTCGGGTCCTTCGCGATGGAGGATGAGGCGGAACTGTGCCGCGTCAGGCACGTACTCCGACTGCCAGACACCGTCGCGAGAGAAGGTCTGTACCGGAAGCTGGTCGATGCGCACGAGCACCGCGTAGGAGAGCGGGTTCAACTCCTCCACGCGCTCGACAGCGACGCGAGCGGCACCGTCCTGCCGGAAGGCGTAGCCGCTGTCTTCCACCTCGGCAGCCTGGTCGACCTTGTTCGCGCAGAACTCGCAGTCGTCGGTGCTCAGGCGTTCCCACTCGGCGGTGTCGTTGGTCTCCAGCACGTACCGGTACAGATCCCGCAAGAACCACACCGCCGCAGCCTTGGCACCCAGCTCACCGGTGCCCTCCCACAGCTCAGGCTTGCCCGGCAACCCCACCGCCGGACCCATCGACGCCGTCGGCGACACCGTCAGACTCGGCGGCACCGTGATCACCTGAGGCGGCCCCTCCGGGCTGCACCCCGCCACCACCACCACCGACACCACAACCCCGCACCACAACCACCGCACGCCTCGCACCACGCCCCCCGCAGGCCCGACACCCCTAGCCCGCACGACCCTTCCACACCCCCACCCACCCACGGGCACGATCCACAGGACGAATCCCAAGGGCGTGTCCCGGCGCCCGCGAGCAACGACTTCACGAGGCCAGCGGGGACAAGACCCCGCCCGCACCGCAGGCCGACTAGCCGTCCGACCGAGCACGGCATCAACCGATCGGTGGACCCGAAGACTGACCGGACGATGCTCCCGCCGGACAACCCCTCCCGGCCAGGCTGGATGTCATGAACACACCAGCCGTCCTCGTGCAGGACCTGCACAAGCACTACGGCGACAAGCACGCCGTCGATGGCCTGGACCTGCGGGTCGAGCAGGGCGAGATCTTCGCCGTGCTCGGTCCCAACGGTGCGGGCAAGACCACCACCGTCGAGATCCTCGAGGGCTACCGCAAGCGCGACCGCGGGACCGTCCAGGTGCTCGGCGAGGACCCGCAGCACGCCGGGCGCCTGTGGCGGAGCCGGATCGGGATCGTCCTGCAGTCCGCGGACGACCACGCCGAGCTCACCGTCTCGGAGATGGTCCGCCACCACGCGGCCTTCTACCCGGGCGCCCGCGACGCCGACGAGGTGATCGACGCCGTCGGGCTCGCCGACAAGGCCCGGACCCGCACGCGCGCCCTGTCCGGCGGTCAGCGCCGCCGTCTGGATGTCGCCCTCGGCATCATCGGGAACCCGTCCCTGCTGTTCCTCGACGAGCCGACCACCGGTTTCGACCCCGAGGCCCGCCGGTCCTTCTGGAGCCTGATCTCGAGCCTGCGCGAGGACGGCACCACCATCCTGCTGACCACCCACTACATGGACGAGGCCGAGCAGCTCGCCGACCGCTGCGCCGTCGTGCGCGACGGCCGCGTGGTCGCCCTCGACGCCCCGTCCGCCCTGGGCGCCCGCGCCCAGAAGCAGGCCACCGTCAGCTGGCACGACGGTGGGCCTCGCGAGCAGCGCACGTCCCGTCCCACGGACCTCGTGGCCGAGCTCGCCGCCCGCTACGGTGGCGAGGTGCCGGGCCTCGAGGTGCATCGCCCCACGCTCGAGGACGTCTACCTCGAGCTCGTCGGAGAGGTCGCCTGATGAGCACCACCATCGCACCCGTCGAGGTCGGCACCGGCAGCCTCGCCGGCTCCGCGCGCCGCGCCCTGCCGTCCACCCCCGCGCTCGCGCTAGCCCGCACCCGGATCGAGCTCCGGCAGTTCTTCCGCGAGCGGATGGCCGTGATCTTCATCTTCGCCTACCCGATCCTCATGCTGGCGATCTTCGCCACCGTCTTCGGACAGGACGGCACGACCGTCGGCCCCGAGCCCGGCATCCCGTTCGCGCAGTACTTCCTGCCGGGCATGGTCGCCACGGGCATCCTGCTCTCCAGCTTCCAGAACCTGGCGATGGGGATCGCCGTGGAGCGCGACGAGGGCGGCCTCAAGCGCCTGCGCGGCACACCGATGCCGGCGTCGGCGTACTTCCTCGGCAAGGTCGGCTCGGTGCTGGTCACCAGCCTCATCCAGATGGTGCTGCTGATCGGCATCGCCGCCCTCGCCTTCGGGGTCGACCTGCCGACCGAGGCCTCCCGCTGGGTGACCTTCGCGTGGGTCTTCGTGCTCGGCACCGCGGCCGGCGCCGTGTGCGGGGTCGCCTTCTCGTCCGTGCCGCGCAGCGGCCGCAGCGCCTCGGCGATCGTGACCCCGATCGTGCTGGTGCTGCAGTTCATCTCCGGAGTGTTCTTCCAGTTCGACCAGCTGCCGTCGTGGATGCAGACCCTGTCCGGCCTGTTCCCACTGCGCTGGATGGCCCAGGGCATGCGCTCGGTGTTCCTGCCCGACTGGGCGATGCAGCTCGAGCCGTCCGGCGCGTGGCAGCACGGGACGACGGCGGCCGTCCTCGGGGCCTACCTCGTGATCGGCCTGGTCGTGGGGGTGCGGACGTTCCGCTGGCGTCGGCGGGACGACGGCTGAGATGAGTCGCGCCTGGACCCGGGCCGGCGGACCCCAGGGGTCCGCCGGCTCCGGCGCGCCCGGCCAGGCCGACCGTGCGGCCTTCTGGCGGCGGACCGTGCGCGGCTGGGACGTGGCGTTCTACCTGATGTTGGCTCTCACGGCCGCGGGGGTCGTGGTCACGCGGCCGACGACCGTGTCCCTCACCGTCGCGCTCGCGGCGCTGGCGGCCCTCGCCGTGGCCTACCAGCTCGCTGGGCACCGTGCCGCGATGTCGGGGAGCATGCGCCTCGCCGCGTCCTACCTCGCGGTCCTGTTCGTGGTGGTGCCGGTGGTCGCCAGCGCGAGCGTTGCGGGCTCGGTGCTGCTGTTCATCGCCTACAGCCAGATCTGGTTCTTCGCACCGAACCGTCGCACCGGCATCCTGCTGGTCGTCGGGATGACCCTCGTGGCGTTCACCGCGATCGGCTACCAGGCGCAGGTGCGCACCGCCGAGGACTTCGCGTCCCTCGCCACGCAGGGCGGCGTGACCATCCTGTTCGCCGTCCTGCTCGGCCTGTGGGTGACGCAGGTCGCCGAGCAGAGCGAGGAGCGGGCCCAGCTGCTGGACCGGCTCGAGGAGGCACAGGCGGAGCTCGTCGAGATCCACCACGCCGCGGGCGTCACGGCCGAGCGGGAGCGGATGGCCAGGGAGATCCACGACACCCTCGCCCAGGGTTTCACGAGCATCATCATGGTGAGCCAGGCGGTCCAGGCCGACCTCGCCCGTGGCCGGCTGGACGCGGCCCGCGAGCGTCTGGACCTGGTCGAGCGGACGGCCCGCGACAACCTCGCCGAGGCGCGCGCGCTCGTCTCCGCCTTCGCCCCGGTGGGGCTCGCCGAGACCGGCCTGGACGCCGCGCTGCAGCGTCTCGCCGACCGGTTCGGCGAGGAGACCGGCCTCGTCGTCGTGGTCCGGCTCGACGCCTCGGGCGCCACGCTGTCCCGCGACCGCGAGGTCATCCTGCTGCGCGCCGCCCAGGAGGCCCTGACCAACGTCCGGCGCCACGCCCAGGCATCCAAGGTCGAGCTGTCGTTGACCGACGCGGCGGATGGCAGCGTGCAGCTCGAGGTGACCGACAACGGTCGCGGCATCGAGCCGGAGGCGGCGGAGGGCTTCGGGCTGCGCGGGATGCGGGACAGGGTGAGGTCGGGCGGCGGAGAGCTGGCCGTCAGCAGTGGAACGGACCGCGGGACGCGGGTCCAGGTCAGGCTGCCCGCGACGGAGGAGCAAGGATGAGCGTGCGTGTCGTGGTCGTGGACGACCACCCGGTGGTCCGCGCGGGGATCGTGGGCCTGCTGGCCGGTGAGGACGACCTCGAGGTCGTCGCCGAAGGTTCCGACGGCGCCGAGGTGCTCGGCCTGGTCGAGGCCCACCACCCCGACGTGGTGCTCATGGACCTGCGGATGCCCAAGGTCGACGGGGCGACGGCGACGGGCCGGCTGCTCGCCGCGCACCCGGACGTGCGCGTCGTCGTGCTGACCACCTACGAGTCGGACGCGGACATCCTGCGCGCCGTCGAGGCCGGGGCGACCGGATACCTGCTCAAGGACACCCCGCGCGAGGACCTCGTCGAGGCCGTGCGAGCCGCGGCACGCGGCGAGACGGTGCTCGCGCCGTCGGTCGCGCGGCGGCTCGTCGCGCAGGTGCGCGGGGACGACCAGCGTCTGACCTCGCGCGAGCTCGAGGTGCTCGCGGCGGTGGCCCGCGGCGGGTCGAACGCGCAGATCGGTGCGGAGCTGTTCATCAGCGAGGCGACGGTGAAGACGCACCTGCTGCGGGTGTTCACGAAGCTGGGCGTGGACGACCGCACCCGCGCAGTGACCGTGGCCATCCAGCGCGGGATCCTGCCGCAGCCGTGACGCCCGGCGACCCGCCGTCCGGGCCCGGCGACGGCGATCCGCTCAGGCGGCGAGTGCCTTGCCGATCGCGAACGCCTGCACGATCTGCACGACGCCGAGCACCACGAGCGCGATCCCGAGCAGCCACCACAGCACGACCGTGCCGATGATCGGCGAGAACAGCAGCATGACGCCCGCTGCGATCGAGAAGATGCCGCTGATGATCGCCCAGGTCCTCGACGGGGCGTAGCGGGCCAGGGCGACCGTCCCCGCGCCCTGTACCACCCAGACGGCGCCGACGATGATGCCGAGGAACGTCGCCAGGAACGCGGTGGTCGCGCGCAGGTTCGCGAACGCGAGGACCGCCACGACCACGAACGCCGCGCCGAGCAGCAGGTGCCCGATCCGCCAGCCCGCGCCGCGCCCGGCACCGAAGATCGCGATCGCCGCCCAGACGATGCCGGCGACCAACGTGTACGCGGCGATCACGCCCGCGACGACGGCCGCCGTGCGGCCGGGCCAGACCAGGATGAGGACCCCGACGATCAGTGTCACGACACCGCTCAGACCGATCAGGGTACGAACGGCCCCGACGTCTTCGGTGGAGGGGGTGGGGCTGGTGAGCTCGGACACGACGCGCCTCCTCGGATGGATGGCTCGTGCCGTCGTCGGCACACCACGATCATGTCGGGCCGGGGCACCGCGGGGAAGGGTTTGGCAGACTGCGCCCGTGCGCGACCTGGACCTGCTGCCCAAGGCGCACCTGCACCTGCACTTCACCGGGTCGATGCGGCCCACCACGCTGGCCGCGATGGCCGCCGAGCGTGGCGTCCGCCTCCCGCACGCCCTGACCGAGGGCCCGGTGCGCGCGCCGGTGGACGAGCGGGGCTGGTTCCGGTTCCAGCGGCTGTACGACGCGGCGCGGGCGTGCGTGACCAGCGAGGCCGACATGCGCCGGATCGTGGCGGAGGCGGCGGCCGACGACGCCACGGAGGGCTCGGGGCGTCTGGAGATCCAGGTCGACCCGACCTCGTACGCCCCGCACGTGGGCGGCATCACCCCTGCGCTGGAGATCGTGCTCGACGAGGCACGCGCCGCGACCGCCCGCACCGGGGTGGAGGTCGCGGTGGTCGTGGCGAGCTCGCGCGTCCGCCACCCGCTGGAGGCGCGGACGCTGGCGCGGCTCGCGGCGCAGTACGCCGGGGACGGGCCGGGCGAGGTGGTCGGGTTCGGGCTGTCCAACGACGAGCGGCGCGGCGACACCGCCGACTGGGCGCCCGCCTTCGCGATCGCCCGCCGGGCCGGCCTCGCGTCGGTCCCGCACGGCGGGGAGCTGCTGGGCGCCTCGCACGTGGTTCAGGTGGTCGAGCACCTCGAGCCGGACCGGATCGGTCACGGGGTCCGCTCCGCGGAGGACCCGGCCGTGCTCGAGTGGCTCGTGGACCGGGAGGTCGCGCTCGAGGTCTGCCCGGCGTCCAACGTCTCGCTCGGGGTGTTCGCCGAGGACCGGCACGTGCCGCTGCGCACCTTGACCGCGGCCGGCGCGACGGTCGCGCTGGGCGCCGACGACCCCCTGCTGTTCGGCTCGCGCCTGACCGACCAGTACGAGCTGGCCCGACGCGTGCACGGCTACTCCGACGCGGAGCTCGCCGACCTGGCGCGGGGCTCGATCAGGGCCTCGCGGGCGACCGGGAGCACGAGGGCGAGACTGCTGGCCGGCGTCGACGCGTGGCTCGCCGCGCCGGAGGCATGACCGCTCAGCTGCGGGGCGAGACCGGCTTGACCGGTACGGCATCTCCTGTCAATGTATCAATCACTTAGATGATTGATGGGAGCTCAGGTGGCCGCGTTCGCGCTCTTCGTCCCGCTGGTCGGTCTCGTGCTGCTGGCGCTCGTCGCCGTCACAGCGGCCGGCGTGCTCACGAACCGGCGAGTCCCGCCGACGCCGTCGGAGGCAGCCGAGGTCGCGCGCCGCCACGGAGGGACCGTCCACGCGATCGCGTGGGTCGCCGCGGTCCTGCTCCCGGGGCTGGTGCTGGCGATGCTCGGCGTGGTGACGTTGCGCGTCACCGGGGGTGGGGATGCGTACGCGTCGGTCGTGACCGCGACCTACGCCGCCGTGCCTGCGCTGACTTTCCTGGGCGTGCACGCGCTCGGCGAACGTACCTGGCCACGGCCGACCGGCCCGGTGCGCCGCGCCGCCCTCGTGCCACGCGGGCTGACGGCACCCGCGTGGCTCCTGGGTGTGACCGTCGGATGGGGCACGGCCCTGGCGATCACGCTGCTGGTCTGCGGCCTCACCGCCGACGACGGCCGCCGTCTGACGCTCGGCAACAGCTCCGCGAGCCCCTACCCCGGCTGGCAGTACGGCGTCCCGGTCGCCCTCGCCGCGACGTGCGTCGCCGCGGCGACGTGGGCGGTGCTCCGGATGATCGTGCGGCGCCCTGCCGTCCTGGACGCGGACCCGCGGTACGACGCCGCGTCGCGCCTGCTCGCCTCCCACCGGGTGCTGCGCGGTGTCCAGCTGTCCCTGGCCCTGACCCTGGCCGCGGTGCTCAGCTTCGCGTCCGCTGCGACGAGCTCGGTCGGGCTGGTGGGGCTCGCGCTGGCGATCGGGGTGACCGCCGTGGCGGTCGTGCTCGCGAGCGTGGCGGTCGCCCTCGTCCCGGCTGCCGCCCCATCGATCGCGGTGACCGCCGCCTGGCCCGCGTCCGCCGACGTCCCCACGGCGCCCGCGACCGGCGCATCCGACACCCCGGCACCGGAGGAGTCGACGCACCGATGAGCGTCAGCGTCGAGGTCGACCTGGCCTCGGGCGTGCCGCCCTACGAGCAGATCCGCCTCCAGGTGCTCGCTCACGTCGCCGCCGGGCGGCTGAGGACCGGGGACCGGATGCCGACCATCCGGGACCTGGCCACCGACCTCGGCGTGGCGCCCGGCACCGTGCAGCGCGCCTACCGCGAGCTCGAGCAGGCGGGGGTCGTGACCACGCGGCGCCGCACCGGGACGGTGGTCACCGACGGCCCCGTCCCCGCGCCCGACCGCGAGGTGCGGGACTCCGCCGTGCGGTTCGTGGCGACGGCGCGCGCCGCCGGGCTGTCCGACGCGGCCGTGCTGGACCTGGTGCGCGGGGCGCTCCTCGGGCCGACCGCTCAGAGCGCGACGCCCACCAGCACCGGCTCGGGCTCGAGCTCGACGCCGAACGCGTCCCGGACGCCGTCGCGCACCTGACGCGCCAGGGCGACGAGCTCCGCGGTCGTGCCCCCACCGCGGTGGGTGAGCGCGAGGGTGTGCTTGGTCGAGATGCCGACCGGGCCCGGCAGCCCGAAGCCCTTGCCGAACCCGGCGTGCTCGATCAACCAGGCGGCGCTGGTCTTGACCAGGCCCGGATCGACCTCGCCGAGGCTCGGGCCGGTGGTGCGCTCGGGGCGCGCGGCCCGCACCGGGTAGCGCGGGGCACCCTCGGGCAGCGCGTCGGCCACGTCCGCCCGGACCACGGGGTTGGTGAAGAACGACCCGGCGCTCCAGGTGTCGCGGTCGCCGGGGTCGACCACCATGCCCTTGCCGGCCCGCAGCTCCAGGACCGCGGCGCGCACGTCCGCCAGCGGAGCACGCTCGCCGACCTCGACGCCCAGGCGCCGCGCGAGCTCGCCGTACCCGATCGGCGCGGACAGCGTCCCGAGCCGGAGCTGGAAGCCGACGTCCAGCACGACGTACCGCGGCGTGGGCCCCCAGCCGTCCTCGCGCATCGAGCGCTTGAGCACCGAGGTCCGGTAGCCGAACCCGAGCTCGCCTCCCGCGAAGGTCCGGCGCCGACGCTCGGCGCGGTCCCAGGTGCGCACGGTCGAGACCACGCCGGCGACCTCCTGGCCGTACGCGCCGACGTTCTGCACCGGCGTCGCGCCGGTCGACCCCGGGATGCCCGCGAGCGCCTCGACCCCCACCCAGCCCTCGGCCACGGCCCGCTCGACCACCACCGACCACGGCGTGCCGGCCGGGACGGTGGCACTGGCCCCGCCGCAGCTGTCGACCGCGTCGACGACGATGTCGTTGCGCACGTCGCGCACCACGAGACCCGGGAAGCCGTCGTCGGCCACGACGAGGTTCGATCCGCCGCCGAGCACCAGGACGGGCTCCCCCGCGTCGTCGGCGGCGCGGACCGCCTCGACCAGGGCGTCGGCCGAGTCGACCTCGAGGTACCGGCCGGCCGGCCCACCCAGGTGCAGGGTGGTCAGCTCGGCGAGCGCGGGGGTCCCGGTCGAGGGCGCGTCGGGCGCGGTCTGCGGCACGCCGACACCCTACGCGGGCCTCAGCGCGCTCCGCCCGCCGCGGTCGGCAGCGGCCTGGCCGCGGGGATCGCGAGCAGGCCGACCACCACCGGCACCGCCACCGCGAGCAGGGCGTGCCGGTAGCCCACCGCGCCGGCGAGCAGGCCCAGCAGGGGCGGGCCGGCCAGGAAGGCGGAGTAGCCGATCGTCGCGACCACAGCGACCCGCGCCGGAGCGCGCCGCGGGTCGTCGGACGCTGCGCTCATCCCGACCGGGAAGCCCAGTGCCGCGCCCATCCCCCACAGCGCGACGCCGATCGCCGCGAGCCACAGCGTCGGCGCGAGGCCGAACAGCAGCAGACCGACCAGCGACAGCCCGGCGACGATCCGGAGCACCGCGACCCGGCCGTACCGGTCCAGGAGCCCGGTGCCCAGCAGCCGCATGGCGGTCATGGCCGTGACGAACAGGCCGAACCCGAGCGCACCCACCGAGTTGCCCACGTCGAACCCGTCGACCACCGCCAGGCTGACCCAGTCGTTGGCCGAACCCTCGGTCAGCGCCGCGGCGAGCACGACGAGCCCGATCAGGATCGTGCGGGGCTCGCGCCACGCGCTGCGGGGGCGCTCGGTGGCGTCGTCCGGGTGCGCGTCGTGCGTGCCCTCGGGCAGGAACCAGCGCGAGCACCCGATCAGGGCGACGTAGCCCAGCGGCAGCACGATGCCCAGGTGCAGCAGCAGCGGGGCGTGCAGCGCGGCCGCGACGGCGCCGATCGCGGCGCCCGCCATCGTGCCGAACGAGAACCCGGCGTGGAACCGCGGCATGATCGCCCGGCCCAGGCGCTGCTCGACGGCGGCGCCCTCGAGGTTCATCGCGGCGTCCCACACCCCGGTGCCCATGCCGACCGCGACGAGCGCAGGGACCACGACCCAGATCTGCCCGTCGCCGACCGCCGCGGCGGCGACCAGCAGCCCGGCCCCGTTGACCCCCGCGAAGAACAGGATCGTGCGTGTCGCGCCGAGCCGCTGGACCACGAGGCCGGAGACCGGCATCGCGACCAGTGCGCCGGTCGAGACGCCGAGCAGCAGCAGCCCCACCTGCTCGGGAGCCAGGCCCAGCGCGTCGCGCACCGCGGGCACGCGCGAGGCGAGGCTCGCGAACGCGAACCCGTTGAGCGCGAACGTGATGAAGACCGCCCAGGCCGCGGCCTCGGGGCGTCCGCGGGCCGCGTCCACGGACTGCGCCGAGGTCATGTCGTGACCGCCTCGGGGCACTGACCGTGAGCGGCGGCGAGCGGTGTGGCCGGCTCGGCGCCGACGGCCGGCTCCCGGGTCGCGGACGGCGCCACGGCCGGAACGACCGGCTCGGCGGCGACGCGACGACCGAGCACCATGCCGACGATCATGACAGCGACGACCGACAGCACGGCATGCCTGACGCCCACGGCCTCGGCGAGCACGCCGATCGCGGGCGGCGCGGCCAGGTTCGCGGTGGTCGCGAACGCCGAGACCACCGCCACCCGGCCGGCAGCGCCGGGACCGTGCCCGGTGACCGTCGCCATCCCGATCGGGATCACCAGCCCGGTGCCCAGGCCCCACGCGACCGCGCCGAGCACCGCCGACGCCAGCCCGGGAGCGAGCCCGTAGAGGACGAGCCCTGCGACCGCGAGGCTCAGCGACACGGCCAGCACAGCGGCGCGCCCGAGCCGGTCGATCAGCCGGGTGCCGCCGATCCGCGCGACGGTCATCGAGCCGACGAAGGCGGCGAAGACGAGCGCGCCGACCGCCTCGCGGGCGTGCAGCCCGTCGACGACCCCGATCGCGAGCCAGGTGTTGGCCGTGCCCTCGGACAGTGCTCCGGCCATCACCACGACGCCGAGCACCAGGGTCCGCGGCTCTCGCCAGGCGGCCATGGACTCACGCAGCGCACCGCCGCGACGCACCCTCGGCGCCCGCACCCGCGGCGCCTCGGGCAGCACGGCGTCCGGGATCGCGTGCAGCCGCCAGGCGAGGCTGCCCACGCCGACGGCGATGAACTGGACCGGCAGCGCCAGGTGGCCCCACGCGGCGAGCGCACCGAGCCCGGAGCCGACCACGGCGCCCACCGAGAACGCGGCGTGGAACTGCGGCACGACGGTGCGCCGCATCTGACGCTCGATCACCACCGCCTGCACGTTGAGCGGCACGTTGCCCAGCGCGAACGACATGCTCATCACGACCACGCCGAGGGTGAGAACCTCCACCGAGCCGATCCACGGCCCGAGCCCGAGGAGCACCGACGCGACGGCGTAGACCCAGGCCGCGACCACCAGCGTGCGCCGGCTCCCCCAGCGCGTCGCGAGCGAGCCGGCGGCGAGCACCATCGTCAGCGAGCCGAGCGCACCGACGAGCAGCACCGTGCCGAGCTCCCCGGTGGACAGCCCGAGCTCGGCGCGCACCGTGGGCAGCCGCGCGAGCCAGGTCGCGACAGTCAGGCCCAGGAGTGCGTACAGGCCGAGCAGCTGGCTGCGCGCGATGACCACGTCGACGGCCACCGGCGGGTAGGTCGCGCGGGTACGGGTGGGCGGGGTCGCGGCGCGGCCGCGTGCGGACGGGACGCGGGAACGGGCACCGGACCGGGGACGAGCAGGGTGGAGCACGGCGATCTTCCTGGGACGCAGGGGTTCGGCCTCGTCGAGCGGCGCTGGTCGAATCGATTCGAGGATCCGCGTCAAGTGTGGTCTGTAGGCTGGCCGCCCGTCAAACGAATTCGGCACCCGGGCAGGCGACATGACCGATCGGACCACGCTCGCGGACGTCGCCGCGGCCGCGGGGGTGTCGGTCTCGACCGCCTCGCTCGCCTTCTCCGGCGCCGGACCGATCTCCGCCGCCACCAAGGAGCGCGTCCTCGCCGCCGCGACCGAGCTCGGCTACGCCGGCCCCAGCGCCCTGGGACGGTCGCTCCGCTCCGGCAGGTCCGGGATCGTCGGCGTGGTGATCGGCGACCAGCTGCGCCGCTCGTTCCGCGACCCCGTCTCGGTGCAGGTGCTCGACGGCATGGCCGGCTCGCTCGGACCCCGCGGGCTCGGCGTGCTCCTGGTGCCCGCGACCGGCGAGGAGGGCTACACCGACGACCTGCTGGTGTCCACCGCGCCGATGGACGCCGCCGTGCTGCTGTTCGGCGCGCGGCGCGAGTCGCCGATCTTCGACGCGCTGCGCAGCCGAGGCATCCCCGTCGTGCTGGGCGAAGGTCCCCACGACCTGGGCGTCCCCGTGGTCGGGGTGGCCGACCGGCGCGGCACCGAGCTGCTCGCACAGCACCTCGTCGAGCTCGGGCACCGGCGGGTCGCCGTGGTGACGCTGCCGCTGGGCGGCGCGCGGCGCTGCGCCCCGGTGGACGACCGGCGGCTGGCAGAGATCGACTGCCCGCCCGCCGAGCACCGGCTCGACGGGCTGCGTGACGCGGGCCTGGACCCCGTGGTCACCGTCGAGGCGTCGGCGTCGCTGGTCGAGGCCGGAGCCGAGGCGGGGCGGCTGCTGCTCGACGTGGCCGAGCCGCCGACCGCCGTGCTCACCCACTCCGACCTGCTGGCCGCCGGGGTCCTCATCGCGGCGCGCGAGCTGGGCCTGCGGGTGCCCCAGGACGTGTCGGTCGCCGGGTTCGACGGTCTGGACCTGCCCTGGCTCGCGCCGGACGTCCTCACGTCGGTGTCGCAGCCGTTCGCCGCGAAGGGTGCGGCGATCGCCGACGCCGTGATGGCCATCCTGGCCGGCGAGACCCCGAAGGACGTCGAGCTGCCGGTCGAGCTCCGGCTGGGCACCACGACGGCGCCGCCCCGCGCCTGATCGGACGGGTCAGAGCCTCACGACGGCCTGGGCGCGGCCCAGGACCTTGACGCCGGCCGCCTCCGCGACCAGGTCGACCCGCGCGGTGCCGGCGTCCGGGTCCACCGCCCCGACCGTCGCGGTGATCGTCACCGTCGCGCCGCCGGGGTCGGGCACCTGCACCGGACGCGTGAAGCGCACGCCGTACTCGAGGACGCGGCCGGGGTCACCCAGCCAGTCGACCACCACGTTGACGGCCAGCGCCATGGTGAACATGCCGTGCGCGATGACGCCGGGCAGGCCGACCTCGCGCGCGAAGCGCTCGTTCCAGTGGATCGGGTTGCGGTCGCCGCTGGCGCCCGCGTAGTGCACCAGGTCGCCCCGGGTCACCTCGATCGCGCGGATGCCCACGACCTCGCCCACCTCGACGTCGGCCATCAGCCCTCCCCCCGCACGGCGAGGGTCGAGACGACGGTGCTCACCGGCTCGCCGGCGACGTCGGACAGCTCGCACCGGGTGGTGACCATCGCCAGGCCGGCGCGCTCGGTGATCGAGTCCACGTGCAGCACGGTCGTGATCGCGTCGCCCGCGACGATCGGGCGGTGGTGGGTGAACCGCTCCTCGGCGTGCACCACACGGGAGAAGTCGATCCCGGCGGCCGGGTCGGCGATCAGCTGGGCCTCGGCGGCCTGGGCGATCACGACGGCGAAGGTCGGCGGTGCGACGACGTCGTCGTACCCGAGGTCGCGGGCAGCGGCCACGTCGTGGTGGGCCGGGTGCGTCGCACCCACAGCGGTCGCGAAGTCCCTCAGGTGCTCGCGGCCGACCAGGTAGGCGTCGGTCGGCGGGTAGGCACGCCCTGCGTACCCCGCGTCGATCGGCATGCCGATCCGGTCAGCGGGTCTCGCGGTGCGCGGTGTGCTTGCCGCAGCGCGGGCAGAACTTCGCCAGCTCGAGCCGGTCGGGGTCGTTCCGCCGGTTCTTCTTGGTGATGTAGTTCCGCTCCTTGCACTCCGTGCAGGCGAGCGTGATCTTCGGGCGGACGTCCTGGGTCTTGCTGGCCACGATTCACCTCTGCTGTCGCATCGGCCGGGCACGACCGATCTTGTCCTTGGTGGTAGCGGGGGCGGGACTCGAACCCGCGACACCACGATTATGAGCCGTGTGCTCTAACCACCTGAGCTACCCCGCCATTCCGGTGCCCGCGGACGGACACCATCAGAGCCCCGAAAGGGAATCGAACCCTTGACCTTCTCCTTACCATGGAGACGCTCTGCCGACTGAGCTATCGGGGCAGCGCAGGCAAGGGTACCCGAGCACCCGCGGCCGACGAAATCGCTTCTGACGCCCCGAGCGACCCGGTCCGGCCCGCTCCCCCTTGCCGCCCGGCGCGGCCCCGGGAACGACGAACGCCCCGGGTCTCCCCGAGGCGTCGTGCGGTGGCAGGTGAGGGATTCGAACCCCCGTAGCTCACGCAACTGATTTACAGTCAGCTCCCTTTGGCCGCTTGGGTAACCTGCCAGGCCGACCAAGGCCGGTGCGGATGGAAGGATAGCAACTCCACGGGGTCGTTCCGCACACCGCTGACGCGCCCCACGCGGCGCCGGCCGTCCGCCCACGAGCCCCGCGCCCGACCGCACACCGAGGAGGCAACCCGATGGCAGGCGACTCGTCGTTCGACGTCGTGAGCAAGGTCGACCGTCAGGAGGTCGACAACGCGCTCAACCAGGCCGCCAAGGAGATCTCCCAGCGCTACGACTTCAAAGGCGTCGGCGCCTCGATCTCCTGGAGCGGGGACACCATCGTCATGACGGCCAACAGCGAGGACCGCGTCAAGGCCGTGCTCGATGTGTTCCAGACCAAGCTGGTCAGGCGCCAGATCTCGCTGAAGTCGATCGATGCCGGCGACCCGAAGCAGTCCGGCAAGGAGTACCGGCTCGAGGCCGCGATGAAGCAGGGCCTGAGCAGCGAGGACGCGAAGAAGATCGCCAAGATCGTGCGCGACGAGGGGCCCAAGGGCGTCAAGACCCAGATCACCGGCGACGAGCTGCGGGTCTCGGCCAAGTCACGCGACGACCTGCAGACCGTCATCGCCCTGCTCAAGGGCGCCGACCTCGACGTGGCGCTGCAGTTCGTCAACTACCGGTGAGGTAGCCCGCCGACCTCGGCGTTCACCTCCCCGGTCCGCACAGAGTCCGCAGGAGTTGCAAACACCTGGGTCATGAAGTCCCGCGTGGCCGCGCGGGTGCGGTCTTCGGCCGACGGCCACAGGCGGCTGTCGACGTTCAAGGTGATGGACGGCTGCGCATGCCCAAGCGCCCGCTGCACGGTCACGACGTCGCACCCGGAGGCGATGAGGTTCGAGGCGTGGGTGTGGCGCAGTCCGTGCAACGTCACGTCGGCCGGGAGCTTCGCGGCGACCCGGATCCGGCGCCGCGCGTTGCCCGCTGAGTTGCGGTTGTAGAGCTCGGGACCCTCCCCCACCCCGCGCCAGTACCGCAGGGGTCTGCCGACTCTGTTCTGTACGGGTTCCCGTATTCCCCGGATGGTGTGACAACTTCGGCCCCCACGGGGGATTCGCGAAGCCGGCGACGGCCTCGGATGGGTGCGGGAGAGGGGCGCGGCGTGACGACCCCGGAGATGTGGCCGACATGACGCTGGCCAACGACACCGATGCCCTGCTCGACCGCGTCGCTCAGCGGATCCGCAACCGCCGACGATGGCTTGACGGGAACGACATCGCCGCTCAGCAGCGAAGGTCTCTCGGCCGGATGATCGACGCACGGCGCCTGATGTGGGCGTGGAGCACCGTGCCGAGCAACTCCGTGCTCCCGGACCGGTACGCCGGCCGAGCCGACTGGCTCGACGCCTTCCGCGAGTATGGCTTCAGCGTCGACGACGTCCCGAGTCCGCACCCGAACGTGCCGGGCGCGATCACGACGTACCGGGGCTGCACTGAGTCGATGCGTGACGGTCTTTCGTGGACGCCCGACCCGGTCGTCGCCGGGGTCTTCGCCTTCCACCGTGGTTCATCTCCACCGCGCGCCTGGCCGGGTGCGTGTGGGCCACCACGGTGCGCACGGAGCAGATCCTGTCGATGGCCTCGTTCATGGCGCCTGTCCGGGGCCAGTGGGACGAGTGCATCCTCGACCCCGACGAGCTCGAGATCACGGGCGCCCCCGACCATCTGAGCACCGAACTCAAGGAGGCCGCGGGCAAGTACCTGTCCCCGACGCCGCCGCCTGCCCTCGCCGAGCTCGGGTTCACATCCTCCCGGCAGGTCCTCGAGGCGTTCGGCATCGAGGACGGAGACGGCAACCGATGAGCGCCCACACCGGCGACCACTCGATCGTGATGTCCGCGCCGCCGGGCACGGTCGTCCACGCAAGCGTGCTCCCCGACTTCGGGACGCTCACGATCGCCACCCTCGACCCGAGTATCGATCTCGCGATCGTCCACGAGTGGGTCAACGCACCCGGCGCGGAGTTCTACGACCTGGCCGGCCTCACCCTCGACGCCATCGCGGCGATCTACGCGGCCCTGTCGAGGACAACTCGCACCGGGCGTTCATCGTGCGCCGTGACGGTCAGTCTGTCGCCCTCTACCAGCTCGACGACCCCGCCACCTACCCCACCGCCGAGGTCCATGGGTGGCAGCCCGGCGACATCGGCATGCACCTGCTCATCGGGGCCCGAGGTGCACCGATGAGCGGCTTCTCCACCGTCCTGCTCCGCGAACTCATCGCCTACGCCTTCAGTGCGCCCGGAGCGCAGCGGATCGTCGTGCAGCCCGACACCGCCAACCACCGCGCCATGGCACGCGCCCGCAAGGCTGGCTTCATCCTCGGCGAGCCGATCCGCGTCTACGGGCGCGACTACGCGATCGGTGTACTCGACCGCCCCGCAGCCGAGCGCGGGCGCAGCCGAGGGGCGACCGACTCGGCCGCCTGTCGAGTACAACAGAACCTCGGCGGTGCGCCACGGGAGAGGTCGTGATCTTCACCCCGCCACTGGGCCGAAGCCGACGAACACGCATCACAGTCCAGCACGGACCCAGGCCCGGTGTGCCACACTTCCAATGGAGTCCCGTCGGCGGGGAGCGGGGCGCACCTGGTGGAGGACCAAAGCATGGACAGGGCCGACCTGCCGCTGCTCCTGGCCTCGAACGTCATCGGGTCTGGCCGTGGGCGCTTCCCGCTCGACCCGGTGCGGATGCAGAAGGCGATCTTCCTCCTCACGCAGCGCGGCTCGGAATCGTGGCAGCACCTGTATACCTACCGGCCTTACAACTGGGGCCCCTACTCCGGTCAGTTGTCCGCGGACCTAGACCTGCTCCAGGCGACCGACCAGCTTGTCGCCGAGCCGTTCCCTGGAAGCCAGTACGGCACCTTCCGGGCAACTCCCCTCGCTGACCGTCGGGTGCATCAAGCATGGGATGCCTGTACTGAACCCGAGAAGTCGTTCCTACGGGCCGTCCGCGACTACGTCACGTCCAAGTCGTTCAATGCCCTCCTCCGTGAGGTCTATGCCGCCTACCCGGAGTACGCCTCCAAGTCGCTCTTCCACGGCTAGCCCGTGACTGTCGCCCTTGGACTCGTCTGCTCAGACGGAGTCTTGGTCGCCTCGGACAGCATGGGGAGCAGTGAGCAGACGGCTGACCACAGCCAGAAGGTCCGCACGTTCGGACGCTGCCCGGCGCTCTGGACAGCCGCCGGCTCCGTATACGTGATGGAAGAGGTCGAGGCCGAGCTGAGAGTGGTGGACGCCTCGGGTACGCCTGAGGTGCCGCTGCGCATCTTCACCGACCCGCAGCCCGCGGCGATCCGCAAGAAGCTAGTACCAACGGTGAACAGGGCGATGCGGGCGGCTTACAGCAACGCCCTCAACGTTCAGCCAGCGCCCCCGGGCGGAGCGATGGCGCTCACATTCCCGACCGACTTCCTCATGCTGGGCTACGCAGGAGGCACGCCCTGGTTCCTTGAATTCGCCAAGGATGGGCAAGTCAACGACCACACTGCTCGGGGTTTCTACGCCGTCGGCAGCGGCGGGCACTTCGCGACGGTGGCACGGGCGTTGATGCGCCACTACCTAACGAGGCCCCTACCTCTTGAGCTCGGGAAGCTGGTGGCGTACCGCGCCATTGACACCACCATCCAAGTGTCTTCGCAAGGAATCGGCCCTCCCGTCCAGATTGCCGTCTGCGACAACGCGGGGGCCCGCATCCTTAGCGGCGACGAGATCGAGACTGTGCGGCTCGGCGTTCAGGGGTGGACGGTGCAGGAGACGGAGTCGCTCAGCTTGAGCCTCCTTGAGGCAGAGGCCGCCGCGAGTGGTGATCTCCCGCAACTGGAAACCTGAGGGCGCTTCGCCGGTCATCTGGCCGAAGGCGCCGAGGCGCGTACATCGCCAGCTGGCGCGGCTATCGTCGCTGCCATGGACGCCGCCGGATGGCAAGCCCTCGGGACCTGGGCAACCGCGATTGTGGCTATCGCGGCAGCAATGTTCGCGTGGCGTCAGGTGCACGAGGCGCGGACCCTGCGCGAGGAGCAGGCGCAGCCGCAGGTGGTCGCCTACCTTGACTACCTCGACACGCCCGCCTCGATCGACTTGGTCGTGAGGAACTTCGGCGTCCGGCCCGCGTTCGACGTCCGGCTCGAGTGCACTCCGCGACTGAGACGCGCGACCGGCGGCGTCGAAGAGGTCAAGTTGCCCGATGTGCTTCCGACCCTCGCCCCCGGTCAGGAGTGGCGCACCTGGTTCGATGGCGGCTTCGGCAGGGTTCGCGGCGGCGAACTAGACGGCGAAGACCGGTACGACGTCGTGGTCACGTACCGCGACAGCGGCAACCGGAGGTACGAGATGCCGAGCGCGCTCGACTTCGGCCAGTTCAGGCCGGTCGTCTATGAATCGCGAAGGACGATGAACGACCTCGCGAAGTCTGTCGCTGAGCTCACCGAGGCTGTCAAGCGATTCGGCGAAGGGCGCGATGGCCTGAGCGTCTACGTCCGCGACGGCGCCTACAAGGACGATCAGCGCCGTCGGCGCTTTGAGCAACGTCGCGGACGCGGACGCGACCTCTGACTTGTCTCGGTCGCCCGGCCGGTGGTCATGGCGCGGTCCGCGTGGACGAACTGGAGTAGCACCCCACCAGCCTCAGGTCCTCGTTCACACGATCGATGTCCGGGCCCTTGGGGTCCATGCGGTTTCTGATCTCGAACAGGGCAGGGCAGTCGCCGCCCGCGTCGAGCGCGGCGCGGAACTCGGTGTATGAGGCCGCCGACGCCTCGGCTTTGGGTTCGCATCCCGTCAACGCGATGGCGCTCACCACGGCGCACGCGACGGCGATTCCGCGACGGTGCATGGCCTCGAGCGTAGCGACCGGCCGTGAGTCAAGGAGGGTGTTCCTTTGGAGTCCGACGCCTCGGGCTGTGAGCCGGGGTACGTTCCGCCCATGGCCACTCCTGGAGAATATGGCGATGCAAGGCAAGCGCTGACCGACGGGCTGTTGCTCGAGCCGCGGTGGAAGGAGTGCCTCGAGGACTATCAGCCCACGTCGTGCTCGATCGCGACCGGCCGAGTGATCTCATCAATCCTGCTGCTCACCGGACCGACTGCTCCCAAGTACATCGAGGCACGGAGCAGCGACGACCGTGGGCTGTCCGCGCTCGTCTTCACCGACGAGATGCTGATCGTGGCAACAGTCAACCCCCCGAGCGAGGTCATCCAGGCCGAGCGCCAGATCCACGTAGAGGCGGTGCCGCTCGCCGTGGAGTCGCTGGCCATCGCGAGCAGCGTGACGCCATGGGATCCCGGACACGGTGGCGCACCTCAGTGGCCTGGGCACGTGACGGCGACCGTGAAGGTGCGCGGCCGCGGCGAGATCACCTTGCCAGCGCGCCGGGCGCTCAACCAAGAGGAACGGGACGCCGTCAGGCGTCTGGTCGACCACCTGGCGTCGCGTCTACGCCAGGCGCCGGCGTAGCGCCGACCTCACCGTCGGGCGCGGGCGCCCGCCGCTTCGGCCCACGCGGCATGCGGGGCCTCCTCCGACCGGAGATGTCCCACCAGCCGGGCGGTTTCCGGAACCCGTACAGGCCGAACTCAGCAGACCGGTACTGCCGGGGAGGGGGGAGGGGGTCCCCTGCCGGGTCCGCCAGGCGACCGCCTGCGCACCTGCCGTGCACGACAGATCCAATGCTAGGTTCCCGAGGCGTGGGTCAGACCGAACTCTCCTATCTCGCGCCGCTGTTCGACCTCGCTAGCGCACTGCTCAGCGGCGAAGGCGGGGACGGGTCCGAGAGCTTCGGCCTTGGCCAAGTCGATCCGAACAGCTCCCTCGCCAGAGACGACGACGCGCTCAAGGGCTACGCGGTCTCGCACATCGTTGCCCACGCGATCGGTGCGGGCGTGGACCACGCGCTTGCGCTTCGGGACTACGTGGCCGCTGGGCAGGTCACCAACGCGGCGCCGTGGACGCTGCTGCGCGGGGTCATGGAACCCTCGGCGCTCGCCGTGTGGATGCTCGCGCCGGCATCGCGGAGCGGCCGGCGTGAGCGAGCGTTGCGAGTCTGGTACACGGACATGCTCGAGAGGGGCAGCTGGGAGACGGACACGGGCGCGCCAGCCCCCGAAGGCGAAGCTCGCACGGGCAGGCAACGCGCTGAGCAAGTGGCCAAGCTCGCGCGGTCGCTCGGCCTCAAGGAGTCGTCCGTGGCCGTTCGAGTCAACTACGCAGAGGTGATCGGGAAGGCGGGCGCTTCAGTGGGCCATGCGACCGGCGAGGCGCGGGCGCGCTGGCGCGAGTGCTCGGGCTTTGCCCACGGCCGGACCTGGCCTCTCCTACGACGATCGACGCCCGAAGCAGCGGAGCCGGCGCCAGGTGGTTACACACTGGCGGTCACGTTCGCCGAGGAGTACCACAGGGCCGCAGCGCGCCTCACGACCGACCTGCTCGCCGCGGCACTGGACACCTTCGCCGCTGCTGCCGCTCCGCCGTAGGCGCGCCGCCCCCACCCGTCGGGCAGGGGCGGCGCTCGACCGTTGAGCGTCAGCCCTCGCGGCTCCCTCGACCGACCTCGACGCGGTCGGCGTGGGCTGCGTGGGCGAGCAGCGCGAACGCGAGCGCCCTGGCCTCGTCGGGAGCGAAGCTGAAGTCCCAGCCCTCCCCATCCTGGAGGTAGACGCTCCCGGTGTTGGTGTCCTGGACCTCCAGGCCCTTCTCCTCGTCGACGACTGTCACGCCGCCCACCCACCAGTCGACGGCGGACTCCTCGATCAGGTGGCGACCGACGTCCCGAGCCTCACGGGCGGTCAGCTTCAGGGTGTCGGCCTCGTTGAGCGAGACCTCGACGAAGACCCGCTCTCCCGGCCGCCGCATGGCGTACACGGCGACCTCGGGCGGCACGTAGGTGCCGTCGAACTCCTCCACCGCCGGGTAGCAGCTGGCGGGCGTCATCGACCCCTCGCTGAAGCAGCAATGGTCGGTGCGGAGGACCTCGGCGAGGGGATGGCCGTCCCGGTCCTTGCACCAGGGCTGGCAGCGAACCGGCGGCAGCGTCTGGCTCATCGCGCGCCCCCGTCGGTGAGTAGGGCGCGCGTGGCCTCGCATACGACGCAGAGCGTCGCCCGCCCCTTCGAGCGGCCGCTGCCGGGCACGACGGGCTGGGTTCCGAGGTTCTCGCCGCAGATGGCCACGCACGGCACGCCCTCCACGATCGCGGCCTCGACGGCGCCGTTGGGCACGTAGTGGAAGACGACTGGCGACGGCTCGGGGATGGTCCGAAGTTCACCCTCGAGGCTCTCGGCGGGGTGGTCGATGCTGTTCATAGGTCCTGCTCCTCCGCAGAAGGTGTGGATCCAGGCCCTCGTCGGTGTTCCGGCACTGGCGGGGGCCGTTCTCTGACGTCCGCGAGTCCGCACAGAGTCCGCAGAACGGTCGCGGTTCGTCATCGCTCGCCAACGGTCGCGGCAAGCGTCTGCCCTGCTCAGGGCGATATCGCCAACGCTGTCACCCGTCACCCACGGTGCGGGGACAGTCCGTCAACTACCGGTGAGGTAGCCCGCCGGCTACATGCCCAGGGCGTTGAGCTCGCCTGCTGCGGGCTCCCCGCCGGCGGCGCGGGCGAAGGCGTCGAGCGCGGCGACCAGCTCCGCCCGTTCGTCCTCGGTCATCCCCGCGAGGATCCCGGCGAGCTCCTCGCGGCGGTGGGTGGTGACGCGGTCCACCAGCTCGTGACCGGCGTCGGTGAGCTCGATGAGCACGGTGAGCCGGGTACCCGGCTCGTCGACCCGGCGCACCCAGCCGCCGGCGACCAGCCGGTCTGCGTTGCGCGTGAAGGTCGAGGCGTGGATGCCCATCCGCTCGGCGATCACGCCCGAGCGCAGCGGCCCCTCGGTCGCCAGCAGGACCAGCACGCGGAACTGCGGCAGCGAGACCTCCTCCAAGGCGCCCACCAGCGATCGGGCGACCACCGCGAGCAGCGCTCGGGAGGCGTCCAGGGTCACGTCGGCGGCGCGCTCGAGCTCGGCTGACCGACGCCCGCGTCCAGAGGTCATGGGATGTCATGCTACATTATTTGTATGCCTACAAGTTCCGGGGTCGTCGCGCGCCTCAGCACCGCCGCACGACAGCTCCGGTCGACCGGCGGCGCCCTGACCGTCATGGCTCTCGTGGTGGGAGCCGCGACCGGTCTGGGCGCCGTCGCCTTTCGGTGGCTGATCACCAAGGCCACCTGGATCTTCACCGGGCACGCCGACTACTCGGCCGTCGGGCTCGGCCAGCACCCCCCGCACCCGTGGCTGCCGTGGCTCGGCCCGTGGTTCGTCGTCCTGGTGCCGGCCGTCGGCGGGCTGATCTACGGCCCGATGATCCAGCGGTGGGCCCCTGAGGCCCGCGGCCACGGCGTCCCCGAGGTGATGCTCGCGGTCTCCCAGCGCGGCGGACGGATCGCCGGCCGGGTCGCCGTCGTCAAGTCGCTCGCCTCCGCGATCACGATCGGCTCGGGCGGTTCGGTGGGCCGCGAGGGGCCGATCGTGCAGATCGGCTCGGCGCTCGGGTCCCGGATCGCGCAGTGGGCCCGCCTGCCGGAGACCAAGGTGCGCACCCTGGTCGCATGCGGCGCGGCGTCCGGCATCGCGGCCACGTTCAACGCCCCGATCGCGGGCGTCTTCTTCGCCCTCGAGCTGCTGCTGCGCGACTTCACCGCCGAGTCGTTCGGCATGGTCGTGCTCGCGGCCGTGGTCGCCTCGGTGATCGGCCGGGCGATCCTCGGCGACGTGCCGTTCCTCCAGCTGCCGGCGTTCGAGGTGCACCACTTCGGCGCGTACGTGCTGTTCGCCGTCCTCGGCGTGATCGCCGGCGTGGTCGGGGTGATCTTCACCCGCGTGCTCTACGGCACCGAGGACCTGGCCGACAAGCTCTGGAAGGGTCCGGAGTGGGCACGCCCCGCCGTCGGCGGCCTGGTGCTGGGCCTGCTGCTGCTCGCCGTGCCGCAGATGTACGGCGTCGGCTACCCGGTGCTCCAAGCGGGGGTGCAGGGCAAGTACGTCATCGGGGTGCTCCTGATCCTGATGGTGGCCAAGGTCGTGGCCACCTCTCTGAGCATCGCGATCGGCGGTTCCGGCGGCGTCTTCGCCCCGAGCCTGTTCATCGGCGGCATGCTCGGCGCGGCGTTCGGCGCCGTGGTCAACCAGCTGTTCCCCGCCTCGTCCGGGCCCGCGGGGGCGTTCGCGATCATCGGCATGGGCGCGGTGTTCGCAGGCGCGGCCCGAGCGCCGATCACGGCGGTGCTGATCCTGTTCGAGCTCACCGGCGAGTACACGATCATCCTGCCGCTGATGCTCGCGATCGTGCTGGCCACCGGGGTGAGCCGAGCCCTGAGCAGGGACAGCATCTACACCCTCAAGCTGCGCCGCCGCGGGATCGAGATCGACGCCCGCGCGGCCGACCCGCGCCTGAGCGAGAAGACCCTCGCGGACGTCATGGAGCCACCGCCCGCCTCGATCGGCGAGAAGGTGACGCTGCAGTCCGCCGCGCGCCGCCTGCTGTCCAGCGGCCGGGGCTCGCTCCCGGTGGTCACCGACGGGCTGCTGGTGGGCCAGCTGCGGGCGGACCGGGTGGCCGCCGCGATGGAGACCGAGGACAGCCCCGGTCAGCTCACCGTGTCCGACGTGATCGACGACGTGCCGCGCGCCCGGACCACCACGGTGCTGCGCCGCGGGCTGGAGGCGCTGCGGCGCCACGAGTACCCCGACGGCGGCCTGGCGGTCACCGATGACGAGGGCCGCCTGGTGGGCTGGGTCACGCACCGCACCCTGCTGCGCACCCTCACCGCGCCCGTGCCGCTGGCGCCGAACGCTCCCGCGGGCACCGCGCTCGCCCGGCTACGGCCGGTGCGCGGCGGCGGCTCGCGCCTGGGCGACTCGGCCAGCAGGCGGAGCAAGACCCCGGCACCCGAGCGACCCACCGGCGGCGGCCGCTGACGGGCCGAGCCGGGCCGGCGACGGCTCAGGCCTCGGGGTAGCCCGCCATCTGACGCAGCCGGGAGATCCGGTCGGCCATCGGCGGGTGCGTCGCGAAGAGCTTGGCCATCCCGCCACCGCGGAACGGGTTCGCGATCATCAGGTGCGACACGTCGACCAGGTCCCGGGTGGCGGGCAGCGGGGCCTTCGCGGTGCCGGCGTCGAGCTTCTCCAGCGCCGACGCGAGCGCGAGCGGGTCGCCGGTGAGGCGCGCGCCGTCCTCGTCGGCGTCGTACTCGCGGGTCCGGGAGATCGCGAGCTGGATCATCATCGCGGCGAGCGGCGCCAGGAACACCAGCGCGATCGCGCCGATCGGGTTGTTCCGGTTGCCGCCGCCGAAGAAGAGCAGGAACTGGGCGACCGACGTGATCATGCCGGCCACCGCCGCCGCGACCGACGAGGTGAGGATGTCGCGGTTGTAGACGTGCATGAGCTCGTGCCCCAGCACGCCGCGCAGCTCGCGCTCGTCGAGCATCCGCAGGATGCCCTCGGTGCAGCACACCGCGGCGTTGCGCGGGTTGCGGCCGGTCGCGAACGCGTTGGGGGCTGCCGTCGGCGAGATGTACAGCGCCGGCATCGGCTGCCGGGCCGCGGTCGACAGCTCCCGCACGATCCGGTACATCTCCGGGGCCTCGAGCTCGCTCACCGGGTAGGCACGCATCGCCCGGATCGCGATCCCCGCGGAGTTCCAGTACCCGTAGGCGGTGCCGAGCAGACCCAGACCGGCGAACAGCCACAGGAACGCCGAGTTCCCGGCGGCCGTCGCCACCAGGTACCCGATGCCGAGCAGGACGGCCCACAGGAACCCGAAGAGGCCTGCCGTCTTCAGCCCGTTGAAGTGCTGCCGCCCCACGTCGTCCTCCGCTCGGTCCGGGGTCTCACGCCCTCCCCGTCAACGAGGTCGAGCGTGCCACGGTTCCCTGGACGGGCGCCGGACGGGCGCCGTGCCCCCGCTGAGCGTCGCGCAGGCCGACGTCCGGACGAACGGGTCGGGGCAGGTCAGCGCTCGCCGCGCATCACGGCGAGCATCTCCTCGCGCGGGACGAGCTTGATCCGCTCGCGGCCGTGCGGCGCCCCGAGGGCCTGCTCGTAGGCGTCGAGCATCGTCCAGCCGTCCCACTCCACGTGGCCCACGCCCCGCTCGGCGAGCAGCGCGGTGATCGCGCCCGGCTCGCGCTCGGCCGCCCGCGGCAGGGCGTCAGCGTCCTCGGTGAGGTGCCGGATGGTCTCGGTCGCGTCGGACTTGGTGTGTCCGATCAGGCCGACCGGCCCGCGCTTGATCCACCCCGTGGTGTAGACGCCGGGCAGGTGCTCGCCGTCCGGCCCGACCACGCGGCCCTCCCGGTTCGGGATCACGCCGGCGACCTCGTCGAACGGCAGGCCCGGCACCGGTGAGCCGAAGTAGCCCACCGCGCGGTAGACCGCCTCGACCGGCCAGTCGTGCAGCTGCCCCGTCCCGGCGACGGTGCCGTCCCCGGTGAGCGTGGTCCGCTCGGTGCGCAGGCCGGTGACCCGGTCCTCGCCGAGCACCGCCACGGGCTGGTGCAGGAAGTGCAGGTGGATCCGCCGGCTCGCGGTGAGGTCCTCCGGCTCCTTCAGGGTCCAGTCCGTCAGGGTCTTGACCACCTGCTTGGTCTGGTTGGACGAGTGGATCGCGGCCATCGACCCCTCGTCGAACTCGAAGTCCTCGGGGTAGACGACGACGTCGACGTCCGGGACCTTGCCCAGCTCGCGCAGCTCCAGCGGGGAGAACTTCACCTGCGCGGGGCCGCGGCGGGCGAACACGTGCACGTCGGTGACCGGGCTCGCCGCCAGGATCGCGTGGACGTTGTCCGGGATCTCGGTGGGCAGCAGGTCCTCGGCGTGCTTGGCCAGCATCCGCGCCACGTCCAGGGCCACGTTGCCCGCGCCGATCACCGCGACGGTGCGCGCGTCCAGCGGCCAGGTGCGCGGCACGTCGGGGTGCCCGTCGTACCAGGACACGAAGTCCGCCGCGCCGTACGAGCCGGGCAGGTCGATGCCGGGGATCCGCAGGGCCGCGTCCCGGATCGCGCCGGTCGCGAAGATCACGGCGTCGTAGTAGCGGTGCAGCTCGGCGACGGTGACGTCGGTGCCGACGTCGACGTTGGCCAACAGCCGGATGTCGCCGCGCTCGAGCACCTTGTGCAGCGCGACGATGATCTGCTTGATCCGAGGGTGGTCCGGCGCCACGCCGTAGCGGACCAGGCCGAACGGCGCCGGGAGCCGCTCGAGCAGGTCGATGCTCACCTCGAGCCCGGACTTGGACAGGATGTCAGCGGCGTAGATACCGGCCGGGCCGGCACCGACGACGGCGACACGCAGGGGGCTCACGAAGGAGGACACCTTCCGACGAGGACAGCGGCACGGCCGCCGTGCGCGACCGGCAGACCAGTCTAGGGCGTGTCGCGCGCCGGGTCCGCCCGATCCGGTGGCCGCCAGCCGGACAGGCGGGGCCCGGCAGCGGACCCGGGCGTAGCGTCTGGCCGTGAACGCCTCCCGAGCGGGCGCCCCTGGCGTCCCGCCGACCCCAGGTCGTTCCGGGCTGCTCCAGGGCCTGGGCGCCTACGGCTGGTGGGGCTTCCTGCCGCTGTACTTCCCGCTGCTGGTGCCCGCCGGGTCGGTCGAGATCATCGCCCACCGGGTGCTGTGGTCCCTGGCGTTCTGCGTGATCGCGCTCGCCGCGACCCGGTCCCTGGGTGCCGCCTGGGCGGCGCTGCGCTCGCCGGCCACCCTCACCCGGCTCGCGGTGGGCGGCGTGCTGGTCGCGACCAACTGGCTGGTCTTCGTGTACGCCGTGCTCTCGGACCACACGGTCGACGCCGCGCTCGGCTACTACGTCAACCCGATCCTCACGGTGGTGCTCGCGGTGCTCGTGCTGCACGAGCGGATGCGCCCGGCCCAGTGGGTCGCGGTCGGGCTCGGCGCGGCCGCCGTCGCGGTCCTCACGCTCGGCGTCGGGGGCCTGCCGTGGATCGCGCTGGTCCTGGCCGGCACCTTCGGCACCTACGGGCTGATCAAGAACCGGACGGGACGGACCGTCCCGCCGCTGGCCGGGCTGGCGGTGGAGACGGCGGTGCTGGCGCCGCTGGCGCTCGTCTGGCTGCTCGCCGTCGAGCGCGGTGGCACGTTCGGGGCCTACGGACCGTGGCACGCGCTCGCCCTGGCCGGCTCCGGGGTGGTCACCGCCGTCCCGCTGCTGCTCTTCGCGGGCGCCGCTCGCCGCCTGCCGCTGTCCGTGGTGGGCCTGCTGCAGTACCTGACCCCGACGATCCAGTTCGCGATCGGCGTGCTGGTGTTCGGCGAGCAGATGCCGGCCGCGCGCTGGTGGGGCTTCGCGCTGGTCTGGGCGGCGCTGGCCGTCCTCACGATCGACGGGCTGCGCGCCGGTCGCGTCCCGCGGCTTCAGCCGGCGACGGTCAACCAGTAGTCGCCGAACGCGACCGAGGCGCCCACCGGCACCCTGACCTTCTGCTCGGGGGCGCACAGGATCTGCTGGCCGTCCTCCAGCGTGACGACCGTCCCGTTGGTGGAGTTGCGGTCCTTGAGCCACACTCCGTCGGCGTCCACGCCGATCGCCAGGTGGGTCTTGGACACCGACCGGCCGCGGTCGACCACGGCGATCACCTGCACCGGCAGGGCCTCGCCCTCGCGCGGCGACGGGTTGCGACCGACCAGCGCGGTGCCCTCGAGCACCACGACGCGGTTGTCCCACAGCAGCAGGGTGGCGCGCGGCCGGGTCTGGGCCCGGGTCGGGGCGTAGGCGACCTTGGTCCGCGCCTGGCGCAGCCGGGTGCGCTCCACGTCGTCGTCCAGCGCCCGGTAGGACGCGCTGGACCGCTGCTCGTACGGCGCGCGAGGGACCACCCGGGGCCCGGCGGGCTGCTGGGGCGTCGGACGCTCGACCATCGGCGCCACCTCTCTCTGGTCCGCTTCGGCCTTGGCCGGAGCGGGGTCCGCCTCGCGGGCCGGGTCCGGCGCCGGCACGCCCTCGACAGCCATGATCCCTCCCGCGGGCGCCGGGGGCGCGGCCGGGCCGCTGCCCGAGGCGACCCGACGGGGTGCGTCGCGGTGCCGACGTCTCGCGTCCCCGAGGACCGACTGGAGGCGTTCGGTCGCCTGGCGAGGCGTGGGGAGCTCCTGCACCGGGTCCACGCCGACGTGGACGTCGAAGACCACGTCGCCGGCGGCCCGGTCCTGCCACCCCCTGCGCCGGCCCGTCCGATCCCGCGCCGCCGACGTGCCGAGGAGCACGACGCCGACCACCGGCAGCAGCCAGCCGGCCGCGACCACGAGCTCGCGCACCAGCGCGCGGCCCAGGCCGATCGGGCGCCCCTCGTCTGCGGTGAGCACCCTCAGACCGGTGAGCACGCGCCCCAGCGTGTACCCACGGGTCGCGAGCAGCCACCACTGCACGAGCGCGTGCCCGCCGAGCAGCACGGCCCCGACCACCGTCAGCGCGGAGAGCGCGGGCTCCCCCGCGCGGTACTGGCCCACCAGCCCGCCGAGCAGCAGACCACCGCCGAGCACGAGCGCGGCGACCAGGTCGATCACCCGGGCGAGCAGACGCTTCCCGAGGCTCGCCGGGACTGATCCTGCAGCTGGCACCCGGCTCACCTCCTCGCCTCGCCCCGCGCGCAGCGCATCGTCGAGCGCCGCCACGTGCGGGCTCTCGTTGCGACATCGGCAGCCGCGCGATCGGACATGAGCCCGAACGGGTGAACAAACGGTGCAGACCCGCGCCGGGTCAGCGACGGCCACCGCGGCGTCGCCGCGAGGTCAGCGCCCAGCGCGAGCGCCAGCGCAGCCGCCGTGGCACCGCCCGGCGCATGGCCTCGGTGGTGGTCGTGACCTGGTTCCAGTACGCCTCGATCTCCGCCTCGGTGGGCTCGCGACCGCCGAACACCGCCGCGTCGGCCCGGGCCGCCAGCGTCGCGACCGGCCCGCCGACGCCCACCGCCCGCCGGCCCCCGTCGGCCGGCGCGTCCTCGGCGCGGGTGGCGAACGACGCGGCGAGCGAGACGGCGAGCTCACGCCGGGTCGCCTGCACAGGGAGTCGGCGCCGCAGCTCCGTGGCACCGTCCAGCAGCTCGTCCCACCCTCCGACCACCCGCTGCACCGGGTCCGGCGCCCGGCGCCGAAGCCTGCGACGACGGCGCTTGAGCGCGGCGATCACCAGCGGCGGCCCGAGCAGCACGGCCAGCGGGAGCCCGCCCACCAGGGCGACCCGACCGACCGTCGCCCAGACCTCGGAGTCGCGGGACTGCTCCTGGCGGTCGTCGGTGCTGGGCTGCTCGGTGTCGTCGTCCGGCGCCGTGACGGGCGCCTGCGGCGGAGGCGGCGGCTGACGCACCGCCGGCTCGGCCGCGGACTGCTGGGGAGCGGTGTCCTCACGCGGGGTCTGGGACTCGTCGGGGGTGGGGAAGAAGCTGACCCAGCCGTACCCGGCGAAGTCGATCTCCACCCAGGCCCGGATGTCGGCCCCCGTGAAGGTGATCTCTTCCGCACCCGCCTGGTCAGCCGACGGGACGAAGCCGAGCACCACCCTGGCGGGCAGCCCCATCGCGCGGGCCATCAAGGCCATCGCCGACGCGTACTGCTCGCCGTCGCCCACCATGGTGGCGCCCAGCAGATCGGTGATCCGGTTCGCGCCGTGACCGGACAGCGACGCGGCGTCCCCGCGGTCGACCAGACCATGGCTGAAGTACCCGTCGGTGCTCAGCTCCTCCTCGAGCGAGCGGGCGATCAGCCCCGGCGACCCGGCCGTCCCGGCGATCTCACCGGCCCTGGTCGCGACGATCTCGGGGACCTCGCGCGGTTCGGGCAGCACGACCGCGGCGGTCGCGGCCCGGTCGAGCGAGGCCTCGTCCGGCGCCGTCGGGACCACCACGCTCGCCTGCCAGGTCAGCCCGGCGGGGACACCGTCGGTGAGCACCGCGGTGCCCGTGGCATCGTTGTAGCGCAGCTCGGTGCGCAGCGCGGCGTCCCGCCCGGCGAAGGTGACCTGCCGGGTCCAGCCGACCGTGGGCAGCCACACGAACGGCAGGTCGTGCACCTCGAGCGTGACGGTGGTTCGCGTGCCGCTGCGGGTCAGCGTGTCCACCTCGCTACCCACCCGCCGGAACGCGCCCGAACCCTCGGCGGCCTCGGCGCCGGCGACGTTCCAGACGACGCCGTCGAAGGCGTCCATGGTCGCCAGTCGCACCGTCGCGCCGTCGGGCAGGCCCCGCACGGTGAGCAGGTCCGTGTCGCCCCACTCCTTGACGAACTTGCGGAACGCGGACAGCGGGCTGGCCTGGTCCGCAGGGTCGAACGGGGGCACGATCTCGTCGCGCAGCACGTAGCGCGGTCGCTGGTCGGCCAGCCACGGAGCGGTGACCGCCCCGAGCCCGACCACGACCGCGACCACCGCGCCGAGCGAGACCACCCGCCGCGGCGCGAGCGTGCCGGACCGCCAGGCGGCCCAGCTGCCCAGGAGCAGCACCGTGAGGACGCCCGCGGGCACCGGCGCCACCGACACCTTCGTGCCGAGAAGCACCGAGACGACCAGCACGGCCAGCGGCACCGTGGCACCCAGCGCCGCCACCCGCCGCGGAGTGCGCAGGGCGATGGTCAGCGCGCCGAGCGTCCCGACCAGCGCGAGCAGGAACGGTGCGACCAGCACGTCGCCCGTCGAGCCCAGCTCGGGGTCGAGGGTCAGCACCTGCTTCCAGGACGTCACCGCCCCGGACAGCAGTGCCAGCACGCTGGCGCCGCTGGGCAGGAAGCCGAGCGTCGCCTTGTCCGGGACCGCAGCCACCGGCCCGAGCACCAGGTACCCGCCGAGCGCGACGGCCGCCGTCACCGCAGTGCCCCAGCGGAGCTGGGCGGACACCAGCGCCACGGCGAGGCCGAGCAGCACCCCGGCGAGCGCCGGCAGGAGCAGCACGCCGGCGCCGAACACCGGCACCATCGGCAGCTGCGCGAGCGCGAGCGCGACGACCAGCACGACGACGTCGATCTCGGGGCGGCGGGTCATCCTGCACCCACCACCCGGCGCATCACCTTGGGGAGCTCCGCGAGCTCACCGAGTCGCGCCACCCCGAGCGTCCCCAGGGCCGCCACCTCGGTGCGGGCACCCCGCCGGCACGTGAGCACGAGCACCGGCACGCCGGCGGGCAACCGGCCCGCTGCCGCACGCAGGGCGGCGCGGTCCGGCACCGAGCCGGTGACCAGCACGATCACCGAGGCGTCGCGGGCGACCGAGGCGACCCAGGGCACCAGCTCCGTGCCGGACCGACCCCGCGCGGTCACCCGGGCCACGTCGTCCAGCAGGCGGCCGGGGTCTGCGGTGCGCAGCCGGGTCCCGGCCAGGAAGGTCAGGTCGCGCTCGTCGTGCAGCGCCTGGACGCCGATCGAGGCCGCCGCCGCAACCGCCAGCTCGAACTCCTCGTCATCCAGGTAGTCGGCCGGGTGGGTCGCCAGGGCGACGGCCGTGTGCGTGCGCCGGGTGTCCTCGAACTGCCGCACCATGAGGGTGCCGGTCCGCGCCGTCGTCTTCCAGTGGATGTGCCGCCGGTCGTCGCCCGGCTCGTAGTCGCGCAGCGCGTGGAACGACAGGTCCGAGTTGGACACCACGCGGGTCGCCTGGCCCTCCAGGTCGCGCAGCACGCCCGCGGCGGCTCCGGTCAGCGGGACCAGCACGGGGTGCACGCACACCTCGACCACCGGCGTCCACGACACCCGGCGTGCGATCAGCCCCCACGGGTCGCCCCGCACCGAGCGCACCGGCCCGACCTCGATCACCGAGCGGCGCACGGCCGGGATCGCGAACAGCTCCTCGTGCCGACCGCCCGGGGCCAGCGACGGGAGGGGGAAGTCTGCGACCTGGTCGCCGACGGGCAGCTCCAGCCGGGCGGGCAGCAGCCGCCCGCGAGCGGTGTTGCGAGCCTCGATCCGGCCGGCGACCCGGTCCCCGACGGTCACCCGGCGGTCGGAGACCTCGAGGTTGACGTCGTAGGTGGAGCTACCGACGGTGAACACCACTGCGAGCGCGACGACGCCCACCAGCCCCACGCCGATGACCAGGGTCTCGATCCACCCGAGCCACCAGCCGCTGCCGCCGAGCACCACACCGCACGTGAGCACGGCCCAGCCGAGCCCCGACACCGACCGCAGGGGTCGCAGCAGGGCTCTCAGGCGCCGCAGTCGCAGCCGCACGTCAGCTCCTCGGTCAGATCCGGGTGGCGGGCGGCTCGGTCTCGGCGAGCACCCGCGCCACGATCTGGCGGGCCGTCACCCCGGCGAACTCCGCCTCCGTGTCCAGGATCAGCCGGTGCGCGAGGACCGGCTCGGCCAGCAGCTTGATGTCGTCGGGGATCACGTAGCCACGGCCCTGCGACGCGGCCCACACCTTGGCCGTGCGCACCAGGGCGAGCGAGCCGCGGACCGACGCGCCCACCAGGGTCTGCGCGTCCGAGCGGGTCGCCTCCGTGAGCCTCGCGACGTAGTCGAGCACCGCGGTCTCCACGTGCACGGTGGTGGCCAGGTCCGCCATCTCCCCGATCGCCTGGGTGGTGATCTTCGGGAGCAGCCCGATGGTGCGGTCACGTTCGGACGCCCCGGACAGGATCTGGACCGTCGAGTCCCGGTCCGGGTAGCCCAGCGAGGTCTTGATGAGGAACCTGTCGAGCTGCGCCTCGGGCAGTCGGTAGGTGCCCGCCTGCTCGATCGGGTTCTGGGTCGCGATGACCATGAACGGACGGCCCACCGGGTGGGAGACCTTGTCCACCGTGATCCGGGACTCCTCCATGACCTCCAGCAGCGCGGACTGGGTCTTCGGCGAGGCACGGTTGATCTCGTCGGCGAGCACGATCGAGGCGAACACCGGCCCGGGGTGGAAGTCGAACGTGCGGTTGTTCTGGTCGTAGATCGTCACGCCGGTGACGTCGGACGGCAGCAGGTCCGGGGTGAACTGGATCCGCGAGTGGGTGCCCTGGACGGTCGCGGCCATCGCCTTGGCCATCGACGTCTTCCCGGTGCCCGGAGCGTCCTCCAGCAGCAGGTGCCCCTCGGCCAGCATGCAGGTCAGGGCGAGCCGCACCACGTGCTCCTTGCCCAGCAGGGCCTCACCGATGTTGGCCACGAGCGCGTCGAAGGTCTGGGCGAACCACGCGCTCTGCTCGGACGACATGCTCACGGGGGATCTCCTGGTCATCGGCGGGTCGGTGCGGGTCGTCGGGGTCTCAGCCACCGCCACCACCTCCTGGCGGCCCGCCAGGTGGTGCGGGGGTGTCGTCCACGACCACCACCGTGGCGGGGGCCGAAGCAGCGGACTCCCCCTCGGCGTTCGAGGTCCAGACCGTGAAGGTCAGGGTCTCGCCGTCCTTCCCGGTGACGACCAGGGCCCGGTCGGTCGTGGTGCCCTCCTCGTGGGTCCCGCGGGTGCCGTCGACGAGGTACCGGTAGGAGAGGACCGGGAGACCACCGGTGGCCCCGGGCGTCCACGTGATCTGCACGTCCGCCGAGCCCGGGAGGTCGGTCGCGGTGTCGATCGTCGGGCGCTGCGGCACCGTCGTGAGGGTGACGCTCTTCGCGACCGGCGCGCTCTCGGCGCCCTTGGTGTTGAGCGCGACGATCGTCACCGTGTGGTCGCCGAAGGACAGCCCGGCGAAGCGGACCGAGGTCGTGGCGGCGTCGACGGTCGTCGTGCTGGTGCCGTCCAACGTGACGCGGAAGCCGGTCAGCGGCACGCCGCCGCTGTCGACCGGCGCGGTCCAGGAGGCACGCACCGCGCCCTGGCCGAACGGGGTCGGCTCGGCCGAGTCGTCGACCAGCGATGCCCCGGTCACCGCGCCGGGGGCGGTCCAGATCTCGCCGGTGGTCGACGCCCACGCGGACGGTCCGGCCTTGTTCGAGGCGCGCACGTCGATCGCGTAGGTGCGCCCCCGCTCGGCCGCGAACCCGTAGCTGGTCTCGGAGGCTGCGACGGGGTAGGAGACACCGTCGATCCGCACCTCGTAGCCCTTGACCGGGTCACCGTTCGGGTCCGACGCGGTCCACGTGACGGTGATCTGCAAGCCGCCCTGACCCACCTGCGAACGGGTGGCGGTCACCGAGCCCGGCGGCGAGGGCACGCCGGCGGGGGTCTGGGCCGCGGACCACGCGCTCCAGTCGCCGGGGTCCGGTGCGTCGTTGATCGCGCGGACACGCACCTGGTAGGACGTGCCGTTGGCGAGCCCGGTGAACGTGTAGGACGTCGAGGCCGTCGACACCGTGGCGCTGCCGCTGGGCGGTGCCGGGCTGACCTCCAGCTGGTACTCGCGGATCGGGGAGCCGGTGTTCGCCGGGGCCGTCCAGGTCGCCGCGACCGACGAGTCGCCCCAGGTCAGCGCAGGCGCCGACGGCGCGGCCGGCTTGGCGTCCGGCCGCGCGGGGCCGGAGGGCGGGCTCGGGTCGGACGCACCGACCACGTTGCGCGCCACCACCGTGAACGTGTACTCGACGTCGTTGCTCAGCCCCTCGATCGTGCACGTGGTCGACGGGCAGGTGGTCACCACGCCGCCGGGCTGGGCGGTCACCCGGTAGTCGGTGATGGGCTCGCCGTTGGCCGCCGGCGCGTCCCAGGCCAGGACGACCGTGGAGTCCCGCACCTCGGAGATCCGCGGGGCGGCCGGGGCGTCCGGCCGACCGCGGACCACGAGGGTGATCCGGCCGTCGACCTCGCGGTCCGGGTCCCCGGTGGCGTCCCGGACCCGGAAGCGCACCACCATCGGGCCGAGGAAGTCCAGCGCGGGCCTGATCTGCACCCGACCGGCCTCGACCCATGCCTCACCGGTCGCGGGGTTCTCCGGCACCGCGTCGACCAGCGTCAGCGGCGCGGAGAACGGGTTGAACGCTCCGGCGAGCGCCGAGACGGACGTGACCTGGCCCCCGACACCGGTCGTCACGCGCTGGTCGACGACCCGGGCCAGCGGCTTGCTGGAGGCGGTCACCCGGAAGTCCACCTGCGCGCCGAGCACACCCAGGCCGCCGTAGTCGATCGACAGCCCGATGCCGCCGACCGTGCCGCGGGGCACGCTGGTCCCCACGCTCAGCGACAGGTCCGAGCCGTCCAGGGTCACGGTCACGCCGGGCGGCGGTGTGGAGGTCAGTGCGTAGGTGTAGGCCTCGTCGGGCGACTGGGAGCCGATCGGCGCGGAGGTGAACGCCGTCAGGTCCACCCGGGTCGACTCGCCCTGCGGCACGTCGAGCACGGACGGGGTGAACTGCGGCGGGTGGTCCTCGAAGGCCAGCACCGTGATCGGCAGGGTGAGGACCGCCGTGCGGGCGGTGGGGTCGTCCGCGGGACCGTCGCTGACCTCCACGGTGATCGACGCCGGGCCGGCGTAGGTCTTCTGGGCGACGTACCGCAGCGACTTGGAGTCCACCACCAGGCCCGAGCCGTCGGACTTGGTGGCGCTGACCCGCGACGGGTCGGTGATCCGCACCGTGCGGCCCGGGGCGACCTGCACCTGCTCGTCCAGCGCGATCGACAGCTCCGCGCCGGCGATCACGACGAGCTCGGGTGCGCCCGGTCGACGCACCGGCGGGAAGTCGCCGAGCGCCGGCACGGTGATGAACGCGTACGAGCTGACCCCGCCCGCATCCGGTGAGACGTTGGTGAGCAGGTAGGGCAGGGTGCGCGGGTTGTCGCCGAGCGTCACGATCACGGTGCCGCTGGGCGTCACCTCGGCGACGTCGGACGCGGACGGGTCCACCGACACCCGCAGGTCGGACAGCGGCCCGCTCGGGTTGTCCGCGACGTCCAGCACGTTCACCTCGACCGACAGCGCGTTGAGGGTCTCGGTGGCGGGCACGACGACATCGCGCGCGATCGGCGGCAGGATCGGCGCCTCCGGGTCGACGAGCACGGTGAGCACGGCGGTGTCCCGTCCGCCTCGGTTGTTCGCGGCGGTGTAGGCGATCTGCAGGGTCGCCAGCTCGGTCGGGGTCCGCACCACGATCCGGCGGCCGTCGACCGCCGCGTCGATCCCCGCGTCCATCTGGAGCTCCGGCTCCAGGATGAGGTCTCCACCGGACATGTCGACGTCGTTGGCCAGCACCCGGACGGACACCGACTGACCCGGCCGCACGGTGACCTGGTCGTTGCGCGCCACGACCTGGGCCGAGGTGTTGGGCCGCTCGGCGATCCCGACCCGGATGGTCGCGACGGCACGCTGGCCCACCCAGTCCTCGACGGCGTAGGTGAAGGTGTCGGTGCCGAGCTCGCCCGGCAGCGCCTCGTACTCCAGCCAGTCCGCACCCTGAGCGGTGATCCGGCCCTTCGTGGGGGCCTTGTCCTGCCCGAGGAGGGTCACCCCGTCACCGTCCGCGTCGATCCCGGTGAGCGGGATCGGGATGCGGATGGTCTCGGCCTGGAACACCCGCGCGGTCAGGTCCTTGGGCCGCGGTGGTGACTTGGTCTCCGGGTCGGCGGCGTGCACGTCGATGGTCACGTCCGCGGCGGTCTTGTTGTCCTCGGGGTCGGCGACCTCGAACCTCGCATGCACCCGCATGGGCGTGTCCGGCGCCTGGTAGCGCAGCACGTCGCCGGAGACGAACATCAGGCCCTCGCCGGCCGCCGGGGCGTCGACGAGCCTGCGCTTGAGGGTCAGCGTGTCGCCGTCGGGGTCGTAGGCGCCCTCGAGGACCGGGATGGTGACCACCCCGCCGGTGCGGACCGTGACGGTCACGTCCGGGACCACCGGCGGCTGCTGGGTGGCAGAGGCGTCGATCGGTTTGACCCGGAGCTCACCGACGGCCTGGTCGGCGCCGTTGGAGATCGTGTACGGGACGGTCACCGGGCCGTCGAGGGTCCGGGTCGAGGAGATCCGGACCAGCTGGTGGCCGAGCACGGCGACCTCCAGGCCGCTGCCCTCGGGCACGTCGACCGACTGGAGCACGAGCACCCCGCCCGCGGGGTCGACGTCGTTGGCCAGCGGGTCCACCACGACCTCCCCGCCGGGCGGCAGCAGGGCCACGTCGAGCACGGCGATCGGCGGCTCGGGGGTCTGGGGGCGCTCGGCCACGTCGATCCGCGCGATCCCGGTGGTCTGCTGCGGCGCCGCGGTCACCACGAAGCTGACGTAGTACGTCCCGGCCCGGGCGGACATGAAGGTGAAGGTGCCGGCCTCGAGGTCGGTGGTGATCGTCGCGCCCGTGAGCTGGTCGACCCCGGCCAGCCTGACCGGCTCGCGCGAGGCGGAGCGGACGCTGTCCAGCGGTCGCACGGTGACCGGCTGGCCCACGTAGGCCACTGCGTGCACCGGGTCGATCACGGGGGCCAGCGAGCCGGCCGGTCGCACGTCGACCTGGAGCTCGCCGGCGACCGTCGACTCGCCGTCCCCCACCAACAGCTCCACGGTCTGACGGCCCAGCGTGGTGCCGTCCGACGTGAAGGTCAGCTCGCCGTCCTGCCGGGCCCGGACCGTTCCGCCCTGCAGGACCGACGCACCGAGCAGCACGAGCTGGTCGCCCTCCGGGTCGCGGAAGTCGGGCAGCACGTCGAACGTGCCGGTGGCCCCGAGCTCGACCTGCACCTGGCTGAACCGGGTCTGCTCGGGCGGTCGGTTGACGTCGTCGGGGAAGACCGTGAGCCGGACGACGGCGGTCGACGGCGCGCTGGACCCACGGCCGTCGGTGACGGTGTACGTGAACCGCACTGTCCCGCTGGCGTTCGGCGTCGTGACGAGCTGGATGGCCCGGCCGCCGTAGATCGGCACGGCAGTCCCGAACGACTCGGGCAGCGGGTCCATCTCGGAGATCACCAGCAGGCCGCAGTCGGACGCCGCGTCGTTGTCGATCACCGACAGGATCGTGGTCCGCCCGGGCCGTACGCCGTAGGTGTCGTCCACGGCCTGCGGGGCCGCGGACTGGGGCGTGCACTCGATCTGCAGGGTCTGGGTGGTCTGCTGGTCGCTGGACTGGTCGCCTTGGTCCTCCTTCTCCTCGGCGACGACGTCCTGCCAGTTGGGCTCGCGCAGGTTCGGGTCCTCGGTCGGGGCCCAGAGGTTGCCCGCGATGTCGTTGAGGACCACCACGTCCCGGTTGACCCGGAAACGCAGGCTCGCCGCGCTGGTCATGCCCTCCAGTGCGACGACGTCCGCCCGGCTGCCGCACAGCTCCAGGTAGCTCGCCTGGGCCGAGGCCCAGGCCGCGTGCCCGCACCCGCCGACCCGGACCGGCGCGGCCGGTGCGCCCGAGCCGCCGGACAGGTGCGCGGTGACCTCGCCACCGTCCAGCGGCACCTCGAGAAGCGCACCAGGGGTGGCGACCAGGACGTCGCCCGCCGAGGGCCCGGGCTGCTGGAGCACCAGGTCCGTCCCCCACGCGGCCAGGTCGACCTGAGCGGACGGTGTGTGCACCGTGGTCCCGGTGAGCGTGACCAGGGTGTCCCCGACCGCGGTCGCGGCGTCGGCCGGCGCGGTCTGACCCCGCATGGACCCGACCACCCGGTTCGAGAGCGTGTCGCCGAGCTCGAGCCGGTGCAGCTCCCCGGCGGCGGTCGTGGCGAGCACCACGCCGGAGTCGGACACCACGGCCGAGGCACCCTGGCCGAGCGCCAGGTCCGGCTGGCCCGTGGTGTCCAGCGAGCCCACCTGGTCCAGCGGACGCACCCACAGGTCACCGTCGGCCTGGAGCACCGACAGCACTCCGGCGGCCATCGAGACCTGGTCGTCGGCGGCCACCGTCGCCGATGCGTCGACCGCCACCTCGGCCGGGTTCACCAGGGAGATCCGACCCGGCTCGGTCAGGAGCACCCGATCGCCGTCCTGGAGCACGTCGAACGTCGACTGGCCGGCCACCAGGCCGGCGTTGAGCTCGCCGACCTGTGCGTTCCAGCGCGCGAGCTGTTTGGTCCCGGACTTGGTCACCCACACGGCGCCGTCGTTGAGGTCCACCTGGGACACCGCCGCGCCGGGGTAGACCAGGGCCAGTCCCACCAGCACCGCGGGTACGACGAGTCCGCCGACGGCACTGGGCCAGCGGCGGCGGCGCGCGAGGTCGTGGGTCATCCGTCCGAGCACCCCGTGGCCGGATCGGTGGTGTAGCGCCCGTCGCTGCGCACGATGGCGACCTCGATGCACACCGGACCGGGCGCCCCGGGCTCCACGGTGACCGTCGGTACGTCGATGACCTCGAGCGTGGTCGCCCGCCCGGCCTCGGCGCGGCCCCACAGGTACCGGTCGCCGGGCTCGGGGCTCGGGTTGGTCCAGGTGAACACGACGCCGGCATCGGTCACTGCCGAGGTCAGGCCCACGGGGGCGGGGACCGCGGCGCCGGTGACCACCGGCGTGGACGTCCGGCTCGGGGTCGGGTCCTCGCCCGTCCGCGGCTGGTCGAAGGCGAGCACGACGGCGACCACCAGCGCGGTGAGGACCAGCCCCCCTGCGATGCCGGCTGCGACCGCGCGCGCCAGGGCCCGACGCGGCCGCTCGGGCTCAGGACGGGCGGCCTCCAGCTCGGCGGCATGGCGCCGCCAGCTCTCCGGGACGTCGACGTGGTCGTCCGGCTCGCCGACGGACGGCTCGGCCACGGACGGCTCGGCCACGGACGCGGCGGGGTCGACGTCCGCCTCGGGCGCGGGGGCCGCCTCGACGGCCCGGTCCCGGTCCCGCGCCGCGGCGAACGCGAGCTGGTCGGTGGCCTCGGGCGAGACGGTCCGCACGGGGCGCAGCCTGGTGGCCTGGTCAGCCTCCGTGTCCGGGTCGGGCTGTGCCGGGACCGGCGCCTCGTCGGGCAGGTCGAGCGGGGTCAGGGGGAGCATCAGCTCCGCCTCGACCTGCTGCAGCGCCCGGGCGAGCGCGATCGCGGAGTGGTAGCGCTGCGCGGGGTCGCGCGCCATCGCACGGGCCAGCACGTGCTGCAACGACTCGGGCACGTCGCCGCGACCGGTCGTGCCGAGTGCGCCGCGCTCGATCCGCGAGATCAGGTCCGCCGCCGAGTTCGACCCGTCGGCCACCTCGAACGGCGAGCGGCGCGCCAGGAGCGAGAAGATCGTCGCGGCGAGCGAGTAGACGTCCGAGCGCACGTCGCCGCCCGGCTCGTCGGCGAGCATCTCCGGTGGCGACCACGGGATCGACATCCCGACCATCTGGCCCGCCCCGAACCCGGCTGTCGCGGCGATGCCGAAGTCGGTCAGCGCCGGCCACCCGAAGTCGGTGACCAGGACGTTCGCCGGCTTGATGTCCCGGTGCAGCACCCCGGCCCGATGCGCGGTCTCCACCGCGGACGCGAGCCGGATCCCGATCCGCAGGACCTCGGCAAGACTCATCCGCTCGGCCCGGTAGCGCTGGGCCAGACCGGGCCGCGAGCAGTACTCCATGACCAGGTACGGCCGACCGTCGGACGCGACGTCCGCCTGGTAGACCGTGACGATCGAGGGGTGGTGGGACAGCGAGGCCATGATGTCGGCCTCCGCGCGGAACCTCGCCCGCGCCGCGTCGTCCAACGAGGCCGCGAGCAGCACCTTGACCGCCACCTGGCGCCGAGGCATCTGCTGGCGGTAGAGGAACACGTCCGCGAAGCCGCCCATCCCCAGGAGCCGCACATAGGTGTAGCCGGGGATGACGGGCGGCTGCGAGGCCTCGCGACGACTGGTCACCCACCGGCCTCCACGAGGAAGGTCACGCCCTCGCCGAGGTCGACGACCACACCGGGCTCGACGACGGTGGGCTCGCCGGGGTGCAGACGCTGGGCGCCCGAGCCCTGACGCAGCAGCAGCACGCCGTTGGTCGACCGCAGATCGGTCACCACGACGTCGTCGCCGTCCATCCGCACCTCGCAGTGCGTGCGCGAGATGTCCTGGTTGGGGCTCGCCACCGTGATCAGCCGCGGGATCTCGTTGCCCGTCACCCGGGTCACCTGCGGCGCCCGGCCGATCAGGACCGGCCGGTTGAGCGAGACCACCAGGCCCGTGGACATCAGCAGCTTGGCCGGCGCGCGGGTGTGGGGCGTGGGCACGCTCAGCTGGGGCACGGCGTCACCGGCCCAGTCGGGCAGCTGGCGGCGCAGCGCGACCATGTCGGAGCTGAGCACGGTCAACCCGTCGTGGTCCTCGGAGAGCCGGTGCGGGTCCGCGGCCGGCGGCGTCATCGACCGGTCGGGCTCGGAGGCCGGCTCCGCGACCGGTTCGACGGGCGCAGGCGCGGGCGCACCGACCACGGTGGTCGGCCCGGGACGGCCGGCGGCGAGCGGCGCGCGGCCACCCAGGTGCTCGACGCGCAGGGGCCGGACGGGCTCCCACGCGGGGACCGCCGCCGCCACCATGGCGTCCTCGTCGTCCTCGACCGACTCGTCGTCGAAAGCGCGATCGGGCGGCGTCGCGGCCTCCCGCACGGGCGGCGCGGCCGGGGCGGGCGCGGGCTCCGGCGCGCGGGCCGGGCGCGGCGCGCCGACGGTCGGCCGTCCGAGCGTGGTCTCGACCTCGGACTCGGGCTCGGGGGCGGGCGGACCCACCTGGTCCCTCGCGGTGACGGCGAGGCACACCTCGGCCGCCGGGACCACCGCGGCGTGCACGGGTAGCGGCCGACCACCGGTGGAGACCCCACTGGTCAGCCGGACCTTCTCGGCAGCCGGCAGCAGGTCCTCGGCCCAGGTCGACACGTGCGACGCGCCGACCGTGACGGTCCGGCCGTCGGCGGTGAGCTCCGCTCGCGCGCTGCCGCGGACCACCACATGGGCGGCGCCGTCGGTGAGCCGCACGATCGCGAACGCGGGAGCGGCGACGAGGCCGGGGCCGAGCAGGACCTGGAGATGGTCGGTCAGCGGGCCGCCGCTGAGCATCGATGCCCACAGCGCGTCCAGCAGCTCGGGCGGGCACCCGTCGGGGAGCAGCGCCACGGTGCCGTCCACGACCACGGCGAGGCCGTCACCCGGGACGTAGTCGGTTCTCATCGGTCCACCTCCGGGACACGGGCACGGGACTGACGTGGGTTGGTGCTGCCGTCGGCGGCCTCGTCCCAGCCGCGCGGCTCGCGGTGGGCCTCGGCGGTGCTGTCGTCGTCGCCGGCCCGGGACGCGGCGACGTCCACCACGATGGCGGTGACGTTGTCGCGCCCGCCGCGCTCGACCGCGGCATCCACCAGTCGCTCCGCGGCGACCTGCGGGTCCGGTGACGAGGCCAGCAGCTCGGCGATCTCGTCGTCGGCGAGCTCGTCGGTCAGGCCGTCGGTGCACACGAGCATCCGGTCGGCGGCGCCCGCCGGGATGAGCCAGTAGTCGGGGTCGGGGTCGGGCCCGGTCCCGATCGCGCGCGTGATGACGTGCCGGTCCGGGTGGTGCAGCGCCTCGGCCGCGCCGATCACGCCGCGGTCCACGAGCTCCTGGACCACCGAGTGGTCGACGCTGATCTGGGTGAGCCCGGCGTCGGCGTACCGGTAGACCCGTGAGTCGCCGATGTTGAACACCAGCCAGTACGAGCCGCCCTCGTGGCGCGCGATCCCGACACCCGCGAACGTGGTGCCCACGGTGCGCCCGTCGGGCACCACGGCGCGGACCCGGGCGGAGATCGCACGGACGATCGTGTGCACGTCGTCGGCCGTGACCTCCGGGCGCCCGGCGAGCTGACCGGCCTCCTCGACGGCGATCCGGGAGGCGACCTCACCGGCGTCGTGGCCGCCCATCCCGTCGGCCACCACGAACAGCGGCGGGTAGGCCAGCAGGGCGTCCTCGTTCAGCCGGCGGAACGGTCCGCAGTCCGTCGCCGACCCCCACGTGGTCCGCATCCGCCCACCTCCGTCCGCCCGCTCGTGACGTCTCCGCACCGGGCGCAGGTATGGCCCGAACGGGTGAACGTCCCCGACTGGTCATCGGCGCATGCGGGCCCGGTCTGAAGCCCCGGAGGGCGAGGAGTTTCGTCCCGCGGCGTCCGGGTCGTCCCGTTCCGGCCGACGGTCAGGCGGACCGTTCCACGAGCGACCGTGCGAACAGCGCCAGGGAGTCGCGCACCGGGCCCGCCGGCAGGTCCGCGAGCGCCTCGACGGCCTCGTTGGCGCGGGCCTCCGAGGCCTCCCGGGTGCGTTCGGTGACCGGGTGCTCGCGCAGCGCGCGCACCGCGTCGGCCAGGTCGTCGTCGTCGGACAGGTCGCCGTCCAGCAGGTCCAGGACCCGCCGGTCGGCGTCGGTGGCGGCGTCGGACGCGACCAGCCTGCGCAGCAGCAGGGCCGGCATGGTCGGCACGTGCTCGCGCAGGTCGGTTCCCGGTCGCTTGCCGGTGAGGCCGCCGTCGTCGGTGAGGTCGATGACGTCGTCGGCGAGCTGGAAGGCCAGCCCGATCTTCTCGCCGTAGGTCGTGACCGTCGCGATAGCCTCCGGGTCGCACCCCGCGAACAGCGCGCCGTAGCGCGCCGACGTCGCGATCAACGACCCGGTCTTGTCCGCGAGCACCTGGAGGTAGTGGTCGACCGGGTCGGCCCCGTCGGTGGGCCCGACGGTCTCGTGCAGCTGGCCCAGGCACAGTCGCTCGAAGGTCTCCGCCTGGATGAGGACCGCGTCCGGCCCCAGCCGTGCGGTGAGTGCCGATGCCTTCGCCAGCAGCAGGTCGCCGGTGAGGATCGCGACCTGGTTGCCCCACACCTCCTGCGCCGCAGGGGCCCCGCGCCGCACCGGGGCGGAGTCCATCACGTCGTCGTGGTAGAGGGTGGCCAGGTGAGTGAGCTCGACCACCACGGCGGCGTCGAGCACCCGGGGGTCGGAGCCGTCACCCAGCTCCGCGGTGAGCAGGGTCAGCAGGGGCCGTAGCCGCTTGCCGCCGGCGCTGACCAGGTGACGCGACGTCGCGTCGGCCAGGTGGTCGGCGTGCGACGCGGCCTCGAGCAGCCGCTGCTCGACCAGCGCGAGCCGGTCGGTCAGCCGGCCCGCGAGCCCGGCGTCGGTCAGCGGGAGCGAGGTCGTCACCGGACGAAGACCGCCGCACTGTCGAACAGGTCGACGGCCCAGGCCGGCAGCACGCCGAGCGCCACGGTGCCCACGGCCGCCACGCCGATCGCCACGGCGGTCAGGCCCTCCGAGCGGACGACGGTGGTGGTGCGCTCGACGCTCGGGTCGGGCTCCTTGAAGAACATCACCACGATGATCCACACGTAGAAGAAGACCGCGGCGGCCGAGGCGAGCACGCCGAGCACCGCCAGCCAGGCCTGCCCGCCGGCCACGATCGCCGAGAACACCGCGTACTTCCCGATGAACCCGGCGGTCAGCGGGATGCCCGCGAAGGAGAGCAGGAACAGCGTGAACGTGACGGCCAGCAGCGGGTGGCGCCGGCCGAGCCCGGTCCACTGGGTCAGCGCGGTCGCCTCGGCGACCACCGGCCCGCCCGGCCCCTCGTTCACCTCGCGCACCAGCGTGACGACGGCGAACGCACCGATCGTGGCCAGGCCGTAGGCCATCAGGTAGAACATCACGCCGGAGATTCCGGCCTGCTGCAGCGCCACGACGCCCACCAGGACGAACCCGGCGTGCGCGATCGAGGAGTATGCGAGCAGCCGCTTGATGTCCGTCTGGACCAGCGCGATCACGGTCCCGACCACCATGGTCAGCGCGGCGATCGCCCACAGCAGCGGGATGACGTCCCACTGCAGCGGGGCCGCGACCACGTAGACCAGGCGCAGGAGGGCGCCGAACGCGGCGACCTTGGTGCACGCGGCCATGAACCCGGTCACGGGAGTCGGTGCGCCCTGGTACACGTCCGGGGTCCAGGAGTGGAACGGCACCGCGCCGACCTTGAACAGCAGGCCCACCATCACCATGGCCAGCCCCGCGATGAGCAGCGGGTCGAACCCGGCAGTCGACCCGACCGCGTCGGAGATCGCCGACAGCGTCACCGAGCCGGAGAACCCGTAGAGCAGGGCGATGCCGAACAGCAGGATCGCCGAGGCGAAGGCGCCCAGCAGGAAGTACTTCATCGACGCCTCCTGGCTCAGCAGGCGGCGCCGGCGGGCCAGGCCGGTGAGCAGGTACAGCGGCAACGAGAGCACCTCGAGCGCCACGAACAGGGTCAGCAGGTCACCGGCCGCGGGGAAGATCATCATCCCGCCGAGGGCGAACAGCATGAGCGGGAAGACCTCGGTCTGCGCGAGCCCGCGCGCGGTGGCCACCCGCTCGTAGTCCGAGCCGGGCACCGCCGCGCCCGACGGCGCGAACGCGTCCTGACCGGCGTCGGTCCGGTCGGCCATCACCAGCGCGCTGAGCAGGCCGAGCAGCACCAGCAGGGCCTGCAGCAGCAGCGCGGGCCGGTCCAGGATCATCGAGCCGCCGAGCACCACGACGCCGCCGCCTGCGGACTCCGCGGTCTTGGGCCACAGCGCCGCGAGCGCCACGCCGGCCGCGGCGAGCGCGACCGTCGTCAGGCCGAACTGGGTCCAGCGCCGGGCCCGGGCCGGCACGAAGGCCTCGACGAGCACGCCGAGCACCCCGGCGCCGAGCACCGCGATGACGGGGGCGAGGGCGCCCCAGGCGACCTGGGGCGGGGTGAAGCTCACTGGTTGCTCCCGTCGTCGGAGGGGCTCGCGAGAGTGGGGGTCACGTCCGCGACGCCGACCTGCTGGAGGGTGACGGTGGCGGGGTCACGCACGAGGTCCAGCGCCGGCGCGGGGTAGAAGCCGAGCACGAGCATGGCGGCGATCAGCGGCCCGACGACCCACCGCTCGCGGACGGACAGGTCCGGCAGCGTGGACAGCCTCTCGGGCGTGGGCCCGGTGAACGCCCGCTGGTAGGTCAGCAGGATGTACAGGGCGGCGAGCACGACGCCGAACGCCGCGACCACCGCCGCGGCCTTGTGCGCCCCGAACGTGCCCACCAGCACGAGGAACTCGCTGACGAACGTCGACAGGCCCGGCAGCGACAGCGCGGACAGGCCCGCGACCAGGAACGTGCCGGCCAGCACCGGGACGACCTTCTGCAGGCCGCCGTGGTCGGCGATCCGGGCGCTGCCGGTCCGGGCGATGAGGAAGCCTGCGACCAGGAACAGCGCGCCCGTCGAGAGCCCGTGGTTGAGCATGTACAGGCTGGCGCCCTGGACGCTCACCGAGGTGAACGCGAAGATGCCCAGCACGATGAAGCCGAAGTGGCTCACCGAGGTGTAGGCGATCAGCCGCAGCAGGTTCTCCTGGCCGATCGCCAGCAGGCCGCCGTACAGGATCGAGATCACCGCGAGCACGACGATCACCGGCGCCGCCCATCGCGACGCCTCGGGGAACAAGGGCAGGCACAGGGTGAGCATCCCGAAGGTCCCCACCTTGTCCAGCACGCCCACGAGCAGCACCGACGTGCCGACCGGCGCGGCCTCGGCGGTATCCGGCAGCCAGGTGTGCACCGGCCACATCGGCGCCTTGATCGCGAAGGCGATGAAGAACGCCAGGAAGACCAGCCGCTCGGTGCTCACCGACATGTCCAGGTGCCCGACCAGGTTGTCGACCAGGAAGCCCTGCGGTCCCTGCGGGCCGTGGACGTACAGCGTGATCACGCCGGCCAGCATGATCAGGCCACCGGCGAGCGAGAAGAGCAGGAACTTCACGGCCGCGTACCGCCGCTGGAGCCCACCGAACGAGCCGATCATGAAGTAGACCGGGATCAGCATGGCCTCGAACAGCACGTAGAACAGGAACACGTCGCGGGCGGAGAACACCGCGACCATGAAGGACTCGAGCACCAGGACCAGCGCGACGTAGGTGCGGATCCGCGAGCCGCCGATCACCGGCAGCCCGTCGTCGTGGACGTCGGGGTGCTCGCGCCACGCGGCGATCAGCACCAGCGGGGTCAGCAGCACGGACAGCAGGACCAGGGCGAGGCCCACGCCGTCGATGCCCACCGCGTAGCTGACCCCGAAGGACGGGATCCAGGCGTGCGTCTCGGTGAGCTGGTGGGTCCCGGCCGCCGAGGTGTCGAAGGACAGCGCGGCGACCACGGCGAGCACGAGCTCGAGCAGCGCGACGCCGATCGCGACCGGGCGGGCGAACCGGCGGGCGGCGCCGGGCAGGGCCCACACCAGGGCGGCACCCACCAGGGGGACCACGATCAGGGTGGTCAGCCAGGGGAACGTAGCGGGCATCGTCTCTTTCCCTCAGATCCGGAACGCCAGGACGATCGCGACCAGCGCGACGACCCCCGCGAGCATCGTGGCGGCGTAGGAGCGGACGTAGCCGTTCTGCAGCCGTCGCAGCACCGATCCGGTGCCCATGACGGCCCGGGCGAGCCCGGCGAACGAACCGTCGACCACCGTGCGGTCGCCGTAGACCAGTGAACGGGTGGCGACCTGGCCCGGCAGCACGAGCAGCGCGTCGTTGACCTGGTCCTGGTAGAGGTCCTGCCGGGCGGCCCTGGTGAGCAGGCTCCCGCGCGGCGGGACCACCGCGACCGGCGCCGACCAGTACTGCCGCCAGGCCAGCGCGATGCCGATCGCCACGAGCACCAGCGTCACGACGCTGATCACCGGCACCGAGAGCACCGGCTCGTGCTCCTCGACGTGCCCGGTCACCGGCTCGAGCCAGGACGTGAAGATCCCGGTGGGCCCGAGCAGCCCGCCGAGCCCGGCCGAGCCGACCGCGAGGATGATCATCGGCCAGGTCATCAGGCCCGGGGACTCGTGCGGGTGGCGCACCGGCGCGTCCGGGTCCGTCGCGCCGCCGCCGTGGCCGTCCGACCAGCGCGCCTTGCCGTGGAACGTCATGAAGAACATCCGCGACATGTAGAAGGCGGTGATCCCGGCGCCGATCAGCGCGACCAGACCGAACACCCACGGTTGCCAGCCCTCGCCGCCGTTCATCGCGAACGAGGACTCGATGATCTTGTCCTTGCTCCAGAACCCGGAGAACGGCGGCACGCCCATGATCGCCAGCCAGCCGAACCCGAAGGTCACCCAGGTGATCTTCATCAAGGTGGCCAGGCCGCCGTACCGCCGCATGTCGACCGTGTCGTCCATGCCGTGCATCACCGAGCCGGCGCCCAGGAACATCCCGGCCTTGAAGAAGCCGTGGGTCAGCAGGTGGAAGATCGCGAACGCGTAGCCGATCGGGCCGAGCCCCGCGCCGAGCATCATGTAGCCGATCTGCGACATCGTCGAGCCGGCCAGCGACTTCTTGATGTCGTCCTTGGCGCTGGCCACGATCGCCCCGAACAGCAGGGTGATCGCACCGACGATCGCGACGACGAGCAGCGCCGTGGGCGCACCGTCGAACACCGGGCCGGAGCGCACCACGAGGTACACACCGGCGGTCACCATGGTCGCGGCGTGGATCAGCGCGGACACCGGCGTGGGGCCGGCCATCGCGTCGCCGAGCCAGGACTGCAGCGGGAACTGCGCGGACTTACCGGTGGCGCCCAGCAGCAGGAGCAGGCCGATCGCGGTGAGCACGCCCTCACCCGCGCCGCCCGACGCACCGAACACGGTCACGAAGTCGGTGGCGCCGAACGTCGCGAAGATCAGCGCGATGGCGACGATCAGCCCGAGGTCACCGACGCGGTTGGCGACGAACGCCTTCTTCGCGGCCACGGCGTTGGGGGTCTCGTGGTTCCAGAAGCCGATGAGCAGGTACGACGCCAGGCCGACGCCCTCCCACCCGACGAACAGCAGCACGTAGCTGTCCGCCAGGACCAGCAGCAGCATCGCCGCGACGAACAGGTTGAGGTACGCGAAGAACCGGCGCCGGCTGGTGTCGTGGGCCATGTAGGCCACCGAGTACACGTGGATGAGCGTGCCGACGAACGTCACGAGCAGCACGAAGCTCATCGACAGCGGGTCGATCCGCATCCCGGCGTCCAGCGAGAACGCGCCCGCCGGGATCCAGGAGAACAGGTGGAGGTCGACGACGCGCTCGTCGGCGGGCAGGCCGAGCATCGCGACCCAGACGACCGCGGCGACCACGAACGCCGACGCGGACGCCAGGACGCCGAACCAGTGGCCCCAGCGGTCGGTGCGAGCACCGCCGAGCAGCAGCACAGCGGCGCCGAGCATCGGCAGGGCGACCAGCAACCAGGCCGCGCTGAAGGCACCGGTGGCCTCGGTCACGCCGGCCATCGCGGTGGGGAGCAGGAGTGCGGTGGTCATCCGGCCTCAGCTCTTCAGGAGGTTGACGTCGTCGACCGAGGCCGAGCGGCGGGTGCGGAAGATCGCCACGATGATCGCCAGGCCCACGACCACCTCGGCGGCGGCGACCACCATGACGAAGAACGCCATGACCTGGCCGGTGAGGTTGCCGTGGATCCGGGAGAAGGTGACGAACGCCAGGTTCGTGGCGTTGAGCATCAGCTCCACGCCGAGGAACGCGATGATCGCGTTGCGCCGCAGCAGCACCGTCGCGCCGCCGAGCGAGAACAGGATCGCCGACAGCACGAGGTAGTTGGTCAGGCTCACGACTGCTCCTCGGTGTGGTCGCCCTCGATCTGGTGGCGGGTCTCCTCGTCGATCTCGGCGAACACGCCGCCGTAACCACGCTCCTGCCCGCGGATCCGCAGCACTCGAGGCACCGACTGCTCCAGCGGGCTGCCGTCCGGGCCCAGGGCCGGGACGTCCATCGCGTTCGACCTGGCGTACACGCCGGGCGCGGGCAGCGGGGTGATGATCCCACCCTCGGCCAGCGTGGCGACGCGTGCGTCGGCCTTCTCCTTCTGGCCGATCAGCCGGCTCAGCCGCGGACGGTGGGTGAGCACCAACGCGCCGACCGCCGCGGTGATCAGCAGGGTGCCGACCACCTCGAGGGCGAAGACGTGCTGGCCGAAGATCACCTTGGCCACGTCCTGGGGGTTGCCGTCGACGTTCGCCGCGGCGAGGCCCACGGGCTTGGAGTAGGTGGCGGTGACGACCACGCCGATCAGCACCGAGGCGAGCCCGGCGCCCAGCAGCAGCCCGATCCAGCGCTGGCCCGCGAGCGTCTCGACCAGCGAGTCGGACGCGTCGACGCCGACCAGCATCAGGACGAACAGGAACAGCATCATCACGGCGCCGGTGTACACGATCACCTGGACCACGCCGAGGAACGGCGCCTCCTGGGCGACGTACAGCACGGCCAGGCTGATCATCACCACCACGACGCCCATCGCGGCGTGCACCGCCTTGCGGGCGAACAGCAGGCCCAGCGCGGCGATCACCATCACCGGGGCCAGGACCCAGAACAGCACGGCCTCGCCGGTGGAGGTGTGGCCGGTGTCGGCCAGGGACGAGGCCAGCGGCACGAGCGCGCCGACCGTGGTGCTCACCGTCATCGTGCGCCCTCCGCCCGGCTCCGCGCGGCGTCCAGCGTCGGGTCCTCGGGGCGCCACTCCGCCACCCAGTCGACCTGCTCGATCACCGGGCCGGTGATCTCGCCGCGGTAGTACTCCAGGTCCTCCGTGCCGGGCACCATCGGGTGGGGGGCCGCGAGCATGCCCTCCCCCATCGGGGCCAGCAGGTCGGCCTTCTCGTAGATCATCCCGCGCCGGGTGGGGCCGGCGAGCTCGTACTCGTTGGTCATGGTCAGCGCCCGGGTCGGGCACGCCTCGATGCACAGGCCGCAGAAGATGCAGCGCAGGTAGTTGATCTGGTAGACGCGGCCGTACCGCTCGCCGGGCGAGAACTGCGCGTCCGGGGTGTTGTCGGCGCCCTCGACGTAGATCGCGTCGGCCGGGCAGGCCCAGGCGCACAGCTCGCAGCCGATGCACTTCTCGAGGCCGTCCGGGTACCGGTTCAGCTGGTGACGGCCGTGGTAGCGCGGCTTGGTCGGCACCTTCTCGAACGGGTACTGCTCGGTGACCGTCGGCCGGAACATCGACGACAGCGTGACGCCGAAGCCCGCGACGGGCGCGAAGATCTGACCGATGGCGCCCTTGCGGGGCAGCAGGGACTCGTACTCCCCTCCGCCCTCGCTCGGCCGGTCCAGCGGCCCCGGCTCGTCGCGCCGCGTGAGGTCGTCAGCCACGGTCGCCCTCCTCCGCAGTGGTCTCGTCCGCAGCGGGGTCCTCCGCGGTGGACTCGTCGGTCTCCGGGTTCGCCACGGCCACCGCGGTGCCCTCCACGGTCAGCGAACGTCGCGGCGACGGCGGCAGCACCTGTCCCGGCAGCGGTGGCACGGGGTACCCGTCCGCGAACGCGTCGAACGGCTCGGGCGGGGCTTCGTCCCGGGCGGGCGGCTTCTTCTCCGGGATCAGGAACGACACCACTGCGCCGACCACCATGACGCCGGCGAGCACGAACAGCAGGGTCTGCCAGCTCACGTCGGTGAACCGGCGCAGCCCCTGGACCACCGAGACGGCCACGATCCACACCAGCGCGAACGGGATGAGGACCTTCCAGCCGAACCGCATGAACTGGTCGTACCGGAACCGCAGCAGCGTCCCGCGGACCCAGACGAACAGGAACATGAAGAACCAGAGCTTGAGGCCGAACCAGCCCACGCCCCACCAGCCGGTGTTGAGGAAGTCGCCGCGCCACGGCGCGTGGTAGCCGCCGAAGAACAGCGTGGTGGCCACCGCAGAGACGTTGAGCATGTTGATGTACTCCGCCAGGAAGAACCAGGCGAACTTCATCGAGGAGTACTCGGTCATGTAGCCGCCGACCAGCTCACCCTCGGCCTCGGGCAGGTCGAACGGCAGGCGGTTGACCTCACCGGCCATCGAGACCAGGTAGATGGCGAAGGCCGGCAGCAGCGGCAGGGCCCACCAGATCGGCACCTGGGCGTCCACGATCTGCCGGGTCGACATCGAGCCGGTCATGATGAACACGCTGACCAGCGACATGCCCATGGCCAGCTCGTAGGAGATCACCTGCGCGGTCGAGCGCACCGAGCCGAGCAGCGGGTACGTCGACCCGGAGGCCCAGCCACCCAGCACGATCCCGTACACGCCCACCGACGCGGCCGCGAGGATGTACAGCACGGCGACCGGGAAGTCGGTCAGCTGGAGCGGGGTGACGATGCCGAAGATGCTCACCTCGGGCCCCACCGGGATCACCGCGAACACCAGCAGCGAGGCGAACACCGAGATCATCGGTGCGACGAGGTAGATGACCTTGTCCGCGGCGCGGACGATCATGTCCTCCTTGAGCAGCAGCTTCATCGCGTCGGCGAGCGATTGCAGCAGGCCGAAGGGGCCGTGCACGTTGGGGCCCGGCCGGACCTGCATCCGGGCCACGACCTTGCGCTCGAACCAGATCGCGAACAGCACCGACACCAGCAGGAAGACGATGATCGCGACCGCCTTGATCAGCACGATCCACCAGGTGTCGTTGCTGAAGTCGGCCCCCACCGGGGCCGCGGCCATGGGCAGCGCCGTCATCGGGCTCATGCCTGCTCTCCGTCCGTCGTCGCCGCCGCCACGCCGACCACGGCGCCCGCGTCGACCCGCAGGGTCGTGCGCACGGCCGAGCCGGGCGAGGCGACCGGGAGCCACACCACGCCGTCGGGCATCGCGGTGACCACGGCGGGCAGGGTGATGCCGCCGTGCTCGGTGGACACCGTCACCGGGTCGCCGTCACCCACGCCGATCCGGGCGGCCAGCTCGGCGCTGACCCGCGCGACCGGGCGCGGCGCCGTGCCGGCCAGGAAGCCCTCGCCGTCCTGGCAGCGGCCCGCGTCCAGCAGCGTGTGCCAGGTGGCCAGGACCGCCTGGCCCTCGCCGGGAGCCGGGGGTTCGGGGTAGGCCACGTGCGGGGCCTCGGCGCGGGCACCGGACCACGCCGCCAGCCCGCCGAGCTCGGTGTGCACCTCGGTCAGCGAGCCGAGCCCCAGGTCCGTGCCGAGCCGGCCGGCCAGGGCGTGCAGCACGCGGTGGTCGGGCAGCGCGGTGGAGGTCAGCGCCTGGGCGAACGGCCGCGGCCGTGCCTCCCAGGTCCAGAACGTGCCGGGCTTCTCCGCGGGCGGGGCCACGGGCAGCACCACGTCCGCCCGCTCGGTGACCGCCGACGCGCGCACCTCGAGGCTCACCACGAACGCACGGTCCAGGGCGCGCAGCGCGAGATCCGGGTCGGGCAGGTCCGCGGGGTCGACGCCACCGACCACCAGCGCCCGCAGGTCGCCGGCGGCCGCGGCGGTCAGGATCCCGGTCAGGTCCCGACCGGGCGTGCTCGGCAGCTTCTCGACGCCCCACACGGCGGCCAGCTCGGTCCGGGCGGCGCCGTCGCTCACCGGGCGCCCGCCGGGCAGGAGGCCCGGCAGCGTGCCCACCTCGACGCTGCCGCGCTCGCCGGCACGCCGGGGCACCCAGGCCAGGCGTGCGCCGAGCCGGCGGGCCAGGCGCAGCACCGCGGACAGCGCACCGGGCACCGTCGCGAGCCGCTCGCCCACCAGGACCACGCCGCCGTTCAGCGCCTCGGCCGCAGCAGCGAGGTCCGGGTCGGAGGCGTCGCCGATGGCGTCGAGCACCTCCGGCTCGGTGCCGGGGGCGGCGGGCAGCAGCGTCGCGGACACCCGGGCCAGCCCGCGCGAGGCGAACGGCGCGACCGAGAACACCCTGGTCCGGCCGGCGAGCACGCCCTTGCGCAACCGCAGGAAGATCACGCCGCCCTCGTCCTCGGGCTCCAGGCCCACGAGCAGCACGGCGCTGCGCTCGAGGTCGGCGAAGGTCACGTCGATGCCGTGGCCCGCGACCGCGTGCCCGAGGAACGACGCCTCCTCGGCCGAGTGCGGGCGCGCGCGATGGTCGACGTCGTTGGTGCCCAGCGCCGTGCGGGCGAGCTTGGCGTAGGCGTAGGCGTCCTCGACGGTGAGCCGGCCGCCGGGCAGCACGCCGACCCCGGCGCCGTCGCGTGCGGCGGCCAGGCCCTCGGCCGCCACCGTGAGCGCCTCGGCCCAGCTCGCCTCGCGCAGCTCGCCGGGAGCGCCGTCCTCGCCGAGGTCACGCAACAGCGGGGTGGCCAGGCGGTCCGGCGCGGTCTGCCAGGTGAAGGCGAACCGGTCCTTGTCGGTCAGCCACTCCTCGTTGACCACCGGGTCGTCGCCCGCCAGGCGGCGCATCACGACGCCGCGGCGGTGGTCGATCCGGATCGCCGAGCCGTTCGAGTCGTGCTCGGCCACCGACGGGGTCGAGCGGAGGTCGAACGGGCGCGACCGGAACCGGTAGGACGCGCCGGTCAGGGCGCCGACCGGGCAGATCTGCACGGTGTTGCCCGAGAAGTACGAGGCGAACGGGTGCCCGGACTCGTCCAGCGCCGCCGGCCCGACGGGCCGCTCGGGAGCCTCGGCCGCCGTGCGCATGCCCTCGGCGCGGGTCAGCGGGTTCCCGTCCTCGTCGGCGCCCACGAACAGCGGCAGCTCGCCGCCGCCGTCGAAGCCCAGCACCGCCGGGTCGAACCGGCCGATCTGCTGGCGAGCGCCGCGCATCTGGAGGTCGATGAACTGGTCGCCGGCGATCTCGTTGGAGAACCGCGTGCAGCGCTGGCACAGGATGCAGCGCTCGCGGTCGAGGAGGATCTCGGTGGAGATCGCCAGGGGCTTGGCGAACGTGCGCTTGACGTCGACGAACCGGCTGGTGGCCCGGCCGTTGCTCATCGCCTGGTTCTGCAGCGGGCACTCGCCGCCCTTGTCGCAGGTCGGGCAGTCCAGCGGGTGGTTGATGAGGAGCAGCTCCATGACGCCGTGCTGCGCCTTGTCGGCCACCGCGGAGGTCCGCTGGGTGTGCACGACCATCCCGGGCGAGGCCTCGAGCGTGCAGGACGCCTGAGGCTTGGGCATCGGACGCAGGTTGCCCTCACGGTCCGGCATCGCGACCTCGACCAGGCACTGGCGGCAGGCGCCGGCCGGCTTGAGGAGCGGGTGGTCGCAGAACCGCGGGATCTGGATGCCGATCTGCTCGGCGGCACGGATCACCAGGGTGCCCTTGGGGACGGACACCTCGACGTCGTCGATGATGAACGTCACCTCAGGCACCACGGTGCCCGCGGCGGCCGAGCCGCTCGTCGTCGTGGACGTCATGCTCCCACCGTTCCTGCCCCGCCGGTCGCGGAGCCAGACGCGTACTCGAACAGGGCGGCCGCGGCCGGGTCGAACGGGCACCCGCCGTTCAGGTGGGCCTCGAACTCCTCGCGGAACAGCTTCAGGCCCGAGGTGATGGTCGACGTGGCACCGTCGCCCAGAGCGCAGAACGCCCGGCCGAGGATGTTGTCGCAGACGTCCATCAGGGTGTCGAGGTCCTCGTGCGTGCCCTTGCCCGCCTCGATCCGCTGGAGCACCTGGACCAGCCAGTAGGTGCCCTCGCGGCACGGCGTGCACTTGCCGCAGGACTCGTGCTTGTAGAACTCGGCCCAGCGGGTGATCGCCCGGACCACGCACACCGAGTCGTCGAAGATCTGCAGTGCCCGGGTGCCGAGCATCGACCCGGCCGCGCCCACCGACTCGTAGTCCAGCGGCACGTCGAGGTGCTCGGCCGTGAACAGCGGCGTGGACGAGCCGCCGGGCGTCCAGAACTTCAGCTCGTGGCCCTCGCGGATGCCGCCGGCCATGTCCAGGAGCTCGCGCAGGGTGATGCCCAGCGGCGCCTCGTACTGCCCCGGCCGCTGCACGTGCCCGGACAGCGAGAACAACCCGAACCCGGTCGAGCGCTCGGTGCCCATCGAGCGGAACCAGTCCGCGCCGTACCGCACGATCGACGGCACCGACGCGATCGACTCGACGTTGTTGACCACCGTCGGGCGCGAGTACAGGCCCTCGACCGCCGGGAACGGCGGCTTGAGGCGGGGCTGGCCGCGCCGGCCCTCGAGCGAGTCGAGCAGCGCGGTCTCCTCGCCGCAGATGTACGCGCCCGCGCCGGCGTGCACGGTGACGTCGAGCTGGAAGCCCGAGCCGGCCACGTCCTGGCCCAGCAGCCCGGCGTCGTACGCCTCCTGCACGGCCTGGAGCAGGCGCCGGTAGACGTGCACGACCTCGCCGCGCAGGTAGATGAACGCGTGGTGGCAGCCGATCGCGTACGAGGTGATGATCACGCCCTCGAGGAGCTCGTGCGGTGTGGCCATCATCAGCGGGATGTCCTTGCACGTGCCCGGCTCGGACTCGTCCGCGTTGACCACCAGGTAACGGGGGCCGCCGTCCGGCGCGGGCAGGAAGCCCCACTTCATGCCGGTCGGGAAGCCCGCGCCGCCACGGCCGCGCAGGCCGGACTCCTTGACCGCCGTGATGAGGTCGGCAGGGTCGGTCGCGAGCGCGGTGGTCAGCGCCTGGTAGCCACCGGTCGCGCGGTAGGCGTCCAGCGTCCAGGAGCTCTTGGCGTCCCAGTGCTTGCTCAGGACCGGGGTCAGGGTGGTGGCCATCACGCCTCCTCACGCTTCGCGCCGCGCTTGCGGGCACCCGCCGGCCCGTCCGGCTCGCCGGCCTCGCCCGGGGCGGTCCAGCGCTTCTCGGCCGCGAGGCGCAGACCCACGAGGGTCGGTTCGCCCGCGCCGGGGCCCTCGTTCGCGTGCCCGTCGGCGAACCCGGCCAGCACCCGCTCGGTCTCCCGGAACGAGACCACCCGGTCCGCCCCGCGCGTGGGGTGCACGGGCTCCCCGGCGCGCAGCGCGTCGACCAGCGCGGTCGCCGAGGACGGGGTCTGGTTGTCGAAGAACTCCCAGTTGACCATGATCACCGGCGCGTAGTCGCAGGCCGCGTTGCACTCGACCCGCTCGAGGGTGACCGCGCCGTCCTCGGTCGTCTCGTCGTTCCCGATCCCCAGGTGCTCGGTGAGCTCGGCCCAGATCGCGTCGCCGCCCATCACCGCGCACAGCGTGTTGGTGCAGACCCCGACGGTGTAGGTGCCGTTGGGGTGGCGCTTGTACTGGGTGTAGAACGTCGCGACCGCGGAGACCTCGGCCGTCGACAGGCCCAGGGTCTGCGCGCAGAAACCGATCCCGGCGGGGCTCACGTAGCCGTCCACCGACTGCACCAGGTGCAGCAGCGGCAGCAGCGCCGAGCGCGGGTGCTCCGGGTAGCGGGCCACCACCTGCGCGGCGTCGGCCTCGAGGCGCGCCAGCGTCTGCGCGTCGTAGCTCGCCATCAGCGGTCCACCCCTCCCAGCACGGGGTCGAGCCCGGCCACCGCGACGACGACGTCGGCCACCTGGCCGCCCTCGCACATCAAGGACACTCCTTGCAGGTTGTTGAACGACGGGTCTCGGAAGTGCGCCCGGTAGGGCCGGGTGCCGCCGTCGGAGACCAGGTGCACGCCCAGCTCGCCGCGCGGCGCCTCGACGGTCTGCCAGACCTGGCCGGCCGGCACCCGGAAGCCCTCGGTGACGAGCTTGAAGTGGTGGATCAGGGCCTCCATCGAGGTGCCCATGATCTCCTTGATGTGCGCCAGGGAGTTGCCCATCCCGTCCGCACCGATCGCCAGCTGGGCGGGCCAGGCGATCTTCTTGTCGCCGACCATCACCGGGCCGGGACCCATCTGCTGGATCCGCTCGATCACCTGGTCGACGATCCGCATCGACTGGTAGCACTCCTCGAGGCGCAGCACCGTGCGCGCGTACGCGTCGGCGTCGGTCGAGGTGGGCACGTCGAAGTCGTAGGTCTCGTAGCCCAGGTACGGGAAGGCCTTGCGCACGTCGTACGGCAGCCCGGCCGAGCGCAGCACCGGACCCGTGATGCCCAGCGCCATCGCGCCCGCCAGCGACAGGTGCCCGACGCCGACCGTGCGGCCCTTGAAGATCGGGTTCGCGAGCATCAGGTCGCCGAGCTGGCCGAGGTACCTGCGCACCAGCGGCATCGCCTCGCGCACCGTGTCCAGCGCGCCGGGCGGGATGTCCTGCGCGACGCCGCCGGGGCGGATGAACGCGTGGTTCATCCGCAGGCCGGTGATCAGCTCGAAGATCTTGAGGATCTCCTCGCGCGCGGTGAACGCGACGGTCATGATCGTGGTCGCGCCGAGCTCGTTGCCGCCGGTCCCGATCGCGATGAGGTGCGAGGTGATCCGGTTGAGCTCGAGCAGCAGGACCCGGATCGCCTGGGCGCGCTCGGGCACGTCGTCGGTGATCCGCAGGAGCTTCTCGACGGCCATGCAGTAGGCCGCCTCGGTGGAGAACGGAGCGACGTAGTCCATCCGGGTGCAGAACGTCACGCCCTGCGTCCAGGTGCGGAACTCCATGTTCTTCTCGATGCCGGTGTGCAGGTAGCCGATGCCCGCGCGGGCCTCGGTCACCGTCTCGCCGTCGATCTCGAGCATCAGCCGGAGCACGCCGTGGGTCGACGGGTGCTGGGGGCCCATGTTGACGACGATGCGCTCCTCGCCGAGGCGGGCGGCCTCCTCGGCGATGTCCGACCAGTCGCCGCCGACGGCCTCGAAGACCGTGGCGTCCTCGTCGTCCGGCAGCGGGGCGCCGGTGGCGTGCATGCGGGAGTCAGCCATCAGTTGTACGACCTCCGCTGGTCGGGCGGGGCGATGCGCGCCCCCTTGTACTCCACGGGGATGCCACCGAGCGGGTAGTCCTTGCGCTGCGGGTGGCCCACCCAGTCGTCGGGCATCTCGATCCGCGCCAGGCCGGGGTGCCCGTCGAAGATGATCCCGAAGAAGTCGAACGTCTCGCGCTCGTGCCAGTCGTGACCCGGGTAGACGGGCGTGGACGACGGGATGTGCGGGTCGGACTCGGGGACCGCGACCTCCAGCCGCAGCCGGCGCGAGTGGGTGACCGAGGTCAGGTGGTACACCGCGTGCAGCTCCCGCCCGGTCTCGTGCGGGAAGTGCACGCCCGACACGCCCAGACCCAGCTCGAAGCGCAGGTCCTGCTCGTCGCGCAGCGCCCGGCACACCGCGAGGAGGTGCTCGCGGGCCACGTGCAGGGTCAGCTCGCCGCGGTCGACCACCACCGCGGGGACCGCGTCGTCGAAGGCCACGTCCTCCTCGGCCAGCACCTCGGCGAGGATGTCGACAACCTCGTCGAACCAGCCGCCGTACGGACGCGGGCTCGCACCGGGCATCGTCACCGTGCGCACCAGCCCGCCGAAGCCGCTGGTGTCACCCGAGCCGCGGACCCCGAACATGCCGGTGCGCACGTCGACGGCCTCGGGACCGCCGGACAGCGCACCGCCCTCGGGGACCAGGTCCTTCTTCTCGTCGCTCACCGCAGCAGACCCTTCATGTCGGAGGTCGGCGTGGCCTCGAGCGCCGCGGCCTCGGCCGCCGCGGCGGCCTCCTCGCGGTTGACGCCGAGCGGGGAGTGCTGGATCTGGTCGTGCAGCGCCAGGATCGCGTTGATGAGCATCTCCGGACGCGGCGGGCAGCCCGGCAGGTAGATGTCCACCGGCACCACGTGGTCGACACCCTGGACGATCGCGTAGTTGTTGAACATGCCGCCCGACGAGGCGCACACGCCCATCGACAGCACCCACTTGGGCTCGGACATCTGGTCGTAGACCTGGCGCACGATCGGGGCCATCTTCTGGCTCACCCGACCGGCGACGATCATCAGGTCGGCCTGGCGCGGCGAGGCGCGGAACACCTCCATGCCGAACCGGGAGAGGTCGAACCGGGGCGTGCCGGTCGCCATCATCTCGATCGCGCAGCAGGCCAGCCCGAACGTGACCGGCCACAGCGACGCCTTGCGGAAGTAGCCCGCCAGGCTCTCGATGGTGGTCAGCAGGAACCCGGACGGTGCTTCCTCGATGCCCATGGCCTGCCTCCTTCCTCTCGTCGTCGTCGGGCGGTCAGTCCCACTCGAACCCGCCGCGGCGCCACTCGTAGACGAACGGCACCGTGATGAGCGCGAGGAAGGTGAGCATCGCGACCACGCCGAACATCGCCAGCGCGCCGAAGCTCACCGCCCACGGGTACATGAAGACGACCTCGATGTCGAAGACGATGAAGGTCATCGCGACGAGGTAGTACTTGACCGGGAAGCGCCCGTGGCCGGTCGCGTGCGGGGTCGGGTCGATCCCGCACTCGTACGCCTCGAGCTTGGCCCGGTTGTAGCGCTTGGGGCCGATGATCGCGCTCGCGCCCACCCCGCCGAGGGCGAGCACGGCGGCCACCGTCATGAGCACGAGGATCGGCACGTAGGGGTTGCTCATCTCGTCCTCCAGATCAGGCCCGCGCGAGGCGGGCGGGCGCGGCGCAGCAGCTGCTGCCGGCGCCGGGTCGTTGCCGAGTGTCGTCGGGTCATGCCGCGGGCGCAATCCGCGTGAGCGCCGCGATGAACCTGTCCGACGCGTCCCCGCCCTTCGGGTCCCACACGTCGGACAGCAGCTTGAGCGTCAGCCGCATCAGCGCGGGCCGAGGCAGACCGTACCGCGTCAGCACCCGCATCACGTCCGGTCGCTCGATGATCCGCACGAACGCCCGGCCCAGCGTGTAGTAGCCGCCGAGCTCGGCGGCCATCACGTCCGGGTAGGTCGCGAGCACGCGGTCCCGCTGGGCGTCGGTGGTCCGGGCCCGTGACTGGACGACGACCTCCGCGGCCCGCCGGGCGGCCTGCATCGCGTAGGCGATGCCCTCGCCGTTGAACGGGTTGACCATGCCGCCCGCATCGCCCACCAGCAGCACCCCGCGGTGGTAGATCGGCTTGCGGTTGAACGCCATGGGCAGCGCGGCGCTGCGCACCGGGCCCACCTGGTTCTCCGGGGTGAACTCCCACTCCGGTGGCAGGTGCGTCACCCAGCGCTGGAGCAGCTCCTTGTAGTCGATCTTGGTCGCTGCGGCGGTCGAGCTGACCGAGCCGAGCCCGACGTTCGCGGTGCCGTCGCCCAGGCCGAAGATCCAGCCGTAGCCGGGCAGCAACGCCGACGCGTTCGGCGGGCCGTCCCACAGCTCCAGGTGGGACTCCATCCAGTCGTCGTCGTGGCGCGGGGTGCGGAAGTAGGTCCGCACCGCGACGCCCATCGGGCGCCGCTGGTCCTTCTCCAGCCCGAGCGCCAGGGCGAACCGCGAGGACACCCCGTCGGCGGCGATCACCACCGGCGCGGTGTAGGTGACGTCGTCGCCCGTGCGCCGCCCGGCGCCGTCGACCGGGCGGGCGGTCACGCCCACCACGCGGCCGGTGCGCTCGTCGGTCACCGGGCCGGTCACCTGGGTCTGCTCGAGGATCCGGGCCCCGGCCGCGCGCGCGTGCTGGGCCAGCGTCTGGTCGAAGTCCTTGCGGGTCCGGCTGACGCCGTAGTCGGGGAACGTCTCCGTCTGCGGCCACGGCAGGTGGATGACGTGCCCGCCGCCGCGCACCCGCAGGCCCTTGTTGCGGATCCAGCCGTCCTCGGGCCGCATCGGCACGCCCATCGCGACCAGCTCGCGCACCGAGCGGGGCGTGAACCCGTCACCGCAGACCTTCTCGCGGGGGAAGGCGGTCTTCTCCAGCACGAGCACGTCGACGCCGGCGGTGGCGAGGTAGAAGGCGGCGGTCGACCCGGCGGGACCGGCGCCGACGACGATCACGTCAGCGTCGGGAGTTGTCACCAGTGGTCCTGCCTTCGTGCTTGTGAAGAACTTCACGAACGAGCCGGGTCAATCCTAGTGCCCTCCCGACCCCTGAGCCTGACGGCGACCACTGGTTGAAAGGCGCGCGCAAGGGACCCAGGTCCGTCATCGCGGGCGCACCCCGCGGTGCAGCGCGACGATCCCGCCGGACAGGTTGCGGTAGGCCACCCGGGCCCACCCGGCCCCGGCCACCAGGCGCGCGAGGCCTGCCTGGTCGGGCCAGCCGCTGATCGACTCGGCGAGGTAGACGTACGCGTCCGGGTCCCGGGAGACCGCGCGTGCCACGGACGGCAGGGCGCGCATCAGGTACTCGCTGTACAGGGTGCGGAAGATCCGGTCGGTCGGCGTGGAGAACTCGGTCACGACCAGCCGCCCACCGGGCCGGGTCACCCGCAGCATCTCCGCGAGCGCCGCGGACGTGTCGACCACGTTGCGCAGGCCGAACGAGATCGTCACCGCGTCGAACACCGCGTCCGCGAACGGCAGACGCATCGCGTCCCCGGCGGTGAACGCCAGGTCGGGGCGCCGCGCCTTGCCCACCGCGAGCATGCCCACCGAGAAGTCGCACGGCACCACGCGGACGCCTGCCGCGTCGAACGGCTCGCTGGAGGTGCCGGTCCCCGCTGCGAGGTCGAGGACGACCTCACCGGGCCGGGCGTCGACCGCCGCGACGGTCGCACGCCGCCAGCGCCGGTCCTGACCGAGCGAGATCACGTCGTTGGTCAGGTCGTAGCGCCGGGCGATCGCGTCGAACATCGCCGCGACCTCCCCGGGTCGCTTGTCCAGGCTGGCACGCATGCCCGACATCCTGGCAGCAGAACGCCCGCCCCCCGAACCGGCGCCCGCGCCCCCGCGAGCCCGCAAGCCCGCGCCCCCAGGGTCCCGAGTTCGCGCCCCCAGGGTCCCGAGTTCGGTGGTCGGCGTTCGAGTTCGGTGGTCGCGACCACCGAACTCGGCCCCCGCCACCGAACTCGGCGGCGGGTCGCGGGCTTGGCGGCGGGTCGCGGGCTCGGCGGCGGGTCGCGGGCTCGGCGGTCGGGGCGGGCTTGGCGGTCGGGGCCGAGCACGGTTGGTGGGGAACAGGGGCGGGGGTGGACCTACAGTGTGGGGCGATGACTCTCGACGCCCGCCCCGACGGCGCACAGCTGCTGCCGGCTCCCCTGGTCGCTCGCACCGTCGCCGTGGACCCGCGCGACCTGCCGGCCGACCTCCTCGACCTGCTGCCTGCCCACGAGGGCCACGCCTGGGTACGCCGCGGCGACGGCCTCGTCGCCTGGGGCGTCGCCGCGGAGCTGCACACCGCCGGAGTCGACCGGTTCACCGACGCCGACGCGGCGTGGGCGCAGGCCACGCGGCACGCCGTGGTCCGCGACGAGGTCGGGCTGCCGGGCACCGGACCGGTCGCCTTCGGCTCGTTCGCCTTCGCCGACGACTCCCCGGCCGGCGGCACGCTGGTGGTGCCTCGCGTGGTCGTCGGCCGGCGCGGCGACGACGCGTGGCTGACCACCATCGACGTCGGCGCGGTGTCGGCGCCGGTCGCACCACGGGCCACCGAGCCCCCGGAGCCGCCCGGGCCCGTCGAGTACCGGGCCGGCGGCCTGGACCCGGCCGGCTGGCGGGCGGCCGTCGCGCACGCGGTCGCCCAGATCCGCGCCGGCCGGCTGGACAAGGTCGTCCTCGCACGCGACGTGGTGGCCCGCACGGAGCAGCCGCTCGACCCCCGCTGGGTGCTGCACCGGCTGGCGGACGACTACCCGTCATGCTGGACGTTCTCGGTCGACGGCCTGGTGGGCGCGACGCCGGAGCTGCTGGTGCGCTCCGAGAAGGGCCTGGTCACCTCACGCGTGCTGGCCGGGACCATCCAGCGCACCGGGGACGACGACGCGGATCTCGCCCACGCCGCGATCCTCGCGCACTCCTCCAAGGACCTCGAGGAGCACGAGTACGCGGTGGCATCCCTGACCAGGGCGCTCGAGCCGTTCTGCTCGTCGACCAACGTGCCCGAGACGCCGTTCGTCCTGCACCTGCCCAACGTGCTGCACCTGGCCACCGACGTGACCGGGGTGCTGAGCGGCGAGGGCCCGTCGAGCCTGGCGCTCGCCGCGGCGCTGCACCCGACGGCGGCGGTGGCCGGCACTCCTACCGCGCTGGCCACGGCGCTGCTCGCCGAGCTCGAGCGGATGGACCGCGGCCGCTACGCCGGCCCGGTCGGCTGGCTCGGCGCCGACGGCGACGGCGAGTGGGGCATCGGGCTGCGCTCGGCAGAGCTGGACCCCCGTGACCCGCACCGCCTGCGGCTGTTCGCCGGCTGCGGGATCGTCGCGGCATCGGTCCCCGAGGCCGAGCTCGCCGAGTCCGAGGCCAAGCTCGCGCCCATGCGCCACGCACTCGGCACCGACTGAGCCCGGCAGACGGCGACCTCAGCCCACCGCCGCCGCCCACAGCGCCGCCTGCTCGGGGCTGTAGTAGCGGGTGAAGCCCCCGCACCCCCACAGGGCCATCCCCGCGGCGGAGCCGTGCTGGTCGGCCGACCGGGCGGTGGCCGAGACCAGCAGCCGCGTGCCCACCCAGTACTGGGGCGCGCCCTCCTGGTCCTCCACCCAGACGCCCGACGGGGCCGGCGCCGGCATCGAGATCACGACGGAGTCCGCGCTGCCACCCCGGAGCCACCGGTTGACCTGGAGGGTCACGTCGACCCAGTCGAACGGCATGCCGGTCAGCGTCACCCACCGGGGACCGACCCTCGTCACCGTGCCGTCCAGGACGAGGTCGGCGTGCTCGGCCACCGCCTGGGGCGAGTACGCCCAGGCGCACGAGGCCTCACCGCCCCCACCGACCGCCTGGCCGGCGGCGCTGGGCGGCACGGTGCCGACCGAGGTCGACCGCCAGGGCAGGCCGCCCGGGAGCAGCGCACCCCCGACCGCGAGCACCGCCACCGCCGCGGCCGCGACCCCGGCCACCCGACCGGCGCGCCCGCGCCGCACCCGGCGCCGGACCCTGCCCGACAGTCCACCGGCCTGCGGCGCGCGGGCCGCGTCGTCGGCGAAGATCCCCCTGAGCCGCAGCTCGAGGTCCGTCGTCGCACCGTCGTTCATGACCGGTCTCCCTCGTCGAGCGCCGGCTCGGCCGCGCGCAGGGTCGCGAGCGCGCGGGCGGCGGTGGCGCGGACCGTGGCGGGCGCGATGCCCATCGCCTCGGCGATCGCGGCATCGTCCAGGTCGGCCCAGTAGCGCAGCACCAGGACGGTGCGGGCTCGTGGGGCCAGGGCGGCGAGCCGCGAGCGCAGGGCCTCGCGCTCGGCCACGGCGTCGGCCGGGTCCGCGACCCTCCCGGCGTCACGTTCGTCGATCGGGGCCGGGCGCTCCCGGGTCCAACGCCGGCGGTGCGCGGACAGGTGCGCGTTGACGAGCACCCTGCGGGCGTACGCCTGCGGGTCACGGGCCGCGGAGACCTTGCGCCAGTGGCGGTACACGTCCACGAGAGCCGTCTGGGCGAGGTCCTCCGCCCGGTGCCGGTCGCCGGTCAGGACGTAGGCCAGGCGCAGCAGGGCGCCGCCCTGCTGCTCGACGAAGGCCTCGACGTCCACCGGCCCTCCCGTCCGTCACCGTCGCCGGTACAGACGCAGTGAACCAGCCGATCCGCTGCATGCGGCTCGGCCGGCGGCGGGACCAGGGCAAGGCGGCGGGCCGAAGGCAAGGCGGCGGGCCGGGACGCTCGCGCCGTGAGCGTCCCGGCCCGCACCGTGGGGGTCAGGGTGTCCGTCGGGCTGTGTCAGCCCCCCTGACCCCAGGGCAGGCTCGGCAGGGAGGGGGACTGACCCTGCTGCGAGCCGGACGTGCTGGACGAGTCGAGCGCCGCGAACGTGACGTCGACCGTGAAGGACTTCCCGTCGCGGACGACGGTGAGGGTCGCGCTCTGGCCGGCGGCCAGGGCCCGGACGTAGCCGGTGAGCGACTCGGCGCCGCTGACCGGGTTGCCGTTGATCGCCACGATGACGTCGCCGGCCTTGAGCCCCGCGTCGGCGGCGGGCGTGCCCTCGCTCACGGAGTGGATCTGCGCGCCCATCCGCGTGACGCCGTCGGCCGTGGCCTCGCCGTCGGTCAGCTCCACGCCGAGGAAGGCGTGGCTGGCCGTGCCGTCGGCGAGCAGCTCCGCGCCGATCCGGTCGGCGAGGTTCGACGGGATCGCGAACCCCAGGCCGATCGACCCGGACGACTGGGACAGCGACGCGATCGAGGACGTGATGCCGATGACCTCGCCCTGGGCGTTGAACAGGGGTCCACCGCTGTTGCCGGGGTTGATCGCGGCGTCGATCTGGATCGCGTTGGTCACCACCGCCTGCGAGTTGCCGTCGGAGGTGGACACCGGACGGTCGAGGGCCGAGACGATGCCGGTGGTCACGGTGCTGGACAGACCCAGCGGGTTGCCCACCGCCATGACGGGCTCACCGACCACGACCTTGGACGAGTCACCGAGCACCGCGGGCACCAGGTCGCTCGGCGGGTCCGTCAGCGTGATGACCGCGAGGTCGGTGGTCGGGTCGGTGCCCGCGACCGTGGCGTCGAAGACCCGGCCGTCGGAGAGGGTCACCGTGATGCCGCCCTGCGTCGCGCCCGAGACCACGTGGTTGTTGGTGAGGATGTTGCCCTTGGTGTCGACGACCACGCCGGAGCCCTCGGCCTCGCCGCCGGCGATCTGGACCTTGATCGCCACGACCGACGGCCGCACGGCCGCGGCCACCTTCTCCCAGTCGGGGTTCTCGACCGTGGAGCCGGAGACCGGCACCGCCTCGGACGACGTCGCCCCGAGGCTGTCGATCGAGGTCGCCGTGTGGCTCGGCCGGTCGAAGCCCACCAGGAGCCCCGTCGTCGCCACGCTCGCGACCAGCGCGGCACCGACCGCGGTGGCCACCAGCGGGACCCAGCGCCGCTCGGAGCGGCGGGGCGCGGGCTGCGGCATCGCGACCTGACCGACCGGCCAGGACGGCGGCGGCGCGCCGTGCCCGCCGGCCGCCGGGTAGAGGGGGTGGGTGGGCTGCTGGCCGGGGTACTGCGCACCCGACGCGGCGTGCTGGTACGGCGGCGGGGGCACGGGCCGGGAGGGCTGGCCGGGCTGCGGCTCGGACCGGTCGGACGCCGGCCCGGCGTACCCGTCGGGTGCGACCTGCTGCGGGGCGGCGGCCTGCTGGGGAGCAGCGCCGGACGCGGTGCCGGGGCTCACCCAGGGCGCCGCGGTTCGAGGTCCCTGCTGCGGGTCGGGGGTGTGACCCTGCGGGTCCTGCCGTGGCTCATTCGGGTGCATGGTGGTGAACCTCCTTCGATTCCCACACTCAAGACCACCGGCCTGGCCCGGACCTGGATCGAACCTGGGAGTGCGCTAAGAGTCGAGGCCCACCCCTCGCGTGGCCCCGCCGGCCGAAACCGGTCAGTCCAGCGCCGCCACCGCCGCGGTCACGACCTGCGCCAGCCGTGCGGTCAACGCACGCCTGCCCTCCCGGTCCACCGGGACGTCGACCACCTCGGTGCCCTGGACCGGTTGGGCCATCACGTGCGGCAGACGATCGACGTCGATCCGCCGGTAGCCCACGCCGTACCCGGCGCACAGCGCCCCGAGGTCCGCGCGGTGCGGGGTGGCCATCACCCGCTCGGCGTGCCGGGCGAGCTCCGGGGCGCCGTGCTCCAGGGTCGCGAAGATCGAGCCACCACCGTCATGGGCGACGATCACCCGAAGATCCGGCACCTCTTCGCCGGGGCCCACCAGCAGGGCGCCCGCGTCGTGCAGGAACGCGAGGTCGCCGACGTACGCGTGCACCGGCCGTCCCAGCCCGAGCGCGAGCCCCGCCGCCGTGGACAGCGTGCCGTCGATCCCGGCCAGGCCGCGGTTGGCCACCACGAGCGGCGGGTCCTCCCAGCGCGCCACCAAGTCGAGGTCGCGCACCGGGCTGGACGAGGCGACCACGAGCACGTCGGCCGGGGTCAGGCTCGAGGCGACCAGCGCGGCGAGCAACGGGCCCGACGCCGCGCCGAGCCGCTCCTCGGCCAGCACCTCCGCGACCGCCTGGGCCGCGACCTCGCCGGCCCTGCGCCAGCGCTCCACCCAGCCCATCCCCCGGCCGAGGTTGCCGCGCATCAGCTGCCCCGGCACGCCGGGGTACACCTGGTCGGCCCGCCGGGCGGCGTCCGGCCAGTCACGCCCCTGCTCGGCGATCACCAGGACCTCGACGTCCGGCCGAGCGAGCAGCGCCTGCACCGGACGGGACAGGGTCGGCCGGCCCATCACCACGACTCGCTGCACCCCACCGCCCAGGGCCGGCGAGTCCAGCAGCAGGCGGTACGCGGGGATCGTGTTCGGGCCGCCACCCGCGCCCGACGACGGCTCGGCCAGCAGCGGCCACTCGTTGGCGTGCGCCACGACGGAGGCCTCCGGGCCGGCGTCGTCCCCGGCGACCACCACGGTGCGCACCCCGTCGGCAGGTGCCACCGGCACGGCGACGTCCGAGTACCTCGCGAGCTCGATCCCGGCCGGCGTGCCGGGGTGCGCGAACACCCGGGTCAACCCGTCGTCGGACCGCTCGGGCCACGCCCCGCCCGGCACCAGCGGCTCGCGGTAGGCCAGGTTGAGGTGCACCGGCCCTGGCGTGTGGTCACGGGTGCCGAGCGCCACCGCCACCACTCGCGCCGCGAGGTTGCGCAGGTCACGCAGCTCGTCCGGCAGGCCCACCGGGGCCGGCACGTCCACCGAGAGCCGCACGGCGGGAGCGAGCAGCCCGACCTGCTCGGTGGTCTGGTTGGCGCCGGTGCCGCGCAGCTCGTGCGGGCGGTCGGCGGTGAGCAGGAGCAGCGGCAGGCCCGAGTGCCGGGCCTCCAGGGCAGCCGCCAGCAGGTGCGCGGGCGCCGTCCCCGAGGTGGTGACGACCGCGACCGGGCGCGGCTCCTTGCGGGCCTTGGCGGCGCGGGCCAGGCCGAGGGCCAGGAAGCCCGCGACCCGCTCGTCCACCCGCACGTGCACGGTCAGCCGGGGCGCGGCGGGGTCGCGGTCCGGGTCGCCGTCGGGCAGGGCGGCCTCGGCGGCGGCGTAGGCGAGCGGTGCGCTGCGCGAGCCGGGCGCGAGCACCACGTCGCGCACGCCGAGATCGGCCAGCGCCTGGAGCAGCGTCCTCGCAGCCTGGGCGGACGGGTAGCCGCCCTCCGGCACGCCGCTCGCCCGTTCGGCGTCGGTGGTCACGAGCCCTCCCCTCGACCGGCGAGCGCGACGACCCGCGCGACCCGATCCTGCCAGCGGGCATCGAGCTCGGGGTTCGCGGCGTGCGCGGCGAGCAGCCCCTCGTCTGCGACCACCGGACCGTGCGGCGCCGGGAGCGCACCGCCGACCACCCGCGGCGCGTCGGCGACCAGGTCGTCGGCCAGCAGCTGCGCGGTGGCCAGCCCGCACGCGTACGGCAGCTCTGGCAGGGCGGCGGCCAGCGCGAGCCCTGCGGCCAGCCCCACCGAGCTCTCCAGGGCGGAGGACACGACCACCGGCAGCCCGGCCCGATCGGCGAGCGCCAGGCACGCGCGCACGCCACCGAGCGGGGCGACCTTGAGCACCAGCACGTCGGCGGCCCCGGCCCGCGCCACGGCGAGCGGGTCCTCGGCGCGACGGACCGACTCGTCGGCAGCGACCGGGACGGGCTGTGCGCGGCGCACCGCTGCGAGCTCCGGCACGCTCGCGCACGGCTGCTCGACGTACTCCAGCCCACCGGCGGCCCGGTCCAGGACGGGCAGCCGCGCGAGCGCGGTGTCCACGTCCCACCGGCCGTTGACGTCGATCCGGATCGCGCCGGACGGGCCGATCGCGTCGCGCACGGCCTCGAGCCGGGCGACCTCCGCGCCCAGGTCCTGCCCGGTCTCGGCGACCTTGACCTTGGCCGTGCGGCACCCGCCCGACGCGGCCACCAGGGACCGCGCGGTGGCCGGGTCGACGGCGGGGACGGTCACGTTGACCGGGACCAGGTCCCGCACCGGTTCCGGCCAGCCCAGGTCGGCGGCCTCCAGCGCGGACCGCCACCACGCGACCGACGCCGCGTCGTCGTAGTCCCAGAACGGCGCGAACTCACCCCAGCCGGCCTCACCGCGCACCAGCACGCCGTCGCGCTCGGTCAGCCCGCGGAACCGGGTGCGCAGGCCCAGCCGGTAGACCCGCAGGTCGGGGCGGGGCTCGCTCATGACCGCAACGGTAGTGGGCTCCGCGCGACCGGCGCCCGCACCCGTACGCTGCCGGACATGAGCACGCTCCCCCAGGTGTCCGCCACGTTCGACCCGCAGCGCTGGCGCGAGGTCCCCGGCTTCGAGGGGCTCACCGACGTCACCTACCACCGGGGCGTCGCGCGCGGGGGCTCCGACGGCGCGACGACCGACCGCGACCTGCCGGTGGTACGGGTCGCGTTCGACCGGCCCGAGGTGCGCAACGCGTTCCGCCCGCACACCGTCGACGAGCTCTACCGGGTGCTCGACCACGCGCGGATGTCACCGGACGTCGGCGTGGTGCTGCTGACCGGCAACGGGCCGAGCCCCAAGGACGGCGGCTGGGCGTTCTGCTCCGGCGGCGACCAGCGGGTCCGCGGCCGCGACGGGTACCGCTACGCGACCGGCACCGGCGAGGCCGACCCGCTGGACGCCGCCCGGGCCGGCCGGCTGCACATCCTGGAGGTCCAGCGGCTCATCCGGACCATGCCCAAGGTCGTCATCGCGGTGGTCGACGGCTGGGCGGCCGGCGGCGGGCACTCGCTGCACGTGGTCGCGGACCTGACCATCGCGTGCCGCGAGCACGGCCGGTTCAAGCAGACCGACGCCGACGTCGGCTCGTTCGACGCCGGGTACGGCTCCGCGCTGCTGGCCCGCCAGGTGGGGCAGAAGCGCGCACGGGAGATCTTCTTCCTGGCGCGGACCTACACCGCGCAGGACGCCGAGCGCTGGGGCGCGATCAACGAGGTCGCCGAGCACGAGGACCTGGAGTCCCTCGCGCTGGAGTACGCCCGCACGATCGCCGGCAAGTCCCCGCAGGCCGTGCGGATGCTCAAGCTCGCGTTCAACCTGGCCGACGACGGGCTGGCCGGCCAGCAGGTGTTCGCCGGGGAGGCGACCCGGCTGGCGTACATGACCGACGAGGCGGTCGAGGGGCGCGACGCCTTCCTCGAGCGCCGCGAGCCCGACTGGTCGGGGTTCCCCTACTACTTCTGACCGGGCGTGGCCGCCTCCTGGCGACCGAGCACGCCCGGGCCGGCGCTCATTGTGCGCCGAGGAACCACAGGCCGAGGGCGAGCAGGCCTCGCAGCGCCCAGGCCACGCCTGCGGCGAGGCCGAGGAGTGCGACCGTCGCGACGATCACCGGCACCGCGGTGTGCCACAGCGGCGGGTGCTCGACGAGGTCGGTCGAGGGCTGGTGGTGGACGGCGGTCGTGGCCATGCCTCGAGCCTGCGCCCGACGCCCCGGGGGCCGCGTCGGCCTGCAGGCCGGTCCTGCCCGACCCCGGGTACGACCCCGAGCGGGTCCCCGCTCCGCCTCCGGTCGCACGTCGGCCCGCTCGAGATCGGGTCACCGGCTCCACGTCGCGGTGCAGCGCACCCCGGACTCGGATCAGAACCCCGGTCCGGGCACGCTCTGCCCGAGCAGCGCACCCAGCTCGTCGCCGGTCATCGGGCGGCCGAGGAGGTAGCCCTGCGCCCGCCGACAGCCCAGCTCGCGTAGCGCGGCGAGCTGCTCGGCGGTCTCCACGCCCTCCGCCACGGTGCCCAGACCGAGCGTGTCGGCGAGGCGCACGATCGCCTCGACCACGGCGGTGTCGCGCTTGCGCACCCCGAGCCCCGCGACGAAGGCGCGGTCGATCTTCACCTCGGTCACCGGGAAGCGGGTGAGGTTGGCCAGCGAGGAGTACCCCGTGCCGAAGTCGTCGATCGCCAGCCCGCACCCCTCGGACGTGACGTCGCGCAGCTCCGCGAGGGTCGCCGCGTCCGCGTCCAGCAGGACGTGCTCGGTGATCTCGAGCAGCAGGTCGCCCGCGCCGGGGCCGGCGCCGTCGAGCGCGGCCTTCACCTGGTCGCGGAGCACGAGGTGGCGCACCTGGCGCGGCGAGATGTTCACCGAGACGCCCATGTCCGGCCGGACGGTCTGCCACCGGGCGAGCTGCCGCGCTGCCTCGCCGAGCACCCACCCACCGATCGGCACGATGAGCTGGCAGTCCTCGGCCACCTCCAGGAACGTCGCGGGCCGCAGGAGCCCGCGCTCGGGATGGTCGAGCCTCAGCAGCGCCTCGGCCGCCACCACCCGGCCGTCGGCCAGGTCCACGATCGGCTGGTAGCGCAACCGGAACCAGGACCGGGTCAGAGCGGTCCGCAGGTCCTCCTCGATCGCGAGCCGGCTCACCGCGAGCGCGTGCAGGTCGTCGTCGTACAGCGCCCAGGCCTCGGTGCCGCGGTGCTTGGCGTGGTACATCGCCACGTCCGCCTTGCGCAGCAGCTCGTCGGGGTCCACGTCGGGGTCGTCGCTGGTGGCCACCCCGATGCTGGGTCGCGCGACGATCTCGCGGGCGCCGGCGCGGATCGGCGGCACGATCGCCGCGTGCAGCCGCTCGGCGATCCGCACCGCTGTGAGGTCGTCCTCGACGCGGGTGGCGACCACGAACTCGTCGCCGGCCAGCCGCGCGGCGGTGGCGTCGGGGCGCAGCACGCCGCTGACCCGGTCGGCGACCTCGCGCAGCACCTCGTCGCCCGCCGCGTGCCCCAGCGTGTCGTTGACGTCCTTGAAGTGGTCCAGGTCGAGGTAGAGCACGGCGACCTGACCGCCGGATCGCCGCAGCTCGCGCGCCGCCACCGCGAGGTGGTCCAGGAGCAGCACCCGGTTGGCCAGCCCGGTGAGCGGGTCGTACAACGCCCGCCGCTCCAGCTCGGCCTCGGCGGCCCGCCGCTCGGTGACGTCCTCGACGTGCGAGATGACGTAGGTCGGGTGGCCGTCCTGGCCGGCCGGAGCCGCGGACTCCTTGACCCACAGGGTCGAGCCGTCGGCCCGGAGCATGCGCTTCTCGACCTGGTGCGGTTCGAGCTGCCCTGCCCGCAGCCGCCCGTGCAGCGCCTCGTCGAGCTCCCGGTGGTCGGGGTGGGTGAACTCGGCGCCCTGCCGGCCCGTCATCTGCTGCGGTGTCATCCCGAGCATCGCGGCGAAGGCCCGGTTGACCCGGACGTAGCGCGCCCCGCCGTCCTGCGTGACGTCCGTGATCGTCATGCCCACCGGTGCGTCGTCGAACGCGAGCCGGAAGCGCTGCTCGGACTCGTGCACCGCCTCCTCGGCGCGGCGGCGGGAGGTCACGTCCCGCCAGGTCGCCACGACCGCCCCACCGACGGCGGCCGCCCGCACGTCGATCAGCCGGTCCTCGCCGGCCATGGAGATCGGCACACCGTCGCGTGCCATGGGTCGGCCGGTCCGCGCGACCTCGATGAAGGCCTCGAACAGCTCCCGCTGCCCGTGCGCGTCCAGCCTCGCCCCCAGGCGAGCGCCGGGGGACGTCCCCCACGCCTGCGCCGCCGGGTTGGCGTAGTCGACGACGAGGTCCGCGAGCCGCCCGTCGCGGTGGCTCGGGCGTGCCACGAGGAGCGGGTCGAGCGTCTCGTCGAGGGCAGCCCCCGCCCACCATGGACGAGCCGCGTCGTCGCTCACCACGCCCCCTCCGAGGTCGCCGACGGTCGGCGACGGTCGCCAGGCTAGGCCCGCGCTCGAACCGCGTCACGATCGGTGACCCAACCGTGACCGGCGAACCCGGCACGGGGCTCCGCGAGCGGAGCCCCGGAGGAGAGCCCGGTACGGCTCAGCCGGCGGCCGGCGCCTCCACCTTGTACGAGCCGGTGCCCTGCGGCACCAGCTCGACCCAGGTGTTGCCCGGGGCCAGCAGCACGTCCTGGCCGTCGGCGGTGGTCAACGTCATCGGCTGGTCCTGGGCCGCCTTGTGCCAGGTCGCGGCGATGGTCTTGCCACCGGTCGCGACCAGCGCCTCGCCCTCGCCCACCAGGTCGTAGGTCGGCACGACGGCCTTGTTCTGGGCGTGGAATCCGCTCGCGGGGTGCTTCGCGACCACCAGCACGACATTGGTCGCGTGGATCCAGTCCCCGGACGCGACCACCGCCTTGGCGCTGCCCTCCCAGCGCAGCCAGCCCGAGGTCGCGTCCCACGTCCAGGACGGGTCGGACAGGGACGACAGGTGCATCGACACCTTCGTCGCGTCAGTGCCCTGGAGCACCGCGGTGGCCTGCGCCGGGTTCCGCGCGAAGTGGAACTGCTCCGGCGGCGGCGAGGAGTGGTTCGCGTCCGCGTTGGCCATGAACACCGGGACGTCGCCGTAGACGTTGTGCGGGGCGGACCGCGACTTGATCCGGTACATGCCCGCGGCGCCGTAGTCGTTGTTCATGCCCTGGATGCCCGCCTTGGGGACCAGCGCGAGGATGCCGGACTGGCCACCGGAGAAGACCAGGGGACCGCCCAGCGGCGCGACGATCGCCATGTCCATGGGGCGCACGGACCGGATCGGACCGATCCCCTTGGGCGTCTGGGACTGGAACACCGCGACCAGCCGGGAGACGTCGAAGTCGACGATGGTCTCCCAGACCATGTCCGCCTCGTTGAGCCCGCTCTGGGGCCGGGCCACGTGGGAGTTCTCGATCTTGACGGCGACGGCCGGGCGGTCCACGAGCGTGTCGGTCTGCACGCCGGTCAACGGCCAGACCACGGGCACCTCCGGGGTCGGGGGCGCCTCGCGCGACGCGGTCACCGACGGCGTCACGGTGATCGGCGGCGGCGCCTCCGGTGTCTCGGACGCGCAGCCCGCGAGGGCCAGCAGGGCGACGACGGCGGTGACCACCGTGCCGGACCGCTGCAAGCGGTGCCGGCGGCTGTGGGCAGGGCGCACGGCTGGACTCCTTCATGTGCCGGTGGCTTCGGTCCGCCCCGCAGGGCGCCGCCTCACTCTACGGCGCGCCTAGGGTGGGACGGTGCATCGACTGGCTCCGTGGCCCGTGGGCGGGCGCACGGCCGTGGACCTGGTCCGGGCCGTGGCTGCCGCGCTCGACGGCACCGGGCCGGCCCTCGCCCCGCACGACGCCGCGGCGCCGCCCGCCGGCCTGCCACGGACCGTTCCGACCGGCGTCGCAGCGGTCGTCGCCACGTCCGGGTCCACGGGGGCACCGCGCGGGGTGCTGCTGGACGCCCACGCCCTCACCGCCTCCGCCGAGGCCACCCACGACCGGCTCGGCGGGCCGGGGCGCTGGGTGCTGGCGCTGCCTGCCCAGCACGTCGCCGGCCTCCAGGTGCTGGTGCGTTCGGTCCTCGCGGGCGTCGAGCCGGTGCTCGCCGACCCGCGGGACGTCGCGTCGGTCGCGCTGGGGGTCCGGGAGGGCGGGGCCCGGTACGCAGCCCTGGTCCCCACGCAGCTGCACCGTGCCCTGGCCGCGGCCGAGGACCGCCTGCCCGCGGAGCTGGTGCCGCTGGCCGACCTCGACGCGATCCTGGTGGGCGGCGCCGCGGCACCGCCCGCCCTGCTCGAGCGCGGCCGCGCGCTGGGCCTGCGCCTGGTCACGACCTACGGCTCGACGGAGACCTCCGGTGGCTGCGTGTACGACGGCGTCCCGCTCGCCGGGGTCGAGGTCGCCCTCGACGACGGGGTGGTCCGGCTCGCCGGCCCCACCTTGGCCCGCGGCTACACCGAGCCGACGGGTCGGGATGCCGGCGGCGGGTTCGCCGAGATCGACGGGCGTCGCTGGTTCCGCACCGCCGACCTGGGCCGCTGGGACCCCCTGGGCCGGCTGGAGATCCTGGGCCGGCGCGACGACGTGCTCGTCGTCGGGGGGCACAACGTCGCCCCGGCCGCCGTCGAGCACGTGCTCGCGGGGCTGCCCGAGATCGACGAGGCGTGCGTCGTCGGCGTGCCGGACGAGCGGTGGGGGCAGGTGCCCGTCGCGCTCGTGGTGCGCGGGGCCGCGGCGCCGGATCTCGAGCGTGCCAGGGCCGCGGTGGTGCGTACCCTGGGCTCCGCCGCGGCACCCCGCAGGCTCGTCGAGGTGGCCGCGCTCCCCCGTCGCGGCCCCGGCAAGGTCGACCGGGCCGCGGCGGCACGTCTCGCCCGTGGCGACGAGGAGGACTGATGGCCACAGCAGCCGAGTGGCTCGAGGGCGCCCGCCTGCGCACCCTGCCGGCCGCCGTGGCCCCGGTCCTGGTGGGTACCGGCGCAGCGGCCCAGCAGGGCTCGGCCCAGCTGGGTCGCGCCGCGCTGGCCGCCGGCGTGGCGTTGGCGCTCCAGGTGGGGGTCAACTACGCCAACGACTACTCCGACGGCGTGCGCGGCACCGACCTCGAACGCATCGGCCCGATGCGGCTGACCGCATCCGGTGCCGCGCGGCCGGAGCACGTGCGGACCGCGGCGTGGGCGGCGTTCGGTCTCGGCGGCGTGCTGGGGCTGTGGCTGTCGGCGGTGAGCGGGCAGTGGTGGCTGATCGCGGTCGGCGCCGTGGCGATCCTCGCGGCCTGGACCTACACCGGCGGGCGCAACCCGTACGGCTACCGCGGGCTGGGCGAGGTCGGGGTCTTCGTCTTCTTCGGCCTGGTGGCGGTGCTCGGCACCACCTGGACCCAGGCGGGGGTGCCGGGCTGGCCGGCGTGGGCCGGCGCGGTCGGCATCGGGCTCCTGGCCTGCGCGCTGCTCATGGTCAACAACATCCGCGACATCCCGACCGACGCGCTCAACGGCAAGCGGACCCTCGCGGTCCGGCTCGGTGAGGGGCGGTCCCGGCGGCTGTACGCGGCGTTCCTGTGGCTCGCCCTCGTGCTGGGGGCCTCGTGCGCCCTGGTCGCGCCGTGGTCGCTGCTCGTGCTGCTGCTCGCCCTACCGGTCGCGCTGCTGACCACCACGGTGATGGTCGGAGCGCGCGGGGTCCTGCTGCGCCCCGTCCTGGCCGGGACCGGTCTGCTCGAGCTCGGCTACGGCATCCTCCTGGGGCTCGGCCTGGCCCTCTGACCCGGGCACGGTCGAGCGGGCCACCTCGGCGCCCGCAGCCCGGCCGCCCTCGACCTCCGCGTCCTCGGCCTCCGCGTCCGGGTCCGCGCGGCGGGCTCCCGACCTCCTGGCCGCCACCCGCTCGGCGAGCCACTGCGCCGCCCGGTCCCGCGACCGTCCCAGCAGCACGTAGGACAGCGCCCATGCGATGACCGCGGCCAGCAGCACCAGCAGCCACCCGCCCAGGTGCAGCCAGAACAGCGCGAGCAGCGCGGCGACGAACAGCGCCAGGCGCTCCGCGGAGTACACGACCAGGGGCACACCGCAACGGTAGGCGATCGGTGGCCGGCCCGGGCCCGGCCGCGTGGGTGGCCGGACCTAGCCTGGCCGGGTGCCCGCCGAGATCGCCCTGCTGCGCCTGGTCGCCCAGCGCCTCGCCGGCCCCTCGTGGCCGGACCCGGCAGCGGCGGTCCGCCACCTGCTCGCGCTCCAGGGCCAGGACGCGGCGGGCGTCGTGCGCTCGATCGCTCTGCGCACCACCGAGCGGTCCACCGCCGCGGTGCTCGCCGCGTACGACGCGGGCACGGTGGTCCGGTCGTGGCCGATGCGCGGCACGTTGCACGCCGTGGCCGCCGAGGACCTCGGCTGGATGCTCGCACTGATGACGGCTCGGCCCCGGGCGGCGGCGGAGCGACGTCGCGCGGACCTCGGGCTGGACGAGGCCGCGGTGCGCACGGCGGGCCGGACCGCCGCGCGCGTCCTGCCCGCCAGGGGGCTGCCCCGTGCCGAGCTGCTGGCCGCGTTCGCCGCCGCCGGGCTGCCCACCGACGCCGGGCGCGGTTACCACCTGATCGCCGAGCTGGCCCAGCGCGGCGTGCTGTGCCTGGGGCCCTCCGACGGCGGCGAGCAGCGTTTCGTCCTGGTGGACCGCTGGGTCACCACGCCGCGCGACCTGACCGGTGAGGCGGCGCTGGCCGAGCTCGCGTCCCGGTTCATGACGTCCCACGGTCCCGCCACCGAGGCCGACCTGGCGCGCTGGTCCGGCCTGCCGCTGGGCCAGGTGCGCACCGGGCTCGCCGCGGCGGGAGACCGCCTGGCCGTCGCCGAGGTCGCCGGGGCCCGGCACTGGTTCGATCCCGCGCTGCCCGACCTGCTCGCCGCGCACCGGCGGCGGGCCCGCGCGGTCCACCTGCTGCCCGGTTTCGACGAGCTCGTGCTCGGGTACGCCGACCGGACCGCAACCGTGCCCGCCGAGATGGCTGGCCGGATCGCGCCGGGCGGCAACGGGGTCTTCCGGCCCACCGTCGTGCGCCGGGGCGTCGTGGTGGGCACCTGGACCCGGACCCGCTCCGGGGTGGACGTGACCCCGTTCGAGCCGCTGCCGGCGAGCGCCGCGGCCGAGCTCGACGCCGCGGTGCGGGCGCTGCCCTGACCCTCGCGAGCGCAAGGACGGGCGCCGGCCGACGCGGCCGCTGTGCCACCTTCTGATCAGATCCGGATCATGATTCGGGATCGATCCGCCGATCGTGCGGCGCCGGCACAACGTTGCAGTGCCGTAAACATATGGCCGTTGTGTCATCTGTTGGGACGAGCGTGTGCTAACCATGGACATCTTGTGGCCGTCGTGCTGTCCCGCGACGGTCCCCCTGAGAGAGAAGGTCACCATGGTTCATCTGCCACGACGACGGCCCGCGGCCCTCGCGGCCGGCATCGCCGTCACGGCACTCGCCCTCGCCGCGTGCTCCGGCGGCACCAGCGACAACTCGAGCAGCTCCAGCACCGACGGCGGGGGAGGCGGCGGCGCCAGCTCGCTGATCATCGGCACCACCGACAAGATCACCACCATCGACCCGGCGGGCTCGTACGACAACGGCTCGTTCGCCGTGATGAACCAGGTGTTCCCGTTCCTGATGAACACGCCCTACGGCTCCCCCGACGTCGAGCCGGACATCGCCACGAAGGCCGAGTTCACCTCGGACACCGAGTACACGGTCACCCTCAAGCCGGGCCTGAAGTTCGCCAACGGCCACGACCTGACGTCCTCGGACGTGAAGTTCACCTTCGACCGCCAGCTCGCGATCGGTGCGTCCGGCGCGGACGACGGCAACGGCCCCAGCTCGCTGCTGTACAACCTGGACAGCGTCGACGCCCCTGACGACACCACGGTGGTCTTCCACCTGAAGTCGGCGAACGACCAGATCTTCCCCCAGATCCTGTCGAGCCCGGCCGGCCCGATCGTCGACGAGGAGGTCTTCGCCGCCGACGCGCTGACCCCCGACGCCGACATCGTCGCGGGCAACGCCTTCGCCGGCCCGTACGTGATCACCAGCTACGACCAGAACAACCTGATCAGCTACGAGGCCAACCCGGACTACCAGGGCCTGCTCGGCGCGCCGAAGACGGCCAACATCGACGTCAAGTACTACGCCGAGGAGTCCAACCTCAAGCTCGACGTCCAGCAGGGCAACATCGACGTCGCGTACCGCTCGCTGTCCGCCACGGACATCGAGGACCTGCGCGGCGACGACAACGTCAAGGTGGTCGACGGTCCCGGCGGCGAGATCCGCTACATCGTCTTCAACTTCGACACGATGCCCTTCGGCGCCACGACCGCGGACGCGGACGCGGCCAAGGCCCTCGCCGTGCGCCAGGCGGCCGCCGACCTGATCGACCGTGAGCTCATCGCGAAGCAGGTCTACAAGGGCACCTTCACCCCGCTGTACTCCTACGTCCCGGCCGGCCTGACCGGCGCGAACGAGGCGCTCAAGGACCTGTACGGCGACGGCAACGGCGGCCCGGACGCGGACAAGGCCGCCAAGACCCTGGCCGACGCGGGCGTCAGCACCCCGGTCGAGCTGCACCTGCAGTACAACCCGGACCACTACGGCTCGGGCTCGGCCGACGAGTACGCCCTGGTCAAGGACCAGCTCGAGACCGACGGGCTGTTCAAGGTGGACCTGCAGTCCACCGAGTGGGTCCAGTACTCCAAGGACCGCACCACCGACGTGTACCCGGCCTACCAGCTCGGCTGGTTCCCGGACTACTCGGACGCGGACAACTACCTGACGCCGTTCTTCCTGATCGACAACTTCCTGCACAACCACTACGAGAACCAGGCCGTCAACGACATGATCCTGGAGCAGGCCACCACGGCCGACCCGACGGCGCGTGCCGCGCTGATCGGCGAGATCCAGGACGCCGTGGCCAAGGACCTGTCGACCCTGCCGCTGCTGCAGGGCGCCCAGGTCGCCGTCACGGGCAAGGACGTCTCGGGTGCCTCGGACACCCTCGACGCCTCCTTCAAGTTCCGGTACGGCGCCCTCTCGAAGGGCTGACGTGACAGGGGACCGGGCGCTCGGCACGAGCCGGGCGCCCGGTCCCCGCGTCCGGACCGCCCCACCCCCCAGGCCTCACCGGCCAGTCAGGACCCAGCCATGAGCGTCGCCGTCGACACCCCTCCCGAGACCACCACCAAGGAGTCGGGCGGTTCCCTCGGCCGGTACATCCTGGTCCGGGCCCTGCTGATCATCCCGACGGTGTTCATCCTGGTGACCACCGTGTTCCTGCTCATGCGGACCACCGGTGACCCGATCACCGCCTCGCAGGGCGGCCGGCTGCCGCCCGACCAGCTCGCCGAACGGATCCACGCCGCCGGCTACGACCGGCCGCTGATCACCCAGTACCTGGAGTACCTCGGCGGCATCCTCCGCGGCGACTTCGGCACGACGCTGTCCGACCGTCGCCCGGTCACCGAGGTGCTGCTCACCTTCGGCAGCGCGACGCTCGAGCTGGCCATCTACGCACTGATCGTCGCGTTCCTGCTCGGCATCCCCCTGGGCCGACTGGCGGCCTACCACCGGGACAAGGCGCCCGACGCGGTGCTGCGGGTCTCGGCGATCCTGGCGTACGCGACGCCGGTGTTCTTCGCCGGCCTGCTGCTCAAGCTCATCTTCTCGGTGTGGCTCGGCGTGCTCCCGGTCGCCGGCCGGGCCTCGACCCGCGCCGAGCTGACCATGCAGAAGCTCGACAACCCGACGGGCATCTACCTCATCGACGCGATCCGCACCGGCGACCCCGCCGTGATCGGGGACGTGCTCACGCACGCCGTGCTGCCGGCGCTGACCCTCGGCCTGCTGACCGCCGGGGTGTTCCTCCGCCTGGTGCGCACCAACGTGATCTCGACCTTCGGCGCCGGCTACGTCGAGGCCGCCCGATCCCGCGGCGTCCCCGAACGACGCCTGCTGCGCAAGCACGCCTACAAGCCGGCCCTCATCCCGATCATCACCGTGATCGGCCTGCAGATCGCCTTGCTGCTGGGCGGAGCGGTGCTCACCGAGACCACGTTCGAGTGGAAGGGGCTGGGCTTCCAGCTCGCCCAGTACCTGCAGGCCCGTGACTTCGTGGCGGTGCAGGGCATCGTCGCCGTGCTGGCCGTGATCGTGGCCCTGACCAACTTCATCGTCGACGTCATCGCGGCGCTGATCGACCCGCGGGTGAGGTACTGAGATGGCAGCCTCCACCGCCACCGCCACCGCCTCCGCCGTGCCTCAGCGCTCGCGCTTGGCCCGCCTGCCGGTCGTCGCGCAGCTGCGCCAGAGCGTCGGCCTGCAGCGCGGCATGCTCGTCGGCGGGCTCGTGCTCACCGGGATCTTCCTGCTGACCGCCGCGTTCGCACCCGTCCTGGCACCGTACGGCTACGCCCAGCTGCGCGACGCCTCCGGAAGCTTCGGCGCCCAGCAGCCACCGTCCGCCGAGCACCTGCTGGGCACGACGGTCGGTGGGTACGACGTGCTGTCCCGGGTGATCTGGGGCGCGCGCACGGCGTTCCTGGTGATCGTCGTCGCGGTGGTCGCCTCGATCCTGGTCGGCGTGCTCCTCGGCCTGATCTCGGGCTACTTCGGCGGGTGGCTGGACCGGATCATGGTGATGATCGCCGACGCGATCTACGCCTTCCCGTCCCTGCTGCTGGCGATCGTGCTGGCCATCGTCATCAGCGGCGGGCAGTCGAGCATGTGGGGCGGGATCTTCGCGGCGGCCCTGTCGATCACGGTGATCTTCATCCCGCAGTACCTACGGGTCACCCGCTCCGAGGTGATCCGGATCAAGTCCGAGGCGTTCGTGGAGTCCGCGCGCGTCATCGGGGCGGGTCACGTCCGGATCATGACGCGCCACGTGCTGCGGAACTCGACCAGGACGCTACCGCTGATCCTCACGCTCAACGCCTCGGAGGCGATCCTCACGCTCGCCGGGCTCGGCTTCCTGGGCTTCGGCATCGAGCCGACCGCCGCGGCCGAGTGGGGCTACGACCTGAACAAGTCGCTGTCGGACGTCACGGCCGGGATCTGGTGGACCTCGGTGTTCCCCGGCCTGGCGATCGTGCTGGTGGTGCTCGGCCTGACCCTGGTGGGCGAGAGCCTCAACGACCTCGCCGACCCGCGGCTGCGCAAGCGTGCCGCCGGCCCGGAGCCCGTCGAGGACCTCGGCGTCGAGCTGCCCGAGCAGCAGGAGGGCGAGCGATGAACGACGTCGTCGAGATCCGCGACCTCACGGTGAGCTTCGCCACCGATGCCGGCCAGGTGCAGGCGGTGGACGGCGTGAGCCTGTCGGTGCACCCCGGCGAGGTCCTGGCCGTGGTCGGGGAGTCCGGTAGCGGCAAGACCGTGACGGCCAAGACGATCCTGGGGCTGCTGCCCGAGACGGCGCGGGTGCGCGGGGCCGTGGTGCTGTCCAGCAAGGACGGCACCACCGAGGGCGACGTGGTGACCATGTCCGGCGCCCGCCTGCGCCAGGTCCGCGGTCGTGATGCGGCGATGGTGTTCCAGGAGCCGTCCACCGCGCTCAACCCGGTGTACCCGGTGGGCTGGCAGATCATCGAGGGTCTGCGCGCGCACGGGAAGTACACCAAGGCCGAGGCCCGCGCCAAGGCGATCGACGTGATGCGCAGGGTCGGGATCCCCGACCCCGAGGAGCGCATCGACCACTACCCGCACCAGTTCTCCGGCGGCCAGAAGCAGCGCATCGTGATCGCCCAGGCCCTGATCCTGGACCCGGGCGTGATCGTCGCGGACGAGCCGACCACCGCCCTGGACGTCACCGTCCAGGCCGAGATCCTGGACCTGCTGCGCCGCTGCCGCGACGAGTTCGGCGCCGCGGTGGTGCTCATCACCCACAACATGGGCGTGGTCGCCGACCTCGCCGACCGGGTCGCGGTGATGTACCAGGGCAAGCTCGTCGAGCAGGCGCCGGTGCGTGAGCTGTTCGCCACGCCGCGCGAGCCGTACACCCAGCAGCTGCTCGCCGCCGTGCCGCGGATCGGCGAGGGCCTCGCGCGAGCCCATGAGCGCGCGGCACGCCGAGCCGACGACTGGGCGCAGCAGACGCCGGTGGTGCAGGCCCACGACCTGCGGATCGTGTATCCCGGACGGTTCCGGCGGCCGGACTTCGTCGCGGTCGACGGGGTCGACCTGGCGATCCGGCCCGGCGAGGTGCTGGGCCTGGTGGGCGAGTCCGGCTCCGGCAAGACCACCATCGGCCGCGCCATGGCCGGGCTGACCCGGGTCAGCGGTGGATCGCTCCAGGTGCTCGGGGTCGAGCTGCGCGGGGTCCACGAGCGCGACTTCAGGCCGGTGCGCGGCCGGATCGGGTTCGTGTTCCAGGACCCGGCGACCAGCTTCAACCCCCTGCTGACGATCGCCGAGTGCGTCGCCGAGCCCCTCGTGGTGCACGGCCGGGCGGAGAACCCCGCCGACGCCCGCACCCGGGTCGACGAGCTGCTCGAGGCGGTCCAGCTGCCGAAGGCGTTCGGCGCGCGCTTCCCGCACGAGCTCTCCGGCGGGCAGCGCCAGCGGGCCAGCCTGGCGCGGGCCCTCGCGCTGGACCCCGAGCTGCTCATCGCCGACGAGCCGACCTCCGCCCTCGACGTGTCCGTCCAGGCGCGGGTGCTCGACCTGTTCGACGAGCTGCACCGCGAGCTCGGCTTCGCCGCGCTGTTCATCAGCCACGACCTGGCCGTGGTGGACATGCTCGCCGACCGGATCGCGGTGCTGCACCACGGGAAGCTGGTCGAGGAGGGCACCGGCGACGAGGTGCTCGGCTCGCCCCGCGACCCGTACACCCAGCGACTGCTCGCGTCGCTGCCCGTGCCCGACCCGGTCGAGCAGGCCGGGCGCCGGGCCGAGTGGGAGCGGCTCAGGGCGGCCGAGGCCTAGGGCACCGCCGCCCGGCGGCGCGCGGTCCCCGACTCGTCTCAGCGCCGAGCGCGCCGGCCGACCGTGGGACGGGCCGCCAGGGTGCGCCGGTCGACCGCCCGGGTGCCGTCGGCGTCGCTCACGACGATCGCGCCGGGTCCGGACTCGCGCGCGACGGCCAGCGCCCGGCGCGCACGCCGGAGCAGGGCGGCCGCGGGGTAGGCGTCGGTCCAGGTCAGGGCGACGCCGACGCAGACGACCGTGGGGCCCGCGGGGTCACGGGCCAGCGCCGAGGCGACCCGGGCGGCGTAGCCGCACGCCTCGTCACGGGAGACCGAGGGCAGCAGCACACCGGCCGCGTCCCGCAGCTCGGCGCGCAGGTCGTCACCGCGGGACTGGGCGGCGAGCGCGCCCAGGAGCCGGTCGAGCGCCTCGGGCCCCATCGCCTCGTCCGCCGCAGCCGCTCCCACCAGGACCAGCGCCAGCCCCATGCGCTCGACCCGAGCGATGTCGGCCAGCACCGGGATCCTGGTGCGCAGCTCGGTCTCGGACATCGGGTGCTCGACGACCGTCCTGGCCGGTGCCCGGCCGGCCGCACCCGACGCGCGCACCCTCGCGCGCCCGGCCACGGACAACGCCGTCCCCGCCGCGGCGAGCGCGGCGCCGGCCGCCCACCACACGAACGCCGGGCTGCCGCCGTGCGCCGGCACCAGCGACCAGGCGATCACCGCGAGGCCGGTCAGGGACAGGACGATCCCGGCGACCCGCCGTACGGAGGGCGCGCCGAAGCGACGCGCGCGCACGGGGGTCTGCACGATCTCCCATCGGCGGTTCCGGCGCCCGACCTGAGCGGGTTCGCCCGGTCGGCTCTGCGGGCGTCGGGCCCGTGGGTCCCGGCGCGGGGCCGTCACCCCCCGAGCAGGCTGCCCAGGCCCCCGCCCTTGCTCTGCACCCGCTCACCACCGCCGGAGACCACGGACTCGCTCGGCTGGACGATGACGTAGCCCTGACCGCCGAAGGCCATCTGGATCAGCTCACCGGTGCCGCCACGCAGCATCGACCCCAGGCCCCCGGTGTCGACCCGCACGTCCATCGTGACCGCGGAGGTCCAGCAGACCACGGCGTTGGCGTCGGCGAAGGTGGGGGCGCTCGCCACGTCGAGGGCGACGGGGTCACCTCTGGTCACGAGAGCGACGTAGCCCGTACCCCGCAGCGCCACGTTGTACATGCCGCCGGCCATCATCCCGCCGCGGGCGGCGATCCGGTGGATGTCCCACTGGATCGAGTCGGAGAAGGCCAGGACGCTGGAACCGTTCACCGAGAGCATGTCGTCGGCCAGGTACAGCACCTGGATCTCCGAGGCGGCGTCGGCGACGAACAGCTCGCCGTTGCCCGTGCACTGCATGAGGTCGACGCCCTCGCCGGTGAGCTTGGACTTCAGGAGCTTGTCGAGCCCGCCGGAGCCCTTGTTCTGGAACCTCACGTCGCCCTGGTAGGCCACCATCGACCCGGTCCTCGCCCAGACCGGGCCGTACTGCATCTGGATCTTGAGCAGCTTCTTGTTCTGCAGCGCGAACGGGTCCGGGGACGTGATCTCCCGGAAGTCGTTGAAGAGCGTCCCGTGGATGGTCATACCCGGCTCCTTCGCGTGCCACTGCCTCGTGTGCGGTTTCACCGTAGTCAGGCCACCGCGCCGTCGTAGTGTGAAACCCGCACGGGTCCGCCGGACGGGCGAAGCCGCCCACGGGAGGAGGAGCGTCATGGGTTTCCTGGACAAGGCGAAAGCAGCCGCGAGCGACCTGGCCTCGAAGGCCGACAGCGCGCTGAGCAGCACCGCAGCCTCCCTGAGCGGGGGTGAGCCGGGCGCGCCCAACCCCGACGCCCTGCTGCACGACCTCGGCGTGATCGACTACCTCGAGGCGACCGGCCGTCCCGCGCCGCCCGAGGAGCGCGCCCGCGTGATGGCCGGGCTCCAGGAGGCCGAGCGGCGCGGGACCCTGCGGTCGCTCGCGCTGAGGACCGCCGTGCCGACGCCGCCGCCCCCGCCCGGTGCGGCCGCAGCAGCCGCAGCACCACCGCCACCGGCAGCAGCCGCAGCAGCACCACCACCACCACCGGCGGCCGCAGCGCCGCCGCCGGCAGCCGCACCGGCGCCCGAGCCCCCGCCGGCCTCCGAGGCTCCGCCGCCGCCGTCCTGGGCCTGAGCCGGGCGCCGTCGCCGCACCGGTGACCGCGGGCCGAGACGACGTGTCCCAGCCTGCGCGATCACCCTCAGTGCGGCCGTGACCAGTGCCGATACTGGTGTTGTCGGGCACCCCCGACACCTTTGGCACGCCCACACCCAGGAGCGCACCATGGCAGCGACCACGCTGACTCCCGTCCACCGTTCCACCGACGCCCGTGCGCGCGAGATCCTGGACGCCGTCCGGTTCGCCCCGGCACCGCGCTGGGAGGGCCCCGCGTCGAAGCGGAGCCGCTACATCGCCTACCTGGCGGGCAGCATGCTCGCCTGGACCGCCGCCGGCCTCGGCCTCGCGGCCGCGCTGGGCGGTCTGACCGGCCTCGCCGGCTGAGCCTGCGCGCCGCGCGCCTCCACGCACCGCGGACGGCGGCCCGGCACGCTGGGGCCATGCGGGAGAGTCACAGCAAGGACCTTCGCGACGTCGACCGGGTGCACCTCACGGTGGTGCTCGACGCCCAGAACCAACGCCATCGCGGCGAGCTCATCCTCTACGGCGCCGGCCGTCCCATCCTGTACGGCCCCCTGGGGCCCGCGGTCTGGGACCACGTGTTCGGCGACCCCAACGTGTGGCACGAGCGCGACGACCTCATGCGGATGATCGCCTCGTTCGAGCTGGAGGCGTTCGGTCTGGCGCTGACCGGGGACGTCGCGGCGGAGGAGTTCGTCCCGGCGAACGGCGGGGGCCCGTTCACCTACCGCAGCACCGTCGAACGGCTCTGGTTGTGACGTTCACGTTCAGCACCGCCGGGCACATCGTCGTCGGGGCGGGCGCCTCGAGCCGGGTCCCCGACCTCGTGGCCCGGCACGGGTCCGCGATGGTGGTCCTGGGCCACCACACCGACCCGGCCACCGGCCCGCTCGCCGACCTGGACGACCCGACCCTGGCGCGCTGGAGCGGCGAACCCACCCTGGACGCGGTCGACGCCGCGCTCGAGGTCGCCCGCGCGACCCGGCCCGACGTGATCGTGGCCTGGGGCGGCGGGTCCGTGATCGACCTGGCCAAGGCCGTGGGCGTGCTCGCCCACGGCGACCGCCCCGTCCTCGACCACCTCGAGGTGATCGGCGCCGGAGCCCCGCTGCCCGCCACCTCCGTGCCGGTGATCGCGGTCCCGACCACGGCTGGGACCGGCGCCGAGGTGACCGCCAACGCCCCGCTGCTCTCGCCCGAGCACCGCGTCAAGGCCAGCCTGCGCGGCGCAGCCATGGTCCCGGTCGCGGCCGTCGTGGACCCCGAGCTCACCGCCACCTGCCCGCCGGACGTGACCGCGGCGGCCGGGCTGGACGCATTGACCCAGTGCCTCGAACCGCTCACCTCGCTCAAGGCCAACCCGATCAGCGACGCACTGGCCCGCGAGGGGCTGGCCCGGGCCGCCGCCGGCCTGCGCCGGGCGTACGCCGACGGCTCCGACCTCGCCGCGCGCTCGGACATGAGCCTGGCGAGCCTGCTGTCCGGCATGGCGCTGGCGAACGCCAAGCTCGGCGCGGTGCACGGCCTGGCCGCGCCGCTGGGCGGGATGACGGGCGCGGCGCACGGCCGGATCTGCGCGGCGGTGCTCGCCGCGACCACGGAGGCCAACGTTCGGGCGCTGACCGAGCGCGATCCCGACAACCCGGCGCTCGGCCGGTACGCCGAGGCCGCGCAACTGCTCACCGGTGACCCGGCCGCCCGGGTGGCCGACGGTGTGGCCTGGATCCGGGAGACCGTCGCGCTGCTCGAGGTCCCGCCGCTGGGCGAGCTCGGCCTCGACCGTCGCGACCACGCCCGGGTGGCCGACGCGGCACTGGTCGCGAGCTCGATGGCCGGCAACCCGGTGCGTCTGACCCGCGACGAGGTGCTGGAGATCCTCGACCGCTCGGCCTGAGACGGTTCGTGCCGTCCGCACGCCGCGGTGGGAGGATTTGTGATGTGACCCCCCTCACGCTCGGCCTGGACACCTTCGGCGACGTCACGCTCGGCCCCGACGGGGCGACCACCCCGGTGCACCAGGTGCTGCGCGACGTCGTCGAGCAGGGCGTGCTGGCCGACCGCTGCGGCGTGGACCACTTCGTGGTCGGCGAGCACCACCGCGACGACTACGCGATCTCCGCACCGGCCGTGGTGCTCGCGGCGATCGCCGCCCGCACCGAGCGGATCACCCTCGGCTCGGGGGTGACCGTGCTGTCCACGGACGACCCGGTGCGCGTCTACGAGCGGTTCGCGACCCTGGACGGCCTCAGCGGCGGCCGGGCCGAGATCCAGGTCGGCCGAGGCTCGTTCACCGAGTCCTTCGAGCTGTTCGGGCACGAGCTGTCCGACTACGTGGTGCTCTTCGACGACAAGCTCGACCTGCTCTCGCGGCTACGCCGCGAGGAGGCGATCTCGTGGACCGGGCGGACGCGGTCGGCCCTGACCGACATCCGCGTCTTCCCCACCACCGCCCGGGGCGCGCTGCCGGTCTGGGTCGGGGTGGGCGGGACCACCGAGTCGGTGGTCCGCACCGCGCGCTACGGGCTGCCGATGATGCTCGCGATCATCGGCGGGCGCCCGGAGCGGTTCACCTCGTTCGTCGACCTCTTCCACACCAGCGTCGCCGAGGCGGGCACCGGGCCTGCCGACGGCCGGCTCCAGGTCGGCGTGCACTCCCCCGGCTTCGTCGCCGAGACGGACCAGGAGGCCCGCGACCTGCTCTACCCGCACCTCAAGGCGAACCGCGACCGCGTCGGCGGCGAGCGCGGGTGGGGCGAGATGACCCGTGACCAGTTCGAGGCGGAGGCCGACACCGGGTCGCTCTACGTCGGCTCGCCCGAGACCGTCGCGCGGAAGATCGCCGCCACCGTCCGCGCGCTCGGCATCGACCGGTTCGACCTCAAGTACGCGAACGGCCCTCAGCCGCACGCCGACCTGATGCGCGCGATCGAGCTGTACGGCACCGTGGTGGTCCCGCGGGTGCGCGAGCTGCTCGCCGAGCAGCCGGCCACCTGAGGCCGGGTCAGCTCGAGATGTAGGCGGTGAGCTGGTCCCGCTCGGCCTGCAGGTACTCCAGCCGGCGCTTGACCACGTCGCCGATGCTCATGATGCCCACCAGGGCGCCGTCGACCACCACCGGCACGTGCCGGAACCGGCGTGCCGTCATGGTCTCCATCAGGCCCTCGACGGTGTCGTCGGGCGTGCAGGTGTGGACCTCGGTGGTCATGATCGCGGAGACCGCGCCGTCCAGGACCGAGTCACCGGCCGCGTGCAGCCTACGGACCACGTCGCGCTCGCTGACGATGCCGGCGACCGTGGCGCCGTCCCCCGAGACGACGACCGCTCCGATCCCGTGCTCGGCCAGCAGGGCGAGGAGCTCGCGGACCGTACGGTCCGGCGCGATCGTGACGACCGTGTCCCCCTTGCGAGCCAGGACGTCGGCGATACGCATGGCGACCACCTCCTGCGGTGCGCTGGGCCCCCACCTCGTCGTGGTGGCTGTGCGGTGACGGTACGTCAGGCACCGTCCGCCTGCCAGCCCGTGGCTCGTACTGCGGGATGTCAGGAGCGCCGGCGTGGGCCGCCATGACCGTGAGCCGCGACACGCCGTCCGGGACTCAAGTCCTCGCCCGAATGGCCGATGTCACAGGCAGAAGCCTGAGAGGAGGCACGCGTGCGCCCCGTCCCCCCACGATCGCCCCGTCGACGCGCGGCGTCCCTCGACGACCGCGAGAGCGCCCCGCCGTGGCCCGCGGACGTGACCTGATCGACGACACGCGGCGTCGGCTTCCGCGATCCCCGGGCCCGCGCTGGGCCGTCGTCGCCCTCGGGCTCGTGGTGGCCTACGGCGTGCTCCTCGTCGCGCTCGACGAGACCCCGTCCACGACCGGCGCGGCGATCGGGCTCGTGCTCGCATGGGTGCCCGCCACGGTGGCGGCGCTCGCCGCGTCGCGGGCCCGGCGTCGAGTCCGCGGAGTGCGGCTGACCGCCGCCGCTCTCGGCGCGTTCGCCCTGGGCCTGACGCTCAACGGGCTGGTCTTCGTCGCCACCGGCACCGTGCCGTTCCCATCCGTCGCCGACGTCGGGTTCGCGGGCTTCTACGTGCTGCTCTCGGTGGCGCTGGTCCGCCACATGCGCCACCGCGTCCCACGGCTGGGCTTCGTGACCGTGCTCGACTCCGCGATCGCGTTGCTGGCGATCGCGGCGGTGCTCTCGGTCCGGCTCGAGCCGGCACTCGAGGCGTCGGGCGACTCGACGACGATGGCGGTGTTCCTCGCCTACCCGTTCGCCGACCTCGCGCTCGTCTCCGGCGTCCTGGGCCTGGTGACGATCACGCCGGGCGTGATGCGGGGTTGGCCGTGGCTCGTCGGCGGCCTGGCCGCGCTCGCGGCCACCGACACCGCCTTCGCACTCGGCCCGGACACCTCGGCGATGCCGGACTCCGCCCTCCAGCTGGGCTGGGGCGCCGGGCTCGCGCTCATCGCGATGTGGGTCGTGGTGGTCTCCCGAGCCGCGGCCCCGGTGCCGCGCGAGTCCCCCTACGCGGACGGCGCCGAGTCCCGGCGCACCGCGCACGCCGCGGCGCTCTCCGCCGGCATCGCCGCAGCGGGCGTGCTCACCGTGCTGGTCATCGGCACGTGGCGGGAGCTGCCGGTGATGTCGGCCGCGCTCGCCGCACTGACGACGCTCGGCGCGGCGGCACGCACCCAGATGGGCTTCCGCTTCCTGGCGACCGAGGCACGGCTGCGGGCCCAGGCGCACACCGACGACCTCACCGGCCTGCCGAACCGCCGCGAGCTCGGTGAGCAGGCCGAGCGGGTTCTCGCGTCCGGGTCCCGCCGGACCCATGCCGTACTGATGCTGGACCTCGACGGGTTCAAGTCGGTCAACGACACCCGCGGGCACTCGGCGGGTGACGCGCTGCTGATCGAGGTCGCGCGCCGGCTGCGGGCCTCGGTGCGGCTCACCGACGTGGTCGCACGGGTGGGCGGCGACGAGTTCGCGATCCTCATGCCGGACGCCGATCTCGCCGTCGTGCAGAACGTGGCCGACCGGATCACCGAGGCGATGCGGGAGTCGCCGATCGCGGGGGAGGTCACGGTCGGCACGAGCATCGGCGTTGCGCTGCACCCCGAGCACGGCGAGGACATGGCGTCGCTGATGGACGCGGCGGACGCCGCGATGTACGTGGCGAAGGCGAGCCGCACGCACGTGGTCGTGGCCGGGAGCGCCACGCCGTAGCCGCTCCCGGCCGTCCCGGCGGTGAACCGCTGCCGCCGCGCCGCCCCTAGGCCGGCCGACGTCGCCGTGCGACGGCGTCGATCGTGACCGCCACGAGCAGCACGACCGCCGTCACGACGTACTTCGCCGCTGCGCTGAAGCCGAGCAGGCCCATGCCGTTGTCGATCGCGGCGATGACGAGCCCGCCGAGCACGCCGTGCAGCGCCTTGCCCCGACCGCCGAACAGGCTCGTGCCGCCGATCACGGCTCCGGCCACGGCGTACAGCACGAGGGTGCCGCCGTCCAGAGAGGTCGAGATCGAGCGGAGTCGGGAGGCGTAGACGATGCCGCCGATGCCTGCGGTGAGAGCGCTCAGCACGAATCCGGCGGTCCGGATCCGCGCGAGGTTCACCCCGGCTCGACGGGCGGCCTCGGCGTTCCCGCCCACCGCGTAGACGTACAGCCCGAACCGCCGTCGGCCGAGCAGGTACGCCCAGACCACGAGGACGCCGACCACCACGAGCACCACCCACGGCAGCCCGAAGACGGGCGCGAGCACGCCCCGGTCCGCGTTGACCAGGAGCACGAGCCCGATGCCCGCGAGCAGGGTCGCGCCGACCTTGGCGCCCGTCAGTGCCGCGGGCGGCGCGACCAGCCCCGAGTCCCGACGCCGCGCGTCCCGGCGCCAGGTCACCGCGGCGAACCCGGCGACGGCGACGAGCATCACGACCCAGCCCCACAGGCGCGACAGCGTCCCGCTGGAGATCCCGGTGAGCACCGGGTCCTGGATCTGGATGGAGCCGCCGTTGCCCAGCACGAAGAGCATCACGCCCTGCCAGAACAGCAGCCCGGCGAGCGTGACGACGAACGACGGCAGGCCGATCCGGGTGATCAGGGTGCCCTGGAGCAGACCGATGGCCGCGGTCGCGAGCAGAGCCGCGCCGATCGCCGCCCACCACGGCCAACCGACCTGGGGCTGGGACAGCCACGCGAGCACGACGGCGCCGATGCCGGCCACGAAGCCGACCGACAGGTCGATCTCACCGAGCAGCAGGACGAACACCTCGGCCATCGCCAGGAGCGCGAACACCGCCGCCTGGACCAGCAGGTTCACCAGGTTGCCGGCGGTCAGGAAGTGGCCGTCGAGGCTCTGGAACAGGATGGAGACCAGGAGCAGGCCGCCGACCACGGGGAGCACCCCGGTCTCGCCGCCCTTGACCCGGCTCCAGACCAGCGACAGGTAGTCGCCGACGCCGCCGACCTGCGGACCGGACCCGGTCGCCTGCTCGGCGACGTCCTCGCGGGCGGTCATCGCTGCACCCCCTCGTCGGTGTCCCGGGTCCGGCGCGCGCCGCGCGGCCCGGACGACCCCGCGTCCGGCTCGCGGTCCGAGGTCCCGGTGGTCATGAGGTCGACGACGATGCGCTGGTCGATCTGGTCGATCGGCCGCACGCCGACCATCCGCCCGTGCCGCAGCACCGCGACCCGGTCGGCCACGTCGAACACGTCGACCATGTTGTGCGAGATGAGCAGCACGGCGTGCCCGCGATCGGCGAGCGTCCGGACCAGGTCGAGCACCATGCGGGTCTGGGCGACACCGAGCGCCGCGGTCGGCTCGTCCATCACGACGAGCTTGGACTCCCACAGCACCGCCTTGGCGATCGCGACGGACTGGCGCTGCCCACCGGAGAGCGACGCCACCTGCTGGCGCACCGAACGCACGGTGGTGACCGCGAGCTCGGTGAGGGTCTCCGCTGCGGCCTGCTCCATCGACACGTCGTCGAGCTGTCCGCGCCGCAGCCGCTCACGGCCGAGGAACATGTTCTGCACGATGTCCAGGTTGTCGCACAAGGCGAGGTCCTGGTACACGGTCTGGATCCCCAACGCGGCGGCGTCCGACGGCTCGTGGATCCGGGCCGGCCGACCCTCCCAGAGCACCTCCCCCGAGTCCGGCGGATGGATGCCGGCGATGCACTTGATGAGGGTGGACTTGCCCGCCCCGTTGTCGCCGGCCAGCGCGGTGACCGCGCCGGCCGGCACGTCGAGGTCGACGTCGGTCAGGGCATGAACCGGCCCGAACGACTTCGACACCCCACGTAGGGACAACAGGGGCGGGGCCGAGGCCCCGTCCGCCATGGCTCAGCCGATCCCGGCTGCCGTGCAGGCGCTCGCCACGTCACCGGCGCACAGCTTGGCGGTGGTCACGGCGCCGTCCTTGACGACGGTGTCCTTCATGTTGGCGGTCGTGACCCAGATCGGGGTGGTGTAGACCGACGGGACGTCCGCGTTGAGCGTGGTGTCCTTGGTCGTGGCGTTGACCAGGGTGCTCGGCGGGGTGTCACCGGCCCGCAGGTACAGCGCGAGGGCCGCGGCGGCCTGCGCCTCGAGGTAGATCGGCTTGTAGACCGTGCCGCACTGGTAGCCGGTCAGGATGTTCTGCAGGCCGACCAGCGAGGCGTCCTGACCGGTGGTCGGGAACGTCTTCGGCTTGACGCCGTTGCCCTTGAGGATCGAGATCACCGCGTTGGCGTTGTCGTCGTTGGGCGTGACCACGGCGTTGATCTCGGGGTGCGCGGTGAGCTGCTGCTGGAAGGTGGTCGCGGCGGTCGCCGGGTCCCACGTGCCGGCCGGCTCGCCGACCTTGGTGTACGTGCCGTTGTCGAAGTACGGCTTGAGCACGCCGTTGTAGCCCTGGGCGAAGAGGGTGGCGTTGTTGTCGGTCGGGTCACCGTCCATGACCAGCACCTGGGGCTTGCTGACGTTCCAGTCCGAGACGCACTGCACGAAGCCCTGGCCGATCAGGGTGCCGACCTTCACGTTGTCGAAGGACACGTAGTACCGGTCCTTGGGGCCACCGGTGACCAGGCGGTCGTAGTCGATCACCGCGACGCCCGCCGCCTTCGCCTTGGACTCGATGGCCGCGCCGCTGCCCGGGTCGAGCGGGTCCACCAGCAGCACCGACGCGCCGGCGTTGATGTCCGCCTCGGCCTGCGTCTGCATGGTGGACGCGCTGCCGTTGGCGTTGTCGATCTTGAACTGGTCGGCCGACAGGCCGGCGGTCTCGAACGCCTTCTTGAGGTAGGGCGCGTCGTACTGCACGTAGCGCGTCGAGGTGGTGGTGTCCGGCAGGAGCACACCGACCATGCCCTTGCCCTGGGCCGCGAGGTCCTTGAGCTGAGTCATCACCGAGAAGTCCGCCGTGAAGGCGCTAGCGTCGACCTGCGGCATCGACGCCGATGACGACGACATGCTGGGCGACGATGAGCCCGAGCTCGTAGAGCCGCTGCTCGTCGATGAGCTGCAACCTGCCAGGATCAGACCGGAGGCGGCCACGACCGCCATGACCGGCAGGGTTCGACGTCGAGACATAGGGGGACTCCTTCCGCCGGACCGGGTGCCCGGCCGGGCGATCGTCACTCCGGGAACTTGGGCCCGCGAATGCTGGAAGGGCATGTTCACGATGTCTCCGCAATTCCAAGGTAATTCCCAGGAATGGGAGCCCGAAAATGGGTAGGCGTCATTGTTCGGGGACTCGACGCGCGCCGGACACTCACCGAAGCGGTCACCGGAAGGGACTCGGCGCAAGGCCCACGACGTGGTGTCCGAGCGAGCCGGCGGGGGGCGCAGTCGACCCGTCCCGGAGCGTACGTCCGAGCCCCGAGAGCGGCGACCTCAGGCGGACGTGGGGCCGCTGGCCGCGGCGTTCGGGGGCGCGGGGCTCAGGGCTGCGCGGCGTCCAGCACGTCGCGCAGCCAGCCCGCGCCCCGCACGGACGCGCCGCGCTGCTGCACCCGCCGCCGCAGCTCGCGGTCGGAGGTGACGACGAGCACGTCGTCGACGGCCCGTTCGCCGACCACGTCGACGATCGCACCGTCGCCGTCGCGCGGTGCGCGCACGATCTCGATCCCGGGCACCCCGCCCGGCGCCGCCTCGTTGGCGCGACCCTCGAGCACCACGACGATGCGGCGGGCCGCGAGGTCGGGCCGGTCGCCACGCGCGACGGCGGCGGCCAGGCCGGCGAGCAGCCGCTCGGCGGCGCCGACGCGATCGTTCCACCAGCCGTCCGGGCGGGAGCCGACGACGTTCGCGGCGTCAACCACGAGGACGCCCGCGCCCTCCGTCACCCTCCGACCACCGGCTCGAGCACCACGAGGGGGATCACGCGATCCGTCCTGCGCTGGTAGGCGGCGTAGTTGGGGTGCGTCGAGGTGATCGTCGGCCAGTGCCGGGCGCGTTCGTCGTCGGTCATCTCCCTGGCGCGCATCGTCACCGCGGGCCGGCCCTCCAGCGCCACCTGCACCTCCGGGTTCGCGCGCAGGTTGAGCAACCACGCGGGGTGCTGGTCGTCCCCGCCGCGCGAGGCGACCACCACGAGCGCGTCGCCCAGCTGCAGCGGCGAGGTCAGCATGGTCGAGCGCGGCAGCCCCGACCGGCGTCCGGTGGTGGTGAGCTCGAGAACCGGTGTGCTGCCCAGCCGCCACCCCCACCGCCCGAAGGACACCGCGATCAGGCCACGGTGCACCGCGTTCATGGCAGCGAGGGTGAACCTGCTGGGCATCGACTCTCCACGGGATCGGGCCGGCCGGACTGCCATCCTCGCAGCCGGCCGGCACACCGCCACCGGGAGCACACACCGCACGCCCGGCCGGGCCGGCCAGGGCCGCGGCATGCTTCGGGCGGGCCTAGCCGGTCCGCGCCCGTGGGTCCGGCGGGTCCTGCGGGTGCTGTGGGTCCCGCGGGTCCCTTGGGCCCCGCAGGGTCGCGGGCAGCACCGGTTCGAGGCTGACGATGTAGACGCGTCCGGTCGGTGAGCGCCACAGGGTGGCCCCGCTGATCGGGTCCCGGCTGACGTACCAGCCGCCGTGTGTCTTGAGTCGGTGATGGTGGCGGCACAGCGCCTGGAGGTTCTGCTCGACGGTCTGCCAGCGCGCGGGCCGGTCCGGGTCGAACGGCTCCACGTGGTCGATGTCGCAGCGCGCGGCCTGGACCCGGCACCCGGGGAACCGGCAGGTCCGGTCCCGGTCGACGATCGCCCGGGCGAGCTCGGCGCAGGGCCGGTACCCGTCCGTCCCGGCGACGTCGACGACCGCCACACCGTCCTCGTCGACCCGCACGAGCTCCCGTGTCGCCTCGTCGAGCAGGTGCGCGACGGCCGCCAGCGGCACCGGCCCGTACCCGGCCAGGTGTGCGACCTGCGCGGCAGGCCCCGCACCCACGCAGGCGTCCCCCGCACCCACGCAGGCGCCCACCGCACCCACGCAGGCATCCCCGGCGGTGACGGCGGCGCGCGCCGCGCCCACGCCGGCACTCCCACGCCCGGACCCCGCGCCGCCGCACTCACCGGCGACCGTGAGGAGCAGGTGGGGCCGCCGGTGCTGGCGTACCGGCAGCGGCACACCGTCGGGACCGAGCCCGGAGTCGAGCACCCGTCGCGCCATCGCGGTCAAGGCGTCGGCCCGACGCTGGTCGGCGGTCCGCTCCTCGCCCGGCTCGCGCGCCGCAGCGGCACCGTCGAGAGCCGTCATCACCGCGGCGGCGTCGGCAGCGGGCAGCAGGGCACGGATCCACGCCATCGCATCCGGCGCGGGCGTCATCCGCACGCAGCGCTCCCGGCGCGCGACCGCGTGCCGGGCCGCCGCGGCCTCGGCGTCGAGCGCGAGCTCGGTCGCGCGGACGTCGGCGCGCAGCTGCGGGACGGTGCGCTCGTCCGCCGTCTCCAGGACCCGGGCGATCACCTCATCGGCCAGCGCACGCGGCAGGTGCTCGGTGTCATGCACCAGCACCTCGACCTTGCGCGCCGAGACCGACCCCTCCTCCAGCGCGGCGGCCAGCCGCGGGTGGCGCTGCAGCCCCAGCGCGAGCTCGACCTTGTGCTCGGCCGCCCGCCGCGTGATCGCGAGCCGGGCCGCGACCTCGTCAGGCACACGATCCACCTCCGAGCCGCGCACGGCCCGGGCGCCCAGCTCGGCCACCCACCTCGCCTGCCGCCCCGCCACCCACGCGCCGGCCCGCTCCCACCCCGCAATGCCCTCGACCAGCGCCGCGTCGTCCACCACGGCCGGATCCAGCTCGACAAGCCGGGACACGAGACCGACCGACGCGCTCCGAGCCTCCAGCTCCGCGGCGACCGGATGGCGCTCGCTCCACGCCCAGGGCGCGCTCGGCCCCGCAGCGACCACGGTCACCAGACCACCCCCCGACATCGAACACCTGTACGATACCGTCAAGGTCCGACACGCGACCGGAGCGAGGTCGACAACCGGGTCTGGCACGCGGGACCGGCGCGCCCGTCGTGCCGTCATCGGCTCTCGAACGGCAGTGCCGCGCGGGCGGGTGAAGGACGATGGACCCTGCCGCCTCCCCTCCCACCAGGCATAACGTGATAGTGCTGCGCACCTCATCGAGGAGGTGGGGACAGTGCCGACAGCCCTCCCTGGAGACAGGCCGCACGTCATCGTGATCGGGGGTGGGGGCACCGGCGGCGCCGTGGCCCACGACCTCGCCCTGCGGGGGTTGCGGGTCACCGTCCTGGAGCGCGGCGAGGTCACGTCCGGGACCACCGGACGCCATCACGGGCTGCTGCACAGCGGCGGTCGCTACGCGGTGTCCGACACCGAGTCCGCCGTCGAGTGCATCACCGAGAACCGGATCCTGCGCCGGATCGCGCCCGGCTCGTTCGAGCTGAACGACGGCCTGTTCGTCGCCCTCACCGACGAGGACATGGACTACCTGCCGCGGTTCGTCGAGGGCTGTGAGGCGTGCGACATCCCGGCGGCCGTGCTCTCCCCCGCCGAGGCCCTGCGCGTCGCGCCCGGGCTGTCACCGGCGATCAAGGCCGCGGTGCGCGTGCCGGACGGCACGATGGACGCGATGCGGCTGCCGCTGCGGTTCTTCGCCTCGGCCCAGCGCAACGGCGCGGTGGTCCGGACGTACACCAGTGTCGTCGGCCTGCGCCGGGAGAACGGCGCGGTCACCGGGGTCCAGGTCCGCGACGACGTGAGCGGCGAGGAGTCCGAGCTGGCCGCCGACCTGGTGGTCAACGCGACGGGGCCGTGGGCCCAGCGGGTCGCCGACATGGCTGGGGTCCAGGTGCCGGTCCGGTGCTCGCCCGGCGTGCTCGTCGCGGTGCGCATGCGGCCCTGCGAGATGGTGATCAACCGGCTGCACCCGTCCGGCGACGGCGACATCGTGCTGCCCCAGCGCGAGCTGTCGGTGATCGGGACCAGCTCGTGGGTGGTCGACGACCCGGATGAGCTGCACCTGCCTGCGGACCACGTGCGCACCATGATCGAGCAGGGCTCCCGCCTGGTCCCGGCGGTCGCCGACGCGGAGATCCGGGCCGCCTGGTCGGCCGTCCGGCCCCTGATCGGTGACGCCGGCTCCCAGACCGGACGCGAGCTGTCGCGCACGTTCAAGTGCTTCGACCACGCCGAGCGCGACGGCGTCGAGGGCTTCGTCACGATCTCCGGCGGCAAGGCGACCACGCTGCGCGCGATGGCCGAGGCCACCGCGGACGTGGTGTGCCGCAAGCTCGGCGTCGACGAGCCGTGCCGGACCCGCGACACCGTGCTCGCACCGCACACCGCGTACGTCGCCGAGCGCGGCGCCCAGGAGGCGGCGCGTCGCACGACCCCCTCGCACATGACGGCCCCCGCGCCCCGCCGGGCCGCCGGGCGCGAGCCCGCCCGGACGTGCGCGCGGCCGACGAGCGCGGCAGGCGACGGCGTCGACACCTCGAACCTGCCGCTGACCACCCGCCGACTGGCGGTGTCGCGCTGGAAGCCCGGCTGGCCCGAACCGGTCCCCGTCGAGTACGAGGTGATCGTCGAGCCCGGCACCACCGTGCTGGACGCGCTGCGCGCGGTGCGTTGGCACGACGACCCGACGCTCACCCTGCGCCACTCCTGCTGCCACTCCTCGTGCGGCACCTGCGGGCTGCGGGTCAACGGGGCCGAGGTGCTCGGCTGCGTCACCGGGCTGGACGACCTGCCGGACGGCGTCGTGAAGGTCGAGCCGATCGCGAACGCGCCGGTGCTCAGCGACCTGGTGGTCGACATGACCGAGCTGTACACCCGCCTCGACGGGATCGGCCGCCCGCTGGTGCGGGCGAGCGAGCACGTGCCCGCCGACGGCGCGCGCGGCGCCGAGGACCGGGCGATGCGCCTGGAGGACTGCGTCGAGTGCGGCCTGTGCGTGTCCGCCTGCCCGATCACCGGGACCGACCCGGACTACCTGGGACCGGCCGCGTTGGGCGCGGCGTGGCGGGTGGTCGCCGAGCCGCGTGGGCTGGACGCGATCTCGGTGCTGGACGGCGTCGACGACCACCAGGGCTGCTGGCGCTGCCACCTGAGCTTCGCCTGCAGCGAGGTGTGCCCCACGGGCGCCGACCCGGCCGGCGGCATCATGGCGCTTCGCGGCGCCCTGACCCGGCAGCACCTGGGGCTCGGGCACCGGGGCGGACGGGACGGCGCGAGCCGGTCCCGGACCGACGACCGGGAGGCGGTGACCCGATGAGCGCCCAGAGCGGCACGAGGGCCGGACGCCGCGGCCTGCGCGGCTGGCTGGCGCATCCCGGAGGTGGCACGCCGACGTGGGCGTTCGTGGCCAACCGGGTCTCGGCGCTGGTCCTGGTGGGCTACCTCTACCTGCACCTGGTGGTGCTGTCCCTGCTGGCGCGCGGCGCCGAGAGCTGGGACTCGTTCGTCACCCTGGCCCAGCACAAGGCGTTCCTGGTGGTGGACCTGGTGCTGTTCGCCGCGGTGGTCTGGCACGCGGCGAACGGCGTGCGGGTGGGCCTGGTCGGTTCCGGCGTGGCGGTGCGCCGCCAGCGCGCGCTGCTGGTCGGCGTCGTCGTGGTCAGCGTCGTGGCGCTCGTGGTGGCGGCCGTGGCGCTGCTGGCGGAGGGTTGAGCGATGAGCGTGGACGTTCGAGACCGCACCGGTGGGGCGCTCGACGGGCGCGCACCTGAGGAGCGACGGGTCGGGGCCCCCGCGCGGGCGTCCGGCGGCAGCTGGGGGTGGATCGCGCAGGTGGTCACCGGGGGCGCGCTGGGCGTGCTCGTGGTGGTGCACCTCGTGGCGCAGCACTTCGTGGTGGACGCCCCCGCCGGCCTACGGGACTACGACGCGGTGATCGCCTACCTGGCCAGCCCGCTGATGCTGGTGATCGAGGCACTCTTCCTGGTCGTGGTGACCTGGCACGCGATGCTCGGCGTGCGCGCGATCGCCTTCGACCTGGGGCTGGGCGCGGTGGGGCGACGGCGGGTGACCGTGGCCGTCTCGGTGCTGGGCGTGGTGACCCTGGGCTACGGGATCTGGCTGCTCGCGCTGCTGGCCGGCGCGGGCTGAGGCACTACCCTTCCTCGCCCAGCGCGTCCACGCCCTCGACGAGCTCGCGCAACGCCGGGAGGGCCGCGGCGAGCTGGTCGCGCCGCTCGTCGGCCATGCCCGCCAGGGCGCCGCTCAGGATCGCGGCGTTGGTCGCCTGCCAGCGGGCCACGGCCGCGGCGCCGTCGGCGGTGAGGGTCAGGGCGACGGTGCGCCGGTCGGCCCGCCCGCTGGAGCGGGTGAGCAGCCGGCGCTGGAGCGCGCCGCGGACGAGGGTCGCCACCGAGTTGGGCGCCAGGCGCAGCATCCGGGCGACCTCGCTGGGCCTGGCGCCGGGGTTCTCGGCCACGCAGGACAGCAGCTCGAGCTGGGCGACCGACAGGGGGTTGTCGGGGTCGTGCGCGCGGGCCGCCCGGCGCATCGCCCGGCGCAGCCGCGCCACGACGTCGGCCAGGTCCTCCGGGTCGGCGGGGCCGGACCCACCCGTCATCGCGCCGCCTCCGGCCTTCCGACGCGCGCAGTGAGCGCCGACACCCCGCCCACCACCGCGAGGGCGACCAGCGCGATCCGTGCGCCCGCCACCACGTCGGGCCCGCCCAGGTGCAGCGACAACGCGACCAGGGTGACACCGAGTGCGGTGCCCAGGCCGCGCGCCATGTTCACCAGGCCACCGCCGGTCGCCGAGACCCCGACCGGGATCGCTCCCATGATCGCGGAGTTGTTCGCCGGGATGAACACGCCGACACCGAGACCCAGCACGGCCAGCCACGCGATCGCCCAGACCGCGTCGTCCGGTCGCGCGGCCAGGGCGACGGCGGCGACCACCCCTGCGCCGGCGCCGAGCACGCCCCGCGCCTGCGCACCCCACCGCCGGGGCAGCAGCCGCTCGGCGAGCAGCGCCGCGACCGCGAACCCGACGGGCAGCGCGGTGAGGATCAGGCCGGACCGCCCGTGGGCGCCGAGCACCTGGGGGAACAGGGCCAGCGGGGCGAACAGCACGAGGTAGGCGCTCAGCGCCCCGACCAGACCCACGGACACCGCCCGGGGCCGCAGCACCGTGAGATCCACCAGCGGGCTCGGTGCCCGCCGCTCGCGCCCCACGAACGCCACGAGCCCCCCGCCCGAGGCGGCGACCAGCCCCAGCGCCGCCCACAGCGGCATCGCCAGGCCGGCCAGGCCGGACAGCCCGAGGAGCAGCGCCGCGGTCGAGCCACCGAGCAGCACGAGCCCCGGGGTGTCGAACGAGCCGATCCGGGTGCGCTCGCGGGTCCGCGGCAGCAGGAACCACCCCGCGGCGACCGCGACCACGCCCACCGGCACGTTGACCCAGAACACCCAGCGCCACCCGGCGGTGGCCACCAGCACGCCGCCGAGCGCCGGGCCGAGCGCCAGCCCGAGGGCCTGAGCCGCGGCCTGCACGCCCAGCGCGGCGCGCATGGACCGCCGCGGGACGCTGGTGACCACCAGGGCGACGCTGTTGGCCTGGAGCATCGCGGCGCCGACGGCTTGGAGCACGCGGAACCCGACCAGCGCTCCGAGCCCGGGCGCCAGGGCGCACGCGGCCGACGCTGCCGAGAACACCACGAACCCGTACAGGTACACGAGCTTGCGGCCCGCGGCGTCGGCCACCCGGCCCACCGCGGCGACCAGGCCGACGAGGGTGAGCAGGTAGGCCAGCGAGACCCACGAGACGGCGGCGAGCGGCGCACCGAACTCCTGCTGGAGGGCGGGGAAGGTGAGGGTGACGATGCTCGCGTCCAGCTGGCCCATGAAGGCGCCGAGGCAGACCGTGCCGACGGCCAGCCAGCCGGCGTGCGGGTGCTCGCGGATCACCCGGGGTCGCGGCGGCTCGGTCGCCATGAACACCCGCGGGCCTGCCTTTCGCCGATTGTTCTGTCTCAGAACATTCTAGCCCCGACGACGGTGGGCGTCGCCTCGCCGGCGCTACGCGACGGTCCGGGGCGACAGGTCGACCGCGTCGGCCGGTGCGGGCCGCCCGAGGTGGAAGCCCTGGCCGAGCGGGCAGCCGAGGTCGCGCAGCACCGCGAGCTGGGACGCCCGTTCGATGCCCTCGGCGACCGCTGCCGCCCCCAGCGCGCCGGCCATCTCGACGATCGCGAGCACCAGCGCGCGCACCTTGGGGTCGGTGTCGATCCGGTCGACGAACGCCTTGTCGATCTTCACGACGTCGATCGGGAACCCGGCCAGCTGGGCCAGGGACGAGTGGCCGGTGCCGAAGTCGTCCAGCGCGACCCGGACGCCCAGCTGCCGAGCCGCACGCACGGCGGTGAGCGCGGCCCGGGGGTCGGCGATGATCGCCGTCTCGGTGATCTCCAGGCACAGCTGGCTCGAGTCGAGGCGCGAGCCGACCAGCACGTCGGCCACCGCGGCGCCGAACCCCGGGTCGCTGAGCTGGGCGGCCGACACGTTCACCGACATCGACGGCCGCTGGGCCGGGCCGTCGGACCACTCCTCCGCCTGCCGGACGGCGAGCTCGAGCACGCGGGCACCGAGCACCCCGATCATCCCGGTCCGCTCGGCGACCGGGATGAACTCCGACGGCGGGACCAGTCGGCCGGACCGGTCCGTCCAGCGGCACAGCGCCTCCAGACCCGCGACGCTGCCGTCGGCCAGGTTGACGATCGGCTGGTAGTGCACCGTGAGCCGGCCCGCGGCGATCGCCCCGCGCAGCGAGCGCGCCGAGGCCAGGTCCCGCAGCAGCTGGTCCACCGGCCGCGCCTGCCGCCCGGCGAGCCAGGCGACCACCGCGGCGACGACCACGAGCAACGTCAGACGGACCAGCCACTCGGTGACCGGCTGCTCGCTGGCGGTCACCTGGATACGCCCGTCGACCGGCATGAACGGGCCGGCCGCCAGACCCGCCACGGCGGCGAGCAGCATCGCGGACCACGGCCCGACGAAGGCGGCCAGGTAGATCACCGGCAGGTAGTACAGGTGCACCAGGCCGGTCGGCGAGCCGGATGGTGCGGTGTGCCAGACCGCCGCCGTGATCAGCGCGGTGACGACGAGCACGCCGAGCACGGTCGGCAGCGAGGCGGCGCGCGCGGAGTCGCCGGACCTCGACCTTGCTGACCGGCGCTGTTGCGGCGACGAACCGTCCTGGGTCCCCATCCCAGACCTCCCGGAGCTCGGGACCTGGCACGCTGCCCTCGCGCCGTGCGGGCAGCCGGCCGCCCTTGGCCGGCAGCATGCCCGTCCCTGCACGGCGCGAGCGCGTGCTCGCGCCGAAGTGCTCCGCCCCAGTGTGGCACCGCTGCGCGATCGCGCATCCCATGATCGACGCGAACTCGCTGCAGGGTGCACCTTCATGTCCGCGCCGGCCTGCCGATGAGCGATGTGGAGGCATGGATGGCTCACCGGCTGAGGAGGGTGGCACGCGAGGCGGCGATCCCCGTCGTCGCCCTCGCCGGCCTGCTCGCGATCCGCCTGGCGCTCGGCGCAGGCGGCCCGGCCGCTGCTCGCGCGGGCCTCGCGTTGGACGGCGCAGCGGCCGTCGCGGTCTGGCTGGCGGCACGGGCCTCGAGCCGCAAGGCGCGAGACGCGCGCAGCCGGCGCGCATGGGCGCTGCTGACCGTGTACCCGCTCGCCTGGCTCGCCGCACCCGTGACCTGGCTGCTCGGCTGGCCGGAAGCACTGGCCGACCTCGGCCGGGCGCTGGCGATGGCGCTGTCGGCCGCCTCCTGGTTGCTCGCCTCCAGGGCCGGGGACCGCTGGTCCCGGGCGAGGCTCGTGCTGGACGGTGGGCTCGCGGCCGCAACGGCGTTCGTGCTGGGCTGGGCGCCCGCCTACTCGTCCGTCTGGGCGCGCTCCGGCGGGGGCGTCCACGGGGTCACGGCCGTCGCGTTGCCGCTGATGGCGATCTGGCTCGCGGTGCTCGGCTTCGGCATGACCTGGACCGAGATGCGCCACCGGCACCGCGTGATGCCGACCCTGTTCGTGGTGGCCCTCCTCACGATCGCGGTCTCCGACATCCGCTGGGCCCTCGGCAGCACTCCGGTGTGGGCAGTCGCCTGGGCGGTCTACTGGGTCGCGGTCCGCCGGTACGGCGGCACCTCGCCGCGGGTGCCCGTGGTCACCACCCACGTCGCCCTGGCCTACGAGCCCTACGTCCTCGTGCTGCCCACCGCGGCCGCGCTCGTGGCGAGCGTGGCCCGCGGCGGTCCGGCGACGCCCGAGGTGCTGGGCGCCTCCGCGGTCCTCGTGCTGCTGGTCGTGCGCCAGCACGTCGTCTCGATCGAGAGCCGGGAGCTGCTGGTCCGCCTCGAGGCGACCGAGCGGCTGCTGCGCCACCAGGCCACCCACGACCACCTCACCGGGTTGCCCGGGCGCGTCGTGCTGTGGGAGCGCCTCGAGGCGGCCTCGGCCGAGCGGGGCATGTCCGGGCTCCCCGTCGCCGTCGCCTTCGTGGACCTGGACGACTTCAAGGGCGTCAACGACGCCTACGGGCACGCGTCGGGCGACGCGGTGCTGGTCGAGGTCGCCCACCGCCTGACCGCCGCCCTCGGCGGGTACGGCGACGACGCGCTCGCCGTCCGGATGAGCGGTGACGAGTTCGCCGTCCTCCTGCTGCGCGACGCGGCGCAGGCCGCTCGCGAGCTCGCCCACGCGATCCGCGACGCCCTGCGGGCGCCGATGCAGGCCAACGGCGTCGACATCGTGGTGACGGGCAGCGTCGGGGTCGCCTCGGCTCCGGACGGCGAGCTGAACCCGTCCGCGCTGCTGCGCGCCGCCGACGTCGCGATGTACCGCGTGAAGGCGCTGGGCAAGGGCGGCGTGCAAGTGGCCGGCGCCGAGCCCGGCTGAGCCACGGGGCCCCGGGGCACACCCGACGCCCCGGGGCGGGCGGGCCTCGCCGCCCGACCCGGGTCAGGAGGTCAGGTCGTACACCGTCCAGCTGCCGACGCTGGTCGCCGCGAAGCTCTGCGCGACCCAGGTCGCGATCTCGCTGTCGGCGCCGCCGCGCCCCCCACCCTGGCCGCCGGCGACGTAGTAGGCGACCTGCCCGGACGCGACGTACTCCTGGAACTGCGCGAGCGTGGGTGCGGGGTCGGTGCCGCTCCAGCCGCCGATCGCCATCACCGCCGTGCCGCTGTCCAGCTCGAGCCCGGCCGCCGACTGGTCGCCGACCACCGCGGCCGACCATCGGCTCGTGGTCGAGGACAGCAGGCTTGCGAGGTCCGCGGTCGAGCCGCCGGTCGCGGCAGTGGCGGGGCCCGCCCCCGCGCCCGGGGCCGTTGCGCCGGCGCCGCCCGCCGGCGGCGCGCCGCGGACGCCGTCCGCCGAAGGCGCCTGCGCGCCCGGACTGCCGATGGCCCCCGGTCCGCCTGCACCGCCACCACCGAACCCGCCGACCCCGTCAGCCGAGGGTGAGAGCCCCACGGTGGGGATCGACCCGGAGTGCGGCGTGGCCGCCGTGGCGACCGCGGACGCCGCGGAGCCGGTCAGCCCCGCGATCAGCCCCGCGCCCAGCACCGCGGCGGCGACCAGCCGCGGGGTGCGTCGATCGACCACCAGGAGGGCCACGCCCGCCAAGACCCCGACCGCACCCACCACCGGCGAGAGCCAGGTCATCGCCGAGGCACCGTCGAGCAGCACGGCGCTCCACCCGCCCGCGGCGACCGCCATGAGCGCCAGCCCGACCCGGGCCGTCATCCGGTCCCGCGCCTGCCACAGGGCGCCGCCGCCGATCGCCACCAGCGCGGCGACCGCCGGTGCGAGGGCGACCGTGTAGTACGGGTGGACGACGCCCGCCATGAAGCTGAACACCAGCCCCGTGACCACCAACCACCCGCCCCACAGCAGCAACCCGGCGCGGGTCCGGTCGGTGCGGGGCCGGCCCCGGGTCAGCCACAGGCCCGCGACCAGTGCGACGAGCGCCGCGGGCAGCAGCCAGGAGATCTCGTAGCCCATCTCGCTGGAGAACAGGCGGCCGAGTCCGGTGGCACCGCCGAAGGCCGAGCCCTGCACGCCGCCGCCCGCCGAGCCGCCGCCCTGGCCGAGGATCCGCGCGAGCCCGTTGTAGCCGAGCACGAGGTCGAGCACGGAGTTGTCGGTCGAGCCGCCGATGTAGGGCCGCGACGACGCCGGCCACAGCTCGACGATCGCCACCCACCAGCCCGCGGAGACCACCACCGCGACCGCGGCCGCGAGCAGCTGGGCCAGCCGGCGGCGCAACGACGTCGGCGCCGCGACCAGGTACACCAGCACGAATGCCGGCAGCACCAGGAAGCCCTGGAGCATCTTGGTCAGGAAGGCGAAGCCGATCGCCACCCCGGCGAGCACGAGCCAACGCGTGCTCGCGCCCTCCACGGCGCGGACCACGGCGTACGCCGCGGCGACCATGAGCAGCACCAGCAGCGCGTCCGGGTTGTCGAACCGGAACATCAGCGCAGCGGCGGGCGTGAGCGCGAGGATCGCTCCGGCCACCAGGCCAGGGACGTGCCCGGCCCACCGCCGCACCGCCGCGTACAGCAGCGCGACCGCCGCGACGCCCTCCAGCGCCTGCGGCACCAGCAGGCTCCACGAGCTGAGGCCGAAGACCCTGACCGACAGCGCCATCACCCACAGCGACGCCGGTGGCTTGTCGACCGTGATGAAGTTCCCGGCGTCCAGCGACCCGAAGAAGAACGCCTTCCAGTCCGTGGCGCCCGCCTGGACGGCGGCGGCGTAGAACTCGTTGGCCCAGCCCGAGGCGCTCAGACCCCACAGGTACAGCGCCGCGGTGCCGACCAGCAGCGCCGAGAGCGACCAGGGGACCCGGCGCGGTCGTGCGGCAGCTGGGGCTGCCGCGGGGGCGACGGCGTCCGGGGCGAGGGTCGTGGCCATGGGGCCACCGTCGTCACACGGCCTGGCCGGCCCCTGTGGCAGTCATGTGCGCCGCATGAGAGACCGTGCCGCCGGCCCTGCGCCGTCCGCCCCCGGCAGCTCCTACGGCCAGGTGAGGTCGTCGAGGTAGTAGGTCTTCCCGCTGCCGGCCGTGCCGAAGTCGAAGAAGATCGAGACCCTGTCGTAGGTCGCGGCCAGGTCCAGCGCCGGGGTGCCGGCGACCTGGTCGGCGAAGTCGAAGGTCAACGTCTCCCACGCCCCGGCGACCGTCGTGGTGGCCTCGGTCTCCACCGACGTCGACCCGACCGCCGAGTTCTCGACCTTCAGCCGGACCGGGATGCCCGCGTCCGGCGACCACACCCGCGCCGTCATGACCGTGGCACCGGCCGCGAACGGGATCGCCGGGACCGTCAGACCCGGCTCGGTCGACACCGTGGTACCCGCCCAGACCTGCGCACCGTCGGCCTTGACCACCCTGGCGACCTTGTTCGCCGCGTCGGTCGGGTCGACCACCACCTGCGAGTCCTCCGCCCCACCGAACCCCGTCAGCACCGGCGCCGTCGCCTCGTCGAACGAGATCGCGAAGGTGGGCGCCGGCCAGGTGAGGTCGTCGAGGTAGTAGGTCTTCCCGCTGCCGGCCGTGCCGAAGTCGAAGAAGATCGAGACCCTGTCGTAGGTCGCGGCCAGGTCCAGCGCCGGGGTGCCGGCGACCTGGTCGGCGAAGTCGAAGGTCAACGTCTCCCACGCCCCGGCGACCGTCGTGGTGGCCTCGGTCTCCACCGACGTCGACCCGACCGCCGAGTTCTCGACCTTCAGCCGGACCGGGATGCCCGCGTCCGGCGACCACACCCGCGCCGTCATGACCGTGGCACCGGCCGCGAACGGGATCGCCGGGACCGTCAGACCCGGCTCGGTCGACACCGTGGTACCCGCCCAGACCTGCGCACCGTCGGCCTTGACCACCCTGGCGACCTTGTTCGCCGCGTCGGTCGGGTCGACCACCACCTGCGAGTCCTCCGCCCCACCGAACCCCGTCAGCACCGGCGCCATCGCCTCGTCGAACGAGATGACGAACCCGCCACCCGGCAGCGGCGGCGTGTCGTAGGCCTGCTGCGCGGTGGCCGCGGACGTGCTCGGGTTGCCGGCGAGATCCGTGAAGGCCCCGGCGGCGACGCTGACCTCGAGGGTCCCCGTCGCGTCGGCCGGCGGCTTGGCCACGAGCGTGGCGTGCGTCGCGTCGACCCGGGTGAACACGCCCTTGGTGCCACCGGTCAGGGCGACGTCGTCCTTGGTGAAGCTCGTGCCGACGTCCTCGCTGAAGGCGAAGGTGAACGTGACGTCACCGGTCGCCACGTCGCCGTCCACGTCGTCCGTGATGGTCACGGTCGGCACCGTGGTGTCGATCAGGCGCACCTGGTCGAGCAGGACGGCACCGGTCGTGGAGCCACCGGCCGGCAGGGTGAAGCCGTAGCCCCAGACCTGGTCGAGACCCAGCCCGTCATCGGGCGCGCCGGCCGGCTGCGTCGCGCTGCGGGTGAAGTCGGAGAACGGGACGGTGATCTTCTTCCAGCCGGTGAAATCGTCGACGAACGGGGCCTGGAAGCGCTCCGCGGTGTCCGGGCCCTGGTAGACGCGGACGTAGTCGACCTTCATCGACTGCGGGAAGGTGAGCTGGTCGCTGACCGCCCCGCCGAAGTTGCCGCCGATCGCCATGTTGAGCAGCAGGAACACCGGGTCGTTGAACACCCACGCGTTCGGCGCCACGTCGGCCGGGTTCGCCGTGAAGTACGGGACGTCGTCGACGTACCAGGTGATCAGGTCGGGCTCCCACTCGATCGCGTAGGTGTGGTACCCGACCGTCAGGTCGGGCACGTCGAGGATGTCCCCGAACGACTCACCGCCGGAGTAGCCCGGGCCGTGGATGGTGCCGAAGACCCTGTCCGGGATCCGGCTGACGTACTCCATGACGTCGATCTCGCCGGTCTGCGGCCACCCGACCCGGTTGATGTCGGTCCCCAGGCTCCAGAACGCCGGCCAGAGGCCGTCCTCGCCGGCGGGGAGCTGGATGCGGGACTCGATGCGCCCGTAGGCGAACTCGGCCTTGTTCGCCGAGAGCAGCCGCGCCGAGGTGTACTCGCACGGGCCGTAGTAGCACTGGAGGGAGCCGTCGGCGGGCCGGGTGGTGATCACCAGGTTGCCGTCGCCGTCGGTGGCGGCGTTGTCCGTGCTGTCGGTGTAGTACTGCAGCTCGCTGTTGCCCCACCCCGGGTTCCCGTTCGCGGTGCCGTCGCCCAGCTCGTAGCCCCACTTGGTGGGGTCGGGCGCGGTGCCGGCAGGGGCGTCGAACTCGTCGGACCAGGCCAGGCCCCAGCCGTCCGGGCCCGGGTCGGGCGCACGGTTGTCGAGCAGGTCGACGTCGACCGTCTCGCCGGTGCCCTGGCCGAAGTACCAGAAGCTCAAGGCGTCCTTGCCCGTCCAGTCCTGGCCGAGGGCGAAGTCCCGCCCGAAGCTCGCCGCGGGACCGCCGTTCGTGATCGCGGTCCCGTCGTAGGTCTCACCGGTGAACGGGGTGACCGTCGCGTCGCACGCGAACCCGGTGTCCTTGAACCGGAAGTGGAACACCAGGTCCTTGCGGCCGTCGTGGTTCACGTCGGCCACGTGCTTGGCGGCGACGCCCTTGACCGTGTGGGCCTCGTGGGCGTCGCCGAACATGACGGTGGCGGGGTCCACGGTGGTGGCGTCGAAGTCCGGGGTGCTGAGCAGCACGACCGGGATCACGCCGTTGCCCTTGTTGCACACCCGGCCCTTGACGTCGATGGTCACGAGGACCGGCGTGTCCGCCCGGAGCACGTGCTCGTAGGCGCCCTGGCCGGGGACGGCGTCCGGGCTGCCGGCGGCGATCTCCGGGTTGCTGAGCGTGACGCCGCTCCCGGCGTGCCACAGCGCGGGCGCGGACTCGAAGTCGTCCAGCAGGAGCGGGTCGTACGGGTCGTCGTCCTTGATCGTGGCGGCCGCCCGCATCGTGAAGCCCGGGTTCAGTCCCCCGCTCGGGGCCGGGTCGGACAGCTGGAGGACGACGTGCTCGTCACCCTCGTACTTCGTGTCGTCGAACGTCTGGAGCGGGAAGGACAGCTCGCGCGGCCCGCCCTTGGCGAAGGTGAGGGTGCCGGAGGTGGGTGTGTACTCCCGCCCGGCGACCGCGGTGCCGGGCTGGGTCGAGTAGGCGACGGAGACCTCGTCCGGGTCCTCGTCGCGCAGCGGACGGTTCAGCTTGACGGTGATGTCACCGGTCGTGCCCTCGGCGACGTCGTAGCTCGCGGTGGTGAAGGTGACCGCCAGCGGGGCCACCGGCGCGACGCCGTACACACCGACGTCGTCGACGTAGTACGTCTGCGGGCCACCGGTGTCCACGGCGCCGAAGGCCCAGCCGTGCATCTCGTAGCGCTCGAAGCCGTCGGTCGGCGCGTTGTTGCCGACGGACTTCTGGGTGAAGTCGGCGAAGGGGAACTCGAGCTGCTTCCAGCCGGTGAAGTCGTCGGCGAAGGTGACGGTCCAGCGCTGGGCGTCGTCCGTGGTCGAACCCGGACTCCGGTTCTCCAGCAGGTCGATGAAGAGGTTGCTGTTCGTCCCCTGGCCGTAGAGCCACATCGTGAAGCCCGCGTACTCGCTCCAGTCCTGGGTGACCCAGGTGTCAGCGGTGTCGTTCTCGAAGGCGTGGATGACGCCCGCGTAGGACGGCGAGTCGATGTCGATCTGGAGGGCCTTGTTGGGCGCCGGGTTCGCCGCGAGCGGCGGGGTCGGCGGCGTTCCGGGGTTGTCCAGGGAGATGGTCGCGCCACCGCCGGCGAACGTGTAGAAGCCGATCGGGATCCCGTTCGCGTCGGCGCCGCCGGGCAGGCCGGACGCGTACTCGAAGTCGTCGACGACGAGCACCGGCGGTGCCGGAGCGGCGACGGCCGGGGCCGTCCCGACGAGCGCGAGGGCGGCGGTGGCCATCGCGGTCGCCGCTGCAGCCACCACGCGGGCTGCGTTCCGGGGGCGGTAGGAGCGCATGAGCTTCCCTCTCGACGTTGAGTGGTGCGCACAGCCAACCACCCGGTCGGGAAACGCACAAGAGAGCGCTCTCTCATTGTGAGATAGCGCTCTCTTGTGCGTGGACACCCGGCCCCGGGGGCCTACTCCGAGGGCGTCACCGTGACGTGGATCTCAGCCACCCGGCCGGAACGTCGGAACACCTCGGCGCTCACCTCGACCGGGAGCGCGGCGCCGTCGTACCCGGTCTGCGAGCCGTCGGCCATCCGCACCCTGACCGCCGCCCGGTCCCCGCGCTCGTAGACGACGGGCACCTGGCAGAACGTGAAGGCCAGACTCCCCGCCGGGAGGTCGAGGCCGCGGTCACGCCCGGCGACGTCGACGAAGCGGAACAGCGCCGGGGCCGAGGTCCACTCCTGCGCGCGCAGCAGGACCGGCCGGAAGCAGATCGCGCCGTCCTCCACCCGCAGCCCGAGCTCCCCGGCGCGCGTGAGGACCTCCTCCTTGACCTGTCCCGTCATGCCCGGCTGGCGCGCACCCTTCCCGCCGGGCGTGTGCGAGTAGGGATCGACGGGGAACGCCCCGTAGACCTCCGGCGTCTTGCAGTAGCCCAGCCCCTGGCGCACGTCCTCGTAGGCGTCGCGCAGCGCGTCGACCGTGCCGGGGTCGACGCCCTCGGCGATCGCCAGCTCCAGCGCCTCCTGCGCGGCGAGCAGGAGCTTGGAGACCATGTGCCAGTAGATGCTGCCCAGGCCCTCGTAGGCGAAGAACGAGCCCGACCGCCCGGTGAACTCCGAGTGCCGGAACACCTCCTCGAAGACCTCCAGGAGCGAGTCCCGGCCGGCCTCGACGAGCGCCGCCACGGCGCCCTCGCCCTCGGCCTGCGCCCTGCGCTGCCGTCGCTCCAGCGCGCCGACGACGTCGCGGGCGTTGTGGATCGAGGGAGCGAAGTGGTGGCCACCGGCGACGTCGCGCACGACGACCGACCGGTCCCCCTCCCGCACGAGGGCGTCGATCAGGGGGCACCGCGCCACCTGCTCGGGACTGAGCACGTTCTTCTCGAGGAATCCCGGCAGGTCACGGTCCGGGTAGAGCATGTAGCTGTTCTGGTCCGCCCGGTACAGGGCACTGCCCCGCAGCGCCCTCAGGACGCCCAGCGACTCGGCGGGCGTGAGCAGCCCGGAGGAGAGCACGGCGACCTGCCCCTCGAGCATCTCCTGCAGCCGCCGGATCGTCAGACGCCCCTCGCCGAGCTGCAGGACGTTGTACGAGTGGTAGAGCCCGTCCTCCCGACGGTTGGCGCGCAGACCCGACTCGACGTACGTCAGCACCACGTCGATGGCCCGGCGGATCTCCTCGCGCGCGACCGTGACGCACTCACCGGTGACACCGCGGTAGACGTCGCCGCGGTAGGCGGTCCCGGCTGCACCGAGTGCGTCCACCACGCGCCGCCGCTCGACGTCGTCGAAGCCGTCGACGGTGCCCGCGGCGTGCCGTTCGAGGATGTCGGCGACCTGGGTGAGGAGACGGGCGACCTCGACACCGACCTCCACGTCCTGGTCGAGCAACGGGCGCACGACGCCGAGGTACCGGCGCAGGTACGCCAGCGTGACGACGGAGAGCCCGCGCCCGACCAGCGCGTTGTTGGCGTCGTTCCACTCGGGGCGCTGGGTGTTCATCCAGATGCCGCCCTCGGGGACGAGGTTCACGACCTTCGCGAGCATCAGCACGAGGAGCTTCTCGCCGAGCGTGACCCGCACGAGGTCGCCGTCCGGGCCGTGCACCAGCTTGCCGTCCGAGCCCTCGTCCGCGACGCGGCGCGCGATCGCCGCCGCGGCCTCCTCGTCGAACGTGATCGTCGAGGACGGGTCCTCGACGGTCCTGGCGTAGGACGCGATCCGGTACGGCACGTCGGCGTGCGTGAACGCGGTGCGGTTCGTCAGTCGGTTCAGCCGACCGGGGTGGAACCGCTCGGACGTCTCCAGCAGCTTGGCGAGGTAGACCAGCTGGTGGTCGCTCCAGTAGCCGATGTTGGCCCACGGGTTCTCCGGCTCCGGGACCTCCCAGTCCACCCCGTCACGCGAGATCCGGTACGGGTTGTAGCCGTCGGCGGTGGTGGCGTCGACGAACACCGCGACCATCGACTCGACGTACTCGGGGAAGGACCAGGCCAGGGCCTCCCAGTTCTGGAAGATGTCGCGCCAGTTGCCCTGGTAGTCCAGGCTCGGCCGGCCGTCGGCGTCGCGCAATGCGATCCGGAAGGCGTTCCAGGGCCGGCTCGGGTCGCCGTGCCGGCGGCTGAAGGTCAACGGCAGGTACTCCCGGCACAGCCGCCACAGGTCGTCGTCCCCCGCGGACTCGGCGGCGGCCATCAGGTCCTCGTGGGTCAGGTCCGCAGGCAGCGCCGCGAGCTGCTCGGCGCACCGCTGCGAGGTGCGCGGGCTCCGCGTGCGCACGAACGACCGGATGTCGTCGGCCCGGAGCCGGTAGCCGTCGACGGGGACGCCGCCCCGCATCGAGTTGAACAGGACGTTCGCACCGTGGTGCGCCGCGGCGAGCTCGTCGCCGGTGAGCTGGGCGGCGTCGGCCGCGCCGATCAGCACCTCGAGGCCGCGCCGGGTCGACTCGATGTCGTCGTCCAGCCGGGCGGCGAGAATGCCCGGCGCTTCGAGCTCCCCGCGCAGCGCCACGACGTCCGCCGCGGAGAGCCCCACATCGGCCACCGTGCGCCAGCTGCGGGACTCGCGCGCCTCGAGCGTCAGCTCGGTCTCGACGAGGTAGGAACCTCGTTCCCCGCGCACGTGCACCTCGGGACGCGCCTGCTCGCCCGACCTGACGGCGGTGAGCTGACGGTCCGACACCAGGTGGCGGACCCCGGTCAGCCCGACCTGCCATGCGACCGACGTCTGCAGCGACTCGCTCGCCTCGGCCAGGTCGGTCAGGGTCGAGCTCAGGTAGTACAGGCCCAGGCCCGTGCGCGCGTCGACCTCGGCTCGCTTGTACGCGTCCAGCAGGATGCTGAGCTCGTTCTGGACCTGAGCGGTCGCTCCGGCGGGCAGGAGGTTGCGGAACCCGTCCAGCAGCCGGACGACCGTCGGGTGCTCGACGGTGGAGCCGAGCTGGCAGGTGCGCACCACGCCGTAGCGGGCGCTGGTCTGCCAGGCCACGCGGAAGCGCAGCCCGAGGTCGGCGCGTGTCTCCTCGAACACGAGCGCGGTGCCCAGGAGGTCCTTGTAGAGGGTGCGGGCGACCGGGGCGTCGCCCGGGCGCACCTCCGCGAACGGCCGCCACCAGATCGAGGTGCCGTCCGGCCGGTGCACGCGCAGCTCGGTGAGCCCACCGGTGTGCCCCGCACCCTCGGCGACCTTGTCCTCGGTGTAGTAGGGGAACACCGCGCGGTCGGCGTCCCGGCGGCCGGCCGTGAGCCCGCCGGTGCTCGAGACGAACAGCCAGAGGTCGCTGGCTCCGACGAGTGTCATGAGGAAGGGCGGCAGGCGGTCGTAGGCCGGGATCGCGTAGTAGCGCCGGTCGTCGAGGCCCAGCGTCGTGCCGTCGACGACGGTGTGTTCGACGGCCCGTGAAGGAGCAGCGGTCGGCGAGATCATGGGCGTTCTCCTCGGGCGTCATCGGCGCGACGGTGCACCCTGGCACGGCCTGCGGCCCGGCGCGGGTCCGGAGGCATGAGAGAGCGCTCTCTCATCCTGGCACGGCCCAGACCGGCTGGGCAACGACGCGCACCGCAGCGCGCCGCCGCCGCAGATCGCCCGGATGCCCGGGCCCCTGCGCCCGAGGCCGCCGGGTCGAGTGATCTAGCATGGGCGCCGGGCTGCACGGCCCAGCCGCCCAGAGAGGTCCGTCATGCCCGCGTCGGCACGTCCCAAGCGCCCCAGCCTGGAGGACGTCGCCGCACGTGCGGGCGTGTCGCGGGCCACGGTGTCGCGCGTGGTCAACGGCACGCCCACGGTCGACGCGGCCATCGCGGCCCGCGTCGACCAGGCGGTTCGCGAGCTCGGGTACCAGCCGAACCTCAGCGCGCGAGCCCTGGTGAGCAAGCGCACCGACACGCTGGCCCTGGTCGCCTCGGAGTCCGACGCGCGGGTGTTCGGCGATCCGTTCTTCAGCCGCATCGTCCGCGGGTCGACGCTGGAGGCGAGCGCTGCCGGGATGCAGCTGGTGCTCTTCATGCCGCAGGACCCGGACGAGCTCGACCGGGCCGAGCGGTACGTGCGCTCCGGGGCCGTCGACGGCGTCCTGCTGATCTCCCAGCACGAGACCTACGACCCGCTGCCGGGCGCCCTGATCCAGGCAGGCATCCCCGTCGTGATCGGCGGTCGCCCGTTCGACGAGAGCCTCGGCGTCGCCTACGTGGACAACGACAACGTGACCGGAGGCCGCCTGGCGGCGCGCCGGCTGGTCGAGATCGGCCGCCGACGGATCGGCACGATCACCGGCCCCCAGGACATGTCCGCGGGCATCGACCGGCTCGAGGGCTTCAGGTCCGAGCTCGGCGAGGCCTTCCGCCCGGATCTCGTGGTGCACGGCGAGTTCACCCAGCAGTCCGGCATGGAGGCCGCGCGGCGGCTCCTGGCCGACGCACCGGACGTCGACGGCCTGTTCGCGGCCTCGGACCTCATGGCCCTCGGCGCGCTCCAGGCGCTCCACCAGGCCGGGCGCCGGGTCCCGGAGGACGTCGCCGTCGTCGGGTTCGACGACATCCAGGTCGCCGCGTCGGCCTTCCCGCCCTTGACCACCGTCCGCCAGCAGACCGTGCTCCAGGGCCGGGCCATGGTGCGTCTCCTCATGGCACGCGCCAGGCCCGACCTGGAGCTGCCGCCCCTGCCGGGGCTGCCCGGGCCGGCCTCCGACCCCCACCTCGTGCTGCCGGTCGAGCTCGTCGTGCGCGAGTCGGCCTGAGGCGGGGTCGCAGGCCGCGCCGGAGGACACCTAGCCCTTCACCGCGCCCTGCATGATCCCGGAGACCAGCTGGCGGCCGGCGAACACGAACAGGACGACGAGCGGGATGGTGGCGGCCACGACGCCGGCCATGATCAGCGAGTAGTCCTTGAAGTACGACGCCTGCAGCAGCTGGACGGCCACCGGGAGCGTCGGGTTGCTGGACCCCAGGACGATGAACGGCCAGAAGAAGTTCGTCCACGAGGCCACGAAGGTGAACAGGCCGAGCATGGTCGCGGCGGGGCGCGCCGCCGGCAGCGCGACGTGCCAGAACGCGCGGATCAGCGAGCAGCCGTCGATGCGGGCGGCCTCGACGAGCTCGAACGGCAGGGCGCTCTCCAGGTACTGGGTCATCCAGAACACCCCGAAGGCCGTGACCATGCCCGGGACGATGACCGCCTGGAGCTGGCCCACCCAACCGAGCCGGGACATCAGGATGAACAGCGGCACCACACCGAGCTGGGTGGGAACCGCCATCGTCGCGATGACGAAGACCAGCAGCGGGCCCCGGCCGCGGAAGCTGAGCTTGGAGAACGAGAACCCGGCCAGGGTCGAGAACACCACCACGGACAGGGCCGTGATCGTCGCGATGATCAGGGAGTTGGCGAACGCCGTCCAGAACTGGATGTCCGAGTTCAGCACCCGGCTGAGGTTGGCGAACAGGTCGGGCCCGGGGATCAGCGACGGGATGGGGTTCTGAGCGATGGTCACGGCGTCCGAGGACGCGAGCAGCACGGCGAAGTAGATCGGGTACGCCGACACCGCCAGGACCAGGCCGAGGATCGTGTAGGTGACCCAACGGGGACGTCGCTCGGCTCCGTATCCCGCGCTGCCACGCCGGCGGGCAGCCGACCGGGCGGCTCCACGGCCCGCCGTCTGCTGGATCGCCGGAAGGGAGGTCTGCTTCTTGACGGTGCTCATCAGCGCTTCCCACCCTTGGTCGGCCCGGCCGCAGCGATGCGCCGCGTGATGCTGAAGTTGATGACGCCGACGATCACGATGATCAGGAAGAGGATCCAGGCGACCGCCGAGGCCCGGCCGAAGCTCTTCTGCGGCCCCCATCCCAGCTCGTAGAGGTACATCGTCAAGGTCATCCATTGTCGGTCGGCGCCGCCCTGGCCCAGCTGGTCGAACAGCCGGGGCTCGTCGAAGATCTGCAGGCCTCCGATGGTCGAGGTGACGATGACGAAGATGACCGTGGGCCGCAGCATGGGGATCGTCACGGAGAAGAAGGTCCGGGCGCGGCCGGCACCGTCGATGATCGCGGCCTCGTAGACGTCGCGCGGGATGGCCTGCATCGCGGCCAGGAAGATCAGGGTGTTGTAGCCCGTCCAGCGGAAGTTGACCATCGTGGCGATCGCGACGTGGCTGGACAGCGGGTCGGCGTGCCAGCGGATCGGCTCGATCCCGATGTTGCCGAGCAGCTCGTTGATCAGCCCGGACTGGTCGGCGAAGATCTTGGAGAAGATCAGCGAGACCGCGACCGGCGCGACCACGTAGGGCAGCAGCACACCCATCCGCCAGAAGGTCTTGGCCCGGATGTTCTGGTCCAGCACCGCTGCGATCGCGATCGCGGCGATCACCTGCGGGACCGAGGACAGCACGAAGATGCTGAACGTGTTGCGCAGCGCGGTGAGGAACCGCGGCTGGGTCAGCACGTCGAGGTAGTTCTGCAGACCGACGAAGTCACCCTGTCCCGCGATCAGGCCCCAGTCGTGCAGGGAGACGAACGCGGTGTAGGCCAGCGGGAACAGGCCCACGATGAAGAAGAGGATGAAGAACGGGGAGATGAACAGGTAGGGCGACAGCTTCATGTCGAGCTTGCCGGCCCTCGGACGCGGCTGTCGCCGCCCCCCGCCCACGGGGGCGCCGGCCCCCGAGGCGCCACGGGCCACGGGCTGGGTCGATGCGCTGGTTGCCATGACGCTCCTTTGCGACAGTGCCGCGGTCCGGAGGGGCCGGGAGCTCTCGCCCCCGGCCCCTCACGTCGACCTCAGATCACAGACCGAGCTCCTGGAAGCCGGTCAGGGCCTTGTCCCACGAGCTGTTCGCGTCGTCGGTCTGGTCCACCGCGACGCGGGTGATGGCGTCCTGGACCAGGGTGTTGATCGCGAAGTAGTTCGGGCCCTTGAACGGCGCCACCGTGACGGCGGCGGCGCGGTTGGCCAGGATCTGGCCGGTCGGGGCGTCGTTGAAGAACGGGTTGGTCACGCTCAGCAGGTCGGGGCTGGACAGCGCGTCGACCTGGCTCGGGAACGTGCCCTTGTCCTTGAACGCCTTGATCTGCTGCTCGGGCGCGGTCAGCCAGGCGGCGAGCGCCTTGGCCTCGTCGGGGTGCGCGGACTGGGTCGGGACGGTCAGGAAGGAGCCGCCCCAGTTGCCGCCGCCGCCGGGGAAGACGTCAGCGATGTCCCAGCCGGTGACGCCGGCGGCGTTGCCCTCGATGACGCCGAGCATCCAGCCCGGGCAGAGCATCGTCGCGAAGCCGTCGTTCTGGAACGCGTTGGTCCAGTCCTCGCTCCACTGCGACAGCGGCGCGGAGAGCCCGTCGGTCACCGAGGCCTGCAGCACGCTGTCGTAGACCTTGCGCGCCTCGGTGTTGTCGGCCAGCGGGATCGGGGTGCCGTCGTTGTTCTCGTAGGCGTTCTGGACCTGGTTGATCATGGCCTGGTAGATCGCACCGGGCGAGTCGAACCACGGCACGTCGGACTTCGCCATGAACTCCTTGCCCGCGGCGAAGTAGGAGTCCCAGGTGTCGCCGAGCATCGTCGCGACCTCGTCGCGGTCGGTCGGCAGGCCGGCGGCGGCGAACAGGTCGGACCGGTAGCACACGGCCTCCGGGCCGATGTCGGTGCCGTAGCCCATCAGCATGCCGTCGGGCGTGGTGGCCTGCGCCGTCTTCCAGTCGAGCCAGCGGCCCTCGACGTCGGGGGAGCTCAGGTCCACGAACTTGTCCGAGTACTGCATGAGCTCGGGCAGCCAGTCGACCTCGATCGCCTCGATGTCCGACAGGCCGGAACCGGCGGCCAGGCGCGTGTTCAGGTTGTCGCGGGCCTCGTTGGAGGTCGCGGCCTTCTTCTGCTCGACGGTGATGTTCGGGTTGAGCTGCATGTACTCGTCGATCAGCCCCTCGTACCCGAACTCGTTGAACGTCGCGACGGTGAGCGTGATCTTCTCGCCGCTGCCGCCGCCTTCGCTGCTCGTCCCGTCACCCGCGCCGGCGTCGGAGCTGCTGCTGCTGCAGCCGCTCGCGACCAGCGCGAGGCCCAAGGTGCCGACGCCGACCGCCAGCCACGACCTGTTCCTTCTGCCCACGTCTGACTCCTTCGTCATCCAGGCGGCACGTCCGCCCGACCTGTTCGCCTTCTCGAGGGTTCTCTCGAGGGCGTCTGTACGCGGCCGAGCGCGCCATCGGGCGACGCTCGGACCGAGCCGAGAGAGCGTTCTCTCGGGAGTGAGAGAACGCTCTCTCGTGCGTGCGGGCCGCGTCAACCCTCGTTGCGAGACCGTGACCTTCGCAGCCCCGCGGCGCCGGCCCCGCCGTGCGGTCGCCCCCCTCGGCGATTCACCAAGATGCCCGGCGACGTGCCACCATCGGCGTGAGCGCGGGCGGGCGGGCGCCGCAGGCAGAGCCGCTGCGCGGCTCGCGCGAAGGAGGAGATGTGGCACGACCAGTCCGACGCCCGTCGGGCGGCGCCCGCCGCGGCGCCTCCTCCCAGCGTCGCCGCGCCCCGCGCCCCGACGAGGAGGGGATGATCCCGGTGCTCGCGGGAGTCGCCCGTGAGGTCGACAGCGCCGTGCGGCGACCTCCGACGCGTCCGGCGGTACGGACGAAGTTCCAGGTCGTGGCGCTGCTCGTGCGCGAGGAGCGGGCCAGGGTGAGGGCCGATGGCGCCCTGACCGAGGCGCAGCGGGCGCAGGAGCTCAAACGACTCGACGGCGTGGCGACGCTGCTGGCCAAGATCGCTGCCCGGGACACCTCGCTGCTCGAGCTGCTCGCGGAGGACGCCCGGGTCTCCGACGCGGCGCGCGACTTCAAGGCGACCGTCATGCGCGCGGGTGGCCTGGAGCCGCCCGAGGAGCCCGAACCGGCCGCACCGGCGCCGGGCGCCGAGAAGCAGGTGGTGCCCCGGTCCGTCATCTCACGCCAGCTGGCGAACCCGTTCCTCGCCCCGGACTTCGAGGCCGCGGCCGAGCGGGTCGCGGCACGGCCCCGGCGGCTGGCGGCCTGGGAGCTGCTCGAACCGCTGTTCCGGTCGTTCGAGTACGCCGACGCCGGCGCGCCCTCCTGCATGGCGCTGCCCGAGCCACGCCCCGTGTCGGCCCCGCACGGTCTGGAGCTGATGCCGCACCAGGCCCGGGTCGTCGAGGCCACGGCCCACGGCCACCGCACGTTCCTGCTGGCCGACGAGCCCGGGCTCGGCAAGACCGCCCAGGCGCTGCTCGCCGCGCAGGTGGCCGGCGCCTACCCGCTGCTGGTCGTGGTGCCCAACGTGGTCAAGGCGAACTGGGCGCACGAGGTCGGGATGTGGACGCCGCAGCGCCGGCCCACGGTGGTCCACGGCGACGGCGAGCGGGTCGACGCGTTCGCGGACGTGGTCATCGTGAACTACGAGCTGCTCGACCGGCACGTCGGCTGGCTGGGCGGCCTGGGCTTCCGCGGCATGGTCGTCGACGAGGCGCACTTCATCAAGAACAAGCGCTCCCAGCGGTCCCAGCACGTGCTCGCCCTGTCCGAGCAGATCCGGGCGCGCACCGCCCGGCCGCTGCTGATGGCGCTGACCGGCACCCCGCTGATCAACGACATCGAGGACTTCCGGGCGATCTGGCAGTTCCTCGGGTGGATCGACGACACCAAGCCGCTGGGCCGGCTGATGACCGCTCTCGAGGACACCGGCCTCACCCCGGCCGACCCGGGGTTCTACGCCGCCGCCCGGACCAGCGTGATCGACATGGGCATCGTGCGCCGCCGCAAGTCCGACGTGGTCGCCGACATCCCCGCCCGCCGGGTCGCGGACCTGCCGGTCGAGCTCGACGGTGCGGCCGGTCGGTCGATCCGCGCCGCCGAGGCCGCGCTCGCGCGACGGCTGGTCGGCCGCTATCGAGCCGCCCTGGAGGCGCGGGCCGACGGCGGGGTCGTGGACGGGATCGACCTCGCACTCGCGCGCCGGGTGGCGGCGGCCGAGCTCAAGGACTCGAGCTCGAAGGCCGGCGGCGAGAACGTGTTCACGATGGTCCGCCGGATCGGCCAGGCCAAGGCGGGTCTGGCTGCCGACTACGCCGCGCAGCTGGCCCGCAACGTCGGCAAGGTGGTGTTCTTCGCCAAGCACGTCGACGTCATGGACGAGGCCGAGCGGATCTTCGCCGACCGCGGGTTCCGCTACGCCTCGATCCGCGGCGACCAGACGCCCAAGGCGCGCGAGAAGAACATCGCCGCGTTCACCGACGACCCCGACGTGTCGATCGCCGTGTGCTCCTTGCTGGCCGCGGGGGTGGGGCTGAACCTGCAGGTCGCCTCGAACATGGTCCTGGCCGAGCTGTCCTGGACCGACGCCGAGCAGACCCAGGCCATCGACCGGATCCACCGGATCGGCCAGGCCGAGCCCGTCACCGCCTGGCGGATCATCGCCGCGCAGACCATCGACGCGAAGATCGCCGAGCTGATCGACGCCAAGTCCGGGCTTGCCGCCCGGGCCCTGGACGGCGCCGGGGAGCAGGACGGCTCGTCGTCGACGGACGTGCAGCTGGAGACGCTGGTCGCGCTGCTCACGGACACCCTCGCCGCCGAGGGCGCGGGCTGAGGGTCACCGCCGAGGCGCCGCCGGCACCCCGAGCCCGTCCGCGATGTGGTCGGCCGCCAACCAGCCGATTCGTGCGCGGTGGCGTACGCCGTGCAGTGGGTGGACCGCCGTCCCGCTCACACCCGCTCGACGCGGTCTGCCTGTGGCCCTCGATCGCTCTGTCGCACCTGGTACCGGACCCGATCGCCCTGGTGCAGCGCCTCGGCGCCCCTGAGGACCGACACGTGCACGAACAGGTCCGCGCCTCCCGCGTCCGGCGTGACGAAGCCGAAGCCCCGCTCCGCGTCGTAGCGCGCGACCACACCCTCGCCGCCGCGCGCCGGGACGCCGGATGCCGCCCGGTGCGCGGACCGACCACGGGTCGTCGACGCCGCGGCCGCGCCCCGAGGTGTGGAGCTGTGCACGATGCGCACGTCGCGAGCCTGCGGGCCCTTCTCGCTCAAGGCGACGTCGTACGTCACCCGGTCCCCCTCGTGCAGCTCGGTGAGCCCGCCGGCCAGCGCCCGGACGTGGACGAACACGTCGGGGCCGCCCACGTCGGGGGCGACGAACCCGAAGCCCTTGTCCCCGTCGTACCAGGACACCGTGCCGTCCGCCCCGTCGGACGCCACCGCCTGCTGGGCGGCCTGCGCCCCCAAGGGCAGCAGGTGGGCTGCCTGCGGGCCCCTCTCTCCGTCGACGACGAGGAACGCCACCCGCTGCCCCTCCGAGACCACGCCGCCTCCCACGATGGCCGAGCTGTGCACGAAGATCTCGGCGCCACCGCCGTCGGGCGTGACGAAGCCGTACCCCTTGGCAGGCTCGTACCAGGCGACCGTGCCGAGCACGCCTACCGGAGCATCGGCGGCCTGGTCACCGGTGACCCGGACCCGGCGAGCCTGCGGGCCGCGGTCCCCGTCCCCGATCTCGAACTCGACCACCTGCCCCTCCCGGAGCAGCTTCGTCGCGTCGCCGCTGATGATCTCGGAAGCATGCACGAACAGGTCCTCCGCCTCCTCCCCGAGGGCGATGAAACCGAACCCCCGGTCGGCATCGAACCAGCGGACAGTTCCCTCGGGCACGGCGGACTCCTTGTCGAAGCTACGGTCGGTGTTCACCCAGTGTCCCCGACCGGACGGCGACAAGCGCCCGGCGCCCACCCGACTCACCCCGGCGGCCGGTCTGCCGCACGCCCTGACCGGCACCGACCGCGTAGCCTCGTCCTCGGCGTGAGGACCGTCCGGGCTTCTTCCTTGCCTTGCATCCGGGGAGTCGCGACTGGTCCCCGCACCGCCCGGGCCTCTGGGTGGTACGGGGATTAGTTCTCACCTGGGAGAACCCACTGAAACCTGCAGGGGGGTTCCGGTGACCTTGGCACGCCCCACCATTCGGGGTGGAACTGCCTGCCGTCAAACGTGGCACGCCCCGGCACATCCAGCCAGGTGGAGCGCAGCCATCCGCGTCGCTCCGAACGCTAACCTGCTGGCGACAGAGGTCGTCGCCCGGGAGACTGTCCACGGCCTGCGCGCGGCGCTCGCGGGGTTCGAGGCGGTGGCTGCGGTGGGATCAGGCGTCGAAGCTCATAGCCCGCTGGGTTGCGGAATGTCCGAGACCATGGCGACCTCGGACACGGCGCTCCAGTGGCAGGGGCTCCTTCACCGCGGCACATGGACGCCGACCGACGCAATCGCGGCCGGCAGGACCGGGAGCGATGGTCCGTGAAGAGCTTCCGCGAATCGGTGATCGCAAGGGCAGAGGCTCGATGGGAGAGTGTGATTCCCCGGCCGGGTCTTGCGCCCTACGTGCGGAGCCTGTGGCGCATGTTCATCTCCGTCCCGCTGGTGATGCTCTTCTGCCTCGTGGTTGTCGTGCTGGCAGTCGTCGCGACCACGTCGTGGGGTCTGCCGTACATGGCGGAGGTGGGCTTGGGGGTCACTATCACGACCGCCGCCATCATGTCGTGGCCCTATCTGTACTGGCGCGCCAAGCTGTCTGCTGGCGAGGCGCTCGGCTTGTCACGACAGGACTCGCGGCGGCTCGACGTCTCGAGTCCGGAGAGGCTCCAGGCTTCACTCGAGCGCCTGAGCCGCGAACCCGGGTGACAAGCTGCGGGCCCGTTCATGCCCTCTGCGCACCCCTGACAGCTCTCCTGCATCAAGTTCGGGCGGGAGCCGGTGGAGTCTCGTACGGCGCCGCGCGAGCCGTTCGCGCCGTGGCGCCGCGAGCCTTGGCTCGGTCGCGACCGCCGCGCCTGCCGAAGCGTTGGTCCAGGCGCCTGGGCACGACCCGCCGGACGAGTGCCCACCGCACGCCCCGAGCCGCACCGACCGCGTAGCCTCGTCCTCGGCGTGAGGACCGCCTGGGCTTCTCCCTAGCCTTCGCCCGAGGGAAGTCCCGGCCAATCCCCGCACCACCCGGGCCTCTAGCTCAATCGGCAGAGCAGCGGACTTTTAATCCGCGGGTTGTGGGTTCGATCCCCACGGGGCCCACCGTGACCTGCGGAAACACTCGGCTGGGAGCCTTCGCAGGGCGCCAGTCCCCTACGAAGACACTTACGTGCTTGCCTCAACGGGCACGAGCCCTGTCGGCCGCGTCGAGCAGGTCCGCAGCGGCCGTCGATGAGGGGATGCGCGCGATGAAGTGCTCCTCGAGTACACGCAGGTCCCGGTGCCCTGTCTGGTCGGCGATCGCTGCCGTTGGCATACCTGCCGCGTGGAGCTGGGAGACGATGGTCCGCCGCAGGGTACGCGAGGAGGCCCAGGTCATCGGCGCACCGTCGTCACCGCGGAGCCCGTCGAGCAGTTTCCTGATCCTCTTGGATACCGTACTCACCTCGCGGTATTGATCCGGGCTGAGCGGGGAGCCGAACACGAGGACGTGATGTCGGCGAAGTCCGAATCGAGCGCGCAGCGCCGCGGCCGCCTCGACGGGCAGCGCGAGCCGACGGACTGCCGCCTTGGTGGCTCCGTGCGGAACTCGGTGAACGCCGGCGCCCTGAACAGGCGCGGTCGTCCAGCCGCCCACCTCGACCCACACGCGCTTGAGATCCTGCTCGAACAGGACCTCACTCCAGTGCAGGGCGAGCGCCTCACCGATGCGGATGCCGGTCGCGCCAACGAAGACCAGGAGGTCGGCGAGGTCCTGACCCGACTGCTCGTCGCTCTCCCGGGCCGCGGCAACGAGCCTCCTGCGCTCCTCGAAAGTGAAGGCCCGCTTCGGGTCGAGCCCGGCCGATGGTCCCGGCCGGCCCCGCTTCCTCGACCTCCCCTTGACGCCCGCGAGCGTCGCCTCACGGGTTGGCGAGCTCGCGACGATGCGCCGCCCGATGGCGTACCGATGGACCGAGCTGAGGACGGTACGGACGGTCCGCGCAGACGGAGTGCCGGCCGAGGCCGCGACCCTCGACAGCCACAGCGTGACGTCGTGCGGGTGGACTTCGTCGACTCGCAGGCTCGCCAGGGTGCCGCCGAGGAGCCACCTTCGAGCCATGCGCTCGTAGAGCCGGGCCGTGGTCGCGGACGTCCAGCCGACGCGGTTGCTGGTAGACGCCTGCGTCGAGCCGCTCCGCGTGAGCTCGGCGACCACCGCCCGGACGCCGTGGCCGGCGGTTCCACGTAGCCGGCTCCAGGACGACGTCAGGGTTCTCCCATCTTGGGTCAGCATGGGGACCGCCGGCCCCGAGCCGCAGATCCGTACCGCGCCGACCCAACTCCCGTGGTTGTGGGTTGCTCCCGCTAGCCTGGGCCCAGTCGCAGTCGCAGTCGATCCAGGCAGCAGCGGTCTTCCGGTCGAACCGGAGGAAGTCACGTCGGTCCACGAAGGTAGCTAGATGGCGAACATTAGTCTCGCGGCGGCGAAGGCCGCAAAGAACGACGAGTTCTACACCCAATGGGCTGACATCGAGCGCGAGATGAACGCCTACCTGGAGTACGACCCCAACGTCTTTCGCGACAAGGTCATCCTGCTCCCGTGCGACGACCCCGAGTGGAGCAACTTTACCAAGTTCTTCGCTCTCCACTTCGTTGATTTCGGCCTCCAGCGGCTAATCTCGACCTCGTACGCCCCCGACTCCAATCCGGCCGGCCAGTTCTACACACCGACGCTGTTCGAGACATCCGACCCACAGTTCGATGCCGCGAAGACCCGGGTCAACGGCAAGAAGTTCGTCCTGGACCGTAAGGACATTAACGACGATGGCGTCGTCAACATCGAGGATCTGCAATGGGAGTACCTCACCGGCAACGGCGACTTTCGTAGCAAGGAGGTCACGGCCCTCCGCGACGAAGCGGACTTCGTCATCACTAACCCGCCGTTCAGCCTCTTCCGCCCGTTCGTAGACTGGTTGACGAGCAGTGGGAAGAAGTACTCGGTCATCGGCAGCAACAACGCCATCACCTACAATGAGGTCTTCCCGCACATCATCGCCAACCGCCTGTGGAAGGGCGCCACGGCCAACACCACCGACATGGTCTTCGGCGTGCCGAAGGGTGTCGAGATCGCCGAGGCCGACCGACTCAAAGCCGAGAAGCTTGGCTATCCCTCCGATGACACCTACGACTACACCCGGCTCGGCAACTCCTGTTGGTTCACCAATATCGACCATGGTCGAAGGCACGAGCCGCTACAACTCATGACCGAGGCGGACAACATCAAGTTCAGCAAGCACAAGGAAGTTCAGGGCAACGGCTATCCGCCCTACGACAACTTCCCGGCAATCGAAGTGCCGTTCGTCGATGCCATCCCGAGCGACTACGACGGCCTGATGGGCGTCCCGATCACGTTCCTCGACAGCTACAACCCCGACCAGTTCGAGATTGTCGGCAGTAGCGAGGGGGACTTCCCGCAGTCCCGGACCTACAGCAAGAAGCAGAAGGTCGTCGATGGAGTCCACATGCGCTCCAACACCGGGAGCTACGCCCCCTACATCCGGGTGGACGATTTCGGTCCTGGCACCTACTTCGACGTCGGCTACCCCGTGAAGCGCATCTACAAGCGGCTGTTCATCCGCCGGAAGGCTGGAGTATGAAGACCGACCTCAAGCACTACACGGTCGAACAGGTCGTCGAGGGGTTCGTCTACAACGAGCTCGAGGCCAAGGGGCTGTTCGGATTGGCCGGCATACTCGTCATCCAGCCCGAGTACCAACGTGCCTACATTTACGCGGAGAACAACTCGAAGAAGGAGATCGACGTCATCAACTCCCTCCTCAAGGAGTACCCGCTCGGTCTGATGTACTTCAACGTCGATGGCAACATCCTCGAGGTGCTCGACGGCCAGCAGCGCATCACGAGCGTCGGCCGGTTCGTGACTGGGAAGTTCGCGATCAAGCTCGATGGCCGCGAACAGACGTTTTCGTCCCTGCCGGTCGACGAACAGCGCAAGATCCTTGACTCCGGCCTGCTCGTCTACGAGTGCACGGGTACAGAGAAGGAGATCAAGGAATGGTTCAAGACCATCAACATCTCCGGGGTGCCGCTCAATGACCAGGAGTTGCTGAACGCCATCTACTCGGGACCCTTCGTGACGGCCGCCAAGCGTGAGTACTCCAACTCCCACAACGCCCACCTGCAGAAGTGGCAGACCTACGTCAAGGGCGATCCGAAACGCCAAGGCATCCTCGCCGTCGCACTCCAGTGGGTTGCGGACTCGCAGCACATCAGCGTCGACCGCTACATGGCCGACCACCGTCAAGATGTCGACATCGTTGGCCTCAAGACCCACTTCACGTCGGTCATCGACTGGATCGGGAGTGTCTTCACGGCTCCACCGGCCAAGCAGATGCAGGGGCTGGAGTGGGGCAGGCTCTACGAGACCTACCACTCGACCTCCTACAGCCCGGCCGAGGTAGACGCGGCTGTGCAGAAGCTCCTCGGCGATCCGGCCGTGGGTAGTCGCAAGGGGATCTTCGAGTACGTGCTCGGTGGCAAGACAGACACCCGGCTGCTCGAGATTCGTCTGTTCAACGACCAGATCAAGAAGCTCGCTTACCGACGCCAGAGCGACGCCGCCAGGGCGAATGGCACGTCCAACTGCCCGTTGTGTGCGGTCAGCAACAACGCGAACAGGGCTCGCATCTATACCGAGAGTGAGATGGACGCCGACCACGTCACGGCGTGGTCCAAGGGCGGCGCCACCGATCTCGACAACTGCGAGATGCTCTGTGTCACCCACAACCGCGCGAAGGGCAACAAGTAGGTAGGAGCTACCGGTGCCCCACAGACCTGGGCCGACACGCGAGGTGATTGTCACCGGACGTGCGGTTGGTACCTCCGCAATCGAGAAGGCCGGGTCTGATGCACGCGTGGGTGGCGCCACTCCCAAGACATGCCGCGGCCAGGCGCTACCCTTCGCGCCCACGGTCCACCGGTCCGCGGAGAGAAGGGTCGACCAAGCCACCGCAGTCCGCTCGGTAGGCGGCTGATCGATCCCGCCGCGCCTGACTCCCGTGGTGCCGGGTGTGACGCCCTTGCGCGGGCCATGCTTGGTGCCCGTCCTGGCAGTGCTCCTCGGCGAAGTCGGCGATCTCGTGGACCAGGTGCGGGTGACGTGGCCAGCGCGGAGGGATCGTCGCCTCGACGTCCCACACGTACTCGTGGTTCAGCCAGATGACCACCTGGTCGAGCCACTGCCAGAGCTCGGCCCGGAGGTCCGGGCCAACGCACGACGCTGGGTCCCACGGCCGCGCGAGGAGCCGCGGATCGCCCAGCGCGTCCTGCTGCAGCAGCGTGCCGGCTCCCGCGGCGGAGTCGAGTTCGGCGTACGCGTGCTCGACCGACGACGCACCTGCGCCATCGGCCCGCTCTTTGAGGCGCCAACGGTCCGCTTGCAAGCATGCTGACCGCTGCGACGTGCACAACCTCAGCGATACCCGGCCGGCCATCTCTGTCGGAGGCGCCAGCTAGGTTGTATCCCGGGCTCCGAGCGCGGCGCCCGTGCCGGACGGAGGGGGTCAGGCGTGACGAAGGAGTCGATGTACAAGCTTCAGCGCATTGCGGAGGCCGCCGCCGCCAGGAGTAGCGACACCACCAGGCACAAGTGCTTTGTCTCGTACCACGCGGACGACATGGCTGAGGTTGAGGCGTTCATCGAGAAGTTCGGGTCAGAGTTCATTGCGCGCTCGGTCGGCGTGACGGTGGACGACGACTTCGTCGATAGCAGCGATGGGGAGTACATCAAGCGGCGCATCCGCGAGAAGTACCTCACCGACTCAACAGTCACGATCGTTCTCCTCGGCAGGTGCACGTGGGCGCGCAAGTTCGTCGACTGGGAGATCTCCTCTTCCCTGCGCAACGATCCCGCGAATAGGCGAAACGGCCTGCTCGTCTACCCCCTTCCGTCAATGAACAACTCGGCGACGCTCCCTGCCAGAGTCAAGGACAACTGGGTGGAGGGCGACTCGGCAGCTTCGTACGCCCTCTACCTGAGTTACCCAACATCCGCCTCAATGATTCGGGCCAACATCGAAGCCGCCTTCTCGAGCCGGGCTTCGAAGAGCCGCCTCGTGGACAACAGCCGCGAACTCCGGAAGATCAACTCGAACTGTTCCTAGCTGGCGGCTCTGAACGTAGGGAAGTGGGGCGTTCGTGACGGTCTCGTATCGGCTCTCGGTCCTGCACGTCGATAGACCCGAGTGGCTTGCCGAACTGCGGGTGGCCGTTGCCTCGGCTCTTGTCGACCTCGGCATGCATCGATCAGTTTCCGTCGACGTGGTGGAGGGGCACGCTCGAGGAGACGCGCCCGCTGTTGCCGTCGCACTGGTCGGGCCCTCGGCGAAGGCCGACATGGGTCTCGCCGAGCAGATTCGCCTCGCTCGTCATGACGGAGTGACCATCATTCCCGTAGTTGATGACCTCACGGGATTCAGCCTCCAAGTGCCCGATCTCCTCTCGAGCTTCAACGGGATCGAGTGGTCTGGCTCGAGTCCCGCAAGTCGACTCGCGAGTGCCGTGCTTGAAGAACTGAGCATCGTCGACCGTGATCGACGCGTGTTTGTTAGTCATCGGAGGAGCGACGGCCTTGCCGCTGCGGAACAACTCCACGATGCCCTATCGCATGTTCGCTTCAAGCCCTTCATCGATCGGTTCGCGATACCCCCAGGTGATGACGTACAACGGTGCATCGCGGACGCCCTGGAGGACTTCGCATTCTTGCTTGTCCTCGAAACGCCCGATGCGCACCTCTCGGACTGGGTATTCGATGAGGTTGACTACGCACTCGCGCACGCGATGGGACTGCTGATCGTCACGTGGCCCGGCAATCCGAAACCGATTCCCGGCAGCCTAGGCGTGCCTCGTCTCGTCCTGGAGACAGCCGACCTCGTTCGGGATGAGCACAACTACGAGGTCCTGACCGCCGAGGCTCTTGATCGTGCAATCAGCGAGGCCGAAGCCGCGCACGCACGAGGGCTCGTTCGCCGCCGTCGCATGCTGCTCCGAAGTGTGCAGGAGGCGGCGGAGAGCCATGGCGGGAGCTGCACCGCCCTACGCGATTGGGTGATCGATGTGGCCAGTCCCCTAGGTCACTCGGTTGTCGCGGTGGCACCTCGTATCCCTGCGTCCGAAGACCTGCACCGCCTCGATCAGGCGCGAGCGCAAGTCGACCCGTCGGCACGGGCGCTTCTGGTACATGCCGCTAGGCGCCTCGACGACAGCCGGAGACGACACCTCGAGTGGGTCAACGGAGATCGGTCGCTCCAAATGCTCCCCGAGAACGCCATCGGCGGTGCGTGGTGACCGCGCCTACCGGAGAAGCCAGCCTTGATGGCAGATACGTCTTCATCTCGGCGAGCATCCCCGACCCGGCTCGGTGGCACGGCCACTTCGACGCGCTTGAGATCACCGATGCGGTGGTTGCCATCGCTCGCACCGTCCTTCGGCACGATGGGCGCATTGTCACAGCGGCCCACCCAACCATCGCGCCTCTGCTGCTCTATGTTGCTGCCGAGCAGTCAGTTTACGGCGAGCCGCCGATCGTGGTGTATCAGTCCGCAGTTTTTGATCCAATTCTTCCCGCTGCGACGCGGCGCTTTGAGGCAGACGGCGTCGGGACGCTGATTCGGACAGAGCCCGAAGGAGACGAGCCCCCGGACCCGACGCGTGCGCCACGAAGCCTTGAACGAATGCGCCGCCAGATGCTCGTCGATGAGGCGCCCGCCGCTGCAGTTTTCATCGGAGGCATGGAAGGCATCCAGGCGGAACACGCGCTGTTCTCGGAGCTGCGAGCTGGGTGCCCAACGTATTCGTTTGGAGTACCCGGCGGTGCCGCTCAGCACCTGGTCGCAGAGTCGCCTCCGGAGCTCCGAGAAGACTTGGCGAATAGCAGCGTCTACCCCGCGCTTGCCCGGCGCATTCTCGACGATTTGACACGACGCGTCTCTTGATCACCCGACGGGGCCGCTTGCGCGCCGGGATACCTGGCGAACGGTCGAAGCAGGCCAGGACGCCGGCTGATCGCTTCTTCAGGATCCACCCGAGGGATGTGACCTCGACGGCGACGTAGGCCTCGTTGGCGAACAGCGCGTCAATGCGGGCGAGTTGTCGTTCGGTGAGCAGGTCGGCGCCGGTGTCCAGGGTCCGCCTGGCAGAGTGGTACGGATCGCCCTCGCCGCCGCGGCGGTCGGCTAGCTAAGGTCAGCGGACGTCGCCGCCCAACTGCCGGAAGGTCTCGTCGAGTGACGCCGCAGCGGCGGTCAGCGGCAGCGCGGCCTTCGCGATCTTTGCCACCATTCGCTCCCTCTCCGCACTGCTACTGCTCTCACCGAGGGAGGAAACTGTCCTTAGCAACGAGCAGAACTTGTCAAGTTCTGTTGTGAACGCGGCTATCTGATCGGTCGAGGCAACGAATGCGAAGTAGGTTGAAGACCCACTGGCGAGGTGTGTGTCAATGACTTCGCGTCTCCTGGACGCGCGTTGGCGGACAAACTCTGCGGCCGATTGGTCTCTACTCGGCGCTAGCGCGGGATCTTCGGCGAAGCGATCCATCTCTGCCATGATCCACGCGTACTGCTTTATCCTTGACAGCGCCTCCCAAAGGGAAGCTGCAGGCTCACGACTGGTGTCACTCCATTTCTGCATGCGGTCCGCGTAATCGCGCAGCACGAGCCCGACCGCATCCACGTGCTGCGCGAACTGTCCCCACTCTAGGGCGCTTCGCGGGTGCACTTCTGACGCGGAAGCCGACCAGCGCCACCCTCTAGATGCCTCGTCGACGACGCGCATGAACTCCTCGAGGTCGAACTCAAACGCTCGAAGCTTGTGGGCGTCAGCGAGTGCGATGTCTCGCCGTGCAACTGTGTCGAGATCCGCACACCTCTCAACGAATTCTGGAGACCATGCCTCCGCCGCCCTAAGCGAACTGAAGTAGCTTGCGACCTTGGCTCGCAACATGCCTTGAACTTCCTCAGTCAGATCGCTACCAGCGATCGTGGGTGGCCGGGGTCCGATCCGATCAGACGCGACCGACTCGAATACTCGTCCACCGCCTGATCCACCAATCTTCTGAGCGATCGCCGACGCTACAGCCTCAGGCGTGGATTGCCGTGCGTCCAAGAAGGCCACAGTCGGTCGCAAGCCATCTAGAGGCGTGTCATCGAAGCGCACCGGCAGCAGGTACTCGGAACTCTCATCGAGGGCTCGCGCCTGGGCACTCTGCCGCTCGTGGTTTGTCCACGCCTTCGCTGCGTATTCCTTAGACACGAAGATCACGCAGTAGCGAGCAGCAATCCGGTAGACGTAGTCGAGGTAGTCGAAGACGTTCTTGCCCCAGAGTTCGACCTGCTCGTGCCGGTCGTAGAAGACTCGGAAGCCCCCCGCAGCGAGACTCGATGCAACCCGCTCGACGTATTGCCGCTGCTCACCCGCGAATGAGAGCGCGACGTCCCACTGCGGTGGAGCGGAGGCGATCACGGTCGCCAAGGTACTGCGCTGTGTGCCTCGGCGCACGGGCCTCGCTTAGTGGGCTTGGAGGTACGGCCGACTCTCTTGAGACCCGAGGATGACAGGCTCGGATTAGCCGGCCAGGAGCCATCGGCAGCATCATCCAACGACCGGATTGAGTAGACCCGCCGCAGCCGGATCGTGCGACTCGAGCTCTTGGCGCCGCCGCTTGACACCGTGACCCCTGGTCCCAACGGTCTTGCAGGACCTTGCCGACCACGTAGCGGGGCCTATGGTGCCAGGCTGCTTCGATGAGCAGTCGGCGGGCGTGGGCGTTGCCGGACTTGGTGATCGCGCCCTGGCGTCGCGAGCCGCCCGAGGAGTGCTCGGAGGGCACCAGGCCCAAGAACGCGCCGATCGAGGCGCCGGTGAACCGCCGCCAGTCGCCGATCTCCACCGCGAGGGCGAACGCGGTCAGGGTGGAGACCCCGCGAAGGCACCACAACCGGTGGGTGAGGTCGATGAACTCGCTGTCGGCGGCCATCGTGGTGATCGCGGCATCGAGGCGGTCGCGGCGGGCTTCGGCGAAGGCGACCGCTTCGAGGTCGGCGTCATAAGCGGCCTGGGTGCCGGGCAGATCTAACCGGATCCGACGCAACCAGGCGTGGTGCTCGCGGTTCCACGTGCTCCCACCGGCATACACGTGCCCGTGGCGCAGCAGCAGCTTCGAGACCCGGTGGCGGGCACGCATCAGATCGCCGCGCACGTCCTCGCGCGCCCGGACCAGGTCCCGGGCGTCTTCCTGGACCTGGGTCGGCACCCGCACCGCGGTCAGCTCGCCCATCCGCAGCAGCCTGGCAAGCAGCACCGCGTCACGGGCGTCGGTCTTGACCCGGTCACCCGGAGCCCGATTGATCTTCGAGGGCGCCGCGACGGTGCACGCGAACCCGGCATCGGCCAGCGCGCGAGCCAGCCCAAAGCCGGTCGGACCGGCCTCATAGGCGACCGCGACCGGACCAGACAACCCCGACAGCCATGCCAGGACCGCCTCGGCCGAATGGACCAGACGGGTCTTGACCAGCTCACCGATGACGTTGCCGATCGCCGCAGCAGCGACCGAACGTGCGTGCACGTCGAGCCCGACACTCATACGCTCAAACAACACCGGGGGCCTCCCACGATTGTCGGAAAGGCCGGACAGGGGCTACTGCCCGGCAACCCACGAATCTCGTGAGCGAGGCCCCCGGCCCGCAACCACTCAGCAAGCGATCACGTCATGGCGTCTGATCCTCGAGTCGGCGCTGTCCCTTGTGTGTCACTGACATGCGCCGTGAGGCGCGATGGCTGCCCGTGATCTGACATGGAGCGAAGCCCCAGGTCAGGGATGGAATCCCGTGGCATCCGGTTGCCCCCGGTGAACCTCCGCCGGGAACTCCGCGGGTTGTGGGTTCGATCCCCACGGGGCCCACGTTTGCGCAGGTCACAGCCATGTTGATCACTCGTCGAGGTTCGAGAGCGAGGCGCACGAAGATCCGCGGGTTGTTCGTCGGCTCTGCAGCCGCCGCGATGGTGGTTTCGCTGGTCAGAGCGTCGCTCGCGGCCGACGTCGCCACCGTTGGGACGTCCATCTACGTGTCGCGGCAGCCATCTGGCAGCCTTCCTGGCTGGCCGACGCTGCGTTCAAGGGCCCGGCGCGCGCACTCTGTCCGCGGCTCCTCAGGCACGGGATCGGTAGCGCGGGCGACGAAGGAGGGCGCCCAGGCCGCCGGCGGGATCGCGGAGCGCCACTCGTGGTAGGCACTGTCTCGTGCTGACGTTCGCGGACCTGGCGGAGCTGACCGACCCGGGGACTCTCGGGCGCGGGCGCGCCTATGCGCGTCAGGGCCGGGTTGAGGTGCTGGAGCGCCGGCGCGGGGAACTTCGGGCCGAGGTGGTCGGTAGTGAGACGTACCACGTTCGGATCGGCGAGGAGTCGTGGTGGTGTGATTGCCCGGTCGGGGCGAGCGGGGCGTTGTGCAAGCACTGTGTCGCCGTGGTCGTGGTCGCCGAGGAGGACGACGACGAGGTCGACACGGCCGGGCCCGAGGGAGCGATCGACCCCGCGGAGGCGTGGTTGACGGGGCTGGGCGCCGACGAGTTGCGCGGCCTCCTGCGTGAGGCGGCCTCCGAGATCGATGGGGTGGCGGAGCTGGTCAGCCGCGCCTACATCGCAAGCACGGATGACCTGACAGCGTTGCGGTCCGAGGTCGAGGACTCCCTCAAGCCGCGTCGCCGGTTCTACGAGTACGGCCAGGCCAATCGCTACGCCTCCGAGGCCGAGCCCCTGCTGCGCCTGCTGGCTGATCGCACGGGGCGCCCGTCGGCCGAGCTGCTCGAGATCGTCGAACGCGCGGTCGCCTTGACGGTACGTACGATCCTGCGGTCGGACGACTCCTCCGGCGCGCAGGGCGACCAGATCCACCGGTTGCTCGACCTGCATGCGGAGATCGCCGCGGGCGTCGCAGGTGCGCTCACGCCCAAGCAGCGTCGCCGCCTGGCGCGCTGGCTGCACCGGTTCGCGTTCTCCGACCAGCAGGACTTCTTCGAGGTCGACGTCGACCGGTACGCGGATGCCCTGGGCGACGACGGCGTGGCCGAGTACCGGCGGCTGGTCGACGCCTCGGCCCGCACCGCGGGCGAGCACGACTTCTCCGTGCGCTACGCCCGGGGCAGGCTCGCCATCCTTGACCGCGATCCGGAGCGGATCGTCGCCGTGATCGGCGAGGGCCTGGGCAACCAGCACCTCGTGCTGCGGGTGGTCGAGGCCCTCGACGAGGCCGGCCTGCCCGATCTCGCCGTCCAGCACGCCGAGGGTGGGCTCAGCTTGGCGCACAGCCCGCACGCGGCCGCGCTCGTCCAGCGGCTGGTCGACGACGCGACCGCGCGCGGCGACAGCGCCCGCGTCCTGGCCCTCCGCCGCGACGCCTTCGGCCGGGACCCTTCCTGGCGCACGCTCGCCGACCTCCGCGAGGCCGCCGAGGCTGCGGGCGCGTGGCAGGCGGAATCGGCGGCCGCGGAGCAGCGGCTGGCCGAATCCCGCCCGTGGGACTGGATCGGTGTGCTGCTGGGCGCCGGACGCGACGTGGAGGCGTGGGCGTTCGCCGTGGCCCACCCGGACGCGGCCGGCGGGCAGTGGGAGACCCTGTGCGCCCGGCGCGCCAAGACCTCGCCGGCCGAGACCGTCCCGCACTACCAGCGCATGGTCACCGAGGCGCTCACCACGACCGGACGAGCCAGCTACGTGACGGCTGCACGGTTGCTCGTGCGCCTGCGGGCAGTGTGCTCGGCCGCGGGCATGCCCGAGGCGTTCGCGGAGGTCATGGCTGCCACCGCCGAGGCCAACCGGCGGCGCCCGACCTGCATCGACGAGTTCGTCCGGGCGGGCCTGATCAGGCGCGACGGCAGCGTCGTCGACGCCTGACCGCGATCGCACGCCCGACAGCCCGCGATCAGACTCTGCCCCGCTTTACTATGTGCGTCTATAGTATGCTCAACCATAGTTAGAGTGAGGTCGAGGATGTCCGACTTCGTGGGACGGGGCGTCGAGCTCGAGCGGCTCGCCGGTCTGCTCGCCGACATCGACGCACGCGCGCGCTCCGGCCGGACCCACGACGTAGGCACTGCGGTGCTGCTCCGCGGCCGGCGTCGAGTAGGCAAGAGTCGACTGGTGTCCGAGCTCATCGCGCGCGCCGGTCACCCCTCGGTCTACTTCCAGGCGGCACGGGGCGCCGATCCGACGATCGAGCTGGGCGCGCTCATGGCCGCGGCGGCCGCCTCCGACGTGCCCGAGGCATGGCTCGCCGAGTCCGCGAGACCCACCACCTTGACCGAGGCGCTGCGCATCATCGACCGGCTGCTACCCGCGGACCGGCCATCGATCGTCGTCATCGACGAGGCGCCCTGGCTGCTCGACGCCATCCCCGGAGGTGCCGGCGAGCTCCAACGCGTGTGGGATCACGACCTGTCCCGCAAGCCCGTCCTACTCCTCCTGCTCGGCTCGGACCTGGCGATGATGGAGGCCCTCGACCACCGCGACGCACCGTTCCACGGCCGCGCGACCCCGATGGTCCTGGACGTGTTGTCCCCCCGCGACGTCGCCCGAATGACGGGGACCACCGGGATCGATGCGTTCGACGCGTGGCTGATCACCGGCGGGCTACCGACCGTCACCCGCGCCTGGGCTCCGGGGACGTCCCGCGAAGAGTTCCTGCGGGCGCAGCTCTCGGACGCCATCACCCCGCTGGTGGTCTCCGGGCAGCGCGTCGTGGACAGCGAGTTCCCCGCCACCGCGTCGGCCCGCGCCGTGCTCGGCGCGATCGGCGGGAAGGGCGAGCGGACCTTCACCTCGATCGCGCAGTCCACCGGCTCCAAGCCGATGAACGCCGCCACCCTGACCGACGCGTTAGGGGTCTTGTCCACCAAGCGCGTCGCCGTCGCGGACGAGCCGCTGTCCACCAGGCCGGACCCGAAGAACCGCCGCTGGCGCGTGGCCGACCCCGCTCTGAGGTTCTGGCTGCGCTACGTCGAACCGTCGGTCGACGACATCGACCGCGGGCGCGGCGACCTCGCCCTCCAGCGAGTCAATGACGACTACCCCACCTGGCGGGGACGGGCGATCGAGCCCGTCGTGCGCGATGCCCTGGAGCGGCTCCTGCCCGACGACCGGTGGCCCGAGGTGCGGACCGTCGGTGGGTGGTGGCCGCGGACGAGCGTGCCCGAGATCGACCTGGTCGGCGCGGACGGCCGACCCGCGGACACCTACGCGTTCGTGGGGACCATCAAGTGGCGCCCCCACAGCAAGGTCACGACGGCCGAGCTCACCAAGCTCGCCACTGACGCGACGAGGATCCCCGACCTCGGATCCGCCACGCCACTGGTCGCGGTCTGCCCCGCAGGCGCGGTCGCCGACGAGCGCCTCGCGCAGGTGTGGACCGCCGATGACCTGCTCCACGCCTGGAAGTAGGCCGCACGACTACCGCGCGACGCCCGCCGCAGAGTAGGACAGCACGATGGGCGACGTATCCGCGCGGCTTCTTCACCGGTCAGCCTTCCAGCCCCGCACAGAGCCGGCCCACCGGAACGGCGCTCAGTCCGTACCGATACCCGCCTCACCGCATCACGACGCGCGTCGCTCCTCCACCCTCCCCGCGATCAGGAGATCCAGACCACCGTCCAGAGTCCGAGCGGCGGCAGCTCGAACTCCACCCCGCCCTGCCCGGCGGACAGGGCGTCGTCCTGGTGCCCGCGCACGCGGCCCAGCGGCTCGAGCAGCACCAGGTCGGGCAGCTCGGGCGACGCAGCGCGGACCGTGGTCGCGTCGTCGGCGAACGAGAGCCGGATCCTGGCGCCGACCACGGGTTCGACTGGCGCCTTGGGCGCGTCCCACGCGGTGTCGTGTTGGTCGCACAGGTTGATCAGGTGGACCACCCAGCCCAGCGGAGTGCGCACCACCCGGGTCCACAGCGCGCCGGCCTCGGGGTCCACGCCCACGCGCAGCTCGCCCGCGCGCACGACGACGTCCTCGTTGATGCCGCCGGTGTAGTGGCGAGTGACGTCGACGGCCGCCGGGTCGTAGAGCAGGTCGCCGTGCCGGACGACGAAGTCGTACCACGCGACCAGCGCCTCGACGGACTCCGGGGCGAGCGTGTGGTTGCGCGGGTAGTAGGGGTCGGTCAGGGCGTGGCCGTCCTCGCCGAGCAGCAGGTGGGTGGCCCCGTGCGAAGCGGCCGTGGCCAGCACGAGCATCGCTGCCCGGGTCGCGGACTCCTCCGGCGCGACGGCGTAGCAGCTCAGGTACGCCGACAGGATGGGCGGGTGCTCGGGACGTCGCTGCCGCGCCCGGCTCGCCAGCTCGCCGAGGTCGCGCAGCGTGGTGTGCGGGTCCCACACCTCGATGTACGTGGCGCTCTGCGGCGCCGTCGCCGTCGCGTGCGTCGGGAAGTCGTTGACGTTGTTGAACATGAACGGGGCCTCGGGCAGGCGCGACCGGACCGACTCGATGAGCCCTGTGAAGGAGGTGGCGAGGTCGACGGTGGCGCCGTCGCCGCGCCGCGCGACCTTCGGCCAGCCGTACTGGTCCAGGTGGAAGCCGCGGATCGCGGTGTCCTGGACCACCTGCTCGAGCTGGTCCAGGAGATGGGCGCGCCACCGCTCATGCCCGGGGTCGACCAGGACCAGGAAGTCCTCGCCCAGCCGGTAGGGGTTGCCGTCCGGGCGCAGCAGGAGCGCGTCGGACCAGGCCGGTACCTCGTCGACCCCGATCGCGTAGACCGCGACGTACCCGAGTGGTTCGACCCCGACGACGCTCAGCTCCCGCGCCAGCGCCGAGATCGCCCCCAGGTCGCGCTGCTGACCGAGCGGGTCGAGGTAGACCTCCTGCGGGGGGAGCAACATCGAGTGGCGGTAGGCCCAGTCGTAGAGCTGGGCCGCGTTGAGATGGAAGCGCCGGAACATGCGCTGCACGTCACGCACGGGCATCGATCCGTCGAGCCTGGCCACGAACCCGTACCGCGGCCGGGCCCAACGGTCCTCGAGCACGTCGAACGCCGTGGTCGCCTGCCCCACCGCGACGCCGTACCCGCCGACGGGGAACGTCCCGAGCTCGACCCGCGACTGGCCCGGACGCACCTGGACCCGCGCGACCTCCTCGGCCAGGCGCGTGACGATGACCTCGCACGCCGTCGATGCCGCGGGCTCGAGGTCGACCTCGACCGGCTCGCCGGGAGCGTGGACCGCGCGTGTCGGGACGACGATGCTCACGCCCGGTCCTCCGCGACCAGCAGCAGGTACATCGCGTGTGACCACAGCAGCGGGTCGGCGACCGGACCCCACCTGCGCTCCCACTCGGCCACGGTCGCCGGGTCCTGGGGCTCGGACACGTCCTGCTCGGCCAGCCGGCCGAGCTCGCCCGCCCTGGCCTCGACCCATCGCCGCGCCGCGAGCGCCTCGTCCGGCCGGCCGCAACGTCGCGCGTGCCACCCGAACCACGCCGTGAGCAGCAACCACGGGCTGCCGCCGTAGTAGGAGTCGCCGACGTAGCGGCGCACGCCTCCGGTGGGGGTCACGAGCTCGGCACGGACGCGATCGACGGTGGCGACCATCCGGGCGTCGTCGACGGGCACGAGGTCGAACGGCGTGGCCAGCGACAGCAGGCTCGCGTCCACCCGCCGGTCGGCCGGCCCCTTGACGAAGGCGCCGTCGGCCACGCACGTGCTCTCGATCTCCCGCAGCACCCGCGCCGCGGCGGCGGTGTACCGGTCGCTGCGGAGCATCCGGCCCGCCGCGCCGAGGCCCGCCGCGACGGCCGCGAGAGTCGAGGTGTGACGGCGGTCGCCGAACTCCTCCCAGTAGTCGAAGCACGGGAGCGACCACGTGGCCTCGAGGTAGCGCGCGGCGAGGTCGGCGACCTCGGCCTCGTGGTTGTCCAGCCGGCCCGCGGTGTGCTTCTCCAGCGCGAAGAGCCAGGTGCCGTAGCCGTCGAGCTGGAAGTTGGGCCATGCCTCGTCACCCGCGGCCTCGACAGTCCCGTCGAGCGCGTACCGGGTGGGAAGCATGCGGTCGGGCTCGACGCCCCGGCCCGTGGCGATCCGCGCGACGATCTCGTCGACCCGGTCCCGCACACCCCAGACCGCCTCGCACACCCAGCGGTGGAACCTGGCAGCCGACCCGCGTTCGCCGACGGCGTCCATGGCGAGGGCGATGAACGACCCGTCCCGCAACCAGGAGAAGCCGTACTGGGAGAACGTCGGGCTGGCGACGTAGGCGCCGGAAGCGGCCTGGCCCTCGAGGACCACCCGGACCGAGTCCGAGGCGAGGGTGCCGACGGCGAGGTCGATCGTGTCGTTGTCGGTCAACTCTTGACAGCTCCTGTGGTCAGTCCGGCGACGAAGTAGCGCTGGAAGGTGAGGTAGATGGCGATCACGGGCACGAGCGCGATGATCGACGCGGCGAAGACCAGCCCCCAGCTGGTCGAGTGCTGGCCCTGGAAGAGCGCGATGGCGATGGGCAGCGTGCGCTTGTCCGTGTCGTTGAGCACCGTGACGGCCCAGGCGTACTCGTCCCAGGTGCCCAGGAAGGAGAAGATGACCACGGTGCCGAGGGCGGGCTTGGCCAGGGGCATCGCCAGGTTCCAGTACCGGCGCCACGCGCCGGCCCCGTCGATCATCATCGCCTCGTCGAGCTCACGCGGGATCTGCTCGAAGAACCCGGACAGCAGGAACGTGTTGAAGGCGAGCGCGGTCCCGACGTAGAAGGGCACCAGCCCGGGCAGGGAGTTGAGCAGGTGCAGGTCCCTGGCCAGCAGGAACTGCGGGATGATCAGCATCATCGTCGGGATCGTCAGGCCCACCACGATGAGCGCGAACAGGATCCGCCGCCCCGGGAAGCGCAGGCGGGAGAAGGCGTAGGCCATCATCGAGGACAGCAGCACGATCGCCACCGTGCTCGCCACGGACACCATGGCGGAGTTCAGGGCGTACCGGGGGAAGTGCTCCGCGGTGAGGACCTGGCGGTAGTTGTCCAGGGTCGGCTCGTCCGGCCACAGCCGCGTCGGGTCGGACAGCACGTAGGTCCGTGACTTGAGCGACGTGGAGACCATGTAGGCGAACGGGTAGACCATCACCACGGCGCAGGCGCCGAGGAACAGGTACCTCAGAGCCAGCAGCAGCCGGTCGCGTGGGGTGCGCCGCATCTCAGAGCGCCTCCCTGCGCCGGGTCCACCAGTACTGGAGCGCGGACAGCGCGAGGACGGTCCCGGTGAGGATGAACGAGACGGCGGAGCCGTAGCTGAAGTCCAGGAAGTCGAAGGCCTGCTGGTACATGTACGTCAGGGGCACCTGGGTCGCGTTGGACGGGCCACCTCCGGTCATCAGCTGGACCGAGATGAACACGTTGAACCCGCCTATGAACAGCAGGATGAAGACCACCGACAGCGCGGACCGGATCGCGGGGAGCGAGACGTAGCGGAACCGTCGTACGGCTCCGGCACCGTCCAGGGCGGCGGCCTCCTTGAGCTCGACCGGGACGGCGGTGAGGGCGGCGAGGAAGATGAGCATCGACCACCCGATGCCCTTCCAGGTGCCGAGCAGCGCGATCGCGAGCATCGCCGTCCACCGGTGCTGGAACCACGCGACGTTGGAGCCGGACAGGTGCAGGAGGTTGACGACCACCGAGTTCGCGAGGGAGTCGTCGGAGGCGAAGATGTACCGGAAGAGCAGCGAGACGACCACCCAGCTGCTCACCACCGGCAGGTAGAACAGCACGCGGAACAGGACTCGCCCTGGCAGGTACCCGTCGAGCAGGACGGCGAGGAACAGCCCGATCACGACCTGGAGCGGCACGGTGAACGCGGTGTACGCGGCCGCGTTCACGAGCGAGCGCAGGAACACCGGGTCCTGCAGCGCCTCGGCGTAGTTGGCCAGGCCGACCCACGGCGACTCCTGGCCGGGCACGATGGTCCAGTCCTGGAGGCTGAGGAGCACCGTCTGCACGGCGGGGTAGAGCATGACCAGCCCGTACACCGCGAAGCCGGGAAGGACGAAGAGCCATCCGGCGAGCGCGGTGCGCCGCGCTCGGGAGCTCGACGCTCGGCGCCACCCCTCGGCGGCCGCGCGCACGGCCGCCGAGGGGGTCTGCGAGGTGACGGTCACCAGGGCTCCGCTCAGCTGTACTGCGCCAGCAGGGCGTCGGCCTGGGTCGCGACGCTGTCGAGCGCGTCCTTGACGCTCACGTCGCCGCGCATCGCTGACTGGATCTGGTCCTGGAGGATCGTGTTGATCTCGTTCCACGCCGGCGTGACGGGCCGAGGCTTGGCCGTGGCGAGCTGCTCGACGAAGGGACCGAAGTAGTCGTTGATCGCCGTGAGCTGGTCCGTGAGCGAGCTCAGCACGGGCATCTGGCCGGTCTTGGCCATCGCGAGCTGGGCGTCCTCGCTGAGCAGGTACCGCAGGAAGGCCATCGCCGCCTCCTTGTTCTGCGACGTGCTCGTCATGACGATGTCCTCGCCGCCGACCACCGAGATCGATCCGCCGTCTCCGGCCGGCATCTGAGCGGTGTTCAGCTCGAAGTCCGGGTACTGGCTCTGGTAGATCGGGAACATCCACGGCCCGTCGAGGATGGTCGCGTAGTCACCCGAGACGAGTCCGTCGCTGGTGGCGAGGCCGCCGGAGTCGCCCACGATGATGCTCGGGATGTAGCCCGCCTGGTACATGTCGACCAGCATCTGCACCGCAGCGACGGACGCGTCGGAGTTGATGTGGCCGGACGCGACCGTGACGTCGTCGTCGGTGATCGACCCACCGTAGCTCCAGATCCACGGCAGGACGTTCCACCCGCTCGCGCCGTTGTCGGCGAAGGCGTAGGAACCCGCGGCCTTGAGGGTCGGCGCGTCCGCGACGAGCTCGTCGATCGTGGTCGGCACCTCGACGCCGGCCTTGGCGAGGGCGTCCGCGTTGTACATCATCACGCGGGTGTTGGTGTCGAGCGGGAGGCCGTAGTAGGTGCCCTTCCACAGGTTGGTCGCGAGCGCGCCGGGGTAGACCTGCTCTGCGTAGTCCTGGAAGTCGCTCATGGACGTGCTGAGCGGCTCGAGGACGCCGAGGTTGGCGAGCTCGGGCACCCAGCCGATGTCGGCCCGGACGAGGTCCGGGAGCTGCTCGCCGGCCGCAGCGGTGATGAGCTTCTGGTGCAGCTCGTCGTAGGGCACCGTGACCGCATCGACAGTGACACCGGGGTTCGCCTTCTCGAACGCGGGGATGATCACGTCCTCGAGCGTGGCGACCTCCTGCGAGTCCTCGCTGTACGCGTGCCAGTACGTGACGGTGCCCGACAAACCGGCGCTCGCGTCCGATGACGACGCGGCGGGACTCTCGTCCGTCCCGCCGGCGCCACTGCAACCGGCGAGCGCGAGCGGGATCGTCACGGCCAGGGCCGCCGTTCCCGCCTTCCAGTGCTTCATAGCTCCTCCTGAACTCCGTTGTCCGACGAGCGTGTCGCCGCGGTGGGGTGGATTAGTTGTATCGCGAAAGTATTAGGCCGTCAAGGGATGGATGCGAACCCTCCCTGGAGGCCGCTATGATTCCGTCACGAAACAAATCGTGCCGGGAGGCCACGTCGATGAGGCTGTCGACACCGCGCTGGGTGTCCGAGGGGACCGCCCTCGACGTCGCCGTCCAGGTGCTCATCAACGGCCCCATCTCACGCGCGGACATCGCGCGGCGCCTCCACCTGTCCGCGGGCACCCTCACCCGCCTGACCCAGCCGCTGCTGGAGACCGGCCTGCTGGTCGAGGTCGGCGAGCTGGTCAGCGGCCAGGTCGGCCGGCCGTCGCGACTGCTGGACGTCGTGCCCACCTCGCGGCACTTCATCGGCATCAAGCTCACCGGTGACCACGCCCTGGGCGTCATCACCGACCTGCGCGCCAACGTCGTTCGCTCCGAACGCGCCGACCTCGACGGCCGCGAACCGCCCGCGGTCATCGCCACCGTCGCGCGCCTCATCACCACCCTCGCGGCCAGCGCGCCCGCGATCACGGCCGTCGGTGTCGGGATCGGCGGACTGGTCGGGTCGGGCGGAACCGTGATCAGCGCTCCCTTCCTCGGCTGGCGGGACGTCGATCTCGCCGCGGCCCTCGAGGCCGAGACGGGACTGCCCGTCCTGGTCGCCAACGACGTGACCGCGTTCACCGAGTACGAGCGCTGGTTCGGCGGTGGACGCAACCTGGACCGCTTCGCGGTGATCACCGTGGGCGCCGGGGTCGGGTACGGCCTGGTCGCCGGCGGGGAGGTCGTCGAGAGCGAGGACTCGGGGCTCGGGCTCGTGGGTCACTGGCTCCTCGACCCCTTCGGGCCGCTGTGCGCCGAGGGCCACCGCGGCTGCGCCCAGACCGTGCTCGCCAGCGCCGGGGTGAGCGCAGCGCTCAGCGGCGCCCTCGGGCGGGAGATCGGCTACGACGAGGCCTTGACCCTCGCCGAGCACGGCGAACCGTCCGCAAGGTCGGTGGTCGACGGGGCGGGCCGCGGTCTGGGACAGCTGGTCGCGGCGGTCGCGAACCTGACCATGCCCCAGGCAGTGATCCTCGGCGGCGAGGGCGTCCGCCTGGCGAGCGTCGCAGGCCCCGCCATCCAGGCGGGCATCGCCGAGCATCGCAACCCGCGCGCGACGCCCATCGAGCTCGTCACCACGTCAGGCGACGACTCCGAGTGGTGCCGCGGCGCCGCGGTGCTGGCGCTGGTCGCCCACGTGCTCGGGCCGGAGGAGAAGAGCTAGCTACGCGATCCGGTCGGTCCGCTCGGGTCGCCGGAACGCCCGGACGCCCGCTTCCGACGTTCGCCCGGGAAGGCGCACGCCTCGTCGCCGGCTCACGACGACCAGCCTCCCAGAGCCCCGCGCGAACCAGCCGTCGGCCGCGTCATGTCATCCCCCACCCAGGGCCCCCGCATCAGGCACGACCGTCGCCTCGTCGACGGGCGCCACGACCCGCACCGGGTCCGGGCACGCCGCGCTCGGCACCGTCACGACGGTCACCGAGTCCTCGGTCGAGGCGAGGGCGACCACGGGGATGCCATCCCCTCGCGCCTGCTCCGCGCACGCGTCGCCGAGCCGGTCGGCCCACACCGCGTCGTCGGACGCCAGCAGGAGCCGTGCGGCGACCGGCCGGGTGGTGATGGCGTCGGTCTCGGCCTGCGGCTCGGGAGGGTTCGCCGCCCAGCTGAAGACGACGAGGCCCAGCGCGGCCAGCAGCGCGAGGATCACCACCACCCAGCCGCCGCGCACCGTTCTCCGCCGCAACCTCAGCTGGGCGTCGAGCTGGGCCAGCAGAACAGCCCCGACCCGCAGGTCGGCGTTGCGCGCGCCCAGCAGCTCGACCTTGCGCCGCAGCGCCACGACCGCGGGGTCCTTCGGCCGGCCTCCGGCAGCCGCGTCCAGCTCGGCCGCGAGGAGCTCGGCCTTCGCGCCGTAGTAGAGGCTCCGGACGCGCCCGAGCTCGTCCAGGAGCTGGACCACACCGCCCGTGCCGCGGTTGTAGCTGGTGTCGGTGCGCGCGGCTCGCAGCACCGCCTCGCCGTGCGGCTCGCGACCGATGTCCCGGAGCCGGTCCAGGTTGCCGAGCGCGGGGGGCATCTTGATCCACGTGAGCATGGCCACGGCCGCGAGCGTGAGCACGATCGCAGCCGCGGCCGAGGCCCCTGCTATGGCGAGGCGTCGGGGGTCGTCCTCGGGGCTCAGTCCACCGAGAGCGCTCAGCTGGGATCCGGCGAGCATCACCGACGCGACCGCACCGAGGGCGCCGACGAGCCACGTCAGGGCACCGGTGATCTGACGCTCGCGGTGGGCGAAGGGGTTGTCGGCCGACTGCGCCGACTCCTTGCCGACGTCCTGTGCCGGCCCGTCGTCCGGAGCGTCCTTCTCCGGCGTGCCGCGCCACGCGGACAGACCCGCACGCCAGGCCGCCACGAGGGTGCGCCGCACCCGCCCGAGGGTCCGCATCCGCTAGGTCGTCGCCGTCGCCGGCCCCGCGTACCCACCGTGCGCCTCGGTCTCCAACGAGACCACCAGCGGGCCGACCGCCTCGATGGCTTCGGCCTCCGTCACGGCCGTCGCGTCGAGGACCAGGCGCAGCCGGCTGTCCGGGGTGTGCTCGCGGACGAAGTCGCCCAGCTCATCGGCCGTGACGTCACCCGTCGCCCGCACGCTGTAGATCGGCGGGTAGTCGTCGGGACCTGCGGTGATCGTGATCGGCATGGCCGCCCCGCTTCCGTAGCAGGCTGCCTACGCTGCTCTCGGGCGCGATCCGGTGTCAAGGTCCCGCCGCGGCCAGTGTGCCGTGCCGGCCCGGCACCCCGCGCACCCCACCCGCCCCTGAGGCACCATGACGTCATGCCGTCCCCGACGCCCACCCGCGAGCTGCCGATGTTCCCGCTTGGCTCGGTGCTGTTCCCGGGGATGCCGCTGCCGCTGCGGGTGTTCGAGCCGCGGTACGTCGAGATGCTGTCCACCGTGCTGGGCCAGAGCCCCAGCGAGTTCGGCGTCGTGCTGATCGAGCGCGGGTCGGAGGTGGGTGGCGGCGACGTGCGCTTCCCCCTGGGCACGGTGGCGACCATCGAGAGCGTGCAGATCGGGGAGGACTCGATCCAGCTGGTCGCGCGCGGCGGCGCACGGGTCGAGGTGGTCGAGTGGCTCGCCGACGACCCGTACCCGCGGGCGCAGCTGCGAGAGCTCGCGCCCCTGACCGCGGAGACCGTCGACCCGGCCGCCCTGGCGGACGCCGAGCACGTGGTTCGCGAGACCCTCACCCGGGTCATCGAGTTCGCCGAGCCGCGCTGGCCCCCGGACATCGAGCTCGCCGAGGACCCGGACATCCGGCTGTGGCAGCTGGCCGGCATCGCGCCGATCGGGCCGCTCGACCAGCAGGCCCTGCTCGGCTCGACCACCGCCGCCGCCATGCTCGCCCGGCTCGTCGAGGAGACCCGAGCCGCCGGGGACACCCTCGTCCAGGGCTGGACGGACCCGGACGAAGGGCTCGGCTGACCCCTGCCCACGGGTCAGCACCTTCCTTCCCACGACGGCGCGACCGCGCCGCGCCCGTCACGTCGCCCGCGGCGACACCGCCTCTGCAACGGGCCGGAACCCCCGCACGATCAACCACACCGCCATCACCATCTCCTGCACCGCCAGCGGCGCGTAGAGCACGGAGGAGACGGTGGAGCTGGAGTCGTGCGTGAACGGCAGTGTCGCGCCGGACACCAGGAACAGCGGCGCAGCGATCAGCCCCCACAGGGCCAACCACGCGGGAACCCGGCCGGAGACGTACAGCAGCCAGTAGACCAGCAGGGCACCGACCCCGAACGCGGTCTGCCCGAGGATCACCGAGTACTCGTCGACCGCCTGGAGCGCGGTCCCGACGGCCCCGCTGCCGGGAGCCGACGCGGCGTCCTCGCCGAGCGCGAGCATCGCGAGCACCACCACGACGCCCACGAGGAACAGCGTGCCCTCGGCGACCCGGGACGCCAGGTACCCGGTGGCCATGCCTCGGCGCAGGGTCGTCGAGGCGTCACGGGACACGACCGGGTAGAGCATCACCGCGACGCCGATCACCGCGAGCGCCATCACGGTCACGGCGAGCGCGCTGGCGAGGACCGACCCGCGGTCGGCCGCCATGGCCACGGGCTCGGTGGGCGCTCCGACCACCCCCGCGGCGACGCCGGCGACCGTGGCGACGATGTACAGCACGCCGACCGCCACGGCGGTCGGGCGCTCCGCACGGATGCCAGGCCGATCCTGGCGGGAGGTGGCTCGCGTCTCTCGGCTCGTCGCGGCTCGGCTGCTCATGGCTCCTCCGTGGTTCGCGGACGACGGTGTCCGCGCCGGCTCGTCAGGTCTCCGGGATGCCGGCGATGAAGTTGGCGACCAGGTTGAGGTTGGACTTCTCTAGCGCCCACGGCCCGTCGCCGAACTGGCCGTAGAGCGGGTCGGCGGTGACCACGACGACCAGGTCCTGCTCGGGTAGGACGGCGATCTGCTGCCCGCCGTGACCCCAGGCCAGGTCGTAGGTGTAGGGCCCGGCGTCGATGAGCCACCACTGGTACCCGTAGTTCGAGTGCCAGTTGGGCCCGACCTTGTAGTACCAGGCGTTCTCCGTGTACTTCTGCCAGGACTCGTCCACCCAGGCAGCGGGTACCACCTGCTGACCGTCGTAGACCCCACCGTCCAGGTACGTCTGCCCCAGGCGCGCCATGTCCCGCGCCGAGACGAACAGCTCGGTGTAGCCGAGCCGGTAGCCGTCCCAGTCGACCTGCCAACGACCGGGGGTGGTGCCCAACGGGTCGAAGAGGTGCTCGGTGGCGAAGTCCATCAGGTCGTGCGACGCCTCGTCGGTCGCGCAGGCCCGAGCGAGGATGATCGCGAGCAGGTGGGAGGACAGGTTCGAGTAGTCCCAGCCCGACCCCGGGTCACGCTTGAGCGGGACGTCGACGAGGTTGGCCGGCTCGAACCCGTGGTACAGCAGCTCCTTGCCCTCCGCGGACGACTCGAGCCACGGGTAGCCCGCACGCATCTGGAGCAGGTCACGCACGGTGATCTGGTCCTTGCGGGGGTCGTCCAGGCGCGCCTCGAGCTCGGGGAAGTAGGTCATCATCGGCTCGTCGAGGCTCGACAGGCAGCCGTCCTCCAGCGCGATGCCGACCAGCGTCCCCGTGTAGCTCTTGGTCACCGACTGGACGTTCGTCTTCTGGTACGGGCCGCCGACGTGGAAGTACTTCTCCGCGACGAGATAGCCGTTCTTGATCACCAGGAGGCTGTAGATCGACTCCAGGTGCGCGGCGCGCCAATAGACCTCCGCGACCAGGTCGCGGTCCAGACCCTGGGCCTCGGGGGTGGAGACCTGCCAGCCCTCCACGTCGTCGCCGGGTGCGTACTCGACCGCGGCGAGCTCCTCCGGCGTCGGGTCCGGCTCACCGCCGCACGCCGCCAGACCTGCCGCCGCGAGGAACGCGCCGATCGCGACCAGCAGGCCGGCGCGCAGCGGCCGACGCCGCCGGATCCGGGTTCGTGGGTGCTCACGGTTCGGGCCGGTCATCGGGATCGCCTCCTTGCGATCGCCCGCGGACGCAACCACTCACCGTCTCACCGCAGCGCGACCGAGTAGGGGGCGAAGGTCCCTGACTCCAGTCATCCGGGGGCTTGCGCAGCCGTGCCGGCGAGCGTCAGACCGTGCTCGGCAGGGATTCCGGGCCGTTGCCGACGCGGGTCGCCGTAGCCTGGCGAACGGGCCGGCACCGCACCCGTCCCGGCCGTTGCCGCCCGAGGAGGTGCGCGATGGCTCCCGCGAGGTCCGACTCATGAGCGTGGTCACGGTCGCGGTCTTCATGCTCGTCATGGGCGTCGCGATCGCCGGGATCTGGACCAGGGACATCGCCCGCGGCGCCGGGTTCGACCGGTCCGCAGGCCTCCTGCGCGCCCGGTCCGAACCGGATGGCGCCCTCATGCTGCCGCACTGGGTCGCCGAGTACGCGACCGCGACCGCCCTCGTGGTCGGCGCCGTGGCCCTGCTCGCCGATGCGGCGTGGGCGGTGCCCGTCGCGGCGGCAGCCCTCGGAGCCACCTGCTACACCTCCACCACGAGCCTCGGCTGGGCACTCGCCGAGCCGTCCCGCAGGCCCTATGCCGCGCCGATGGGCGTCGGTCTGGTCGGCGGCGTCGCCGGCCTCGTCGTGCTGGTCTGATCACCCGGCTGCCCGAGCTGCTGCCCGACATCGAGTACCACGACATCGGCGGTGGGGCGCACCTCGCGCTACGAGGTCCCGGACGGGCTCAACCCCCTCCTCACGCGGTTCCTGACCGGCTGAGTAGGCGGGGCCGGGCCGCGCGCGCTGCCGCGTATCAGGACAGGCTGAACGGCGGGTACCGGTCGGTGATGAGCAGCGTGGCGTACGCGGTCACGCGCAGACCCCAGCGACCGACGCCGACGACGTAGTCGAACAGACCGCGCGGGTAGCGGCCCGTGAACAGGATCGCGAACCACGCGACGATCACCGCGAACACCGCTCCGACGGCCAAGAAGGCCAGCACGACGACGTGCGGGATCACCAGGAGCCACTTCACCAGCGGCAGCGCGGGGTGCAGGTCCCGTCGGACGTCCGGGTAGTCGAGCTCGAGGTGGACCGACTGCTCGTCCTCGGTGGACGGGTAGCGGTCGGTGAGCAGCGCCGCGTAGGCACCGATCCGGGCGCCGAAGCGCTGGAACCCCAGGGCGAAGTCGAACCACCAGCGCGGGTAGCGCTGCCGGAACAGGATCATCAGCAGGGTGGCCACGAACAGCCCGCCGGCGATGCCACCGCCGGTGCGTGACACCCGCGAGATCACCTCACCCGTGTCGCTCAGCACCGTCGCGGTCGAGGTCGCTGTCGCCGACAGGGCGCCGTACACGACGGCGATCGGGATGAGCCACAGCAGTCGGAAGAACGAGCTGACCCGGTCGAGGGTCTCGGGATAGTCGACGGTCAGACGAGCCGGGTAGTCGGCGTTGGGGTCGGCAGGGTTGGTGTCGGGCGTGGTGTCCACCGGAGTCTCCGATACGGGAAGGGTGTGGGGTCGGCGGCCCGTTCCGTCCACCGAAACGCGCTGGCCGGGCTCGGACAAGGTCCCTTCGGCCCGACATTCGCATCCGCCGCGTTCGGCGTAGCGTGAGTGCGGTCGACCGCGTGGCCTCGTCCCACGTCCGGAACGACTCATCGCGCGGCCGCAGTCCCGGAAGGAGACGGGCATGGGGCTGGTGGCAGGCAAGGTGGCGCTCGTCACGGGTGCTGCCGCAGGGATCGGTCGGGCCTCTGCGTTGGCGTTCGCGCGCGAGGGTGCACGGGTGGTGGTCGTCGACGACGACACCGAGGGCGGTGGGAAGACCGTCGCGATGATCGAGGAGACCGGTGGGAGCGCCGTCTTCGTCGAGTGCGACGTCTCCGACGCCGCCGACGTCGAGGCGGCGATGGACAAGACGGTGAGCGCGTTCGGCCGGCTCGACTGCGCGCACAACAACGCCGGCGTCGAGGGCCCGATGGCACTCACGGCCGAGTACGAGGAAGACGAGTGGGACCGCCTCATCGACGTCAATCTCAAGGGCACGTGGCTGTGCATGAAGCACGAGATCCCGCGCATGCTCTTCCGCGGCGGTGGAGCGATCGTCAACACCGCGTCGTTCGCCGGGGTCGTCGGTGTGGAGGGGCTGCCGTCGTACAGCGCGTCGAAGTTCGGGGTCAACGGGATCACCAAGGTCACGGCCCTCGAGTACGCCTCGATGGGCATCCGAGTGAACTCGGTGTGCCCGGGCCCGATCCAGACCTCGATGATCGACCGGCTCCTGGAGACCAACCCCGCCGCGGTCGCCGAGCTGCTCGCGAGTGCGCCGATGGGACGCCTGGGCCGCCCGGAGGAGATCGCCGAGGCCGCCGTCTGGCTCTGCTCGGACCGCGCCTCGTTCGTCAACGGGCACGCCATGGTGGTCGACGGGGCCTTCACGGCGCGGTAGGGGCGCCGCGGCCGTAGCCGCCGCAGCCTCGGCGCCCGTGGCCGACCCCGAACCTCGGAGTACGTTGGCAAGGGTCGAAAGGGGTGCGTCATGAGACTCATGCGCGACCACGAAGCCCCGGCCGGACGGCGACGGAGCCTCGGGAGCAGGACGACCACAGCACTCACGGCGATCGGGCTGATGCTCGGGAGCCTCGCCCTCGGGCTCGGCCTCGCCGGGCCTGCGGGCGCGGCGCCCGTGAGCGCCGCCGCCACCTCGAGCTTCCCGACCACCAGGGCCGACTGCCGGCACGGCGGCTGGGCCGACTTCACCGGGATCGCGTTCCGCAACCAGGGCCAGTGCATCGCCTGGGTGCAGCACACGATCGTGCGCGAGCATTGCCTGCCCGGCGCCCTCGCGGACTTCGCCGAGACCGGGCCCACCTACGCCGCCCAGCTCGGCATCCCGCTCGGCGAGTTCCTCCGCGCGGTGTGCCACGGCCAGGACTTCCCGGTGAGCAACGCCTGGTACGCGGTGGACGACCCCGCCGGGACGGACCTGCTCAGCCTCGCCTCGGGCAACACCGTGCCGTTCGTCACGCAGCCGGGGCACATCTACTGGATCCAGGTGCAGGGCGCCTGGCACAACGGCGCGGTACGCCAGGCCGACGCGAGCTACATCTCCGACGACGGCTGGCTGACCTGGGCCGACGGTCCCGCGTTCGACCCGCTCAACCTCCAGACGCAGATCAACGACCGGTTCGTCGACTGGGGCCCGTACTCGGCGACCCACCACTACAGCTACTGGATCACGGGTGACGGGAACCCGATCACCATGCGGGTGTTCGACGGCGACCCGGCCACGGGCATCCCGAACCCCGCGTGGTACACCGACAACGTAGGCCCCGTGGGCGGCTTCGGGATGCCCGCGATCGTCTTCGAGTACGCCCTGCCGACGACGTAGCGACGGTCGCACGAGTCCTCGCCCCCTCGCCGTCCGGACCGCCGCGAGGGGGCAGGACCCTGCGCGCCGGCACGACGCCGAGCCCGCCGACGCCCGGGTTGCGCGCCCTCGGTACCTTGCACTACCGTCTACCGTGCATCACCAGGAACCCGGCTGCGCCGTCTAGCGGTCGGCGTGCGAGCGGAGACGGAGCCCCATGACGAACGCGACCGAGGCGGCGTCGTCCCAGCTCCGCAAGGGTGTCGTCGAGCTCGCGATCCTCGCGCTCCTGCACCGGGGCGAGGCCTATGGCGGCGAGATCGTCGACCGGCTCGCGGAGCACCCGGGGCTGGCGATCAGCCCCGGCACCGCCTACCCACTGCTCTCCCGGCTCAGGAAGTCCGGGCTCATCACGTCGGCCTGGCGGGAGTCTCCCGTCGGGCCCCCGCGCAAGTACTACCGCCTCTCCCCCGACGGCGAGCAGGCCTTCGTCGACATGGCCAGGGTCTGGAACGGCATGAAGGACGACATGGACACGCTGCTCGGAACGGACGCACCCCATGACTGACCGCGCCCCGGTCCAGCCCGGCGACACCCCCGGCGCCGCCGCCGTCATCGACGAGTACTTCGACCGACTGCGCACCGCGGCGGCCGGCCGCGGCACCTCGATCGCTCCCGACGACCTCGCGGAGCTGCGCGCCCACGTGGACGAGCGGCTCCACGCCACGGCGCACACCGCAGCGGACGCGACCGACGCCCTCGCCGAGCTCGGCACACCGGAAGCGCTCGCCCAGGCCTTCGCCGACGACGCGACCGCCGGCCCGCAGGGCCCCGACGGCCTCGTCGGAAGGGTCCTGGGGATGCCGTACGACGTCCGGCCGCCGACCTCCGACCGGCTCGCGCGCCGCGTGTGGGACCCGACCAACCCGAAGATTCTGGTCCCCAAGGTGCTCGGGCTCGGCTGGACCGTCAACTTCGGTGCGCTCGCGGTCAGGACCCGGCTGGTCCGGCCCGACGACGAGGACGACCCCTTCACGTCGGCCGGATCGCGCGTCGTCGCCGCGACGCTCGCGGCTCCGGTCGCGGCCGCGGTGGCGCTCGGCGCGCTGGTCGCCGCCACCTGGACGACGTTGCCCGCCACGGTGCCCACGCACTGGGGCCTGAACGGCCGCCCCGATGGCTACGGCAGCCCGGCCGCGGCCGTGATCGCCGTGGGTGTGATCGGCGTCGTCCCGGTGCTGCTCGCCGCGGCGGTCCACCTGCGCGGACGGCATCCGTTCGCGCGCGTCGCCGCGTCCGCCGTGAGCCTCGGCCTCACGGCGTTGGCCGTGTCGATCTACGCCCAGACCCTGTTCACCGTCCGCGGCGGATCGGGCGTCTGGCCGACCTGGGCCGGGGTCGCCGCCTTCGTGGTGCTGCCCTTCGGTCTGCTCGTGACCGTGTCCCGGCGTGGCCGGGCGGCCGAGCAACGACGAGACCTCTCCTCCTCCCCCTCGAAAGGAACCGCACGATGAACGTGCAGCTGTCCGACCTCCCCGTCGGGCTGGTCGTGGCCATGGTGGTCCTGGGCATCGCCCAGCTCGCGCTCGACGTGGCCGCCCTGGTCGACCTCTACCGACGCCCCGCCGACCGTGTCGCGACCGGCAACAAGTGGGTGTGGGTGGCGGTGATCCTGCTGGTCAACCTGCTCGGCGCGATCCTGTACTTCGTGGTCGGCCGCAAGCCCGCACCGGTCCAGGACGCCGCGCAGCCGCCGGCGCCGTCGGCGGCCCGCGCCGCGGACATCGCCGACTCGCTCTACGGGCGTCGCGACGACGGCCAGAACCCCGACGGCCGCAGCGCAGGACCTCGATGAGCGCCCCCGCCGCGATCCGCACCACCACACTGACCAAGGTCTACGGCGACACGCGGGCCCTGGACGGGGTGGACCTCACCGTGCCAGAGGGGTCGATCTTCGGCTTCCTCGGTCCCAACGGCGCAGGCAAGACGACGATGCTGCGACTGATCACGGGCCTGGCCCAGCCCACGAGCGGCACGGCCGAGGTGCTGGGCCGCGACGTCGCGCAGGCCGGGAACCTCGTACGCGCGGAGGTCGGGTTCCTGCCCGACGTGCCCGGCTTCTACGACTGGATGACCGCCGAGGACTTCCTGCGCTTCGCGGGCTCGTTGTTCGGGCTGCGCAGGAACCTGCTGGACCAGCGGGTCGCGATGCTGCTCGACCTCGCGGGCCTGACCGGGGTGACCTCGCGGGTCGGGGGGTTCTCGCGCGGCATGAAGCAGCGCCTGGGGGTCGCACAGGCCCTGGTGAACGCGCCGCGGCTGCTGCTGCTGGACGAGCCGACCAGCGCGCTGGACCCGATGGGTCGCAAGGACCTGCTCGAGATGATCGCGTCGCTGCGGGGACGCACGACGGTGTTCTTCTCCACCCACATCCTCGGCGACGTCGAACGGGTCTGCGACGCCGTCGCGATCCTCGACCACGGCCGCGTCGTCGCGCAGGCCCCCATCGCCGAGCTCACGGCGGCCTACGGCGAGCGCAAGGTCGTCGTCGAGGTCACCGACGGCGCCGACGAGCTCGCCGCGCTCCTCGCCGCACGGCCGTGGGCCGCGTCGGTCGTCCGCGGGCCCAACGGCTCGATCGAGGTCACGGTGACCGACGCCGTCGCGGCCCAGCACGACATCCCGGCGATCGTCGCCGGGCAGGGGATCGGCCTGGCGCGTCTGGAGGCAGGCGAGATGGGGCTCGAAGAGGTCTTCGTCGAGCTCGTCGGAGGTGAGCGCCGATGAGCCGGTCCAGCGGGTTCACCGTGTTCGCCCGCAAGGAGGCCCAGGAGATCTGGCGCACCTGGCGCCGGTGGGTGCTGCCCGGGATCCTCGTGTTCTTCGCGGTGACCGGTCCGCCGCTCGCGCGGTACACACCGCAGATCGTGCAGGCCGTCGCGGGCGACCAGCTCAGCGGCCTGGAGATCCCGACGCCGACCTACCTCGACGCCTACGGGCAGTGGGCGCAGAACCTCACCCAGATCGCACTGTTCGCGCTGATCATCATCTACGGCGGCCTCGTCTCGGCCGAGCGGCGCAGCGGCACGGCCGTCCTGGTGCTCACCAAGCCCGTCTCGCGCAGCGCGTTCGTGGTGGTCAAGGCCGTGGTCAACGCCGCGTTCGTCGCGACGCTGCTGCTGGTGGGGACACTGCTGACCTGGGGGCTGACGGCCGCCATGTTCGACACGGCGCCCGGCGCCGCGCTGTGGTCCGCCGCCCTGGTGTGGCTCGTGCTCGCCATCCAGTTCGTCGCCGTCATGACGCTGCTGTCGGTGCTCATCAGCTCCGCCGCCGGGGCGGCAGGGGCCGGGCTGGGCGTGTACGTGCTGGCCTCGATCGCGGCGATCTGGCAGCCGCTCGCGGACTACACGCCGGCCGGGCTGGCCTCGAAGGCCGTCGCGGCCGCCGCCGGGCAGGACCCCGCGGTGGCGTGGCCCGTGGTGACCTCGCTCGCGCTGTCGGTCGGGCTCGTCGCGCTCGCGGCGACGGCGTTCCGTCGCAGAGAGCTCTGATCGGAGGGCGAGCGCCGAGGGCCGCGCGCTACGGTCGAACCACACACCCACTCGACCGGGAGGACCCCATGCCCACCATCGCGATCGTCGGAGCCGGACCGGGCCTCGGAGCCGCGGTCGCGCGCAGGTTCGGCGCCGAGGGCTTCTCGATCGCCCTGATCTCCCGGGACCAGGCGAAGCTGGACGGGCTGGCCGCCGAGCTCGGGGCCGGCGGCCTGACCGCGCGCGGCTACTCGGCCGACGTCCGCGACCCCGCGTCCCTCGAGTCCGCGCTCGCGCGCGCCGCCGCGGACCTGGGCCCGATCACCGTGCTGCAGTACAGCCCCCTGCCGTCGCGGGAGTACCTCAAGCCGGTGCTCGACCTGACGCCCGAGCTGGCGCTGGAGGCGCTGAGCTTCTCGGCACTGGGGCTCATCCACGCGGCCCGGGCGGTGCTGCCCGCGATGCGCGCGGCCGGCGACGGCTCGATCATCCTCATCAACGGCGGCACGTCGGTGAAGTCGCGGCCCGACTTCGCGGGCACGTCGGTCGCGTTCCCCGCGGAGAGCGCGTACGGCGAGATGCTCCACGACGCGCTGGCCGACGAGGGGGTCCGGGTGGTCCAGCTCGTGATCCCCGGCGGCATCCCCAAGCTCCGGCTCGAGAACGGCATCGACGACGTGGCTCAGCGCATCTGGGAGATCCACGCCGCACCGGGCCCGTTCCGGACGATGCTCATCCCGCTGGAGGAGGGCCGGGAGTAGCCGGCGCGACGACGGCGCGGAGCCCCTGGGCCCACGGCGCGAGGCGCTGGGTGGACACGAGGCGTCGATGCTCATGGCGTGGCGGTGGCGATCACCGCGGGCGCACGCCAGCGACGAGTGCCCCAGGCCGCAGCGGCCCCCGCCCGATCGTGGCGGCCGCCACCGCCGCGCCCGACGCCGCGAGCGCCGCGGCCATCACCATCGCCGCCCCGAACCCGCGGGCGAGCGACGTGGGGTCCTCCAGACCGTGGCCCGACAGCCCGGCGGCGCCCGGCAGGCCCGCGACCACCAGGAGCGTCGCGAGCCGCGCGGTCGCGTTGTTGATGCCCGACGCCACGCCCGAGTGCCGCTCGGGGACCGACGACAGCGCGGTCGACGTCACCGGGGCGACGGTCACCCCGAGGCCGATCCCCAGCACCAGGACCCCCGGGAGCACGGCAGCCGGCACGGAGCTACCAGGGCCCAGGCGGGACAGGAGCAGGGCGCCGGCCGCGATCAGCGACGGGCCGGCGACGAGCGGCGGACGCGGCCCCCAGCGTTCGACCGACGCGCCCATCACCGGGGAGAGCACCAGCACGGCCAGGGTGATCGGCAAGGTGGCGGCGCCCGCGACGAGCGCACTCTCGCCGAGCACGACCTGCACGTAGACGACGAGCAGGAACATCACCCCGCCGAGCGTGCCGTAGACGGCGAACGTCACCAGGTTCGCCGCGGTGAACCGCCGAACGGCGAACAACGACATCGGCACCATCGGGCCAGGGGTCCGCAGCTCACGCACCACGAAGGCGGCGAGCGCGCCGAGGGCCCCGACCCCGACCGCCGCCCCGCGCCACGCGGCGCCGTGCCCTGGGTCGATGAGGACGTAGGTCAGCCCTCCGAGGCCCACAACAGCCAGGAGCGCACCGGGGAGGTCCAACCCTGGTGCGGCGTCGGGATCCCGCGACTCCGGCACGTGCCGCGCCGCGACGAGCAGGACGGCCACGCCGATCGGCACGTTCAGGGCGAAGACGGCGCGCCACGAGCCGGCGTCGACCAGCAGGCCACCGAGCAGCGGCCCGGCGGCGGCACCGACCGCTGACAGGCCCGCCCAGGCGCCGATGGCGCGCGAGCGGTCGCTGGGACGGAACGTCGCCTCGATGATCGCCAGGCTGCCCGGCGTGACCAGGGCGGCTCCGACCCCTTGGAGGAGCCGCGCCGCGATCAGGATCGGGACGGTCGGCGCCAGCGCGCACGCGATCGAGGCGAGCGTGAACCATCCGGTGCCGATCATGAAGACCCGGCGCCGCCCGAAGCGATCGGCGTAGGCGCCGCCGATGAGGATGAACGAGGACAGGGTCAGCAGGTAGCCGGTGAGCACCCCTTGCAGCCCGGCGCTCCCTGCGCCCAGGTCCGCCCCGATCGCCGGCAGCGCGACGTTGACCACCGTCGCGTCGAGGAACCCCAGCGCGGAGCCCAGGACGGTGATCGCGATCACCCACCGGCCGGCCCCGGACCGGTAGGCGAGCTCGCTCATCCCGATCCTCCCTGCAACCTTGTGGTGCAGATCACACGGAGAGTACCGTGACAAAGCCGGCCGGACGATCCCCGCCCGGCCCGCCGAGGAGGCAGCGATGCTCGCGGATCACGACGCCATGGCGACTCTGGCCGTGAAGGATCTGGACGCCGCACGGGCCTACTACGAGGGGACGCTCGGGTTCACGCCCGCAGGTGACTCGCCCGGCGGCGCCATCTACGCCGCCGGCGGCACCCGGTTCCTCGTCTACGTCTCCGCCTTCGCCGGGACCAGCCGCTCGACCGCGATCTCGTTCGACATCCCCGCCGACCGTTTCGACGCCGAGATCGCGGACCTGCGCGCCCGGGGCGTGACGTTCGACCAGTTCGAGACCGAGGGGCTCGAGTGGGACGACGGCGTCGCGACCATGGGCGACGGGCGCACCGCCTGGTTCACCGACCCGGACGGGAACATCCTCAACGTCGAGACCTCCGTCGGCTCGGCCTGAGCACCCCGGTCCCATGGCGGGCGCCATGACCCGGACGGGCAACCGGATCGGTGTGTGGATGTACCGCGCTCTCGGACCGCGATCAGTACACGCCGCCCGCCGCGGCGTGCTCGCAGTGCGCGACCAACCACCGCTCCAGCCCGTCGAGCGTCAGCGGCGAGCTGTGCAGGTACCCCTGGGTCTCGTCGCAGCCCAGCGAGGCGAGGATCTCGAGCGTGCGGGCGTCCTCGACCCCCTCGGCGACCACCCGCAGGTCGAGGCTGTGGGCGAGCTCGACGGTCGCGGCGATGATCTTGACGGTCCGCGGGTCGGCGGCCAGCCGGCGGGTGAAGGCCTGGTCGATCTTGAGCTCCTGGGCCGGCAGGTCGTTGAGATAGGCGAGCGAGGAGTACCCGGTGCCGTAGTCGTCGATGCTCAGCCCGACGCCCCGGTCCGCGATCCCGCGGGCCGCGACGAGGCCGCGCTCGGCATCCGCCATCAGGGTCGTCTCGGTGATCTCCAGCACCAGGCGGGTGGGGTCGAGCGAGGTCTCGGCCAGGACCTGGTCGAGGGCCGGGAGCAGGCCGGGGTCGGTCAGGACGCTCGTCGACAGGTTCACCGAGACCCGCAGTCGTCGGCCCTCGCCCGCCCGGCGGGCGAAGGCCCCGGCCGCGGACCGCAGCACGTGCACCGTGAGGTCCGGCATCAGCCCGTCCCGCTCGATGAGCCCGAGGAACCCGGCGGGTGGCAGCAGACCGTGGCTCGGGTGCTGCCACCGCACCAGCGCCTCGGCGCCGGTGACCTGGCCCGTGACCAGCGAGACCTGGGGCTGGTAGTGCACGACCAGCGGGTCGGGTAGCGCCGCACCCCCCAGCGCCGCACGCAGGTGGTCCAGCAGGCTCGCGTCCTCGACGTGGCGGCGCTCGAGCGCGTCGCTGTACACCGAGACGCGGTCGGCCCGCCCGTGCATCGCGGCCGCGGCGCGCCGCAGCAGCTCCGCGCCCGTGACCTGCGCGTCCGCAGCCGCCACGCCCGACCGGGCCCGCACCCGCACCAGCCCGCCGCCCGCCCACACGCCCTGAGCGAGGGCCCGCGTGAGCGCGTCGGCCACGTCGACGGCAGGCCGATCGGCGCCGGGGATCAGCACGGCGAACTCCGCGCCGTCCAGCCGCGAGACCGTCGCACCGGGCGGCGCACCGGCCACCAGGGTCCTGCCCACCTCGCGCAGCGCCTCGTCGCCGACGCCGTGCCCGAAGCGCGCGTTGAGGCTCGCCGTCGGAGCGTCGACGTTCACCAGGACCAGGCACCGTCCGGCGCCATCCGTGCCCAGCTGCGCCGTCAGCGCCCGGCGGCTCGCGAGCCCGGTGAGGTCGTCGACGACCAGCTCGCGACGCAACCGGGCGGCGGCCGCGACGTCCCCCACCGTTCGGACGAGGCCGGCGCTGAGGACGAGCACGCCCAGCCCGGCGACCGGCGACAGCCAGGTCGCGCCGGGCGCGGGCCACCAGACGGGCGCATCGGCCCAGGCGGCACGCACCCGGTCGAGCACGAGCAGCAGCACGCCGACCACGGCGATGCTCGCCGCGGCGCGGGTGTACGCGCTCAGGCCCGTCGGTCGGCGCCGCAGGCTCTCCGGCGCCCGGGCGTCCGCCGCCATGACGTGCGCCGCCAGGGCCCAGGCGAGCGCCGGCATCGCGCGGGCACCCGGGACCGAGGCGAGCCCGGTGCCGACCGCCTCGGCGAGACCCGCGACGCCGAACAGGACGACGAGCCACCACGTCGGGCGCCCCCGCGACGGCCAGGCCGACACGGCGAGCACGAGCGCGGCCGCCGCGAGGGTGATCCCCGCGGCCGCCTGCGCGAGATCGGCGGGCCCACCCCACGGCATCGCCCCGGAGCCCAGGACGGCGACCACGACGAGCACCACCCCGACCGTGTTGAGCCAGTCGGCCCGGGCCGACCCGGCGCCGTCGTGCCGGCCCCACCGCGCCAGGCCCCGGCACAGCAGCAGCGACGCCGCGACCCACATGGCCGCACCGACCCAGGGCCGGTCGAGCGCGGTGGCGACGGACCGCCACCCGGCCAGGAGAGCGAGATCCGTGAGGAAGCCGATGGCGGCCGCGACCACGACGAAGCCGTTGGCGCTCGACAGCCACACCCAGGGCTCACCGGGGCGCCGTCGGCCGCTGCGCCGCGCCACGTAGGCGATCTGCAGGTGCGCCCAGGTCACCAGGACCAGGGCCACCGCCTCGGCCCCGACCAGCCACACGCCGCCCCAGGTCGCCGCCCACGCGGCGGCCACGAACAGAGTGGCCGCGACCGTCAGCGACGGCGGGAGACCGAGACTGCCCCCATGATCACGATCCACGGGCTCACCATCGACACCCGACCGGGGTCATGTGAGGAACTGGTCGCGATGATCCCCCGAACGCCTACGACCCCAGGTCGTCCAGCGCGGCCTGGACGCGAGCGCCGGCGTCGTCGGCGTACGCGGTCAGGCCCTCGACACCGGTGAGCTCGGCGATCAGGTCCGGGTCGAAGACGTGCACCCGGGTGGTGTCCGGTCCGGTCGCCCGGACCACGACGCTGCACGGCAGCAGCACGCCGATCCGCGGGTCCGCGGCGAGCGCGCCCTCGGCGAGTGCGGGGTTGCACGCGCCCAGGATCACGTAGGGCCCGATCTCCGCCCCCCGCTTGGCGCGCAGGGTCGCCTCCATGTCGATCTCGGTGAGGATGCCGAAGCCCTGGGCGGCCAGCGCCTCCCTGGTGCGCGCCATCGCGTCGGCGAAGGGGAGGTGGACGTCCACGGCCCGCTCGAACTGCATCTCAGGACTCCTCGCTGCTCGGTAGGGCACCGGCCCGGAGCCTCGGGCCCACGGGCCGACTTCCTTCGTGTCTACCACCGCCACGCACGTCGCGGGGCAGCTTCAGGCGACCGCGTCCCGGAGCTCGACCATCGCCGCGGCGAAGCGCCCCGGCTCGTCCAGGTGCGGGGTGTGACCGGAGTGGTCGAACGTGATCAGCTGCTTGGACGGCGCGTCGAGCTGTGCGAACCACTCGCGGGCGAGCACGTCGCGGCCCTGGGCCTCGTGCACACCCTGCACCAGCAGCACGGGCACCTCGAGCCGGGTCACGTCGCGGCGGAAGTCCAGGCCCAGCAGCTGCGGGTACAGCACGCTGAACGTCTCGTACAGGCCCGCGACCGACCGCAGCTGCTCGGTGAGCGTGTACTCGGCGACGAAGAGGCTGACCGGGTACGACGCGCGCCAGTCGTGGTCCGGGCCCGGCCGGAAGTCGCTCCACTCCGGGTTCGAGGACAGCGCGATCGGGTAGGCGAGGGCGTCGTCGTACGGCGGGGGCCCCACCGCGAGCAGGTCGGCGGCGAAGTCGAGGTCGCCCGAGCGGGTCGCGTACGCGAGCGACTCGGCGTACATCAGCCGGTCGGTCTCCGCCTGGCTGACCATCTGCCCGGCGCCGACGTAGGCGGTGACCAGATCCGGGCGCTGCTGGGCGACGAGCACCCCGAGGGTCGTGCCCCACGAGCTGCCGACCAGGTACACGCCGTCCTCGTCGAACCGGTCGCACAGGTACTCGGCGACCTCGATGCCGTCGGCGACCATCCGGTCCAGGGTCAGCGTGGCGACGGGCTCGAGCTGGTCGGCCGAGCGGCCGGTGCCGCGCTGGTCCCAGGTCGCCACCACGAAGTCCTGCTCCAGCGCCTCGCCCGAGTAGCGCATCGACCCGACGGCCGTGCCGCCAGGCCCGCCCTCGAGGAAGAGCAGCACGGGTGCGTCGGCGTCCACCCCGCGGATCATCAGCGACTGGTCGTGCCCGCCGATCGGAACGGTGACCAGCTCGGCGACGCTCCCCGCGAGCGGGCGCCCGTCGGGTCCGAGGATCGCCTCGGTGCTCGCCGGACGGACCAGCGCGGCGGCGGTCACCGCGACCACGAGAACGCCGGCGACCAGGCCTGCCCGGCCCAGCACGCGGCGCACACGCGACCGTGCCACCCGGCCCCCGCGCCGCCGGGCCCAGGCGGCCCCGCCCAGCGCAGCGACGACCAGCGGCACGCCCATGACCACGGTGTCGAACCCGCGCCCGGCGATCATCGCGCCGATCGCGAACACCGAGTCGAACCGCACCGCATCGACGGTCGGCCCGTCGACGCCGAGCCGCACCAGCTCGAACGCCCCGACCCAGCCGAGCAGCGCGACGGGTGCTGCCCAGCGGCTCGCCGTCCAGGCCCCCGCGGCGGCGCCGGCAGTGACCGCGACCAGCAGGGCCGTCACGGACTGCCCGGTGGTCATCGGGCCGCGCGGCATCACGACGGCCAACGCCAGGGCTGCGAGCGCGGCGAGCACGGCGACGAGCCCGAGGCGGGTCGCTCGCCGGGCCCACGGGCGCCGGGCGACGGTCGTCCCGGGGTCGGCCACGGGGTGGTCCATCAGGGATCCGGTGCGGGTCATCTCAGGCTCCTGGGGTGTGGCGGGCGGTGGCGCGGACGGCGATGGCGACCCCGACGGCAAGGGCCACCAGGGCGGCGACGCTCGGCCAGGTGACGGCTCGGACGGTCCCGGCCGCGAGGTCCGGACCCACCGCGAGAACCCCGTCGAACGTCGTGCTGCCCACGTGGTAGGTCCCCGCGGAGGGCGCGACGAACGCGGCCACGGCGGTGGCCACGTCGCCGTCGGACCCGGGCACGTCGTACCGCAGGTCGCCGCGGTAGGGCCGCACCGGGACCGGCTCGCCGTCGGGCCCGGTGACGGTGATCTGGGACGGGTCGGGCCGGCCCGCCTGCTCGGCGAAGACGACCCTGGTCACGTCCTCGTCGAGCCGGACCTGTCCCTCCCCCGGCGTGGTGATGCGCTCGAAGCCGGCGGGCCGGTCGATCTCGGCCAGGAGCGCGAGGCTCGCCCAGGCGCCGGCGCCGAGCAGCCCGCTGAACGCGACGAGGCCCGCGAGCAGATAGGCCCGCCGCGGGCCGGCGGATCGGCGGGCGCCCGCCGTGGGACGGGTCGGTCCGGGGGTGGACATGGGGGTCCTCTCGTCGAGCTGGACGGAACGTGTCCAGACTCGCGTCCGCCGCGTTCCGCGTCGTCGGGCGCACGGCCGAACCTGCCGACCCCCGTGGGCAGGGGGAACCGGCCGCGTCTCCGTCTGCGGAGGGAGACGACGATGGGTCCGAGGACCGATGAGCCGTGCAGCTGCCGCTCACTAGCCTCAGCACATGGGAGCTCGGTGGGCACGGCTGCGCGCACTCGACGCCGAGCGACCCTGGCTGCTCGACTCGGTGCTCGCCGCCCTGCTGTTCACCGGTGCGGTGCTGTCCGCCGTCGTGGGCAGCCCGGCCCGGGAGCCGGACGCCGGCTACGTGACCCTGGTCGCCCTGAGCGCCGCACCCTACGTGGCCAGGCGCCGGGCGCCGCTCGCGGTGCTGGTCGCGGCCTCCGTCCCGGTGGTGGTGCTGCTGGTGCTCGGCTACACCTCCGCCGTGATCGGCTCAGGTCTGTTCCTGGCGGCGTACTCGGTGGCCGCCTGGTCCAGCGCCCGGGCGACAGCGGTCGCGGCGGGGTACGCCGTGGTGGTCCTCGGCGCCGTGGCGATCGCCCCACGCGACGGCCTCGGCTTCGGGGAACTCGCGACCAACGTCGCCCTGTTCGCCGGCGCCTTCGCGCTCGGACGTTCGATCAACGACCGGCGCCGGACCGCTGCCCTGCTGGCGGACCGGGCCGAGCTGGCCGAACGGGCCAGGGCGGAGGAGGCCCGCCGCGCCGTCGCCGACGAGCGGCTGCACATCGCCCAGGAGCTGCACGACGTCATCGGCCACACCCTCGGGGTGATCGCGGTGCAGGCCCAGGTCGGCGCGCGCGTGTTCGACGCCGACCCGGCCGAGGCCAAGCAGTGCCTGGTCGCGGTCTCCGAGCGCAGCCGCGGTGCCCTCGCCGAGATCCGGCGGATCCTCGCCGGGCTGCGCGCCGACGACGCCCGCAGCTACGCCCCGCCGCCCGGCCTGGACGCGCTGGGCGACCTGGCGGCCGACGTCACGGCGGCCGGGGTGCCCGTCGAGCTACGGGTCACCGACGCCGAGTCCGTCCCGGTCGCGCTCGGGCTCACCGCCTACCGGGTGGTCCAGGAGTCGCTGACCAACGTCCTCAAGCACGCCGGCCCGGCGCGGGCGACCGTCACGCTCCGGCGCGAGGACGGCGCCCTGCTCGTCGAGGTGACCGACGACGGTCGAGGCGCCCGGGGCGACGCCGGCCCGCCCGCGGTCGGGCACGGCCAGCTCGGCATGGCCGAGCGCGTCGCGGTGTGGGGCGGCACGCTCGCCACCGGACCGCGGGCCGAGGGCGGGTACCGGGTCGCGGCACGACTTCCCCTGGGCAGCGGCACATGATCCGGGTCGCCGTGGTGGACGACGAGGCGCTGGTGCGCCGCGGGCTCAGCGTGCTGCTCAGGGCGGAGCCGGACCTCGAGGTCGTCGGCGAGGCGTCCGACGGGCTCGACGCGGTGGCACTGGTGCGCCGGGAGCACCCCGACGTCGTGCTGATGGACATCCGGATGCCGCGGTCCGACGGGCTCGCGGCCACCCGCACCCTGATCGCCGACCCCGCCACGGCCGGCACCCGGGTCCTGGTGCTCACCACGTTCGACCTCGACGAGCACGTGTTCGCCGCCCTGCGCGCCGGCGCCAGCGGGTTCCTGCCCAAGGACACCGCGCCCGAGGACCTGCTCGCCGCGATCCGGGTGGTGGCCGCCGGCGAGGCCTTGCTCGCGCCGTCGGTCACCCGCCGGCTGGTCGAGGAGTTCGTCCGACGCTCGCCTCGCGAGCCGCGACGGGACGCCGCCGGGCTCGACACGCTGACGGAGCGCGAGCTCCAGGTGTGGCGCGCGGTGGCCGCCGGGCGGTCCAACCAGGAGATCGCCGCGGAGCTCGTGGTCTCCTACGCCACCGTGAAGACGCACGTGAGCTCGCTGCTCATGAAGCTGGGCTGCCGGGACCGCGCGCAGCTGGTGGTGCTCGCCTACGAGAGCGGCGTGGTGGTGCCCGGGGCGCGCTGAGGGCCGCGTGCGCGACACCCGCTACCGTCGACGTGTGGCCGGTGCGCCGTGGTGGTTCCTCGACGTGGACGGGGTGCTCAACGCCTTCCCCCCGCCCGTCGAGACCGTCCGGTCGCGTGACGGCGTCGCCTGGACGTACCGCTCGGCGCGGGTCGGCACGAGCGCGGGCGCGTTCACCGTCGCCGTGGCCGACCAGCTGGTCGCGCACCTGGGCGAGCTGCACCGGAACGGGCACGCGTCCGTCGTCTGGTGCACGACGTGGGGCGCGGACGCCGCCGAGCACCTCGCGCCCGCGCTGGACCTGCCGCCGTGGCCGGTCGCGCCCTATCCCGACGACCTGCGCTGCTCGCCGCTGCCGGGTTGGTCGTCGGCACCGTGGTGGAAGGTCGAGGCGGTCTCGCGTTGGCTCGACGACGAGCCCCGGCCCTACGTCTTCACCGACGACGACCTCACCGCCGAGGTCGCCGACGAGCTCCGCGCCCGCCACCGGGACCTGCCCGCCTGCCTGCTGCGGCCGAGCACCAGCCCCGGTCTCACGCCCGAGCAGCTCGACGAGGTCGAGGATTTCCTCGCCGCGCACGCCGCCGGGGGCGCCTGACCCGCCGCGCCACACCGGGCGCCCGCCGGGGACCTCTCCAGAGTCGGGCCGGTCTGCCGAAGGTAGGACGTGGGATCCGACGTCATCGCAGGCCTGCCCGGGCTCCGCCGGGTGCACGTGGGCCGCCAGCCGATCGTCGACGCCGCACGCTCGACCGTGGGCTACGAGCTGCTCTTCCGCGGCCACGCCGAGGCCACGACGTCGGGCGCCGAGACCGGCGTCGACCCGGGCGACGCGGCCACCACCGCCGTCATCCTGGCGACCTTCACCGCCTTCGGACTCCGTCAGCTGGTGGGCGGGGGGCTCGGGTTCGTGAACCTCACCCGGCCGTTCTTCGTCGACGACGAAGCCGTCCCGTTCGCACCCGAGGGCACGGTCCTGGAGGTGCTGGAGACCTTCCCGGTCGACGACGAGGTCGCCGCGGGTGTCCGGCGGCTGCGCGAGGCTGGGTTCACGGTCGCGCTGGACGACTTCCTGTGGGACCAGTCCGACCGGATCCGCCTGCTCGATGACGCCACCTACGTCAAGATCAACATCTCCCAGCTGTGCGGGGACGGGCTGGCCGACACCGTCGCGAGGCTGCGGCACCACGACGTGCTGCTCGTCGCCGAACGCGTCGAGACCGCCGAGGACCTGCGCCGGTGCACCGACCTGGGCTTCGAGCTGTTCCAGGGCTACCACCTCCTGCGGCCCGAGACGGTGAGCACGACGGCGCTGGATCCGAGCACGGTCGCCGCGCTCGAGGTGCTCGCCCTGCTCGTCGACCCCGACCTGTCCATCGAGGAGCTCGAGCAGGTCGTCTACCGTGACGCAGCGCTCACGATCCGGGTGCTCCAGGCCGCGAACGCGGCGGCCTCGGGGGCCCGGCGCCGGTTCTCCTCGGTGCGCGAGGCCCTGGTCATGCTCGGCACCCAGCGGCTGAAGTCGTGGGTGATGCTCATGGTCGCCGCGAACGCCGGCGGATCCGACACGGCCCGGCTCACCGACGCCGTGATCCGCGCCAGGACCTGCGAGCTCCTCGCGGCGGTCGACGACCTGAGGCCGGACGTGGCGTTCACCGCCGGGCTCGTGAGCCGACTCGACGTGGTGCTGGGGATCCCGTTCGACGTCGTGCTGGAGAGGCTCGGGCTCTCCGGGGAGCTGCGCGAGGCGCTGGTGGCCCGCTCGGGCCCGCTGGGGGCCCTGCTCGGCGTCGTCGAGGACTACCTCGAAGGCACGCACGGCTGTGGCGACGAGCTGTCCCGCCGGATGGCCGAGGCGCACGTCCAGGCGATCGCCTGGGCCACCGGGACGCTCGCCAGGGCGTGAGCCCGCGGCCGGCCGGCTGTGCTTGACTGCGAGGCGCCCCAGCGCCGACCCGAAGGACGCCGTGATGACCCCCTCAGCCGTCAGGATCGAGGCCGACCTGCTGGTGCCCGGTCGAGGCGCACCCGTCACCGACGGCGTCGTGGTGCTGGACGGCGCGCGCATCGCGTATGCCGGGCCTGCCGCCGACGCGCCGCCGCACGACGGGCCGGTCACCAGGGTGCCCACCGTGATGCCGGGCCTGTGGGACACCCATGCGCACTTCATGGGGGTGCGCGACCTCGACCTCGGCAAGCTCCTGACCGAGCCGCACTCGGTGTCCGTGGCGCGGGCCGTGCGCTCGGCCGCCGACGTGATCCAGGCCGGGTTCACCAGCGTGCGGGAGCTGGGCGGGCACGGCGTCTTCCTGGCCCGCGCGATCGACGAGGGCACCCTGACCGGGCCGACGATCTACGCGGCCGGCTCCATCCTGAGCCCGACCGGCGGCCACGCCGACTTCCACGGGCAGTCGCTCGCGACGGTGATGGACTACAGCGCCCACGAGGGCGCCACCCAGCTGTGCGACGGGGTGCCGGACTGCCTGAAGGCAGTCCGCCTCCAGCTGCGCAAGAACGCCCGGGTCATCAAGATCTGCGCCTCAGGCGGCGTGCTCAGCGAGGTGGACCACCCGATCCACCAGCAGTTCTCGGGCGAGGAGCTGCGCGCGATCGTCGAGGAGGCCGGCCGCGCCGAGCGCGTCGTCGCGGCGCACTGCCACGGCAAGCCGGGCATCATGGCCGCCCTCGAGGCCGGCTGCCGCACCATCGAGCACGGCACCTACCTCGACGAGGAGGCCGCGACCGCGATGCGGGAGGCCGGCGCGATCCTGGTCTCGACGCGGGCGATCGTGGCGCGGATGACCCTGATGGTCGACAAGGTGCCGCCGTTCGCCGCGACCAAGATCCGGGCGATCGTCGACCGGCACGCCGAGTCGATGCACGTCGCGCGCGAGGCGGGCGTGACGATCGCGGCCGGGACGGACTTCGCCACCGTCGGCCCCGGCACGCTCGTCCCGCTCGGGCTGGACGGCGAGGAGCTGGGCCACCTGGTCGACGTCGGCTACACCCCGCTGGAGGCGATCGAGGCGGCCACCGCGAGCGCCCCCGCCACCCTCGGACCGCAGGCGCCCCGGTCGGGGCGGCTGGTCGCCGGGTACGACGCCGACGTCATCGCGGTCGACGGCGACCCGACCCTGGACGTCACGATCCTTGCGAACCCGGATCGGGTCACCCACGTCTGGAAGGCCGGGAGCCCGGTCAAGGCGCCTGCGGCCTGAGAGAGGGCGACGGGCGCCCGGACCCCAGGGGTGGGTCCAGGCGCCCGCGCCGTCTGGATGCAGCCTGCGCGGTCGGCTACAGCCCGACCGCCACGAGGGTGCCGTTGCCGAACACGTCCGTGGTGGCGTAGAGCGTCGACCCGCTCACGTCGACGTCGGCCGCGGCCGCGGCCGGCATGAACAGGGTCGCGGTGTGGGACCCGGCCGGGACCTCGAGCACCCCGTCGCCGAAGAGCGACGCGACGTACAGGTTGCCCGAGCCGTCGAAGGCGATCCCGGTGGGCGTCAGCAGCCCCTCGACCCACGGCGCGGCGGCGCCGCTCGCGGGGTCGACCCGGAAGACCGCGCCCCGCGCGCCGAGCACCGGGCTCTCCGGCCCGCCCGGCAGCGAGGAGACGTACACGGCGCCGTCCGGACCGATCGCCACGTCCGTCGGCACCGGCTCGAACGCGTAGGTCAGCCCGGCGCAGGACGGCACGCCGATCGCGCCCGCCTGCTCGGCGGACAGCTGGAGCGGACGCGGCGGGAGCACCGCGAGGGTGGCGATGTGCCCCGTCTTCAGGTCCACGGTCAGCACCGCGTTCGCGCCGGCGTCGGCGACGTACGCCGTGGTCCCGCGCACTGCGACCGCGTACGGGTGGGAGTCCAGCTCGCCGGTGTAGGACGCCGGCGCGCCGAGCGCGCCGAGCTCGGCGACGCAGGCCGGGTTCGCCGCGGCGTCGGCAGCCGAGAGCCCGTAGTGCGACCCGCCGTCGGGGTTCATGGTCGTCTCGTACGCACCGAGCTGGTCGGTGATGGTGGTCACGCGCCCGCGGCTGTCGATCGCCTTGAGCGACCCGGCGAGCGGGCGGGGGTCCTCGGGGCCGGCGCCCTGGCTCTCGAGCAGGTAGGTGGTCGAGCCCTGGTGGTCGGTGCCGGCGACGTCCCAGCCGGGGTTGGCGTAGAGCTGGGTGGTGTCGCGCCCGACCACGGACAGCACGCCGGCGAACTCCTCGGACACGGTCACCGCCTTGCCCGGACCGACCGAGAGGTGGAGCGGGCCGACGAGCCCGCTCGCCAGGACGGTGGGTTCGGCGGGCGGCGGGGCAGCGACGGCGGCCCCGACGGGGGCCAGGACCAGGAGAGCAGTAGCAGCGGCGAAGGCGGAGGTCTTCATTGATCGCTCCAGGTGAGGAGAGCCGCGGCCCGGGGTGTGGGCCTTGCCCCCTGTGCCGCTGAAGTTATCACCGGCCTCTACCGTGGGAAATAGCCGACGGGAGGTCGCGGGCATACCGCGATGCCGGGGCCGGCGACCCCGGCCCCGGCATCGCTCGATCCGCCTGGCCTACCCCTCGTTCGCCTGCGCCCACAGCGGCGCGACGCCGGGCTCCAGGATGCGCGCGTCCGGCAGCTCGTCGAGCCCGGTCTCGGCGCCGCCCGGCGTGTACACGACCACCAGCCGCAGCGGCCGCCAGATCGTGTTGTACGTCGAGTGCAAGGTGTTCGCCGGGATGTAGACGGCGTCGCCCTCGACGATCGGGAACGGCTCGCCGTCCTCGCCGACGGTCTGCACGCCCTCGCCGGAGATCACGTAGATGACCTCCTGCTCGTGGGGGTGCACGTGGGGGGCGTGCCCCTTGCCCGGGTAGACGATCACCTCACCGGTGGTCAGGTCGGCACCCGCGTCGAGGTGCGGGGTCACGAGCCACTTGATGGTGCCCCAGTCGAACGTGCGGGTCGCGACCTCCTCGGGCCGGCGAGCGATCGGGAGCGTGGTCATGTCGAGCCTCCTCGGGCCAGGTGCCAACCCGACCAGGCTGCGACACGGCGAGGCGCGCCGCTAGGCCGCCTGCGGCGAAGTGGCCCGACGACGGGCCGCACGCGGACGTTCCGCCGGACGCTACTCGCAGGCCCGGTCCAGCGGCTGCCAGCTCTGGTCGAGCCACACCGAGGGCGGCTCGCCCGAGCGACCTGCCGCGAGGCAGAAGGTCTCCGTGCTGGCCGAGACGAGGGTCACGTCCACGCCGGCATCGGGCTGCCAGCCGGACCGCACCAGGGCCCCGGGGTCGACCGTGAACCCGCCGTGCAGGTCGTGGAAGGCCTCCTGGGCGGCGCCCGCGGCCCCGAGCGCCTCGCTGATCTCCTGCGCGGACGTCGAAGGCGCCGGGGAGAGGCCCGACTGCCACAGGTCGACACCGACCACGCCGGCCGCCAGGACACCGGTCAGCGCCGTCGTGGCCACCAGGTGGCGCCGGGCGCGGTGCACGCGATGCACGCGGACCTCGCCGGAGCTCGTCGGCGGGCGGCGCTCCGGGGCGCGCGGCGAAGGGACGCCCGCGACGGGCGCGCCGAGGGCGACGGTGGGGTGGGCGGTCTGGGCCACGATCCCCCCTCTCTCCTCGGCTGCTACCCATGAGATCGACCGCGCTACACCCGTGCTTGAGGGGTCCGCCGGTCACGACACGCGGTGGCCGGCTCGGACCACACGTCCGGCCCACACCACGGGCCCTGCGGCGCCCGCGCGGGCCGGGTGAAATCCGCGCACCGTCTGGCATCCCGGCCGCAGGCCCGGCCAGACTGTCCAGGTCGCCCCCACCCCCCCACGACGCGGGCGACGCGGGCGACGCGGGCGCTGCGGCGAGCCTGCCCAACGGAACGAGGTGACGTGGACCGACTCACCGGCCCCGGCAGACACCGGGACGACCTTGCCGTCCTCGCCCGCAAGGCCGTGGCCGTCGGAATCGCCTTCTGCGCCCCGGTGCTCCTGGTGATCTGGCTGGCCGGTCGAGGCCAGGACCCCTGGATCCGGTGGGGATACCCGCCCCTGAGCGTCGCGCTCGTCGTCTTCGCGTGGGTGCTGCTGCGGCGGCCGCGGTGGGCGGGTCGCGCCGCGATCGTCACGCTCGTGGCGCTCGAGGTGTGGTGGCTCGCACTGATCGTCGGCCGGACGGCGGCGGCGCCCGACGCCGTGAGCGCCTGGAGCTCGCTGGCCCCGACACCGCTCCTGGACGTGGTGGTGTGCCTGGTCGTCGGCTTCCTGTTCCAGCGCACCCGCACCGCGCTGGCCCACGGCGGCGCCTACGCGGTGGCGGTGACCGTGACGCTCGTCTCGGCGCTGGCGCGGGTCCCGGGTGGAGAGGCCTACATCGGTACGGTGCTGCGGTACAGCGTCTACCTCGCCGTGGTCCTCATGCTGCTCCTGGTGCTCTCGCTCGCCAAGGAGCGGGTCGCCGCAGCGCTGGCCGACGCCGCCAGGGCCGACGCGACCGCCTCGCGGATGCGCGACATGGCCTACCTGGACGAGCTCACCGGGATCGCCAACCGGCGCCGGCTGATGGAGGAGCTGGGCCACCAGTCGGGCCTCGTGACCGCTGAACGCCCGGTCTCGGTCGTCTACTTCGACCTCGACCGCTTCAAGCAGCTCAACGACACCCGCGGGCACGAGCTCGGCGACCAGGTGCTGCGGCAGGTCGCCGAGGTCGCCGATCGACTGGTCCGCGACGGCGACCTGCTGGCCCGGCTGGGCGGTGAGGAGTTCGTGGTGGTCACGCCGGACACCGATCGCAGGCGCGCGGTCCAGCTCGCCGAGCGGCTGCGCGAGGCCCTGCCGGTCGAGCTCTCCGTGACGGTGGGAGCCTCGGTCACCGCAAGCTTCGGCGTGACCGAGCTTCGGGCGGGCGAGGACCCCGCTGCCGTCCTGCGCCGGGTCGACACGCTCATGTACCGGGCCAAGGCCGACGGCCGGGACCGCGTCTGCGTCGACCAGCCGGCGGGGACGAGGTCGGGGCGCTAGCCGAACGGCTCGCGCCGGGTTCGGCGGGCGGCTAGCGCGGGTCGAGCGCCCGCGCCGCGGCGCCACGCTGTGCGGGGACCTGCTGGGCGAAGCGCCGGGGCGACAGGTCGACCTCGTCCGCCACGCAGGGCCGTCCGAGGAGGTAGCCCTGGCCGAACCGGCAGCTCAACGCGCGCAGCGCGGCGAGCTGCGCGGGCCGCTCGATCCCCTCGGCGATCGTCGTCGCGCCGATCGCCTCGGCCATGTCCACGATCGCCCGGACGAGGCCCCGGGTCCGCTCGTCCCGGTCGACCTCGTCGACGAACGACTTGTCGATCTTGACGATGTCGATCGGGAACTCAGCGAGGTACGCCAGCGAGGACTGCCCGGTGCCGAAGTCGTCCAGGGCGATGCTCAGACCCATCCCGCGGGCGGCCTCGACCGTCGCGAGCGCGGCCTGCGGGTCCGCGATGATCGCGGTCTCGGTGATCTCGAGGCAGAGGCTGCGCGGGTCCAGGGACGAGGCCGCCACCACCGCGGCGAGCTCGGCCGGGAAGCCCGGGTCGCTCAGCTGGGCGGCGGACACGTTGATGGCCACGCTGGGCGCGGCGTCACGTCCGGTCGCCCACCGCTCCGCCTCCCGGACCGCGAGGTCCAGCACACGGGCGCCCACCACGCCGATGACGCCCGTGCGCTCCGCGAGGGGGATGAACTCGCTCGGCGGGATCGAGCGGCCGGCGGCGTCGGTCCACCGGCACAGCGCCTCCACGCCCACCACGCGCCCGTCCGCGAGGTCGATGACCGGCTGGAAGTGCGCGGTCACACGCCCGGACGCCACGGCACCGCGCAGGGCCCGGGCGAACCTTCGGTCACGCAGGACCAGCTCCGGCGATCGCGGCTGCTGGCGGGCGAACCACGCCACGACCACCCCGACGACGACGAGCAGCGTCATCCGGACCGCCCACTCGCCCACCGGCTGGCCGCCGAGGCGCGCGAGGTCGATCACCCCCGCCACCGGCATCAGCGGCCCCGCCGCGAGCCCTGCCAGCACGGCCAGCGTCGCCGCCGCACCCCGACCCACGAACGCGGCCAGGTAGACGATCGGCAGGTAGTACAGGTGCACCAGCCCGGTGGGTGACCCGTCGGTCCCCGTCCGCCAGACCAGGGCGGTGATGAGCAGCGCGATCAGGGCGACGCCGAGCACCGTCGGCCACGCGCCGGTCGCGAACCCGCCGGCGGTCGGCCGCGATCGCGCGACCGGCGGCGCGATGGTCGGTGGCATGGTGCGGCTCCCGTGGTCGGTCGTGCCTCGTGGGCATCGTCCTCATCGGCAGGGCGCGGTGGTCTCGAAGGCGTCCGCGGGCACGGGCCGCGCGAGCCGGACGCCGCGCGCGGGTCGCACACCGCGGATCCAGGCCTCAGTCCACGGGGTCGCGGACGATCGGGCAGGTCATGCAGTGCCCGCCGCCGCGGCCGCGGCCGAGCTCGGCTCCCACGATGGGCAGCACCTCGACACCCGCCTGCCGCAGCAGGGTGTTGGTGTGCACGTTGCGGTCGTAGGCCATCACCACGCCGGGCGACAGGGCCAGGAGGTTGGCTCCCGAGTCCCACTGGGTGCGCTCGCGCACGTAGACGTTGCCGCCGGTCTCGACCACCCGGAGCCGGTCGAGTCCCAACGCCCCGGCCACCGTGTCGAGGAACGTCCCGGAGTCCTTGCGCAGCTCCACGCCGCCGGGCCGGTCCGAGGGGTAGTACGAGAATGCCTCGATGCCGTGCACGATGTCGGGGTACAGCAGCACGAGGTCCCGGTCGGCGAACGTGAGCACGGTGTCCAGGTGCATGGTGGCGCGCATCTTGGGCAGCGCCGCGACGATCACCCGATCCACGACGTCGTTGTCGAACAGCGCCTTGGCGAGCTGCCCGATGCCCTGGCGCGAGGTCCGCTCGCCCATCCCCACCAGCAGCGTCCGGTGGCCGATCGGCATCACGTCGCCGCCCTCGAGGGTGGCCAGACCCCAGTCGTGGGTCGGGTCACCCCACCACTCGGTGACCTTCCCGGCGAACCGGGGGTGGTACCGGTAGATCGACGTCGTGAGGATCGTCTCCTCGCGTCGCGCCGGCCAGTACAGCGGGTTCAGGCTGACGCCGTCGTGGATCCAGCAGGTGGTGTCGCGGGTGTAGAGCGTGTTGGGCAGCGGAGGGAGCAGGTACTCGTTGGTCCCGGTGGCGTCGGTGACCAGGCGGAGCATGTCGCCGCCCAGCTGCTCGGGGAACTCGTCGGTGGACAGGCCCCCGATCAGGGTCTCGGCGAGCTCCCGGTCCGGCAGGTCGTCGAGGTAGCCACGGACCTCGTCCACCAGTCCCACGCCGACGCGGTTCGGCACCACCTGGTGGTCCAGGATCCACGCCTTCGCCTCTGGCACCGCGACCGTCTCGGTGAGCAGGTCGTGCATCTCGAGCACCTCGACGCCGCGGTCGCGCATCGTGGCCACGAAGTCGGCGTGGTCCCGCTTGGCGTTCTCCACCCACATGACGTCGTCGAAGAGCAGGTCGTTGCAGTTGGTGGGCGTCAAGCGCTCGTGCGACCGGCCGGGCGCGCAGACCAGCACGGTGCGCAGCTGCCCGACCTCGGAGTGGACACCGGGCAGCTCGCCCATCGCACGTCCTCGGGTCTCGACCGGACCTGGCCCGTCGACTGTAGCGGGTGGGGGTCGGCGGCGCCCTGGCCGCTCAGCCGTTCTCGGCCTGGAACATCCAGCGCTGCTTCTCGAGCTCCGCGACGATCCCGATGAGCAGGTCCTGCGTGACCGGGTCGGCCTTCTCGGTCTCGTCGATCTGCTGGCGCAACCGGGCGATGACGGCGCTGAGCTGCGCGACGAACCACGAGATCACGTCGTCGTCGGACACCCAGCCCACCGGGTGCTCGGCGATCACCGACTCCTCGGCGACCGTCACGGCCCTGCCGTCCGGGGGGACCCCGATCGCCGCTGCCCGCTCGGCAACGGTGTCCGAGAAGTCGCGGGCCGCCGTCACCACCTCGTCGAGCTGGAGGTGCACGCTGCGGAAGCGCGGGCCGGTCACGTTCCAGTGCGCCTGCTTGGCCACCAGGGACAGGTCGACCAGGTCGGTCAGCACCGCCTGGAGCGCCGCTCCCGCGATCCGCTGCTCGCCCTCGCCCAGGGTTCCTGTGATCTCCACGTCGTCCTCCTCGAACAGGTGACTGATCACCTACGACCGTACGTCGTCGACCGATACCCCGCAGGACCTTCGCGCCCCGACCACGTCCGTGTGAACAGCGTTGCCACCCGCGCGTTGTTCCTGGTCGTCGGCCGCGTCGAGGGCCATAGTTGGCGACGACCGGACACCCGGCCGCCGGAAGGGGAGAGTCGCGGGCACCGCACCCGGAGCCCGTGCGCTCGGCGGACCACGACCCACCGAGGGGCGATGCGACGCACCAGCTGGCTGACGTCTCCGACGCCGCCCAAGACCCTGCGCGACCGTGCGCTCGCTCGGACGGTCACGCTGCATCCGTGGCTCGCCGGGGTGGCGACCGCGGCGGGCCTGGCCGCGTGCTGGGCGCTGGTCTGGGTCACCGGCGGTTCGCAGCGGGCCTTCACCCACACGTTCTACGTGCCGATCGTGTTCGCCGCCGTGCGGTTCGGGCTCCGCGGGACGCTCCTGACCAGCCTCAGCGCCGCGGCGCTTGCCGGACCGCTCATGCCGCTCGACACCGCTTCCCGTGAGCTCCAGGACCCCGCCGGCTGGCTCACCCGCGCGGTGATGTTCTTCGCGGTCGGCACCCTGGTCACCTTCACCCTCGAGGCTCGCCAACGCGCCGCCGAGCGCCAGCTCGCCCGTGACGTGCGCGAGACCCTCGGGGCGGTGAACCTCCGACCGGTGGACAGTGCGCTGGTCCCGCACGTCGAGACGGTGCTCGAGACCGGCCGGTTCCACACGGTCTTCCAGCCGATCTACGCGCTCAGCACCGGCCTGCTGCTCGGGGTGGAGGCCCTGACGCGGGTGGACGTCGCGCCCTACCGGTCCCCGGACCAGTGGTTCGCCGCTGCGCGCGAGATCGGACGCGGCGTCGACCTGGAGATCGCCGCGGTGCGCACCGCCATCGAGACCGCGAGCATCCTCCCCTACGGTGTCGAGCTCGCCGTGAACGCCTCCCCCGCGACGCTGGCGGACCCACGGCTGCTCGAGATCCTCTCCCGGGCCGGACGCCCGATCGTCGTAGAGATCACCGAGCACACCGGGATCGAGGACTACGAGGCGCTCGGCCGGCGGATCGAGGCGCTGCGCAGCATGGGCGTGCGGATCGCGGTGGACGACGCCGGCGCGGGGGTCGCGAGCCTCCAGCACATCGTCCAGCTCGCCCCGCACATCATCAAGCTCGACATCTCGCTGGTCCAGGGCGTCGCGACCAGCCCCCTGCGCCGCGCCCTCGCCGGCTCGTTGATCGAGTTCGCGGAGCAGACCGGCGCCCAGCTGCTGGTCGAGGGCATCGAGGACGCAGAGGACCTCGCCATCTGGACCTCGCTCGGTGCCCACGCAGCCCAGGGGTTCCTCATCGGGCGACCCTCGGCGCTCCCCGTCCCCGAGATCTCGATGGCGATCGCGCGTGGCGACGGCGGCGGACGCGCGGGCCGACGGGGCTGAGCGGGATCGACGGGCACGATCGGACTCGGGCCGAGCCACCGTTGGACTCGGGCCGCGGAGCACGCCCGAGCTCGGGCGGCTGCCGTAGCCTCCTCGGGTGAGCACCCCGGAGTGGACGCCACAGCGCCGGATCACCCCGGAGCTCGCGTCGGCGGAGATCGCCCGCCAGTTCCCCGAGCTCGCAGGCCTGCCGGTCCGCCCTTTCGACTCCGGCTGGGACAACGCGGTGCTGGCCGTGGGCGACCGATGGCTCTTCCGCTTCGTCCACCGCGAGATCGCCGTCGACGGCTCGCGTCGCGAGCTCGCGGTGCTCGGCTCGGTGGGCGAGCTACCGCTCCCGGTGCCCCGACCCAGGTTCGTCGGCCGACCGTCCCACGACGTGCCGTGGCCCTTCTGGGGGGCGGAGCTGCTGCCGGGCGTCGGCCTCGCCGAGTCCGGCCTGCCGGTCGAGCACCGCGGGACCGTCGCTGCGGAGCTGGGCGGGTTCCTCCGTGCGCTGCACGACCCTGCCCGGCTCGGCGGGCTCGGTGAGCTTCCTGTCGACCCGCTCGGCCGGGGCGACCCCGCGCGCCAGGCCACCCGGGCCGAGCTGCGCCTGGCGACGATGGCGGCGGAGGGGCCGGACGGCGTCCGCGACCGTGCGGCCGAGCTGCTCGCGCGGTCCGGTCCCCTGCGCCGGGCCGCAGCCCGGCTGGGTCCCGGTGAGGGACGCGTGCTCGTGCACGGCGACCTGCACGCCCGGCACGTCCTGGTGGACGGCGCGCGGCCGTCCGGGGTGATCGACTGGGGCGACACGGCGATCGCCGACCCGGCGGTCGACCTGATGGCTGCCTGGGCGGCCTTCGGCCCGGCCGAGCGCGAGGTGTTCTGGTCGGCCTACGGCCCCGCGGGTGCCGACCGACGGCTGCGGGCCCGCGTCACCGCGCTGCACGTGTGCGCGGCACTCGCCTCCCAGGCCGCGGCCGACGGCCAGCAGCTCGTTCTCGCCGAGGCGCTGGGCGGGGTCGAGCGCGCCTGCGACGACCCGACCTGATCAGCCGGTCGGCGTGGACGCGTCAGCCCTGCGGCGAGAGCACGAACCCGGTGCCGCCCTCGGCCGGAGCGGCGTCGAGCTGCTGGTCGGCGAGGAGCGACGCGGTGGTCGGTTCGACGAAGACCCGCGCGCCGTCGGCCTCGATGAGCTGGTCGCCGTCCACCGGCTCGGTGACGAGCGACAGGTCGAACGTGCCCTGCTGGCTCGACTCGGCGATCCGCATCCCGCCCGCGGCTGGCAGGCCGGCACGCTCGGCGAGGTCGTGGACCGCGTGTCGGGCGTTGTCGGTGAGGGTGAGCATGGTCTCTCCTTGGCTTGGGGACGGCGCGCCCGGTCCGGCGTCACCGTGCGGCGCGCTCCGTGCGGCGCACCTGATCGGCACGCGCGGCGTGCCTCGCTGTCCCACCACGGTCACCCGGGAGCGCTGGGAGGACAACCGCACGGTCGCGACCGTCCGCCCAGCGGACCAGGTCCGTGTCACCGATCGGGACGCGTTTGCCCCTCGGAGCGTCGGCGTGGTGGGACCGGCGTGGCTAGGGCGTGCGTCCGTCCTCGGGCGGACGCCGCTCCCCGGGTGGCCGCCCCTCCTCGGACTGGCGGCGCTCCTCCGGTGGGCGCAGGCCCTCGGCGTGGAGCTCGCGCTCGGCGATCACCGCCTCGCCGGGGCCGGTGAACGCCCTGGACCGCTCGATCGCGGACAGGCTCCCGGTGAACAGCCCGGTGTCCCGCCCGCCGTCCACGAGCACGGTCTCCTCGCCGGTGGGCCGCCGACGCCTGGTGGCCGGCAGGTCAGCGGTCGGGGGCAGGGCGCCGACCTCGTCCCCCGCCGGGGCCGCCGGCTCGCGGCCTTCCGGCGACGCGGGCGGCGAGGACTCCCACCGGGTGCGCGGCAGCGCCTCGGGGTGCTCGCGCTGCAGCCACGCGACCAGTCCCTCGCGCACCGCGCAACGCAGGTCCCACAGGGTGGGCGCGTCGGCCGCCGACGCGAGCGCGCGCACCCTCACCCGACCGTCGACGGCGTCGGTCACCTGGAGCACGCCCACCCGGTGGTCCCACAGCTCGCTGGCCTGGAGCAGACGCATCAGCTCGGCGCGCATCCGGCCGACCGGCACGGTCCAGTCCACGTCCAGCTCGACGGTTCCCAGCAGGTCGGCCGCGCGTCGGGTCCAGTTCTCGAACGGGGTCGTCGCGAAGTACGTCGACGGCAGGATGAGACGGCGGTCGTCCCACACGTGCACCACGACGTAGGTCATGGTGATCTCCTCGATCCGGCCCCAGACACCGTCCACCACCACGACGTCGTCGAGCCGGATCGCGTCGGTGAAGGCCAGCTGCATGCCCGCGAACACGTTGGACAGCGACGTCTGCGCCGCCAGCCCGGCGATCACCGAGATCAGGCCGGCCGAGGCCAGCAGCCCGGCGCCCACCGTGCGCGCCTCCTTGAACGTCATCAGCGCCCCGGCGATCGCTGCGACCACCAGGATCAGGACGGTCAGCCGGCGCGCGACGCTGATCTGGGTGCGCACCCGGCGGGCGTGGCGGTCGTCGCTGCCCTCGACCCGGTAGCGGGCCAGCGCGGCGTCCTCGCCGACGAACGCCAGCGCCCCGATCAGCCACGCCCCGGCGAGGATGAGGGCGATCTGGAGGCCGTGCTGGACCCACGTCATCCACCCGGGTCTGGGGTTGTCCGGCGTCGCCACGAGCAGCGCGACCCACAGCAGCACCACGACCAGCACGGTGCGCAGCGGGCGCCGCGCCCGCCGTGCGAGGTTGTCGGCGAGCCAGGTGCGGCGCCCGGCGGCCCTGGTGACCGCGGCGAGCACCTCGGCGAGCACGAGGGCGACGATGAGGGCGATGGCCACGGCCAGGACGACCGCGACGCCGCTGGTCACGGCCTGGGGGACGTCGGCTGCGAGGTGTAGCACCGCCCCAGGCTAGGCCCGACCCGCAGAACCGGCAGTGCTGTGCCGCCCGATGGCCCCACCGCGCGCGCTCGTGTTGGAAAATGTTTGAACATGCAGGATTCTGTCGAGTAGGATCGCGGCATGACATGGATGGTCACCGGCGGTGCCGGCTACATCGGTTCCCACGTGGTGCACGCCTTCCTCGACGCGGGGATCGACGTGGTCGTGGTCGACGACCTGTCGAGCGGGCACCCCGAGTTCGTCCCCGCACAGGTGCCGTTCGCCAAGGGCACCGTGCTGGACGAGGCGCTGCTCACCGCGACACTGCGCGAGCACGCCTGCGAGGGCGTGGTGCACCTGGCCGGGTTCAAGTACGCCGGGGTCAGCGTCCAGCGCCCCCTGCACACCTACGCCGAGAACGTCTCGGGCACCCTGGCGCTGCTTCGGGCGATGGCCGAGGCGGACGTCGCCAACATCGTCTTCTCCTCCTCCGCCGCGGTCTACGGCACCCCTGACGTCGACCTGGTGACCGAGGACACCCCGCCCGCCCCCGAGTCGCCGTACGGCGAGTCGAAGCTGGTGTGCGAGTGGATGATCCGCGACCAGGCGCGCGCGACGGCGACCGGCCCCGTGCCACTGCGACACACCTCGTTGCGCTACTTCAACGTCGTCGGGTCCGGCCCGGAGCACCTGTACGACTCGAGCCCCCACAACCTGTTCCCCCTGGTGCTCGACGCGCTCGTCGCAGGTCGGACACCGAAGGTGTTCGGCACCGACTACCCCACGCCGGACGGGTCGTGCGTGCGGGACTACGTCCACGTGGCGGACCTGGCCGCGACCCACGTGGCAGCGGCCCGCGCTCTCGCGGCCGGCCGCGACCTGGCCCCGGTGTACAACCTCGGCAGCGGCACGGGCTCCTCCGTGCTGGAGATCATGACCGCGATGGCCGACGGCACGGGCATCGCGTTCAGCCCCGAGATCGCGCCGCGCCGCCCCGGCGACCCGGCGCGGATCGTCGCGTCCGGCGATCTCGCCGCGGCCGACCTGGGATGGACCATGACCCGCGACCTCACCGACATGGTCGCCAGCGCCTGGCACGCGAGGCAGGTCGCCGAGGGGTTGCTGCGCCCCGAGCGCTGAGACCCGCGCCTACCGCGTCACCGGCGCGACCCGCTGCAGATCGGCGAGCCGACCGACGGCCTGCTCGAGGACGCGCTCGCTGCCCGCGTACACGCCGGACGGCCGCGGCCAGTGCAGCACCACGTCGGTGAACCCGAGCGCCGCCGCGCGCTCGACGCCCTCGACCAGCACGTCCACCGACGCCAGGGAGAACACCGGCGCACCGTCGATGCTGAGGTAGCGGTCCACGTCCCCCGGCGACCTGCCGGCCTCGCGCGCCGCGCGGTCGAACCGCTCGACGAGCCCGGCGAGCCCGGCCCACCAGCGCTCCTGGTCCGCGGCCGCCCCACCCTCGCCCAGCCCCGCGAGCGCGGGCCCGTACGTGCCCCAGCCCTGCCCGTACCTCGCCGCGACGCGCATCGCCCGCGGGCCGTTCGCGGCGACCACGAACGGCACCCGGGGCTGCTGCACGCAGCCCGGCAGCATGCGCGCGCCCCTGGCCCGGTACCACTCGCCCTCGTGGTCCGTGACCGGCTGGCTGAGCAGCCGGTCCATGAGATGGCAGAACTCCGCGAACCGGTCCGCCCGCTCGCCCGCGGTGACGGACGTGCCGAGCACGTCCGCGTCGAACCCGGTCCCGCCGGCGCCCAGGCCCAGCAGCAGCCGCCCGCCGCTGACGTCGTCCAGGCCCATCACGTCCTTGGCGAACGGCACCGGGTGGCGGAAGTTCGGCGAGGCGACCCAGGTGCCCAGCCGGATGCGCTCGGTGACCACGGCCGCCGCGGTCAGCAGCGGCACGGTGGCCAGCCACGGCCCGTCGGCGAGGGAGCGCCAGGCCAGGTGGTCGTAGGTCCACGCGTGGTCGAACCCCCACTCCTCGGCCGCGCGCCAGCGACGCTCCGCGGCCGACCACCGGTCCTCCGGCAGCAGCACGATCCCGATCCGCATCCGGCTCCCTCTCGCGTTCAGTCCCAGCCGAGCTCGTGCAGGCGTTCGTCGTCGATCCCGAAGTGGTGGGCGACCTCGTGCAGGACGGTGACCGCGACCTCCTCGACGACGTCCTCGACACTGTCGCAGATCGCCAGGGTCGGCAGGCGGAAGACCGTGATGCGATCGGGCAGGGAGCCCGCCGCCCACCAGGCGTCCCGCTCGGTGAGGGCGACGCCCTCGTACAACCCGAGCAGGTCCTGCTCCTCCCCGTCGGGCGGGAGGTCCTCGACCAGCACGACGACGTTGTCCATCATGGCGACGAGGTCCTCGGGCAGCAGGTCGAGGGCGTCGCGCACCGCGTCCTCGAACGCCGACCGGGACATCTCGACCACGGCCCCCATCCTGCCTCCAGCAGGGCTCCCGAGTGGCATCCCGAGCGGCTTCCGAGTCGCCCCGGCGCCGCCCGGACGGACCCGCCTTTGGAGATCGTGCACCTAGCCCGTATGATTCCCGAGGTTCTGGGCGTGTCGACGTCCCGGGCGCCCTACCCGGCCCCCATCGTCTAGCGGCCTAGGACCCCGCCCTTTCACGGCGGTAGCACGGGTTCGAATCCCGTTGGGGGTACGAACTACCTGGACCTTGTCCACACAAGGCCCCGTAGCGCAGTTGGTTAGCGCGCCGCCCTGTCACGGCGGAGGTCGCGGGTTCAAGTCCCGTCGGGGTCGCTCGTCGGTCCGGTCACGAGCCGGACCGTGGCTCGGCCACTTAGCTCAGTTGGTAGAGCGTTCGACTGAAAATCGAAAGGTCGGCAGTTCGACCCTGCCAGTGGCCACCACCATCGCCCCGCCCGCGGCTCGCGGCGCGGGGCGTCGTGGTTCCGGGCCGGGTGCGCCCGTACGCCGCCGCGGCGCCGAGGCCGAGGGCGCATCGGACGAAGGGCATGCGTCCGGGCCCCGGTCCGTGGACAATGATCAGAACCGGCGCGCTGGCCCGTCGTCGTCGGCGGCTGCCCAGGACGCACCCGTAGGGCTGCGGAAGGACGTGGTGACGTGAACGGCCGTTCCGAGACCAAGCCGTCGATCGGCGAGCTGGTCTCCCTCCTGTCGGAGAAGACCTCCCAGCTGGTCAAGGACGAGATCCGGCTGGCCAAGGCCGAGATGGCCGACAAGGCCAAGCACGCCGGGGCCGGGGTCGGCATGTTCGTCGGCGCCGGGCTCTTCGCGTTCTTCGCGCTGGCGACGCTCATCGCCTGCGCCGTGCTGGGGCTGGCCAACGCCGTGCCGGCCTGGCTCGCCGCACTGATCGTCGCCGTCGTGCTGCTGCTGATCGCCGGCGTGCTCGGCGCCGTCGGCAAGAAGATGCTCGACGGGGCGTCCGGCCCCGTGCAGGCAGCCGAGAGCATCAAGGCGGACGTCGCCGCCGTGAAGGAGGGACTGGGTCATGAGCGCAGCTGAGGACATCCAGGCCGACATCGTCCGCACCCGCGCCGAGCTCCAGGCCGCGGTCGACGAGCTCTCCGACCGGCTCAACCCCAAGGCGAACGTGCTGCGCGCGCTGGACGAGGCCAAGGTCGCGATGGACGACGTCCGCCGCCGGGTCACCCGCGAGGAGCGCGGTCCGGACGACCCCGAGCCCACCACCACCGGCTGGGTCGTGCTGGGCGCCGGCGCGGCCGCCGCGGCGGCGATCGTCGCCGGCGTCGCGCGCAAGCTGTAGTCAGCCCGCCGTCCACAGGTGCTGCGCGGCGTAGCCGCGCCACGGCCGCCAGCGCTCGGCCGCCCGCAAGGCGGCGGCCGGGTCCAGGCCGCCCAGCCGGCGGCGCAGCACCAGGTCGTGCGCGGGGAACGCGTCGAGGTCTCGCAGGCCGCGCAACGCCACGTAGTCCGCGGTCCACGGTCCGACGCCCGGCAGGGCCAGCAGTGCCCGCCGCGCCGCCGCCACGTCGGCCCCCGGCGTCAGGTCCAGCCCGTCGGCGAGCGCCGCGGCCAGTCCCACCACGGTCCGCGCCCGCGCCTGGGTGAGCCCGATCGCGCGGACCTGCACCACGCCCGCGTCCGCGATCGCCGCCGGCCGCGGGAACACCCGCAGCCCGTCCGGCCCGGGCTCGCCGAGCAGCGCGGCGAGGCGGCCACCCAGGGTGCGGGCCGCGGCCACGCTCACCTGCTGCCCGAGCACCGTGCGCAGGGCGAGCTCGGCCGGGTCGACGGTCCCGGGCACCCGCAGGTCGGGTCGCGCACGCCACAGGGGCCCGATCGTCGGGTCGTCGGCGAGCGCCGCCCCCGCGGCCGCGTGGTCGGCGTCGAGCCCCACCCACCGGGACACCGCCGCCATCGCGCCGTCGGGCGCGGCCAGGACGGCGGCCGCGCCTGCGCGGGACACCGTCGCGGTCACCCAACCGTCCTCGGTGGGCACCGGACGACGAACCTGCCCGAGGGCGGCGTCCTCGACCCCCGGGATCGCGCGGGCCGCGACGAACGCCCACCACGCGGGGTCGACGCGCGGCAGCGCGCCGCGGGTCACGAGCGAGGACGCCTCAGGCGCCCGCGGCCCGGCGCGGTCCCGAGCCCTGCGACCCCGTGCGCGTCCCGGTGCCCCGCGAGGTGGCCGAGCCGTGCGGCCGTGCCTGACGCGAGGCCGTCGAGTGCGATGTCGCGTCGGCCTCGGAGCCGGCCCGCGGCCCCGGCACGCCCATCAGGGCGAGGACCTCGGACTCCAAGAAGCGCCGGTGCCCGCCGAGCGTCCGGATCGCGGAGAGCTTGCCCGAGCGGGCCCACCGGGTCACCGTCTTCGGGTCCACGCGGAACAGCGCCGCGACCTCTGCTGGGGTCAGGAGGGTCTCGTGCTCCCGCGACGGTGTGTCCATGTCCACCCCTCTCGTCGTGGTGGCGGCGTCATCCGGAGGGAAGCGCGGCTTCGTTACCGCTTCGTGACCACGGTACCCGCTCCCGGTCGCCGACGCGTTTCCGCAGGCGGTGTGGCGGGCCGTACGTCCCTGGCGGACCCGAGACAGGCCCGTCAGCCGGGTCGGTCGCAGGAATGGTGCGAGACCCTGTAGCGTTAGCCCAGGAACCAGCACTCCGGGGCCGCACCTGCGAGGTGCCGCCCCGCTGCCATGTGATGAGGGGGTCGATCGCCATGGGGCGCGGCCGTCAGAAGGCGAAGCAGACCAAGGTCGCTCGCGAGCTCAAGTACTCGATCTATGAGCCCAACTACAAGGCTCTCGAGCAGGAGCTGACCTCCCAGCAGCGCCATGACGCCGAGAGCGGTGCCGACGGCTACGGCGACTGGGTCGACGACGAGGACGACGACCAGGACGAGTGAGCCTCAGGCCCGGTAGCTCCCGGTGAGCCGGACCGCCCCTCCGGCGACCCCCTTCGTGCCGCGGACCAGGCCTGCGGCGTCCGCGTCCGTCTCCTCGGCGACCTCGCCGAGCACCCACGGCGCCATCCCCGCATCGGCGAGCAGCCGCACCGCGTCGTCGACCGCGTCCTGAGGCAGCACGGCGACCATCCCGACACCCAGGTTGAGGGTGCCCTCCAGGTCCGACCACGGCACCTGACCCAGACGCCGCACCAGGTCGAACACCGGTGGCACGCGCCAGCCCGAGCGGTCGACGGTGGCGACCAGACCCTGGGGCAGCACCCGGGCGAGGTTCGCCGCGAGGCCGCCACCGGTCACGTGGGTCAGTGCGTGCAGCGGCACGGCGTCGGCCAGGTCCAGGCACGCCTTCGTGTAGAGCCTGGTCGGGGTGAGCAGCTCCTCCCCGAGCGTCCGGCCGAGCTCCGGCACGTCCCGCTCGAGCGACCAGCCCGCGACGTCGACCACCCGGCGCACCAGGGAGAACCCGTTGGAGTGCAGGCCGGAGGACGCCATCGCGACCAGGACGTCGCCGGCGCGGACCCGGTCCGGCCCCAGCAGCGCGTCGGCCTCGACCACACCGGTCGCGGCGCCGGCCACGTCGTACTCGTCCGGTCCGAGCAGGCCCGGGTGCTCCGCCGTCTCGCCGCCCACCAGCGCGGTGCCGGTGAGCGCGCACGCCTCGGCGATGCCCCTGACGATCGCCGCGACCCGCTCGGGCACCACCCGGCCGCACGCGATGTAGTCGGTCATCACCAGGGGCCGGGCGCCGACCACCACGATGTCGTCGACCACCATGCCCACCAGGTCGTGGCCGATCGTGTCGTGCACGTCCATCGCCTGCGCGATCGCGACCTTGGTGCCCACGCCGTCGGTCGAGGTGGCCAGCAGCGGGCGACGGTAGGAGAGCAGCTCGCTGGCGTCGTACAGGCCGGCGAACCCGCCGACCCCGCCGAGCACCTGCGGACCGTGCGTGGCGCGTACCGCGTCCTTCATGAGCTCGACGGCGCGGTCCCCCGCCTCGGTGTCGACGCCGGCGGAGGCGTAGGTGATCGGTTCGCTCACGGCTGCTCCAGGGCCGTGCCACCGCCGACGCCGCCCACCAGCGTCGCCAGGCCGTCGTCGCCGAGCAGCGGCTGGTCGACCAGCGCCGCGCCCAGCCGCTCGGCAGGAGGCAGCGGGATCGGGTAGTCGCCGGTGAAGCACGCCGTGCACAGCCGGGTCGCCGGCTGGCCGGACGCGCCGATCATGCCCTCCAGCGAGATGTAGCCCAGCGAGTCGGCACCGATCGAGCGCCCGACCTCCTCCGCGTTGAGCCCGGTCGCGATGAGCTCGGCGCGGGTGGCGAAGTCGATGCCGTAGAAGCAGGGCCAGCGCACCGGCGGCGACGAGATCCGCACGTGCACCTCGGCGGCGCCCGCCTCGCGGAGCATCCGCACCAGGGCCCGCTGGGTGTTCCCACGCACGATCGAGTCGTCGACCACCACGAGGCGCTTGCCGTGGATGACCTCGCGCAGCGGGTTGAGCTTGAGCCGGATGCCCAGCTGGCGCAGGGTCTGCGAGGGCTGGATGAACGTCCGGCCGACGTAGGCGTTCTTCACCAGGCCCTGGGCATAGGGGATGCCCGACTCGTCGGCATAGCCGATCGCCGCGGGCGTCCCCGACTCCGGCACCGGGATGACCAGGTCGGCCTCGGCGGGGTGCTCGCGGGCCAGCGCACGGCCCATGTCGACCCGGGCCGAGTGCACCGAGCGCCCGTTGATGGTGGTGTCCGGGCGGGCCAGGTACACGTACTCGAACACGCAGCCGGTGGGCTGGGCGGCCGCGAACCGCGAGCTGCGCAGCCCGTCGGAGTCGATCGCGATGAGCTCGCCCGGCTCGACCTCGCGCACCACCGAGGCGCCGACGATGTCCAGCGCCGCGGTCTCACTGGCCACCACCCAGCCACGCTCCAGGCGGCCGAGCACCAGCGGGCGCACGCCGTGCGGGTCCCGCGCCGCGTACAAGGTGTGCTCGTCCATGAAGACCAGGGAGAACGCCCCGCGCAGCCGGGGCAGCACCTCCAGGGCGGTGGCCTCCAGCGTGTGGTCCGGGTCGCCGGCGAGCAGCGCGGTGATCAGCGCCGTGTCGGTGGTGTTGCCCCGGGCCAGCTCGCCGCGGCGGCGCGAGCCGTACCGCTCGGCGACCAGGTCGATCAGCTCCGCGGTGTTGGTGAGGTTGCCGTTGTGGCCCAGCGCCACGGTGCCACCGGCGGTGGGGCCGAGGGTGGGCTGGGCGTTCTCCCACACCGAGGCCCCGGTGGTGGAGTACCTCGCATGGCCGATGGCCAGGTGCCCGTGCAGGGCGTTGAGCGCGGTCTCGTCGAACACCTGCGAGACCAGGCCCATGTCCTTGTAGACCAGCAGCTGCTCGCCGGTCGAGGTCGCGATGCCGGCCGACTCCTGCCCGCGGTGCTGCAGGGCGTACAGGCCGAAGTAGGTGAGCTTGGCGACCTCCTCGCCGGGGGCCCAGACCCCGAAGACGCCACAGGCGTCCTGGGGGCCCTTCTCGCCGGGGAGCAGGTCGTGGGTCAGTCGTCCGTCAGGCCGCGCCACGCGCACATGGTCCCACACGGCCGACGGACCGGCGCCCGCGCGCCCGTCCCTCGAACGCCTCGCGCCGGTCTGTCGGACGGCGTCATGCCGCGCCGCCCGGCGGGGCCCGCCTGCTCGTTCCGCAGGCCCCGCCGGGCGCCGTCATCGCCTCAGTCGGCGAGCGCGCAGGCGTGCCCGTCCAGCGCGAAGCCGGTCGGGTCGCCGGGGCCGCTCCGGCCGGACAGGCCGATCGCGGCGAAGGCCACGCCGTCGTCGATCACCGGGGTGTGCTTCTTGCCGGTGACGCTCACCTGGTCCCCGTGCTGGCGGAGCCTGACGCCGATGCCGGCGAGGTACCGGTCACCGTCGGCGGTCCAGGTCAGCTCCCAGCCCGCGGACAGCGGCTCGGTCACGTGGAGCCGCACCAGGGCCGCGAACGTCCGGTGCTTGCCCACGACCTGGTAGTCGACGGTGCAGTACGCCGGGACGCTGACGCCGGCCAGGATCGGGTCGTGGTCCGAGGCCCGGTACACGCTGGTCGGGTCCGGGTAGGCGCCGTAGTACCCGCGGGCCGACCACTCCGAGGCGTTGATGTCCCACACGTGGGCGCCGGTGAGCCGCTCGGCGAGCGCCGGGCTGGCGAGCACGTGGTCCAGCGAGCCGCGCTCACCGTCGTACGTGTAGGTGTACTCGCCGGTCGCGAGGGTGGGCACGACGTCGGTGTACCCGGCGTCGAGGAACACCTGGACCGGGTCCTCGTGGGCGTAGGAGTTCAGGTCGCCCATGATCGCCACCGAGTCCACCCCGGTGTCCGCGACCAGCTGGTCCGCGAGGTCGCGCACCGCGGTGGCCTGCTCGACCCGCTCGGCGTTGAACTGCCCCTGACCGTCGGCGGGGTCCTCCCCGTCACCGCTCTTGGACTTGAAGTGGTTCGCGATCACGACGAACTCGCCACCGCCGCCCTCGACGGGGTCGAACTCCTGGGCGATCGGCTCGCGCGCGATGTCCCAGACCGTCTCGTCGACGTCCGTGGTCGCCGCCCCGACCGGGCTGACGGCCGCGGGCTTGTAGATGATCGCGTTCATGATCACGTCGGTCTCCGGCGCCCCGTCGCCGTAGAGCGCGGCGGGTGTGGGCACGTACGCCCAGGTCCCCGCGCCTGCGGCGGCGTTGAGGCCGTCGACCAGGTCCGCGAGCGCCGCGTCGGGCGTGTCGGACCCGAAGTGGATCGCGTTCTCGATCTCCTGCAGGGCCACCACGTCGGCACCCAGGGCATTGATCGCCGCGACGATCTTGGCCTTCTGGATGTCGAACTCGGCCTGGTTCTCGGCGCCGCGGGCGAGCGGGTCGTCGTCGCTGAACGTCGTGAAGTAGTTGTAGACGTTGAACGTGGCCAGGTGCAGGTCGCCGCCCACCTCGCCGGGCGCGGCGGGCCGCGGGTCCAGCGTGGTGAAGGAGGCCTTCTCGTCGGCCGGCGTCGAGGCGTCGATCGGCAAGGTCGGCTGCAGACGCCACTCGTCGTACCCGTAGGACAGCACGTACGTGAGGTCGCCGGAGTCCAGCTGGTCGCCCACGCGGACCACGTGGTCGGCCGTCAGGTACGGCTGGGTGGCGGTCGTGACCTGCTGGCTCTTGCCGTCGTCCAGCAGCAGCCGGCGTGCGGCGTTGTCGGCGGCGACGGCGTCGGCCTCGGCGCCCGGCCGGTACTGCTCGGTGCTCTTGACCAGCGGGTCCAGGCCGGCGGACAGCCAGACCGTGCCGTACCGGTCGACCTCGTGCAGCGAGGCGACCAGGTAGTCGTCGGTCGGGTCGACCAGCATGCCCTCGTACTGCTCCCGGTCGGCGCCGGTCACGGTGTCCGGCAGCGGGACGGGCTGCGGCAGCGTGCCCGCACCGGTCACCACGACGCTGGTGCCCGAGCTGGACGCACTGATCTCCGTGAGGCCGTAGTACTCGGTCACCCGGCCGGTCACCTGGACGGCGTCGCCGATGACGGCGTCCGTGGTGCGGTTGCCGAGGTAGACGAACACGCCGTCGCTGGCCCCGGGCGTGGCGTCGGTGGTGCCGCCCGAGCCCTCGGTCTGGACGTAGATGCCGCGGTACCCGCCGGTGCGGTGGTCCGCCGTCACGACCCCGTCGACGACGACGGTGTCGCCGACCATGGGGCTCGTGTCGCCGGTGCCCTGCACCTGCGCGATCGTGGTCGTGGCCTCCGCGGCCTGGGCCGGTACGACGAGTGCCGCGGTGAGCGTCATCGCCCCCACGGCCGCTGTGACGAGGCGTCCGGAACGCCTGTGCACGTGTGTGATCACCAGATCCCCCTCCTGCCCGGCAGCGGGTTCCGCGTCCGGGCGGATAGAGCGAGGACCGGTCGGCCCCCGCGCGCTGCACGCTAGCCCGGTCGGGTGATCGCAAACAGAGGACGACCCGAGCCGTCACGCGAGGTTCGCCGGGTGTTGGCGCAGAGCCTCCACCCCCGCACGACGGCCGGCGCGACCCGGCCGTGGCGACCAGGACGATGGACTACCGTGACCTGCGGCCCACCCCGCGAGCAGGAGTTCGGATGACAGGCACCCACCGCCACACGCCCGGGCACCCCGGTGGCCACGGGCACGGTCACGGCATCGGCGCGGTGAGGCCCGAGGGGTTCGTGTACTCGCGCGCCCCGATGATCGTCTACTGGGAGGTCACGACCGCCTGCGGGCTCGCGTGCCGGCACTGCCGCGCCACCGCGATGCCCGACCCGGCGCCGGGCCAGCTCACCACCGACGAGGGCCTGCGGCTGCTCGACCAGATCACCGGCTTCGGCGACCCGCTGCCGCACGTCGTCCTCACCGGCGGGGACCCGCTGCGCCGCCCGGACCTGGACCTGCTGATCGCCGAGGCCGGGGCGCGCGGGATCGGCGTCTCCCTGGCGCCGGCCGTGACCCCGCTGCTGACCCGCGACCGGCTCGCGCAGGTGCAGCAGGCGGGTGTGCAGGCGATCTCGTTGAGCCTGGACGGCTCCGACGCCGCGCACCACGACGGGGTCCGCGGCGTGCCGGGCACCTTCGACGCGACGGTCCGGGCCCTGGACGACGCCGCGGCCCTCGGGATCCCGGTCCAGGTCAACACCCTGGTGGCGGAGCAGACCGCCGAGGACCTGCCCGCGGTGTTCGAGCTGCTCAAGGGCCACACCCTGATGCGCTGGAGCCTGTTCTTCCTGATCTCCGTGGGACGCGGCGCCCAGCTGACCGAGCTGACGCCGGGCGAGGCCGAGCGCCTCATGCACTGGCTCGACGGCCTGCGCGGCCAGGCGGCCTTCCAGGTCAAGACCGTCGAGGCGATGTCGCACCGCCGGGTCGTGGCCCAGCAGATGCGGCGCGGCGGCATGACCGACGAGCAGATCGAGGCGAGCGTCTTCGGCCGCGGCTTCGGGATCCGGGACGGCAACGGCATCGTGTTCGTCGCCCACGACGGCTCCGTGCACCCGTCCGGGTTCATGCCGTCCGAACTGGGCAACGTCCGCGAGACCAGCCTGGTCGAGATCTACCGCCACCACCCCGACCTCGTGGCGCTGCGCGACGTGTCGCAGTACAAGGGCCGCTGCGGGCGCTGCGAGTACGCCCGGTGGTGCGGCGGTTCCCGCGCGCGGGCGCTCGCCTGGACCGGGGACCCCCTGGAGTCCGACCCGCTGTGCCCGTACCAGCCTCGCGGCCACCGGACCACCGACGCCCTCACCCCGGCCGAGTGAGGCGCGTGAGGTGACCCGGCCGTTCCTCGTCGTCGGCGGCGGCATCACCGGCCTGGCCGCGGCGTTCGAGCTCGCCACCACCGGGCACGGCGTGGTGCTCGTGGAGACCGACCGGCTCGGCGGCCGGATCCGCACCGAACGCGTCGACGGCTTCATGGTCGAGCACGGTCCGGACTCGTTCGTCGCCTACCGCCCGGGGGCGGTGCGGCTGGCCGAGGCCCTCGGGATCGGCGACGAGGTGGTGCCCGTGGTCCCCCCGCGGTCGGTGCACCTCCGGGTCGGCGGACGGATGGAGCCGATGCCCGACGGCATGGGCATGGTCCTGCCCACCCGGATCGGCCCCTTCGCCAGGACGCGCATCCTGAGCTGGCCGCAGAAGCTCCGCGCCGTGGCCGACCTGGTGATGCCCCGGGTCCTCGGGGACCAGGACATGGCCATCGGCGCCCTGCTGCGCCGGCGCGTGGGCCCGGGCGTGGTCACGAGGTTCGCCGACCCGCTGGTCGGCGGGATCTACGGCGCGAGCGTGGACGACCTGAGCATCGACGCGGTGCTGCCGATGCTGCGCGACTACGAGCGCAAGCACCGCTCGCTCGTGCTGGCCTCGCTCGCCTCGGGCCACGCGGCGTCCCGACCGGGCGACTCGAAGGGCTCGCCGTTCCGCAGCATGCGCGGCGGGATGGGCCAGCTGATCGACGCCCTGGTGGCCGAGCTCGAGGCGCGCGACGTGCCGCTGCGGGTCGGCGTGGCCGCCGTGTCGCTGTCGGTAGGCCCGGACGGCACCCGGGTGGGCCTGTCGGACGGCACCGAGCTGGACGTCGCCGGCGTGGTCCTCGCGGGCGGCGCCCCGTCCAGCGCCGACCTGCTGGCCGACGTCGCGCCCGACGCGGCCCGCACGCTGCGGCAGGTCCGCTACGGGTCGACCCGCTCGATCCACCTGGGCTACGACGGCGACGCGTTCGACACCCCGCCGACCGGCCACGGATACCTCGAGGCCGGACCGGACCGCGCGCCCGTCACCGGTGTGACCCTCGCGTCGCGCAAGTGGCCGGGCCGCGCACCGGAGGGGACGGTGCTGGTGCGGGCCTTCGTCCCCGACCGGGTGGGGCCCGCGGCACAGCTGGACGACGACGACCTGCTGGACACCGTCACGGCCCACGTGGGCGGCGTGCTCGGCGCCCGGCGCGAACCCCGGCTGCGTCACCTCGTGCGGTGGAACTCCGCCATGCCGACGTACACCGTCGGGCACAAGGCCAGGGCCGACGCCGTGGCGGCCGCCCTGGCAGGCACCCCGGTGCGGGTCGCCGGCTCGGCCCTCAACGGGGTCGGCGTGCCCGACTGCATCGCCGACGGCCGCCGCGTCGCCGCGGAGCTGGCCGCGATGTCGGCCAGCGCGCTGCCCGCCTAGCTGCGGGACTCCACGATCACCGCGACGAGGCCGCCCAGCACCGCGCCCACGGTGACCAGCCCGAGGCCGACCAGCAGCACCGCCGTGAGCCCGCCCGGCTCGTCCGGCCGGAGGGTCGCCAGGCCGAGCCCCAGCGTGACGAGCAGGCCCACCGCGGCACCCGCGGCGATGAACGCCCGGTAGCGCGGGACCCGTCGCACCACGCCCGGCACGGCGATCCGTTCGAGTTCGGCGAGGTCCGGGACGTCCTCGTCCCGGTCAGGGTCGGAACTCATGGGCGCCACCCTACGCAGCAGGCCGCCCCCCGCACGGCGGCGGGGGGCGGCCTGCCCGTTCGGTCCTGCGCGGTCAGGTCAGTCCAGGACCACGCACTGCGTGCCGTTGAGCATCACGTTCGCCGGGTCGGCGAGGCCGAACCGCGCAACGCCGACCAGCAGGAAGCTCGCCGACTCACCCGCGGACAGGTCGCGGTTCCAGCGCGGCCCGAGCACCGACACGTGCTCCTGGTGCTGGCGCGCGGCGGCACCGATCGCGTACTGGACGCGCTCGCGCTGGGTCCAGTCCCACGTGAGGTTCCAGCGCTCCACGGCACTGTCCGAGGTGTTGGTCACCCGGACCCCGGAGAAGAACCGCCACCCGAACCGCAGGGTCTGGTGCTCCACGGTGCACGGCGGCGTGGCGACCTGCACCGTGAACGAGGACGTCGTCCCGGTCGACGGCACGGTGACCGTCACCTCGAGCGGGCCGGGCGCCGTGCGGGTGGGCAGGGTGACGTCCACGCTCGCCCGCCCGACCTCGTCGGTGGTGTCCACCGCGACGGGGTCGATCGTCCCGCGCCCCAGCTCGACGCCGTCCGCGGTGAGCACCACGGTGTCGCCCTGCGCCTCGCCCGCGCTGAACAGCAGCGAGGACAACCCGACGGTGAACGTCGAGCCCGGCAGGTACCCGTCCGCCGGGGCGTCGGGCAGCACGACGCCGACCGCGCGCTGGGCCAGGTCCGGGCTGACCGGGCTCTTCTCGGCCATGTAGGCGACGAACGCCTGCAGGTCGATCTGACCGGTGTCCGTGACGCCGGTACCGGCGGCGAGGGTGGTGAAGTTGTCACCGCCCGCAGCCAGGAACGAGTTGGCGATGACCCGGTAGGTCGCGGCCGGGTCGAGGGGCTGGTCGCCGACCCAGACCTGGGTGACGTGCGAGCCCTTCGCGGCCGTCGGGTCGTAGGTGTACGTGAGCCCCGCGACGCCGAGCTTGAGGAACGGACGGCTGGACCCGTCGGGCTGCCACTGCTCCTCGAGCACGTCGATCACCTGGGCACCGGTGAGGTTCAGGGCGACCAGGGTGTTGGCGAAGGGCTGGACCGCCGCGGCCTCCCGGTAGGTGACGTTGCCGTCCGGGTCGACGGTGGTGTCGCCGGAGGACGCGTACAGCAGGTCCGTGCGCAGACCGCCGGGGTTCATGAACGCGATCTGCCCGCCTGCGGAACCGCCGGCCCACAGCTGCACGTCGGCGACGAAGTTGCCGAGCGTGGACTCGCCCCCGCGGTTCTCCGTCGTGCCGTCGGACTGGCGGGCGCGCCTCAGGTCGGCGGTGATGTCACCGAGCGAGGCGTTGCCGGGGCCCTCGGCCGCGGCGACCGCGTCATCCACGATCTGCTGCACGGTCGGGTCCGCCGGGTAGTTGCCGGCCAGCGGAAGGACCTCGGAGGAGTTCGCCGTGACCGTCTTGGCGACGGGGTCCACGAGCAACCGCACGTGGTCGACGTTCACGCCGTAGGACCCGGACTGCACCACCGGCCGGGTCAGGCCGGCAGGCCACCCGTCGACCGCGATCTGGTGCGCGAACGCCTGGTGGGTGTGACCGGAGAAGATCGCGTCCACGTTGCCGTCCAGGCCCGCGACGATCTGCCCGAAGGTCGAGTCGTCCGTGGAGGCGGACAGGTCCGCGGAGTCCGGGCCTTCGTGGACCAGGGCGACGACGACGTCGGCCTCGCCGTTCGCCTCGTTCCCGTCGGACAGTGCGTCGGCCACGGCGTTGACCGAGGTCACCACCGGCTCGACGGTCAGGGTCGAGATCCCCGCCGGGCTGACCAGCTCGGGCAGGTGCGCGGTGACCGCGCCGACGAAGGCGACCCGGATGCCGTCGACGTCCTTGATGACGTACGGGTCGTAGGCGTACGTGCCGGTCGCGTTGTCGACGAGGTTCGCGGCCAGGTAGGGGAAGGCGGCACGCTGGGTGAGGTGGTCGTCGACGTCCACGCGACCCTGGTCGAACTCGTGGTTGCCCAGCGCGGACACGTCGAGGCCCGCCGCGTTCAGGGCGTCGAGCGTCGGGTCGTCGTGCTGGATGAACGACGTGAAGGTCGACGCACCGACGTTGTCCCCGGCGGAGACGAAGAGCGTGTTGGGGTTGGCGGTGCGGAACTGGTCCATGGCCCCCGCGAGGACCGCCGCACCGGCGACGCCGTAGCTCCCGGCCTCGATCCGGCCGTGGAAGTCGTTGATCCCGTACAGGTCGATCGTGACGGGATCGCCGTCGGCGGCCGACGCGGCCGGGGCGACCGCCGCGGTGAGCGCGAGCGCGAGCGCTCCGGCCGAGGCGGCGGGGACGAGGCGCCTGGTTCGGCGCCGGGTGGTGAGCATCAGCACGGACCTCCGTGGCTGCGGCGCACCGTTCGGCGGGCGCCGCTCAGTGGGTGTGGGCGGCGGACCCCGCCCGATCGCACGCTAGACGCGCCGGAGAGCGCGCACCCCGGGTTCGGCGGATCTGTTCAGGGACCGACCACGAGTGTTCGCCCCTCGGTCACCTGCGGTCAGCGGCGACGTGCGGCCTGCAGCGGGAGGAAGGCGGCGAGGTCGGCCCGCTCGCCCGAGGCGTCGACCCTGCCGTCGCCGACCGCGTCGGCCCAGGCGACCCGACCGGTCACCAGGCCCAGCCACGTCACGGGGTCCGTCTCGACCACCGACGGCGGCGTCCCGCGGGTGTGCCGCGGTCCGGGCACCGCCTGCACGGCGCCGTCGGGCGGGACCCGGACCTCGACCGCGTGGCCCGGCGCGAGGTCGGCGAGCTCCTCGAGGCTGAACCGCACGGCGGTGCGCACCACGTCCCGCGGGCAGCCGTCCGGGTCGTCGGCCCAGGCGTGCAGGGCGGCCCGACCCTCGGCGGGGTCGGTACGACGTCGCGGCGGCATCAGCCGAAGCGCGCCGGCAGGGTCTCGTGCGAGGCCCGGTCGAGCTCGGTGACCAGCACCTCGAACTGCCCCTCGACCGCGAGCACCGGCCCACGCGCGCCCTCAGGGGCGTCCGGGTCGGCGACGTCGTCGGTCACGCCGATCCGCAGCGCGGGCACGCCGCGCGCGGTGCACAGGTCGACGAACCGGACCTCCTCGGTGCGCGGCACCGCGACCACGGCCCGGGCGGTGGACTCGGAGAGCAGCGCCTCGAACGGCGTGACGCCGTCCCGGGCGCACAGCTCGTCCAGCGAGACCCGCGCGCCCGTCCCGTACCGCAGGCACGCCTCGGCGAGCGCGACCGCCAGGCCGCCCTCGGACAGGTCGTGCGCGGCGTCCACCAGGGTGTCGCGGGCGGCGTTGACCAGGACCCCGGCCAGCGCCCGCTCGGCCGCGAGGTCCACCGCCGGCGGCCGGCCGCCCAGGTGGGAGTGCACGACGTCGGCCCACGCGGAGCCGTCCAGCTCGCCGAGCGTGGTGCCGAGCAGGTAGATCGCCTGCCCCGGCGCGCGCCAGCCCGACGGCGTGACCCGGTGCACGTCGTCGACCACGCCCAGCACGCCCACCACCGGGGTGGGGTGGATCGAGGCGTCGACCCCGCCGGGCTCGCCGCTGGTGTTGTAGAGCGAGACGTTCCCGCCGGTCACCGGTACCGCCAGGTCCTGGCATGCGTCGGCCAGACCGGTGATCACCTGGACCAGCTGCCACATCGAGTCCGGGTGCTCGGGGGTGCCGATGTTGAGGCAGTCCGTGACGGCCATCGGTCGGGCGCCCACGGTGGCGACGTTGCGGTACGCCTCGGCGAGCGCGAGCTGCGCCCCCGCGTACGGGTCGAGCTTGGCGTACCGGCCGTTGGCGTCGGTGGACAGCGCGACGCCGAGGCCGGACGACTCGTCGACCCGGACCACACCGGCGTCGTCGGGCTGGGACAGCGCGGTGTTGCCCTGCACGAACCGGTCGTACTGGTCGGTGACCCAGGCCTTGGAGGCCAGGTTGGGCGAGGCCAGCAGGGTCAGAAGGGTCGAGCGCAGGTCCGCGCCGGTGACCGGTCGGGAGTACCGGGCCCGGCCCCGCTCGTCGGAGATGGAGTCCGCCTGGAGGTCGTCCTGCCAGGACGGGCGCTCGTACGGGCGGTCGTAGACCGGGCTGTCGACCGCGACGGTGCGCGGCTCGACGTCGACGATCCGGTGGCCGTGGTGGTCGATGGTCAGGCGGCCGGTGTCGGTGACCTCGCCGATCACCGCGGTCTCCACGTCCCACTTCGCGGTGATCGCGGTGAACTCCTCGAGGCGGTCCGGGCGGACGATCGCCATCATCCGCTCCTGGGACTCCGACATGAGGATCTCACCGGCGGTCAGGGTCGGGTCGCGCAGCAGGACCTTCTCGAGGTCGACGTGCATCCCGCCGTCGCCGGCCGAGGCCATCTCGGACGTCGCGCAGGAGATGCCCGCCGCGCCGAGGTCCTGGATGCCCTCGACCACGCCGGCGGCGAACAGCTCCAGGCAGCACTCGATGAGGACCTTCTCCATGAAGGGGTCGCCCACCTGCACGCTCGGGCGCTTGGCCGCCTTCGAGTCGTCGAACGTCTCGCTGGCCAGGATCGAGGCGCCGCCGATCCCGTCACCGCCGGTGCGGGCGCCGAACAGGACCACCTTGTTGCCGACCCCGCGCGCGGCGGCGGTCTGCAGCTCGTCGTGCCGCAGCACGCCCAGGCACAGCGCGTTGACCAGCGGGTTGCCCTGGTAGGCCGGGTCGAACACCACCTCGCCGCCGATGTTGGGCAGGCCCAGGCAGTTGCCGTAGCCGCCGACGCCCGACACCACGCCGTGCACGACGCGCGCGGTGTCCGGGTGGTCGATCGCACCGAACCGGAGCTGGTCCATCACCGCGACCGGGCGGGCGCCCATCGCCATGATGTCGCGCACGATCCCGCCGACCCCGGTGGCCGCGCCCTGGTAGGGCTCCACGAAGCTCGGGTGGTTGTGGGACTCGACCTTGAACGTGACCGCCCAGCCGTCGCCGATGTCGACCACGCCGGCGTTCTCGCCCATGCCGGCCAGCAGGTGCTCGCGCATCTGGTCGCTGGTCTTGGCGCCGAACTGGCGCAGGTGCAGCTTGGAGGACTTGTACGAGCAGTGCTCGGACCACATCACCGAGTACATCGCGAGCTCGGCGGCGGTCGGCCGGCGGCCGAGGAGGTCCACGATGCGCTCGTACTCGTCGGCCTTGAGACCCAGCTCTGCCCACGGCATCGCGAGGTCGGGGGTCGACGCGGCGTCCTCGACGGTGTCCGGCAGGTGCTCGGCGGGCTGCTCAAGGCTGGGCATGGACAGGTGGTCCCCAACGTCGCAGTGGCGCTGACGGGGGTCAGGCTACCCGCGGGCGGGGGCAGGCGACGCCGCGTCCCACGGGGCAGCCGGGTGGTCGAGATCACCCTCGTCGGCGGCCCGGGCTCGCCGTCGAGCCGCTACGGTCGCGGCGTGGGGGGCTCTCAGGGGGGCGGCGCGCCGGACGTCCACGTCACGGAGGTCGACGGCATCCCGGCGGTCTGGACGCCGGTGCCCGGACCGTTCAGCGCGGGGCTGCTGGTCCGGATGGGCCACGCCGACGAGATCCTCGCCCGCCGCGGGCACGCCCACATGCTCGAGCACCTCGCGCTGTTCGGCCTCGGCCGGCCCGGGGAGCACTCCAACGGCCACGTCGACGCCACGACCACGCTGCTGCACGCGACCGGGGAGCCCGAGGACGTCGCGGTCTTCCTCGCCCGTGCAGCGCGCCAGCTGGTCGACCCCCCGGTCGCCCGGCTCGAGGAGGAGAAGGGCGTGCTGCGCGCCGAGAGCTCGAGGCGCCGGGGGCACCCGTTCAGCGAGCTCCAGGTCTGGCGCTGGGGGATGCGCACCTACGGCCTGGAGACCGCCGAGGAGCACGGTCTCGCCGCCATGACCCCGGACTCGGTGCGCGAGTGGTCCCGGCGGTTCGTCGGCCGGCGCAACGCCGTGCTGTGGTTCTCCGGCCCGCCACCGTCCGGCCTGGCCCTGGACCTCCCGGACGGCGAGCGGTTGGCCGCCCCGGACCCGCGTCGCTGTGCGCTGCCCGGCCTGCCGGCGTACTACCGCTCGCAGGCGAGCACCGTCGCCATGCACGGGCTGGTGACCCGCGACTGGCCGGGCCCGGCCCTCGCCTCCGTCGTGCACAGCCGACTGGTCGACGAGCTGCGCACCGCTCGCGCGGCCGCGTACTCGCCGCAGTGCGGGTACCAGCCGATCGACGGCGACGTCGCCGCCGTCCTGACCATGTCGGACTTCGTCGAGGGCCGCGCGACCGAGGTGACCGAGCGGCTGATGTACGTGCTGGCGGACCTGCTGGGACCGCGCAACGGCATCCGGCCCGAGGAGGTCGCCGCGCACCGCGCCAGCGTCCTGCAGGGGATGGAGGCGAACGAGGGCGGCCGGCTCGTGGCCTCCGCGTGGGACCTCCTGCACGGCAAGCCGGTCAAGTCCAGGGAGGAGCTGCGCAGCGGCCTGGACGACCTCACCCCGGAGATGGTGGCCCGGGCCGCGCGGGAGGTGGCCGCCACCCTGCTCGTCCAGGTCCCCGGCGACACCCCGGTGGCGCAGGGGTGGGTCCGGGCACCGGAGTCGACCGCGCTGCCGGTCGCCGGGAGCGCGCACCAGCAGCGCGGTGGACCGGCGGTCCTCACGGTCGGACCCCACGGGGTGTCCCTGGCCGGCGGCCGGTCGACGCTGACGGTCCGGTACGACGACGTCGCGGCGGTGGGCGCGTGGGACGACGGCGGCCGGGTGCTGATCGCCGGGGACGGCGTGCGGCTGCACGTCGAGCCGACGCTGTGGCGGCGCGGCGCCCGGGCGGTCGACTCGGTCGACGCGGCGGCACCCCGCGACAGCGTCGTGCCGCTCGGTATCCGGCCGGCGGAGCAGATCCCCCGACCGCCGTCGCTCCGGGCCCGGCTGGACCGGCCCGGGACCCGCGCGGCCCTCGGAGTTGCCCTCCTCGTGGTCGTCGTGATCGTGGCCTTCACGCTCTTGCTGCACGCGTCCGTCTACCTGCTCTGGGCGGTGCTCATCCTCGGTCCGATGGTGTTCTTCTGGGTGCAGCGCGAGCGCAGTCCCTAGGCTCTGTCCATGGCCGACGACGTCCAAGGGCACGCCCATCCCACGCACCACGCTCCCGCCAAGCACGATGGCCACGCCGCCAAGCGCAAGCGGTATCCCAAGGACCTCTACGAGCGCGAGCTGTTCCGGCTCCAGGCCGAGCTCGTCTCGCTCCAGGAGTGGGTCCGAGCCGAGGGCAAGCGCGTCGTGGTGATCTTCGAGGGCCGTGACGCCGCGGGCAAGGGCTCCACGATCAAGCGGGTCACCCAGTACCTCAACCCACGCATCGCGCGGATCGCCGCGCTGCCCACCCCGTCGGACCGCGAGCGCACCCAGTGGTACTTCCAGCGCTACGTCGCGCACCTGCCGGCGGCCGGGGAGATCACCCTGTTCGACAGGTCCTGGTACAACCGCGCGGGCGTCGAGCGCGTCATGGGGTACTGCACCGCCGACGAGTACCACCGGTTCCTGCACCAGTGCCCGATCTTCGAGCGGATGCTGGTCGAGGACGGGATCATCCTGCGCAAGTACTGGTTCAGCGTGTCCGACGCGGAGCAGGAGACGCGGTTCCGGTCCCGCCTGGAGGACCCGATGCGGCAGTGGAAGCTGTCGCCCACCGACCTGGACTCGATCAGCCGCTGGGAGGAGTACTCCCGCGCCAAGGACCAGATGCTGGTGCACACCGACATCCCCGAGGCACCGTGGTGGGTGGTCGACAGCGACGACAAGCGCGTGTCGCGGCTCAACATGATCCACCACCTGGTGTCGAGCATCGACTACGACGAGGTGGTGCGGGTGCCCCTCGAGCTGCCGCGCCGGCCGGCGTCGACCGGGTACCAGCGGCCGCCGCGTGACTCGCAGCGCTACGTGCCCGACCACGCGGCGACCCTGCTGGACTGAGCGCTGGTGCCGCTTGTCGGCGGTCGGGCCTAGCCTCCGGCGCATGGCACAGGTGCACCACGCGATCGACTACGTCGAGATCCCGACGACGGACCTGGGCGCGGCCCGGGCGTTCTACGCGGCCGCCTTCGGCTGGGCGTTCAACGACTACGGGCCCCAGTACGCCGGGATCCGGACCCTCGACGGCGAGGGCGAGGTGGGCGGGCTCAACGCCACCGCGACGCCGAGCCGCGGCGGCCCGCTGGTACTGCTCTACTCCGACGACCTCGACGCCACGCTCGCGGCGGTGGTCGCCGCCGGCGGCGAGGTGGTCGCCGGACCCTACGAGTTCCCCGGCGGGCGCAGGTTCCACTTCACTGACCCCTCGGGCGTGGAGCTGGGGGTCTGGGGCTCCGCCTGAGTGCCACGGGTCGTCGGTGACGCGCGACCGAGGGCTCCTCAGCCCGCGGCGGGCACCGTGCGCCCGGCTGCCCAGGCGCGCAGCGAGGCGATCCGCTCGGCCATGACGACCGACAGCGGCCGGGTCGCCTGGATCTCGGCCAGCACGTGGGCGGCGCTCACGTCGCCGCCGTCGGCGTGCGCGGCGTAGCGCGCCGAGACCACCGCGTGCTCGAGCTCGGCGCCGGAGTACCCGGGCGACACCGCGACCAGGGCGTCCAGCTCCGGCTCGCTCAGCGCCAGCCCGCGCCGGGCGGCGTGCACCCGCAGGATGTGCCGCCGCGCGGCGTCGTCGGGCAGGTCCACGAAGAACAGCTCGTCGAACCGCCCCTTGCGCACCAGCTCGGGCGGCAGCGCGGTCACGTCGTTGGCCGTCGCGACGACGAACGCTGCCGAGCGCCGCTCGGACAGCCAGGTCAGCAACGTGCCGAGCACGCGCCGCACCGCGCCCGAGTCGTCGTCCGCCATCGCCTTCTCGACCTCGTCGACCCAGACCACGCACGGCGCCAGGACGTCGGCCGTGGCCAGGGTCTCGCGCAGGATCCGCTCGGACTCCCCGACGTACTTGTTGTGGACCGCGGCGAGGTCCAGGTGCAGCAGGGGCACGCCGAACACCCCGGCGGCGGCTTTGGCCGCCATCGACTTGCCGCAGCCCTGCACGCCCACCAGCAGCACTCCGCGTGGCGGCTCGAGGCCCACGCCGCTGCCGTCGAACGCGGCGCGGCGCAGCCGGAGCCAGCGCACCAGCGCCGCCATCCCGCCGAGGTCGTCCGCGTCCGGCACGTCGTGCTCGTAGCGGAGCACGCCACCGTGGTTGAGGAGCGCGTACTTGGCCTGCATGACCGCCGGCAGGTCGTCGGCCACGAGGGCGCCATCCGCCACCGCACCGCGCGCCAGGCGCTCGGCCTCCCCCACGGACAGCCCGCCGAGGTTCTCCACCAGCAGCTCGCGGGCACGGGGGTCCACGAGCACCTGCTGCCCGGCGCGCCGCTCTGCCTCGGCCACCGCCCGGTCCACCGCCGCGGCGCGCTCGGCTCGGTCGGGTACCGCGACCTGGAGCCGCGCGACCAGGTGGTCCAGCTCGGCGGGCACGTCCACCGCGTGGCTGACCAGCACCACCGTGCGCGGCACCTGCCGGTAGCCGAGCGCGACGTCCTTGAGCAACCGCACGTGCATCGGCTCGGTCAGGTACGGGTGGAAGTCCACCAGCACGTACACGCCGCCCAGGTCGGTGGTCCGGATGGTGCGCAGCACGTCGCCGGGATCGGCGTTGAAGGACTGCGGCGGGCCCAGGCGGACGTCGGCGCGCGAGAGCCCTTCGGTCACGGTCCACCGGAACACCGGAAGGTTGCCGGCGCCGCGCGCCGCGGAGAGCACCACACCCATCGCCCGGGCCTCGTCGCGGGTCTCCATCACCACGATCGGCACCCGGGAGCCGAGCAGGGCGGACAGGTCCGCCTCGGACCGCAGGTGGCTCACCGCGCCGCTCCATCCACGTGCGGAACCCTATCGACGCGCACGGCCCCACCGGCGCCCCACGCGGCGAGCGCCACCCCGGACGCACTCCCCCGCAGGGCCATCCACCATCCGGATGGTGCCGGGGCGCCGATCGGGGCTCTGCCGCGTGGGCCGCCTGCCGGTCTCAGCCGAGCCCCCTGGCGACGGCCGGGCCTCCGCACCAGACTGTGACGATGGACCTGCCGGTGCTCCCGCCCGTGCGCCCGATGCTGGCCAAGGCGACGCCCGACATCCCGCCGGGTCAGCACTACGAGCCCAAGTGGGACGGCTTCCGGGCGATCGTGTTCCGGGACGGCGACGAGGTCGAGATCGGCTCGCGCACCACCAAGCCGATCACCCGCTACTTCCCCGAGGTCGTCGCGGCCGTGCTCGCCGAGCTGCCGGACCGGTGCGTGGTCGACGGCGAGATCGTCATCGCGACACCCGACGTGACGGCGCTGGACTTCGAGGCCCTGCTGCAGCGCATCCACCCCGCCGACTCGCGTGTCCAGCTGCTCGCCCGTCAGACGCCGGCGGTGCTGGTCGCCTTCGACCTGCTCGCCCTGGACGACGCCGACCTCACCGCGCTGCCGTACGCCGAGCGTCGCGCCCGCCTCGAGGCCGCCGTGCCGGGCACCGGCCCCGGCGTCTACCGCACGCCGATGACCACGGACCTGGACGAGGCGCGGCGCTGGTTCGAGGTGTTCGAGGGCGCGGGGCTGGACGGCGTGGTGGCCAAGCGCCCGGACCTGACGTACCAGCCGGACAAGCGCGTGATGTCCAAGATCAAGCACGAGCGCACCGCGGACTGCGTGGTCGCCGGCTACCGGACGCACAAGACCGACGACGCGGCGATCGGCTCCCTGCTGCTGGGCCTGTACGACGACGACGGCCGGCTCGCGTCGGTGGGCGTGACCTCGAGCTTCCCGATGGCCGTGCGGCGCGAGCTGTTCGCCGAGCTCCAGCCCCTGGTGGCCGACCCGGACACCCACCCGTGGGCGCCGGCCGCCCAGGACGCGGGCACGCGCACCCCGACGGAGGCGGCGGGCTCACGCTGGAACGCGGGCAAGGACCTGTCCTTCACCCCGCTGCGACCCGAGCGCGTGGTCGAGGTGAAGTACGACCACATGGAGGGCCCGCGCTTCCGCCACACCACGCAGCTGGCGCGCTGGCGCCCCGACCGCGACCCCGAGTCGTGCACCTACGCCCAGCTCGAGCACCCGGTGCGCTTCAACCTCGCCGAGATCCTCGCGACCTGACGCCCGCCGAGATCGGAACTCGATCGGTCAAGTCCTCGCCGATCCGGTTCCAAACGCGCGGAGAGCGAGCCGTCAGGCCTTGGCGCGCTCGGGCTTGGGCTCGGGGCGCGGGGCGCGGCCGCCGGCGCGCTGCTCGCGGTAGTAGGCCCGCGCCTCGTCCTGGCGCTCGGCCTCCGCACCCGACGCGATCGCCGCACGCACCAGCTCCGGGCCGTAGCCGAAGGCGTCGACGAGGTCCTGCGCGTGCGGGCGCAGCCGCTCGAGCAGCCGGTCGACGTAGGAGCCGACCACCCGCGCCCGCCCGGCCGACAGGCGCCCGTGGATGAGGTACCAGGCCAGGTTCCGCTCGATCAGGGTCAGCCCGAACAGGTCGCGTAGCCAGGTCAGCACCTGCCGGGTGCCCTCGTCGTCGACCTTGGACAGCCCCGCGGTGAACGCCTCCCACTGGAGCAGGTCGGCGTGGGCGCGGGCGGCCTCGACCATCTGGTGCTGGTGCGCGTCCAGCAGCCGCGCGGCTTCGGCGCGCGAGGCCTTGCCGGCCGGCCGCAGGGCGCCGGCGAGCTCGGCGACCATGGTCTCGACGCGGTCGGTGAGCAGCTCCCGCTGGGCCTCGGTCGACCGCATCTGCCCCACCGACCGCCGCACGTCGCCACCGTCGGCGAGGGTCTGCACCACCCGGGTCAGCGGGGTGCGGTGCAGCGCGACGTCGGCGGCCCGCTCGGCGACCAGGCGCGCCATGGTGCCCGCGTCGATGTGCGCCAGGTCCTTGGCGACGTCGGACAGCAGCCGCTTGGCCACCAGCTGGAGCAGCACGGTGTTGTCGCCCTCGAACGTCACGTAGACGTCCAGGTCGTCGCGCAGCGAGGTGAGCCGGTTCTCGGTGAGGTACCCGGCGCCGCCGCACGCCTCGCGGGCGGCCTGCAGGGTGTCCATCGCGTGCCAGGACGAGGCGGGCTTGAGCGCCGCGGCGATGGTCTCCAGGTCCTGACGGTCGGTGTCGGAGTCCGCCCGCCCGGAGAACACGTCGTCGAACGTGGCCAGCAGGCGCTCGTGGGCGAACGCCTGCGCGTAGGTCTGGGCCAGGCGCGGCAGCAGACGGCGCTGGTGCTCCTGGCGGTCGAGGAGCACGACCTCGTCGGTGTCGGAGGCACCGGTGAACTGGCGGCGCTGGTTGCCGTAGGTCACCGCGATCTTGAGCGCCAGCTTGCTCGCGTTGACGGCGGCGCCGTCCAGTGACACCCGGCCCTGCACCAGGGTGGACAGCATGGTGAAGAACCGGCGACCGGGGCTGGCGATCGGCGAGCTGTAGGTGCCGTCCTCGGCGACGTCGCCGTAGCGGTTGAGCAGGTTGGCCCTCGGCACCCGGACGTGGTCGAAGTGCAGCCGGCCGTTGTCGATGCCGTTCAGCCCGCCCTTGAGCCCGTCGTCCTCGCCGCCGACGCCGGGGAGGAACTCCCCGGTCTGCGGGTCGCGGATCGGCACGTAGAGGGCGTGCACGCCGTGGTTGACCGGGTCCTCGCCGGGCGCGGAGGTGACGAGCTGGGCGAACACCACGGCGGCGTGCCCGTGCAGCGCGGCGTTGCCGAGGTAGTCCTTCCAGGCGGCGCGGAACGGGGTGTGGAGCACGAACTCCTGGGTGTCCGGGTCGTAGGTGGCGGTGGTCGCGATGGACGCCACGTCCGAGCCGTGGCCGGTCTCGGTCATCGCGAACACGCCGGGCACGTCCAGCGACATCGCGCCGGGCAGCAGCCGGGCGTGGTGGTCGGCGGTACCCAGGTGCAGGATCGCCGAGGCGAACAGCCCCCACTGCACGCCGGACTTGATCTGCAGCGACGGGTCCGCGGCGACGAGCTCCTCGAACCGGGCGAGCGACCCGCCGTGGTCGTCGGCACCGCCCAGCCCGGACGGGAAGGCCCGCAGCACCTCACCCTCGGACACCAGCAGCCGCAGCTGGCCCAGGACGCGCTCGCGGTGCTCGGCCAGCGGCAGGCCTTCGACCTTGTGGAACCGGGGGTCGGCGAGGAGCTCACGGGTGGCCTTGCGCAGGTCGCCCCAGCGGCCCAGCAGCACGTGCTCGAGCGCGGCGACGTCGACGGTCGGCTCGGCAGCCGTGGCGACCGGACGGGGTGAGGTGACGGTGGTCATGACTGCTCCTCGTCGGCGGGGATGCCCGGGGGCTGCGGTGCCGCCCCGGGCAGAGAACGGGTGAGGGCGCTCACGGGCCCGGTCCACAACCAGGCCGTGACACGTTCGGCGAGCCCGGTGCGCGCGGGGGCGTCGCCGTCGCCGCGGTGGGCCAGCCACCACTCACCGGCACCACGCACGAACCCGACGGCCCCGCTGCCCCACAGGTCGGCCATCGCGGCGGACTCGCCGTCGTCCGCGCCGGCCAGCAGGCGGGCGAAGGGCCGCGCCACGAGCATCGCGACGGCATCCATGAAGTGCCCGAGCGGGGCGGAGGCGTTCTCGCTGACGGGGCGGGTGACGAACCAGTAGACGTTGGGCGAACCCTCGATCATCGCGAGGTAGGCGTCGATCATCGCGCGCAGCGCGTCCCGTGGTGTCGCGGCCTCCCGGCCGGCGGCGTCCAACGCAGCGTTGAGGTCCTCGACCACCGCGGCGCCGACGGCGGCCTGGAGCCCGGGCTTGTCCACGAAGTATCGGTAGACGATCGACTTGGACGTGCCGGCGGACTGGGCGATCTCCTCCATGGACGCGTCCGGGCCCAGATGGTGGACCGCCCGCCTGGCGGCACGGACCAGCTCGGAGCGCCGCGCGGAGCGGTGCTCGGCCCACCGGGTGGAACGCCCGTCCGGGGCCGACCCGTCGCTACCCCGGGGGGCATCTCCGGGGCTGGACGAGGCCGTCGGCGTCGGTCGACTCACAGTACCGACGGTATCAAGTACTTTGGGTTCCGGGCACCCCGGGACGTCATGGGAGCGGTCCCATCCCGGGACTGCAACCGCTTGCAATTGTTATCGAACCGTGGCCTGTCCGCCTTGCCGTCGCCCTGACCCAGGGCAATGATCGAGAGCGTTCACCCCCGGGCGGCGTTGCCCGCGTCGGGACGACGAGGTCAGACGAGGAGAGAACATGAGGTCAATGGGACGCCGGCGCGTAATGCTCGCCGGCTCCGCCGTGGCCGCGGCAGGTCTGCTGCTCACGGCGTGTTCGAGCGGCACCAGCACGCCCAGCGACAGCGGCTCGAGCGGCTCGAGCAGCGCCTCGGTGGCCGCCGGGTGCGAGGCGTACGCGGACTACATGGGGCACGACGGGACGACGGTGACGATCTTCGCGTCGATCCTGAGCCCGGAGTCCGACTCGCTCGAGGCGTCGTGGGCCGAGTTCAGCAAGTGCACCGGCATCACGATCCAGTACGAGGGCTCGAACGAGTTCGAGTCCCAGCTGCCGGTCCGGGTCCAGGGTGGTCAGGCACCTGACCTGGCGATGATCCCGCAGCCGGGCCTCGTCGCCCGGATGGCGCCGAACGCCGTGCCGGCCCCGCAGGCCGTGGCCGACAACGTCGACAAGTACTGGGCAGCCGGCTGGAAGGACTACGCCACGGTCGACGGCAAGTTCTACGGCGCGCCCCTGAGCGCGAACGCCAAGTCGATGGTCTGGTACTCGCCGAAGATGTTCGCCGACAAGGGCTACACCGTCCCGGAGACCTGGGACGACATGATGAAGCTGTCGGACACCATCGCCAACAACGGTGACGGCGTGAAGCCCTGGTGCGGCGGCATCGGTTCCGGCACGGCCACCGGCTGGCCGGCCACCGACTGGCTCGAGGAGATCGTCATGCGGTCCGCCGGGCCGGACGTCTACGACCAGTGGGTCAGCCACGACGTGAAGTTCGACTCCCCGGAGATCAAGGACGCCATGGGCATCCTCGAGAAGTGGATGAAGAACCCCGACTACGTCAACGGTGGCCACGGTGACGTCGCCTCCATCGCGACGACGACCTTCCAGGACGCCGGTCTGCCGATCCTCCAGGGCCAGTGCTACATGCTGCAGCAGGCGTCCTTCTACGCCGCTCAGTGGCCCGAGGGCACCAAGGTCGGCCCGGACGGCGACGTGTGGGCCTTCTTCCTGCCGGTCATGAACGACAAGTTCGGCAAGCCGGTCGAGGGTGGCGGCGAGTTCGACGTCGCGTTCTCCGACCGTCCCGAGGTCCAGGCCGTGCAGACCTACCTCTCGACCCCGGAGTGGGCGACGAGCCGGATCAAGCAGGCCAGCGGCTGGGTGTCGGCGAACAACGGCGTGGACCCGTCGGTCTACTCCGCGCCGATCGACAAGTTCTCGGCCGAGATGCTGACCAACCCGGACGCGACGTTCAAGTTCGACGCGTCCGACCTGATGCCCTCCGCCGTCGGTTCGGGTGCCGAGTGGACCCAGTTCACCAACTGGTTCGCCGGCAGCACGAGCACGGACGACATGCTGAAGGCGATCGACGCAGCCTGGCCGACCAGCTGATCGGCTGACGGCCTAGCGTAGAAGACGCCCGGGCCCGGTTCGCCGGGCCCGGGCGTCTGTGCTAGTGCTATACCGGACACCAGCCCCGCCGGGGTGCAGCGCCGCGCCTCGAGGCCCTAAGGAGGGACGCGTGTCAGACCTCATCAGCTCCCCTGTGCTCACCCCCGGAGGGTTGCCATGAGCCACAGCCAGACCACGCTGCCGACGAGCAGCCGAGCACCCCTCGAACAGCTGTCGGTGCGGGACACCCGCTCGAACCGACGGGCCCTGATCCTCACACTGATCGCGCTCGGCGTGATCGTCGTCCTGTCCGTACTGGGCGCGACCGGTGTCCTCTCGATCCCGGTCTTCACACAGCCCGACAGCCTCGCCGCCGCCTCGCTGTGGAAGCTCAGCGGTGGCGCGCTCGCGATCCTCGTCGTGGCCGCGGTGCTGATGATCGTGTTCTTCATCGCCGGGCTTGCCTCAGGGCGGGTGTCACGGCCGGTCGGCATCGTGGTGTTCCTCGGCCCGGCCGCACTGTTCATGCTCGTCGGCCTGGTCATCCCGGCGATCCGGACCTTCCTGCTCAGCTTCTACGACGCGGCCGGGAAGACGGCGGTCGGGGCGGACAACTACGTCTGGGCGTTCACCAACCCGACGATGCGCGTGGTGCTCATCAACACGGTGCTCTGGATCGTCCTCGCCCCGACGTTCGCGACCGCGTTCGGTCTGGTCCTCGCACTGCTCTCGGACCGGATGCGGGCGCGTAGCGAGAAGGCCACCAAGTCGTTGATCTTCCTGCCGATGGCGATCTCGTTCGTCGGTGCGAGCGTCATCTGGAAGTTCGTCTACCAGTACAACGAGCCGAACCAGCCACAGATCGGCCTGCTCTCGCAGGTGGCGATCTGGCTCGGCTGGAAGGACCCGCCCAACTGGCTGCTCAACACCCCCCTGAACACCTTCATGCTCATCGTGATCATGATCTGGGTCCAGACCGGCTTCGCCATGGTGGTCCTGTCCGCGGCCATCAAGGCGATCCCCAACGACGTCCTCGAGGCTGCGGCGCTGGACGGTGCGACCGGGTGGCAGATGTTCGTGCGGGTCACCATCCCGATGATCCGCGGCACGCTCATCGTGGTCTTCACCACGATCCTCATAGCCGTGCTGAAGATCTTCGACATCGTCGCCACGATGACGGGCGGCAACTTCAACACGAGCGTGCTGTCGTACGAGATGTACCGCCAGACATTCGTCCAAGGCGATCAGGGACATGGCTCCGCGCTCGCGGTCATCCTGTTCGTCGGCGTCGTGCCGGTGCTGATCTACAACATCCTCCAGCTGCGGAAGGAGCGTGCGACCCGATGAGTACTGTCGAAAGCCAGCAGACCCTCAAGGTCAACGCGCCGCACGTCACCTCCGACACCGGCACCAAGGTCCGCCAGACGCTCAGCAGCCGCATCGCGTCGCTGCTCGTCGTGCTCCTCACCGTGGTGTGGACCATCCCCACCTTCGGGCTCCTCGTCACGTCGCTGCGGCCCCAGGCCGACGTCGGGACCTCGGGTTGGTGGACGGTCTTCACCAACCCGAGCTTCACCCTGGAGAACTACCAGACGGTGCTGTTCTCGGGCGGCTACAACGTCCAGGGCGGGTTGATCCCGTACTTCGTCAACTCCCTCGTGGTGTCGATCCCCGGCACGCTGTTCCCGCTCGCTCTGGCCACCATGGCGGCCTACGCGCTGGCATGGATCCCGTTCCGGGGCAGCAACGCGCTGTTCTTCTTCGTGTTCGGCCTGCAGGTCGTGCCGATCCAGCTCGCGCTGGTGCCGCTGCTGCGCTTCCTCAACACCGGCGTGCACATCGGGTCCGTGCCGGTGTTCCCGGCGCTGGGGGTCACCGGGCACTTCGCGTCGTTGTGGATCACGCACACGATGTTCGCGATGCCGCTGGCGATCTTCCTGCTGCACAACTTCATGGTCCAGCTGCCGCGGGACCTCATGGAGGCGGCGAGGGTGGACGGGGCGAACTCGTTCCTCATCTTCCGCAAGATCGTGCTGCCGCTGACCGCCCCGTCGATCGCCTCGTTCGCGATCTTCCAGTTCCTGTGGGTGTGGAACGACCTGCTGGTCTCGCTGACGTTCGTCGGCGCAGGCAAGGACACCGTCTCGCCGCTGACGACACGATTGCAGGCCCTGGTCGGGAACTTCGGCTCGCACTGGGAGCTGCTCGCACCGTCGGCCTTCGTGGCGATCGTGGTGCCGCTGATCGTGTTCTTCGCGCTCCAGAGGTACTTCGTCCGAGGGTTGTTGGCCGGCTCGGTCAAGGGTTGACCCTGCGGGCCGAGCCCGCACAGCAGACCCGGAGGGGCGTCGCGACCAGCGGCGCCCCTCCGGCGTCTCCGGCGTGCGTCGCACCGGCCTCACCCCCCTGCGCGGTACCGCAAGTATCAGGTACTGTGGGTCGCAGGCATTATCAGGTGGCAATCCCGGGGTCCAGAGTCGGACGTCCCGGCACAGGGAGGTTCCATGGCCGCAGCCCAGCGACGCCCCGTCGTCGTCGGAGGAAATCGCACACCGTTCGCCCGCGCCGGCGGCGCCTACGCGCGGTCGTCGAACCGCGACCTGCTGACCGCGGCACTCGACGGGCTGGTCGCGCGGTTCGGGCTCGCCGGGGAGCGCCTCGGGGAGGTGGCCGCGGGCGCGGTGCTCAAGCACAGCCGGGACTTCAACCTCACCCGGGAGTCGGTGCTGGGCTCGGCCCTGGCCAACGACACCCCCGCCTACGACGTGCAGATGGCCTGCGCGACCGGCATGGAGACGGTGATGTCCCTGTCGGACAAGATCCGCCTCGGTCGGGTGGATGTCGCGGTGGCCGGCGGCGTGGACTCCGCGTCCGACGCGCCCATCGTGGTCTCCGAGCCGATGCGTGCCGCGCTGCTCGAGCTGAACCGGGCGAAGACCACGTCGGCCAAGCTCAAGGCGCTCGCCAAGATCCGTCCCTCACACCTGTCCCCCGTCGCCCCGGACGTCGCCGAGCCGCGCACCGGGCTGTCGATGGGCGAGCACCAGGCCCTGACCACCGCCCAGTGGGGCATCTCGCGCGAGGACCAGGACGCGCTCGCCCTGGCCAGCCACCAGCGCCTCGCCGCGGCGTACGAGGACGGGTTCTTCGACGACCTCATCACGCCGTACCGCGGCCTGGTCCGTGACGCCAACCTGCGCCCGGACACCTCGATGGAGAAGCTCGGCGCGCTCAAGCCGGTGTTCGGCAAGCGCCTGGACACCCCCGCGACGATGACCGCCGGCAACTCCACGCCGCTCACCGACGGCGCGGCCACCGTGCTGCTGGCCGACCAGGCGTGGGCGGCCGCCCGCGGGCTCCCGGCGCTGGCCGAGGTGGTCGACGCCGAGGCCGGTGCTGTCGACTTCGTGCACGGCAAGGACGGGCTGCTCATGGCGCCGGCCTTCGCGGTGCCGCGCCTGCTGGCCCGGCACGGCATGAAGCTCGGCGACTTCGAGATCGTCGAGATCCACGAGGCCTTCGCGTCCACCGTGCTCGCCACCCTCAAGGCGTGGGAGGACGAGGACTTCGGCCGCGACCGGCTGGGCCTGGACGGCGCGTTCGGGTCGGTGGACCGCGACCGGCTCAACGTGCACGGCTCGTCACTCGCCGCCGGGCACCCGTTCGCCGCGACCGGCGGACGGATCGTGGCCACCGCCGCCAAGGAGCTCGCGCGCCGCGGGTCCGGGGCGCGCGGCCTGGTGTCGGTGTGCGCCGCGGGCGGTCAGGGCGTCGTGGCGATCCTGGAGGCGGTGTGAGCGACAAGTACCTCGAGCTGGTCAACTCCGGCACCACCGGGCAGCTCGCCAAGAAGCTCGGCCTGCCGCGTCCCGCCCGGCTGCGTCGGCACCGGCCCGGCGACCCGTTGCTCCGCGGCCCGGTCCTGGTGGTCGCGGACGCCCACGCCGGAGAGGACGCCGACGCGCTCGCCGCGGCGCTCCTCGACTGGGACCTGGACGTGCGCCGCGACCCCGGAGAGGACACGAGGTGGGGTGCCGTCGTGGTCGCACTGACCGGCGTCGGCTCCCCGACCGACCTGTCCGCGCCGATGCTCGCGCTGGGCTCGGTGCTCAGGAAGCTGGTGAGCGGCGGGCGCGTCGTGACCTTGTCACGCAGCGCGACCGGGGATCTGTCCCCCGAGGTCGCCGCCGCTCGGCAAGGCGTGGAGGGCGCGCTGCGCTCACTCGCCAAGGAGCTGCGTGGCGGGTCGACCGGCAACGGCATCCAGCTCGCGGACGCGGTCGGGGTCGCCGACCCGTCGGCGCTCGCCGCACTGCGCTTCTTCCTCTCGGCGAGGTCGGCCTTCGTGGACGGCCAGCTGTTGACGGTGAGCGGGCCGGGCCACGCGTCCCGCAGACCCGACGCTGACGACCACGCGACCGTCGAGCTCCCGCTGGCAGGCAAGGTCGCCCTGGTGACGGGCGCGGCACGCGGCATCGGCGCGGACATCGCCCGGACCCTGGCGCGTGACGGCGCACGTCTGCTGCTGGTCGACGTGCCCACCGCCGGACAGGGGCTGACCGAGGTCGCCATCGAGGTCGGCGGCACCGCACTGCAGCTCGACCTGACCGACTCCGAGGCGCCACAGCGCCTCGTCGACCTCGTGCGCGCCCGGTACGGCCGCCTGGACGTCGTCGTGCACAACGCCGGGATCACCCGCGACAAGCTGCTGGCCAACATGACGGCCGACCGGTGGGACTCGGTGATCCAGGTGAACGTCATGGCCCCGCTGCGCCTCACTCCGACTCTGGCCGACGCGGGCGTGCTCGCGCTCGACGCGCGCGTGGTGTGCCTGGCGTCGACCAGCGGCATCGCCGGCAACCGCGGCCAGACCAACTACGCCGCCTCCAAGGCCGGCGTGATCGGCATGGTGCGCGCGCAGGCCCACCAGTTCGGGTCGGAGGCGACCGTCAACGCCGTCGCTCCCGGGTTCATCGAGACCGAGATGACCGCCCGGATCCCGGCCGCGACCCGTCAGATCGCCCGGCGGCTGAACTCCCTGCAGCAGGGCGGCCTGCCGGTCGACGTCGCCGAGGCGATCGCGTTCCTGGCCTCGCCGGACGCCGGTGGGATCACCGGCCAGGTCCTGCGGGTCTGCGGGCAGAACATGGTGGGCGCGTGAGCGGCCCCGGGGTGAGCCCAGGCGGGGCCGGTGAGCCGTCGGCCCCGGTCGAGCTCGCCGAGGTCCCACCGCTGGGCGCCTCGCTGCGCCGCGGCGTGCGCTCTTCCGCGACCGCCGCGGTGCGGCGCGACCGGAGCCTGACGCCGTTCGACCTGCCGGACGTCCGGCTGGCCGCGCGAGGGCTGACGACCGACCCGGTGTGCCTGACCGACTACCAGCACCTGGTGGGCGCCACCGCGTCGGACGACCTGCCGGCCGGGTTCGTGCACGTGCTCGCGTTCCCACTGACCACCGCACTCATGGTGCGCGACGACTTCCCGCTGCCGCTGCTGGGCATGGTGCACCTGGCCAACACGGTCACCCAGCACCGCCCGGTGCGGCTGGGCGAGGCACTGGACGTCGAGGTGCACGCCGAACGGCTCTCGGCGCACCACCGCGGGGTGAGCGTCGACCTGGTCGCCGAGGTGGCCGTGGCCGGTGAACCGGTGTGGCGCGGGGTCTCGACGTACCTGGCCAAGGGCTACTCGCTGGCCGGTGAGTCCGCCGAGCGCGCCGACCGGCCCGAGTGGCTCGCCCCGACCCCGACGGGCGTGTGGCGGCTGCCCGCCGACCTCGGTCGCCGCTACGCCGCCGTGTCCGGGGACCACAACCCGATCCACACCCAGGTGCTCGCGGCGAAGGCGTTCGGCTTCCCGCGCACCATCGCGCACGGGATGTACACCGCCGCGCGGGCGCTCGCGGAGATCGGCGCGCCCAGCGCGTTCACCTGGACCGCGGAGTTCTTCGCCCCGCTGACCCTGCCCGGCACGGCCTCGGTCGCGATCGCCAAGGACGGCGACGGCGGGACGCTGGACGCCTGGGGCAAGCGCCACCACCTGCACGTCGAGGTCACACCCGCCTGAGCGCCGCGCCGACCCCCGGCAGTCGGCGCGAGCCCGGCGCACCGGGCGTCGGAGCAGGGCCCTAGGGTCGGGCCATGGCCGATGACGTGCAGCCGGAGGTGGTCCGCGAGCCGTTCACGGGCGCGCTCGAGGTCGAGGGGGACTACGAGCTGCTGGCCTTCGACGGCATCGACCTGTCCGGGCAGGACGGCCGCGAGAGCCGGTTCGTGGAGTGCGCACTGACCGGCTGCACCCTCGACGAGACCCGGCTGGACGAGTCGCACCTGGTCGAGACCACGATCGCCGCGGCGCGCGGCACGACGGTGCACCTGCGCGACGGCTCGTGGCGCCAGGTCACCTGGGTCGACTGCCGGCTCGGCGCCCTGCTGGCCACCGGAGCGCGGCTGGACGGCGTCACCGTCCGCGGGGGCAAGATCGACTTCCTCGCGCTGGCCGGCGCGACCGTGCACGAGCTGCGCCTGGAGGGCGTGTGGATCGGTGAGCTCGGCCTGGGTGGCGCGACCGTTCGGCGGCTGACGCTCGTGGACTGCCGGGTGGACCGGATCGACGCCGCGGGAGCCACGCTGCGCGAGTGCGACCTGCGCGGCGGCGAGATCGCCGTGGTCGACGGGATCGCCGGTCTGGCGGGCGCCACGATCAACGAGGACCAGGCGGTGGCGCTCGCCCCGGCGCTCGCGGCGGCGCTGCGGATCAGGGTCCAGTAGCGGCGATCACCAGGCTGCGGCCGCGAGCACCCGCGCTGCCACCTCGTCGAGGTCGCCGGGGCCCTCCACCACCGCGTCGTCGAGCGCGACCCGATCGAGGACCTGCTCGAGCTCGACGGTGCGCGCGAGCTCCCAGTCCACGCGCCCACGCGCCCGTGCCGTGATCCGTGCCAGCCGCTCGGTCTCGGGCACGCGCAGCCGCACCACCCGCACGTCGGCGCCGTCGAAGGCGCGCTCGTACTCCTCGCGGTCGCCCGGGTCCTCGACCACCCGTGGCAGCACGACGTGGCGCAGGCCGCGCTCGCGGTACAGCGGCGCCAGCCGGGCGAGCGCCTCGAACGCCAGGCGCTGGTGGTACGGGTCCTCGTCCGTCACCGGCTTGGCGTCGGTGAGCGCGTCGACGTCGAGCACGACATTGGCCAACCCGCGGTCGTCCAACAGGTGGCCGAGCCGGTCCGCAACGGTGGTCTTGCCCGCGCCCACCGTCCCGTTGACGACGAGGACGTGCGTGACGTCCGCCGGGTCCAGGTACCGGCCGTAGCAGACCGACGTGGGTTCCTCGGCGTAGATGCCGAAGTTGGGGATCCGGCGGTACCCCGCCGAGCGGTACAACCCGACGGCCGCGGTCTGGCGCAGCCCGGTCTCCAGGATCAGCCGCCGCAGCCCGCGCGCAACGGCCGCCTCCTCGAGACCGGCGAGCACAGGCCGGGACAGCCCGCGGCCACGCCACGCCTCGCGGACGTACATCCGCTTGAGCTCGCCGGTGCCGGGCGGCAGGTGCTCCCCGACGCGCAACGATCCCGTCGCCACCGGCTCGCCGCCGACTCGGACCAGCACGGTGTGCACCATCTCCTCCGGCGGGAGGTCCGGCTCGATGTCCTCGGTGCCGTCGTACAGCGCGGCGAGCCCGGCCTGCTGCTCGGCCCGCAGCGCCGCGGCGTCCGGGTGCGCCCAGGGGACGACGCTGCGCACGGGTTCCATGGCCGCAAGCGGCTCAGGTGTGCAGCAGGGCGGTGAGGGCCGAGGTGAAGAACCGCAGGCCGTCGGTGCCGGTGCGCGGGCCGTTCGGGCCGTCCGGGCCGAAACCGGGCTCCACCGCGTGCTCGGGGTGCGGCATGAGGCCCACGACGTTGCCGGCGGCGTTGGTGATCCCGGCGATGTCCCGGCGCGAGCCGTTGGGGTTCCAGCCGACGTAGCGGAACACCACGCGACCCTCGCCCTCGAGCTCGTCGAGCGTCGACTCATCGGCGACGAACTGGCCGTCCTGGTTCTTCAGCGGGATGGTGATCTGCTCGCCGCGGGTGAACTCGTGGGTCCACGCGGTGTCGATGTTCTCCACCCGCAGTGTCTGCTCGCGGCAGACGAACGTGCGGTGGTCGTTCTTGATCATCGCGCCCGGCAGCAGGTGCGCCTCCGCGAGGATCTGGAACCCGTTGCAGATCCCCAGCACCGGCATGCCCCCGCGCGCCGCGTCGACCACGGACTGCATCACGGGCGCGAACCGGCTGATCGCGCCGGCACGCAGGTAGTCGCCGTAGGAGAACCCGCCGGGCAGCACCACGGCGTCCACGGCGTGCAGGTCCTCGTCGGCGTGCCACAGCGAGACCGGGGTGGCCCCCGCCAGCCGGACGGCGCGAGCGGCGTCGCGGTCGTCGAGGGTGCCGGGGAAGGTGACGACGCCGATCCGGGCGTCGGCGGCGGGCCGCGCGGAGGGCGGCGGCGGCGCGGCGACGTGGCTCACGCGTCGGCTCCCTCGTCGGCCTCCTCGGGCATCTCCGCGACCCGGACGACGTCCTCGATCACCGGGTTGGACAGCAGCGTGACCGCGGCCTCGCGGACGTTGGCGAGGACCTCGTCCGTCACCGGCCCGTCCACGGTCAGCTCGAACCGGCGGCCCTGCCGCACGCCGGTGAAGCCGGTGAAGCCGAGCCGCGGCAGCGCCGAGGCGACGGCCTTGCCCTGCGGGTCGAGGATCTCCGGCTTGGGCATCACATCGACGACGACTCGTCCCACGGGTGCTCCCTGAGATGGCGGGGCTGCGCTCGGGCGGCGCGCTGGACGGTGGCCAGCGTACCGACCGCGCGGCACACCACGGACCGATCGCCCGCCGCGTGGACCGCGTCGCGTCAGGCCGTGACCGGCGGCCACGGCGGGTCGGACCGCTGCGGGCCGAGCACGACCTGCCCGGGGACGTACGGACCGTCCCATCGCCGCACGCGACCGACCGGCCGGTCGAGCGGTGGTGCGGCGTCGTGGCGCACGACCCAGCGCAGGTCGGCCCAGGCGAGCTCGGCGCCGCCCGGCGCGCGCCAGCCGAGCGCCCCACCGTGCCGCAGCAGCACGACCGCGACCGGGAGCACGAGCGCCACGACGACGGCGACGGCCGGGCCGAGCAGCAGCGGCGTCCGGCCGGTCGCCTCGGCCCAGGCGTCGGCCGAGACCGCAAGCGCCACGGCCACCAGGCTCACGTCGGCCCACCAGCCCGGGCTCCGGACCTCGCGGTCCGGCTGGTCCGGTAGCCGCGCGGTCCTGCCGCCTATCACGCGTCGCACCCGCGCGGCGAGCAGCGTGCCCACCGCTGCGAGGGCCGCGGCTGCGCCGATCAGCACCAGGCCGGTCGCACCCGCCGGGACGACACCCACCTCGAAGGTCGCCGGGTACGGCTTCCCGGCGATCGGGACCGCTCCGACCATCACCCGCGCGCCCAGCAGGGCGCCGGTCGCCGCGAGCCCGCACACCGTGAGCAGCCCCACGAGGCGCGATGCCGCCCATCGGGCAGCCACCCGAGGACGCGGCACACCCATCGCCACGTAGGTGCCGGGGAGCAGCGGCTCGCCGGGCTCGGCCACCAGGTACTTCTCGCGCGCCATCTCCCGGCCACGACGGCCCTGCACGGCCGCCACGACCACGGCTCCCGAGAGCCACGGGGCGAGGACGACGGCGGCTGAGCCCTCGCCCGAGCGGGCGATGACGACCCCAGCCGCGACCATCAGGAGCGCGTTGCCCTGCCGCAGGCCGTACCAGTGCCCCTCGATGTCGTCCGCGACCCACTCGCGGTACTCCCGCGGCATCCGCAGGCCCAGCGCCCGGTAGCCCAGCCACCGGTGCAGCGGCGGCCGGCCGCGCCACCGCACCGCCCAGCCGGCCAGCAGCAGCCCGAGCGCCGCGCGCACCCCGACCCGGCGCGCCTCCGGCTCAGCCAGGTCGGCGAGCACGCCGAGCGCCTCCTCGGCGTGCTTCCGGCGCCACCGGGGCGGGTAGGCGCGCAGCCAGAACCGGGCGCTGCGCTCGAACGACCCGGTCACGTCGGCCGGCCCTCTGCGGCGAGACGGTCCGACGGCCCGCGCATCACGCCTCCCCGAGGGCCGGTCCGCCGAGCACCCGGCGGGCCCGCCGGGTCAGCGCCGCCAGGCGCGCGGTCTCCGAGGCCGCCGCGGCGCCGCCCTGGGGGGTCTGGCGGTAGTAGCGGCGCAGCCGCCCGTCGACGACCTCCTCGCCGGCGTCCTCGATCAGGCCCGCCGAACCCAGCCGGTCCAGCAGGCCGTAGAGCGTGCCGGCACCCAGTCGGACGTCGCCGCCGGACAGCGCGAGCACCTCCTGGACGATCGCGTACCCGTGCCGCGGCCGGTCGGTCAGGGCGAGCAGGACGAGGTAGGCCTGCTCGGTCATCCGGAACCCTGCCATGGACGATATATATCGCGCGACGACCTATCAGACAAGGGGAGTCAGGGCGCGACCACCGTCATCCGCGGGTGCCGCGCCGTCCCCACCTCCGCGAGCGCCGCCGGCGCCTCGTCGAGCCCGACGACCCGGCCCAGCAGCCGCGCCGGGTCCAGCTCCCCCGAGGCCACCCGGGCGAGCATCGCCGGGTACTCGTGCGCCGCCATGCCGTGGCTGCCGTAGATCTCGAGCTCCCACGCGACGATGCGGTCCATCGGGAGCGCGGTACGCGCGTGCTCGGCCAGCAGGAGGCCCACCTGGACGTGCCGCCCACGCCGGCGCAGCCCCAGCACCGAGGCCACCGCGGTGTCCGGGTGCCCCAGCGCGTCGAGCGAGGCCGCGACGGGTCCGTCGGCGGCGTCGACCACGGTCGCGGCCACCTCCTCGGGCGTGAGCCCGGCCGGGTCGAGCGTCACCATGGCGCCCAGCTCGCAGGCCGCGGCCCGCGCCGCCGGGCTCGGGTCCACCGCCACCACCCGCGCCCCGGCGGCCGCGGCGATCATCACCGCCGACAGCCCGACGCCGCCGCACCCGTGCACCGCGACCGCGTCGCCGGCAGCGACCCGCGCGTGCACGCCCAGCGCGCGGTAGGCCGTGGCGAACCGGCAGCCCAGCGAGGCGGCGACCGCCGGCGTCATGCCCTCGGGGACGGCCACCAGGTTGACGTCGGCGTGCCGCAGCGCGACGAGCTCGGCGAACGAGCCCCAGTGCGTGAACCCCGGCTGGGTCTGCTGCTCGCACACCTGGTGCTCACCGGCCCGGCACGCGGAGCACCGGCCGCACGCGCACACGAACGGCACGGTCACCAGGTCGCCGACCCGCCAGCGGCGCACCGCGCGCCCTGCCGCGACCACCGTCCCGACCAGCTCGTGGCCCGGCACGTGCGGGAGCTCGACGTCGGGGTCGTGCCCCTGCCAGGCGTGCCAGTCGCTGCGGCACACCCCGGTCGCCGCGACCCGGACCACCACGCCGTCGTCCGGGCACTGCGGGTCGGGCACGTCCGTGACCCGCGGCAGCTCGCCGAACGCCTCGATCAGGACCCCCCGCATCAGCGCCTCACACCCTCAGCAGGACCTTGATCGCCCGGCGCTCGTCCATCGCCGCGTAGCCCTCCGGGGCCTGCTCGAGCGGCAGCTCCAGGTCGAAGACCGGCGACGGGTCGAGCGAGCCGTCCAGCACGTCGGCCATGAGCTCGGGCAGGTAGGCCCGCGCCGGCGCCACGCCGCCGGCGATCGTCACGTTGCGCCGGAAGATCCGGCCGAGCGCCAGCCCCTCGGTCACCCCGTTGGGCACGCCGACGTAGCCGATCCGGCCGCCATCCTTGACGATCCCGAGCGCGGTGTCCCACGAGCCCTGCATGCCGACGCACTCCATGACGTGCGGCACGCCGAGCCCGTCGGTCATCGCGCGGACCCGCTCCACGGCGGCGTCCCCGCGGACCTCGACGACGTCGGTGGCCCCGAACGTGCGCCCGATCGCGGCGCGGTCCGGGTGGCTGGACAGCAGGATGATCCGCTCGGCGCCGAGCCGGCGCGCGGCGAGCACCCCGCACAACCCGACGGCCCCGTCGCCGATCACCGCTACGTGCGACCCGGGTCCCACCCCGGCGGCGACCGCGGCGTGGTGGCCGGTGGCCATCACGTCGGAGAGGGTCAGCAGCGCCGGCAGGCGCGGGTCGTCCACGCCGACCGGAGCCACCACGAGGGTGCCGTCGGCGTTCGGCACGCGCACCATCTCGCCCTGGCCGGCGCCCGCCTCCTCCGGGGTGCCGTAGAAGCCCCCGCGCACGCACGAGGTCTGCAGGCCGCGCAGGCAGAACTCGCACTCGCCGCAGCTGTGCTTGAACGGGGCGATCACCAGGTCGCCGACCCGCAGGGTGCGCACGTCGGCGCCGACCTGCTCGACCACGCCGAGGAACTCGTGACCGATCCGGCTCGGCTCCTCCGGCGGGGTCGTCCGGCGGTAGGGCCACAGGTCCGACCCGCAGATGCAGGACAGCGTGACGCGCACGAGCGCGTCGGTCGGCTCGGTCAGGACGGGCTCGGGGACGGTCTCGACGCGCACGTCGCGCTCCCCGTGGTGCAGCACGGCTCTCATGGCACCATCCTTGCCTGCCGCCGGCGCCCGGCGCGCGCGATGCGGGCCGACTCAGCGACGCCGACGCTTGCGCGCGGAGCTACCCGCCGGTCCGCCGCCGAAGATGATCGACAGGCCGAAGAGGAAGCCGAAGTCGTACCAGCCGCCGTTGTTGTGCACCTCGTAGATCCCGACGTCGCTGTTGAACAGCGACACGATGAAGGCGAACGGGGCGATGAAGCCCTGCCACAGGCCCCACCAGAAACCCACCGGGCCGCGCGTGGCACCCGCGGTGCCGGTGAAGTCGTTGCCGCTCGCCGCGCAGGCGGCCAGCAGCGCCAGGAGCGCAGCTCCCACGAGGGCCGCGCGGATCGCTCGGGACGTACGTGGCTCCATGGCCACGATCGTTGCGCAGCCCCGACGCCGGTGGGGCCTGTTTTTCGACGCAGTCTCGCGAGCTGAGAGGGCGGACGGTGCAGGTCGCGCGCCCCTACAGCGCGCGGTGCGTCCAGCGGCCGGCAAGGAGGGTCGCTGCGACCGGCATGGTCCGGAGCACGCCGGGGTCGCCCAGCGGGTCCGCGTCCAGCACGACCAGGTCCGCCGGCTGCCCCGGCGCGACACGGGACCGCACCGACGCGGCGAGCGCGACCACGGCCGGCAGCGCCTGCTCGGGGTGCCACGGCTCGCGGCCGTCGCGGGTACGGGTGACCGCCGCGGAGATCGCGAACCACGGCTCCATCGGGGCCACCGGCGCGTCCGAGCCGAGCATCAGCCGGACCCCGGCCTCGTGCAGCGTGCGGAACGGGTAGCAGCGGTCCGCCCGGTCCGCCCACGTCACGTCGATCGCGTCGCGGTCGTCGAGCAGGTGCTCGGGCTGCACGCTGGCCGCCACGCCCAGCGCGGCGAACCGCGGGACGTCGGCCAGGTCGAGCAGCTGGGCGTGCTCGATCGAGCCCCGCGCGCCGGTGCGCTCGAAGACGTCGAGCACCGCGGCGTTCGCGGCGTCGCCGATCGCGTGGATCGCGGCGTGCACGCCGTGCCTGGCGGCCGCGGCCATGAGCGGCTCGAGCTCGTCCACGGGGACGTTGAGCACGCCGGTGGTCGGCGAGCCGTCGGGGCCCGGGTACGGGTCGTGGCAGTAGGCGGTGCGGGTGTTGAGCGACCCGTCGGAGATCACCTTGAGCGGCCCCTGGGTGAGCAGTCCGTCGGTGCCCGGGATCACGTCGCCCGTCGCGAGCTCGCGGGCGAGCACACCGTCCAGGTGCTCTCGCCAGACCCCGGCCGAGACCCGCAGGCTGCGCTGCCCGGCGGCGATCCGGCGCTGCCAGCTCCTCAGGTTGTCGGCCAGGTCCACGTCCATCACACCCACCAGGCCGCGGGCCGCCGCGGCCCGTGCTGCCTCGTCGACCCAGTCGTCCAGGGTCTCCTCGTCCGGGTCCAGCCGACCGACCGACGCGAACCAGGGCGCCTCGCGGACCACACCGGACGGCAGCCCGACCACACCGGCCGCGACCGTCGAGAGCCACCCGCTGTGCAGGTCGCCGCACACCAGGACCACACCCACGTCCGGGCGGCCGGCTCGCGCCGCGGCGTCGTCCAGCACCGCGGCGGTCGGCGCCTGGGCCCACAGCACGTCGCGGTAGCCGTAGCCCACCACCAGCCCACCGACCGGCGGGGGCTCGGCACGCAACCGCTCGACCACCAGGGCGGCCGCCTCGTCGGGCGACCCGGCGGCCGAGACGTCCAGCCGACGCCGGACGGTCGCCCACTGGCCGACGTGCGCGTGCGCGTCCCACAGGCCGGGCACCAGCCACCGACCGGCGATGTCCACGACCTCGTCGCTGCGCAGCGGGTCCAGGCCCGGCTCGATCGCACGGATCCGGCCGTCGACCACGCGCACGTCCACGAGCTCGCCCGCGGCACGGGCGGACGGCGGGGCCAACGGCACCACACGTGCGCCGCGCAGGAGGAGGTTCACGTCGGCAGCGTAGAGGCCCCGCGGACCGCCATGCGCCGCGGCCCCGCGCACCGGCTCAGGCACCGAGCGAGGACGTCACCGGCGACTGCGGCGCCCGCGGCACCTGGCGCGGCACCTGCTGGCGAGCCCCGAGCGCGGTCCCGAGCACGGCACCGGCCTCCGCCCCGGGAACCGCCTTGCCGTACAGCCAGCCCTGGGCGTTCGTGCAGCCCATCGCCCGCAGCAGACGCTCCTGCGCCGGGGTCTCCACGCACTCGGCGACCACCTCGAGGCCGAGCGCACGGCCCAGCTCGAGGATCACCGTGACCAGCTCGGCGAGCTGCGGGTCGGACTCCATGCCGCGCACGAACCCGCCGTCGATCTTGAGCACGTCGACGGCGAACTCCCGCAGGGTGTGCAACGAGGACTGCCCCGTGCCGAAGTCGTCGATCGACAGCCGCACGCCCAGCGCGCGCAGGTCGCTCATCACCCGGCGGGCCGCGTCGACGTCGGTGAGCATGACCGTCTCGGTGATCTCGAGCACCAGGTTCGACGGCGACAGGCCGTGCCGGCGCAGCATGCGCGCGACGCCCTCGGTCAGCCCCGGGTTCCAGAACTCCCGGTGCGAGACGTTGACCGCGACGCTGGCCTCGCGGCCGCCCGCCTTCCATTCCGCGATCTGGGCACCCACCTGGTCCAGGACCCAGGACCCGAGCTCGACCATCCCCGGCCCGGACTCGAGCACCGGCAGGAAGGTGCCGGGCAGCAGCAGGCCCTTCTCGGGGTGCTGCCAGCGGACCAGGGCCTCGTAGTGCGTCACCGGGGAGCCGTCCAGCGGCACGATCGGCTGGTAGTGGACGACGAACTGCTGCTCGGCCAGGGCGATCCGCAGCTCGTTCAGCAGGCGGAGTCGCTCCCCGGCCTCGGCGTGCATGGTGTGGTCGAAGAAGGAGATCGACCCGCGCTCGACGGCCTTGGCGTGGTACATCGCGGCGTCGGCCTCGCGGAGCATCGCCTCCGCGTCACGAGCGGGGCCGTCGGAGGTGGTGATCCCCGCGCTCGCGGTGACGCTCACCTCCTGACCCTCGATGATCAGCGGCTCCGCGACGCGCCGCTGGATGCGCTGCGCGATGGCAGCCAGGTCGTTGGCGTCGGGGTCCACGAGCAGCAGGGCGAACTCGTCCCCGCCGAACCGCGCGGCGGTGTCTGCAGAGCGGATCGTGTCGCTGAGCCGGTGCGCGACCACCCGGAGCAGCTCGTCGCCGTGCAGGTGCCCCAGCGAGTCGTTGACCAGCTTGAACCCGTCCAGGTCCAGGAACACCACGGCGCAGCTCCGGCTGGGCCGGCGCTGGATCTGGCGCAGCACCGAGGTGAGACGGTCCAGGAAGAGGCGGCGGTTGGGCAGACCCGTGACGTGGTCGTACAGGGCGGCCTCGCGCAGCTGCTCCTCGAGCGCGCGCCGGTGGTGCACGTCGGAGACCGAGCACACCAGGCGCGAGACGGGCGCGGTGCCTTCCGCAGTGCCCACCGCGGTCATCTGGACCCAGCGCGGGTCGCCGTGGCGCTGGGCGCGGAACTCGATGCGCACCGGCTCGTCGCGCCGGGACAGCGCCTGCCCGAGTGCCGCCGAGACCACCGCCTGGTCATCGCCGTGGACCCAGGACAGGTCGTCCATCGCCGGGCCCTCACCGGGCTCGAGCGCGAGCAGGTCGCGGGCCCGCTCGCTGATCCAGGGGTGACCGGTCACCAGGTCCCACTCCCACAACCCGTCGTTCGACGCGCGTGCGGCGTCGGCGTAGCGCTTCTCGCTGTCGCCGAGGGCCTGCTGAAGGCTCTGTGCGTCCAGAGCTGCGCCCAGCAGCGCTGCCCAGTGGTGGTACGTCTCGCGGGTGACCGCGAGGTCGACGCCACCCTCGATCGCCAGCAGGCCCCAGCTCCGCTCCACGGTGCCGACCGGCAGGGCCACGCAGACCCGCCCGGCCGACAGGTCCGCGGCCTCGACGAGCTCACGCGGTGGGAAGGACCGCGCGTCCATCTCCGTGCCGACCAGCGCCGCCCAGCGCTGGTCGCGGCCGTGCACGCCCACCACCCTCAGACGCCCGTCCGACGGGTCGCCGACCCAGAGCCCGAGCACCCCGAAGGTGGACGAGGTCGGTGCGAGCCAGGTGAGCGTGCGCGGGTCCCCGCACCCGGAGCCCAGCAACGCGGCGTCGACCGCGGCCTGGCCGTCGATCCCCTGGGCGAACGCCCCGGCCTCCGCGACCGCGCAGGCCTGCTCCACGCGCCGTGCGACGCTGTCCAGCGCATCCGCGCGCCCGTCCGCACCCCTGGAGCGGACGTACGTCGTCAGCCGGCACATCACGCTGCGCAGCGCGTACGGCGACAGCTCGCCCCGCGCCAGACCCATGAGCAGCTCCGCGGCCTGCGGAGCCTCCGACTCGGCGCGCACCGCTGCGAGTGCGTCCGCCGCGTCCAGCACGTCGAGCGCGCGCCCGCGCAGGGCGTCGCGGTCCACGACCGACGGGCTCACGAGCAGCGGGACCAGGCCCGCCACCACGTCGTCGATGGGTAGGGCGTCGGTGGCCCCCTCGGCCCGGGCGACGTCGCAACCGCAGCTGTCGCGCCGCACCAGGTGTGCCGTGGCGCGGTACGCCCGGGGCTCGACCTCCAGGCCGGCGGCCAGGTCGAGCGCGAGGCGGGCCGCGATGGTCCCGACGTCCTGGAAGGACTGCTGCACGGTGGCCAGGGGCGGCGAGGTGTACCCCGCCGCGTCGACCCCGTCGTAGCCCACCAGTGCGATGTCCTGCGGCACGCGCACGCCCGCCTCGGTGAGCGCCTCGAGGACCCCGATCGCGTTCGCGTCCGTGCCCACCACGAGCGCCGACGGCGGCTCACCGGCGGCGAGCAGCCGGCGCGCGGCCTCCGCGCCGGCGCGGGCGTCGAAGGCGAAGGCCTCCACGACGTGCTCCTCGCGCACCTGGAGCCCGTGGTGCGCCATCCGGCCGAGGAAGGCGCGCATCCGTTCGGTGACGTCGGGCACCTCGAGCTCGCCGAGGAAGCCGATCCTGGTGTGGCCGTGCTCGACCAGGTGGTCCGTCGCCGCCTCGATGCCGCGCACGTTGTCCGGCAGCGCGACGGGCACCGAGATGGTCTCCGGGCGCTCGCCCACCACGACCACGGGGATGCCGTCGTGCACCATCCCGGCCAGGTAGCTCTCCGGCACGGCCCCGACCAGTGCGACCGCCGCGTCGGCACGGTCCCTCGCCAGCGGCAGCTCGTGGTCCAGCCGCGCGCTGGGCACCTCGCCGCCGATCTGGGGGTCGTCGGTCAGGACGACCAGCGCCCGGCCACCGGCGATCGCGACCTCGCGCGTGATCCCGGCGATGAGCGCCCCGTAGAAGTGGCCTCCGCTGGCCGGGGTCAGCACGAGCACGCTGCGTCCACGCACCGGCGCGCCTCCTCCGTGAGACCGATACTCCCTGCCTTGTCCTTCGGTTCATCGATGAGGGAGTTGAGCCATCCGGCCGACGGGTGCCGCGCCACGCCGCACGGTCACCCGATCGGCTCAACCTCGGGGCGGTCCCGGACGGGCGCAGCGATCAGGCGACGTCCAGCGAACGCCCGGTGAGCAGGCGGAACGCCTCCAGGTAGCGCTCCCGGGTCCGGGCCACGACCTCGTCGGGAAGCGGCGGCGGAGGCGCGTCGGACGCCCGGTCCCAGCCGGACGCTGGCGAGGTCAGCCAGTCGCGGACGAACTGCTTGTCGAAGCTGGGCTGCGGGTGCCCCGGCTCCCAGGCGTCGGCCGGCCAGAAACGCGAGGAGTCGGGGGTGAGCACCTCGTCGCCGAGCACCAGGGCGCCGGCGTCCGGCCCGTCGAAGGGCCGGCCGAACTCCAGCTTGGTGTCGGCCAGGATCACCCCACGCCCGCGCGCGACCTGCTCGGCGCGCGAGTAGACGGCCAGCGTGAGGTCACGCACCGCGGCGGCGTCGGCCGCCCCGATGGTGGCCGCGACGCGCTCGAAGCTGACGTTCTCGTCGTGCTCGCCCAGCTCGGCCTTGGTCGCCGGGGTGAAGATCGCCTCCGGCAGCCGCGAGCCGTCCGTCAGCCCCTCGGGCAGTGGGATCCCGCACACGGCGCCACCGGCGCGGTACTCGACCAGGCCGGAGCCGGTGAGGTAGCCCCGGGCGACGCACTCGACCGGCACCATCGTCATCCGCCGGCACAGCATGGCGCGGCCGGCGACGGCCGCGGGCACGCCGTGCGGCCCGGCCTCGGCGGTGACCAGGTGGTGCGGCAGCAGGTCGGCCAGCAGCTCGAACCACCACAGGCTCAGCTGCGTGAGCACCACGCCCTTGCCCGGCACGGGGGTGGACAGCACGTGGTCGTAGGCGCTGATCCGGTCGCTGGCCACCACCAGCACGACGTCTCCCGCCGGGTGCGGCGACGCCGGGACGTACAGGTCGCGGACCTTGCCCGAGTAGGTGTGCGTCCAGCCGGGCAGCTCCGGCGCGGCGCCGGTCACCGCAGGTCGCCCTCGTCCAGCACCGACGGGTGCAGGTCGTCCTCGGCACCCTCGTCGTCGAGGCCGGCGCCCAGCGGGAGGTCGGGCAGCTCCGGCATCCGCGCGGCGATGTCCGTGCGGTGGTGCGAACCGCGCAGGGCGATCGCCTCGACACCGGCGTACGCGCGCTCGCGGGCCGCGTCCAGGTCGGCCCCCAGGCCCACCACGGACAGCACCCGGCCGCCCGAGGAGACCAGGGCGCCTTCGCTGCTGCGCGCGGTCCCGGCGTGCAGCACGTGGACCCCGGCGAGCGCCTCGGCGTCCGCGGTGCCCTCGATCTCGTCGCCGGCCCGGACGGTGCCCGGGTAGCCGTGCGCGGCGATCACGACGGTGACCGCCGCCTCGTCGCGCCAGCGCAGCGCGCCGACCGCGCCGAGCTCCCCGGTCGCCGCGGCGAGCAGCAGCTCGGCCAGCGGGGTGGCGAGCCGGGCGAGCACCACCTGGGTCTCGGGGTCGCCGAACCGGGCGTTGAACTCGACCACCCGCACTCCGCGAGAGGTCAGGGCGAGCCCGCAGTACAGCACCCCGACGAACGGCGTCCCGCGCCGGCGCATCTCCTCCAGCGTCGGGCGGGCGACCCGGGTGACGACCTCGTCCACCAGGTCGGCGGGGGCCCACGGCAACGGCGAGTAGGCGCCCATCCCACCGGTGTTGGGGCCTTCGTCGCCGTCCAGCGCGCGCTTGAAGTCCTGGGCCGGCGCGAGCGGGACCAGGTCCTCGCCGTCGCACAGGCAGAACAGCGACACCTCGGGGCCGTCGAGGTACTCCTCGACCACGACGGCGGGCCGCTCACCGGCCGCGGCCCGACGCGCCAGGCAGGACAGGCCGTGCGCGAGCGCGACGGCGCGATCCTCGGTGACCACCACGCCCTTGCCCGCCGCAAGGCCGTCGTCCTTGACCACGTACGGCGCCCCGAACGCGTCCAGCGCCTCGGCGAGCTCGGTCTCGGTGGTGCACAGGTGGGCCATCGCGGTGGGCACGGCGGCCGCGGCCATGACCTCCTTGGCGAACGACTTCGAGCCCTCGAGCGCGGCGGCCTCCGCGCTGGGCCCGAAGCACGGGATGCCGGCGGCGCGCACCGCGTCGGCGACCCCGGCGACCAGCGGCGCCTCGGGGCCCACCACCACCAGGTCGGCCGCGACCTCGCGGGCCAGGGCGGCGACCTCGTCACCGTCGGTGGCGGTCACCGCGTGCAGGGTGGCGAGCGCCGCGATCCCGGGGTTCCCGGGCGCGGCGTGCAGCTCGTGCTCACCGCCCCGGTCGAGCGCGCGGACGATGGCGTGCTCGCGCGCGCCCGAACCGATGACGAGGATCCTCACGGGGCGCCAGCCTAGCCGCGCCCCCCGTCGCCGTCGGCCGGGTCCACCTCCGGCGTCGCACCCTCCACGTCCGCCACCGGGAACGCGTCGATGTGCACCCGGACGGCCCGCCGGCCCGCGTCACCGCTCGCCTTGCGGATCGCCTTGGCCGCGTCGAAGTGACGGTCGAGCACCTCGCCGAGCTCGGTGGTCATCGCGTCGAGCTCCTCGGCCGTCATCATGGCGCGGCCGTCGATGCTCATCGCCACGCCGCGCCACTCGGGAGCCTCGGCGGGCATGCGCTCGAGCCACCGTCGCACCTGCTCACCGCGCAGGGCGTCGCGTGCGGTGACCATGCCGACCAGGGCGCCGCGGACCGCGTCGTCGGCGAAGTCGTCGGCCTCGACGGTGAACCCGACCGGCCGCCACCAGCGCTCGCGCCCGCCGGAGTGCTCAGGATCGTCCTCGACGAACCCGTGCTTGGCGAGCTGGCGCAGGTGGTAGCTGGTCTGGCCGGTCGACTCGCCGGTGGCCTCGGCGAGCTGGGTCGCGGTGGCCGGGCCGTGGTCGACCAGGTACTCGAACATCGCGATCCGCAGCGGGTGCACGAAGGCCTTGAGCGCCTCGGGTCCGGGACGGGGTCTTGCGTCGGCCATGATTGCAGAGATACCTTTGCATAGACGTCTTTGCAAGAAGATCTTTGCAGATCTCTCGGCCCAGCGTAGTGAGGTTCCCCGATGAGCACAGACACCGCCGACGCGCAGACCCGCCAGGCCCGTGAGCCGCTCGGCCGCCGCTTCCACGCCCTGCTGGCCTCCACGAGCCTGGCGAACCTCGCCGATGGGATCGTCCAGATCGGCGTCCCGCTGTACGCGGTCACCCTGACCCGGTCCCCCGTGCTCATCTCGATGCTCGCCGCCGCGGTGTGGGTGCCATGGCTGCTGCTGGGCCTGGTGGGCGGCGCCGCCGTCGACCGCGGCGACCGCAAGCGGATGCAGGTCACCGCCCTGCTGGCGCGCGCCACGCTGCTGGCGGTCGGCGCCGCGCTGATCGCGACCGGGCACGCGAGCATCACCGTCCTGATCGCGCTCACCTCGCTGTACGGCGTGACCGACGTCGTGGTCGACCTCGCCGAGAACGCGCTGGTGCCCGACGTCGCCCCACGCAGCCGCCTGCAGGCCGCGAACGGCCGGGTGATGGCCGCCCAGCTGGTCGGGGCGACGTTCGTCGGCGCGCCCTTCGCCGGCTGGCTGCTCGGCGTCGACCCGGCCGCGATGCTGGTCGTGCCGGCCGCCCTCGCGGTCGGCGCGGCCGTCGTGCTGGCCCTCGGGGTGGCCGGGCGCTACCGCCACGCCGCGCCTGAGGAGCCCGGGGTGTCCACGTCGACGCTGGCGCGGGTCCGCGAGGGACTCGCCGTGCTCTGGAACCACCCCGCGCTGCGGCCGCTGACCATCGCCGGCGCGGTGTTCAACATGGCCTCGACCGGCTACTCCGCGCTGCTGGTGCTGTGGGCGGTCGGCGCCGGGTCGGCCATCGGCCTGACCCCCCAGCAGTACGCCTGGGTCGGGGCCGCGATGGCCGCCGGCGCCGTCGTCGGGTCGGTGGCGACCGAGGCGCTGGTCAGCCGGGTCCCCGAGCTCCGCGTCATGCTGGTCGGCTGGGTGGTCGCGGCCACGACGCTCGCGGTCCCCGTGCTCTGGCCCACGCCGGCCGCGATGTTCGGCGCCGTCGCGATCACGGGGCTGACGGCCTCGTCGGTCAACGTCATCAGCCAGTCGGTGCGCCAGCGCCTGGTGCCCGCCGGCGCCCTGGGGCGGGTCACCGGGGCGTCGCGGACCCTCGGCTACGGCCTCATGCCACTGGGGGCGATGGCCTCGGGCTTCGCCGCCGAGCACTGGGGCCTGGCCCCGGTGATGCTGGTGGCCGCCGGCCTGACCGTGCTGATCCCGACCGTGCTGGCCACCCACGTGCGCTCGTCGATGCTCGCCGTGCCCATCCCGTGAGCCCGGCCGCCCGGCGGTCGCGCGGTCAGTCCAGCAGGTCGTGCCTGGCGATCGTCGCCTCGCGGCCGGGTCCGACGCCGATCGCGGAGACCCGCGTCCCGCTCAGCTCCTCCAGCGCGAGCACGTACCGCTGGGCAGCCGCCGGGAGCTCGTCGAACGTCCGGCACTGCGAGATGTCCTCCCACCAGCCGTCGAGCTCTTCGTAGATCGGCGTGGCGTGGTGGAACAGCGACTGATCGGTCGGCATCTCGTCGTGGCGCACGCCGTCCACGTCGTACGCGACGCAGACCGGCACCTTCTCCCGGCCGGTGAGCACGTCCATCTTGGTGATCACGAGGTCGGTCAGCCCGTTGACCCGCGCCGCGTAGCGCGCGACCACCGCGTCGTACCAGCCGCACCGGCGCGGGCGCCCCGTGGTGGTGCCGTACTCGCCGCCCGTCTTGCGCAGCCACTCGCCGTCGTCGTCGACCAGCTCGGTGGGGAACGGGCCCTCGCCCACCCGCGTCACGTAGGCCTTCGCGACGCCGACCACCCGGTCGATCCGGGTGGGGCCCACACCCGACCCGGTGCACGCGCCGCCCGCCGTGGCCGAGGACGACGTCACGAACGGGTACGTGCCGTGGTCGATGTCGAGCATCGTCGCCTGGCCGGCCTCGAACAGGACCGTCTCGCCGCGGTCCAGGGCCTGGTTGAGCACCACCGACGCGTCGGCCACCATCGGGCGCAGCCGCTCGGCGTACTGCAGCAGCTCGTCCACGGTCTCCTCGACCGTGATCGCGCGGCGGTTGTAGACCTTGACCAGCAGGTGGTTCTTCTGGTCGAGGGCACCCTCGACCTTCTGGGTCAGGATGTGCTCGTCGAACAGGTCCCACACCCGCAGGCCGACGCGGCTGATCTTGTCCGCGTAGGCCGGGCCGATGCCGCGGCCCGTGGTGCCGATCCGGCGCTTGCCGAGGAACCGCTCGGTCACCTTGTCGACGGTCCGGTGGTACGGCGCGATGAGGTGCGCGCTGCCGGACACCAGGAGGCGTGAGGCGTCCACGCCCCGCGCCGTGATCGCGTCCAGCTCGGCGAACAGCACCTCGAGGTCCACCACGACGCCGTTGCCGATCACCGGCGTGACGCCCGGCGTGAGGATGCCCGAGGGCAGCAGGTGCAGCGCGTACTTCTCGCCGTCGATGACGACGGTGTGCCCCGCGTTGTTCCCGCCGTTGAACTTCACGACGTAGTCGACCCGCGAGCCGAGCTGGTCGGTGGCCTTGCCCTTGCCCTCGTCGCCCCACTGGGCGCCGAGCACGACGACGGCTGGCATGTGTCCTCGATCCCTGTCCGCGTGCGACCGCCGACGTGCCGACGGCCGCCCCGAGGCTACCGGCTCGGGTCCCGACGCCGCCGGGGCGCCCGCACGCCGGGCGGCCTCGGGGCCGCTCCGCTCGCCGTGCGGCACCCCCGGAGCGAAAGTACAGTCGGCGCGACCACCCGAACGGAGTGACCATGCTCGAGATCGCGATGTCGCCCACGGCGACCACGCTGACGATCTCGGGCGACCTCGACCTCGCCGAGCGGGACCAGTTCCCCGAGGTGGCGGCCCGGGTCACCGGTCTGCGCCGCCAGCTCCTGGTGATCGACATGTGCCGGGTCACGTTCCTGGACTCCACCGGCGCCGCGTTCCTGATCTCGCTGGCCGACTCCGCGCGCAAGCGAGGTGGGGCGGCCGTGCTGCGCGGTTCCTCGGACCGGGACCTGTTCGTGCTCGAGGTGTGCGGCGCGCTCGCGATGTTCCGGCTCGACCGCGACCACCGCTGCGCGGTGCCGGAGCGCGACACCCAGGACTGAGGGCGCCCGGTCGCCGGTCGGGTGCCCGCTCAGACGCCGGTCGGCGGCGGCGTGGGGTCCACCAGCGCCCAGACCACCTTGCCGTGCGCGGTCGGCTCCCAGCCCCACTGGGCCAGGCGCTCGACGATCCGCATGCCGTAGCCGCCGACCCTGCCCTCGTGGCCGTCGACGCTGACCGGCGGCGCCGGGTTGGCGTCCTCGACCTCGATCCGCAGCGCGCCACCGATGTCGTACAGACGCAGCACCAGGTGGCCCCAACCGTGCAGCACCGCGTTGGCCACCAACTCGGAGACCACGAGCTCGGCGCTCTGCCGCCCCGGGATCCCCCACGCCTCGCAGGCCCGCAGCACCGCGTGCCTGGCCCGGGCGATCGAGCCGGGCTCGCTGGGCAGCGACCACCGCCGGCGGCGCCCACCCTCGTCGACCGCGGCCGTGGCCGACGGGTCGGGCACCCGGACCACGACCACCGCCACGTCGTCCTCCGGGGAGTCGCCCAGCTTGGTCAGCAGCTCCTCGCCGACACCGGCGGCGTCCAGCCCGCCGAGCGGCCCGGCCGTGCCGAGCAGCGCCTCGAGCCCCTCCCGCAGCGTCCGGTCGCGGCGCTCGATGAGCCCGTCGGTGAACAGCACGAGCAGGTCGCCCGGCTCCAGGTCGCGGGACTCGCTGGTGCGGCCGCCCGAGCCGAACCCGATCATCGGCCCCGCGGCGCCCTCGAGCGTCTCGGCCCGCCCGTCGCGCACCAGGACCGCCGGCAGGTGTCCGCCGCGGGCCCACCGCAGCCGCCAGCCCGGCCCGGTCCGGGTCATCGATGCCAGCACCAGACTCGCCGGCCGGGCCAGCCGGACCCCGCTGACGTGCTGGTCGACCCGGTCCAGGATCGCGCCGGGCGCGGTCTCGTCGTGCGCGTAGGCCCGGACGACCGACCGCAGCTGGCCCATCACGGCTGCCGCCTCGACGTCGTGCCCCACGACGTCGCCGATCACCAGCACGACGTGGTCCGGCGAGACCTCGAGCACGTCGTACCAGTCGCCGCCGACCTGCGCGTGCCCCGAGCTCGGCGCGTAGTAGGTCCACACGTCCAGGCCACGGATCTCGGCCTGCTCGGGCAGCATCGCCCGCTGGAGCGTCTCGGCCAGGCGGTGCTCGCGCGCGTAGAGGCGCACGTTGTCCGAGGCGAGCCCCACCCGTCGCACCACCAGGTACAGCACCGTGAGGTCGTGCTCGGAGTACCCAGCCAGGCCCACGCCGTGGCGCGGCACGGTCACCAGGACGCCCTGCACCAGGCGGCGTCCGGTCACCGGGTGCACCACGACGGCCTCCACCGGGGGACGTCGCCCGCGCAGCGGCTCCAGGAGGTGGTCCACGAGGTGCTGCGTGGTCGTCCCGAACCCGGTCGCGTCCAGCCGGACCTCGACGGGCTCGCGGCTCACGCCGTCCAGCAGGTCCTGCACCGGGTCCGGCGCGATGCTGGCACGTCGGCGGCGGACCGGCCCGTCGGTTCGCGTGCCGGCGTCGATCCCCGAGGTGGCTCGCAGCCCCCCGTCGTCGACGAAGAACCCTGCCCAGCCCACCACCTCGAGCTCGAGCATGGCCGCGATCTCGCGCAGCACGTGCGGGTCGTCCAGGTCGGCGAGCAGGTCGGAGACGCGCGACACCAGCGCGAGACCCGCGCGGGCCTGCCGCTCCTCGCGGATCGACGCGTCCTGGGCGTCTGCGCGCTCGACCTGGTCGGTGACGTCCACCGAGATGCCGACCCAGTGCGTGATCCGGCCGTCGGAGTCCGGCACCGGCGACACGGAGACCTGGTTCCAGAACTCCGAGCCGTCCTTGCGGTAGTTGCGGACCGTGATGGTGCACGGCTCGCCGCGCTTGACCGACTCGGCCAGGCGTCGGGTCACCGCGTGGTCCGTCCCGGGGCCGTGCAGCAGGTTGGGGTCGCGGCCGATCGCCTCCTGCAACGTCCAGCCGGTGGTGCGGGTGAAGGCGTCGTTGACCCAGACGATCGGCGAGTCGACGGCGCCCGCCTCGGTGATGACCACCGAGACGCCGGTCGCGTGGATCGCCCGGTCGCGAATCTCCGCGATTCGCCCGCTCCCCGCGCCGTTCTTGGCCATTACCACCGCCGATCGTCTACCGTTCCCCGCAGATCCCCGACGCGACCCCGCCGGCGGGGGCGACGAAGGGTAGGGACGTGCGAGACGGTAACAGCAGCGGGCCCGGCGGGCCCGGCAGCGGCGCAGATGGCTCGGACCCGTCCGAGCCGGCGTCCGTGCACGTCATCGTCGAGAACGGCCGCACCCGCATCGTCCTGTCCGGCGAGATCGACGCCGACCTCGCGGCGGACCTCGCGGATGCGACGGCCGACGCCGAGGCGGCGGCCCTGCCGATCGACATCGACGCCCAGCACGTCACGTTCATGGACTCGTCGGGAATCGCATTCCTGGCTCGGGTCGCGACCCGGGTGCAGCAGCCGGTCCGGGTGCTGCGCGCCCCGGAGTCGGTGCGCTTCCTGCTCCAGGTCACCCGGATCCACGAGCTCCTCGAGGTGGTGCCCGGCGGGCCGACCGACGCAGGGTCGGCAGACCCCGACGACGTGGAGCCGATCGCCGGTGACCTCACCGACGTCGACGAGCTGCCCTCCATCGGCCGGCACGGGCGCAACCGCCCCGAACCCCCCGACGTCATCGCCTGACCTCCCGCGGACCCTGCCCGCAAGCTCGGGTGCCCGGCCCGCAAGCTCGGTGCCCTGCCGCGAGTTCGGTGGTGGGCTCGCGAGTTCGGTGGTTGCGACCACCGAACTCGACCCCGACCACCGAACTCGGCGCTGCGGCGGGGGTGGGGCGGGGGCGGGCGGGGGGATGCAGGAGGCCCCGCGCCGGGGGTGCCGGGCGGGGCCTCGCGCGTGTCCTCGACCGGTGGTCCGGCTGAGGACGGTGGTCACATCTTGGTGCCGGCCGACCGCAGCTGCTGGCAGGCCTCGACGACGCGGGCGGCCATGCCGGCCTCGGCGGCCTTGCCCCACGCGCGGGGGTCGTAGGCCTTCTTGTTGCCGACCTCACCGTCGATCCTCAGCACGCCGTCGTAGTTCTTGAACATGTGGTCCACGACGGGCCGCGTGAAGGCGTACTGGGTGTCGGTGTCGACGTTCATCTTGATGACGCCGTTGTCGACGGCCTCGGCGATCTCCGCGGCGGTCGAGCCCGAGCCGCCGTGGAACACCAGGTCGAACGGCATGGCCTTGCCGATCTCGGCGCCGACGACGTCCTGGATCTCCTTGAGGATCGCCGGACGCAGCTTGACCGCACCCGGCTTGTACACGCCGTGCACGTTGCCGAAGGTCAGGGCCGTCAGGTAGCGGCCCTTCTCGCCGGTACCCAGCGCCCGGACGGTCTTCAGGCCGTCCTCGGGGGTGGTGTAGAGCTTCTCGTTGATCTCCGCGGTGTGGCCGTCCTCCTCGCCACCGACGACGCCGATCTCGATCTCGAGGATCGTGCGGGCGGCCTGGGAGAGCTCCAGCAGCTCCTCGGCGATCACCAGGTTGGGCTCGATCGCGATGGTCGAGCCGTCGAACATGTGCGACTGGAAGACCGGGTTCTCACCGCGCTTGACCTGCTCGGCCTCGTAGGCGAGCAGCGGGCGCACCCACGACTCGAGGTTGGCCTCCACGCAGTGGTCGGTGTGCAGGACGATGTTCACCGAGTAGTTCTTGGCGACCTCGGTGGCGTACGCGGCCAGGGCGAGGGAGCCGGTGACGCGGTCCTTGATGGTCGAGCCGGACGCGTACTCGCCGCCGCCGACCGAGACCTGGATGATGCCGTCGCTCTCGGCCTCGGCGAATCCCTGGATCGCCGCGGTGACCGTCTGCGAGGACGTGATGTTGATCGCCGGGTAGGCGAAGGACCCGGCCTTGGCCCGGTCGAGCATCTCGGCGTAGACCTCAGGGGTGGCGATGGGCATGAAAGCTCCTGGGAGTGCGTGACGTTGGGCGTGCCCATCGTGGCACGAAAGTGCCCAGGTCCACGGGGACCTCTCGCCCGTCGGGCACCGGCCTCCGGCTGGTGGTCCGCGGGGGCGCCGTGCTCAGCCGGCGAACCGGTCCGTGGCCGTGATCAGCGCGTCCAGGGTGCCCGGCTCGTCGAACGAGTGGCCGGCGTCGGGCACGATCACCAGCTCGGCGCTCGGCAGCGCCCGGTGCAGGTCCCACGCCGTGGTGACGGGCGTGCACGCGTCGTACCGCCCCTGGACGATCACGGTCGGGATGTCGGCCAGCCGGGACGCGTTCGCGATGAGCTGCCCCTCCGCCATCCACCCGCCGTGCACGAAGAAGTGGTTCTCGATCCTGGCGAACGCGAGCGCGTGGCGCGGCTCGGCCATCTCGGAGACCAGCTCGGGGCGCGGCCGCAGCGTGACCGTCGAGGCCTCCCAGGTGGTCCAGGCCACCCCGGCCGGCAGGTGCACCGCCGGGTCGGGGTCGAACAGGGCCTGGTGGTAGGCCTTCATCATCGACCGGCGCTCGTCGGGCGGGATCGGCGCGACGAAGTCCTCCCACAGGTCCGGGAAGAGCGCGGCCGCGCCGCCCTCGTAGTACCAGTCCAGCTCGAGGCGGCGCAGTGTGAAGATGCCGCGCAGCACCAGCTCGGTCACCCGCTCCGGGTGGGTCTGCGCGTAGGCGAGCGCGAGGGTCGAGCCCCACGACCCGCCGAACACCTGCCACCGCTCGACGCCCAGGTGGGCGCGCAGCACCTCGAGGTCGGCGACCAGGTGCCAGGTGGTGTTGGTGGACAGGTCGGCGTCGGGGGCGGCCGCGTGCGGGGTCGAGCGGCCGCACATCCGCTGGTCGAGCAGCACGATGCGGTAGCGCGACGGGTCGAACAGCCTGCGGTGCTTGGGGTCGCAGCCGCCGCCGGGGCCGCCGTGCAGGAACACGACGGGCTTGCCGTCGGGGTTGCCGGAGGTCTCCCAGTAGACCTGGTGCCCGTCGCCGACGTCGAGCATGCCGGACTCGTAGGGCTCGATCGCGGGGTAGAGGGTTCGCACGGGCTGCGACCCTACCCCCGCCCGTACCGGGGCCCGCTGGGACCGGCGGCGCACGGCGGCCGTCGGGGCACCGTTGAAGCGTTGGCCCCCGGCATGCGAGGCCAACGCTTCGACGCCGGACCGTCAGGCGTGCCGCTGCGCCCACGCGAACATCGCGATCGCCGCCGCTGCGCCGAGGTTGAGCGAGCGCGTCGAGCCGTGCTGGGTGATGTGCACGACCGCCGCTGCGCCCGCGAGCGCCGACGCCGACAGCCCGGCGGACTCGGTGCCGAACAGCAGGACGCACTCGGGCGGCAGCGGGTAGGTCTCGATCGGCACCGATCCCGGCACGTTGTCCACCGCGACGACCGGCAACCCCTCGCCGGCGGCCCAGGCGAGCAGCCCTGCGACATCGGCGTGGTGGTGCACGTGCAGGTAGCGGTCCGTGACCATCGCGCCGCGCCGGTTCCAGCGCCGCCGGCCCACCACGTGCACCCCGGCGACGTTGTAGGCGTTGGCGGTGCGCACCAGCGACCCCACGTTGAGGTCGTGCTCGACGTTCTCGAAGGCGACGTGCAGCGGGTGGCGACGGGTGTCCAGGTCGGCCACGACGGCCTCGACCGTCCAGTACCGGTACCGGTCCACCACGTTGCGCCGGTCGCCGTGGGCGAGCAGCTCCGGGTCGTAGCGCGGGTCGGGCGGGGAGTCGGGCCCGCCGGGCCGCCCGTCCGGGCCGGGCAGCCGGGGCCAGGCGTCGGGCCCGCCGGGCCACGGCCCGACGCCGACGACGCGCTCGGCCCCCTCCCGCTCGGGTCCGTCCGCTCGGCCCTCGCCCGCAGCGGCGCCCACGTCCGGGTGTGTCACGCGGCCCATCCTGCCGTGCGCCGCACCGCGTCCCGTGCGGACCGACGACGGGCCGACCGCGCACGGGTGCGCGAGGTCCCCCCGATCCGCCCGACCGGGGATTGACCAAGATCGTCTGATCTCATACTATTTGAAGTCCAACGATCGGAGACGGGTGCCACCACGACCTCGGGCCGACGCCCTGTCGGACGCCTTCCACGCGTTCATGCGGTACTTCATCGTGCACGTCAACCCGGTGCTGCACCGCACCCGGTTCCGCGGTCGGCAGTACTCCGAGCACGAGATCGTCGTGACGATGGCGCTCCACGTCGTCGGACCTCAGCGACCGAGCGAGCTCAGCCGTGGCCTGGGCATCGACAAGGGCACGCTCACCTCGGTGATCCGGCGACTGGACGAGGCCGGCGTGGTCCGTCGTCGGCCCGTCGACGGCGACGCGCGTGGCTACCTCGTCTCGCTGACGGCCGACGGCACCGCGCTGGTCGACCACCTCGCCGAGCAGCGCCTGCGCGGCTTCCGCGAGCTCTTCGGCGGGATGGACCCGGACGACGTCGACGCGGCCGCCCGCGGCCTGGAGCTGATGACCGCCCACCTGCGCGACCGGGAGGCAGACCGTGCCGACGACCCGACGACCTGAGGCCCGCGAGGGCGACTGGCGCGCCGCCGCGTCACCGGAGGAGCTGCGCGAGTACGACGCGTTCGGGCCGTGGATCGAGGAGGTGACCTCGCCGGAGCTGATGCCACCGCGGTTCCGCCCGTACTACGACGAGCTCCGCACCTCCCGGCTGCTCCTCAAGGTGCCCCGGAACGTGGAGCGACGCACGGCGCGACCGGGCCAGGACCTGTACGCCGCCGTGCTCGCGGTGCACGACGACCACCTGACCCTGCTCGGGCTCCCGGACCGAGCCCAGGCACCCGTGACGCGCAGGGACGTCGACGTGCGCGACGTCGTCGCGCTGTCCGAGCTGACCGACCTGCTGATCGGCCGGTGGTCCCTGCTGCTGCGCGACGGCACCCGGGTCGACCTGGGCCACAGCTCGGTCTCGCGGGAGAAGGTCGAGGCCGCCACCGACCTGCTGCGCGCCCGGATCGTCACCGCGACGCAGCCCCGGAGCCTCGGGGCGCCCCGGCCGGCCGAGGTCGAGGAGTTCGCCTTCCGGACCATGCTCATCGCGCTCGAGCGACGGTGCGACGCGACGGTGGTCCCCGTGCACGTCGAACCGCGGAACGCGCTGCGGCGTGACGTGCGCGGCCGTCTGGTCCTGACCAGCGGGCTCATGCTGGTCGACGCCGGCGAGGAGCTGGTGGTCGTCGACGGCGGGCCGCCCCGGCGCCCGTGGCGCGGACCCACCTACGCCCGGACCACGACCTTCGTGCGGTACGACCAGCTCACCGGGTTCTCCGTGATCGCGCCGCAGCAGGCCCGCCAGGTCCACGAGCTCGTCCTGGTCGCCGGCCGTCAGGAGCTCCGCCTCGCCTGCACGGGCGACCCCGCGGCGGTGGTCGGCCTGCTCACGTCGCGAGGGGTGCGGCGGACCTCGGCACGCCCGTGACGCCGCCCCCCGGTCAGCCCAGCTCGACGTGCAGGGCCTCGGCAGCCGCGACGGCGCGGGCCCGGGCCTCGGCCTCGTCGGCGCCGCGGGCCAGGGTCACCGCGACCCGGCGCCGGCCGCGCACCTCAGGCTTGCCGAACAACCGCACCTGGGCCGTGGGGACCGCGAGCGCGTCGGCCACGCCGGTGAACTCCGGCACGCCGTGCCCCTCGGCCAGCACGGCGCAGGAGGCCGCAGCGCCCTGCCCCTCACCGGCGCCCACGCGCAGCACCTCGCCGACCGGCAGGCCCAGCACCGCACGGGCGTGCAGCGCGAACTCCGACAGGTCCTGGGACACCAGGGTGACCAGCCCGGTGTCGTGCGGCCGCGGGGAGACCTCGGAGAACAGCACGTCCTCGCCCACCACGAACAGCTCGACGCCGAACAGCCCCCAGCCGCCCAGGGCGTCGGTGACCGCGCGGGCCACCTCCTGGGCCTTGGCCAGCACGCCGTCGGGCAGCGCGGCCGGCTGCCAGGACTCCCGGTAGTCCCCGTCCACCTGGACGTGACCGATCGGGTCGCAGAACGTGGTGCCCCCGGCGTGCCGCACCGTGAGCAGGGTGATCTCCGAGTCGAACGGCACGAACGCCTCGACGATCACCCGCACCGAGGCATCCGGGTCGGCGGCCACCCGGCCGCCGGTGCGGGCGTACCGCCAGGCGGCCTCGAGCTGGTCGGCCGTGCGCACCACCGTCTGCCCCTTGCCGGACGAGCTCATCACCGGCTTGACCACGCACGGCAGCCCCAGGGCGCTGGCCGCGGCGTGCAGCTCCTCGCGACTGTCGGCGAACCGGTAGGGCGAGGTGGGCAGGCCGAGCTCCTCGGCCGCGAGCCGTCGGATGCCCTCGCGGTCCATCGTCAGCCGGGTCGCGCGGGCCGTGGGCACCACGCGCACGCCGGTGGCCTCGACCTCGGCGAGCACGTCGGTGGCGATCGCCTCGACCTCGGGGATCACCAGGTGCGGGCGCTCGGCGGCGACCACCCGCCGCAGGTCCTGCGGGTCGAGCATGTCCACCACGTGCGACCGGTGCGCCACCTGCATCGCCGGGGCGCGGGCGTAGCGGTCGGCGACCACGACCTCGACGCCCAGGCGCTGCAGCTCGATCGCGACCTCCTTGCCCAGCTCCCCGCCACCGAGCAGCAGGGCTCGCGTCGCACCGGGGCTCAGCGGCGTGCCGATCCGGCCGGTGCTCACCGCGACGCCCGCCACGCCTGGAGGGCCTTGAGGCGGGACGAGGTGTGCAGCAGCGAGCCCTCGTACAGCCGGGCGCCGATCAGCACGAACGCCACGCCGGTGGCCAGCACGACCAATGCGGAGACCACCGGCTCCCACGGCGCGGCGTTGCCCAGCACCACGCGCGCGGGCATCAGCAGCGGCGCGGTGAACGGCACGTAGGACAGCACGCGCTGCACCGGACCGGAGTCCATCGTGAACAACGCGGCGAAGAACGGCACGATCACCAGCACCTGCATCACCACGGTGGTCGCCTGCAGGTCCTCGATCCGTGAGGCCAGCGAACCCGCCACGGCCCACAGGCAGGCCAGCATCACGAAGCCGAGCAGGAAGAACGCCACGAACCACCCGGACGCGCCGAGCACCTGGCGGACCACCTCGCCCTGGCCGGCCACGGTCGCGCCGGCCAGCCCGGCACCCAGGATCACCACGATCTGGCCGAGCGCCATCACGGTGTTGCCCAGCACCTTCCCGGCGAGCAGCCACCGCACCGGGAGCGCCGCGACCAGCAGCTCGATCACCCGGGACTGCTTCTCCTCGACCACGCTCTGCGCGATCGACATCCCGAAGGTCAGCACCGACAGGTAGAACAGGAAGGCGAACACCAGCACCAGCAGCTCTGGCGGTACCGCACCGGTCGGCCTGGCCTCGAGCAGCTGGGTGCTGGGCATGACGGGGCTGGTCAGCGCCGTGACCTGGTCGGCGGACAGCCCGGCGTCGGCGGCCGCCTGCTGGATCTGCAGCTCGCTGGACGCCGCACGCAGCAGCACGTCGAGCTCGGAGGGCACGGACTGGGCGGCGATCACGGTGAGCCCGGTGGGGACCTCGCCCACGACGGCGGCGGCCACGTCACCGTCCCGGACCAGCTGCTGCACGTCGCGACCCGGCTCGACCTCGACGGAGGTGAGGTCCGCAGCGGGCAGCCCGCCCTCGCCGAACACCGCGAGCGCCGGCGGCAGCGCCGTGCCGGAGTCCTGCGCGTCGTGGCCGAGCTGGGTGGCCAGGTCCACCACGTCCGCCGCGGCCGCGCCCTGCACGGCCACCCGGATGCTGGGCACCCGCTGCTGGATCAGCACGGGGATGAGGGTGGCGGCCGTGACCAGCACGAGCATGAAGACGGTGGAGCCGATGAACGCCCTGTCCCGCAGCTTCACCGACACCTCGCGGCCGGCGATCACGCGGATCGCGCCCCACGCGGACATCGCCCCGTTCACCGGACCACCTCCCGGAAGATCTCGGCGAGCGTCGGGCGCACCACGGCGAACTCGCGCAGCACACCGTGCGCCTGGGCGGCGGCGAGCAGCGCCTGGTCGTCGGCGGGGTCGGCGAGCTCGACGACGACCGTGTCGTCCGTCGCCTCGACCACTGTCGCGCCGGCGACACCCGGCACCAGCTCGGCCGCCGGGCGCGGACCCTGCACCCGCACCCGGTAGCGTCGACCGCCGCGCCGGGACCGAACCTCGTCGGCCGGCCCGGCGGTGACCACGCGGCCGTCGTCGATGATGACCACGTCGTCGCACAGCTGCTCGACCAGCTCGAGCTGGTGAGAGCTGAACAGCACGGGGACGCCGGCCGCGGCGCGGGAGCGCAGCAGCTCGCCCATCGCGTCGATCGCCAGCGGGTCCAGGCCGGAGAACGGCTCGTCGAGCACCAGCAGCACAGGCTCGTGCAGCAGTGCGGCGGCCACCTGCACGCGCTGCTGGTTGCCCAGGGAGAGCGTCTGGAGCAGGTCGTGGCTGCGATCGTCCAGGCCGAGCTGGTCGAGCAGCGCGGTCGCGCGCCGCGTCGCGGCGGCCCGGGACATGCCGTGCACACGGCCGAGGTGGACGAGCTGGTCGAGCACCCGCATCCGCGGGTACAGCCCGCGCTCCTCCGGCATGTAGCCGAAGGTCCGGCGCAGCTCACGGGTGAGCGGCATGCCGTCCAGCAGCACCTCGCCGGAGGTCGGCGCGAGCACCCCCATGACGATCCGCATCGCCGTGGTCTTGCCGGCACCGTTCGCGCCGACGAAGCCGGTCATCCGGCCTGGGCGCACCGTGAACGAGACCTCGTCCAGGGCGCGCCGCTCGTCGTACAACCGCGTCACGCGCTCGAGCGCGAGCACCATCGGCCTCCCTCAGGTCGCTGTCCGCCGCTCGACCCTATCCAGCACGAGGCGCCCGCGGCAGCAGCCCGACACCGCGCGCCGGGGCGTTCACCGGACCGTCACAGCCCACTCCCCGGAAGCATGCAGCCGCCTGCGTAGGCTTGGCCGGTGATCACCACCCTGCTGGCCGGTGCGGCCGCATCCCCCGTGGCGACCCTAGGGCCCAGCTGGCTCGACCCCCAGACCCTGATCGAACGGTTCGGCGCGTACGCGCTGATCGGCGTGGTGATCGTCGTCTTCATCGAGACCGGGCTGTTCTTCCCGCTCCTGCCCGGCGACTCGCTGCTCTTCACCGCAGGCGCCCTGGTGGCCCAGGACGAGCTGCACTTCCCGCTGTGGCTGCTGTGCTTGATGGTCACGGTCGCCGCCTTCGCCGGCGACCAGAACGCCTACTGGATCGGCCGGCGGATCGGCCCCCGGTTGTTCAACCGTCCCGACTCCCGGTTCTTCAAGCGGGAGCACATCGAGGAGACCCACCGCTACTTCGAGCGGTACGGCGGTGCGACCGTGATCATCGCGCGGTTCATCCCGATCGTCCGGACCTACTCGGCCGCCTCGGCGGGGATCGGCCGGATGCACTACCCGAAGTTCGCCGCGTACGACCTGGTCGGCGCGGTGCTGTGGGGCTGCGGCGTGACGCTGCTCGGCTACGCGCTGGGGACCATCCCGTTCGTCAAGGCGAACATCGAGCTGCTGCTGGTCGGGATCATCGCGCTGTCCCTGGTGCCGGTCGTGATCGCCGCGCTGCGGGCGCGCCGCCAGCGCGCCGCGGTCGAGGGGCTCGCCGCGCAGGCGCACCACGCCGAGACCGAGCCTGAGGCGGGGACCGGACGATGACCGACCGCCAGATCCGCTCGTGGCTGACCGACATGGACGGCGTGCTCGTGCACGAGGGCACCGCGCTGCCGGGGGCGGCCGAGTTCGTGGCAGCGCTGCGCGAGGCGGAGCGCCCGTTCCTGGTCCTGACGAACAACTCGATCTACACCCCGCGTGACCTCCGGGCCCGGCTCGTGGCGGCCGGGCTGGAGGTGCCGGAGGAGGCGATCTGGACCTCGGCGCTGGCCACCGCGACGTTCCTCGCGGAGCAGCGACCCGGCGGGTCGGCCTTCGCGATCGGCGAGGCGGGTCTGACCACCGCGCTGCACGAGGCGGGGTACACGCTCACCGACACCGACCCGGACTACGTGGTGCTCGGCGAGACCCGCACGTACTCGTTCGAGGCGCTGACCAAGGCGATCCGGCTGATCCAGGGCGGCGCGAAGTTCATCGCGACCAACCCCGACGTGTCCGGGCCCAGCGCCGACGGCGACCTGCCGGCGACCGGGGCCGTGGCTGCGATGATCAGCGCGGCGAGCGGGCGCAAGCCCTACTACGTCGGCAAGCCGAACCCGATGATGTTCCGGTCCGCCCTCAACCGGATCGAGGCGCACTCGGAGACCACGGCGATGGTCGGCGACCGGATGGACACCGACATCATCGCCGGCATGGAGGCCGGCCTGCAGACGTTCCTGGTGCTCTCCGGCTCGACCAAGCGCGGCGACCTGGACCGCTACCCGTTCCACCCCGGCCGCGTGACGGACTCGATCGCCGATCTGGTGGACCTGGTCCGTCCGTGAGCCCCGGAGCCGCGTCCCCGCCGCGTTCGCGCTCCGGAGCCGGCGCGGCCCGACGGTCGCACCCGAGGCGAACGCCCGGCTGGGTGCCCCAGCAGCACGGCGCGTGGGCGATGCTCGTGGTGCCGCTGCTGGTCGGCGTCGTGCACGCCGGGCCGCAGCCCTGGCACGGCCTGCTCGCCGCGACGTGGCTGGTGGGCTATCTCGCGTTCTCGGCGGGCGCGTTGCTGCTCAAGGCACACGGCCGGGCCCGCTACCGCCGCCCGGCGCTGGTGTACGGCGCGGCGGCGTTGGCGCTCGGGGCCTCGCTGCTGGCGGTCCGCCCGACGCTCGCCTGGTGGGCCGTGGCCTACGCCCCGCTGCTGGGCGTGGCGCTGATCGCCGCGTGGCGGCGGGCCGAGCGCTCGTGGCTGGGCGGCGCGACCACGGTGGTCGCGGCCTGCCTGCTCGCCACCGTCGCGCACACCCCCGCGTCGGTGCCGGTGCCGCCCTCGCCCGCGGCGCTGGTGGGCGGCTCGGTGGGGGCGTGGCAGGTGGTCGGGGTGCTGGCGCTGTACTTCCTCGGCACCGTGGCGTACGTCAAGACACTGATCCGCGAGCGCGGCAACCGAGCGGTGCTGGGAGTCTCGCTCGCGTGGCACGTCCTGGCCGCCGCGCTGGTTCCCCTCGTGCTCATGGCCCAGGGGCCGGGCCGGCTCGAACCATGGGCGTCCGGGCCGCTGACCGGCCTGTTCGTCCTCCTCGCGGCGCGCGCCGCGGCGGTCCCGCGACGCTGGCCGCACGCGACCCCCAAGGCGGTCGGCCTGGGCGAGGTCGCCGCGAGCACCACCCTCGCACTGCTCCTGATCGCCGCCTCCTGACCCTCCCCCGGTCGTCGAGTTCGGTGGTCGGCGCTCGAGTTCGGTGGTCGCGACCACCGAACTCGGCTCCTGCCACCGAACTCGGGCGGGTGCCGGTGTGGGCCGGCAGCGGCGCGGCGGGCGCCGTCCGGCGGGGGTCAGCCGCCGAAGTCGACCTGCGGGGCCTGGCGGACCTCGGGGTCGGTGACCTCGAAGTACTCGGCGCGGGTGAAGGAGAACATGCCCGCGATGACGTTCGCCGGGAAGCTCTCGACCTTGGTGTTCAGCGCCCGCACGTTCGCGTTGTAGAAGCGGCGGCCGGCGGCGATCCGGTCCTCGGTGGTGGACAGCTCGGTCTGGAGCTGGGAGAAGTTCTCGCTGGCCCGCAGCACCGGGTAGTTCTCGGCGACGGCGAACAACCGGCCGAGCGCCGAGGTCAGGGCGTTCTCCTGGGCGGCCTGCTCGGCCACGCCGGAGCCCGGCGCGGCGGCGAGCGCACGAGCCTTGGTGACCTCGTCGAACACGCCGCGCTCGTGCGCCGCGTACCCCTTGACCGTCTCGACCAGGTTGGGGATCAGGTCGTGCCGCCGGTGCAGCTCAACGTCGATCTGGCGCCAGGACTCCTGCACCAGGTTCCGCAGCCGGACGAAGCCGTTGTAGGTGCCCACCGCCCACAGCCCGACGATCACGACGAGGACGAGCAGGACGATGAGGACGATGCCTAGGGGTTCCATGTCTCTCCGAGGTCGGTGCGGATCGATGCTGGATCGTAGCCGTGGTCGAGCCAGACGTACCGGGGGATTCCCGCGATCAGGGCCCGCATGACGCCCAGTCGGGAGGCTAGCCGGTCGTGGTCGGGCAGCCCCTGGCTCCAGCACAGCACGTCCGCACCCTCGATGCGCAGCTGCAGCCCTGTGGCGTCCGCGCGGACCAGGCGCTCGAGCATCCGCGGGTGCAGCACGTCGTGGGCGAACTTCGCGTCGCGGGCCTCGACCCGCCAGGCGCGGTTGAAGTCCTCGGACTCGAACTCCAGGTCCTGCCCGCCGAACGCCATCGCGAGGCGGGCGCCCAGGCCCTGCGGGGTGAGTTGGAGCCCGGGAAGCCAGGTGGGCATCGTCATCGCGCACACCCAGTAGTGGTGGGTCGTGCGGTTCTTGCCCGACCCGGTGGTGTACCGGTAGGCGAACGACATCGCCTGGAACTGGCCGAACGTGCCGGCCACCAGCTCGCTCACCCGCCGCGAGCTGCCCACCCCGAACGGGGGGCGCTGCCAGCGGTGCACCAGGCTCGGGTCCGTGCCGTAGTAGGTCCAGCCGATCGTGGCCGCCCACGCCTTGAGCGCCTTCTCGCGCGCCTGGGCGTACCACCAGCCGAACACCAGCGAGCCGATCACCAGCACGGCCATCACGGCGAACATCAGCCCGCCGCCGCCGCCCGAGCCGCTCATCGTCCCGCCCATGCTCACCAGGCCGCCGGCGACCATGACGACGACGGGCACGACGGCAGCGAGTCGACGATCAGGCACCCAGGGGACATCGGCACGTCTCGCCGCGAGCCTGAGTCGCGGATCACGGCAGGCGGCGCCCGCCGGCCCGCCACCGTCGACCTGTTCGCATGCGAACGAGTGCGCGCGCTCGAACCGGTCGGGGTTCGAGCGCGCGCACGTGTTCGCAAGGGTGGGGCAGAGCCCCCGGGGGTCAGGCGCGCGGGGTCGCGCGGCGCAGGAGGAGGTAGCCGACGCCGGCGCACAGCGCGGAGACGGGCAGCGTCCATGTGACGATGAGCGCGGGCTCGTGCGTCGACAGGTACCGGCCCAGCGGCGCCCAGGACTCGGTCACCCCCATCAGCCACGCGGTCCCGATCAGGAGCAGGGCCGCCAGGAAGAAGAACGCGTAGAGCCCCGTGGCCCGCCACCGCACCCAGACCGCAGCGGCCGCGACGCCGATCATGGCCATCAGCAGCCCGACGGCCGCGTTGAGGTACCAGAGCTGCCAGGCGGGCAGGTCGGCCAGGAACCACGGCGCGAAGAACCTGCCGCCCAGGCCCCAGCCGTCCGTGAGCCGCTCGACCTGCGCCAGGACGGCGATCCCGGCGGCGTACATCGCGGCGAGCAGCCCCAGGTAGGCGACGGTGCCGAGGTAGTAGTCCCGGCGGGTCATGCCCAGGCCCAGCGCGAAGCGGAACGTCAGGCTCATCGCCTGGACGGCCATCACCAGGAGGAAGACCAGCACCCACGTGACGCCGCCGTTGTAGTCGAAGGCGTCGGCGTCCAGGTTCTGGCTGCCGCCCGCGGCGATCGTGACGATGTACCAGATCGCGAGGTTCAGGCCGAAGACACCGGCGAACACGAGCCACGGCGTGATGAGCGTGGGCCAGGGGTTGGCCGCGTGCAGCCGCATCGCATTCCACACCCGTCGGGACAGGGGCGGTGCCGGGACTGCGGCGGGAAGGGCGACGACGGTCACGATGCGACCTCCTGACGGGCGGAGCCGCGGGTGCGGCCGATGACGAGTTGTTGCAGGGAGACGGGCCCGACCTCGAGCCCGGCCGCCGCGGCGGCGGCCCGCTCGGCGGGGGTGAGCCCGGAGACGGTGACCGACGCGAACGCGCCCACGGCATCGCGCTGGAGCACGTCGCGACCTCGCGCGAAGTGCTCGACGTCGGCCTGCCGGCCGGACACCGTGGTGGCGGAGCCGCGCAGGTCCTCGGCGGCGGCGTCGATGATGAGCCGGCCCTCGTCGATCACGAGGACGTGCTCGAGCAGGTCCGCCACCTCGTCGATCAGGTGCGTGGACATGATGATCGTCCGCGGGTGCTCGGCGTAGTCCGCGAGCAGACGGTCGTAGAACGCCTGGCGTGCGACGGCGTCCAGCCCGGCGTAGGGCTCGTCGAAGATCGTCAGCTCAGCGCGCGACGCGATGCCGACGACGACGCCGATCGCCGAGGCCTGGCCGCGGGACATCTTCTTCATCCGGCGGTCCAGCGGCACCCGGAACTCGGCGACGAGGTCGCGGGCCAGCCCCTCGTCCCAGTGCGGGAACACCCACGACGCGACGCGCAGCACGTGCTCGCCCTTGAACCCGTCGGGGTAGGTCTGGGACTCCTTGATGAAGCACGTCCGGCTCAGGACGGCGGCGTTCTCCAGCGGGGGCTGGCCGAACAGCCGGATCGCGCCGGCCGTGACGAACTCCTGGCCGGTGATGAGCTGCATGAGGGTGGTCTTGCCGGCGCCGTTGCGGCCCAGCAGGCCCGTGATGGCGTGCTCACGGACGACGAACGAGACGTCGTCCACGGCTGCCAACGAGCCGAAACGCTTGGTGAGGTCCGAGACCTCGACGATGGCGGTCATCGACCGGCCTCCTTCTGGGTCAGGTGCGCGAGCCGCGCCGGGTCGTTCGCAGGGTCGGCCTCGCGGCGGATCATCTCCGCGAGCTCACCGGGGGCGATGGCGAGCTTCGCGGCCTCGGCGACGAGCGGGCGCACGTACTGCTCGCTGAACGCCTCGCGGCGGTGGGCGAGCAGCCGGGCGCGTGCGCCGTCTGCGACGAACATCCCGATCCCGCGCTGCTTGTAGAGCAGGCCCGCGTCGACGAGACGCGTGACGCCCTTGAGCGCGGTGGCCGGGTTGATGCGGTGGAACGCGGCGAGCTCGTTGATCGACGCCACCTGGGCTCCCTCGGGCATGGTGCCGTCGATGATCTGGTTCTCGATCAGCTCGGCGACCTGGAGGAAGATCGGGCGCTCGTCGTCCATCGGCCCTCCTGGGTTGTTGGGTTATCTACTGATGTAACTAACCAACCAGGTGCGCCGACGGATGTCAAGCGCTTCTCGGGATCGGGCGCTCGGCCCGCGGCATGAGTGAGGTGGAACGCGCCGCCGGAGTCGTGCGTGGAACTTCCGGCGCGGTGTTCGCGCCGAAGTTTCCACGTTGGCCGCTGGAGGGCTCGCACATCGGCGACGAACGCTCGTGAGCAGCCCCCGCGGTTCGTGTGACGGGAGTGGTGGATGGTGCCGGTGGGGTGGCACGTGTGTCACACCTGCGTCGTGCGTCACATGAACCGCGGGGGCTGCTCACCAGTCGCCGTTCGCGGTGGTGCGGGCGGCGGCCGACGCGGCGAAGCGTGCCGGAGACCCGGATCGGCATCCGCAGCGTGGACGGCCCTGCACGGATCGGCGTCCGAGCGCCGGTTCGCCGCGTGGGGTGCCGGGCCCGCCGGCGGCGGCGCTCCCTACCTCGTGCACATCGGGCATGACCGCGCACCGCGGCACTACCGCCTCCCCACGCCTCGACCGGGGGTCGCGCGGAGGGTTTGACTCAGCGGATCACGCCTCGGTGCCGCACTCAGGCCAGTCCGAGGTCGGCCAGGCCGTACAGGTGCAGGTAGGGCAGGCCCTCGGCCTCGATCCGCTCGCGGGCCCCGGTCGCGCGGTCGACGATCACCGCGACCGCGACCACCTCGGCCCCCGCCTCGCGCAGCGCCTCGACCGCGGTCATCACCGAGCCCCCGGTGGTCGAGGTGTCCTCGACGGCGACCACGCGCCGGCCCGCGACGTCCGGGCCCTCGATGCGGCGCTGCATGCCGTGCGCCTTGCCCTCCTTGCGCACCACGAACGCGTCCAGGTCCATGCCCCGCGACGCCGCAGCGTGCAGCAGGGCGCCGGCGACCGGGTCCGCGCCCAGGGTCAGACCGCCGACTGCGTCGATCTCACCGGGCCCGAACCCCTGCTCCTCGAGCAGGTCCAGCATGAGGTGGCCGATCAGCGGCGCGGCGCGGTGGTGCAGCGTGACCCGGCGCAGGTCGACGTAGTAGTCGGCCTCCTTGCCCGAGGCGAGGGTGACCCGGCCGTGCACCACGGCGAGCTCGGAGATCAGGGCGCGCAGCTGCTCACGAGGGGTGGCCATGCGCTCAGGCTAGCGGCGCAGCTGCGGGCGCCGGATCGCCGACCAGGGCGGCGCGGGACCCGGCGCGCGCCCGGCCGCCGCGTGCCCGGGGCGACCGGCTCAGTCCTCCTGGCCGGTCGACGGCAGCGCGTGCATCGCCGGCGAGTCCGAGAACCTCCGGATCGCCGCCCGCGGCAGCAGCCGCGCGACCTCGGAGATCACGCCGTAGCGCAGGCTCGGCGTGGAGATCACCGCACCGCGCCGCACGTCCGCCAGGGCCGCGGAGACCACGGTGTCGGCGTTGAGCCAGGCGAGGTCCGGGTACCGGCTGCGGTCCACCTGCGCGCGCTCGTGGAACTCGGTGTGCGTGAGCCCGGGGCACAGCGCCGTGGCGGTCACGCCGGTACCGCGCAGCTCGGTCGCCAGGCCCTCGGTGAAGACCCGGACCCAGGCCTTGTGCGCCGAGTACGTGCCCGCCGTGGTCAGCGCCGCCACGGACGAGACGTTCAGGATCGCCCCGCGGCCGCGCGCGACCATCGCGGTCGCCGCCTCGTGCGACAGCACCATCACCGCCCGGACCATCACGTCGAGCGCCCGCTCCTGGAAGGCGAGGTCGGAGCCCAGGAACGAGTCCCCCGTGCTGAACCCGGCGTTGTTGACCAGCAGACCGACGGGCCGCTCGGCCTGCCGGAGCCGCTCGGCGACCCGCTCGACGTCCTCGCGGACGGACAGGTCCGCCGGGAGCACCTCGGCACGTACGCCGGCCGCGGCGTTGAGCTGGCCGGCCAGACGCTCCAGCCGGGCGACGTCCCGCGCGACGAGCACCACGTCGTGGCGCGCGGTCGCCAGCTGCCAGGCGAACTCCAGCCCGAGCCCCGCGCTGGCTCCGGTGACGAGTGCGGTACCCATGGCGCAAGCGTACGGTGCGCGGGGCCGGGACCGCGGGTGGACCGTCCGGCGGTCCGGGTAGCGTTCGGCTCATGCGCATCGCGACGTGGAACATCAACTCGGTCCGGGCCCGCGCCGAGCGCGCGGTCGCCTGGCTCGAGCGCACCGGGACCGACGTGCTCGCGCTCCAGGAGACCAAGACGGCCGACGCGACGTTCCCGCACGCCGTGTTCGAGGCCGCCGGGTACGAGGTCGCGCACACCGGCCTCAACCAGTGGAACGGCGTCGCGATCGTCTCGCGGGTGGGCCTCGAGGACGTCGAGACGAGCTTCCCGGGCCAGCCCGGGTTCGGCGAGGACGAGGCGACCGAGGCGCGGGCGATCGGCGCGACCTGCGCCGGGGTGCGGGTGTGGAGCCTGTACGTGCCGCACGGGCGCTCGCCCGACAACCCGCACTACGCGTACAAGCTGCGCTGGCTCGAGCAGCTCCGCACCGTGGCGGCCGGCTGGGTGCGGGACGACCCCGCCGCACAGATCGCGCTGGTCGGCGACTGGAACGTCATCCCGTTCGACTCCGACGTGTACGACGTCGCCGACTTCGAGGGACACACGCACGTCACGCCGGCGGAGCGCGAGGCGTTCTTCGCCTTCGAGCAGGCCGGGTACACCGAGGTCTCGCGCGTGCACGTCCCGGCGGAGCACACCTACACGTACTGGGACTACCAGCAGCTCGCCTTCCCCAAGAACCGCGGGCTGCGCATCGACTTCGCCTACGCCAGCGCACCGCTCGCCGACCGGGTCACCGGCGTGCGGATCGACCGCGACGAGCGCAAGGGCAAGGGCCCGTCCGACCACGTCCCCGTGGTGCTCGACCTGGAGGATCGATGAGCGAGGAGCCCCGCCCCGAGGGCACGGACGCGACGGCGAACGGCGAACCCGCCACGCTCGACCAGCCCGAGCAGCCCGCAACGGAGCCGGCGGCCGAGCAGGCACCGGCAGCCCCCGCGACGCAGGCGTGGACCTCGCCCGGGTGGTCCCCGCCGGGCGGGGCCCCGCAACCTGCAGCGCCGGCCCTCGCGCCGCAGGCCGGACCCGGCTACCCGCCACCCGCACAGACCCCACCCCCGGGGTACCCGCCCCAGCAAGGCCAGACCCCACCCCCGGGGTACCCGCCCCAGCAAGGCCAGACCCCACCCCCGGGGT